>OOAY01000026.1_pt1 | contig 142996 bp, 114 predicted proteins | sample 1670961 | NCBI WGS metagenome assembly OOAY01 (sample SAMN06348108, study PRJEB24527) | human gut metagenome | biome: human gut; feature: ankylosing spondylitis patient; material: feces | host: Homo sapiens | place: China | collected 2015-10
CTTCCTCAAAGTCCGTCGGATTCGATTGAAGACTTTGCCATTCCGCCTTTTGTGTGGAGCCCATGAGCAGATCACCCTGTCCAAAAAACTTAGGATAGACCAGAGCTATGATCCATCTGTTTCTTTTGTTTCGGCAATCAAGCTCGACCAAATCGACTCTTGAAAATATTTTTTGTTTATCCCGTACATTTGAGAGTTCCCATAGTCTGTATGTCTGACTCTGAGGGCTGAATCTCAGATTTTCGAGATTGACATAAAGACCTTCATTTCCCTTACCGGCAATTTTTTCCCAGGCGCAATAGGCGTTACTGGAAACAATTCCTAATAGCGTCACCAGAATAATATTTCTTATCGGATGCATACCAATACTCAACTATAAAATGTCTTAAATTTTGGGGACTGCAAGAGCCTGTGTTACCCGCCATGATCTGATTCTCAATGCTGAGTTGGAGATCTGATGGCAACAGACCATTATTTGACTTTACGAATTTTATAACTTAAATCGATTACCGGAATTACTTTATTCAAAATTTACGATGTACAGGAAATAACTAAAATATACTAAATAGTTATTTCGATTTCTGTCTGAGAATATTTATCAGATTCCGTTTTTCTCTTTTATTTTCAAGAAAATTCCGATCGTATCGTGTTAACTCGGGAGAGGGGGTAAATGTTAAGGAGAGAAATCTTCATCTGCCTAGGGTCAAAATTATGTGTCAGCGTGTTGCAAAACAGTACGAACACAGGCATTATTTCCCTTCTGGCTGGCACCAACAGCTTTGATATCGGTGATGCCGGCCGCGTTCCCTGCATGCGTTTCATCGTCTGACCTCTGACACATTGGACCCGACCGTCCGACTCTCCGTTATTCAGTTGATGAGGCTCACTTCTGATATGCAGGAACAACTCTCTGAGTATTAAGAAAACCGTTCCCGAAATAGATTAAAGGCAGAGTTCCGGCCATGATGACACAGCGCGAAAGAGACAAAATTCTGATTCATCTGCTTCAACGGTGGAACGCTACCCCGGATCAGTTTTTCTGGGGAACGCTGGTGAATCTTCCGGGAAGAACCCCGTCGATAACCGTCATCGATTACCTTCATGATCCGCATCAGAGCTACGACCCATCGAATCCCGCAGCGGATCAGCTCCTGCTCCCAAAAGATATCGCAGAACAGTATCGGTTCTTCTATAAGCCGCTCGAACCGATACTGCATCTCAGAATCGACGACCCGCAGCTTTGCTGGCGATTCTCGTTTGGTTCCAAAGTGCGGTTTCATGTCACGCTCAAAAACCTTTCCGGCACAACGCTGCTCTATCTCAAAGCAACTGACCTTGAGTACATCACGGTCAACATGAAAATCGAAGCCGTTCAGCCGAAAACGCAGACGATTACGCATAAGGTTTATTCCTCTCCGATCTCCTCTGTTCAGTCCGCGATTCTGCGTGAGCAGCCGCACAGCACCCACTCGCCTTCCGAAAACGCCTATGCCAAACCCTTTGGCAACTACGGTATCCGCCAGGAGCTGCTGAAAGAATTCAGCCGGAAGGAGTCTGAGGAAAAGGAGGAACAGGCAAAGCTCTCTTCCGCGCCGAAATCCGCCGCGCCAGTTACCTCGACAAAACCGGAAGAAAAGCCTTCCAGAGCTGAAAGCACAATCACCGTTAAAAAAGGATGGAAGAAAGAACGGAACCAGCACGTTGAACACATCACACAGACCGTTCATACGCGCACGGAAGAACAGCCTCTTCCTTTCGAAATCAATGATCCTGAGGAACTACCGCTCCCTACGGGGCCGAAGCCTGAGGAGATCAAGGTCTCCCCTGCTGTTCATAAAGAAGTACCTGAACCACAGGAACTGCCGCCGGAAGACCCTGTCACTGAAGATGAAACACCTGAGGTGTCTGACACCTATTCAGAAGAAGAGACATCTGATGTGTCTCTCACTGAGCCCACAGCATCGGAAATGGCTGAAGAGTCCGAGATCGAAGAGGATGATTCGGATTTCGCGGAGGATCCTGCAAGCGAAACGGAGCCTGCTGAAGTGGCGGCTGACGATGAGAATTCCGATTCATCTGTGGAGGATGCGTCTGATCGCGAAGTACGGGACATTCTGACCAAGGAGCAGATGCTCGACGCTCTTGCTTCAATGGGGTTCTATACCGACCCGGACGCGCCTGACGAAGAGACTGACGAAGAACTCTCTGTTCACGGCGAACAGATTGAAGGCGAAAAAGCCTGGGACGCTGAAATCCGGCGTATTGAAGGCTTTATCGCTGAACGCGGCGGGTTATACCCGAAGAAACTCATTGAGACCTTCACGGCACTCATGCAGACTCACGACATGGTGGTGCTTGGAGGCCGCTCCGGTACCGGCAAAACGAGTTTCTGCCAGCGTTACGCTGAGGCAATCGGGGCGGACGTCACGATCGTTCCTGTGAAACCGAACTGGATGAGCACGGAGGATCTTCTCGGGTACTTCAATCCGGTGAACGGCACCTATGTGTCGACCCTCTTCCGTGACGCTCTCCTCCAGGCCGCTGCGCATCCGGAAAAGATGCATCTCGTTGTGCTCGACGAAATGAACATCGCGATTCCCGAACACTACTTCGCGGATTTCCTCAGCCGCCTTGAAGACCGAACGGTTCCGGAACCTGAAATCGTGCTCCCTGGGATTCCGAAGAAAAAGGATCCAGCCCCCCGCAAAGCGCAGTACGCGGTCTGCAAAGTGATCCTCTCGTTCCTAGGCGACAAAGGGTCAGACGTCACACTTCAGGATGTGCTCGGGGACCCCGATTACCGGGGGCTTCTCGCCGGCGCTCTGAAGGAATTCGGCGAAGCGCCGCTTCTCACGAAACTCGTTGAAATCGCGGAAGGTGCCGCAGATGACGGGAAATCCGGCCGAACGCTTAAGATTCCGCAGAATGTCCGCTTCATCGGCACAATCAATGTGGATGAGACAACGAACTCGTTCTCACCGAAGGTGCTTGACCGAGTTCACGTTCTGAAGATGGATGACGACCCGTTCGCGATGAAGGATGATGAGAGGTGCTCCGGCACCGGGGACGCAAAGTGGATTGATCCGGCGTCCTTTGGCATCCGGGGACCGTATGAAGATCTCGACAGCGCGGCGATGCGGGATCCGATCATCCAGAAGCTGATTGGGCTGCGGGAGTACACGAACCCTCTCAATATCGACCTCAGCATGCGTCTCATCAAGCAGGCGCTGCATCTGAAGAACTCGATGATGAAGGTGGGACTTGATCCGAACGGCGTGATCAGCGCCGTGATCCGCTCGAAGATTCTCCCCCGCATGGTGTTTGACGCGGATTCGGGATCTTCCCGCGGCTACCCCGGAACGAAGGGCGAAGCGCTTCAGAAGTTCCACGCGTACCTTGAGAAATCGGTGCTCGATGACCGGCAGTGCAATGTAGAGGCATCTGACCTGCTGAAACAGAGCCGGAACGGCGATAACCAGGTCAACTACTGGGCGCTCTGATGTTCCACGCGTGCTACATCCGTTTTGTCAGACGGGAAAACAACGCTCCCCGGATTACGGAAAAGATCGGCTCGTTTGAGACCGAACTCGTTGTGACCGCGTTTAATCGGAACGAGTACGGGTCCTTGATTCTCCCGGCCTTCCGGTCCGATAACGCGGCCGCATCCCCGGTTCCGCTCGAGAATACGAGCGAAGCCTGGGACTCGTTTACGGATTGGGATGGAAACCGCTGGTGGTTCCTCTCCTGCTTCTATACGAACAGGAACCGTCAGACCGGAGAGACCGAGACGCTCCGCAGCTCCGCGATCTATAACTCGGTCGGATTCCTCCCCGTCGCGTGGACTGACGGCTCGGAATTTGTCCTTCACGTGGAATGCGAGCCATTTGATCAGGCGTCGCTTGACCGGATGCTCCGTGACTTCCGGGACGGGCTCTATGAGATCATTCTCGCGGGAGAAAATCCCCTCACCGCGTCCGCTGCCGTGAGCACAGAGTCAAGCGGAACACCGAAAGAAGGCAGCCTCTACCAGTTTGAGTCTCTCGTCGATCTGGTGAACTCCATCGAATCCGTGATGGCGTCGCTTCGCTCGAAAATCGGTCTCCGGGAAGATCTCCTCCCCGCGCGGCGTGCCCGGCAGTCCTCCGCCACGCTGATCCGGAAGTATCTCAACCCCAACGCCCGGACGCTTCTCTCCCGCGAGCTTCATCACGACTGGAACAGCGGCGTGAATCAGTTCGTGCATTCTGTCGTCGAACGGACGCTCGAATTCGTGGAACTCGTGCTCGATCAGCCGCAGTCCGTAAAAGACCGGTACTTTGATCACGAGGACACCGAGACGCTCAAACTCATGCGGGAGAAGCTCCGCCGGAGCCGCGACCGCCTGATCAAGCTCGGAATCGGGACCGAAGCGCTGAACTTTAACATGGTGGTGTTCCAGCAGGATACGAAGTATTCGCACCTCTACCGAGCCCAGAAAGCGTTCTTCTCGAACCGCGTCGGCTTTGAATCCGTGGAAAGTCTCCACTATGCGTTCCAGCATTCGCGCCACTTCAGAATCACGCGCCTCGCGGAACTCTATGAACGCTGGGTGCTCGTGACGCTCGTCCGGGTTCTGCAGACCCGGTTCAAGCTGACGCTGCCGACCGGCTGGGTGAGCGACTTTATCCGCAGGGTGATCCGGGACGAACATAACATCCGTCTCGAATTCACGCATCCTTCCTGGCGCTATCGGATCCGTCTTACCTACGAGTACGAGCTCCCGAAACAAGGGACGCAGCGTTACGCCTTCCGCCCGGACTTTGTGCTTGAGCTGATCGATGAGTCGCGGCTTGAAAAACGTTTCCCGAAACTCATTCTCGACGCCAAATTCCGCACGGTCTTTAATGCCGCGGACTGCCGGCAGCTGCTTGAGGAACTCGCGTACCGCAAGGACTACCTGCAGGAGGCTCAGAAGACCTCCGACACTCCCTATATTCCGCCGCGGGGCCGGTCTGAATTTATGGAGCAGGCAGCCGCCCGCTTAGCGCGTGACCGTCAGATTACCGATGGCCGCAACATGCTCTTCCTCGTATACCCAACGCCTGAAACCGAGCGTCCTAGCTACTTTGGCCTCATGGATCACGGCCGGGGCTGGGTACACGCGTTCGCGGACTTCGGAACCCTTCTCCGGAATAACGGGCTCGCGAAAGCGGTGCTCGAGTGGCTTCAGGCGCTGGAGCATGATTACGAGGCGGATTTCTCTCACCCCGATGAGCTCCTCTGTCCGGTCTGCGGCGCGAGCGGCGATCATCTTGTGCTCAGAGCTTCCGATTTCGATCATGACGGGCACCCAATCGAATGGAACATCCTGTACTGCAAGGACTGCGAGAACGTCGTGCGGCGGAAGCTCACGTGCCAGTGCTGCGGGCGGACCTCGCTCTTCGGGAACGCGCTGAAGTCCGACTACTACCGGCGTCGGGAAGGAAAACTCGTGTGCCCTGAGTGCGGCGAAACCGTGGAATAGCGGCGTAAACCGCTTAATAGCTTCTGATAGATCCTGATAGTAACTATCAGGATCTATTGGTATCTATCAGGACTTCACAGGGGAGGCGTCTTTCTACTAACAGCGGACAGCGGCTCTGCTCGCTATGCATATAAAAAAACCTGAGCTCGAAGCCCAGGTATGAAAGATCTCTGTTCTAGCTATACAGAGAAAAAGAAAAAGAGGGATGTCTTGGATATCGCTGCCCTGACATCCCTAAAAATTTCCCGTGCTTTGGCGGACGGGAAATCAAAGACTGCAAGTTACTTCGCAGCCCTAGGAGACGGATTCTTCTGCGGGACGCCGGAACGTACGCTCGGCGACCGAATCGATAACAACGCCACGCTGCGCGGGAAGTCCGGCGTTCGTGAGACGCTCGGGATGCGTGAGGACCGTCGCGCGGCCCGGGCGGCAGAACGCCGCCAGCGTGAGCCCCGCCTTTTCCGCCGTTTCGACGGCAAGCCCAGTCGCCGCGGACACCGCGAGCAGCACTTCAACGCCGCAGCTCGCCGCTTTCTGAACCATTTCGTAGGAAGCGCGGGACGAGATCAGCACCACGCGGCTGTTCCACTCAGGAGCCGTGGGAGCGCGCATGCCGCGGGCTCCAAGGAGCTTATCGAGCGCCACGTGGCGGCCGACGTCTTCCATGCAGCCGATCGTGCCGCCATGGTCATCGAGAAGGCACGCCGCGTGCGTGCAGCCCGTAACGTCGCCCACAAGCTGGCAGGCCTTCATCGCGGCGAGCGCCCGATCGAGATGCTGGAGATCAAAGGTCGCGGTGCGGGGAAGCGGCTTCACCGGGCGGATCACGTCATTAATCTGCTCAAGACCGCAGACACCGCAGCCCGTGCGGCCGGCGAGTGACCGGCGGCGTTCCTTCAGCTTCATGAAGCTTTCGCTCGACACCTCGAGCTCCACCCGAACGCCGCGGCAGGCCGGAACCACATCCATCCCGTAGATCTCGGAGCGATTCTGGATGATGCCTTCAGAGAGTGAGAAACCGACCGCGAACTCCTCAAGGTCAGAGGGGAGCGCCATCATCACGACGTGGCTGATCCCGTTATAAACGAGCGCCACGGGAACTTCCTCAGCCACGACATCCGGCACCGCTCCGAACGTGTCGAAGCTGCGCTTATACGCGGTTACCGGTCTTGCACACTGATTGAGATCCATGGCGCTTCCTTTATAAAAACCCTGACACTCACTGCGGTCAGTCTTTCCGTTCCTTTAAGCTGCTTTGCCGCCCCTTAGTTGAGGGGCTTCTCCTGACCGGCTTCGTAAGCCATCTGGAGATCACCGAGCTTCACGAGCTCAAGCTCGTCCGGAGTCCGGTTAAATTCATCCTCGTGCTCGAACACGGTCGGGAGGATCTCACCGCAGTGGTCGCACACGTAGAGGCGGTGATCCAGGTCGTCCTTATCGTGGACATAACGGAGGTCACGCGTCGCGTTCGTTTCGCAGTACGGGCAGCCGATGCGGTTCCAGTACCAGGAAGCGCCGCAGGTGCCGCAGACGAGGCTGCGAACCGAGCCATTGAAATTCGTTTCAGAAATACGGGCCATCACAGGATCACCGCCGCAGATCGGGCAGTGAGGCTTGTAGCCGTATTTGCGGTCCTCAAGCGAATCCTGGTCAAGAGACGCGGCCTTCGATTTCGCCGCGTTCCCAATGAAGACGCGGAGAGCCCAGGAGAGAACCGGGAAGATGAAGCGCGAGAGCGTATCCGGATCCGCCCCATTCGCGTTGTCATAGATGTAATTCAGGAACTCCTGCGGACGGGTGCCGGCAAGCGTCGCCGCGTGGTCATCCACGAGCGCGTCCCAGTCAATGCCCTCAAGCATCTTGAGGACCTCGGGATCCATATCCTTGCCGACCTTTCCGAGGAGCGTGGAGAGAATCTCGCGGCACACCGCGGCGAGGCTCGCGCGGTCGATCGCGACCGGCGACTCCTGGAGCACCGTGCTTTCACCCTTCTTCACGCGTTCAACGGATTCAGGGGTGAGATCAACGATTTCGAGCGAATAGCTATCCGAGAGCTCGCGGGTCTTCTCAAGCGTCTCAGCCGTCAGCCAAAGCACGTGAACGGTCTCCGGGGCAACGCCCTTCGAAAGCTGCTCAACTGCCTGTTCAAGATTCTTATCCATGGTTTGAAACTCTTTTTAAGTTATTGGATTTGATGTTTTTAAACCGGGTACTGCTTTAGGGGTCCCTGGGAGGAGGGGCGCTCGGCCCCCCGCATCCCAGGTACTGCCGCTCTGATCAAACTAGAGCTTTACTGCATGCTGCTTCTTACTTCTTTTCGGTGGTCACGCCTTCACCGGTGCCGAGGCGGGTGTTAGCCCAGTAGCCCCAGTGGTAGGCGGCGTCAGCCTCAGAGACCTTGCCGTCACCCCACATGAGGTTGGCAGTGCCCTTGTACGGCTGGAAGATGCCGGCACCAAGGTAGATGTGGCCAAGACCGAAGACGATGATCACGAGGAACCCGATGTCGTGGATGATGTGAGCGGCCCAGATGAGGGAAGCCGACATCGCGATACCGGTGGAACCAGGGATCCAGCCAGCTTCAGCCCACATCACGAGGCCGGAGAGAGCCATCAGGATGCCCATGATCACGAGACCGCCGTCAGCCATACGCTGCGCGCCCTTCACTTCGTGCTGCGGAGGCATATGAACCTTCTGCGGGTTGAAGAGGTAAGGCACGAACTTGCGGGCGAATTCCCAGTCGTCCTTATCCCACTTGCCGAAGATGTTGTTCTTGAAGAGGTGCGCGGCACCCTTCGGAGAACGAACGAGAGCGATCAGCGGGAAGAGGATGAACGGCACCGCGGCGATACGGTGCAGCATGCGCATCCAGTAGACGAACGTTCCGCCAAGAGCCTCGGAGATCGCCGGCGTGAAAACCGCGACGCCGGTGAGAGCGAGGAAAATGCAGGACACCGCAGCGACACCGTGGGTCACACGGGCGAGACGGGAGTGGCGCTGGATATAGCGAGTCATTTATTTTTCCTCCTTTTCTTCGAGGGCAGCCTTCAGTTCAGCGTCGGCCTTGGCCTGCTGTTCCGGAGTCCAGGTCTTCTTCGCTTCGTCGATCGTCAGATCATCGCGGTGATACTTGCGAGCCGAGATCCAGGAGAGCGCGAGACCGGCAACGGTCGCGGCCGCGGCAATGCCGCCGAGCGGACGGAAGAGCTTGTGGGAGTCGTACACAGCCTTCTTCTGCGGGTTGGTCGGGAGACCATAGGCCTCGTGACCGTGCTTGCAGACGTAGATCACGTGCAGACCGCCCATTTCGGTTTCACCGTAGACCTCAGCCTTGCTGAAGCCCTTAGCCTTCAGGACTTCAACGCGGGCCTTCGCCTTCGCGATCATTTCATCGCGGTTGCCGAAGCGGAGCGCTTCAGGCTGGCAGGTCTTCACGCAGGCCGGGATACCGCCCTTCTCAAGACGGTCCATGCAGGCCGTGCACTTGTCGATCTTGTGATCGCCAGGACGGAAGCGCGGCACGTCGAACGGGCAGGCCGTACGGCAGTACTGGCAGCCGTTGCACTTCTCGGTGTCGAAGTTCACGATGCCGTTCTTGTCGTGGAACAGCGCGTGGCTCGAGCACACCTCGACGCAGGCAGCGTCCGTGCAGTGCATGCAGGAGCGGCGGCCGATAGCCCAGTTGATCGGCTGGAACTTGTTGCCGGACTCTTCCTCGTGGAAGGTCTGGATAAGACGCGTATCGCCATTCAGATCCATCGGGCTCTGGAGGGAGCCAGAGAATTCCGTGACGTTGTGACCGAGCGGAGCGGGAAGTTCGTTCCACTGCTTGCACGCCACCTGGCAGCCCTTGCAGCCAGTGCAAAGGCTCGAGTCAAAGTAGATGGCGACATCATTAGGTTTTGCCATTATTTATCTCCTAGTCTCTCTGATCAGGCCTTTTCGACGTTAACGAGGAAGCCGCGGTATTCCGGAATCTGGGAATTCGGGTCTCCGACGTTCGGCGTTAGGTCGTTCATCGTCCAGCGGTCGCTCGCGTAGCGGCCGATGAAGGAGAAGTGGTGCGGGCAGCCCAGGATGTGATGCGGCTTGCCGTCAACCATGACCGGCTTCAGACGCTTCGTCACCATGGCCTGGACGCGGACTTCGCCACGATTGTTCCAGACACGGACCAGGTCCTTGTTCTTGATGCCCTTTTCCTTCGCGAGTTCTTCAGACATCTCGACGAACGGACGCGGGCTGATTTCAACGAGCCACGGGCAGTTACGGGTCTGACCGCCAGCCTGCCAGTGTTCAACCACGGAGTAAGTCGTGGCGACGATCGGGAACTTATCCGGATCAGCGCGCTTCACGGACGGGTCGTTCGTGTAGATCGCGCACGGATTGTTCTGAGAACCGTTGATCTGGTTCTTCACCGGGGATTCCCACGGCTCATAGTGCTCGGGGAGCGGACCGTCGGCCATGCCGTGATTCGGGAAGAGACGGGAGTACTGTTCCCAGGTCATCATGAAGGCCTTGTTGTTCGGCGGAACACCCTTGCCGTCCTTGGCAGCCACGAAATCCGGCACGTCGTAGCAGACCCACTTCTGAGCCTTTTCGTCCCAGTGCAGGAGGTCACGCTTCGGGTTCCAGGGCTGGCCCTTCATGTCGGCAGCGCCGCGGTTATACAGAATGCGGCGGTTGGCCGGCCACACCCAGGCCCAGTTCGGGAACACGCCGAGACCAGAGGGATCCTCGGTACCGCGGCGGTAAACCGGCTGCTTCGTGTGATCGAGCGGAGCGTCGTCGTTATTCCAGTAACCCACATAGATCCAGCAGCCGCAGGCGGAGGTGCCATCAGCCTGGAGGTCACCGTAGGTCTTCAGGAACTTGCCGGTCACGGTGTTGTAGCCATTCAGAGCGCGGGCAACGCGTTCCATGCTCCACTTGCCGTCAACCTTGTAGTCCCAGTTCACCTTCGTCACGGCCTCGGGGCACTTGCCGCCTTCCTTGCGGTAGAGGTCCTGAACGCGGGTGAAGATTTCGGACATCATCTCAAGGTCCCACTTCGCCTGGCCGAGCGGCGGCACAGCCTGTTCACGCCACTGCAGCATACGGCCGGAGTTCACGATGGAACCGGGGCGTTCGTAGATCAGGGCTGCCGGCAGACGATAGATTTCGGTCTTGCAGGACTTGACGTCGAACCCGGGTTCCTTCCAGAAGTCGGAGGTTTCCGTCGGGACGATATCGGAGACAACCATCCAGTCGAGCTTCGCGAGACCGCGGCGGGCATTCGACGCGTTCGGAGCGAAGTGAGCGGGGTTCATGCCCCAGACGAAGTAGCCCTTCACCTTGCCGTCGCGCATACGGTTCCAGGTCGGAATCATGGAGGCGTCACGGTATTCGTGCGGGAGCTTCGGCATCCAGTCATAGCCATAGTCGTTCTCGACCGTGGCGTTTTCGCCGTACCACTCTTTCAGGATGGAGACCATGAACTTCGGCTTATTCGTGTAGTAGCCGTCAGCATAGGTTTCCTTCGCGAGCCAGTCAGCGAGCTTCGCGTGCTTGTCCTGACGCGGGTAGTTGAGGTAGCCGGGGAGGCCGTCAGAGGTAGCCGCGATGTCGGTGGAACCCTGAACGTTCGGTTCGCCGCGGAGCGCGTTCACGCCGCCGCCGGGGACGCCGACGTTACCGAGGAGCAGCTGAATCACAGCCATCGAGCGGCAGTTCTGGGAACCAAAGGTGTGCTGCGTTTCGCCGAGCGCGTAGAGGATCGTGCCGACGCGTTCACGCTTGCCGGTGGACGTGTAGACCTGATAGACCTTCTCGAGGACTTCCTTATCGATACCGGTAACGGAAGAAACCTTATCGAGCGTGTAGCGGGAGTAGTGGCGCTTCATGATCTGGAACACGCAGTTCGGATCCTGCAGCGTCATGTCCTTCTTCGGCTCATGGACGGTCGGGTACTTGAACTTCGGGACACCGGGCTTCGTCACCCAGTTCATCGCGCCCTTCGTATCCCACTCGCGGTCAGAGGCGGTCTGATAGGACCAGGTCTCGTCGTCATACTTGTGGGTGTCGGGGTTGTAGCCCGTGAAGTGGCCGGATTCCGGATCAAACTTGAAGTCCGGGTTGATCAGGCACGGGGCGTTCGTGTAGTTCTTGACGTACTCATCCTGCCAGAGGTTGTTGGAGAGGATGTAGTTCATCATGCCGCCGAAGAAGGCGATGTCGGTACCCGGGCGGATGCAGGCGTAAAGGTCAGCCTGAGCGGCGGAACGGGTGTAGCGCGGGTCAACCACAATCCAGGTGCCGCCCTTACGCTGAGCGCGTTCGATGTAGCGGGAGGAAAGCGGGTGGGACTCAACGCTGTTCGAGCCGATCGACATGACGACATCGGCGTTTTCGATGTCGCACCAGTGGGAGGTCATGGAGCCGCGGCCAAAGGTCGGGGCAAAACCGGCCGGCGTGGAGGAGTGGCAGGGGCGGGTCTGGTTATCGATCTGCACGGAGCCAAGCGAGCGGCAGAACTTCTGCACGAGCCAAGCTTCTTCCGTCTGCAGCTGGGCAGCGCCGATGGAGGCCATGCCGTCGTTGCGGTTCACGAGGACGCCGTCTTCGTACTCAACGAAGTTTTCGTCACGGGTCTTCTTCACGTGACGGGCGATTTCGTTAAAGGCGTCTTCCCAGGAGATGTCTTCCCACTTGTCGGAGCCGGGGCGGCGAACCTGCGGCTTCAGGAGGCGGGACTCGTTATGCTTCACCTTGCGGTCCGGCGTAACGACGTTGCGGAGGTTGAACATGGTCGCGCCCTTCGGGCAGAGACCGCCTTTGTTCACCGGATGATCCGGATCGCCTTCGAGGTTCACGAGTTCGCCGTTGCGAACGGAGCAGATCACACCGCAGCCGCCAGCGCAGTAGCAGCAGATGTTCGTGAATTCCTGGGTTGAAACGAGCTTGTATGGCTTCTTAGCCGTGTCGGCGGCAGCGTGCGCGAGGGACGGGGCAGCAGCGACAAAGCCGCTGGTGCCAAGAGCCATGCTGCGTTTGAAAAAACTTCTACGGGAGATCCCCATAAAAAGCCTCCTATTTGCTTTGTTTTTGTAAATCCCGTTCGGGCCGGGCATGTCACGCATTCTAGGGATCAGTTTTTTCAGATCCAATAGGGAGGCGGGACTAAGCGAAGGAGGATTTAGCACTACATACCGTGCATGAGGGATACAAGAAAACGCTATGGAATCAATGCGGTATTCATTTTAGGAATAACGGTAAGGCCCCACAGTGCACACATAAAATCTTTAATGTTTTCGGGGAATTCTTTCAGTTTCGCTTCAGTTTCGTAACACGCCATATATTGGGGATGCGTGTTTTGGCTACGTCAGAAGGCCTAGTTCCTTGGCCGGTACCGGCGTAGATACCGGTATACCGTTAGATGAAAATGATTCTCGTTACATAAATTAGTTTAGCATAAAACTTTTTGAAAAGGGTACTTTTCGCGCCTGAAATGGACCTTAAGAAAGGAAAAAATGGGGCGTGAAAATTAAGAATCCCTGAAACACCGCGTTCATCTCCAGGAAAAGCCCGTTTTCCCCACCATCTTCCGACCCGAAACGCGTTAAAGTGCGGGATAGATAACCTATTCACTGAATTTCGGATTTTCCCATGCACCAGCTTCAGTTTTTCAGAGCCTCAGGGCGGCTCCCGCGGCGGTTCTTCTGGATCGGCGTCCTGCTTCTCCTGATCCTCCTCTCCTGCGCGGTCTTTGTTTCCGTGCTTCTCGCGGGGGTAGCGCGGAGCGCGACAGGCTCGGAAACCGTGAGTTTCGCGGTGTTCGCGGTGCTCGGCGGGCTCTCTATTCTCGCTGGTCTTTATTCGCTTACCTGCCTCATGAGTCAGAGGCTGCATGATTTTGGAAGGCCCGGTATTTGGGCGCTCGGGTTCTACGCGCTCCTCGCGGTCGGTATCGCTGGGATCCGGATTGGAGGAATCGCAGGGGCATTGATGATCCTCCCCTTCGCGGGCCTCGTCTTCTTCGGCACCCGGCCAAGCGACCCGGCACACAATATCTATGGTGATCCGATATCAGCACCGCTTCCGACTGACCCGCAGCTCTGACCCTTTAGCCCCCAGGCACACGGAAATCGAAATCATAAAAAAACTCTATATATATAGAGGAGAATATTCAGTAGACGAAAATCACTTGAAGGACGACGCAAAATGACAACTCAGGCTCCTGATCTGAATAGTCCCGCAGCTGCCCGCGCCGGCATCGCGGCCGGTGTCCTCGCCTATATCATCTGGGGCCTGATGCCGATCTACTGGCGGCTCCTCGGGGAAGCGTCGTCGCTTGAGATTCTCTGCCTCCGAATTATCGGGAGTCTCGTCTTTATCTTCGGGTACCTTGCGGCAAAAGGCCGGCTCGGTGAGCTTTCCGGTGTGGTCCGGGGACTTCGCTCGGATAGGCCGCTCGCCCTCCTTCTCGTCGGGGCCGCGTTTTTCTCAAGCGCGAACTGGCTCGTGAATATCGTGGGAGTGAACACCGGGCACGTGGTGGAGCTTGGGATCGGGATGTTCCTCACGCCTCTTATGTCGGTCGCTCTCGGCGTCGTGTTTTTCCGCGAGAAACTGACACCCATTCAATGGATTTCCGTGCTCCTCCCGCTCGTTGGGGTTCTCATCATGATCTGGGGCCTCGGCAGAATTCCGTGGATCGCGATTCTGGTTTCGAGCACCTGGGCTGTCTACTCCGCGATCAAGAAGAAAGTGCCGCTTTCCGCCTGGATCAGCCTCGCGGTCGAGCACGCTCTGATGCTTATTCCCGCCGCGCTTTACCTCATGTATCTCGAGCGCGCCGGCGGGATGTACTTCCTTCATGGGCACGGTGTGGAGCTCGATCTCGCGCTTCTCTTTGTCGGCTTTGTGACCGCGATCCCGATGATCGCCTTCTCCTACGCCGCTCCGCGCCTCCCGATGCTGATTCTCGGGTTCATTCAGTACCTGAACCCGATTCTTGTCACGTCGCTCGGGGTCCTCTTCTTCGGTGAGTCGCTCACACGGACTGAACTCATTCCGCTCCTCTTTATCTGGTCCGGGATCGCGATTTATCTCGCCTCTTCCATTGTCCGGAACCGCAGGGCACTCCGTCTGAGGCCCCCAAAACTCGGGTAAAACCCCCAGAGACACAAAAATTCCTGCCTCACCCGGATACAAATGGAAACGTATCATCTAGACTGTAAGGCTCAAAGGAATTGAAGCGGCGGAACGTCACTTTTCCGCCGCTTTTTAAAGCAATTTTTTCTGGTCTCACCCCCGCGAGCGCCAGAAATTCATAAAAGAAAAAGCATCATGTCTATCCGTTGCTTACACCCCTCAGGCCGCGTCCGCCGGAAGCCCTTCTGGCTCTGGGTTATTACCTTCTGGGTACTTGGCGGCATCGTCACCGCGGTGTTTTCTGACACCATCACGGAGATTTCGTCCGGTCTCGCGTATTCCCAGGTAAATGGCGGCTTCAGTTTCCTCATCTGCTACGCGCTGCTCTATATCGCGAATTTCTTCATTCATATCCAGCGCCTGCATGACGCGGGACACTCGGGCTGGTGGATGCTTTTCTTCTTCCTTTTCATGATGCTTTTCACGGTCATCATCGGGCTCCTTCCCTCCGAGCATCAGGATAACCACTACGGTCCTGACACCGACGCGAACGGCCGGTATCTCGGCTGATCGCGGATCTGGATCCCAGGCGAAGCGCCTTCTCTCCTGAAGGCGCTTTTTTGTTGCCGGTCATCCGCCTTCCCTTCCGCCCTTCCCTATCCAGCCAAAGCGATTATTTTTGTAAAACTCATTATCTGGATGCTATATACCCGGCTTCTCGCGTTATCATTCTTTATGTAATGGAGATAAGAACTTAAACGGGAATTCAGTATCCGGATTGCCGCCCTGGTTCTGCGAATCACGCTTTTTTAAGGAAACGCGCCATGGCTAAAACAAGCATCACTCAGAAAATCCGCTGCTTCACGCCTCGGGGCCGCATGAGACGGGCCCCCTACTGGCTCTGGAACATCTGCGTCGGCGCGTACTACGGTCTCATGACCTTTATCTGGCTCGCGTATCTCTATTGGCTGAATAACGGCGTGCCGGCGGGGTCTGAGAATATGGACGCGGGGCTCGTCTGGTGGCTTCTCGTTCTGATCCCAGGCGTCGTCTGCTCGGTCTTCCTTCTGATCCAGCGCGTGCACGATATCGGGATTTCCGGCTGGTGGCTCCTTCCGATCTGGATCGCGGTCGCGGTGATCGGCTGCGTCATTCCGCTCTGGATTCCGAGCACCATCGGAACGCTCGCGATCGGCTTCTGGCCGCCGCAGGCCAAAGATAACAAGTTCGGACCGAATTCGAACGCGAATGGAGCGTTTATCTACCGGCTGCCGGACGACGGGAAGCCCGACCCTTCCAAAGCCGCCGCCTGATCCGCTACACTGCCTGAGAGACCCCGTCTTTCAGGCATTTTTTCTTTTTGGCTTAAGGAGTTAACCATGGCTTCCGACCGCCGTATCAGAGATTTCCGCTGTTTCACGTTTAAGGGCCGCATGAGACGGAAGCCCTTCTGGTTCTGGCTCCTTCCGTATTTCCTTACGTGCTGCGTCCTCGGGGCGCTGCTCGCGCTGACATTCATCGCGGCGGATTCCAGCGCGGCGCTCAGCATCTTTTTACTGATCGTCTTCTTCGCGGGACTCGTCGGAACCGTAATCGCCTGCTACGCAATTTTCTTTCAGCGGCTGCATGACATTGGGCTCTCCGGCTGGTGGGCGATCGCCATGATGGTTTTCGGCGTGATCTGCGCGGTTGTGGATTCAGTCTTCGACACCGGCGTTTTCTCGGCGCTTGACTCAATCGTGAATCTGATCTTCCTCCTCGCGCTTGGAATTCTGCCTTCTCAGCCTGAAGAAAATAAATACGGGCCGAACAGCGAGGCGAACGGCGTCTTTCTCTATCAGCCAAAAGCCCCGGCACCGGCGGATGAAGTGGCGATCACTCATTAACCGGAGATCGATTTCGTCGTCATTACTATTTTTCCAAAAATCGTTCGTTACTCAAAGCGGAACGCCTTCTCGATAAAGAAGGCGTTTTTGTTTACCTATTGTTTTTATTCAGTTTCAGCGTTATCTGAAAAATTGCGTATTGATTCTCTTATAAGTTATTTATATACTTACAAAAATAACACTATAAAGTTATGCAAAAAGAATTGTTGCACCTAGTGTCTTCACATTTACTTCATAGTTCTTTAGAGAGATTAAAACCATGACTGATAAGAAAAATTTTCGCAACCTCCGTTGCTTCACCTGGCGAGGACGGATGAGACGTCTCCCTTATTTTATATGGGGGATCTGCCTCACCGCTCTGATGTTCGCCATTGGTTATATCCTTCCTCTCGCTATCATTGTTGGCTTAAATCTTGATGCTGGTTCAGGGAGAACTGCCCAGTTAATGCTCTGCTTCAGCTTACCGGTAACCATTCTCTTTTCTATATTTACATTTTTCACTCTCATTCAAAGGCTGCACGATATTGGTATCTCTGGGTGGTGGATTTTATTAATCCTTTTTGTTTACAGCTTGATTTCCGTCGGTTTCCGGGACGTCGGCGAAATTGTGGTCGCAGTAATTGGTCTCGTGATCATGCTTTGGCCTTCTGACTCTAAGGACAACAAGTTCGGGATCAACGTTCCTGAAAACGGGGCTTTTTTCTTTAAGCCGGAACCGAAGCCCATGGGCCAGCCTTAAGGAAATCTCATTCAACCGTCGGCTGATATCCGCAATTCAAAATTCGGCATTGAAAAACAAGCTGAAAGACGCCTTTCCCGATCCAGCAAATGCGGATTCTCAGCCGACATCTCCCACGGCTCAATATCCCCCCTGATAAGCCGCGGGAGATTCACGGATCCGGTCTAAACTTCACCCTGATATGCCCCTGAAGTCAGCGGGAAGCGCTGGTAGCTTCCCAATCAAGGTTTCAGGAATACATAAACGCTTAACTCCTGGAGGAGACTCTCGAATGAAGAAGCTTGGCCTCATCGGCGGCGTCGGACCGGAATCCACCGTTCCTTATTACAAAGGCATTGTTTTCGGCGTGAAGGACCGCGTCGGACACGACTTTTTCCCGCGGATCACGATTGAAAGCATGAGCTGCTTTGATGTCGTGCCGATGAGTGTCGCGGGGAAGAAGCAGGAACTCGTGGACTATTTCCTTGACGGGATCAAATCGCTTGCCGCCGCGGGATGCGACTTCGCGGCGCTCTCCTGCTACACCGGGCACATGGTGTTTGAGGAACTTGAGAAAGTGTCCCCGATTCCGCTTGTCAGCATCGTCGAAGCGACGCTCGATGAAGCGAAGAAGCGCGGCTACAAGCGGGTTCTGCTCCTCGGCACCAAGGCGACGATGGAGGATGGGTTCTTCCAGAAACCGTTCCTTCGGGATGGGGTTGACGTGGTGACGCCGGACGCCGCGACCCGCGACTGGGTGGCGGACCACATCATGAATGAGCTCGAGCAGGGGATTGTGAAGGACGACACCGCGGCCGCGTTCCGTGAGATTGCCCTCTCTCTTATGCGTCAGCATGACGCGGACGCTCTGGTTCTCGGTTGCACGGAACTCCCGATGGTGTTCTCAAAGTACCCCGACATTCCGCAGCTCGACGGGGTCCAGATCCACGTGAACGCCCTTGTTGACCGGATCCTTTCTGACTAAGAGTTATCTCTCTTTTAACACGCTTTTCAGCAGGTTACCGAGGCCTGAAGAACCCGTTTCTTCAGGCCTTTTCTTCGACTGTTTACCGTAACAGACATAAAGCGCTGCCCCCGGTAATTGCACAGAATCCGGTTTTCCTTATATTTTTCAGGGTACTTGCGCACTAACTAACTGTTCAATAGAATAATTACCGGACTTTCGGGCGGTTTTCCGTTCTCCGCCACTCTCCCTCATCCGAATGGGGGAAATATCCACATTTCCTGTGAAGAAGTGTAATTTTTATTTTTCCAAACCATTGGAAACATTGAACTTTTGCACAGTGCCTAATTTTTAGGCAGAACCCCTATGGCATTTTTCGCAATTCGGGTTATGCTGTTCAAAGACTTGGGTATTTCATAACAGACATATACCCGGCGCTGGAAGCCCTAAAGACAGATTCGCGCTTATACACCAAAACGGCATTCATTGACGAGCATAAAAAAGGGGATTTATCCCTATTTTCCGCTGCCATTTTCCGCTTCCCCGCTTTTTAAGATACTCAGGTATCTGCTTCTCTTGCATTTATAGAAACTTCACGGAAAACATGAAACTCGAAGACTTCTCCTTTCGCCTTGGCAATAAGGAACTTAAGCCGCTCATCATCGGCGGCATGGGCGTGAACATTTCGACCCGCGAAATGGCCCTTGAAGCGGCGAGACTCGGCGGCATCGGACACATCTCCGACGCTATGCTCCCCTCTGTCTGCGACAAGATCCTCGGGACGAACTTCACCTCGAAGAAGGCGAAGGCTCAGCGGATCTATATGAATTCGATCGATAAGAGCCAGGACGTCATTTCAAGCGAGATGCTGCGCGAAGCGGCTCTCCTCTACACGCGTCCGATCATGGAACAGAAGAAGGGTGACGGCCTCGTCTTTGTGAACTGCATGGAGAAGCTCACGATGAACGATCCCCTCCGCACCCTGAAGGCTCGTCTGAACGCCCTGATGGATGCCGGTATCGACGGCATTACGCTCGGTGCGGGGCTTCATATGGCGTCCCTCTCCCTCATGGAAGATAACCCCCGCTTCCGCGACGTGAAGATCGGTATCATGGTGTCTTCGGTCCGCGCTCTGAAGCTCTTTCTTCGCCGCGCGACGAAGCATAACCGCATGCCGGATTATGTGATCGTGGAAGGTCCGCTCGCGGGCGGCCACCTGGGCTTTGGCATGGACTGGGCGAACTATTCCCTCATGCCGATCTTCAAGGAAGTGAAGGAATTCCTCGCGAACGAAGGTCACCCGGATATCCCCGTGATCGCGGCGGGCGGCATCTTCACAGGAAGCGACGCCGTTGAATTCATGAAGGCCGGCGCTGCCGCCGTTCAGGTGGCGACCCGCTTCACCGTGGCTCAGGAATCCGGTCTCCCGCATGACGTGAAGCAGGCTTACTTCAACGCGAAGCCTGAGGATATCGAAGTGAACACCATTTCGACCACCGGCTACCCGATGCGCATGCTGAAGTACTCGCCCGCGATCGGCTCCGCCGTCCGTCCGAACTGCGAAACCTACGGCTACCTTCTTGAAGAAGGCAAGTGCTCTTACCTCACCGCGTGGCTCGACGCCGCGGGCGGCACCTTTGACGGTCCCACCCCGAAGTGCGTTCAGAGCAAGACCTGCCTCTGCACCCAGATGCGTAACTTCAAGGTCTGGACCTGCGGCGCGAAGGCGAGCCGGCTGCACGAGACGTCGGTCCGCGGTTCTGATGGTCTCTGGGTCGAACCCTCCACCGAACACATCTTCAATGACTATATGAAGAGCGAGAACGGTGAGATCGCGGTCCCGTCCCTGAAGGACCAAGCGGTTCCCGCCTAATCGACTGAAACCCCGGGCAGCGTCACCGCGGCCCGGCGTATTTCCAGAATCCAAAAAGCATCGCCAGAAGGAAAAACCTTCTGACGACTTTTTTATGTGTGTTCCGAAAGATCCCCGGAAGGAGATCTTTACCCCCTCTCAGGCGCGTTCCGGCTCATCGAGAATCCACCGGCCGTACTTCCCGCCCACCTTCCGGATCCAGTGCGTCACGCCGAGATAGAGGCAGAAAGACGCGAAAATCGCGAGCGCGCAGACGAGGAACGCGAGCACCACGCCCTGAGTCCCCGCGACCCAGTCCTTCGGCACATACTGAAGCGGACCATCCGGCGCGAAGAGGTAGTGAAGGACAAAGCGCCACACGGCGACAATAATGAGAACCGCGACGATCGATGCCCCGTAATCCAGAAATTTCTTCATAGGAATCACTCCTATATCAACCTGCTGTTATCTCAATGGTAGTTCCGGAAGAGAGAACACGGGAGACTGAAGAGAGGATCGGACCTCAGTGCTTCTTATCGTCCTTCTTTCCATCCTTATCTTTTTTGTCACCCTTTTTGCTGTCGTCCTTCTTTTCTTCCTTCTGGACTTCCTCGATCTCCTTCACCGCCTCCACGAGCGCGTGCGCCTCAGCCGGCGCGGCATCCTTCGCGATCACCTGTGAGATCACTTTCTTTTCGACCGTCTTGCTGTCGAGATTCAGGTCTTTCGCAAGCGTGAGGAGGTTGCGGAGTTCGCCGAGCTTCGCCTTCGTTTCGTCTGAAAGCGGCGGGAACTTCGGGTTCATCGCTTCAAGCGTCTGTTCAACGATCGTCCCGACCACGTAGCGGAGATACCACTTGTTATCCGCCGGCACGATGTACCAGGGGGAATGTTCCGTCGTGGTTTCTTCGATCGTTTCCGCGTAGAGCTTCTGATACTCAGGCCAGTAGCGGCGTTCCTCGAGGTCAGAAAGCGAGAACTTGTAGTGCTTCTCTTCGTTAAAGAGCCGGTCCGTGAGCCGCTTCTGCTGCTCATCCTTCGACACGTGAAGGAAGATCTTCACCATGCGGAAGGCGTTCTGCCGGAGATACTTTTCCCAGTTCCGGATCTGATCGAAGCGTTCGTCCCAGAGGTGCTCGTCGTTTTTGATTTCGTCGGGCAGCTGGCGGTCTTTGATGTAGTTGTGGAGCCTTACAGTGACGACGTCCTCATAGTGAGACCGGTTGAAGACCCCGATCATGCCGCGGGGCGGGAGCGCACGGTTCACACGCCAGAGGTAATCGTGATCCTTCTCGATCACGGTCGGAGCCTTGAAGGACGCGATCCACATGCCAGCGGGGTCGACTTCCGTAAAGACGTGACGCACGGTGCTGTCTTTCCCCGCCGCGTCCATTCCCTGCAGGACGAGGATGATTGACTGCTTATTCTCAGCCCAGAGCTTTTCCTGCAGCGACTCCAGGTGACTCTTCAGAGCCGGGAAAAGCGTGTTTTCCACTTCGTTCTTATCCGCCTTTGGATCCGCCTTGGTGCTGATCGCGGCAAGATCCACTTTGTCGCCTGGCTTCACCCGGAATTTCTCGATATCTAGCTTCATGCTTTGACTCCAATAGCGGTGCGGAAAAAAATATCCTGATTCCTATAGGTTACCGCCGCCCGGGCGGCGCTGCGTACCTTTCCGCCATACGTTCACAAAAAATTTCCTTTTCTTTTGAATCGGATTTCCTGTCGGACGGAAAATCTTTCGCAAGCATCCCCAAAAAATAGGACCAAAGTCCTTCCAGACTCTCCAAATCTTTCTATACTGCAAGCCCACTCAATGATTTCTACAAAGCGTAATGGCCGTGAGTCTCATCCGGCCTCAGATAATGGATACAGAAAATAAAAATTCCGGCGGCATCCGTCCCTGGCTGCCGCTTCTATCGCTTGCGTGCGCGGTATTCGCTTTTAATTCCTCTGAACTGATGCCGATCGGTCTTCTGATCGACATCGCGAAGGACTTTGAGATCCCGGTCGCGAAGGCGGGGCTTCTCATCACGTTCTATGCCTGGGTGGTGGCGCTGATGTCGCTGCCTCTCATGGTGCTCTGCTCCCGGATGGCTTATCGGAAACTGCTTCTAGGCGTACTGCTCCTCTTCGCGGTGAGCCACGTGGGAAGCGCGCTTTCGACCCAATACTGGATGCTGATGGCAAGCCGAATCGGTGTTGCCTGCGCGCATTCGGTCTTCTGGGCGATCGCGCCTCCGATGGCGGTGAAGATTGTGCCGGAAGGAAAGCGCGCTCTCGCGCTCTCTGTCGTCGCCGCGAGCACCTCAACCGCCCTCATCTGCGGCCTGCCGCTAGGCCGCGCGGTGGGACTCCTGCTTGGCTGGCGGTGGACCTTCGGGATCGTCGCGGTTCTCGCTTTCCTCATTTTCGCGTTCCAGCTGAGAGTCATGCCGAACGTCCCGAACACGAGCTACATCGCGCCGCAGAAGATTCCGGGCGTCCTGAAGCAGCCCGTGCTGATCGCGACTTTCGCGGTCACCGCGCTCACCGTCACGGCGCAGTTCTGCGGCTACAGCTACGTGGAGCCGTTCCTCAAGATCAAGGCCGGGATGCCGGACTCGATGGTGACCTGGGTGCTCGTGCTTTATGGCGTCGCCGGCATTCTCTCGAGCATCCTTTATACGAAGCTCTACGATAAGCACCATAAGCCGTTCCTCTACTTCGCGGTCTGCGGCATCGGCGCGGCGCTCTTTATGCTTTACCCCGCCTCCTGGTTCATTCCGGCGACGATCGCGGTCTGCGCTTTCTGGGGTATCGCGATTATGACCTTCAACCTCGTGCTGCAGTCGCTCGTGATTGAAGTGGCGCCGCCCGCGGCGGTCACGATCGCTATGGCGACCTATTCCGGGATCTATAACCTCGGGATTGGGTCGGGAGCCTTTATCGGCGGCCTTGTGGAGCGCTCAATCGGCGTGCAGTTCACGACGCTCGCCGGGTTCCTCGTGTCGCTTGTCGCGGCAGCGGTGTTCTTTAAGAAGCTCCTTCCGAATGTCATGGGGCTGCTGAAGAAAGAAGCCTGATCGGAATCCCCGGATTCCCCAAAACAAACGCCTGAGGTCTCCAAAGATCTCAGGCGTTTTCGTTTGGATGGATGGAGGAACAGCGTCCTCCAGATCCAGATCTTTTTAGGCGAGGCTCTCCAGCATCGAGGCGGCGTCATCAGACCCCAGGTCCGCGGCCTTCTTCACGAGCGCCTTCCCCTTCTCGCGGTCCAGCGCGATCACGGTGCCTGAGAGATAAGCGAGCCCGAAGTTCAGCGTCCCGTAGGGGTCGTTCGCCTCAGCGGCTTTCTCGAGGAACGGGATACCGTCCTTCTTCATCTCGTCCCCAAGCTTCCCGTTCACAAGGAGGCTATCGGAAATTCGCGCAAGAAAACTACGAGACCACAATCGTGCCCCAAAACAAAGGAGGAAGTGATTCCTATACCAAAATAGATGTAATGAAATTTCCGTTACCTGTAATTTCTATAGATGTCTATGTTATTACAAGTAATTCATCACAAAAAAACTTATCGTCTTATTTTGAGTATTACAAATACGTATCAATAAAATTTGCTTCCTCTAGACGGGAAATTAACGTTCTAGGTTAAATATTTCAAATTGATCAAATAATTTGCAATATTTAAAAAAAGCGGTTCACTGTCTTTAGTGAACCGCCAAGAAGAGAGAAAGCAATGCCCGAAAAGATAATTAGATTAGAAGTAGTGAGTCATGCCAGAATAGACTGAAGTAGTGCGATACTTAAGACTTCCCTCATCGGCACCCTCAAATTTAATTGAACTGGCTTTAGCCTGGGAGAAATCTGCGCCCACATAGAGATCCGTTCTCTTAGAAAGGTGATAGGCATACTTGACCGCCACACCGATATAAGACAAATCTGCACTGGAAGAGGCAGCTGAATCTGAAGCAGCGGTGTCGGTTAATTTACCATCGGCATAGTAAGCACCAAGGGTCAAATCACCACCCGCGATCGGAACGATCGAACCAACGTGCAGGTTGTAACCCTTCATCCCGTGATTATGCAGAACAGATCCAGTCGAAGAGAAAGAAACGTCGCCAAGTTCTGTATTATCAAATGAGGCAAAACTATCGACGCCGGTGACATATTTAGCAAGAGCAAAAAGTTTAAACGTACCAAAGTCGTAATTGCCGCCCAAAGAAACAATATGACCGTCCTTGGTATTCACATTGCTTGCAAGATTCGACCTATCCAGCCATTCATAAGAGAAGACAGTCTGAAGTTTGCCTACTTCATAGGTAAGACCGATGCCAGCAAACCTATTTGCTGAACTGTGCCCTTCGTCACCATCTTCCTTTGAGTCATTCTTAAACGAGTACTGCAGTGTGGCCTGGAATCCACCATATGATGGAGTCTGATAAGTAAGCATATTGTCATAACGATCCGTCATCGTCATGCCAAACGTTGACCAGTCTCCACCATCAAAGGATTCTGCGTAGTACTGAGTAAGATCAAATGTACCCGCCGAAGAACCAATTGCCCCCATACGCCCAAAAGCAAGCGTTCCTAAATTACCAGAAATATTTACTTGAGCCTCACGACCGAACAGACGGTTATTATTTCCTAAGGTTCCGTCATCAAGGTTGTATCCATTCTCGAGCTTAAAGGATACCTTTGTTCCATTCCCAAGATCTTCAGATCCTTTTAAACCCCATTTGGTAGTGTCATTAATACCAGACTCTAAGGCCAAGGTATCTGTTCCCTTCTCCCCGGTATTCTTAACATGTTGATAGACCAATCCCCCATCAGCAGTGCCATAAAGGGTAACAGAAGGTTCCGCGTAAGCGAGAGAACTAAGAACACCAGCTACTGCGAGTACGAGAACTTTTTTGGTAAACATAAGATCTCTTCCTTTGACAAGATAAAAAGCAAATGCTCATAACTGAAAAAGCAAAAATTGTGCCAAAAGGTTATCCAAGATAGAACACTGTAAAATTGGGATGCGTCAAAAAATTTGTTAAAATATAGTCACAAAGGATTAGCAAAAAAGACAGAAATTTGTCATAAATTTTGTTATTCGTCAAAGCATCCAATGAGAAAAAATAGGGTTTAACGCGCAAATGAATAGCATCAATGATTTTTTGTCTAAATTTATTGGAATCACCTCTCCTTTTCTTGATGGACTCGAACAGCCCATCGCAATCATTGATTCAAACGGTAGGTACGTGTACTACAACAAAGAAAGTGCAGCCCTGGATGGTTGTACACAAGACTTTGCTTTAAATAAATTAATCACAGATGTCTACCCTTATCTTCTGCCAGAGACATCGACGATGTTACAAAGCTTGCGAAATGGGACAATTTTCAATCACCACCATCAGAATTACTTCAATGCCAAAGGACAGTTAGTTAATTACACTCATACTACTGCTCCAATCCGAGATTTTGACGGAAATATAGCTGGAGCTATTGAAATTGGATGGGACGAGACTGTCAACCAAAAACTTCAAAATGAAATATTGGAACTTAATCGGAAGCTTCGTAAATTAAGCTCATCAAATAATGAATCTCCAGATAAGACTGCTGAAGAAAAAATCATAACCAAAAATGGGGAAATGATTCGCCTGATAGATATGGCAAAAAAATTTGCCAAAAGTAATGTACCAGTAATGATTCTAGGGGAATCAGGCACCGGAAAAGAACTCTTTGCAGAACTTGTTTATCAGAATTCAAGTAGAGCAAATAAACCCTTCGTAGCAGTCAATTGCGGAGCGATAACAGAAACATTAATAGAAAGCAGTTTGTTCGGCACAGTAAAAGGAGCATTTACAGGAGCTGAAAACAAAGATGGTTTTTTAGCCATAGCAGACGGTGGAACGCTTTTCCTGGACGAATTCAACTCAATGCCTATGAGCATGCAGGTGAAGCTTCTTCGGTATCTTCAGACAAAGACATACTCCAGAGTCGGGGATTATAGGGTTCTGAGAAGTGACGCGAGAATAATCGTCGCAATGAATGAACATCCCGATACTCTTATTAAAGAAGGGAGATTACGCCAGAACCTTTATTGGAGACTGAATGTCGCACAAACAGCAATTCCACCTTTAAGAGATCGTACAGAGGACATACCTATACTAGCTGACTTTTTTATAAAAAAATACGCAGATTCAATAAATTATAAAATTAATGGTATTTCTGATTCTGCACTAGGTCAGCTAAACTCGACATGGCCTGGAAATGTCAGAATGCTTGAAAACGCAATACTTCGTAGCATGCTTATTCAAGATCATGATGGACCACTAGAGAAGATTGATGCTGAATTTGAACAGAACATTCCAGAAAAAGAGATTACCCAAAAAATAAAGGAGCAAATTTACTCAAAACCGGCAATAGCAGTTCAAGAAATTGGCAATATTTCTTTCGAAGAATGCATGAATAAATATGAACAGAAGCTAATAGTCAGCGCCTTAAATACATGTAAGGGCAATATTTCTAAAACTGCTGAATATTTAAAAATAAATCGAACAACGTTAAACTACAAAATAAAGAAACATAATATTGTTTTTGGAGTATTAAGTTCCGATTAGAAATTTTAAAAATTAGAAAATATGAGTTTTGTTCACTTGGTATAGGAGAACAACGAATAACACAACGGCGGTTAACAGCAAAGCGATGTCTGCGGCTATCCAAAATCCAACAGCTCCAAGTGTAATATTTACCAAAGGATAGAAACCAGATAAAACACAGCCTAATACAATTCCAACTCCACATAGTAGAAAACTGCTGACTGCCATTGGTAAGAATGTAACTCTATACCCTCTTAACACATTAGATGAACAGCATTGAATACTATCCATAATGTGATAAAACGGCACCCAAATTAAAAAGGCCTGAACCATTTTAATAATTTCAGGAACTGATGTGTAGAAGCTTGCTATTTGGTATGAACATAACCATGTGAACAAAGCGATTAAAAAAGAATTCCCAACTGAAAGAACTACACTACACAAGGCAGCATATTTAGCTTTTTCTTTATCCTTGCCTCCCAACCGCTGGGCAACCACAACACTCCCTGCTACTCCAATTGCTAATGGAAAAACATAATATAGCCAAACCAGATTAGCCACTATCTGATGCGCACTCAACGCAACTACACCAAAATAGGATATGAAGATAGCCATCAAGGTATACGACGACATCTCAAAAAAGCTGCCTAACCCAATCGGCATGCCAATTTTCAATAGGTTAAATTGTTTTTTGTAGGATATTTTCCATGAGATATGTTCCCGCATTTTCCTAAATGAAGGATAAATAAACCAAAATGAAACATAGCCCCCTAAAGCAATCCAGCTTAATACGGATGTTGCTAATCCAGCTCCTGCACCGCCAAATGCCGGTATAAAATAAAATCCATTTATAAAAATATTATTTAGCGGAATTTTCAATAATAACTGTATAATAGTTATTATCATTGTAATCTTTGGAAGCGAAACAGCAGCAAAAATTGAAATAAAGCATCTCGAAAAAATGATTGCGGGCAGACTAAATGATGCCAGTTTTATATACTCTCCTGCGATATTACCTGAGCTTCCTTCTAAGCCTGTTATGCTTAACCAAATATCTTTATCAATTGTAAGGATAAAAGCAATCGCGGAAATAACTGAAGCAATGTATAAGGATTGAACCAAGCTATCCCCTATCTCCTTATACCTTTTGCCACCATATAAATAACCCGCCACTGGCGATAGACCTTGAATTATTCCGACAAAGGATACACCAATCCAACTAACAACTGTTGTACCAATAGAAACCCCCGCTAAGGCTGCGGCAGATATATGTCCAACCATAAATGTATCTATTGTTCCAGTTAATACAATAGATAAATTGGCAATAAAAATCGGGACGGCTAATTCAATTATGTTTTTTATTGCCTTGTTAACATTATCCCAATTAATCATATATCAAAACGAATATTTTTTGATTTGTAAAAAAATCGGTAACACAAGTAGATAACGGCCACCAGAATCATTTCTGCCAGGAACATTTCAATGCCATCTTCTCCCCACCAGCCGGATATTATAATAAAGGCATTTACCGCAATAACAAAAATCCCGGTCCATGGATATAAAGGAGAAAGCCAAATTTTTGAATTGCTTTTCATTACCCCGCGATGAACCAAATTCCTATAACGAAGTTGGCATGCCCCTATGACCATCCACGCAAGGCAGCCAACTTGAGCCGTACTTGATATTAAAAAAACAAACAATCTATAAGCGTTAATATGCTTCGACAGAACACAGACTAAAGAAAAGAAACCACATAAACAAATTGCCCTAAGAGGCACGTGGTGCTTAGATACAACCCCAAAATATTTAGGAGCCATTCCAGTATTAGCCATTGCCCAGAACATCCGCGATGACGCATATATGCCGGAATTAGCCCCAGAAAGCGATGCCGAAAGAATCACAATCTTCATAAAGGTTTCGGCACTCGGTATCCCAAGCTGGTTAAACACATCTACAAAAGGTCCAGCTGCAGACGTGAAATGACCGTTCGGGCTAATAAACGCCAAAATTGCAACAGCACTGATATAAAAAATCAAAATTCTTGCGCCAATACCGCGAATCACACCAGGTATTACTTTTTCAGGGTTTTTAGTTTCTCCTGCTACATTCCCTATCAGTTCTACACCTTGAAAGGAATAAATCACAACCGTCATGCAGCCTATCGCTGATAGCCACCCCTGCGGAAAATAGCCATTCTCTGTTGCTAACGTAGGAAGCGTACCGGTTGATCTTATTCTCATGCCTATGAGAATAATTCCACAAAAAATAAAAAATATTATGGCAAATACTTTTAATGCCGCAAGCCAGTATTCACATTCCCCAAATGCCCCCGCCGACATTGCATTTATCAATATCAGCACCAATAGAAAGAAGGCACACCAAACCCATACATCAATACTTGGGAAAAATTCATTTGTAATTAAACCAGCTGCTATTAAACTTGCACCGATTGAGAATACCCAACTCAGCCAATAAAGCCATCCGATCATAAAACTCAAGGAAGGAGTTTTGAACAACCGGTAAGCAAAATATTGAAAGCTCCCTGAATGAGGAAACGCCGTCGACAGCTCACTCAGGCACATCATTGTTCCTAAAAGCACAAGCCCCGCAAAACCGTACGCCAATATAGTACTTAGAGCGCCAATACTTTTTAAAGGCTCCGCAATCCCCAGGAAAAATCCTGCGCCGATCGTCCCGCCAATACTGATCATTAAAATGTGGCGCGGCTTCAGAGAAGCTTTAAGCTCTCGTTTATCCTCAATATTTTCGCTTTCACTAGGCATAGCAAAGACCATAGATCAAAGGGGCTACCCCCCATGGGAGCAGCCCCTCTATTTGTCAATATTTGATGAACTGTTTTTCGACCCCGCTGGCCTGACATGCAGCCAGCAGTCCCGTGTAGTCCAATTCAAATTCGACCCAATCTCCAACCTTCAACTCTTCATTACAATCCTCTAGATCAATCAGAGTGTGATCGGATGTCTGACCCAGAATTCCGATAGTGTCGTTAGACGGGACACAGTTTTCGACCGGTACATCCTGCCGACCAAAGGCCAGCAAAGCACGCTTACGAATTCCCCGATCTTCAAAGTGCTTGGTGTGCAGGAAAGCATCTACCCCTAACTCACCAACGGGAACGGTCGGCTTCTTATCAAGCTCGATAATTTCCGCCTTAAGCTTATAGAGTGGTGAACATGCTTTCATTACATCCTTGGTCGAATGATGATACTGATCAAGGTAATGCATAGCTACGTATTCAATACCGTATTCATGAAGCCCCCCAATTCTGAGGTGATTCAGTCCTTTCGGCCATTGATGACGATCAATCAGCACATAGCTCGTGCAATTGCCTGCAGAGAAGCGCTTGATATGAATGCCAAGTTCTTTTTCGATCTTATGACCAATTGCGAGGAAATCCTCCCCATTCTTTACTGTGGGCATCACTGTGCCATAGCAATTGAAATTCGTCCCGAGTCCATACAGCTCAACTCCAGGAAGATCCTCGATCAATTTTACGGTATCGCGGATTTGATCATATTCAGTGAACCAGATCCCTTCGCGCAGATCACCCATATCAATCATTAGGAGAACCTGATGCTTCTTTCCCTGCTTCACAGCCTCGTCTGAAAGTGCCTTGATTACAACGGGTTCTGCATTCAGGGAAATGTCGGCATAGCGGACGACATCCGGGATTTCAGACAATCCAGGACTACGGAGCAGACATGTCTGGCAATTGAGGGCATCCTTAAGTTTCTTGAGGTTATAAACGCGGGATTCCGCGATGGTCTTAATTCCTCCATCAAGACAAGCCTTTGCCGTTTCAACGCAGCCATCAAAGACTTTGTTGACCGCCATTTCTTCGATACCCAAATCACCAAGCTCATGCAGCTCGGTGGCAGCATTGTCACGAAGCTTCGGTAAATCAATTGTCAAAATTGGCTTATACATAAAGAGTTCCTCCGTTATTTATCAGCATCAGCGGCTTTCAAAGCGGCATTGCGCTTTTCTGCGCGTGCATAAGTCCAGAGACCAACCCCAACAAACAGGCAAGTTCCGAAGACCATCTTTGCGATATAGAGACCGTATCCACCCATATCCAACCCCACCGGCGGAATAAATACCAGGACTACGGCAAAGGCGATCGAAAGCCAACCAAGCAACGGCAGAACAACTGGCAGAACCTTTCCGGGAATCTTGAAGGAGCGAGGAACATCCGGCTGAGTCTTACGAAGCCTCATAAAGGACATGAACATGCAAAGATACGGAATAAAGTAGCTAACCGTAGTAAGTGCAGTCAGGAACCAATAGGCAGCCGCAATTGAAGGCGAAATGAAAGTCGAGAAGCAGCAGATAGTGACAAAAATTGCTTGCCAATACAGTGCATACGCCGGCGTCTTATAAACCGGATGAAGCTCCGAGATCTTATCGCCAAGGATCTTTTGATCTTTAGAAGCTTCCTGGAGCATATAAATCGGACCGACAAGCCAGGAATTGATCTGACCAAGTGCGCCGATAAACAGGCAGAGCCCCATAAGAGGAATCAGCCAAGGAGCACCTAAGGTTGCCGCTGCAGACTGCATTGCCTGCATAATGCCAGCCACGATGTCAGTCTTTTCAGCAGGAACCATGACATTAACCGCAACAGTACCAATAATGTAGATACTGACAATTACCGCGGCCGACAATGCCATTGCCCGCGGGAAGTTCTTCTGAGGATTCTCCATTCTTCCTGCGACCATCGGTGCGACCTCCAGACCTGCAAAGGCAAACATCATGGAGGACAGGAAAACAATTGTGTCCCACTTACTAAAATCCGGAACCCAATTAGAGAGATGAGAATAATCAGTGCTCATCGGGTGACCGGTGACAAGCCACACAATACCCAGCAGAATAATCAGTGCGGACGGAACAAAAACACCGAGGATTGCTGAGAATGAATTGATTTTCTTAGTCCATTCCATACCTCTGACATTCATCAGAGTCAGGATCCAGAAAATAATTGCTGAGCCAACACCGATAAAAGCTTTATTACTTCCCAATTCCGGTGAGAACACATATCCCAGGGCCGTGAAACCAAACTGAAGCATCAATGGGAAAAACAGCACACAGGAAAACAGGAAGCAGACAACCACAACCCAACCTACACGCGGCCCAAATGCTTCACGGCACCAAATAAAAATGCCGCCATCCTTAGGCCAACCAGTTGACAGCTCTCCAACAACCATTGCCAGCGGGAAAAAGAGGCAGAATGCCGCTATCAGCCACAGGATAATTGCTGACGCACCATAGGGAGCCACATTCGGAATCTGTCGCAGACTCAGGATAGCAATAACGTTCATAAAAACGATATCGCGTATGCCGAGCATGCCACTTTTTTCTTTGCTCATGATCTTTCTCTTTATGAAATCAGGATTCAACCGGGAGATAATCCCGGCTGAACCTGAGGATTTATTTAGCGTCTGTTACAACGTCAATAAATGTCGTACCCAACAATGTCTTCGTAGGTATCTTCTCGACGAATAAGTTTGTCGTTTCCGTCTTTGTCGATCAGAACAACAGCTGTCCTGGGGCGATTGTTGTATACCGTCTGGCTTTCAATTGAATAAGCACCGGCATCCAAGAAGACCAAAATATCCCCTTCTGTTGTATCTGCGGGGAGGAGGTACTCTTCTCCTTTAATGCCCATGTGATAGTAATCGCCGCCATCACAGAGAGGTCCGGCCAGTTTGATGTACTGGTCATGTGGTTCCGTAATACGACTTGCGTTATAGATATAGAAGAACCACGCGTAATGCTGCGCATCCGCCATCACGTTGTATCCAGCGTCACAGAACTTCCAATTGACGTGGCATTGGACATTCCCGTTAAGATCGTAATTAGTCTTTGTCTTCTCACAGCAAACGGTCGTTAGCATTACAGCAGCTGAAGAAGGAATCTTCCGACCGGGTTCAATATCGATCTCAACGTCATCACGCCATTTGCGGACTTCACCAATAATCGCATTAGCAAAATCCTTACTATTGATGCCTGAATACATGTTGTCTTTCAGAGCATCACCATTTTCCGCATCATACTTATACGGAACAGGAATTCCGCCGCCGACATTGATCAGATCAAACTTATATCCAAGAAGCTTCTCCAGCCTCATAGATTCCTTAACCAGAACAGCTGTTGCCTTTGCGAACGGTTCTGACTCAGGAACCTGATCACCAACATGCATGTGTAAGCCGCGAACGTGAACATAAGGCATCTTGAGAATGCGGCGGACAGTTTCTTCAGCCTGCTCCAGGTCGATACCGGATTTTGCATGGAAGGCTGTCACAAGTCCCGGGTGTGTGGCAGAAGGCACGCTCGGTTCTACGCGAACGCAAACGTTCGCAGTCTTCTTCATCTCACGGGAAATCTGATCAATCATGTTCAACTCATAAAGAGAATCCACGTTGATCAGATAAAGATCGTGGGCAATTGCGTATTCGAGATCTTCTCTCTTCTTAACAACCCCGTTAAAAACAATATCCTTACCGGGGAAACCGATCTCTATCGCCTTCTTGATTTCATAAAGAGAATTTGTTTCAACTCCAATGCCAAGTTCTTTGACGATTCTCAGAATCGCCATCACAGAGCAAGCCTTTGAGGCATAGAAAATTCGGGTTTTCGGATGTGCTGCAAAGGCCTCACGAATTTCCTGAACGTTTCTATCAATTTCCTTCTCGGAAAAGATATACACCGGAGTTGGGTATTTCTTCGCCAACTCTTCAAGTTTGACGCCTTCAAAACAAAGTTTTCCGTCTTTTTCTGAGAAACGACGATCCTTTGTAATCAAATTCGTTCTGAGGTGATTGAAGTTTTCAATGATCTTATCAGTCATCCCTAATCCTCCAAATATAGTTTCCGAGAAGGAAACTCTCGTCTATCACCACGCAAGATCCATGCCAAAAGTGTTTTTATTTTTTCTTCAAAAAAATCATTAGTAGACAAGGCTATAAAGGCAGCTTGTTTTTTTAATCTTTCTGCCAACTGACAAAAATTTGTCACGAAGACATTAATTAATCAAACTGCTTATGTTTTTTTACATATTATGACAATGGCCTTACCCCAACCTAATCTTTAAGAACTATGTGTCTATTTATTTCTTTTTTATTTATTTTCAATAAATTATGTTTAAATATCCGTGTATCAATAAATAGATAGTATACTTTTGAACTAGATACCAAAGAGGCTTAAATCAATCATAGATTGAACAAATTAAAAGGGGAAACTTATGTCTTCTTTATCCCGCAGGAACCTTATAAAAACCGCTGGAGTTGGTGCAATCGCAACAATGGGTGCAGGAATCTCCTCAACCGCTGGTGCAGCATCTAAAGAATCTTCCCATCACTTTGATGTTATTGCTATAGGCGCAGGGCCAGCTGGTCTGGTTTGCGCGATCCGCGCTCATGATGCCGGAGCAAAGGTTTGTGTAATTGAGAAGAGGGATAGGCCAGACGGAAACTCCATTTACGCTCTAGGCACTGTCTGCGCATGGGGAACAAAATGGCAAAAAGCCTGTGGAATCCAAGATTCCAGAGATGCCTTTTACAACGACATGATGAAAGTTTCTGCCGGGCGAGCGGATCCAGACCTAACGGCTGCGTACACGGACAACATCAGTGCCTGTACAGACTGGCTCCAGGATGAAATTGGCGTGCAATTTGGGAAGATCACAATGACCCCTTGGCCCCGTCTCGGTAGAGGGCATCGCACGGTTGCCCCTGGACTGACAGGTGGGGCAGGTCTTGTCCAGAAACTCTTGGCTGCCGTCAAAAAGCGCAACATTCCGATCTTCTATGAGCATAAAGCGGTCCAGCTGATTACCGGTAAAAGGGCAGAGGTACTGGGAGTCAAGACGCTGACTGACGACGGTTATGTTGATTTTTATGCCAAAGGCGGTGTTCTGATCGCGACCGGCGGATTCTCTGCGAATCCTGAAATGACAGATAAGTACATAGGCGGATGGGCTTCAAGGCTCGCGATCCGTGGGTCGCGCAGCACAACCGGTGAAAATGTCTCTCTTACGATTCCGCTCTTCGCAAAACTGGTAAACATGGATCAATTCCATGCCGGTCCTATCGTTGCAGCGACTCACGTTAACCCAGCGGACGTCCTCAATACGATGCACGGCATTATCGTTGATCTGCGCGGCAAGAGATTTATGGATGAGCAGAACACCTACGTAATCAAAGCCAAAACATGCGCAATGAACACCATTGAAAACAAGGCGTTCTGCATTGTCGACAGCACCTGTCCGGTACTCAAAAAGACTCTTGCCAAGTTTGACAAGCTCCACAACCCCTATGGCAAAGGAAATACCATCGAAGAGCTGTGCAAGTCTGTAGACCTGCCTGTGGAACAAACGGTTAAATCAGTTCAGGAATACAACAAAGCAATCGATGATAAGAAGCTTGGAAGTCTGGTACCGCCAAATACCTATAAAGTTCCTCACAAAATTGCTGTGGCTCCTTTTTATGCCATTCCGTATGAGGGCGGCATGACCGCCACTTTCGGCGGTCCGCTTATTAACGCTAAGGCAGAGGTTCAGAACCTTGAAGGACGTTCTATCCCCGGACTCTATGCCGCTGGCAATGCGGCAGGCGGACTTTTCTTCCGTGACTACATTGGCGGCTCGCAGCTCGGCGGTTCTACTGTTTTTGGAACCATTGCAGCCCGTGAAATGACTCAGCGTGCTAAGGCTGCTAAGGCTTGATTTCAATAGGAGAAAATTATGACCAAACTCAGTGCGATTGCCGTTTCATGCCTTGGCGGACTTTGTCTTCTCTTTGGTAATGCCTATGCCGCCCCTGCTGCGCAAACTGAAACTCTTGCTCAAATCCATGCGAAAGCAGGTTTTCAGTGGCCAAAAGATGAATCCCGTGTTAACAACAACACCTGCTTCGCTTGCCATAAGAGCTACGAAGAGCTGGCAAAGAAAACCGCTAACTTAGATCCCAACCCCCACAAGAGTCATTTAGGTAATGTTCGGTGCACTGAATGCCACTCTGGATACGGGAAGAGTCAATTGATGTGCAATACCTGCCACAAATTTGATCTGAAGCCCAGCAAATAGGCTGCTAAGCAGAGTCAAAAAGTGACGCCGGAGGTCTCTAAAGATCTCCGGCGTTTTGCTTTGATGGATGGAGGAACGGTGTCCTCCTGATCCAGCTCTCCTTTAGACGAGGCTCTCCAGCATCGACGCGGCGTCATCAGCCCCAGGTCCGCGGCATTCTTCACGAGCGCCTTCCCCTTCTCGCGGTCCAGCGCGATCACGGTGCCTGAGAGATAAGCGAGCCCGAGGTTCAGCGTGCGGCACTTATAAATCTATGAACCGACGTAGACCTCAAAGTGACAAATAATCCCTGATGCGAATATTGGAAAAAAATTTGTCAACCATCAATGAAATTGACTCTTATTTATTTCTTTGGATCTACTCACTTTACAAGCAATTCGTCTAGATAGCAGTTAAGTGAATCATGAATAAAAGTTAACAGTAAATTCGGGCTCTTTAATTATTTAACGTGTTGATATTTAACCATTAAGTTTACTTTTATATGAAGCACAATCACTTGATTTCTTCAGCGCTATGAAGCCCTATTATGATTTTTTATCATAAAGCGAAGTACCACAGCGAATAAAAATAGAACTAATTCTTTCGAATTATTAAATTGTTCATGGCAGGTAACGTACTACTCACCCATATCTAAAGGAGCAACACTATGGCAGAAGCTATCCAGCGCGGCAAGATCAAAAAGGCCCCCGCTAAAGAAGTTGTTGAATACCTTATTCGGCCTGGGATTCAGTCAGATCTTTCCCGCTCTTATCAAACCATTCTTGATGTCAATAAAGCTCATGTCCTCATGTTGGCTAAACAGGGGATCATTTCTCATGAAGTCGCGGCTCAGATTCTGAGAGTGACTCAGGATCTCGCTTCGCAGCAGGACGATCCGCAATTCGAAATCACTCCCGACGTGGAAGATCTTTACTTTAATTTTGAGCGCTATCTCATTCAAAAGACTTCGCTTAAGGTAGGGGGACAGCAACATACAGCCAGATCACGCAATGATCTGCTTGCCACGGTTACCAGAATGGACAGCCGGGGGTTCTTCCTGCGTTTGTCAGAGCATTACATTGCTCTCCGTAAAGCCCTGTTAGCTCTCGCCAGAGAAAATACCGATACCGTAATGTCGGGTTATACCCATATGCAACCCTCAGAGCCAATCACGCTAGCGCATTACTGCTCCGCGGTTCTGAACGCTATGGAAAGAGACTACGCCCGCTTCAGTAATGTTTGGAATACGTTGAATCTGTGTCCCCTTGGCGGCGGATCCATGGGGTCAACCACGTTTGATATCGACCGAAATTACACCGCAGAACTGCTTGGTTTTATTAAACCGATTCAGAATTCTCTGGATTGTGTCGCATCGCGGGATTATGCCCTTGAAATGGCAGCAGCAATGTCCATGGCAACATGCACTTTCAGCCGAATGGCTATGGACATGTATCTGTGGGCGACCCCGGAATACGGATACATTGAAGTGGATGATTCCGTTGCAGTGTGCTCGTCGATCATGCCGCAGAAGAAAAATCCGATGACTTTGGAGCATGTCAAGTCGAAGGCAGCTCATTTGGAAGCATTTTTTGTTTCCTGCTTTGGAGCTCTTAAGAATGTTCCCTACATGCATTGCCGTGATGTAAGTACAGAATCCGTGCGCTATTTCTGGACTGCAATGCATGAGTTCATTGCTGAGATTGACCTCCTGAAGGTTACGCTGAAAGATCTGAAAATCAATAAAGAAAGAATGTTGCAGAGCGCGAAAAGCAATTTCTGCACTGTCACTGAATTAGCCAATTATCTGGTTCGAAAAGATGAAATCAGTTTCCGAGAAGCTCATGAAATCGTGGCTCATCTTGTCGGATACATGAATGAGCATAAGAAACGGGCTGACGAAATCACCATTGAGGAACTTAATGGGTTCTGTCAGGAAATGTTTGGGTTCACTTCCAAGATGACGCAGGATGACGTTAATAACGCCCTTGATCCTGTTAAGAATGCTCAGTCCAAAGTATGCATTGGCGGCTCTGCTGCTCAGGAAGTAACCCGCCAGTTGGATTTGATAGAGGCGACCATTGAAAAAGATCAGTCAATCCTTGCTGCCCGTAATGAGAAAGTTAAAGGCGCTAAGGATTTGCTGGAAAAAGAAGTAACGAAGGCCTGCGCGTAGTCAGTTCCTCCAACTCTCCCACAGCCGTCCTGAAGAGGACGGCTGTGTAACCGAGGGAATCAAATGTTTATAGCCGAGTTCTGTATAGTCATCCTCGCGATGATCTTAGGTGCCCGATATGGCGGCATATTCTTTGGTATGGCAGGCGGTGTCGGGCTGATGGCATTAATCCTGATATTCGGCCTAGCTCCTGCCTCTCCCCCTATCGCGGTCATGCTGATCATGATGAGTGTTGTGCTTGCGGCCAGCACTCTTCAATCAGCCGGGGGTATGGCGTTCTTGGTCCGGATCGCTGAAAAACTTTTAAGAAAACAACCCAAGGCCATTACTTTCGTAGCGCCTTTAATTGCGTGGCTGTTCACTTTCATGGCCGGAACAGGCAATGTACTTTATAGCCTTCTTCCTGTTATCGCAGAAGTTTCGCGTGAGGCCGGAATACGCCCTGAAAGACCAATTTCAATCTCAGTGATAGCTTCACAGCATGCTGTTCCTTCTTCACCCATTTCTGCAGCAACAGTCGCTATGGTTGCTCTATTAGGTGCAAAAGGAGTGACCGTAATGACCATTCTAGCAATCGTTGCTCCGGCCACGATTATTGGATTAATGTTCGGTGCTCTTTCAGTTTGCAAAAGAGGGAAAGAATTATCTGAAGACCCGGAATATCTAAAGAAGGTTCAGGAAGGACTTTTTGCCAATTCTGAAAAGGCGAAAGCAATTGGTGTTGATGGTGGATCAACTTTCAGCGCAAAACTTTCAGTCGTGATCTTCCTTGTAACAGCGGTGGTCGTGGTTCTGGTTGGTACATTCCCAGAACTTCGTCCTCATGTTACTAATGCGGCAGGCAAAGCCTCGCAAGTGTCAATGACTAACATGATTGAAATTCTCATGTTGATTGCTGGCGCGCTGATGGTTATTTTCTGCAAAGCCAAGCCAAATGACATTATCTCAGCTTCGGTTTTCAGAGCAGGCATGATGGGGGTTGTAACGGTTTTTGGTCTGGCCTGGATGAGTGATACCTGGATCGCTAACAATCTTCCCTACATCAAGGAAACTGTAGCGTCTGTTGTTTCTTCTCAACCCTACTTGTTTGCTCTTGCTCTGTTCTTTGTATCTGCTTTGACACATTCTCAGGGAGCAACAGTTGCCGCATTGATGCCTTTGGGACTGGCTCTTGGTTTGGATCCGTTGCTTCTTGTGGCGATGTATCCTGCGGTTTGCGGTTACTTTCTTATTCCTTCAACCGGTGTTCTTCTGGCGGGGGTCGCATTTGATGAAACCGGCACCACCAAGATCGGAAAAGCGGTTATCAACCACTCATATCTCCGTCCAGGACTAGTGTCAACATTTTGCGCGGTTTGCGCTGGTCTACTGATTCGGACGATTTTCTTCTAAAAAACAGGGTTTGAATCCTCTTCCGTGGCAGGGTTTACCTCTGCCACGTTTTTTTGGAGGGAATATGGATTTACCGGTTTTTGTATCTGTCTTCAGCAAATTCTTCTTTATCCTAACTCCGTTTTTTGTTATTGCCGTATTTCTCACAATTACCGATGAGGAAAATACAGAAACAAAACATGCGCTTGCCATTCGCGTAACTGTTGGCGTTTTATTGATCAGCGCTATTCTCTTTATCTTCGGCCAGGAAATTTTTAAACTGTTGGGAATCAGTGTAGACGCGTTTCGTATCGGCGCTGGAGCCCTGCTCTTTTTATCGGCGATTTCACTGGTGGATGGAAAAATACAAGTACCTGACGCTAAAAAATCCATACTTGACCTGGCCGTCGTTCCACTCGCGATTCCTATTACTCTGGGCCCCGGCTCGGTAGGAACGTTAATTGTTATGGGGGGAGAAATCCAAGGGATCGGATCGAAGTTATTAACTCTGACGGCTATAAGTCTCTCTTGTCTGTGCGTAGGAGTCCTGCTGTACATGAGCGATCAAGTGAAACATGTTCTTGGTCGGAACGGTATAGCAATGCTTAGTAAAATAACAGGATTAGTGTTAGCCTCTTTATCATGTCAGATGATTTTTCAAGGGATAAGATATTTTCTGAAGTAATTCAGTAGCTAACAATAATTCAGGGACTACGAATGAAAAGCTGCAATACATCATCCAATCCGTCATTCTTACTCTTTCAAAACAGAGTACGGATTTTTTTAGTGTTGGCAGAAACCCGAAGCTTCACAGAGGCCGCTCAACGGATTGGAATCAGCCAATCCGCGGTTTCGAGAAGCTTAAATGATTTTGAGTCTGAGCTAGGGGTGAATTTGATTCAGCGGTCTGTTCGTCCTGTAAAACTGTCAGATGCTGGTCAGGTTTTGTATCAGATGCTGTCCGATCAAAAACAGGATATAGATCGGATTCTTTTTAATATAAGAAATAATAATTCTCTAAAAACACCGCTAAGACTGGGGGTAGTAGAGAGTGTAGCTAAAAACCTATCGGCATTCATAATCAAAGAAATGAAGAGCCGATGCTCAAAAGTTACTGTTTTAACGGGAATCAGCTCTTATTTACTTAAGCTACTTGACGATGACATACTTGATGTCATCATTTGCCCGGATCCATTTTCCAACCGAAACGATCTAAAGAGAAATTTTCTGTTCAGGGAACCTTCTATTCTGATTTTCCCAAAACAATTCTCTCAGTTTGATGAGAAAAAGCCTACGTGGGAAAACTTAATGTATTGCGGCCTGCCGCTGATACATTATCATGAAGCCAATGCCGGGGGTAAATTAGAACAAAAGTTCTTTTCTGAATTAGGTCTGACTTTTGTTAATAATATTGAGGTTGACATTAATGCCCTTATGCTGTCATTTGTCTCTGAAGGGATGGGATGGGGAATAACCAGGCCATCAACTTTAGCGCAGCACCCTGATCTTGCTGAAAGTGTTAAGGCTTTGGAAATGCCACCGCCGGTAATTTCCAGAGATGTCTTTGTTATCACTAAAAGTTCTTCTCACGAAAATTTAGGAGAGTTATTGACAAATATTTCGACAAAGGCTTTCACGAAAAACTTACTTCCTCTTTACGAAAAATTTACTCCTTGGGTTAAACCATATTTATTTATTCACGGTGATAAAAATAATTCCAGAGAGCCGTGCTACCCTGATCTGGTTAAATTTGATGAGAATCAGAAAACGTTTGTCCTATAAAGAATTAAATAAACTTCTTTAATGGCAGGACCCGGCAAACAGGCCGCAAAGCGCGGCTCAATATAAGAGCAAAGCCCGAAGGTCAAGAAGACCTCCGGTGCTTTCGTGGTTTTGGGCTGAGGAACGGTATCCTCTTCTTTTTTAGGCGAGGCTCTCCAGCATCGACGCGGCGTCATCAGACCCCAGGTCCGCGGCCTTCTTCACGAGCGCCTTCCCCTTCTCGCGGTCCAGAGCGATCACGGTGCCTGAGAGGTAAGCGAGCCCGAGGTTCAGCGTCCCGTAGGGATCGTTCGCCTCAGCGGCCTTTTCAAGGAACGGGATGCCGTCCTTCTTCATCTCGTCCCCAAGCTTCCCGTTCACAAGCAGGCTCCCGAAGAATCCCATCGCTTCCGGGAATCCGCCCTTAGCGCCTTCCGATATCCAGAAGACACCGAGTTCCGGGTCCGGCGGCACGCCGATCCCATTCAGGTAGCAGAACCCGAGGAGATATTCGCCTTCGGGGTACTTCGCCTGAGCGGCCGCGAAGTACCAGCGGAAGGCGCGCGCCGGATCCTGCTTCACCTGCCAGCCGGTTTCGTACGCCCGTCCGAGCACCACGGCGCATTCAGGGATCCCCTGAAGGGCCGGGGTAAAGAGGGAGGCGAGCTGACGGCGGGTCGCCTCAGGGAGGTCCGCCGGAATGCCGGCATCCGCCGCCTCAGTCTGCGACTGCACGGGCCCCATTTCTTTCAGGAGATCCACGAAAAGCCGGTTCGCCCGGACACCCTCGGATTCTTTAAGCGTCTTCCGGAGCCCGGCAAGAATCGCGCCGGCACGGACGTCGCCCGCGGCTTCAGAAAAGATCGACCAGGCGGCCGCCTTCACGGCGTCCTTCGGGATACCGATCCCGTAAGCGAGCGCCCGGGCGTACCAGTAGCGGGAGTCGAGGTCACCGGCCCGTGCCGCCTTCTGGAAGAGATCTGTCGCCCGCTCAAAATCCTGCGGCACACCATCCCCCGTCGAAAGCGCGATCGCGAGGTTTCGGATTGAGGCCGGGTCACCGGCTTCCTCTGCCCGCTTAAGCCACATCACGGATTCGGGCTCGTTCTTCTCGACCCCGTTCCCTTCCTTCAGCATCCGGGCGTAAAGCGCCATCCCTTTCGGGTAACCGGCTTCGGCTGAGCGCTTGATGAACCCCACGCCCTTCTCTCCGTTCTTCGGAATCCCGATTCCCTGAAGGAACGCGATACCGACCTGGAAAAGCGCCTTCGGGTGACCCGCGTCCGCCGCGGTCTTGAGGAACGTCCATCCTTCCGGGTCCGGGGTTCCGGTCGCGAACCCGGAGATCAGGTTCCAGCCGTACTCCGTCGCGGCGTCCTTATCTCCCGACTCCGCTTTCGCTTTGAGGTCGGAAAGTTCAGATTCAAACGACCGGTTCTCCGCGTCACTCAGGAGCTTCGAGCGGATCGCTTCCGCCGCCGCGTGAATCCGGCGCTTCAGCTCATTCATTTCGTGCTCCTGCGCCTTGCGGTCCAAAACCGCCTTTTCGTTCTCTTCTGCCATCACCGTCCTCCTTCTAAGCCGGGGAAAATCGAGCGGCCGCGGATATGTATTGTTACAGCCGTCAGCGGCTATTTTACGTAGAAATGCCTAGAAGAAACGGGCGGACACAAGTGAGGTGAACTGTTGCTCTTTTCTCACAGCAGTTTGCGTCCCGATCATTAGAGTATTTCTCAACAGAACTTCTGAATCCTTCAGAAGAAGTGATGGAGATAAACATCATGAAACGCCGTGCTCTTCTTGCTATTCTCGCCGCGGCCCCGATCGCGGCCTTCGCGAAGGACCATCGCCCGGGCGACGTCCCTCCGTCTCCTCCCGCAGGCGGCAATCCCCCGCCGCCCCCGCGCCCGAGGAAGCATCATCGTCCGGAGCCGCCGCCTCCCCCGAAGCATCACCATGAGCGGCACCACCGGAAGGATCGTCCGGCGCCCCCGCCCCCGAAGGGACCGAACGGCCCTCAGGGCCCGCAGGGTCCGGGCCCGAAGCGTCCCTGATAGCCTCCCGTAACTTCTGAATGGAAAAAACAGACGGCGGAACTGCCTTTAAAGCGGTTCCGCCGTCTGCGTTTGTCTGGGGGATCTGTAGGACTGTTCTTTACGCCCGGATCAATGTCCCTTCTGAGCGACGATGAGGCCTACAAAGATCGTCACGATGCCGGCGATCGCGAGCGGCGGGAGCGTCTCGTGAAGAAACACCACGGAGAGAAGCACCGTGATCAGCGGCTGTGCGTAGAGGAAGAGAGAGGTCTTCGCGATGCCAAGCGACTCCACAGCGCCCGTCCACGTCGCGTAGCAGAGCGCGGAAGCGAACACGCCAAGGAACGCGAGTCCCATGAAGACTCCCGGATCCGTGAGAGTCGAGAGTGAGATCTTCGACCCGAACCCGATATCAAAGGGCAGCATGATGAGAACGCCGAAGAAGAATGTCCAGGCGGTCATCGGAATGATCTTGTAGCCGCGTTCCGAGAGCTTCCGGCTCACCACGCAGTAGAGCGGCCAGGCGAAACACGCGAGAAAGGCGAGCAGGTCGCCGAGCGGACTCACGGCCCCCAGCTTATCGGTCGCGAGCGTAAGGCACGCCGACCCCGCGACCGCGATCGCGGAACCGATAAAGAACTGGCGCTTCAGCGGCACGTCCCGGAAGAAGAACCACATCACGAGCACATTCGTGATCGGGATCAGGGACACAATAACCCCGACGTTTGCCGCCTGCGTAAAGTAAAGCGCGCAGTTTTCAAGCGTGAAGTAAGCGGCGACACCAGTCGCGCCGGACGCGATGAAGAGCTTCAGGTCGGATCGCTCCTGAATCATCAGCGACTGCCCGGTCGCCTTCGCGACCGCCGCGAGAATCAGAAAGCCGATCGTAAAACGGGTGACCAGAACGTCAATCGCCGTGAGTTCCGACATCACGCCTTTTGTGACGACATAGGTCGCGCCCCAGACCGTGATTGTCGTTAGCGCCATCAGGACGCCGCGTAAAGTCTTTGATTGCATGTCAGTTATTAATTTTCGTTAAGCCAGCCATTATCGCAGATATTGCCCAGGCGCTTCAGATGGCATCCCCTCTCCCGCCTCACCCGCTGTCCCGTCCCCCCATTCAGAGGACTACACTTCAGCGTCTTTCTGTTTTTCACTTGTTTTATCTGCCATGCCGTCCACACCTGCCGTCCGCCGTCCGATTGATCTGCGCGCGTTTCTGATCTGTGTCGCACTGAGTTTCACCTGGGGCCTGCAGCAGGTCGCAATCAAGGCGGCTGCCCCGAATATCAGCCCGATGCTGCAGGTGGGGATCCGCTCTGGCGTTTCCGCCCTCCTTCTTCTCCTCACAAATCACTTCTGGCTTCACGAAAAGTGGGGGCATGAGGTGAAGCTCCGAGACGCGATTCTGGTGGGTCTCGGTTTTGTCGGTGAATTTTTCTTTGTGTCAGAAGGCCTCCGCTTTACATCCGCCGCCCACATGTCGGTGCTTCTCTACACGTCTCCTTTCTTCGCCGCGATCGGACTCTCAATCAAGCTTCCCGAAGAACGGCTCTCGGTGATTCAGTGGGCAGGGCTCTTAACCGCTTTCCTCGGGATCGCGGTGGCGTTCCTCGTCCCCGCGCTTCTCTCGAAAGAAACACTTGAAGGAAGCGGCTGGATTCTCGGAGACATCCTTGGGCTTGGCTCCGGACTCTCCTGGGGGTTCACGACGATCATGCTCCGGACAACCTCGATGAATAACGCGCCGCCCTCCCTCATGCTTTTCGCGCAGCTCTTCATGGCGTTTGTGATCCTTACGCCGCTCGCGTTTATCACGGGACAGACGACGTTCCACAATTCGCTCGTCGGGTGGTCTAGTCTCCTCTTCCAGGCGGTGATCGTCTCTTACGCGAGTTACCTCGTCTGGAACTTCCTCTTGAAGCAATACCTCGCGGCGCGCCTCGGGGTGCTCGTCTTCATGACCCCGATCTTCGGCGTCATTCTCTCGGTGCTCCTCCTTGGAGAATCGGTCGGCATGCCGTTTGTCTTCGGGTCGCTTCTCGTGCTTGCCGGCCTCCTTCTCATGCAGGCGAAGACAATTCTGCTGGTTAAGAAGCACAGTTCTTAAGAAACTCATCCCCCTGATTCACCAAAAGCTGCCGGAATCTCCGGCAGCTTTTATTTTTTCCGGGAAACAAAAATCTCTGCTTTTTCTCAATCTGGTTCCTGTGTTCAGTTGATCCTGTTCGCTGTATGCCGGACAATAAGGAATCTGCGCCTTCACTGATGGCTATTAGTGCCTATTGCGGCTGAATTCTGCCCCTATCCGGTGTGAATCAATAACCGTAACTCTGCCCTCAGGGAAGCCTGGAGCGGCCGCGACCAAAACCACAGCGTGTTTTGTATTCCTGCCGCCCCTAAACCAAACACTTTTCACGAGGCAGACGTTTTTTTCTGTCTGCGGAGCCGCACCATGGATATTTTCGAGTTCAGAGACCGCTTGATTGAAAGCTACAAATCCTTCAGTCGGAGTTTTACGAAGATTGAATCCGAGGATATCCGGGAGAAAGTGAATGAGGAGCTAAAGGCCTACTGGCCTGAGCCGCTGATTCAGATCAACCCCTGCTACCAGACGGACAGAACCGTTCAGGAGTTCTGTGACCATCACGTGCTGCATCCGGAGTGCGGCGCGATTTTCCGAGATAAACACGGAAAGTCGCTCAGGCTTTATCTCCATCAGGCCCAGGCAATCGAGTTCGCGAGAAAGAAAGAGTCTTACATCGTGACGACCGGCACCGGCTCCGGTAAGTCGCTTGCCTTCTTTATTCCGATCATCAATCGGATCCTTGAAGAAAAAGCGACCGATCCGAAACCTCGCACCCGGGCGATCATCCTCTACCCGATGAACGCGCTCGCGAATTCGCAGAAGGAAGAAATTGAGAAGTTCCTGACGAACCCCGGGCACCCGACGCCGCTCACCGTGGCGCGCTACACGGGGCAGGAAACCGAGGCCGAGCGTGAGGTGCTCCGCACGAATCCGCCGGACATCCTGCTCACGAACTACATGATGCTGGAACTCGTCCTCATGCGTTCTCCCGATCGCCCGATCGTACAGAACTGCGAGGGGCTTGAGTTCCTGGTGCTCGACGAACTCCATACGTATCGCGGCCGTCAGGGCGCCGATGTCGCGCTCCTTGTCCGCCGCCTCCGCTCGCAGCTGAAAGCGGACCACCTGATCTGCATCGGGACGTCCGCCACGATGTCCTCCGCCCCCGAACGGTCTGAACAGAACCGGGCGGTGTCTGAAGTGGCATCGAAGATTTTCGGTACCCGGATTGACGCAAACCACGTCGTGAACGAAACCCTGCAGGGGGTGACGGACGCGGTGGAAGTGGACAAAATCAGCCAGGCGGATCTGCATAGAGAAGTGGTATCCGCAGCGTCTGCCCACCTGAAGCCACTCGACTTTGAGGGCTTCAAGAAGAACCCGCTCGCCGAGTGGCTTGAGCGGAAGCTGAGCATCACGGATCGCTTTACCCGCGCGATGCCGCAGTCAGTCACAACGATTGTGGAGCATCTGTCGGAAGCCGCCGGCACGGACCCTGAAACCACGGAGAAAGCGCTGAAGCACTTCCTCTCTCAGTTCGGAACGGAAAACTCAATCCGAACGCCTGAAGGTCGGAATCCATTCCCCTTCAAGCTCCATCAGTTCATCAGCGGTCCGGGAAAGGTTTATGTGACGCTTGGGGAACCTGGCAAACGCACGATTACGCTTGACGGGCAGACCTCTGTCGCGGATCCCGAGGACTCGAATAAGCGCATTCCGCTTTTCGAAGCTTATTTCTGCCGTGACTGCGGTCAGGAATACATCCCGGTCTGGATTACGCGCACAAACGAAGGCGCGGTCGTGAATGTCAAACCCCGCTCGATGGATGAGATGCGGGCTGGGGATAGCACGAGTTACGGCTACATCTGCCCGGTGACCGAGGGGCAGCTCTTCACGGGCGAAATTACTGATCTCCCGGATGAATGGCTGGATCCGAAAAATTCCGAGCGGGTAAAGACTTCCCGTCGGAAGGATATCCCGCAGCGTCTCACGCTTTCTCCTGAAGGCTTCAGCTCTGGGATCGGCACCGATTTCTGGCTCCTCACGGGAAAATTCAAGATCTGCGTGAACTGCCTTCACACCTATTCCGCAAACGGGCGCGATAAGCACCGCCTCACCGGACTTTCCGGCGAAGGCCGCAGCTCCGCGACCACGATCATCAGCCTTCAGATCCTGCGGCAGCTTTACGACATGCCGCTTTCAGATGACAAACATAAGGCGTTCCGGAAGCTCCTCGGTTTCTCCGATAACCGTCAGGACACGGCGCTCCAGGCGGGGCACTTTAATGACTTCGTGAGCCAATTGATTCTCCGAAGCGGTCTCATCCGGGCGCTCGAAAATGAAACCGAGCCAAAGCGCCTTCCCGAGATCGTGGACGCCATCTGCACGGTGTTCCGCTTTAATGATGAGAAAGACGAAGCCGCGAAACGCGAGTATTTGCTGAAACCAGATACCACAACCGGGCAGCTCCTCACGAAGGCGCTGTCCGCCCTTCGCTTCTCGCTCTCCTTCCAGCTCCTGAATGAACTCCAGGATCGCGGTCTCTATACGAGCCCGAGTCTTGAGCGGCTGCACCTCCTTTCCGTGAGTTACGAGGGGCTGGAGAACTTCTGCAGGGACGGCGCGAATTTCGGCTCGAACGGAGCACTTCTCGAATTGGGGCCCCAGAAACGATTCACGCTTGTTAAGCGGTTCCTGGATGAGGTCCGGCACCGTCTCTGCATCTCGTCGATCTATTTCGATCCGAAGGAGCAGGACACGGCCCGTGCCCGTGAGTACGGTCTTCTCACGCCCCGCTGGAGCTTCTCGTCCCTCTCCCCTGAGTCTCACCATCAGACGGTGGGAACCGCGTTTGTTCTGAATACGAACGACCGGAAAGCCTGGAGCTTCGGGGGCACCGTGAAATTCACGGAGAAGTCGGGCATTATCCCGACACTCGGGAAGCTCGATATCTGGGACGGGATCAAGGACGATACCGGCGCCGTCATCCGCTCTAACCGTCAGGCCATGCATGAACTGCTCGTCGATATGACGAAGGCGCTCTGTCAGGGCGGGTATCTGAAACCGACGCAGACCAAAGAAGGCACTTACTATCAGCTTGTCGACAGCTGCGTCCTCTGGAGCAAGTCGAAGGAACCGACAGACGAAAAGTTCAATTCCTATTACCGTACTCTCTACCTCGATGTCGCGGACACGATGGCGACGGACGGTCAGGCACTTTTTGACTTTGAGGCGGAAGAGCATACCGCTCAGGTATCCGCGGAGGAGCGTCAGGATCTTGAAACCCGATTCCGGGGCGGTCCCGAGGATGAGAAGAAGTGGAATGAGCTCCACGCCGGGGTGCCTTATAAGCGGCTCCCTGTTCTCTACTGCTCACCCACGATGGAACTGGGTATTGATATTTCGGCTCTGAACTACGTCTATATGCGGAATATCCCGCCGACCGCGGCAAACTATGTACAGCGTGCCGGCCGCGCCGGTCGGTCCGGTGATCAAGCGCTCAGTATTAGCTACTGCTCCGCGATGAGCCCGCACGATCAATGGTTCTTCCACAAGCCTGAGCAGATGGTTCAGGGCGTGGTGAAGCCGCCGACAATGGATCTCGGGAACGAGGCCCTTGTCCGAAGCCACATGCATTCCATCTGGATGTCGGCCGCCTGTATCGATCTTCCGATCACGGTGAGCCAGGTACTCGATCTCGCTAAGCCTGAGGACGGCTACCCGGTGAAAGAAGAGATCATGGAGAGCCTCACCGCTCCCCGTGTGACTGAGGACGCCATCGTGTTTGGCAACGCGGTCGCCTCTCAGCTCTCGCTCTCTGAACAATCCTGGTACACGGATACCTATGTGGAATCCGTGATGAAGTCCGCTCCCCGGGAGTTTGAGGCAAGCTTCGATAACTGGCGGGCTCTCTACCGGGCTACGCTTGAGCAGATCCGGCTGGTTAACGAGACTCTGGGGCGCTACGGCATCACGGCTGAAGAGAGGGACAGCGCGAAGAGCCGCTGGCAGGATGCCCAGAAACAGCGGGAGCTCCTTGAGAGCGCCTCACTCACGTCGACCAACAACGATTTCTACACGTATCGGTATCTCGCGAGCCAGGCCTTCCTCCCCGGGTACAACTTCCCGGCGATGCCGCTGCTTGCCTGGATCCCGGACCCGAGCGGATCGAGAAACGATTCCACGGTGATTTCTCGCTCCCGCTTCCTCGGTCTCGCAGAATTCGGTCCCCGGAACGTGATTTATCACCGCGGCCGAATCTATCGGGTAGACCGTCTGAAGATCTCGGTCCAGGCGGGGGGCGCTACGGCGTCCGATAACCTCGCGACTGACTCCGTGATCGTCTGCCCGCACTGCGGCTATGCCCATGTCATGAATGGGACGGTCTATAACGAATGCGAGAACTGTGGGAACGAGCTCCATCAGGAAAACATTATTCAGGGGCTCTACCGCGTCACCATGGTCGAAACAACGGAAATCCAGCGTATTACGACGATTGATGAGAATCGCCAGAATCAGGGTTTCGACATGCAGACGCTCTACCGGTTCGGCGACACGAAGCCTGAACGGACGGAGGTGATGGAAGGGAAGAAGCCGCTCGCGACGATCAGCTACGCGCCGGCCGCCTCTATCTGGCGTGTGAATCTCGGCTGGAAGTACCGCCTGAATCAGAAGACGAAGGGCTTTGTCATCAACCCGCTTACCGGCTACTGGCGGAACGAAGGTCCCGACGCGGAAGAAAAAGAGAACAAGAAAGAGGACAAGGCTCAGAAAAACGCCAAGTCCCAGGTGATCGTCCCCTACGTGACGGATACCCGGAACATCCTTCTCTTTGAGCCGAATGTGGATCTCGGCGAAGGTGAAGACCGCCAGGTCTTCATGGCGACCCTGCAGGCCGCTCTGAAGCGGGCGATTGAGCAGTATTTCGAAATTGAGTCAAACGAAATCTCGATCGAGCCGCTTCCGGGGAATCAGGACCGGAAGAGCCTCCTGATTTACGAAACGGGTGAAGGCGGTGCCGGAATCCTCCGCGAGATCAGCAAGGATCCGAAGACTTACCTTCGGGCTCTCGCGCGCGAAGCGCTTTCCCTTATGCATTACGAGTTTAAGAACGTGAAGCGGCTGAAGGTTGAAGACCTCGTGGATACGAAGGAAAGCTGCGCGGATGGCTGCTACAGCTGCCTTCTCACGTACTTCAATCAGCCGGAGCATGAGCTCATCCATCGGCGCGATCCGAAGGTTCTCGAGTTCCTCGTGGGACTCGCGAATACGGAAGGGACAGCAGCGGCTCCTGAAACCGTGAAACTTTTTCCGACGTCATCAGACAAAAATGGCGAAAGCAATACTCCAATGGGTCACTTCCAGGTCTGGGCCGCCGAATATGGATACCGCGTTCCGGATAAGATTCCGAAGACCTTCAAGGCGCTTGGTCTCAAATTTGACGGTGCTTATACCGACGCCCTCTGCTGCGTGTCGTTCACACCTGTGAGTGATGACGCGCGGGAGAGTCTCGCTGACTTCGGCTGGGATGTACTGGATCTCAGTAACGAGGACAGCTGGGGCACAGTCATGAGCACTCGCCCTGATCTGAAAAGCAGCAACTAAGTTATTTACGGCAGAAAAATATGAGTAATACGTTCCTTCCCGGCAATCTCGTCCAGGCCCGCGGCCGCACCTGGGTTGTTCAGTCTGGTTCTGAAGACGACTGGCTGAAGCTCCGCCCGATCGGAGGCGCCGATGATGAAATCACAGAGCTGATGCCGCAGCTCGAACGGGAACCGGTGGAACTCGCTCAGTTCCCGCTCCCCGATCCGACGAAATTCGGAACGCTTTATTCTTCTGCCGAGCTGCTCTACGACGCGCTCCGCTTCCAGCTTCGAAGCGGCGCCGGTCCCTTCCGGTCTTTCGGCAGTATCGCGGTTGAGCCGCGCTCGTATCAGCTGGTGCCCCTTCTCATGGCAATGCGACAGAAAACTGTGCGCCTGCTGATCGCGGATGACGTCGGTATCGGTAAGACGATTGAGGCCGGGCTCATTGTCCGCGAGATGCTGGACCGCGGCGAAATTACGAAGTTCGCGGTGCTCTGCCCTCCGCATCTTGTGGAGCAGTGGGTGTCAGAGCTTTCCGATCGCTTCAATATTGAGGCGACCGCGCTGACCGGATCTTCCGCGCAGCGGCTGGAACGCCAGGTACCGCATGGTCATACGCTCTCAGACACCTTCCCCGTGCTCGTCGTGAGTCTGGATTACATCAAAAGCGATAAGCACCGCGACTATTTCTACGCGATGAATTTTGACCTCATCGTGGTGGATGAGGCGCATACCTGCGTGAAAGCTGGATCACGGGATAAGCAGCTGCGATTCGACCTGCTCCATAAACTGGCGTCGGATGCTTTCCGCCACATGATCCTTCTCACCGCAACGCCTCACTCCGGTAGCGAGGACGGCTTCTATAGCCTTCTCTCGCTGCTGGATGAAAAATTCCTGGGACTGAAAGGGCGTGAAGTGAAGAGTGACGATCCTCTCCGTCAGGATCTCGCTAAACACTTCGTTCAGCGCCGCAGAAAAGATATTGAGGAATGGAAAGTCTCCGGTGCTGACCGTATGACAGGGTTCCCGACCCGTATGACGACAGAACTGAATTACCGGCTGACTGCCAGGTGGGATCAGTTCTTCGCGGATGTTCAGGAATACTGCCAGAAAGTGATTGACCGCGATGGGAAGAAAAATCAGCTGATCTGGTACTCAGTACTGGCTCTCTTCCGCTGCGTGTCATCCTCACCCGCCGCCGCAGTCCAGGCGCTGAATAACCGCCTGAAGAATCAGGAGGGGGATTCGGTTGAGGAAGAGGATTTCATCATCAATGACCTCGATAACGTCGATGAAGGAACAGACTCCGACGTTGAGCCGGCACTCTGGTTTGATGAGTCAGCGGAACTGAATACGCTTCTTGCGGAAGCGAGGACGCTCGCTGGAAGCAAGAACGATCCGAAGATCCGGCTCCTCGCTAAGCACGTGAAGGAACTGCTGGCGGAGGGTTTTAATCCCGTCATCTTCTGCCGCTTTGTCGCAACGGCTCAGTACGTCTACGACGCGCTGAAGGAAGAACTGAAGAAAGAGGATGATGTCGCGATTGGCTGCGTCACGGGCGAACTCGTCCCCGGCGAGCGGGAAGAGCGTGTCAATGATCTCGGCGAAAAAGAGAAGCGCGTACTTGTCGCGACAGACTGCCTCTCTGAAGGTATCAATCTGCAGGATCTTTTCACGGCTGTGGTTCACTATGACCTCGCCTGGAACCCAACCCACCACGAACAGCGTGAGGGTCGCGTTGACCGTTTCGGTCAGAAGGCAAAGGAAGTCCGCTGCTCGATGATCTACGGCGAAAATAACCCCGTGGACGGCTTCATCCTGAAGGTCATTCTGAGAAAGAGTGAGGAGATCAAGAAGGATCTCGGCGTGATTGTGCCGATCCCGGAAAAGAAGGAAGCGATTGATAAGGCGCTTCTCCGCGCTTCGCTCTTCAGGGATCGGAATGGACAGTTCAATTACGATGATCAGCAGATGTCGCTCTTCACCTCAGAAGACCTCGGTGACATGAATACAGTGTGGACGAACGCACTCGAAAAAATGAAGCAGCAGCGCACTGTGTTTGCCCAGCAGTCTATTCATCCGGAAGATATTTATCCTCTTTGGGAAGCCCAGCAAAAAGCCCTTGGCAGCCACGCGGACGTGGAAAAGTTCTCAAAGTCAGCCTGCGCATCACTCGGCGCTCAGCTTGAGCCTCTGAAGAACAATCGCTACCGTTTCCCGTTGGTGTCGCTGCAGAACAAGTCGCTTGTCGCCCGTTTTGAGGATGAGGGCTTCGAAAATAACGACATCATCGACTTCGACACCCTGCACCGTACCTCTCCCTTCATCAATACCCTCTCTGAAGGTGTTGTCGATGAAGCTCTGAGGGAAGAAAGCCGCCTGATCTCCCGGACAGCTATTGCTCAGACGTCTGAGGTCTCCGCTGTGACCCGTGTATATCTCCTGCGTCTTCGATACCAGATCCGCATTGCCTACCGGAATCAGACAAGACGTTATCTGCTTTCAGAGGAAATCCAGCCGGTTGCAGTGACCGGTATCCGGGATCCCAAATGGGAATCCTCTGAAACCGCTCAGTCGCTTCTTACTCTGAGCGCGAGCGGTAATTTCACGTCTGTTGTGGCGGAGAAGCAGATTCGCTCTGCCATGGACTTTATTGCGTCTCAGAAAGAGGCAATTGAAGTCTTTGCCAAGGAACGTGCGGAGCAGCTGAAAACGGATCACCAGAAGGTAAAGGAATACTCAGCGGAGGGATCCGTCACGGAAGTTGCCCCCTGTCTCCCGATTGATGTCATGGGTGTCTTTGTACTGATGCCTGCTGATGAAGAATGAGATTGAACCATGAAGAAAACCAATAAGAAATTTAATTCCACCTGCTGCGATATTCAGGGTGCTCTCTTTCTTCCAGATCAGATTCAGCAAGCTTTTCTTGGGAAAAACAAGCGCCAGTCAATCGATGACTACAAAATTCTCCCGGGACTCACCCTGAAAGAGGAATGCTCACGCGCTTTCCGTATCGCTCAAGCCTCATGGGACCGATTTAAAGACACCCTGACCCGCACGGATCTCTCTGAAGCGGATCGTCTGAGCCGCACCAAGGAGTGGGGCCGGATCTTCTTTAACTCAGTGCTCGGGTACACCATTCAGTCCCAAACCATTATTGAATGCGATGAACGCCAATATCCGGTTGCATTTCTCGTCAGTAATCTCCCTGTGACGGTAGTGTCGGCTCCGGCAGGATTGGACGATGCCCGACCCGAGCTCACCGTGATTGGGGGCAGCCAGTCCAAGAAATCCGCTTTTACCCTTGTCCAGGACCTTCTGAATGCGGACACCCGCTATAAGTGGGGATTCGCGTTTAACGGCACTGCGGTTCGTCTTGTTCGTGACGCGATGTCCCTGACCCGCCCTGGGTATTTGGAATTCAATCTCCAGGAAATTCTTGCTAACGACGACTACGCGGAATTCCTACATCTCTGGATGGCGCTCCATGCCTCAAGAGCGGAACTGATTGATGGAAATACGGCCTGGGATCTGTGGATCAAAGAGGGGGAAGAGGCCGGGCAGCCGGCACGCGAGGCGCTCAGAGGCTCAATTACTGAGGCCCTTCTGACGTTTGGTCAGGGTTTTATTGCCCATCCTGAAAACGAAGCCTTAAGAAAAGCGCTTTCTGATGGCTCTCTTTCCGCCAAAGACTATACGCATGAGCTCCTACGTCTCATGTATCGATTCCTTTTTGTCTTCTGTCTTGAAGAACGGAATCTGATCAATATAAAAGACGATTCAAAGAAAAATCAGGCAGCCACCGCCAGATACCTGTCGGGCTACGCGCTCCACCGGTTCCGGGATCAGTCTCTTAAATCCTATTTCCGGAACAGGTATTCCGACGCCTGGGAATCCGTAAAGATCGTTTTCCAGGGGCTTGATAACGGAGAACCATTGCTGGCTCTTCCTGCTCTTGGCGGTCTCTTCGCGTCTGATGAGTGCCCTCACCTTAAAGACACCAGGCTGTCTAACGTGGTGTTCTTCAACGCTATGAAGCTGATGCGTTGGGCAACCATCAATGGCACATACACCGCGATTGACTATAAAAACCTGGGGACTGAGGAACTTGGCAGTATCTATGAGAGTCTCCTGGAGCTTGTCCCGGTAGCGGATCCTCAGCGCCGCGAGTTTTCTTTCCTTAACAACACCGTTGGTTCCAGTGAGCGGAAGAAAACCGGCAGCTACTACACACCGGATTCCTTAGTCCAGAATCTGATTAAAACCGCTCTGGACCCTGTTATTGAAAAAAGACTGTCTGATAATCCGAGCGATCCTCAGGAAGCCCTTCTGTCTCTCCGAGTTATTGATCCGGCCTGTGGCAGTGGCCATTTTCTGCTTGCTGCGGCCCGCCGGATTGCGGAGCAGCTCGCTAAAGTCCGATCTCTGGATGGAATTGTCACACCCCAGTCTTACCGAAATGCTTTGAGAGAAGTAATTCAGCACTGTATTTACGGTGTTGATATGAATCCTCTTGCTGTTGAACTCGCTCGTATGGCTTTGTGGCTTGAAGGTTTTGCTGAAAATAAGCCGCTATCGTTCCTGGATCATCATCTGAAAGTGGGGAATTCTCTCGTCGGCGTGATGAATTTGAAAACACTGAAGCTCGGGATTCCTAAAGAGGCATACAAAGCTTCGGGAAACGATATCAAAGCAATTTGTACAGCGATTTCGAAACGCAATAATGCCGCTCTAAAATCCCTACAGAAACTGGCATCAGAAGAGACTCTGGATCTTTTTGTCGACACTCGTCAGGATCAGCTATTGAGTCTTCTCGAAACCATGCCTTCTTCAACGCTTGACGATGAAAAGAAGAAAGCAAAAGCCTATCAAAAGTATCTGAATACGGTTTCTGATGATCGGATGAAAAAGGCCTGTGATCTTTTGATCGGAGCCTTTATGTGCCGCAAGACTGAAGAAACTCAAGATTTAGTACCTACCAGCGAAATTCTTTGGCGGGTAATTGAGGATTCTGAGAATCTTTTAGAGACGGATGATTCTGTTATTCAATTTGCATCAAATACCTGTACAGAGTCTTCTGCTTTCCACTGGCCCCTTGAATTTCCGCTTGTTTTTGCAAACGGAGGTTTTGACTGTGTATTGGGGAATCCTCCTTGGGAAAAAGCCAAGGTAGAGGATGTGAAATGGTTCGAGAACCGCTATCCGGAAGTTGCTCAAGCACAGAACGCATCTGTGCGCGAGAAAATGATAGAGGCAATGGCACAGGGAAAAATGTCTGAAGATTATCTAGAACTACCTGCATCTTCCGAACGTAGTGCTGCTGAAAGGAAACTTTTTACACATTATCAAACAGCGCTTCACAGAGCAGGTACTATGGCTAGTTTCTGCCATTTAAATGAATCATCAGGAGGTCGCTTCCCTCTCACGGGATGTGGGGATACCAATCTTTTTGCTTACTTCGCAGAGCTTGCATTAATGCTCAAGTCATCACAAGGCTCTGTGGGGATGGTTTTACCTGCAGGAATTATTACAGATAATGCAACTCAAGCTTTCTCAAGATATATTTTTGAGGGGCACGTCAGATCTATTTTCCACTTTTCAAATGTGGGTGGTTTATTTCCTATTCATCGAAGCTATACATTCCTCTTAATGACGCTCTTTGATTCTGATGAATTTGACTGTGTTTTTTACGCTTCAAGAATAGAAGATATTGACAATCCATCGAATCATGTAATTTTCAGAAAAGGGGACTTCGACCTATTCAACCCGAATACTCATACCTGCGTTCTTGTTAGAACACAACAAGATTTGGATTTATGTAGGAAAATTTATAATTCATCTCCAATTCTTCTCAATGAGACGACTGAGTCTGGTGTAACTAATAACCCATGGAATATTCGATTTATGAGTAGGATGTTCCATATGTCAGAAGACAGTGGATTATTCCATTCCGAATATGACTCAGATTCTTTGGTACCTCTTTATCAAGGCAGGATGATTCATCAATTTGATAATCGATGGGCAACTTATGAAAAAATAAATGATTCTAAAGAAGCTCGTCTTGTTACTCAGACTGAAAAAGCCAATCCATATTTCAAAGCCACTCCCTTGTATTGGGTTAATGAGTCTGACGTGCAAAACGCCTATAAGAAAGGTAATGGAGAAATGTGGTGGAAACATCCGTGGATGCTTTGCTTTAGAAAAATTATGAGCACAACTAACGAAAGGACTGCAATTGTATCTATCCTTCCATCTAATTACGGTGCAAGTGACAGTACTACATTAGTATTTCCAGAGCAAACTGATTCTTTAGCTGCTTGTTTACTAGGCAATCTGAACAGTTTAATTGTTGACTATATTTGTAGAATCAAACAATCAAGCGCTAGCTTAAGCATGTTCATTTTTAATCAATTACCCGTTCTTTCTCCTGAACAGTATAAAAGAGAAGATGTATCTTTTATCAATTATCGTGTTGCCCAATTAACACGCAACTCTAATGAAATTAACCATATTTGGTTGACCGAACATCCATCGTATGTTTTTCAATCTAGAAGGGATCGACTTCTTATCCGTGCTGAGCTTGATGCCTATTATGCGAAACTTTATGGCTTAACCAGGGACGAGTTACGGTATATTTTGGATCCTGAAGATATCATGGGAGAAGGATTCCATTCAGTCACTTTCCCTGGGTTGAAGAGAAATGAGACTAAGGAGTTTGGTGAATATCTAACTCGTCGTCTGGTTCTTGAAGCTTTCGACGCTCTTGAGAGCGGTACTCTGCATTAAGAATTAAGAGAATTGGAAAATGCTTTCACGCCTTTTCATTCCTAAAACACTGCTGGATCAGGGAGGAATCTATGCTCGATCCCTTCCTGACCATCCAAATCAATGGACTCTGCAGAGTTATGAGCGCCATGGTTTAAACGGGACGCTAGTTGGTGAGCCTACGGAAAAGGATCAGTTCCTCTATGTGGATCTGAAGTTCGCCAATGCCGAATTTCAGTCGATGCTGAAGGACGCCTTCCCGAATCTGAAAGTGCTGTCGGACGGTTCTCTTCGCATCGAAACTGAAGCAATATTCCAGGCAGTTGCCGACAAATGCCGCGAACTGCTTTCAACGCTGCCTTCTGACTTCTTCCCGACATCAACTGGGGAAGACGCTGAAGTTGAGGTGTCGCTCGCCGATACTGAGTCCGAGACCGTTACGAGCGAACGGTCCGGTCAGCAGCTTTATCGCACCCGTCTTGAAGAGATCTGGGGAGGCCGCTGCGCCGTGACCGGTGTTGGGGTGCCTGAAGTGCTTCGGGCAAGTCATGCGAAGCCCTGGAAAGACTGTGAGACGGGGAATGAGCGGCTGGACGGCTATAACGGGTTCCTCCTTTCCGCGAACCTTGACGCGCTTTTCGACAAGTTCCTGATCAGCTTCGCAGACGACGGGAAGATTCTGATCAGCCCGTACCTTAAGGCTGAGGAACTCAAAGCTCTCGGAGTGACACCCGAAATGAAGCTGCGTTTCGTCGATTCCCGACACCTCCCCTACCTGGAGTACCAGCGGAATCAGTTCCTGAAGCGAATCGGAAACGGCAACGTCATCAAGGATGAGAATTCCTGATCGCCTGGCTCCCCGCTTGCGGACAATGCAGTTTTCAGAAACGTAAAGCGTTTGTGCTTTTCTTTGAATGCCGCATTGCTGATCCTCACGGAAAATCAGTAAAGCCCCGGACATCGGGGCTTTTTGATGTCTGAAACTAATACAAAATCCACGATCTCGGCATTTCTCCCGCGCCTACAATGTTCTTAAGAACATTCCTTCTCTGAGAGAAAGGAGCTGTGCACTATGAGACGCAGAACATTTCTTCGGGCCGCGGCAGCGATTCCGGTCGCGCTGCTTTCCGGCTGCGCGGTGTATGACGACGGGTACTACGTGGGCGACGTCGGCTACGCGCCGGTACCGAACCCGCCTCCCCGCCCGCATTCTGAACCCCGTCCGGAACCCCGTCCTCGTTTCGATGGACCGGGACCTAATCCGGAACTCCGCCGTCCGGGAATGAATGGACCCGACCGTCCGAACGGTCCGCAGCCAAACGGCCCCGCGAGACCGGGACCCGGTAATCAGGGGCGCGGCCCTCAGCCGGGACGCCCCGCGGGCCCCGGCATGAATAATGGACGAGGCCCCGCTCAAGGGAACGGCAGAGGTCCCGGTCAGGGAAATGGTCCCACCCCCAATAACGGCCGCAGTCCTGGACAAGGGAACAGACCCGCGCCAGGAAATGGCGGTCCCGGCGGTCAGGGCGGCCCCGGTGAACCTCCCGGCGGTCCCCGCTAGTATCTGAATAAGAGGCATCCTGCTCTTCAAATAGCAGGGTGCCTTTTTTACAGTCTGAATTCCTTCGGCTCGCTCCATCAAAAATCACGGCGTTCCCTTTTCGCTTGCGGATAATGCAGTTTTGAGAAAGGTAAGGAATTTGTGCCTTTTTGCGATCAGACTGGCGCTTTTCTCCGTGAAGATCCCCGAAAACCCCGGATTCCGGGCGCTTCTCTGTTACCGATCAGAAACAAAATGCGTCACGAAACTCACGCCCTTTCCCCTAGAATGGTCTTCAGAACCGAATTGATTTTCTGACTCAAGGATCAGCGCCATGAAACGCAGAACTCTTCTTAAGGCCGCGGCAGCGTTCCCGGTCACACTGCTTTCTGGCTGCGCGGTGTATGACGATGGGCTTTACGGCGGGTATTACGAGACCGGGGTGATTTACCAGCCGGTGCCGCATCCGCCGCCTCCCCCGCATCCTCATCCTGTGCCGCCACCGCCGCCCCCGCGTCCCCATGTGGCACCGCCTCCTCCTCCGAGACCCGTGCCGCCGCCTCCGAGGCCGGCTCCGCCGCCGCACTTTGCTGGCCCCGGTCCGAGACCGGGGTTCCGACCGGCACCTCCGCCCCCTGGGCCTCACCGTCCCGTGGATCCGCGGATGATGCATCGGTCTGGCGGTCCGCGCCCGATCGGTCCTGGCAGACCGGGACCGGGTTTCCGGAATCCTCCCGGACGCCCCGGCGGCCCCGGGATGGGTCCCCGCCCGGGGTCTGGTCCTCGTCCGGGGCCAGCGCCCCGGTCGGCACCGAAAGGCCCTCATGGTCCCGGTGAACCGCCGCCTGGCTTTCCCCGCTAGAGGCTGAAACGACAAGGCATCCTTCTACCAAAAGAAGGATGCCTTTGTTTTTTGAACTGTCCGAAATCCCGGGCCAAACTCAGAAACTGCTCCCCCGTCCGGTGACAGGCGGGATCGACGCCCAGAACGCGCACTTATGTTCACCCGCGAAGTACGCGGCCGGGCGCGTGCCGGTCTTTCCAGGAGCGAGCACCATCACGGCGCCGTCTTCCTTATAGGGGCCCCACGCCGGGACGCCTTTCCCGTTCGGGTCTCCGGTCCGGATGAAGTTCCCCCAGTACGCGCGGATCGTTTCCGCGAGCTGCTTCTGATCCGGCGTCATCTTGGATGCGAGCGCGAGGAACCGCCCGGTGTCGGGGAAGAGGTACGAGAGTTCAGAACCGTGGCTCGCGCCGGTCTTGTAGCCGGGATAGCGGGGACGAAGAAGCGTCGGCGCGTTCTCATCCTCAAACGCGTAGAACCAGGAGGTGACATCAGACGCCGCCGCGGCCCGCGCGAGCGTCAGGCTCCCGCAGCCGCCGAGACCCCGCATGCCGGAATCCGTCATGAAGTCCCCCATGATGTAGGGGACACCGTACGCCTCATCCTTCTCATACTTATCACCCGGGTACTCAACCTGAGCCTTGTACCAGTTGTCCCCCACGAGCCTCTTCACCCAGACCTTATAGGCGTCCTCACTCCACCCGGTGAAGACCGACGCAGCGTCCCGCGCCTCGTTTTTATTCGACCCCGAGAGGAGCGGCACACGGTTCCAATTGCCCTTACTGATCTGCTCGATCCCGGGGACTTCCGACACCGGAGCCCAAAGGCCGGATGAGGCGCTCGCCTCGGCGATCTTTTCAGCCGGAACCTTCCTCAGGCAGTTTCCGACTCCGCTCTCAAAGTCGCAGCCCGCCCGCTTGATAAAGAATTCACTCCGGCGCTTCGCCTTCGCGGGGCGCTCAGAATCAAAGGCGCAGGTGTCTGACTGAATCACCGCCTGATGGAAGAGCCCCTTCGCTTTCGGGTCCACGAGCATCCGGCAGACATCGGTGCCGCCGGAGGACTCTCCCATGAGGGTCACGCGATCCGGATCTCCGCCGTAGCCCGCGATCGTCTTTTTCACCCAGCGGAGCGCTTCCTCGATATCGGTGATCGCGAAGTTCCCCGAGGCTTCCCCGAATTCGGGGAGCGACAGGAACCCAAGCGCCCCAAGCCGATACTGGACCGCCACCACGATCACACCGGATTCCGCCGCGAGCCGCGACGGATCCTGCGCTGAAGCGCTTCCCGTGATATTCGCGCCGCCATGGAGATACACGGCAACCGGAAGCTTCGCGTCCGACTTCGTGCCGGCCGGGCGGTAGATATCGGCGTAGAGGCAGTCTTCCGATCCCCCTTCTGGCTGCAGGCACGGCGCCGCGTGCCACTCGGCGTTCCGGACACCAGTCCAGTTTTTCGCGGGAGCCGCGGGTTTCCAGCGGAGATCGCCGACCGGCGGCTCGGCGTACGGAATTCCAAGGAACGCGTCCGCCGCAAGGTCTGTGCCGGGAAGCGTCCGCGTGATGCCAGTCACCTTTCCCTGGACCGTGTCCGCGACTGGGGCGGAGGAAGCAACAGTGACTGAGGGGGCCGCGCCTGAAACTCCGGCCGCGAGACCGAGCATCCCGGCTGCCACCCAACTGAACCACGTTTTCCGCGTCATGCTTATCTTCCTCCTCGTGAAACACAAAAAAACCGGCTGGAAGCCGCCCCCTTATATTAAAAGAGAAGACGGACTGCCAACCGGACACCGGAGTCTGTCGGAAAGTATTGCTGTTTTGAAGTCGGGTTACGGGAGTTTCGCGTAGTCGTCGTCCGACACCGGCTCACACCACTCGGTACTTGTCTTGGTGCCCGGGACCCCGATCCCGATATGCTGGAACCAGCTGTCCTTCGCCGCGCCGTGCCAGTGCTTGACGTTTGCCGGGATATTGACGACGTCGCCGGGCTTCAGTTCCCGGGCCGGCTTCCCCCACTCCTGGTACCACCCGCGCCCCGCGGTGACGAGCAGCATCTGCCCGCCTCCGGTTTCCGCGTGATGGATATGCCAGTGGTTGCGGCACCCCGGGGTAAAGGTGATGTTGCTCACCTTCACTTGTTCACTCGAGAGCGCCTTCCGGTAGCTCTTTCCCGTGAAGTACTGTCCAAAGGGATTCTCTTCCCCCATCGGGAAGACACTCAGCTCTTTTACTTCTTCAGCCATTTCTCACCGCTCCTCATATAGGTTTTCTTTCATGCGCTGAATGGCGTTTCTCGCGAAAGAGGGCGGAATCGCTTCCGCCCCCCTCCTCCTCTGTTCTTTCTTACTTCAGAGCGTCGTAATCGGCGTCCGACACCGGTTCGCACCACTCGGTCTTCGCGCCTTCACCCGGCACCTCAATCGCGAGATGCTGGAACCAGGCGTCTTTCGCGGCACCGTGCCAGTGCTTGACGTTTGCCGGAATATTCACGACGTCACCCGGCTTCAGAGCCTGCGCGGGCTTACCCCACTCCTGATACCAGCCGCGGCCCGCGGTCACGAGCAGAATCTGACCGCCGCCCTGCGTCGCGTGGTGGATATGCCAGTGGTTGCGGCACCCGGGCTCAAACGTGACGTTTCCGACCGGAACCTGTTCGGTCGAAAGCATCTTGAGGTAGCTGATCCCCGTAAAGAACTTGTTATAGGGATTCACGTCGCCCGAATCGAACACACTCATATCTTTCTGATCTGCCATCTGCTTTTCTCCAAAAAGTGGCCGGGAACCGGCTAAGGGGTCTGAAAGCATCTCTTTTTCCCGCTCTCAAAGCACCGGTTACCGCTCCTAAAGAATTATCAGTCGGGCGGGATCCCCGATTTGCCATTTTTTCTCAATTGATTGTCAGTTCCTGTCCCCGAATCCGTCTTTCATTTTTTGCAATCACTTCAATATGTGATACCGAAATCCGTCTCCCCCGACTTCCCCTTTTGGAGGAGAATGCGGGGCTGTTTTTCCGCTTCGCTGTGGATAAGCGGAATTCCTGATATGCCATATCTGGTCCGGAGACTTTCCGGGTCCGGCTATTTAGTTTCCGGCGCCTGAAAAATAACCCCGGCTGATCAAAAACTCATCAGCGAAATGTGGAAAAAAAGCGCCGCTTTTCACCCCGCTGTGAACAAGATTTGAAAGCGCCTGAATCAAAAAAGGAAAATTTCCACACCGGGCTTTCTGGTTGAAAAAAGCACCAGATTATGTATCATTAACGAGTTCCATCAACAAGATTTAGTTGGCTCTTTGAACAGATGCCAGGAGACGCAGAGTGAAGATCATCAAGCGAAACGGGTCGGAAGAAGAATTCGACCGCCAGAAAATCAAAAACGCAATCGCTAAAGCCAATATCTCCGATGACGGCAAAGCCGAGCTGACCGATCGTCAGATCGATTACATTTCGCTCGTCATTGAAGACCACTGCAAAGAACTGGGTCACGCTCTCTCCGTTGAGGAGATTCAGGAGCTCGTTGAAACCCACATCATTCTGCAGGGCGCTCCTGAGACCGCAAAGCGCTATATCCGTTACCGTTTTACCCGGAATCTCGTCCGTGAGTCGAACACGACGGATAACAAAATCCTCTCACTGATCGAACGTAACAACGAAGAAGCGAAGCAGGAAAACTCCAACAAAAACCCGGTGATCAACAGCACGCAGCGTGACTATATGGCGGGCGAAGTGTCCCGCGACCTGTCGGCGCGCATCCTGCTCCCGAAGGACATCGTGAAGGCGCATCAGGAAGGCCTGATTCACTTCCACGACTCCGACTACTACGCGCAGCACATGCATAACTGCGACCTCGTGAACCTCGAGGACATGCTGCAGAACGGCACCGTGATCACCGGTACGCTGATTGAGAAGCCGCACAGCTTCGCGACCGCCTGCAATATCGCGACGCAGATCGTCGCCCAGGTCGCGTCGAACCAGTACGGCGGCCAGTCGATCAGCCTCGCGCACCTCGCCCCGTTTGTGCAGACGTCGCGCGAAAAGATCCGCAAGATCGTGAAGTCTGAGATGGAGTCGATCGGTTTCGAGCCGAATCAGGAACAGCTCGATAAGATCGTCGAGGACCGCCTGCGCGACGAAATCCGCCGCGGCGTCCAGACGATTCAGTACCAGGTGGTGACGCTCCTCACGACGAACGGCCAGGCGCCGTTTGTGACGGTCTTCATGTACCTCGGCGAAGCGAAGAACGACCAGGAACGCCACGATCTCGCGATGATCATCGAGGAGACGCTCCGTCAGCGTATCCAGGGCGTGAAGAACGAGAAGGGTGTCTGGGTGACGCCTGCCTTCCCGAAGCTGATCTATGTGCTTGAGGAGCAGAACATTCACGAGGATTCGCCCTACTGGTACCTCACGAAGCTCGCCGCTGAGTGCACCGCGAAGCGCATGGTGCCGGACTACATCAGCGAAAAGATCATGCTGAAGCTGAAGAAGGATAAGAACGGCGAAGGCCACTGCTACACCTGCATGGGCTGCCGCTCCTTCCTCACCCCGTACGTGAATGACCAGGGGAAGCCGCAGTACTACGGCCGCTTTAACCAGGGCGTGGTGACGATCAACCTGCCGGATGTGGCGCTCTCCTCCGGCGGCGACATGGAGAAGTTCTGGAAGATCTTTGATGAGCGTCTGCAGCTCTGCTACCGCGCTCTGATGTGCCGCCACGAGCGTCTGCTCGGGACTCCGTCTGACGTTGCTCCGATCCTCTGGCAGTACGGCGCGCTCGCCCGTCTGCAGAAGGGTGAGAAGATCGATAAGCTGCTCTTTGGCGGTTACTCCACGATTTCGCTTGGCTACGCCGGCCTCTACGAATGCGTGAAGTACATGACCGGGAAGAGCCACACGGATCCGGAAGCAAAGCCCTTCGCGCTCCACGTCATGCAGCACATGAATGACAAGTGCGCTGAGTGGAAGGCGAAGACGAACATCGACTTCTCGCTTTACGGCACGCCGCTTGAGAGCACGACGTACAAGTTCGCCCGTGCCCTGCAGCGCCGCTTCGGCGTGATCCCCGGGATCACCGACAAGGGCTACATCACGAACAGCTACCACGTGCATGTGTCTGAGAAGATCGACGCCTTCACGAAGCTCAAGTTCGAGTCTGAGTTCCAGCGCCTCTCTCCGGGCGGCGCGATCAGCTACATCGAAGTGCCGAACATGCAGAACAACATCCCGGCGGTGCTTGACGTGATGAAGTACATCTACGACAACATCATGTACGCGGAGCTCAACACGAAGAGCGACTACTGCCAGGTCTGCGGCTACAACGGCGAAATCAAGATCGTCGAGGATGACGGCAAGCTCGTCTGGGAATGCCCGAGCTGCGGCAACCGCGATCAGTCGAAGATGAACGTCGCCCGCCGTACCTGCGGCTACATCGGCACACAGTTCTGGAACCAGGGCCGCACGGAAGAAATCCGTGACCGTGTTCTGCACCTCTGAGCCATAAGGACGCCATGCACTACGGGAATATCAAAGACTGCGACATCGCAAACGGTCTTGGCGTCCGGGTGTCTCTTTTCGTCAGCGGCTGCACGCACCACTGCAAGGGGTGCTTCCAGCCGCAGACGTGGAACTTCAAGTACGGTGACGTCTACACTCAGGAAACTGAGGATCAGATCGTCAAGATGCTGGAACCCTCTTACATCAACGGGCTCTCGCTCCTCGGGGGCGAGCCGATGGAACCGGATAACCAGCGGGAACTCGTGAAGCTCTGCCGCCGGGTGAAGAAGCTCTACCCGGAAAAGAACATCTGGTGCTACACGGGGTACACCTACGAAACGGATCTCCTGGCACCCAGCCGCGCGCGCTGCGAAGTGACGGATGAGCTCCTTTCCTATATCGACGTGCTCGTGGACGGTGAATTCGTGGAAGCGAAGAAGAATATCGTGATCGCCTTCCGCGGCTCCACGAACCAGCGCCTGATCGACATGAATAAGACCCGGGAAACGGGTCACGCGGAGATCCTTCCGGATCTGCCGTAAAAAACGAGAACGACTGACACACAGAGAAAGTCAAAATAAATTCCAGGAAACTGGATTTACCTGCGCCGATACCCGCGAAGTGCCGGCGCTTTTTTTTGCCTGTTCCCTGAGGAACCGGAGTCTCTCTTTCACAGGCTCCGGTTTTTTGCTGCCGCGTTCTTCGGGAACCGCGGCTTCCCCCTCCGCTTTCTTCTCCGGTCTCCTCATCTGAAGGTAATATTGAAAGCTATGCTCTGGCTTTTCACGTCAAAGAGGCACGGCTCCTGGCCCCCCGCTCAGGTCGCCTCAAACCCAGCGCATACGACAGATAAAAAGGATCCAGCATCATGGCAGAGAACACTCCGCGTCTTTCTTTCACCTGTGACTACGAAGAAGGCGCGCACCCCGCGATTCTGAAGCGTCTCGCGGAAACGAATTTCCTGAAGGAACCGGGCTACGGCTACGACGAATTTTCGCTCGCGGCGAAGGATAAGATCCGCGAGGCCTGCGGCGCTCCGAACGCCGGGGTCTACTTCCTTATCGGCGGCACGCAGACAAACGCCACGGTGATCGACGCGGTGCTCCGCGGCTACCAGGGCGTCGTCGCCGCGAACACCGGTCACGTCGCCGTGCATGAGGCGGGCGCGATTGAGTTCGGCGGCCACAAGGTGCTCACGGTTCCGCAGGAGCGCGGCAAGGTGTCCGCCGCGGTGCTCAATCAGTCGCTTCTCGATATCGAGAATGACGGCAGCTACGAGCACATGGTGCACCCGGGTCTTGTCTACATCTCGCAGCCGACTGAATACGGCACGCTTTACACGAAAGCCGAGCTTGAAGCGATCCGCGCGGTGTGTGACGAACATAAGCTCCCGCTCTTTATCGACGGCGCGCGTCTTGGCTACGCACTCGCGTCGCCCGCGAACGACGTCTCGATGAAGGATCTTGCCCGGCTCGCCGACGTCTTCTATATCGGCGGCACAAAGTGCGGCGCGCTCCTTGGCGAAGCGGTCGTGATCCCGAACCCGGACTTCATCCCGCACTTCTTCACGACGATCAAGCAGCATGGCGCCCTCCTCGCGAAGGGCCGCGTCGCCGGTATCCAGTTTGAGACGCTCTTCACGGACGGCCTCTACGAAAAGATCGGCATCCCCGCGATCCGGAACGCCCGGAAGATCCAGGACGCGCTCCGCGCCTCGGGTTACGAGCTCCTCTTTGAATCCCCCACGAACCAGATCTTCGTCGTGCTCGAGAACACCCAGATGGCGGAACTCGCGAAGTCGGTGGCCTTCAGCTTCTGGGAGAAGAAGGATGACACGCACACCGTGGTCCGTTTCGCGACGAGCTGGGCGACGCGGGATGAGGACGCCGATGAACTCGTGCGCCTCCTGAAGGACATGCGTCTCGCGTAAAAAGCGACCCCCCTGGATCCCGTCCCGCTGAATCCGGCGGGATCCCGTCATGAAGAAAGGCCTGAGAGACATGTTCTCTCAGGCCTTTTGCTTGGAATACAGCGTGAACGGCGCTTAATCGTTCGTCATATTCATGAAGTTCTCTTCCACGCGGACGATCTTGCCATTCGTGTAGTAAGCGTCTTCAGAGATGTAGTGCAGCGTCTTCGCGAAGCCGGCGGCGAAGCTCGAATGCTCTTCATCCCACAGCTCTTCCTTCACGGTGATGTTAACGGCCTTGCCGATGCAGACGCCGGTCTTTTTGAGTGTCTCAAGATCGACGAGCTCGCACTCGATATAGGCAAGCGCGTCAGGCAGCGTCTTGATCCCGAGGACTTCAGAAGTCACCGGGGTGATCTTCGCCCAGGCGAACTTGTCACCCGAATCACGCCCGTGGATCGACCCCACGCGGTTGATATCCGCGATCTGGCCTTCATGCGGAATCGCGACCACGAATTTCCCGGTCTCGATAATGTTCTTCGTCGTCGTGTGACCGCGGTCCAGCACCACGAGCACCTGATCGCTATCGTACGGCGTGTTCCACGCGGCCGTCATGATATCCGCCACGCCTTCCTTCGACGTGGTAGCGACCGTAACAATCTGTCCGCCGCTTGTGAGACGGTTCGCGGCGCGGGGCGTTAACTTCTTATACATATGAGCTGCCTTCTTTTGTTGTGTTAGCACGAATACCAAAAATATTACGGCAATAGGAAAAAACAGATGAGGCTTTGAAACCTCATAGGTTTCGCTCCACCGCCATAACCGTTTCCTGAGATACAGAATTTCTCACGCGTAATAATCTTAAGCGTCTTTTTCCGCTATGGATTTTCTGTATACGGCACGGGTATAGTTGTAAAAATGGGGGAACCGAATGGAAGCGTCAGCCTTTGCCTGACGCGAAGGGGGCGGAGGTGAAGAGCCGCTTATCCGGTCTTCCGCCGAGGAGAGTTTTATGTCTGGAATCACAAGAAGAAAAGTGCTCGCGGGAGCGGCCGCGGCCGGGCTCGTGGGGGCCGCGCCGGCGTTCGCGGCCGGCGTCACGGAAAAATACGATGTCGTTGTGGTTGGCTCAGGGTCCGCGGGGTTCGCGGCCGCGATCCGCGCGGCGGAAGCGGGCTCAAGCGTCATTCTCCTTGAAGTGAACACGTGGTTCGGCGGCGCGTCCCGCGTCGCGACCGGAATCTTCGGCTGCGCCGGGCACCCGATCCAGAAGGCGCTCGGGTTCAAAACGACGCCTGAAGACCTCTATCAGCTTTATATCGGCGAGGCCGCGGCGACGCACACCGTGGGAGAACCGGACGTCGCCCGGATTCTCGCGGACGGCGCGATTCCGGCTGCGGACTGGCTTGAGTCACTCGGTGTCCGCTGGTCCCGGAAGAAGGCTCAGAAGTTCTTCCTCAATATTGAGGAAGGCGTCCGTCTCGGTCAGGTGCTGATCCCGGCGCTGGAGGCGAAAGCGAAGTCGCTTGGCGTCGCGATGCGAACCCGCACCCGGGCGACTGAATTGATCACGTCCGGCGGCCGCGTCACCGGTGTCATCTGCAAGACCCCGAAAGGCGTCACGCGCTACGCCGCGAAAGCGGTGATTCTCGCGACTGGCGGATTCGAGGGGAACCCCCACATGATCGCGAAGTATATCGGTGACGGCTGGGATATGGCCGGGTTCTACTGCACCCCCGCGGACCGCGGTGACGGTCAGCGGATGGGAGAAGCGGCGGGAGCCGAGCTCGCCGATATGGATGTCTTCAAAGCGAACCCCACGATCCACCGCTTTGAGGGGAATAAGTACAACATGCGTCCCGCGGTGAACGCGGGCGCGATCATCGTGAATCAGGATGGCGTCCGCTTCATGAATGAGACGGGCGGCTACTGGGAAGCGAGGAAAATCTGGGCGCTCCCGCAGAAGCAGGCCTGGGTGGTGTTCGGAGACCCGGTGCTCGCCGCGGATAAGCGGCTTCCGGGGCTCATCGCGGCGGGGTCCATCGTGAAGGCTGTCGACGCGGCCGCGCTTGAAATGAAGACCGGTATCAACGGCAAGGCGCTCGCGGACACCATCGCCGCCTATACGAAACTCGCAGAAACCGGGAAGGATCCGGATTTCGGGCGCGCGAACGTGAAGCCCGCGTTTGGCGGCAGCCTCTACGCGGCTCCGATCTCCCCGATGATCCAGGGGACGTTCGGCGGCGTGAAGACAAACGCGCAGACCGAGGCGCTGAGACCGGATGGCTCCGTGATCCCGGGGCTCTACGCGGTCGGCGAATGCGCGGCGTCCGGACTCCGGGGACTGAACCCGCAGACCGCGAACGCGGTGTTTGGGTCGATCGCGGGGCGGCAGGCCGCGGCCTGGGCAAAAACGGCGCTCTGAGGAGGGAAGAAAATGAAGAAACTCATCACATTCGCGCCTATCGCCCTCTTCGCCGCGACCGCCGGTGCCGCGACACAGACGCTCGCCCAGAAACACGCGAAGGCAGGCGTCAGGGGGAATCCCACGCAGGAACAATGCATCGCCTGCCACGGCGGGAGTTACGAGGCGCTCGCGAAGCAGACCGCCAACGTAAAACCGAATCCGCACGGCTCCCACATGGGACCGGTGCAGTGCGACGCGTGCCACAACTGGAAGGGGCGCTCGAACCTCATGTGCAACGACTGCCACAGCTTTCCGAAGCTTCAGCAGAAGCTCCGCCCGCAGCCGAAAGTCATTCAGTAAAGCAAAAAGCCGCCGGATGGCATCTTGTCCGACGGCTTCCCTTGAAAATACAAAGAGCGCTGTGATTACCACTCACAGCGCTCTTTATTTAAGCGGATTCTGTGTGACCGAGAACCCCGCTCTCCTTGCTTAACTAAGCAAAAAGGGTGGGTGACATCAGCCTAGTTCGCTTACTTCACCCATCTTTCGGCCCGAAAGCCGAAGTTCAAGACGGCTGATGTCACCCATAAAAGAAGAAATTCCAGGAACAACCAGCTAAGCCCGGCCCACGGGATCAAAGCCATCCAGGAGTCTCTTGAAACCATTATAGCGGGCATTAATGAAAATAAATCAATACTTTGGAAATATTTTCAGTACACAGAAAATATTCAAGCAAAACAATTGAATAGCGTGTATACAATTGCTTAACGAGGGTGATAATTTTCTGTCAATACCCGCTTGATCCACGGTCAGGAAGGGATTTTACGCACGTTTTCCGGGGGCCTTGAGGCCAGGGTATCCCAAAATTTTGTATCAGACGATACAGCCGTCTCTCGTTCAGATAATCTTTTCAGTCACATCACTCAGAAAATTCTCCTGAGGCATCGGCATGGTTGGCTTAGGCACTTTGATCAATATGGCGGCGATTGCCGCGGGCGGCACCGCGGGGCTCGTTTTCAGGCGGTATCTCAGCAAATCGCTGCAGACAAACCTGATGAGCGTGATGGGTCTTGTCTGCATGTTCCTCGGCACCGCGGGAACGCTCTCTCTCATGCTCCGCGTTTCAGGCACCGGGCCCGCGCTGACCTCGACCGGCTCGATGATGATGGTGATTTCGTTTACGGTCGGAACGCTGATCGGCACGATCCTGAAGCTTGAGGATCGGTTTGAGGGCTTCGGTCTCTGGCTTCAGCGGAAGGCGGGGCGGACCGGCGACAACGGTTTTATCGGAGCCTTTGTGACGGCTTCTCTCACGGTCTGTATCGGGGCGATGGCAGTGATCGGGTCGATCCAGGACGGGATCGCGGGCGACTACACCGTGCTCGCCGCGAAAGCGGTGCTCGACTGCGTGATCATCCTCATCATGACATCCGCGCTCGGCATCGGCTGCGTCTTCTCCGCGATCCCGGTCGGTATCTTTCAGGGGCTTGTGACGCTCTTCGCCTTCCTCATCGGTCCGCTCCTCAGCCAGGCGTCGATCGACGCGATCGGACTCACGGGCTCGATGATGATTTTCGCGGTCGGCGTGAACCTCGTCTGGGGGAAGAAATTCTCGGTCGCGAACATGCTCCCCACCCTCATCTTCGCCGCCCTCTGGCCCGTCTTCCTCTAGAATCGGAAAGGAATCAATCTTTTGAATTCTTAAGGACTGGGATCAAAACCAGTCCTTCTTTCCATCATGACGATCGAAATCCGCTCCGCTCTCCCCTCTGACCTTGACGCGATCGCGGCGGCCGAAGCCGAAAGCTTTCCGGCGGCGGAAGCCCCGACCCGCGAGTCGTTTGAGTCGCGTCTTGCCGCCTACGGAAATCACTTCTGGCTTCTCTTTGTCGACGGGGAGCTCGCGTCCTTTGTGGATGGGCTCGTGACGAATGAGCCGGATCTGAAGGACGAGATGTATGAAGACGCGTCGATGCATGACGAGTCAGGCGCGTGGCAGATGATTTTCGGCGTGGTGACGCGCCCCCGCTACCGGAAGCGGGGCTACGCGGGAGAACTCCTGAAACGGATGATTGAGGAAGCGAGGAAGGAAGGCCGCAAGGGCCTGGTCCTTACGTGCAAGGATCCCCTCGTCCACTACTACGCGAAGTTCGGGTTCGTGAATGAAGGGTTCCTCGGGTCGACGCACGGCGGCGTCACCTGGAATCAGATGCGGATTACGTTTTAGAGCGGCAATTCCGTTTCAAGCGGGAAGCGCTCCGGCATTTCGTGCGCAAGGAGGAACTTCTTCGCGGCAAAACCCCCGTCGTAGCCGGTGAGGCTCCCGTCCGTTCCGAGCACCCGGTGGCACGGCACAATCACGGCGAACGGATTCAGCCCGACCGCCGCACCCACAGCGCGCGCTGACTGCGGCATCCCGAGCCGCATCGCGAGCTCCCGATACGTGGTGGTCGTGGCGTAGGGGACCGCTTCGAGCACCCGCCAGACTTTCTTCTGAAACTCAGTCCCGTAGTAGATCACCGGAAGGTCAAAGTCTTTTCTTTTCCCGTCAAAGTATTCCGCGAGTTCTTCCGCGGCCCGTTCGTTCACGGGATGATGACCGGGGACGAATTCCGGATTCTTCAGGTAGCGGCCGAGCCGCTTCATCACGTCCCCGTAATGATGGCCGTGCGTCCAGTCCGCGATCACCAGCCCCGCGTCGTTCGATCCGAGAAGGATGTCACCGCAGGGAGAAGCAAAAGTTTCCGTGACTACCACACCTGCCGCCATAAGCCTCGAGCCTCCCAAACCCTAAAGTCTCAATGAGAATGAGTGTCTATTATCCGCGACTATCGCGAATGACGAGAGGCTTTAAGGGGGGTCAGAACCGGAACTCCTGCTGCACGGCGGACGGGAGCCGGATCCCTTCAAGATTAAGAAGATAGCGCTTCGCCTCGAACCCGCCGCCGTACCCCGTGAGGCTGCCATCCCGCCCCACCACGCGGTGACACGGCACGATGATGGAGAACGGGTTCTCACCCACCGCGATTCCGACCGCCCGCATGGCTTTCGGTTTCCCGATCGCTTCCGCGATTTCGCCGTAGGTCGTCACGCGGCCAAACGGGATCTTTCTTAAGGCGTCCCAGACCGCGGTCTGAAATTCCGTCCCGAGAAACCGAAGCGGAAGATCAAACGTCTGCCGTTTCCCCGCGAAATAGTCATCGAGCTGCGACGCGGTTTCCACGAGCACCGGATCCGTTCCGGACACAAAAGCGGGGGCCCCGAGATAGCGGTTCAGCCTCGCGCGGACCGTGGCCTCATGCCACCCATCCACCCAGTCCGCCTGGATCAGCGCCCCGGAATTAGTACCAAGGAGCAAATCCCCACAGGGGGTACTGTACGTCATCGTGACTACGCTTTTTTCCTCCACTTTTCTCTCCTTCCGGGCGATCTTTTTTCCTTACTTTTTTCAAAAATCTTTGCTAAAGTTTCCAACGCTTTTGATGTGGATATGCATCCGATGTTCTTGATTAGAATAGCGAAAACCGATTTCCCGTTATTCTTTTCACGCATACCGCCGCGTCAAAGCCTAACCTTTGAAAACACCTATCAGGAACAAGAATACTATGAAGATCTCCGCTCGCAACTGCCTCGAAGGCAAAGTCGTTTCCATCAAGAAGGGTCCCGTTTCCACCGAAGTGACCCTTGAAACCGCTTCCGGCGAAAAGATCGTCTCCTCCATCACCACCGCTTCCGCTGAGTCCCTCGGGCTCGATGTCGGCGTCAAGGCTTTCGCCGTGATCAAGGCGTCCAACGTCATGGTGGCTGTGGAGTAAGTTCTATTCCGCCGCCTCCTCCCGAGAGGCGACAGAATAGGGGCCGGTTCAGCTTTGCTGAGCCGGCTTTTTTATGACCTGTCCTCGTTCCCGCGGGAAACGTAAGTAATTTTTTATTTTATCTCCCAAGGCTTCCCGGATCCAGCATTATTTTTAATCATCAAGTCTGGATATCTTTGTTTTTATGAGTAGAATAATTCATACCGTGATGCGTTATTCATTTTATGCATTGCGGTTATCCGGGGCAGAAAGCCCTCAATCACTTTAAGGAAAGCGTTCGGTATGAAACTGTCAGCTCGCAATTGCCTCCAGGGCAAAGTCGTCGCGATCAAGCATGGTCCTGTTTCCACTGAAGTGACGATTGAAACCGCTGCCGGCGAAAAGCTCGTCTCCTCCATCACCTCCACCTCGGCTGAAAATCTGGGGCTTAAGGTCGGTGACACGGCTTACGCTGTGATCAAAGCCTCCTCCGTGATGATCGCGGTGGACTAAGACGTTAGAGACTGCTTTTTAACGAGTTTTCTGGCGAAGCCGGTTCGGGAACGAGCCGGCTTTTTCATTGCCTCAGGAACCGCAAAATGACACCGCTATTCATATAAGGTAAAGGTCTTACATTTTTAAAAATTTTCTGGTAGAGTGTCTCATATTCAATCACGGATATCATTCGATGTTCTTGATTTGAATAGCGAAAAATATGATATCGTTATTCTTAACACGCATAACGGAAATGACACCGTTATGTCTTTTACGGTAAAACGAAAGGTAATTGAAAATGAAACTCTCCGCTCGCAACACGCTCGAAGGCAAGATCATCGCTTTTAAGAAAGGCCCGGTTTCCACCGAAGTGACGATCGAAACCGCCGCCGGCGAAAAGATCGTTTCCTCGATCACCACCACGTCCGCTGACAACCTCGGCCTCGAAGTCGGCAAGACCGCCTTCGCCGTGATCAAGGCCTCGAACGTGATGGTCGCTGTGGAGTAATCGCTTCAGAGCTCAGTCTCAGATCCTGAGACACCTCGATTCGAACCGGTTCATTCGTGAACCGGTTTTTTTATATTTCCGGCAAGTTTCTGAGAAAAAGAAAGACGCCGCGCGGGTGTCCGCCGCCTAAAATTGATGATGAGAAAGTGTCTTTGAACACGAAAAACAAGAATTTCAGAGAAGACCGGAATCGCTCCGGTCTCATTGGAGATTTTTAAATGACAGCAACCAATCCGCAGGCTCCGGTGATCGGGTCGAAGAACGTTACGGGTCTCGATGTCCCGGGCTCCCGCGCGAAAGTGTTCTTTACCCCGGTGATCGACGCCGAGCACCTCTTTAAGCTCTATCGCCGCGTGAATGAAGGGATCTACAGCCGCACCGCGATCAAGCTCCATACGGGTGAAAAGAACGGCCCCAACATTCTTCCGCACGACCTCGTGCGTGACTTCCAGAGCCGTGTCCCGAACAGCAACATCGTTGAGACGAACACCCTCTACGAAGGTGACCGTTATACGACGGAAGGACACCGCGAAACGCTGAAGGTGAATGGCTGGGATTTCTGCCCGGTTGATATTCTCGACGAGGAAGGCGGCGTTGACCTCCCGGTTCGTAACGGCTTCCATCTCGACCACGTGACGATGGGCGGCCACATTGTGAATTACGACTCCCTCATCGTTCTCACCCACTTCAAGGGTCACGCGATGGGCGGTTTCGGCGGCTCGATGAAGAATATCGCGATCGGCCTCGCCTCGGGCCGCGTCGGCAAGCGCCAGGTGCATGGCGTGGTCGACAAGATCCCCGAGAGCTGGACCGACTGGCCCATGAAGGAGCCCTTCATGGAACTGATGGTGGATTCCGCGAAGGCGACGCTCGACTACTTCGGAAAGCACGTCACCTTCATCAACGTCCTTCGCCGCATGTCGGTTGACTGCGACTGCGCGGGCGTCACGGCCGCCGAGCCGACGATCCCGGATATCGGCATCCTCGCCTCCACTGACCTCCTCGCGATCGATCAGGCGTCCGTTGACCTCGTGTTCAATCACGAGAGCAACAAGGATCTCGTTGAACGCATGACCTCCCGCCACGGTCTCCGCCAGCTCTCCGGCATGGCTGAGAAGAAGATGGGGAACCCGCAGTATGAGCTGATCACGATCGAATAACCGACGGGTCACCGAGATACGGAAAGAGCCAGGAAACCTAGGTTTTCTGGCTCTTTTGCTTGAGGGGTAAGAAAAAATCTCAGCCGCCGAAAAGCCGCTTCCACTCTTCTTCCGCGCGTTTTTTCGCGTCGGACGTTGGCGCGGCCGGCGCTTCGGCGCGGGACGACACCTCTTCGCCCTCGAAATCCTCTTCAATCCGGTCCCGGTAGTAGGACATCGGGGAGGAGGACGCAAGGAACCCTTCCGCGATTTCTTCCCCCACGCCCCGGAACCGCAGGACTCTTCGCGTGTCGAACTCCACTTCAAGCGTACGGCTGCGGCGGTCGTACGCGGCACTCCGGATGCCGCCCCGCCGTATGGTCTTCCACTCCATGGCTCGCCTCCTCGGACTCTTTCCGACTGACACGACTCTGATAAAAACAAATGTACGCCGTTTCCGGTCTGAATCAAGGTTTTCAGCAATATTTCCAGATACAAAAAGCCTCTGATTGCATAATTTCAGGACATAAAATTTAAGTATCAGCCGGCAAACAGGCCGGCACCACTTAATTTTGGAGGTTCTGATGGCTTCTGACTCCTGCTCCTGCAGCCTGGCAACTAACCACAAGACCTGCCCGCTTCCCGGGACGACAGAAGATCTCTACACGATGCCCTCAGTTCCGGGATACCCGAAACTCCGCGCCGGCACGCAGCTCGACGCGATCTGGGGCCGGATGCTCGCGACCGGCAAGGGATACCGCCGTCCCGGCATCAAGAAGGAACCGGGCACCTGCCCGGGGCTCCCCCGCGTCATGGTGGTGTTTGACACCCAGTGCCCGTGGTCTCACAGGCTTTGGGACACCGCGATGATCCTGAAGGACGAAATCGATTTCCTCTGGTTCCCGGTCTGCGTCACGAAGGACGTGAGCACCGCGCAGGCCGCGGCGATTCTCGCGTCCGACACGCCCTGGGCGCTCACGAAGGAGAGCGAAGAGCTTTTCGACGATCCGGACTTCCGCGGCATCAATCCGAAGGACTATCCGGTCACCCAGGAACAGCGTGACATCGCCTGGAATAACTCCCGGATGTTCCGCAAGGCGGGCGGCACTCAGGTCCCGCTCGGTATCTACCGGACGCCGGATAACCAGTTCGTTCCGATCTTCGGCGACGCGACGGCAGAAGAAATCCGAAAGATTGTCGGTATCGGCTGAGACGCTTTACCGAGACACTTAAAAGCGCGGGCTCCCATCAAACGGGAGCCCGCGTTTTTTTCACTTTCGTCAGAATTTTTGACATCCTGACAGGCTGAGAGCATCGATTTCTGAAGCGCCTTCCCGAGCCTCTACGCAAACCCTGTTGAATCCCCTGTATTTACTACGGGAATCGGTATTTTCTTTCGCCTGCCTCAAGACATTCACAAATTTTTTCAGGTTAACTGATTACAAGTGCAATTTTGACTACTACACTATTAGTTGAAAGTTACTGACCCTGCCTTTTCTTTTTCTTTGAAGATATAGCTCTCAGACTACAGAAAACGGCAAGGCACACACTCATTGACAGGAGATCGCCAAATGGCTGAAGCAGAAGAAGTGAAGACAGAAACGGTCACCGTGACGCTTACGGAAGATACGCTCGCCGGTCTCCGCCTCATCGCGGAACATAAGGGGATCACAGTCGAAGAAGTGATTGGGCGCCTCGCCTCCGCCGCCGCGAAAACCGCGCATACGGCGAAGAGCGCGAATGAGAAACGCAAAGCGATCGCGCAGCTGATTTCCGAAGAACTCACCGACCTCAACGCGAAGAAGGATGAGTTCCTGAAGCAGATGCGGGAGCGCCGTGAGCAGAATAAAAAGAATCCTCCCAATCCCTGATACAAAGCATTGCCAGCCGGTATCGGAACCCTGACCCGTTATGAGCTTTTCCGGTACCCGGTGAAAGACCAACACGAAAAGGAGTCTCAACATGGCTGATAAAAAAGAAACCGTAAAGACTGAGGCTGCCCCGGCGGCAGCCAAGGCTGAACCCGCTCCGGCTCCTGTGCCGGCGATTCCGCCGCTCACGCTCGAACTCGATCAGGAAACGCTTGAAGGTCTGCAGCTGATCGCGGATTCGAAGAAGACGGACGTTCAGACGATCGTGAAGAAGTTCTGCACGCGCGCTTCCAAGGCCGCTCTCGCCGCGAAGGCCGCGGACGAGAAGCGGGAAGAAATCCTCGCGAAGATCTCGGACGAGATCGACGAGATGAGCGAAAAGAAGAAGGAACTACTCACCCGCATCAAGGCAATCAAGATCGATCCGGATCTCGGCTGCGAAGACTGGGATAAGGATGTCCGCGAAACCGCGAAGAAGCTGAAGAAGATGCTGAAGAAGCTCTGATCGTGAGACTCCAACGGCTGTAATCCCCCGCGCGGCGTGCCAGACAAAAGCACGCCGCGCGGATTTTTTTCTTAAACTACGACTAGCGATAGGACCCCCGCAGAATCGGGTTCTGACTTCAGACGGATTCCCCCCGAATGACGACACCACGCCGCAAGAAAGCAACGCCTAAGAGAGTCACCAAAGCGAAACGGAGTTCCAGAAAAACTCTGTCCCCCTTTAAGAAACGGCTCGCGGTCGCTGCCGCGGCTCTCGTGATCATCGCGGGAGTGTCTCTCACACTGATCCCAAACGCCTGGAACACCGTCAAAAACGCGGTCGGCATCGGGTCGCCTGACCTGGAAGTCCGGGTGCCGCCCGCCGCGAAACCGAGCCCCGCGACGACTCCGACAGCGATTTCGCTTCTCCACGGGAAAGTGACCAAAGTGGATAGCGGCGACGCCTTTACGGCGCTGATCACGGATGGGTCGACAGAACGCGTCCGGCTCCTCGCGGTCGACTCGCCGGATCCGGATCAGATCTGGGGCGACAAGAGCTACTTCGCGCTCGCCGCGCTCCTTAACGGGAAAGATGTTGTGATCCGGTTCCGGGGCCGGGACGCCTACGGCCGGATTCTCGGCCGCGTGATCGCGGATGGAACGGACGTCGGCCTCACGCAGCTCACGAACGGCAACGCCTGGTACGTGAAATCGGAAGCGCCGCAGCTCACGCCTCAGGCGAGGAAGCGGTATCCGGCCGCCGAAGCCGCGGCGAAGAAAAACCGGATCGGCCTCTGGGCGGATCCGAAACCCGTTTCTCCCTGGGAATTCCGAAAAGGAACGGGCGCGTCGGAACTGAAAACGTTTGAGGAAAAGAGCGAAGTGAAGCAGCCGGACGGCTTTTTCGGGCGGCTCACCTCATTCTTCTCCGGAAAATCCTGAGTCCGGAACGAAAAGTCCCGAAAATACGGTGTTTCGCACTGCACGCTGTGTTTCTTTTTTCTACACTAGAGCAATGCGATGGAGCTCCGCTGGTATGAGCTCTTTATTTGTTAGCTGACGCTGATGACTGACCCCCGCGATAACCATTCCGTTATTTCCTCACTCCTCAACTCCGTCCTGAGTTCCCCGAAGCTTAAAAAGGCGGCGGGCGTCTTTGTCGCCGCCTTTATCGGCGCGATCGCCGTGAACGGCTTCACCGGAAACGGCATCACAAACGCCTTGAAGCACGCGGCGCAGGAGACGATGAAGTCCGTGAAGGGCGGAGCCGGAGCGCCTGCGGCGCTCCCGGGACAGAATCCGACCGCGACCGGATCCACGACGGGGCTCCCTGACTCGACCGTGAACGCCGGAGCCCAGGAAGTGCAGGGTCAGGTCGTGAAAGTGGCGGACGGCGACACCATCACGCTTAAAAAAACCGACGGTCAGACGATCCGTATCCGGTTCCTTGGGATCGACGCCCCGGAGCATGACCAGGCGGGCGGCCCCGCGAGCAAGGCTCACCTCGAGTCCCTCATCTCGGGCCGTAACGTCACGGTCCGATACCGGAACCTCGATCAGTACGGCCGCACGGTCGGCAAGGTGCTGGTGGACGGAAAGGATGTCAATTTAAGCCAGCTTCAGACCGGAAACGCCTGGTTCTACCGGACGTATCAGAAGTCGATGTTCCCTGAGGACCGCCCGATCTACGCGGCGGCTGAGGAAAAGGCCCGGAGCGAACGGGTCGGACTCTGGAGCGAATCAAACCCCACGCCGCCCTGGGACTTCCGAAAGGCGAAGCGTTCAGGCTCAGACAAAGGATTTTTCTAAAAAGAAAGGAACGGCTGACGCCTGAATCGGCGGCAGCGCTCTTTCCTTTTCCCTCTTAATTTATGACACCCGGAACACCGGAGGTTCCTCGCTGAACCCCGATTCCGGCGCGTTCAGGAGATCAAGATCATGTCGAAGAAAAAGAAGCAGAAAGAGAAGCAGCAGAAGAAGAGCTACCGGGAGCAGAAGCTTCCGGGCTGGATGGAAGACGCTGAGGTCCTTGAAATTCACCGCAAGGCGCCGATGATCCGCACGATCTCCGAAGTGGTGTATTCGCAGATCATCGGGAAGCGCGAAGCGCGTCAGCTCCGGATGACGGTTCTGATTCCGGACACCGGAGCCGCGAAGCCCGCGGTGCTCTTCTTCCCGGGCGGCGGGTGGCTCGGGGCGGCGAAAGACCGCTTCGCCGAAAACCGCTGGGCGCTTGCTGAAGCGGGTTTCGTTGTAGCGACAGCTGAATACCGCACGATCCCGGCCGGGTTCCCAGCCCAGGTGGTGGACGGTAAAACCGCGCTCCGGTTCCTCCGTGCCCACGCGTCTGACTTTGAGATCGACACCGACCGTATCGGCGTAATGGGAAATTCGGCGGGCGGGTGGCTCGCTGAGATGGTGGCGCTTTCCACCCATACCCGCGAGTGGACGTCCGCTGAGTGGGGTGATGAATCCGAAGCCGTCAGCGCCTGCTGCGCCCTGCACCCGGTCTCTAACCTCATCGGGATCGGCGAAGGGCTCGACCCCGACGCCGTCGCGGCGCACGACTCTGAGTCGTCGCCTGAAGCGCTTCTCGTGAACGGAGTGTCGTTTACCGGCCGCGGTGACGGCCCGATCGCCTCGGTTCCTGAGAAAGCGGAAGCCGCGAGCCCCGCGGGTCTTCTCATCCGTAAGCCCGCGGACGTCAAGGCGCCTCCATTCCTTCTCATCCACGGCACCGCGGACCGCATGGTGTCCCCCGCTCAGAGCGCCCATATGGCGGAGCTCCTGAAGGAAGCGCACGTGCCCTTCCGCTACTACCTCCTTGAAGGCGTCGATCACTCGTCTGACCCCGCCTGGTATCAGGAACCGATCTGCGACCTCATCGTGAAGTTCTTCGAGAAGAAGCTCGGGGACTAAGCGAATCTCTGCCGCTCAGAAGTGCCGGCAGATACACGAACGCCTTCCGGTGATTCATCGGAAGGCGTTTTGTTTGGGTTACGCCCCAGGGGAAACCGGGGCGCGATCCATCCGCTATCAGAGACCGCCCGCGGCTTCTGGCTTCTCGGCCGGCGCTTCAGCGGCTTCCGGCGTCTCAGAGCCAAGAGCCTCTTCCGGCACCGCTTCCGCCTCAGCTTCGGCGGCCGCCGCCTCGGCTTCAAGCCGCTCCATATATTCCTTCTCTACCCGCGCGAGGCGCTTCTTGCTGTAGCCCTTCCCGCGGAGGCACCCTTCGTAAGGCGTCATATTGAGCATATGGAAGTTGATCCGGCTCCGGGGCACCGTGAACTCCGCCGTCTGATGCCAGTGACCGAAGTACCAGTCGCGGACCCGCGGGAGGCGCTCAAAGAGGAGCTGCAGGCTGTCCTCAGACACCGTCCCGAGGAGCCAGTCGCGCTGCAGCTGGCACGCCTTGCAGACCGCGTCGATCCCAACGGACGGCACCGTGTGCGTCACCATAACGTCGATTTTGTCGAGGTCGACCGTCTTCATGATCGCTTTCACTTCGGTTTCCGTGAGGAGCTCCTCGGGGAACCAGGTCTTCCCGGGCTCACGGAATTCCTTATCGATTGAGAGCGCGCCGCCCACAAAGAGGTAGCGTTTGCCATTCAGCTTCAGAGAGCTCCCGCGAGGCATGAAGTAAAGGCGCTTACGGATCCGGATCGGCTTATCGCTTCCGTGCTCCGCGACGAGCTCGCGAAGCAGCTTATGGTTCTCATGATTGCCGTCGCAGAAGTAGACCTTCGTGTGATCATTCACGAGGGAATCAAAGAAGTACCCGGTTTCGTCCCCCGTCTCGCTGAAGTCGCTCTTCTTCCAGTAGCCGAAATCCCCGACCACGATCGCCACGTCGGGCTTCAGTTCCTTCAGCGCGTAATTCATAAAGGCGAATTCGACGTGCGTATCACCGACAAAAAGCACCTTCTTCTTTTTCTTGGAATCCTTTTTTTCCGCCATCGGTCTCTCTCCTGTGCGTCAATCATTGACTTTCAAAGCGCAGGAAGAGGCTTTTCCCCTTTCCGACGCCATATGAAATCATACGAAGTTCAGAGAATCTGTGTGGTTTTTTTTCGTCAAAAAATCGGAAAGCCTCCATTCCGGTACGCGGCAAATCCTGAATTCCTATGGATTTCGGCGGGATTCAGGTAAAAGAAAAGGCCGGAGAATCCGTGTTACTGAATTCATCCGGCCTGATCTGACGCGATCTGAGGGGTTACGTATCAGCGGTTCTCGCGGTCCTCAATCCGGACCGGAGCCACGGCTTCCCGAAGCATCGGGCCGCCCGTTGATCCGCCATCCTCCGCGCGGTTCTTCACGATGAACTGCTGCCAGATCTCTTTTGAGAAGAAGACGCAGTAGAGAAGCGCGCAGGTGAGCCAGTCAAAGAGCGCGGTGGCGAGCGTATGCGACATGAAGTGTTCGCCCCGCATCACCTGAATCACGCTGCAGGCGATACCGAAGAGCCACGTGAAGATGAGGCTCCCGCGGGCGAGACGCGGGCGTACATCCCGGAACGCGAAGTACATCGCGAAGCAGCAGAACGCGGTGCCGGTGAAACCGGAGGGCCAGCAGTGACCCGGGTTCTTGTGGAAGGAGAGCACGGGGCTGAGCAGCGGCGCGTTCCCGCTGAACACTTCCACCGCGTACGGGCAGTAGACCCCCGTCGTGTCCTTCAGGAACTTCACGAGGAACACGGACGCGAGCATACCGAGGATCAGGTAAAGCGCGCGGCGGTTACCGACTTCGCCAAGCTTATAGGGCGGCACCTTGTTCCGAAGATTCTGGATGATCACGAAGAGCGCCGAGAACCCGATAAAGAACGGCACGATGCGGAAGAGTCGATGAATCCACACCATCACCGGAATACGGTTCAGCGCGAACTTCGTCCCGTTATAGAACGGCTCGGAGAGCGCGATATCGAGCGCGTGCGGGGGATAAAGCGTGATGTAAGCGAGGATAAGTCCCGGAATCAGGAACCACTTCACAAGGGTCCACGCGGTGATCGGGGCAAGCTGAATCTTCTGAGTCTGAGGCATAAGGCTATGCGGTTCTCCGAATGACGCGAATTACAAAAGGCAGAATTCTAAGAGGATAACGCATCGAAAAGTCAAAATGCCGTGAAATTGCAACAGAATTTCACGGCATCCGGAGAGGTTCTCTGATTTCCTACCAGTCCTATTCTTTCTTCCGGTCCTGCAGCGCGAGAAGCACCATGTTGAGAATCACGCAGGCCGCGCCCGTGATCTCCCAGGCGTTGAAAGGCACGTGAAAGACGATCACGGTGAGCACCACCGCGGTGAGCGGCTCAAAGGACGAGAGGAGCCCGGTGACGGAGGCCGACACGTATTCCATACTTTTCAGAAGCGAATAGTAGGCAAGGACCGACGCCACGAGAACAATGAAGACGTAACTCCCGATCGCGGCCGGCGTCCAGTCGACATCCATGTGGAAAGGCGGATGAACGATAAAGCCGAGAAGGCCGCCCAGCAGCAGCCCGCACCCGAGCACCGGAACCACACCGATCCGGCCGGTCACTTTCTTTGGCTGCAGCGTGCAGAACGCCTGGAACCCGGCTGAGATCAGACCCCAGACAACACCCGCCACCGTGAAGTTAAGCGACGTGAAGTCGCCGCGCGTCACGAGGAGCACGACGCCCGTCACCGCGAGCGCGAGGCAGACGTACTCCGTCCCCGTGACCGGACGCTTCTCCCGCACCGCGAGCCAGAAAAGAATCATGAGCGGGACAAAACCCACCATGAGGCTCGCCGTGCCGGCGTTGGATTTCTCGATCGACACAAAAAACGTGAGCTGCAGAAGGAGAAGCCCGAGGCCAAAAACGAGGATCGCGCCGATATTCCGGAGGTTTCTGAAAACATCGCGGAAGAAATTCCGGCGGGTGGCGATCCCGTAAGCGAGAAGGAGGATCAGCCCCGCGCCGAAGAGTCGGATCGAGACGAGATCAAGCGGCGTGAAGCGGCAATAGGTGAAGAGGTACTGGGCCGCGATGCCGCCGGCACCGAATCCAATGCCGGAGAGGGCGGCAAGCCCGATACCGATGAGAGTTCTGGTCTGCATGAGGGGATAAGCGCAGTGCGTCGTTATTTTTTATACGTAAAAGTGATTCTCTCACAGTGTGACGGAACTGAAATCCGGCCCTGTGCCTTTTTTATCCACCTCGATCCGGCGGGAATCCCCGGTTTTCAATGTAAAGATGCCCGGTTCACACCGATTGGAACAAGACAAAAAACATTCACCGACCGGACAAAAACTCCCCTCCTCTACACTGAGTATGCCTTTAGGGGGAGGAGAGAGCCTCCTGAAGCGCGTCAACAAAGGAGAGAGACTGCCGCGGGGCCGGAGTGATCCGCCCCGCGGATTGTCTCCCCGCACCAATAAACACTTCGAGGAGACCGAATCATGATCTGGATTGGACTCGCGATCGTCCTGGCCACTTTCTGGCTGATTTACAAAAACTACGAGGCGCGTCTCGTTCTGACGCTCTCAGGCGTCCTGATGGCGCTGATCGGGCAAGTGGCGCTTGGGTCACCGACGACGGTCGGAGCCGCGGTTGACGCCTTCGTGAAGCAGCTCGTGAACGGAGGCCTTGTTCCGACGATTGTCACCGTGATGGGTTTCGGCGCCGTGATGACGTACACCAAGTGCTCGGATCACCTCGTGAACGCGCTCGTACGTCCGCTCACGCACGTCCCGGCGATTGTGGTGCCGGGCGCGGCGATCATTACCTGGATCCTTAATATCGTGCTGCCGTCCGCGGCCGGTGTCGCGGCTGCCGTCGGCGTCCTCCTCATTCCGGCTCTCATCGCGCTTAAAGTGCGCCCGGTGATGGCAGCGGCCGCCGTGTTCCTCGGCACCTGGGGTTCTGTGATCAGCCCGGGGCTGATGTTTAACCCCCAGATCGCGTCGATCGCCTATAAGGCTGGAGAGATTTCGTCCGCTGACGCGATGATCGTGATTCTTCAGGAAGCGCTCCCCGCGGCGCTCGGAATTCTGATCGCCGCGGTGATCCTTGCCGCGATCTCCATGATGCTGAAGGAAGGGGTGGGCTCCGTGAAGGAAGAAACCGAAACGGACCGCGAGATGGCGAATTTCAAAATCAACCCGATCATGGCGCTGATCCCGGTGATTCCGCTCTTCCTTCTCGTGATCGCGTCGAAACAGGTTGGCTGGCTTCCGACGAAAACCTTCTCCGTCCCGGTCTGCATGCTGATCGGCACGGCGCTTGGCATGGTGGTGGGGCTCGTCCACAAGCAGGACGTCGGTGAAACGTCGAAGCGCTTCTGCAAGGGCGCGGGGGATGGGTTTAATAACGTCGTGATCCTGATCGCGGCGGCCGCCCTTTTCGCGGCCGGCATGAAGTCGATTGGCCTCACCGGAGCGCTCGTTGACGCGATGCGCGGGTCGCAGTCGGTTGCCATGATTTCGGCCGCTGTGGGCCCGTTCCTCATGGCTGTCGTCTCTGGGTCCGGGAACGCCGCGGCGCTCGCTTTTAACGAAGCGATCACGCCGCACGCCGCGGACTTTGGAATGACGATCGTGCAGCTTGGCGCGGTCGCCCAGATCGCGGCCGGTATCGGCCGCACGATGTCGCCAGTCGCGGGCGGCGTCATCATTCTTGCCGGCATCGCCGGTGTCAACCCGATGCAGGTCGTGAAGCGCACCGCGCTCCCCTGCGTCGCCGCGGTGATTGTGACCACGATCGCGATGTTCACGCTCGTCTGAACCAACAGGAACCGTCTGGCTATTCATGCGGCGGTTCCTGTTTACAGACCGAAAAAAACCGCCTGGGGATTATTCCTTCAGGCGGTTTTCTTATGCTCTCACCTCTTTATCCGGAGGCGAGGCTTTCTTTCATCAGGCTTTTAGGAAGCGGCGGCTTCGCTCGCGGCGTTCGCGGCTTCGCGTTCCGCTTTCTTTTCAGCGGCGATCGCTTCACGTTCCTTCAGCTCTTCCTTCTTCGGCATCGGCCAGAGCTTCAGGTAAAGCTTCGCGAAGATACCGACAAAGAGCGCGGAAACAAACGTGCCTTCTCGGATACCGATGAGTCCGCCCGAGAAGACGAGCGCGACGAGGCAGGCGAGGAGCACGAGCGTCCAGTCGTTAAACACCTTCACGGTGCCGAACGGCTTCCGGAAGAGGATCGATTCCGCGATCACGAGACCTTCACCCGGCTGCACAATCGTGCGGGAGTGAAGCTGCATCACGATACCGAGCGCGAGAACCGTGTTCCCGGCAAAGCTGATCAGGAGGCGGAGCGGATAGGACTCCGGCATGATGCCGCCCGAAAGGCTCATCGTGAAATCGATGAAGGCGCTGAACACAAACACGACCGGGATCTGAAAGAACGTCGTGTAGTGGAACACGCCCTTGCGGCTGAGGATCACCCACTGCAGCGCGATGAAGATCTGGTTGATAAAGAAGGTCGTCGTACCGAAGGAGTACCCGGTGAGACCGGTGACCGCGTACGGAAGCGAACTGATCGGGGTCGTCCCGAGATTCGTCTGAGTAATGATTGCAATGCCGCAGGCTGCGACAAACATCCCTACTACCAGCAGGGCCCATCTCCACACATATTCAAAGAACTTATCTGAATTCAAAACTTTTCTCCACATTTCGTGCGACACGAAGCGTTGGGCGCAGCCCCCCTCGTTACCGCAGGCCTGTCATTGTAGGAAAAGCAAGCAAACGTGAAAACCGACCCCCATCACATACATAGACCATCCTGATCTATCGGACTACTACCATTGGTGGGGTCGGTTATCTATTTAATAGAGCTTATGACGGAATAGCCAGCCCGCTATAGGCAGGCAGACAGCGGCCATGAGCGTGAGCGGGATGAATTCCATCCAGATGTCGCCGAGCACTGCGCCTTCGAGATAGACGCGCTTCACGATCTCAAGCCCGAACCGCAGAGGATTGAGATACGTGAGGTAGCGGACACCGACCGCCATGTTGGCGATCGGGGAAACAAAGCCTGAAAGCAGCACAAACGGCACGATGAGGAGGAAGGACCAGAGCATCGCCTGCTGCATATTCGTGCAGAGCGCGGAGATCGAGAGCCCGATACCGACCGCGGCGACGTTGAAGAAGAGGAGCCCGAGGTAGAGAAGGCCGACGCTCCCCACGATATGAATCCCGAACCAGAACTGCACGATGAGGAAAATAAGCGTGCTCTGCGCGACACCGATGATGATCGAGGGAACGGCCTTTCCGACGAGGATCTGAGGGGGCGTAAGGGGCGTCACGAGCAGCTGATCAAACGTTCCCCGCTCGCGCTCACGGGCGACTGAGAACGCCGCCATCATCATGGTCTGAAGAAGGGAGAGCGAGGCAATCAGGGCGATCAGGATGTTCCAGCGGCTGTCGAGCGTCGGGTTGTACCAGGAGCGGGTGTCGACCGACACGGCGCTCTTCTGCCCCGTGATCGAGGCCCCGTAGTTCGTGGCGATCGAGCTGATATAGGCGCCCGCGAGGCTCGCGGTCATCGAGTTACGGCCATCCAGAATCAGTTCAACCGGAGCGGTCTGGCCAGACGAAAGCTTCGTCGCGAAGTCTGACGGGATATTGATCGCCGCGACCACCTTCCCCGTCACCACCGCGTCCTCGATCTGGGACTGCGAGGTGAGCGTCATCGCGCGGATAAACATCCCCGTGCTGTCGAGATGCGTGAGAAGCTCGGTCGACGCCTTGCAGTTACAGGAATCCATCACCGCGTACGGGACATAGCGGAGGTCAAAGCTCGCGGCGTACCCGAAAAGGAACGCCTGGATGATCACCGGGGCGATCAGGATCGAGCGGCTCACCGGGTCCTTCATGAGGACGAGGAGCTCCTTCCGGATCAGAGCCCGGACCTGCGAGAACCAGATAATGAGTGAATTGAAGCGTTGGGTTTTCATGAGTCTTTACTCCACGCGCTTCCGAAGCGTCCAGGTGGTGAGGATAAGGAAGAGAATCGTGTAGCCAAGAAGAATCAGCACCCCCTCACTCACCACCGAGGCGTCGTTTCCGGCAAGGAAGAGGAGTTTCGCCACCTTCATGAAGTGGGTCGCGGGGAAGATCTCGCAGATTGGCTGGATCCAACCCGGCATATTCCGGAGGTCAAACACAAACCCCGAGAACATCACGGCCGGCATGAAGCTCACAAGCAGCGCCATCTGGCTCGCGAGGAACTGATTCCGGGTGACGCCCGAGACGAGAAGCCCCATGAGGAGCGAGACGAGCAGGTAGAGGATCGATACGAGCACAATCAGCACGAGCGACCCGCGGATCGGCACCTTGAAGAGGAACCGCGCGGCGAAAAGGCAGATCGCGATATCAATGATCCCGATCACGAGGTACGGGGCGACCTTCGCGAGCGCGATCTCAAAGGGCCGCACCGGGGTGACAAAGAGCGACTCAAAGGTGCCGCGCTCCCACTCGCGCGCGATCAGCATCGAGGCGAGGAATGTGCCGATGAGGGTCATGATCAGAACGATGATCCCGGGAACGAGGTACCAGGTACTGATTGCGTTCGGGTTGAACCAGATCCGCTGCACGACCGATATCCCGCCGCCCACGGTGATCCCTCCGCGGCGCGCCGCTTCCTTCGCGCCCCAGTTCGCGACGGCGCTCATCACGTAGCCCTGAATCGTCTTCGCGGTCTGAGCGTCAACGCCATTCAGAATGAGCTGCACGGTTGAGTCCCCGGCCGCGTACTGCTGCCCGAAATTCACCGGAATCCTGAGAATACCGAGCGCCTCTGACTGCTCCATCATCTCGACCGCCGCCGGATAGTCTTTCACGCGGACCGGGACGAGGTACTTGCTCCCGCCGAGACTCTGCGCAAGGTCCCGCGCGGGGCCGGACGAATCCTCCACCACGACCGCGACCTTCGCGTTCTCGACGTCAAACGAAATGCCGTACCCGAAAAGGAGAATCAGGATGATCGGGAGCAGAATCCCGATCGCGAGATTGCTCTTATCGCGCATCATCTGCCGGAATTCCTTCTGGAGCAGCGCGAAGTACCGGGTGAAGAACCCGGAGAGACCGGTTTCAGCCTTGTCTGTCATCTCGTGTACCCCCGCTTCTCACGCGAATTTTCCACGATCGCGATAAAGGCGCTGTTCATATCGACACAGTCTTCGCCCCCGAGCTTCCGGACTTCAGCCGGGGTGCCGAGCGCGAGCATCTCGCCCTTATCCTGAATCGCGATCCGGTCGCAGTACTCCGCCTCTTCCATAAAGTGCGTGGTCACAATCATCGTGCGCCCCTGGCTCGCGAGCTGCGTGATGATGCGCCAGAAGGCGCGGCGAGCAAGGGGATCGAGGCCGGATGTCGGTTCATCAAGGAACAGAATCGCCGGCTCATGAATCATGGCGGCCGCGATCGCGAGACGCCGCTGCATGCCGGCGGGCACTTTCCCCGCGATGTCATCCGCGTTCAGGTGGAATTCCCGGATCACGTGCTCAATCCGCTCCTCGAGATGCTTTCCGCGGAGCCCATAGGCGCCGCCGAAAAACTCCAGGTTCTCCCGGACGGAGAGATTCCGGTAAAGCGAAAACTTCTGGGCGACGTAACCCACGTGACCGCGGGCTTCGGCGCGCGCCGTCCGGAGATTGAGACCATCCACCTGCACGAGACCGCTTGTCGCGGGGAGAAGCCCGCAGAGAATCCGGAAGGTCACCGTTTTCCCGGCGCCGTTAGGGCCGAGGAGCCCGAAGATTTCGCCCGGTTTCACCGAGAACGAGGTGCTTTTCACGGCGGTGAAGTCCCCGAACTTCCGGACGAGGTCCTTCACGATAATGACTGGCGCGACGTCGCCGTCTGACGCCCGATGGCTCTCAATCGGAGGCGGATTGGGGAGGCGGGGGTCTTCGCCCTTCACGATCTCCCGCATGAAGGTGTCTTCAAATTCAGGCGGTCTCGGGCGGAGATTCGTGCGGGGAGCCACCGCGTCGAGCTGCGCCTGCGTCACGCCCTCTTTCGCGATGATGCGGACGTCGCCGCCCTGCGGCACGGCGTCCGTCGTGAGATCAAGCCTGTCATAGAGCGCGGTCTGCAGGAACCGGGGCGCTTCGCCGTATTCCGGCGTCGCGAAATACGTGAGTCCCGCGGACTCAAGCGTCATTTCTTTTGGCTTCCCCTCGCGGATCAGCCTTCCGCCGTGAAGGAGGAAGACGTAATCCGAATTCTCCGCCTCATCCATGTAGCTCGTGGCCCAGAGGACCGAAATCCGCTGCTTGGAAACGAGTTTCGAGACAATTTCCCAGAGGTCGCGGCGTGACAGGGGGTCGACACCGACAGAGGGCTCATCGAGGAGCAGGAGGTCCGGTGTCCGCACGAGCGAACAGATGAGACCGAGCTTCTGCTTCATGCCGCCTGAAAGTTTCCCGGCCGGGCGGTCGAGGTACCGCGCGAGATCCGCCATCGCGAGAAGCTCCGGGTAACGCTCTTTCCGCTTCGATTCCGGCACCCCATGGAGATCGGCGTAGAGGTCGAGGTTCTCGCTGACTGACAGATCCTCATAGAGCCCGAACGCCTGCGGCATGTAGCTGATCCGGTCCTGCACCGCCTGGGAGTCCGTCGCCGGGTTGATGCCGAGGACAGAGAGCTCACCCGAATCCGCCTTCATGAGCCCTGTGATGTGGCGCATGAAAGTCGTCTTCCCCGCGCCGTCAACGCCGACAAGCGACACGATGACGTTGGGTGGCATGGAGAGCGTCAGGTCGGAAAGCGCGTCAATGCGTTCTCCATCCGCCCCCACGAAGGACTTCGTGAGGCCGCGCGCCGTGACGACAGGGGTGAAATCAGCCATAAAGGGCACCCTTCTCTCAATTCGCCGCAGGAGCGGCGGACGGAGGCGTATCCGGCACCTGAGACACCGCGGCCGCGGTGGAAGCGGGGATCTCAGCGCCCTTGCTGTTCAGATTGATTTTCACGGTCGCCGGCTGCCCAAGACGCAGATCCCCCTTCGGATCCTTCACGATCACGCGCACTTCGTAGACGAGGCTCGAGCGGAGATCCGGAGTTTCAACGGTCTTCGGCGTGAATTCGGAGACGGACGAGATGTATCCCACCATTCCCTCAATCGGGGTGTTCGGGTGAGTGTCCGTCACGACGCTTGCCGTCATCCCGGGTTTTACGTTCCCGAGGTCCTTTTCATTCACATAGACGCGGACCCACTTGGGAGACGTGAGCGCGAGCGTATAAACCGGTTTCGCGGCGGACGCCATGTCGCCCGGCTGAAGGAGCCTGGAGCGAACAATCGCGGCGTCAGGTGACTTCAGGGTTCCAAGCGAAATTTCGTGATTCAGAAGCTCGAGGTTCGCCTTCGCGGCGGCGAGTGACGACTCGGCGCTCCGGATATCCTCAACACGGGGTCCGATCTTCATCAGTTCGTACGCTTTCTGCGCGTTCACGAGATTCTGCGACGCGACCCGCTCCGCGCTCTTCGCGGCGTCGTAATTCTGAGTGCTGATCGCGTGGCCGCCCGGCGCGTTCCACAGGTTATTGGCGCGCTCGAGATCCTGCTTCGCCTTCGTGAGCTGGGCTTCGTACGCGAGCATCTGGCTCCGGGCCTCAGCGATTTCCTGCGGGCGGTTCCCGCGCTTCAGTTTGAGAAGCGTCTGTTCCTGAACCCCAATCTGGGCCGCGGCCTGCTTCGCCTGCAGTTCCAGCGTCCTGGTATCGAGCTTCGCGAGCACCTGACCGGGCTCCACCACCTGGCCCTCATCCACATTCATTTCGCTGATGCGGCCGTTCGCGTCAAAGGCGAGTGACACCTGACGGATATCGACGTTGCCGTAGAGGGTAAGTTCTGTCGGCGCGGTTACCTGGTGCCCCCGGTACCACGCATAGCCTCCCGCTGCCGCCGCGGCCACAAGGATCACAGCTCCTATCGCAATCAAACGTTTTTTCATACTGAACCCCCTTCGCGGCAGATGCAGGAAAGCTATACAAATTAAATTTAAATTCAAATTAAAGTATAATCGATTCCACAGAGAATAAAAGACACGGAAATTACGAAGGTACACGCGATGCCAAAGGACTCGATTCGAAAGACCCGATCAGATGGTGACAAAACTAAGGAACGGATTCTGAAGGCCGCTCTCGCGCTCTTCGCGAAACACGGTTTTGCGGAGACGGAAAATAAGGAAATCGCCAAAAAAACGAAGGTCGATATCGCGTCGATCAACTATCACTTCGGAAGCCGCAAGGGACTGTTTGAAGCGGTCCTGATCCGGGCTCATCAGAACCTCGTGAGTCTCGAGGCGCTGGAAGCCATTCAGCGCTCTGATATGACGCCTGAAGAAAAGCTCCACGGGGTATTCAATCTCATCACAGGCGCCGCGCGCCGCGGTGAGCGGGCATCGCTTCAGGTGATTTCGCGGAGCGTCATCGCGCCAGGGGCGGCGCTTGAAACGCTGTTTAAGGAAGAGGCTCGTCCGAAGCTTCAGGTGATCCTGCAGATCGTCTCTGAAATCACCGGATTCCCCGTCGGGGATCCCCGCCTCATCCACTGCATCGCGTCCGCGATCGCGCCGGCATTCCTCTTCTTTGTGTTCGGCTCCCGGTTCCCGGGGCCCTTCGGAGCGCTCACCAAAATGCCGCAGTCGGATCTTGATGACCAGCTCACGGTGTTCGCGCTCGGGGGACTCCGCGCGACTGCCGCCGCGGCCGCTGCCAAAGCGACAGATGAAAAAGAAAAAGCAGCGCTGCCCTCCGGTTCCTTCAAGGTTCCGGATACGGCAAACGTTGCCTGAGATTCAATCTAGCTGAATCTGAATCAGACCGACCGAAACACCTCTTCACGAGGAATAAGCGCGAAATTGAGTTCAGTCCTCCTGTTGAGGCACAAAATCATCGATCGTAATCGATGATTGAGGAATTCAGACAGGATCATCGACTATAGTCGATGGTTTTACTCCGCGGCGGCCTTCAGCCGGGACAGATCCTCACCGGCGGAGCTTACATCCGGGTAACTCTCGGACGTGACAGCATTCCTTTTCTGATCGCTTACCGCAACGCTGCCGCTGACAAAGCGACAGATGAAAAAGAAAAGGCAGCGCTGCCCGCCGGTTCCTTCAAGGTTCCGGATACGGCAAACGCTGCCTGAGATTCAATCGAGATGAATCAGATACCGTCGTCCCCGAGGACCTGGTTCAGTTTATTGCTGAAGAAATACATTCCGTCGTGCGTCACCACGATCCCCTCTTCCACCCACTTCGCGAGAATCCGGCTCACGACCGCGCGGTCGCTGTGAACGAGACGCGCGAGTTCCGTGACGGTGATCGTTTTGGGAAGGCACTTGGGGAGTGCCGTGAGCGGCATATTAAGCGCCTGAAAGAGCACCTTCACCATGAGCGCGACCCGCTGCGGCACCGTGAGGAGGTCATTCATCAGAAGCCCCTCAATCTTCGCGTCGTCATGCCGAATGAAGCTCTTCAGAGCCGCGATGCAGAGAATAGGATCAAGCTCCAGCTCCCGCTTAAACTGCGCCGCATCCATCACGAGGACCTTCGTGGGGAGAAGCGCCCGGGCGATCAGAGGCTTGATCGCGTGCTTACCTTTGATCGACTTCTCCGCTCCCACTGAAGTTCCCGGAGGGAAAAGCACAATGAGGCGCTCATACTTCCCGACGCCGCCCGCGAATGTCCCCACGAGCCCTTCTTCCACCATATAGGCTGTCGGCTCCTCACCGAAATTCACCACCGTTCTGGAGCGGACAAAGGCCGGCCTCCCCTTCTCACGGAAGAGTGTGAGGAGTTCCGGGGCGTCCGGCGGGACGACCCAGGGACATTCAGCGTAAACGTGATCCATTCAAAACCTCTGCGGGCTAAAACCACAGGCTCTATTTGCCTGACAACTGAGCGAGACGCGTTTCTGCCATTTTATAGCCCATCTCCGCGGCTTCCCGATAAAGTTTCTTCGCATCCTTTACATTCACCCTGACTCCATAGGCGCCGGTAACGTAAATATCGCCGAGCGTCACGAGTGCCAAGGGATCCCCCGTTTCTCCTGCAAGCAAAAGAACCCCAAGGATAAATTCCAGTTGGTGCTCTTCCGCGTCATAGCCATGTTCAGGGAGAAGGGTAACAATGTCATTTACGGACTCATCCGCCTCAGCCAATCCGTAATAGCGGATTCTCCAGTCGAACGCTTCTTTATTAAGGCCCTTATCAAAGCAATCAAGAGAAAGCCTATAGACTGCATTCGGAAGACCGTTCTCCGCCGCTTCACGGATAAGCTTTTCGCCTTTTCGTTCGTCCTTTTTCAGCTTTTGCCCATCAGAAAGCAACACCCCATAGTAAAACCGCCCACGGTCTGACCCCTCATCAATCGCTTTCTGCAGCCACCGGAGTCCGGCTTCCAGGTTTTCCACGGTTCCAAACCCCATAGCAAGACACCAACCGAAAGATGCCGCACCATCCGGGCTTCCCATCATGGCTGCGTCTTCATAGAACCGCACTGCCGTTTTGACGTCCTGAATAAAGCCCTTCTTTCCTGCGAGCAGCGTATCCGCGACTTGAAGTTTCTGCCTAATGCTTCCGTTTTCTCCTGCCTCTATGAGCAGCTGATTCGCTTTCTTAGGATCTCTCTTTCGTCCAAAACCCTGTGCGTAGTAAAGAGCCAGAGCAGCCTTCGGAAGCGAGTCCCCGCCTTCCGCCGCCAGCTCCGCAAGATCCGCGATGAGTTTCGCGTACTTCCTGAGACCTTCATCACTGAGCATCTGGCTCACGGTGATCAGTGTCACAGGATCCGCCCCGGTTTCTCTCAGATCCATCGCGAACTGAACCGCGCGGGGATAGTCCGACGCAAAATTATCGGATTCGCAGCCAATAAGGGCATTGGAGATCAATGGGATATAGGCCTTCACCGCACCAAGCGACACCGCGCGCTCATAAATCTTTCTCACCCGGCGCGCTTCCTTCGGAGTAACCGCGTCCAGATCCAGAATGTCAGCAAGCTTCATCACTGCGTCCGGGTAGTCCTTATCCGCGAGAGCCCGGACAAGTTTCTTCGCTTCTTTGCGATTCTTTTTGACACCTGTGCCGTTCAGGTAGCAGTCCGCAAGACCCAGGATCCCTTCCGGATTCTCCTTTTCAGCCGCCTTCTGAAACCAGGTAAACGCTTCGAATGGGGCCTCATAGAACGGGTCCGAAAGATAGGCCTTCGCGACCTTGACCATGGCTTCAGCGTCGCCCGACTGAGCCTTTTCAAGATCTATCGGATCGTCAGGATTGAGTCTCCGCGGGGGTTCAACTTCCTCCGCAGGGATAAAACGCGCGAGGAGCCAGATCGCGGCGAGAATCCTCATTCCTGCTTTCGGAGACTCGCCCTCCCAGTCTTTCTCAAAGCAGTAGACAGGAATATCGATGCCTGTTTCGCCGAGAAGGGGTTCCTTCATGGTGACCACAAGCTTCCAGACATCCTCCCCGTAAAGCGTCACGAGTTCCGTGGAACGGATAACCGACCGGATAAAGTAGCAGCTCGCGTCTTTTTCAAGAAAATCATCAAGCCCTTTTTCTTTCTTCCGATCTTCCCATGGCGGAAGAAAAGGCATTACGGTGTAATTTTCTTGATCCGTCAGATCCTCCGGAGCCGGTCCATCAGTAAGCACCGTGATGCTGTGAGCCCAGGCGGAAAGCGAAAAAGCCCGCGGTACCGGATCCTTAAACCGATCTTCAAAGACCCGGAGGCCGGGAACTGCGACAGAAATCGAGAAATGTCCGCCTTCCGGCCGCATAAACACTTCACCGTCATACTGATTCCTGAACCGTCGGAAATTGCTTACGCGGAAGAATCCACTGATCCCTGGCATTACGGGTGCGGTCTGTTCCGTCGTCATTCCCTGATTTTCAGGTCCGTGCGACGCGTAAAACGCCGGCCCTTCACGGCTGTCTCCAAGGAGAGCCACGCCCCAGCCGTATTTTTTGTCGGCATATTCAGGCAGTTCGTAGTGATGGCACTCAAAGGGATCAAACGCTTCCTGCACGCGGTCAAGAGTCAGTTCGTCTGCCCAGGCATGCGTGAAATTTCCAATGGCTTTCTTTCCGAAAAACGGCGTATTGAAACGCGCTTTCGCTTCGGGCGGCAGCGCCTGCCCTTGAGCCGCGGGATTCGTACGTGTGTATTGTGATCTCATGATGTCGTTCTCCGTTACTCCAGCCTCTGAATAAAAGTGCGTCAGAGCCGCTTTTTAAAAGAGATTTCAGAGAAAAGCCCGAAAGCTTCCCCCTGCGGTTTCGTCATTGATCTTCGTATTTTGCGTTATCTAAATAAGGACTTTATTGCAAGAAATATTTTGTTACAATTAGAGCAGATGTAACTTTTCACGTATCGGCGATGCAGCTTACGGATGACCAGATAAAACAAAACCCCGAGGAACCTAATCCACGGGGTTTTATGCGAAAAGCTCAGCCTTGAGCGCTCAGTTCAGGAACCTGTCCGATTCTCTGATCCGCTTACTCAGAGCTGGTTTCCGAGGCAGACGATCTGTCGCCAGCTTAGGCGAAGTACTTCTGCAGATGGGCGAGATAGTCCTCGCCGCTCTTCTTCAGGGTTTCAGGCGTCTGGCTGAGAGCACCGAAAAGGAGGAAGGGCGGCTGCCACTCAGTCTGAACGAAATTCGCCATGAGCTTGAAGGGAAGGAGAATTTCCGGAACTTCAGCGCCAACGGAACCGGTCTTCGTGTAGACCTCAGCGGGAGAACCCACCGACACGGCAACGCCCAGCTTCTTACCCTTCAGCGCATTGCCCTTAGAACCATAGGCCCAGCCATAGGCGAGCACGTCATCCTGCCACTGCTTGAGGAGGGCGGGAGAGCTGTACCAATACATCGGGAACTGCAGGACGATGTTGTCATAGGATTCCAGCAGCTTCTGTTCGGCGGCGACGTCAATCTTGCCGTCCGGATAGAGCTTGTAGATTTCGTGAACGGTGTAAAGCTCAGGATGCGCTTTCAGGGCTTCAACCCAGCTCTTATTGACGTGGGACTGTTCGATATTCGGGTGGGTAACCACAACTAAAGTCTTGCTCATTGTTCTTTCCTATCGGGGGTTAAAAGTTATGTGTAATTAGTTTTATCAGATTTAAAAAATTGCGATGTATTTTTTTGTAACCGAAGTGGTTACATCAAAAATTAAACGTTTTGACCTCGTTTTGCAAGACCTTTTTTTGATTTTTCTGAGACGCCTTCAACGGCGGTCCCGGATTTCAAGCAATCACTTCAGAAATTTCTTCAGATTCTCAATCCGTTCCTCGGCTTCCTTATTCCCGAGAGAGGCGGCTTCCCGGTAGTACCGGAAGGCTTCGTCGTGATCCTCTTTGAATCCGTGGAAACCGAGCATGTAGTAGTCGCCGACCGCCACCATCGCTTCCGGAACACCGGCGTCCGCGGCTTTCTCAACGACTTTTGCGAGTTCCGTCATCTGCTTCTCGGACGCCTTAGCGAAACAGGCGTCCATGAAGTTCAGAACATCTTCCGCCGCCTGTTCAGGCGGAATCGCGGCGTAGTAGCGGAGACGCCAGGAGATGGCCTGCGAAATGCTCTGCTTAAAGACGTCCCCATAGAAGTAGCCGTCTGAGAGATAGAGGAGCGCCACGGGAAAGTTCTGTTCCGCGGCGCGCCTGATCCACTGCTCGCCGTCCTTCCGGTTCTTACGTACGAAGCGCCCATCCATCCGCATCTGGCCGTACTCGAAACACGCCATCGGGGATCCTTCGTAACGGGCTTTCCTCAGCCACCGGAGGCCAAGTTCAATATCCTGTTTGGTTCCATAGCCATTCACGAGGCAGTAGCCGTATGCCCCCGCCCCGTCCGGACTTCCCATCCTGGCCGCGGTTTCGAAAAATCGGCACGCGGCCTTCGTGTCCTTACGGAACCCGCCTTCACCATAGAGGAGCTTCTGCCCCGCCTTGAATTTCTGGACAACGTCCCCTGATTTCCCAAACTCCTTCAGGAGCTGGGTTGCCTTCCGCGGATCCCGATCACGCCCGACACCATTGGCATAGAAGGCGGCGAGTACGTAAAACGCGACTGCTTCACCGCTTTCCGCCGCTTTCTCCGCAAGATCCGCCGCGGGCTTCATGAGCCGCGGATCCTCAATCACAGTGAAGAGATGCGAAATCATCAGAAGCGTCGTGGGATCGGTATCCGCTTTCAACGCGTCCGCCGTGTACTTCAGGGCAAGAGGCACCGGATCCTTTTTCTTTCTCCGGAAGCCCTTCCCGAAACACCCGATGATGAGGGGGGCATAAGCGTCCGTCGCGCCGAGCTTCAGGGCCTTTTGATAAGCGTCTGCCGCCTGCTTTTTTTCTTCATCCGTCCGGGCGTATTCGTGAATCAGGTCTCCGAGCTCCTTAAACGCCTCTCCGCTGCCTGCGGACCCCGCTCGAAGAAGCAGCGCCTTCGCGGCCTCGCGGTCCTTTTCCGTGCCGCGACCTTCCTTATAGCAGTCCGCGAGCCCGATGAGGCCATCAATGCTTCCCGATTCAGCTGCCGTCTTGTACCAGCGGAACGCCTCGGCATCATCCTTTCCGACCCGGAAACCTTCGGTGTAGATATCCGCGAGCTCAATCATCGCCTGCACGTCACCGGACTCCGCCCGGGTGATCGCGTCAGCGAGGAGATCCGCCCTGGAGAGGAGCGGCTCGAGCGGTCCCTCGGGGAGGAACCGCGCCGAAATCCAGATAAAGCCCGCAAAGCGCATACCGGCGGCCGGCGGCACCTCACCCTGCCAGATCGATTCAGGGCAGAAAATCGGTAGCACGGTATCAACCGCGGCAGGATCCTTCTCATCCACCGCGGCTTCGATCTTCCAGTACTTTTCACCGAGGAGCGTCATTTCCTCGACAGACCGGATCACGGAGTGCAGCGCGTACGTGCAGGCGTTCCCGTTCACATAGTCTTTAAGCGCCTTATCGCGTCCGTCCTTGAAAAACGACACCGGCATCACTGGAATCAGGGCGCAGCTCGGTTCCTCCGGCTTAAACGCGTCTTTATCTCCCATCCGGAAATGATTCCAGGCGGCGTCCGCGAGCACTTCCTGAGCGCTTTCGTTTTCGGGCACCGGCGCCGGGAACGCGAAGAGCGCCCAGGCATTGAAGGAAAAGCGGTGGACACCTGGTCTCGCGAGTGTCTTTTCGAAGACCCGGAGCCCGGGCACCGCGGCAGCGAGATTCATGAGGCTCCCCGCGGGCTGCACGAACACCTCGCCGTCATACCCATTGATATAACGGCGGGTCGCCCGGACGTCACATGGGATTTCGGCTCCCGGCATCACGGGGCAGAGCGCCGGGGGCATCAGAGGGACGCCCGGAGCGCCGTGCGAACCGTAGATCGCGGGTCCCTCGCGGCGGCTTCCATAAAGCCCCACGCCCCAGAAGTTATCCACATCGGTGTATTCCGAGAGCTCATGAAATTCAGCGTGCGGATCCCGGACGAATTCAAGCGCTTTCGCCCGGATCTCGTCAGTTGCCCAGGCCTGAGCGAATGAGTCGCACGGGGGCTTCCCAAAAAACGGCGTATGGAGGAGATGCTCAATCTTGGAGGCCGCGTCAAGCGCTTCCTCCGACGTGAATTCATCCATCACAACCGTTTTCTTTTTAGTCACAGCCTGGCTCCATCACCCATCAGGCCGCGGCCTGGGTGAAAAATCAATCGTTATGCCGTTATTATTTTGGATCTATCGGGGAATTTCAATCGCAACTGACGGTTTTCCTGTCTCACACGGATCGTTTCATCCTGTCTTTACGGCAAAGCTAGATTTCAGGCACCCCGAAGGTGGATCCCGGTTTCAGGAATCGGCAGATCCTCTTCCGCACAGACCGCCTATCCGCAGAGCCTCTCAAAAAACACACCCATACATGGGATGCAAGGCGTTGACGCTCTCGGCTTTGCAGATATAATTAGCTACCTAATTATTAGCCACGAAAACTATTTTCATGAATTACAAAGTCCGGGTCCTCCCTACACGTGATGTTCTCATGAAGACCGCAGAGGCCGCGCCGATTCCGTTTTCACCGGAAGCCCCCGCGCTCGTCCTCAATCTGATCAACGCGGGCTATCTGATCAATCAGGAAATCATCTCCTATATGGAGAATGAGTTCGGGATCAGCGAGGGGAAGTTCGTGCTTCTCATGGCGCTGAAGACGATTCCGAAGGGCTGCAGCATCAAGGAGCTCGCCGCGCGGGTCGGTGTTTCGGTACCCACGATCTCCGTGATGCTTTCCCGCATGAGAGCTCAGACGCACCCGCTGATCGCTGTCCGCCGCATGAAGGGAGACGCTCGCGAAAAGCGGGTCACGATCACGAAGGACGGACTCGCGCTGCTCGATCAGCTCCTCCCGGGGCATTTCAAGCGCGTGATGGACTTTGCCGGACGCCTGACGCCGGACGAACAGAAAGAGCTTCTCGCGCTGCTCGATAAGCTCCTTCCAAAACCCGAGGCTAAATAATCCCCCCCCACTTTCTCAACCGACCGAAGCGCTGAGGCGCGTTTTCTGCCCCTGCTTCCGGCCGGTTTAGTTTGGTTTGTGAAAATAGTTAGTCAGCTAAACAATTGAATTTTTGGGTTATTGATTAAAAAAGTGATTCATCATGAGTGAAGAAGAAAAGAAGAACGCAGCCCCTGCCCCCGCGGCCGAGGCAGAATCCGGAGCGGCGGCTGCTCCCATCCCGCAGTCGCTCGGGAAGGGCCCCGGGAAGAAAGCGCTCCTGAAACCCCTCATTGTCTTTGCCGTGCTGATCGCGGTCGGCACGACCTTCATGGTGCTCGGGCCCCGCCGCGACGCGGATACGCTCGCGCAGAGCCAGAAGTACGGGACGCTCACCGCTGAGGACGTCAACACCGCCTTTGAAAAAGTGTCCGGGAAGCTCGTCTCCCGTCCCGCGGTCGAAGGCCGCATGGTGAAGGCGGGTGACGTTCTGATGGAACTCGATTCGACCGACACCGATATCTCGATCGCGAAGACAAAGGCTCAGATCGCGGAGAACGCGGCCGCGGTTGAAGAGGCGAAGCGCACGATTGAGACAAGCCTCACCGCGTCCGGCACCACGGAAAAGAACTCCTGGCGGACGATTGAAGGCGCGAAAGCGAATCTCGACTCCGCCATCGCGACCGAGAAGCGCGCGAAGGCGGATTATGACCGCGCGAAGAACCTGATCACGTCGCACGCGATTTCGCAGGCGTCGTTTGACTCCGCGAGGAACACCTGGGAAAGCGCGGCTTCCGCGGTGACCACCGCCCGGAAGCAGCTCGACGCGGCAACGGTCGGGGCGTCGAAGTCGGATCTCGCGCGCCTCGCGAAGACCGGCTCCGCTCAGGGGATGAGGCTTGCCGCGATCGCGGATACGCGCGCGAGCATCGAAACGCAGAAACTCAAGGTGAAACAGCTGGAAGCCGCGGGCGAACAGCTGAAGCAGGCGCTCGCAGCGCTCGAGGTCGAGAAGTCCCGCCTCACAATCAAGGCGCCTGAGGACGGCAAGATCCTCAAAGTCATGTACCAGGTGGGTGAAATCGTTCCCGCGGGGAGCCCCGCCGTGCTGCTCGAGTCTAACCGCCAGTACTACGAAATCTACGTGAGCGAAAAGGACGCCGCGAAGTTCGCGGAAGGAAAGACCGTGAAGGGTGAAACGGCCTCCGGAAAGACCGTCACCGGGACGGTGCGCGTGCTGCACGAAGCGCCCGCCTTCGCCGACCTCCGGGGCACGCGTGAACGCGGCCAGGCGGATCTGAAATCGCTTGTCGCCCGGATCTATGTGACCCCGCAGCCCGGCGTCATCCCCGGGATGTCGATCGGAGTGAAGATCAATGACTAAAGAGGCCGCACTCTCGGGATTCGCGAAGTGGCGGCGCGATATCGCGGACTCGATCTACGAAGAGATCAGCGCGATGATGAGCGGCCACTTCATCCCGTACCACAAGCTCTGCTTCATGGCCGCGTTTCTCACGGCTCTCATTTTCAGCATCCTCTTCACCCAAATGGGGGTGATTGAGGCGCCGGTCGCTGTGGTCGATCTTGACCACTCGGCCCGCAGCGCGAAGTTTATCCAGGCGGTGGACTCATCCCGCGATATCCGTATCGCCTCGGTGTTCCACACGCCCGTGGACCCGGTTTACCTCACGCGGCACGACAACGTGGTCGGCGTCATCGTGATCCCGAAGGGGTTTGAGAAGGGACTGCTGAACGGCACCACGCCCTACAACATCGGTTACGAAGCCGACATGGGGAACCCGGCTCAGAACGGTGAGGTCTTTGAGTCGCTGAACCAGATCGCGGCGCAGGAAGGAATCCCGGTGAACGCCGAGAACCTCCAGGCGCTCGGTCCCGCGAGCGCTCAGAGTTCCGGTTCCTCGGGGCTCACGGTCTCGATCCGCCGGCTCTTTAACCCGACGAATTCGCTCGTCCCCGTGACGATCGCGGGGTTCCTTTACTTCTTCTCCGGGATCTTCTTCGGCATCACAACGCTGATGCTCACGGGCCGCGTCCATGTGATGGGACAGTGGGAGAACGCGATCCTGAACCGGGGACCGTCCGCGATGATCGCGCGGCTTATTCCCTACGCCCTTGGGTACACGGCGGCGGTCACCATCATGACGGCGGGCCTCGTGCTCTTTAACTGCATGCCGTTTAAGGGGAACTACCTCGCGTACCTCCCGAGTCTCTTCATGCTGCCTTTTTCGATCGGCCTCATCGCGATGCTGATCACCTGGAGCTTCAAGACACCGGCAAACGGCGCGTCCTTCATGATCTTTGTGGTGCCGCCTGGCTTCATCATGGGCGGCATGACAATGGCGATGGGGGAACTGACCGGCTGGGGCTGGTACTTCGCGCACCTCTTCCCGCTCACGTGGCAGTACTCGATGTACCGCGACTTCGCGTTCCGCGGCATGACGCTCTCGCAGATGATCGGGCCTTACGGCGAATACATCCTCTATGTCACTGCGCTCATGATGCTCGTCACTCTCCGGTTCTACCTTGAGCGCCGGAGGCTTCTCAGGATCCGTGACCGGCAGGTCGCGGCACTCGCTCAGGTGCCGGGCGAAGCGGCGTAACGGCAAAAGCTTCCCGCGGGTTCGCTTTTTGGTAACATAAGAAGCGTCACCGCGGGAGCTTAATCTCCCGCAGGCTAAGTCCTGCCTCAAAAAGCAGGCCTCTGCGGAGCCGGGGATCAATCCCCGTCCGCAGCGACAGAAAACCCCGAAAGATTCACGTCTTTCGGGGTTTCGTTTTTTCTGGATATCCGTTCCGCTCTGCTTCAGACAAACACCATCTGCACGAGGAACATATAGACCGCGGTGCCGCCCGCCATCGAGATCATCATGTTCCGCTTCCAAAGGTGAAGAAGGACAGTTGCCGCGATCGCGATGAATTCCGGGAGGCCGTGGGTGCCCGAGAGGAGATCCACGTCCTTCAGGCAGTAGACCACAAGCATCGCGAAAATCGCGGCCGGAAGCGCTGCCCCAAGGTACTGGATGTAGCGGGGAGTCGGCCGGCGGGACGAAAAGAGAATAAAGGGAAGAAAGCGGGAAAGCATCGTCGCCGCGATGCAGAGCGCGACCGTGATGATTTGTTCCCAAAGCGGCATCGTCATTCTTGATACCCTCCCTTCTCTTCAATCGGCTTTCGGAAAACGGTGAGGAGCAGCAGAATCACCACCATGGTCGGGATCATGAAGAAGTCGCGCCCAAAAATCGCGAGGCACCCAAGCGACGCCCCGAACCCGATCCACGCGGTCCAGTGATGCTTTTCTTTGAGGAACTGCTCGAGGAAAATCACGACAAACATCGCGGTCATCACGAACGACAGCCCCTTCGTGTCAAAGGTGAGGAAGCTGCCGAGCGTTGCCCCGAGCACCGCGCCGCCGAGCCAATACATACGGTCGAGGAACGTAATCCACATCATGTACCAGCTGGAATCGACCCCCGCCGGGGCCTTGGTCGCGAATTCGAGCGCGAACGTTTCATCGCTCATCCCGAAGATGAGATAGAACTTCTTCCAGCCGAGCCCCTTGAAGCGATCCAGCATCGCGAGGCCGTAAAAGAGGTGCCGCGCCTGGATCATGAAGGCGACAAAGAACGTCGTCACCGGAGCGAAGGGGGAGAGCAGCATCGAGGCAGCGACGAATTCGAGCGACCCCCCGTAAATCAGCCACGCCATCAGAGCCGGGTACCAGACGGAGAACCCGTTCACATGCATATAGATACCGTACGCCGCGCCGAGGAACAGGTATCCCGTTCCGACGGGCAGCGTCACTTTCGCGGCCGGCGCGAAGGCTCTGAGGATTGAATTCACTGCCATGACTGTGTGTATTAAGCGTTGGAGCCGCTTTTTCCGCCGCGGCCCCGTGGATTGTCAAAGCCGCCTTTTTATCCCCGGCGGCCCGTGCGGTTCAGTATAAGAGAACGAAACCAGGGCGACCCCGAATCCCGCTTTTGAATTTCGGTCTCTGGCGTAATACCGCAAAAAGAGGCTTAAAGAAGCGGCGAAATCACTTTCAGCACCGCGCCCGCTCCCCGCTCGAAGAGACTCACGCGGTGGAGCCGATCCTCCGAAAATTCCACGCAGTCCTGGAATGTGGCCTCAAAGTCCCGCTCGATCTCCTCAATGCAGGGCGTGCGGTAGCAGTAGACACCGCATTCAAAGTGGTGATAGAGGCTGCGGTAGTCAAAATTGATGCTTCCCACGATCGCTTTTTCGGAATCCGACACCATGACTTTCGAGTGCACGAACCCAGGCTGCCACTCAAACACCCGGACGCCGGCGTGAATGAGCTGCCGGTAGGTGTTACGCGCGAGCGCGTGGATCAGATATTTATCGGAATGCGACGGGCAGATGATTCTGACATCCACGCCCCGGTCCGCCGCGAATTCAAGCGCCGCCTCAAGTTCCCCATCGAGGATCAGATACGGCGTCATCACCCAGACATAGCGATCGGCGCGCGAAATCATGTCGATATAGAGGTTCTCCGCCACCTTCTCCTCATCCATCGGGTTGTCGCCGAACGGAATGACGAAGCCCCCTTCGATGAGATTCACGCGGGCGTCTTCGCCTTTCAGGAGATCGCCGATAAAAATGTCCCCGTCATCCGCGTGCCACATCTGAAGGAAGAGGAGCGTAAGCGACTTCACCGACCGCCCCCGCAGCCGGATCGCCGCGTCTTTCCAGCGCCCATAGGGGTGGATCCGGTTGATATATTCGTCTGCGAGGTTCGCGCCGCCCGTGAACCCGGTTTCCCCATCAATCACGACGATCTTCCGGTGGTCGCGGTAGTTGTACTTTGTGGAGACAAAGGGGTAGATCGGGGAAAAGACCTTGCACTGGATCCCAAGCGACCGGAGGTAATCGGGGTAGCCGCTCGGGAGACGCGCGAACTCACACGTCCCGTCATACAGCACCCGCACCTCAACCCCGGCCTTCACTTTTTCCGCGAGGATCTTCAGCACCTGCCCCCACATGAGTCCCTCATCGATGATGAAGAATTCAAGAAAGATGAAGCGCCGGGCTTTTGAGAGGTCATCAAGGAGGGACCTGAAAAACGCTTCGCCGGACGGCAGATAATCCGCCCCCTCGTTCCGGTACACCGGGTAGCACCCAGTCTTATTCATATAGGACACGAGCCCCGAGATGTCGGAACCCGCGCGGGAGAGCGCGTCGAGATCCCGCGGGTCCTGCGGGATCGAGTGTTTCGTGTCCCCGATAATCTTCGCCGCGCGCCGCTTCAGTCTCCGGTGGCCGATATCGGTCTGCGTATAGATATAGAGCGCGATACCGAAGAGCGGCATCAGAAGAATGAGGAAGAGCCAGGTGATCTTCGCGGTGGAGTCTGAGCGGCTATTGATGATGTAGAGCACCACGAGCCCGCCGATCGTCCCGGAAATCATGAAGTATTTCGAGGCGTAGGGCTGGATCCAGAGTGACAGCGCGACAAAGAGGATGAGCTGCGCGAGCAGCATCACCCCGATCAGCCCCGAGCGGCTGAAAAGAATGGAAAAAAGCCCCGTTTCCCCGCGGCTCGCGATGCGTTTTCCCCGTCTCAGGGTCTCACGCTTCACGCGGTTAAATCGGCGTCTCGCTCGTTCGGTGTCCGTTTCCATTCTCAGTCCGGTCTTTTTCTGTGATGCATCTCTATTAAGAATAACCGTTCCATGAGTACCTGTTTATGTTCTCGGAAGCGAAGAGTGCGTACGGTCTCTTTTTTTTTCCTAACCGGCGCTGAAGTTGGAGAGGAAGCCGGCGGCGCTCGGCGGGGTATTGCGGGGCGATGGAAACGCCCGGAGACCGCGAAAAAAACGGATTTCCGGTGGACTCAAAAACCGAAAAAAGAACGAGAGAAAGCCGCGGTCTCCTTTTCCGGAAAGACTGAAACAGAGACGCGGCACGGCACGGTATTTCAGAACCAATTGCGGTTTTTCTCCTCAACTGTTGCGTTTTTGCAACAGATGCAAGCACCGCACACTCAGGTTCCTGAAACTGTTTCCCGGGATACGGGGCTCTATATAAGTGACTGTTTATTTTTAATTAATAACTATAAGATGATTACCCTAATCCTCTCAGGGAAGCCGATAACCCGCTTTACAGAGGAAAAATCTTTCTTTTCATCCGCTTTTTCTCATGCTTTAATTACCCCGTGGTTAAAAATTCAATCCCGGGAGAACTAGTTTCTGGTACTCCTAAGGGATGACAATCAAAGGTTAGAAAAGATGAAAAAGACTCTTCTCGCTGCTGCTCTGCTCGGCTCCTTCGCCGCTTCCGCTTTTGCCGCTCCGTCCGTGACGCTGTACGGCATTATCGATACCGGCCTCAACTACACCCACTATCGCGCTGATGACGGCAAGACCGCCTCGACCGATACGTTCTCCATGGCGTCCGGCCAGTCCTCCGGCTCCCGCTGGGGTCTGCGCGGTGATGAAAAGATCGGTTCCGTGACGGTTGGCTTCAACCTCGAAAACGGCTTTAACTCCGATGACGGCACCGAGACGATGTCCCGCCTCTTCGGCCGTGAAGCTTCCGTGCATGTCGCTGGCAAGTACGGTACCCTGTACGCCGGCCGTGAAGGCAAGCTGATCAGCACCGCTGGCGCGGCTGCCATGGGCGGCATCTTCTCGCCGTTCTCCGTCCTCTGGGGCGACGCCGGCATCAAGGCTCAGACCGGTACCGACTGGGGCCGTATTGACAACTCCCTCACCTATGTTTCCCCGTCCTTCTCGGGTCTTGAAATCCGCGCCCAGTACTCCTTCAAGAACGACGGCACGAAGACCGGTGACGAGAACTCCTCTGACGTCGATCGTTACGCCGCTCTCGGTGTGAGCTACAAGAACGGCCCCGCGCAGTTCGGCCTGATCGGTGACTACTCCATGTGGAAGAACGTTGCCAAGGCTACCGAGAACGTCGATAACGGCTTCAGCGTCATCGCCGGCGGCAACTACGACTTCAAGGCTGTCCGCGTTTACGGTCAGGTGAACTATTTCGACAACCAGTCTACCCTCGTGAACAGCGTGGGCGGTCTTGATAAATTCACGGCCACCACCAGCACCACCGACAAGAAGGGCAACCTCGGCTACGAAGGCTGGGGCATTTCCCTCGGCGCCACGGCTCCGGCTTTCGGCGGCACGGTTATCGCCGGTGTCTCTTACCGCGATGCTGAAGAAGTCCAGGGTGACAACGAGTACAAGCGCTGGGAAGCCGCTCTCGGCTACACCTACGCTTTCTCGAAGCGCACGAACGCCTACGCTGGCGTGACCTACGCTCAGCAGAAGGCTGAAATGAAGGATAAGGATCAGACCCCGTCCGCCGTCGGCGTGATGGCTGGCCTCGTCCACAAGTTCTAATCTGATCTTCAGATTAAAGCCTGCACTGATTTGATTCAGTGAAGCCCCCGGAAGCGAAAGCCTCCGGGGGCTTTGTTTTGCCTCGGAAGAATCCGGGAGCTGGTTTTTTTGTTGTTTTTCCGCAACACAAAAACCCGTGACATTCTTTCGTCTGCCGCCGCTTTCCGCGGCTTAAAACTCACCCGGAGAAGGCTGATTTTCCGGGGCTGGCCGAAGGGAAGCGGATTCTCGGTGAATAGCCATAAAAAGAACGAATTAGGCGGTTTATCGGTTTTATTTCCGATCACATTCCGCTTTTCAGCCGGGCCCCCTCATGCTCTAATAAGAGTGAAGAGGAAACCGCGGTCGCATTTCGCGTTTCCCGTATCACAAAAGACACGTATTGACTCAGCAGAAAAAAGCAAGACAGCGACTTCACCCATCGCCGTTCTGAGGTCCCCCGGAGGAACCGCGTTCTTCCGGGGTTCTTCTATATGGAAAGCCGCCTTACTTCCACTCGGAATACGGGTGGGCGACGAGGTTTGAATTGTAGTAGCGGGGATCGCCTGAGACCTCCTCTCCAATCCACTCCGGTTTCTCAAACGGCTCATCGACGCTTCCGAGCTCGATCTCCGCGACGACGAGTCCCGCGTTGTCTCCGAGAAACTCATCCACTTCCCAGACGTGCTTTCCCCGAAGAATCCGATAGCGGTTCTTTTCAATGAGCGGCTTTTCGGCGAGCTCCGTCAGCATCTCGTTCGCATCATCCGCCGGGATCACGTACTCAAACTCAAGCCTCGCGATCCCGTTATTCGGCCCCTTCACCGTGATGAAGCCCTGATCCCCGATCGTGCGGACACGCACCGTGCGGTCGAAGCTGCTATTCAGGTACCCCTGGCGGTAACGGATCCCAGGGGCGAGCGCTTTCCACGCGTCCCCCTTCACGAGAAACTTCCGTTCAATCTCTTTTCCCACAGCGGACTCCTATTTTTTCTGAGGTTCCTCGGAACCGGTTCAATTCTGTCGTTCGCTAACTATCGCACTTTTTACCGCTGTAAGCCGCCGGGACCGTCGATCACCGCTATCACAATAATTTATCTGTGATTCTTAAAATCTGATTTTGTGAGAGTTTTTGGTGCCGATTCACCGAGATAGGGAACCCGCGCGACCCGAATCTGTGCACCGGTTTGGAGCACCCGAGGTGACCCGCCAATAAAAACAGGCGTTTTCGGGATTTTGAAAATCTGGCACGGATTATGCGATATCGAGGATAAGAAAAGACTTCCGGCGCTTCCTCGGGGCGCCGGCACTCGAAAACCGCATGGGAGACGCTTATGAAGCTCATCACTGCCATCATCCACCCTTACCGGCTGGACGCCGTAAAGGACGCGCTGGAAGAAATCTCAATCTCCGGCATCACGGTGACTGAAGTCCGGGGGCACGGCCGGCAAAAGGGCCACACCGAGGTTTACCGCGGGGCGGAATACGAAATCGATTACCTCCCGAAGGTGAAGATCGAGATCGTAGTGCCGGACGACGTCCTCGACACCACGATTGAAACGATCTGCGCCGCGGCACGCACGGGGAAGATCGGAGACGGAAAGATTTTCGTCTCTCCCATTGAATACGCGCTCCGGATCCGTACCGGAGAGGAAAACGAGGAGGCCCTGTCATGACTCTCCGCACCACACTTCTGAAACTCGGGGCCGCGGCTTCCGGCCTCACGGCGAGCGTTTCCGCCTTTGCGGCGGACACCCTTGATAAAGGCGACACCGCGTGGATGCTCGTCGCGACGGTCCTCGTCCTCTTCATGACGATCCCGGGAATCGCGCTCTTCTACGCCGGCATGGCGCGGAAAAAGAACATTCTCGGCACGATCGCGCAGGACTTCGCGATCTGCGGCGTTGTCACCATTCTCTGGTTCGTGATCGGTTACTCACTCGCGTTTTCGGAAGGGAACTCCTTTATCGGCGGGCTCTCCTTCCTCGGGATGCAGGGGATCGGCGTCAATACGCTGCAGGGCTCTATCCCGCAGCTCCTCTTCGCGGTGTTCCAGATGACGTTCGCGGTGCTCACCGCCTGCCTCATCACGGGTTCCTGGGCGGGCCGCGTCAAATTCTCAGCGATGCTTGCCTTCATGGTGATCTGGAGCCTTCTCGTTTACGCGCCGATCTGCCACTGGGTGTGGGCCTCTGACGGCTTCTTCTTCAAGCTCGGGGCGCTCGACTACGCGGGCGGCACGGTCGTTCATATCAACGCCGGTATCGCGGGTCTTGTGGGCGCGCTGATGCTCGGGAAACGGAAGGGCTATGGCGTCACCCCGATGCAGCCCGCGAACCTCACGATCGCGGTGGTCGGCGCCGCGGTGCTCTGGGTCGGCTGGATGGGCTTTAATGGCGGGTCGGGTCTTGCGGCGGACGGGCGCGCCGCGATGGCGATCGTGGTCTCCCAGATCGCGGCGGCCGGCGGCCTTGTCGCCTGGATGGCAGCCGAATGGGCGTACCGCGGGAAGCCCTCACTGCTCGGCATGATTTCAGGCGCCATCGCGGGGCTTGTCGGCATCACCCCGGGGTCTGGCTTTGTGGAGCCGCTTCCCGCCCTCGCGATCGGTATCGCGGCAGGTCTCGTCTGCTTCTGGTCCGTCACGATCCTGAAGCGGAAGCTCGGGTATGACGACGCGCTGGACGGCTGGGGCGTGCACGGCGTGGGCGGCATTGTGGGCGCTCTTCTCACGGGTGTCTTCGCGACAGCCCGCGTGACCGGCACTGATCTCCCGCCTGTCATGACACAGGTCGGCATCCAGGCGCTCTCCGTCATCGCGACGCTGGTCTACGGCGGCCTCATGAGCGGCGTGATCCTCTACGTGATTGATAAGGTGATGGGGCTCCGCGTGTCCGCGGACGACGAACAGATCGGTCTCGACCTCGCGCTCCACGGAGAACGTATCGAATAACAGAAAGGTTTTTTGGAATCACTTGCCGCAAAATTAAGGGGAGGAGGCCTGGCTCATGCCAGACGCGCCTCCCCTCTTTTTTACGTCGGTTCAGGGCGTTTTCTCTGATTTTTAAAGCGGAAAGAGACAGATGAGAAAAAATTAAATAGCCAAGCTATTAAAACCGGTAGCGATAATAATGACATCAGAGAGCCGATCAAGGCTCCGCAGAAAAAATCCCGTTCCCGGCATGCTCACCCGAAAATTCCGTCGCTCGGCGCTCAGTCTCGCGCTCAGCCTTACACTTCTCGCTCCGGCTTCAGCCTTCGCGCTGACTACCGCTCAGGCTCACTCGGCTTCAGGCGAGCCGCTCCTCACGATCGACTTTTATGACGAGGGAGACGTTTTCACGCCTCCGGATCCGGTGAAAGGAGACCAGGCGACAGACCCTGTGACCTCGAAAGGAACGCTTTCAGCCGATCAGAAAAACTCGGTCGAGATGGCGCTTAACTACGCGCTCGGATACGTGACGCAGGGCAAGACTTACGCCTCAGAAGGCCGGATGGCGGTTTATGTGGAACACGATGACAACGCGTCATCCTTCTACATCAAAGGCTCCGAAAACGCCGATGGCACCTATAACTCGCCGATCTTCGATCTTGTCTCGAAGGATCAGCTGACGCGCGGCGTGCAGATCCTCTTTGAAGCTGACAATGCGTCGGACATCGCGACTCCGACTCCTTACCTCTACCCGATTATTGAGGAGGCGGGCACCGTGTTCGCGCCGGTGATCGTGCATGAGCTCGGACACTCGCTCGGCATCATCGCGCCGAATGAAGGAATCACGACAGCGGAGACGCTCTCAACAGATCTGATCTGGTTCGATAAGAGCAATCTGACGCCGTTCGCGTCCCACCTATACTCCTGCATGGTCTGGGACGAGGCGGCCCAGCTCTTCAGACCCGATCCCACCGTGCCCGGTGTCAGGGCGGCGGCTGGCACCGTGATCACGCTGACCCCGTCCCCGTACCGCACGGATGAACTGCGAGAGACCATTACCCCGACCCCGGAGGATAGCGGGAAGTTTCTTGTCTCCGCCTACAACACTTCCGGGGTGTATTTCCGGGGGCCCCACGTGAGCGAAGTGCTGAACGGCGCCTTCAGCAACTCCATTCCGGTGAATGGTTACCAGGACTACTTCTACGAAGACTACGGAATAACGCTCTTTTACGCGGAGCTTTCTCACCTTGAGCTCGAACGCAGTCTCATGAGCCATCAGAGGTACCGGAACTACACAATGCTCCTCGAAGCGGAGCTCGCGGTGCTGCAGGATATCGGGTATGACATTGATCGGAGCCTCTTCTACGGTCACTCGATCTATAACGACGGTCTCACGGTCACGAATCAATACGGCTACAGCCACGGGACAACGCTTGGGATCGGTCTTCACGTGTTCGGAAGCGGGAACACCGTGACACAGGCAGCACCGATCGCCGCTTCAGGCGAAACCGCGGTCGGAATCCGGAACGACGGTTCGGGGAACACGATTTACGTTCCCGCAGGGACGACTGTATCGTCCTCCGGCGTTCACGGTATCGGGCTTCTTTTCGCCTACGGAAAGGATAACCGCCTGATCCAGTCAGGGACGGTTTCCGCGCCTGGCGAGGGCGGTATCGGAGTCCGGTTTGATTTCGGCCACAACGCGATCGCGGATTTCTATGGGTATCGGGGCTCGTTTATCCATTACGTCGCCGGAGAAAACCAGCCTGTCACGGGACTCTGGAACGGATACCCGCTGAATCTCGATGGGCCGCTCATTAGGTCCTATGACCTCTCAGGCAGTCTCTCGGGGTCGGACGCCGCGATCTATATCGGCGAAAACGCGCTCGTTTCCGCGATCAACATTCTGCGGGGAGCTTCAATCACCGGAGACATTATTTCGGACTGGAATCCCGATCTCACGCTCGAAACAAGCGAAGGTGAAACCCTTTCCGTCGTGAATAAAGCGGCGGCCGAGGAAGCGGGCGTCCCGCTCTACACGGATCTCAATTTCGGGTACCGGACCGCGTCGGACGGAAGCGCGGACACGTCATCCGCTGACCCCGATTTCAACCTTACTTATAACGACTCGATTTCGGGGCCGGAAACCATCAGGCTGAATGTCATCGGCGGGAACCTGACGCTGACAGGCAAGTCTGACGTCTATTCGATCCGGAATGACGCGACACTCACACTCGGGACCCCGGCGTCAGTCGCCGCGACGACTACCTTCACGAATAGCGACAACGCGACACTCGTGACGCCGATCACGGCGGACGGAACGCTCGGCGTCATCGCCACGGAGGAAGCAGGAAGCAGCCTTCAGGGCACGTGGTGCCTGACGCCCCCTGAAACCTACTACCGCACCGGCACCGCGATCACCGCGCGGCACTCGGCGGTCACGCTGAACGGCGGCAATCTCGAGTGGGAAGGCACAATCGCAGCCTATACCCGCTCCCCCACGCTGACACTCAGGGTCACAGGGAGCCGCGCGACCCCCACGATCACGGTGGAACGGCCAAGCGACGCCTATAGCCAGTACGGGACATCGCCCGCTGCCCGCGGCGCGGGATCCGGAGTGCTCGCGCTTGCCTCGGCCGCGGAAGGTGACACGCAGACACTCATCCGCACGATCGACTACCTCCCGAACGGCGCGGCAGTGGACGCGGCGCTTTCGCAGCTCTCCGCCGAAACCTATAACGCCGCCGCGGACGCGGAGCTCCGGAGCATGAGCGCCGCGAACACCGCGCTCTTCACCCGGGTTCACGCGTCGACACTTGAGGCGAAGGCGAATCTTGCGGCGTCTGACAGTGTTGCCGCGTCTGGATTCCCCATCTCACAATGGACTGGCTACGCGATGCCGTTCGCGTCGAGAACGCTGCGGCACGGACTCTCGGGGCATGCGGACTACCGGGGGTCGGCCGCCGGCATTCTTTCCGGGATAGAAAGAAACGCCGGGGATGGTCTCACCTGGGGGCTCGACGCCGGGCTCATCGGGCGTCACACCTCACTTCATCAGAATCACAATGACCGCGTGAATTCCGCTGGGTTCTCCGTCGGAACCCACGTCTTCTATTCGCCGGACAACTGGAACGGGTTCTATATCGCGGGAGCCGCCAACGTCGGGTTTGACGAGAACCACTCGAAGCGCCGTATCGCGATCAGTGACTACCGCCGCACGGCGAAAGGCCATTACACGAGTGTTGGAGCGTCAGGCCTTGCCGCGCTTGGCAAAGACTTCTTCGCCGGAAACGTGTCGTTCGGTCCGATCGTCACCGCCGAATACGGCGTAACGCGCCGCGAGGGCTTTACGGAGCGGGGCGGTGACGGCGTGAACCTCCGAATCAAAGGCGGAAGCGAAGACACCTTCGCGACAACGGTTGGTGGCCACCTTTCAGGCTTCTCCCGGACCGAAACCGGGCTGCGGCTCGCCGCGAACCTCACGGCGGGCTGGAAGCATGAATTCACAGGAAGCGGTTACACGGCCACGGCGTCGTTTGCCGGGTACCCCGGCACCGCGTTTGAAACCCGGACAGAGCGCGGAGCCCGGGACGGCTTTGTGATCCAGGGCACCGCGTCGCTCCAAAGCCCGGGACGCCGGGTCTTCGCGAACCTCACCTCGGGGTACGCGCACGACACTGGGTTCAATGTCGGATTTGAAGCGGGGTTCCGCTTCTGATCCCGCCGGATCTCCTGAGCTTATAAAAACAGGAGGGCAGTCCTTCATAGACTGCCCTCTTCGTTTTCGTTGTATCCATGCGGCGTCAGACAAGACCCGGACGACGAACAGATCGTTCTCGACCTAAAGCTCCACGGAGAACGTATCGAATAACAGAAAAGTTTATTTGGCATCACTCGCCGCCAAGTGAAGGAGAGGAGGCCCGGCTCACGCCAGGCACGCCTCCTCTTTTTTACGTCGGTTCAGAGCTTTTTCTCTGATTTTTAAAGCAGAACGAGACAGATGAAAGGCAATTAAATAGCCAAGCTACTAAATCCGGTAGCGATAATAATGACATCAGAGAGCCGAACAAGGCTCCGCACAAAAATCCCGTTCCCGGCATGCTCACCCGAAAATTCCAGCGCTCAGCGCTCAGTCTCGCGCTCAGCCTCACGCTTCTCGCTCCCGCTTCAGCCTTCGCGCTCACCACCGCACAGGCTTACTCGGCCTCAGGGGACCCGCTCCTCACGATCGAGTTTTATGACGAAGGGGACGTCTTTACGCCCCCGGCACCAATAGAAAGCGACAATGTTAAAGAGCCGAAAACTTCAGAAGGAACACTTTCGGCCGATCAGAAAAAATCGGTCGGGATGGCGATCGACTACGCGCTCGGCTACGTGACACAGGGACGGACTTACGATTCAAAAGGCCGGATGGCCGTTTATGTGGTACACAATGGCAACGCGTCATCCGCCTACATCAAAGGTGCCGAAAACGCCGATGGCACCTATAACACGCCGATCTTCGATCTTGTCACACAGGATCAGCTGACGCGCGGGGTGCAGGTCATTTTTGCATCTGACACTGAACCGGTCTTCACGCAGCCCACGCCGTACTTCTATCCGATTGTCGAGAAAGCGGGCACACAGTACGCGTCAGTGATCGTGCATGAGCTCGGTCACTCGCTCGGCATCGTGTCAGAGGTTGATGGAGGCACGACAGAAAAGACGCTGTCAGAGGATCTGATCCGCTTCGACGAAAACGGCTGGACTCCGTTCGCGGACCACCTTTACTCCTGCATGGTCTGGGATGAGACGGCGCAAAAGTTCAGACCGGACCCCTCGGTACCGGGTGTCAAAGCGACGCCAGGCGGCCTTATTACGCTCACCCCCTCCCCGTATGTCACGGATGTACTGAGCGAGACCGTCACTCCGACCCCGGCGGATGGCGGAAAGTTTCTCGTCTCTGCAGCCAGCACTTCCGGGGTGTACTTCAGGGGTCCGCATGTGAGCGAAGTGCTGAACGGCGCCTTCAGCAACTCCATTCCGGTGAACGGATATGAAAAACACAAGGATCTTCAGAAAGGAGTGACGAGGTTTTACGCGGAGCTTTCGCATCTTGAGCTTGAACGCGGTCTCATGGGCCATCAGAGGTACCGCAACTACACAATATTCCTCGAAGCGGAGCTCGCGGTGCTGCAGGATATCGGGTATGACATCGACCGGAGCCTCTTCTACGGTCACTCGATCTATAACGACGGTCTCACGGTCACGAATCAATACGGCTACAGCCACGGGACGACGCTTGGGGTCGGCCTTCATGTGTTCGGAAGCGGGAACACCGTGACGCAGGCCGCCTCAATCGCGGCCTCAGGCGAAGCCGCGGTCGGAATCCGGAACGACGGCTCGGAGAACACGATCTATGTCCCCGCGGGAACGACTGTGTCCTCCACGGGTGTTCACGGCATCGGTCTTCTTTTCGCCTACGGAAAAGAGAACCGCCTGATCCAGTCAGGGACGGTGTCCGCGCCTGGCGAAGGCGGTATCGGGGTCCGCTTTGATTTCGGCCACAACACGGTTTTGGACACCCTGGAATACCGCGGCTCCTTTATCCATTACGGATCTGGAATAAATAAGCCGATTTCGGGTCTCTCGAACGGATACCTGCTGAACCTCGATGGACCGCTTGTCAGGTCATACGACCTCTCAGGGAGTCTCTCGGGGTCGGACGCCGCGATTTATATCGGCGAAAACGCGCTCGTTTCCGCAATCAACATTCTGCGGGGAGCCGCAATCACCGGAGACATCGTTTCGGACTGGAACCCCGATCTCACGATCGAAACGCCCGATGGCGTCGCCGTATCCGTCGTGAATAAAGCGGCGGCCGCGGAAGCCGGTGTCCCGCTTTACACGGATCTCAATTTCGGATACCGGACCGCGGCGGACGGAAGCGCTGACACGTCATCTGCCGATCCCAATTTCAGCCTTACTTACAGCGGCTCGATTTCGGGTCCCGAGACGATCAGGCTGAATGTCATCGGCGGGAACCTGACTCTGACCGGCGAATCGATTGTGAACTCGGTCCGGAATGACGCGACACTCACGCTTGGAACCCAGGCGTCAGTCGCCGCGACGACCGCCTTCACGAATAGCGAAAACGCGACGCTCGTAACACCGATCACGGCGGACGGAACACTCGGTGAAATCGCCACGGGGGAATCAGGGAGCAGCCTTCAGGGGACGTGGCGCCTGACACCCCCTGAAACCTACTACCGCACCGGCACCGCGATCACCGCGCGTCACTCGGCGGTCACGCTGAATGGCGGCAATCTCGAGTGGGAGGGTACGATCGAGGCCTCGACCCGCTCCCCCACGCTGAAACTCAGGGTCTCAGGTAGCCGCGCGACCCCCACGATCACAGTGGAGCGGACGAGCGACGCCTATAGCCAATACGCCACATCGCCCGCGGCCCAAGGCGCGGGATCCGGGGTGCTCGCGCTTGCCTCGGCCGCGGAAGGTGACGCCCAGACACTCATCCGCACAATCGACTACCTTCCGAACGGCGCGGCGGTGGACGCGGCGCTTTCGCAGCTCTCCGCTGAAACTTATAACGCCGCCGCGGACGCGGAGCTCCGGAGCATGAGCGCCGCGAACACCGCGCTCTTCACCCGGGTTCACGCGTCGACACTTGAGGCGAAGGCGAATCTTGCGGCGTCTGACAGTGTTGCCGCGTCTGGATTCCCCATCTCACAATGGACTGGCTACGCGATGCCGTTCGCGTCGAGAACGCTGCGGCACGGACTCTCGGGGCATGCGGACTACCGGGGGTCTTCTGCCGGCATTCTCGCAGGCGTCGAACGGAACGCGAGCAACGGTTTCACCTGGGGGCTCGATGCCGGTCTCATCGGGCGTCACACGTCTCTTCATCAGAATCACAATGACCGCGTGAATTCCGCTGGGTTCTCGATCGGAACCCACGCCTTCTATTCGCCGGACGCGTGGAACGGCTTCTATATCGCCGGGGCCGCGCGGGTCGGGTTTGATGAAAACCGCTCGAAGCGCCGTATCGCGATCAGTGACTACCGCCGTACGGCGAAAGGCCACTATACGAGTGTCGGGGCGTCGGGCCTTGCCGCGCTCGGCAAAGACTTTTACGCCGGGAACGTATCGTTCGGCCCGATCGTCACCGCGGAGTACGGCGTCACACACCGCGAAGGCTTTACGGAGCGGGGCGGTGACGGCGCGAATCTCCGTATCAAAGGCGGAAGCGAAGACACCTTCGCGACTACAGTCGGGGGTCACCTCTCAGGCTTCTCCCGGACCGAAACCGGGCTGCGGCTCGCCGCGAACCTCACGGCAGGCTGGAAGCATGAATTCACAGGGAGCAGTTACACGACCACGGCGTCGTTCGCCGGATACCCGGGGACTGAATTTGAAACGAGGACAGAGCGCGGCGCTCGGGACGGCTTCGTGATCCAGGGCACCGCGTCGCTCCAAAGCCCGGGGCGGCGCGTCTTCGCGAACCTCACCTCCGGATACGTCCACGGCACGGGGTTCAATGTCGGGTTTGAGGCGGGATTCCGCTTCTGATTAAAGCCGGATCTCCTGAGCTGAAAACAGGAGGGCAGTCTTTCAAGGACTGCCCTCTTCGTTTTCATGGAATCAATTCGGAATCAGATCACGCGGACAATGCCCGGGCCATCCTGCGTCTCCAGCCGCTTCACGTCCTTCATCGGGGGCTCCCCGAAAAGCCGCTTGTACTCGCGGATAAACTGCGGCGAGCTTTCGTACCCCACGGCGGCCGCCGTGTCCGAGACATTCCAGCCCAGCCGGACCATGAGCCGCTGAGCCTCGTAGAGCCTCAGCGTCTTCACGAACTGCAGCGGCGGAAGCCCCGTCACGGTTTTAAAAACGCGGTGGAAAGCGGATGTCGACATGTGGGCGCGGTCCGAAAGCTCATTCACCCGGATCGGTTCCCGATAGTGAGACCGGATCCACTGCACGGCCTCCGTGATCGCGTGGCAGCGGGCCCCCGGCATCATGAGCTGCCGAATGGTTTTCCCGGCGGGGGACTTCAGGATCCAGTAGTGGATTTCGCGGGACACGAGGGGCTGCAGCACCTGAGCGTCCTCGGGGTGCTCGAGAAGCCGCGTGAGCCTGTCAAAGGCGTCCGCGAGCGGTTCCGGAGTCTGGAACACAAACCCAAGCTCATCCGGGATCCAGTCGGGGTGGGGGATCGGGTCACGCTTCGTGAGTTCCGCGATAACCTCGGGCTCAAACTGCAGGCCGACTGAAATAAAGGGCTTTTCGTGCGACGCGCCGACCGAGTGGAAGGACGCCGGGACGCAGAGTGAGGACACGAAACACTCACCCTCCGTGTAAACATACTTGCGGCCGCCGATATGATTTTCTTTCGTGCCGGAGACGACGAAGCACGCCATCGCTTTTCCGCCATTGCAGTCGATCACGTCGTCGCTCTCCCGCCGATAAACGGAAACGCCTGTGATGTCGGAGTAGAGAATTTCGGGGGTGGGACAGATCCCGTCCAGCCGCTCAAACATCTGGCGGCGCCGTCGGACGAGATCCGGGGACTCCAATGCTGCATTCTTCATAGGAAAAAGCTCTCCATCTTTTTCTATTGCTGCCGGGATTTTTTGTGGTTTCGCCTTTTAGATTAACGCTAAAAGAGCGCGGATTATGAGACCGCGAAGCCCCACTTTCTTGACGGAAATTCTCAAATACTTAACTGATATTTTTGAGGAATTCCTTTATATTTTAAGGGGTTGAAGTAATTTTTACTTCAACCCGTCAGAAAAAAGTTGTAAACGCCCGAGGTAAAGCTGTAAGCCCCGATGGAAGCTTCTTCGATGAATCAGAGTGCGGCCTGTCCTCAGACGCAAGCAGCGAAGAAAACAATAAAGCAAGAGCTATACGCAATGAACCAAACAAAATTTATCTCGCGCCGGACGCTCCTCACCGGTGTCTCAGCCGCGGCGATCGCCGCCGCCTCTCCCGCGCTCTTCGCCGCCCCTAAGCCGAAAGCGAAGGCGCTCATCATCCTCTTCTCCCGCTCCGGAAACACCGCGTACCTCGCGGAGCGGATCCACGCTGAAACCGGCGCCCCGATTCTCCGGATTGAGCCGAAGGTCCCGTACGCCCCCCGCTACAGCGATATGACAGACGGCGCCCGGGAAGAAATCCGGAAGTGGAGCCGCCGCGAAATCAAGACGAAGATCCCGGATCTCTCGGGCTACGACACCATCTTTATCTGCGCCCCGCTCTGGTGGGGGCACCTGGATACCCCGATGCGGACGTTCCTCATGGATCATCCGCTCGCCGGAAAGACCGTCTTCCCGGTGACGACCTCGGGGAGCTCGTCCCCGGCGGGTGTCGTCGCGGATATCCATAAGCTCTGCCCCAAAGCCACGATCAAGCCTGAATTCTGGGTGCCGGGGGATGAAGCCCGGAAGAGTGACGCGGAACTGAAGGCGTGGCTTAAGAAGAGCGGCTTCTGACCGAAGATTCGTCGCCCCGGCGCGGTTTGCCCGGGGCTCACGCCTGTAGGAGAATGGGGAAGACTTTTTTGATGCCTTCCCCTTTTTCTTTATGCCGATCACGTCTGACCTGACACCGCTTCCTGAATTCACTTCTGATGAGAACCTCGCGCGTCTCACGGAAGCCCTCGCCCCCTTTGGGTTCACGGCGGGGAGCGGGAAAGCGGCGGAACCGGGTCTCACCTTCCGGGTGAGTGTCCGGGAGGCCGGGGGAACCGCGGCCGCCCGAGCTGAAGGCCAGAGGCTTGTTTTCAAGCGGAAAGCGAAACCCGGCGCGGCATCCGACGACGCCCGGCTTCTCCTTCTCTTCGCTGCGGCGGGAACCGCTGAAATCGCGGAAGGGAAGACGAAGCTCCTGGTGACCCCAGGCAGTTTTGTTCCGATGCTGGAGGGCGAAGACCTCCGGATCTCGATCCCGGCGGGAGGCCAGATTTTTCTCCTTTCGCTCCCGCTTGCCGCCGTGCCGGCGGCGGACGAAATCCCCCGGCGCCAGATCCCGAAAACCGGGATCCAGGGGAGCGGCTGGGCCTCTGACGCCTTTATCCGGATCCTCGAAAGTTTCTTCCGCGCGGCCTTTCTCTATGGGGACGAGGATTTCACGAGAGCCGCTTCCGCTCTCCCCGCCTTTCTCCCGCCCGTGATTGAGGCGCTCCCGATGCGCCGGGCGAAGCACCCGAGCGCGGCGCTCGGTACCCTCCGGACCACCGTCCTCGGGATCATGACGCGCCGCCGGGCGGAGAAAGGCCTGTCGCTCGAAGAAATCGCGTCGGATGCCGGCGTCACCACGCGCTACATCACGGAGGCGTTCCGGGACGCGGGGACCACCGCGATGAATGAGCTTGTGAGGATCCGGGTGGAGGCGGCCGCATCCGACCTCCGGGACCCCGAACTCTCACGCCTCCCCCTCCGCACGATTTCTGACCGGAACGGCTTCGCGACGCAGCAGCACTTTTCCCGCGCCTTCCGGCTCCGGTTCGGCGTCACGCCGAATCACTGGAAGAAGGGTGAAGGAAGCGCCGCGTAACCCCGCGGCGCACCTGTCGACCCGATTCCGGCTATCCTTGAAGTCACTCAAGAGTCTCACACTCCCGTAACTCAAAAAATTCCAAAAAAGGATAGAAAGCCATGGCTCAGATTCTTGGCATTGTTCAGACGTCAAGCGGTTCCTCCGCTCTCCTCCGGTCGCTCTGCGAACAGTACCTTCCGGGGATCGAAGTGCGTCAGTTTGTCGGTGAAGGGCTGCTCAACCCCGCCGTTTCCGAATCCGGTCCCACCCCGTCAGACAACCGGGCGCTTTTTCACCTCTACGAAGCGGCTGAGAATGTCGGCTGCGACGCGATCCTGAATGAATGCGTGGTGTACGGCAACACCGCGACCGCGCTCGCGAGTTTCTTCAACCCCCGCATCGTCCGTATCGATGAAGGGATGATCCTCGACGCGCTGAAGATCGGGAAGCGCTTCGCGATTTTCGGCACCGCGAAGGCCGCGCTTCACCCGAGCGAAACGCTGCTCCTTAACCTCGCCTACCGCCGCGGACTCGATGTCACGGTGGAAACGCATCACGTGACGCGGGAAACCCTCGCCGCCGAAGCCGCGAAGGTGGATGGCACGGTGGACGCGATTCTTCTCGCTCAGCCCTCGATGGCAGCGCTCGCCCCGCAGATGAAGGGCTTCAAGACCCCGGTGCTCTCGGTGCTCGACTCCGGTTTCAGGCTGCTGCGTGACGTGATGGCGTCGCTCGCCTGATACACGCTTCCCCGGCTCAACATAAGAAGCTCTTTCGCCTAGAATGCGGGGGCTTCTTATTTTTTTCGCTTTTTTTCGTTTGAGGTTCACCCTTTATGCTTCGCTCTGACTTTGAAATCATGGCTCCTGTCGGTTCCCGCGAGTCGCTCTACGCGGCGTTCCAGGCCGGGGCTGACGCCGTGTACTTCGGGGTCGGGAAGCTCAACATGCGGGCGCATTCCGCGAACGCCTTCACGATTGATGACCTCCGCGAGATCGCGGAACTCTGCCGCGAGAAGGGCGTGAAGAGCTACCTCACCGTGAACACGATCGTGTACGACGAGGAACTCGACGAAATGCGGCGGATCGTTGACGCCGCGAAATCGGCCGGGATCTCGGCGATCATCGCGTCTGACGCCGCGGTGCTCGGCTACGCGAAGAAAGCGGGAGTGGAAGTGCATCTCTCGACCCAAATGAACATCTCGAACACCGAGGCGCTCCGGTTTTACGCCGCGTACGCCGATGTCGCGGTGCTCGCGCGGGAACTGAACCTCAAGCAGGTGAAGCGGATCCACGACGCCATCGTTTCGGAACCGATCCTCGGGCCCTCCGGCCAGCCGATGCGGATCGAGATGTTCTGCCACGGGGCGCTCTGCCTCGCGGTTTCCGGAAAGTGCTTTATGAGTCTCGGGACCCGGGGCGAAAGCGCGAACCGCGGCCAATGCCTGCAGACCTGCCGCCGCTCTTACCTCGTGAAGGATAAGACGCGGGATATCGAGCTTGAGGTCGATAACGAATACATCATGAGCCCGAAGGACCTGAAGACGATCGGGTTCTTGGATCGGATGATTGACGCCGGGGTGCGCGTCTTCAAGATTGAGGGCCGCGCCCGCGGTCCTGAATACGTCCGCACGGTGGTGGAGTGCTACGACGAAGCGATCCGGACCTATATCGCGGGTGAGTGGGACGAGTCCTGCCGCACGAAGTGGGACGCGAAACTCGCCGCTGTCTTTAACCGCGGGTTCTGGGAGGGGTACTACCTCGGAGCCCCGGTCGCGGATATCACGAACGGCTACGGGACCAAGGCGACGGAGAAGAAGTTCTACGTCGGAAAGTGCGTGAATTTCTTCGCGAAGCCTTCGATTGCCGAATTCGTGCTTGAGGCGGGCGGCTTCAAAAAGGGCGAAAAGCTCCTCATCACCGGCCCCACGACGGGCGCGGTGTACGCCGAACCCTCTGAGATCTTCGCGGACGAAAAGCCCGCAGACTCGTTTGAAAAGAAGGACGACATCACGTTCAAGGTCCCCGAGCGTGTCCGCCCGGGTGACAAGCTCTACGTGATCCGGACGCGCGAAGCGTAAAAGAATCTTTAGGAAAAGCGCCGGAGCGGCAGTGTCCCCGGGGAGGGGCCTGCCGCTTTTTTTTCCGTTCTGAAAAACCCACCTCTGAGACACCCCGGGTACTGGAAAACCGTCTTACATCAATTCAGGACCACGGTTACCTCCTGATAGGTAGACCGCTTTGATTATCAAAGTGTTAGATTTATTGGTATACTGGTATACAGTTCATTGACGGTAGATCGTTCCGGTGCTTTCTGCTGATGGAGTTTTTCCATGAAAAAGTCGCAGATCATCAAAATCATTGTGTGCTTCCTGCCGCTTCTCCTCCTCTTTCTTCCGGCCCCATCCGGAATGAACCCGAAAGCGTGGGAGCTCTTCCCCTTCTACGCGGGCGCGATTCTCGGGATCATGCTGCATCCGTTCTCTGAAGCCGCCATTCTCCTTATCTTCCTCGGGTTCTACTCCGTCGCGATGAAAGGCCAGGCCGTGGCGCTCTCAGGCTACGCGCTCGCGATGACCTGGCTCGTCGTCGGCGCCTTCGTGATCGCGCAGGCGTTCCGTGACACACAGCTCGGGAAGCGGATCGCGTATCACCTGATCCGTATTTTCGGAAAGTCCGCGATCGGGCTTGGGTACGCCGCGGCGTTTTCTGACTTCATCATCGCGCCGATGACGCCCTCGAACGCCGCTCGAACCGGCGGCATCATTTTCCCGATCTTCCGCTCAGTCGCGGAGACGCTTGGCTCCACCCCGGATCACAACCCGGAAAAGATCGGCGCCTATCTCTCGCAGCTCCTCTACATCATCACGATGGCGACCGGGATCACGTTCCTCACGAGTTACGCCGCGAACGGGGTCGCCTGGGCGATGACGGATCAGATCCTGGGGCTTCAGATCTCGTGGATCCAGTGGACGATCAGCTTTATCGTGCCGGCCGGTGTCGTGCTGCTCCTTGCGCCGCTCATCATTTATAAGATCTACAAGCCAACAATCGGAAAGATCGATAACAAGCGGATCGCGGCGGAAGGCCTCAAAGACCTCGGCCCGATCTCGAGAAACGAGAAGATCCTCCTCGTCCTCTTCCTCCTCGCGATCATTCTGTGGTCCACTTCGTCCTACACCAATATCAACTCCACCGCGGTGGTGCTAGCCTTCATCGCGCTCACGCTGCTCACCGGCGTCCTTAAATGGAAGGACATCGCGGTGAACGGTCAGATCTGGTCAACGCTCATCTGGTACGGCGGCATTCTCGGTATGGCCGGCGCCCTCAATAAATTCCTGTTCTTCAACTGGCTTGCCGGGTGGCTCGAGACCTATATCGACTTCTCGTCCTTCAGCCACATCGGGCTTCTGATTACCCTTGTCTTCGCCGGCACCGCCTGCCGCTACCTCTTCGTCTCCTGCGGCGCGTATATGGCGTCCGTCATTCCGGTGCAGTACACGATCGGTCTCGCGGCAGGGCTCCCCAAGATGGACATGTTCCTTGTCTTCGTGATGTGCGGCGTGATGGGCGCTTACGTCACGCACTACGCGAACGCGGCGGGCCCGGTGCTTTTCGGCGCGGGCTACGTCCCGCTTAAGAAGTGGTGGGCCACGGGTCTCTTCATGACACTCCTGAGCTACGTGATCTTCGCGCTCATCGGTGTTCCGTACTGGAAGATCCTCGGACTCTTCTCGTCACTCTGAGCCCATCTTTCTTTAACCCTACGTAAGAGCGGGATGCCGTTTTTGTGGCATCCCGCTCTTTTCTTCTTTGCCCTTTTTGAACCCGCCAGGGGGTGTTCAGGAGACTGGGGACACTGATTTCGCCCCCGAATATTTTTCCACGTTATTCGTTATTGGAATAGCGGCACTGCCCTCGGAATCCCCCGTCTTTTTTCATCAAAATGAGAAATTCACCTTATAACGGGATTTTTGCCTATTTCTGCATCCAAAGTCGGCATCTGTCCTTAACAGTTTCTTAAATCCGGAAACCCGTACGACAAAAACCGCCACAAGAATCGGATTAGTAGTGTTTTTATTCACCCAACAAAATACCTGTAATCCCTACAGCCCCTCAAAAATCTGTCACACGGCGTACCTACTTGTGAGATCAGATAAAAGTCGCATAAGTTCTTAAAAACGCTGTATTATCGGGGTATTGCGGAGAGGTAATCCCGTATTTGATCTATGCCAAAGATTATTGACATGAATCAGCAAATACCTACTTGGTGATAGTGGTCAAAGTTGATTTATCAAATCACAAGTGATACATTGTAAATCGTTCAATTACCGAGAGAAATCACGGGCGTTGAACATGGTTTTTACTCTGTGTGTCGGTCTAGATCACTCTCATCCTGATTCTGCGTCGGTGAAGTGAAGACAAGATCGAATTTAGTGGAAGGCAGTTACATAATTGCCTTCCATTTTTTTATCTGTGAAATTGCGGGTGAACAACCATTCAGCAGGGGTCCCGGCGCGGTCGGCGGCGGGAACTTCACCCCGCATCAATTACGCGTTCAGATAGCGCTCAATTTCGTCCGGATTCCGGACGCCAAGCTTCCGGATAATCGCCGCGCGGTGCACTTCGACAGTCCGCACCGTGATCCCGGTGCGCTCACTGATCTGACGGTTCGTGAGCTTCTTCCCGATCAGTTCCGCGATCTCGCGTTCCCGGTCCGTGAGTTCCTGGACCTTCGCCCGGATCGCGCCTTCGGTTTCAACCGCTCCCGTCTTACTCACGCTCCGCGTCACGGCGCGCGCGATCGCTTTGAGAAGCCGCTCCTGACGCACGGGTTTCTGCACGAAATCCACCGCGCCGTCCCGCATCGCGCTGACCGCCATATCGATGTCGCCGTTCCCGGTGAGGAAGATGATCGGAAGCGCGTAGCCCCGGACATTCATTTCCTGCTGCAGCTCAAGACCGCTCATCCCGGGCATCCGGACGTCAAGAATCGCGCACCCAGGGGTGGATGGGGCATCGTCTGTCAGAAACGCGCGGCCGTTTTCGTACGTCTTCACGCGCCACCCTTCCGCGGTCAACATGAATTCAAGTGCCTCCCGCATCGCGGGGTCATCGTCCACGGTCCGGATGAGGCACTTTGCCTTGATGTCATCCGTGATTTCCGGGATCTCCGTATTCGCCATATTTCTCTCTCCTAATTTTTTATCTCAGGAAGCGGCCTTTTCCCCGAGGGTCGCTGCCCGGCGTTTTTCAGTTCTGAGCGCCCGTCCCTTGGGCGCCCGATTCTTTCTTTGAATCCGCGGCGGTTTCAGCTTTCCCTAACCCCGCTGCCGGATCCGCCGGCTCTTTTTTATTGTCCTCGCCGGCTTCCTCTGACGTCTTCCCTTCGGCTCCGTCCGCCGTCGGGAGGTGGACATAGATCGTCACTCCCCGGACACTCCCGTTCTCGATCGAAAGCCGGCCGCCATTCCGCTCCACGATCGCCTTCACGATGAGGAGCCCAAGCCCGATCCCCTCGTGCTTCGAGCTCTTCAGGGCTCCCGACGGGTTCTCGATTTCGGCGAGCTGAGCCGGGGTCAGCGCCGGCCCGTTATCGGACACGGCGAGCAATGCTTTACCCGGGTTCGACGCGATGATAATCTCAACCACCCCGTCCGGCTGATCTTTTACGGCTTCCGCCGCGTTTTTGATGAGGTTATAGGCGACAAGCTCCATTTCGAGCTGGTCCGCGAAAAGCGTCACCGGATTCGCGTCGGTGCGCTTGAACCGCACGCGGGATCCAGACGCGGAGCGGTACCCGGCAAGCGACCGGGTGACGACGTCGTTAAGCGATATCGGTTTCCGGTCGATATCTTTCGCCCGGGCGTAGGCCCGCACGCGTTCCACGATGTCGCTCGCGCGCTCAGCCTGGGTCTCGAGTTTCCCGAGCGCCATCTCCATTTGGGATTCAGAGGCTTTCCCGCGCTTGATAAGCGACTTCATCCCCTGGGCGTAGAGCGAGATCGCGCCGAGCGGCTGTCTCATCTCATGCGCGAACACCGAGCAGAGCTGCCCGATGATCCCCATCTTCTCCATAAAGCTGATCTTCGCCGCGTCTTCGCGGGACTTCGCCTCGTATTCCTTCTGAATCCTGAGCGACTCCTGAAGCTGCGCCGTGCGGCGCTTCACGAGCACCTCGGTTCGGACACTGTGAAGGATGAGGCCAAGGATCAGGAGGATCCCGATCAGGATCGCGCTCCAGTAGGTCATGATGAAGCGGGAAAGCGACCACTCTCTTAAATAGCGGTAGGGACCGATTTTGAGTCCCTTGAAAAGGGCGTCCACTGACCGGAAGTCAGTCGCGATGCTCCAGTAGAAGCCGTCCCTCGTCGGCGGCATCTCGAGCACGGCGGAGGTCACAATCTTTGAGATCTCGGGAGGCGTATTCGCGCTTGTGCCGATCGTCCACGTCGGATAGAGGTCCGTTGACCGCTGGCAGGGCTCGTTCGCGTCCCGCTGATCGATCACGCGGAAGAGCCCCTTATCCTCCGGATGCTTCTTCAGCCACCCCTCAAGCCAGCAGATGCGAAGCGTGATGATGTCGACATCCTTCCGCCTCAGGGCGTCAAGAATCGCTGTTGCGCCGGGGCCGCCGCCATAGAAATTCGTTTTCTTGAAAAACGCTTCCGGGTCAAACCCCTGCCGCAGCACCTCGCCAAGCGCCAATTGATACCCCGTGAAGGCGGTGGGGGACGAGGCTCCAAGGACGGAACCCTTCGCGTCGTAAAGCGTCCGGATCCCGGAGTCGTTACGCACAATCAGCGCTGAGCCGTCACTGTGATTCGGGTCCGGGTAATTTTTGGAGGCGACCGTCGCGAGCGAACTCGCGCCGTACTGCACCATGCGGCGGTAGAAACCGGAAGACGCGAGGAACACATCCACGTCTCCATTCTTGATCGCGTCCCGCAGCTGCTCAAGGGTGTACTCCTTGATCCGCAGGTGCTGCTTCCCGATCCGCTTCTCGAGCGCCCGGATCGTATCCGGAATGATCTCTTCGTTAGGGGACGGGCTTGTGTAGTAGACGATCCCGAGCGTCACGTCCGGGATTTTTTCCACGGCCACAGCGGCGCCTGCCGTTCCGGCCGTGAGGACCTGAAAAGCCGCTGAAATAAGGATCGCAGCGAAGGCTGTCCTGAGTGTGTGGGAACGTTTCATGGCGTTAAAGTCGGAATGCTTACCCAGAAAGGACAACCGCCGAATAGTCTTTTGACTGAAAACACACTACGTAGTGGTAGGTCGGCGGAACAATGTTCACCGTACTGAAGAGGTCTCAGAAACTTCTTCGGGCCTAGAAAACCAGAATCAAACCTGAAACCAACGTCCGGAGTCCGAACTGCCATTCGAATTCCGGCCGAGGAGAGAACAACATGGAATCTCAGAATAAATTCCAGGTGTCCCGCCGTACCCTGCTTAAGGATACCGCGATCGGCGCCGCCGGTGTGTCGACGATGGGCATTGCGGATATCGCTTCCGCTGCCACGAAGAAGCCTGCCAAGAAGGCTCACAAGGCTCCGACCGCCCAGATCCGCAACTTCGACATGATCGAAGCGTTCTACGCAAACTATCCGAAGAAGCTCGCCGCGGTCCGTTCGAAGCTGAACCGCCCGCTCACCCTCTCTGAAAAGATCCTCTACACCCACCTCTACGATCCGGAAGCGGTGAAGGAATATAAGCGCGGCGCGTCATACGCCGAATTCCGTCCGGACCGCGCCGGCACCCACGACATCGGCGGCCCGATGGCCATTCTGCAGTTCATGGTCTCCGGCAAGAAGAAGATCGCCCTCCCGGCCGCTATGGTCTGCGATCACCTCGTGACCGCGAACGCCGGCGCCCGTAAGGACATCGCCTTCGCTGACCACTACAACAAGGAAACGTACGACTTCCTGCGCACCGTGTCCCGCCGCTACGGCTTCGACTTCTGGCCCGCGGGTTCCGGCATCTGCCATCAGGTGTTCCTTGAGAACTACGACTTCCCGGGCGGCATGATGCTCGTCACCGACTCCCACACCCCGACCGCCTGCGGTCTCGGCATGCTCGCGATCGGTGTCGGCGGCGCTGACCTTGTGGACGCGCTGATGGGTTCCGAGTGGGAACTGAAGATGCCGAAGCTGGTCGGTATCAAGCTCACCGGCAAGCTCCAGGGCTGGGCCTCTCCTAAGGACGTCATCCTCCGCGTCGCTCAGATCCTGACGACCAAGGGCGGCACGAACTGCATTATTGAATACTTCGGCGACGGCGCGAACACCATCTCCGCGACCGGCAAGGCGACGATCGGCAACATGGGCGCTGAAGTCGGCTCCACGACCTCCGTCTTCCCGTATGACTCCCACATGAAGGCTTACCTGAAGGCCACGAACCGCGAAGCGGTGGCTGACCTCGCTGACGGTGTCGCGAAGGACCTGCAGGCGGACCCGGAAGTCTATGCTCACCCGGAGAAGTACTTCGACCGCGTGATTGAACTCAACCTCTCGGAACTCAAGCCCCTCATCAACGGCCCGGTTTCTCCCGACGCCGCGATGGAACTTGACCAGGTCGGTGACACGCTCGCGAAGAAGAACCTCCCTGAAAACATCGAAGTCGCTCTCGTCGGCTCCTGCACGAACTCTTCCTACGAAGACTTCACCCGCGCCGCTTCGATCGTGAAGCAGTGCCTCGATAAGGGCGTGAAGATCAAGACCCCGCTGATCGTGGTTCCGGGCTCTGTCCGTATTCGTGAGACCCTGAAGCGTGACGGCATTCTGCAGCAGTTTGAGAAGCTGAACGCCACCGTGATGACGACCGCCTGCGGCCCCTGCATCGGCCAGTGGGATCGCCACATCGGCGATAAGACGAAGGTGAACACGATCATCGAGTCCTTCAACCGCAACTTCGCCGGCCGTAACGACGGCAGCAAGAAGACCCAGGCTTTCCTCGCGTCTCCTGAAATCGTGGTCGCGATGGCAATCAACGGCGATATGCGCTTCAACCCGCTGAAGAGCACGGTAACGGGCGCGAACGGCGTTTCCTTCAAGCTCGCGACTCCGGTCGGTGAAGAACTCCCGTCGAAGGGCTTCGCCACGAATGTCGGCGGCTGCATCATCCCGGACTTCAAGCAGGTCCCGATTGTGGTGGCCCCGAACGCCGAGCGTATCCGCCTCCTCACCCCGTTCCCGGCCTGGAACGGCAAGGATTACGTCGATCTCCCGCTGCTGATTAAGGCAAAGGGCAAGTGCACGACGGACCACATCTCCCCCGGGGGCAAGTGGCTTCCGTACCGCGGCAACATCGACCGGATTTCGGATAACCTCCTCGAACGCGCGACGAACGCCTTCAACGGCAAGAGCCAGAGCGTCTGGAACGTGGTGAACAAGGACTACGAGTCCCCCGCGAAGACCGCCCGCCTCTATAAGAACAAGGGCATCCAGTCAATCATCGTCGGTGACGACAACTACGGTGAAGGTTCTTCCCGTGAACACGCCGCCATGGAACCGCGTTACCTCGGCGTCGTGGTGGTGCTCGCGAAGAGCCTCGCCCGAATCCACGAGTCCAACCTGAAGAAGCAGGGCATCCTTGCTCTCACGTTCGTGGACCCGAAGGATTACGACAAGATCCGCGAGAAGGACCGCATCTCGGTGCTCGGCCTCTCCCAGATCGCTCCGGGGAAGACGGTGACGATCGTCTGCAAGCACAAAGACGGCACCGAAGACCGCTTCCAGGCTCAGCATTCGTATAACGCGAAGCAGCTCACCTGGTTCCGCGCCGGTTCCGCGATGAACGCTCTCGGCAAGGCCTAAGCCACCTGCCGAAAGCCGTGAGGCCGCCCCTCCTTCTCTCCCTCTGAGAGGCGGTCTCTTCACTCTCCCATAACGGCTTGTTGGATGGATCCGAGGAGTTCTCTCCTCTCCCGGTTCCATCCATTTTTTTGTCTTCTGATTCCGGAATCCCGGATAAAGCAAAAGGCTCGCGGTATGAATCGCGAGCCTTCTTTTTGCCGGATGGGTGTGAACCCCCGTCCCTTGCCTTCACGGATGGGTAAGCCCCCGTCCGCTCCTTAAACATACCGAATCGCCCATCCAAAATCAATCCGAGCTGACGTCACTCATTTCCAGGGATTCAATTCGCGCGGGCAAAAAAAAGGAGCTTATCGAAACGGCTCTGATAAGACTCCTTCGGACGGTGCCTGGAAGGCTGTAGGAGAGGTCCTCCAGGTCGCCGGTCGTTCCCAAACTCTCGATCCGGAGCCCCAGATCGGAATGCTTTACACGCCGTACACGCGGGTTTCTTCCGTCACCGTTTCGATGACGGGTTCCGGGGTTCCCGGCTTCACCACGCGCTCACTGATCTGCTCCTCCGTGATGATGAGACGGCGGTGGTCGCAGATCACGCGGGCCTCTTCACGGAGAAGCGAAATGAGATGCTTCATTTCGCCTTCACTCCGGGCGCGAGCCTCAATCTTCACTTCGACGCGGGTCGGGCCGCAGCTAAGCGGCACCCCGGTGTCACCAAGCGACACCACGTGCGCTTCAGCCCCCCAGATCGCCTGGGCCGCTGTTTCGACCCGGAGAATGAGCTCCGCCGCGCCGCTGATCGCGGCACCCGCCTCGGGCGCTTTCCCCTGAGTCTCAGTATTCGGTTCAATCACAAAAGCCACCCGGCGCGTCACGGGGGCGTCCGACCGGGGGTCGAACATGAGAGCGGACTTCACGCGCGATAGCACTTTCTGTCCAAATGCCATTTCAGTTCTCCTCCAGAATTCAGCTTTTTCGCTGCGCGGAGAAAGCCCCTAAGTGCTTTCTTCAGCGCTAATTTCGATTCTAACTGCCGGAATCTTTTTGCCAATAAGGCATTGTGATTAAAAGGAATTGCTTAGAAAGAAGGAGCATTTCCGCGTACCGTGAGCGACAGAAATGCTCCCCTCGGGGATCAGATCAGGCGCAATGAAAAATGATTTCTCCTGATCGCTGTCAAAACCGCGCGGAAGCCCGGCCGCTTTCTTTCTCTTTTCCCCCTGTTCTACAATTAAAAGCGAACAGCGAATCTGACACCGAAGTAATCAAACGCATATCGACAGGAGAGTCTGGACGGGATAGTTAGACGCCCGGGAGACGCGTTATCCAAATCAAAGGACCGATCTTCAATGAAAACCATGAAACTGGTTGGGAAGGACTGGGTTTTTCAGCAGTTTGTCCTCTGGCAGAGTCAGCTGCTGAGGATCCGGCGTGACTTCCACGAGCACCCTGAACTCGGTTTCCAGACGCATCGGACAGCGAAGCGGATCGCGGACATCCTGCTCCGGTTCGGTGTCCGTCACATTGATCTGAAGTCGGTCCCGGGAGGAGTCATCGCGGTCATCCGGCGTCACCTCCGCTGGCGATTCCCTGACGAGCGGGATAACAATCCGCCCGTTATCGCGCTGCGGGCCCGGATTGACGCCTCTCCGGTGACGGAACGAAGCGACATCTTTTACCGCAGCCGGAATCCTCGTGCCGCTCACACCCAGGGGCACGACGGCGAAATCGCCTGGCTTCTCGGGGTCGCCAGGGATTTCGCGCACGACACAAAGATGGGAAATTCGACCCTCGTTCTGATTTTCGAACCCGGTTCTGAAACCGGCCGCGGAGCGGACGCGGTGATTCATTCCGGAATTTTTGAGAAATACGGAATTGAGACGATCTTCGGGGTCTGCGCGGATCCGACGCTCCCCATGGGGACCTATGGTTTTACGGCCCCGGAACCGGGTGCAACGCCGGGTTCAGCTTCCGGCGGCAATGATCCGGAACGGGTCGGATACGCGCGCGATCTGATTAACGATCTATTCACCGATGCCGCAAGGACAGATCTTCCGCCGCTCCCCGCGCCGGACGATTTCTCCCGGTATCAGAGTATCGTGCCCGGCATCATGCTTCGGTTCGGTGTCCGAGGCCCTAAACATCAGACATCGCTCGGGAGCCCCGAATTCGACTTCAATGATTCCACGCTCCCGATTGTCTGTTCACTCACCGGCGGCTACGTGATGACCATCCGGCAGGGGTGGTACGAAAGTCCGGAGGGGTACGAGATTGACTATACGGTGGTGTGGTACGACTGCCGGCAGTTTTACCCATTCAGAGGATAGAAAGCCCGAGAAAAAGGCGCGGTCACTCAAACGCCCGCGCCTTTTCCTTCTGATCAATCAGAAAACGAGAACTTCACCGTCCGCCGGAATCAGCGCGCGGCGCGGATCCATCCCAAGACGCTGCGTGAGGAGGCGGAGCTCCGGACGATGGAGCACGCAGTGGTTGAAGCCATCCATGTGGACCGCGACGATTGCGGCATCCGGCGCCTCACGGTAAGCGCGGATAAAGTCGGGACCGCCCATGATGATCGAGCTGCTCCACTCAGCCATCATCGCGTTTCCGGTGTTGAGCACGATGACACCCGGCTTAAATTTCTGAATGCGCTCAGACACCTCAGGAATCCAGACCGTGTCCCCCACCACGTAAACCGTCTTGCAGCCTTCGCGCTCAAAAATCACGCCCATCGGGTGCCCGAGGAAATCGCCCATGTAGCTATTCAGGATCTCATCCGACCCGTGATTGCCGTTCGCGCGGAAAAGCGTCACGCCCTTAAACACCTCGCCATCCTGCATCACGCGGACATTCGTAAAGCCATCTGCCTCAACCTGGCAGCGCTCCTCTTCGTTATTCACGAAGATCAGGTGATCCTTCGGCACCACACGGCGGGCTTCTTCATCCCAGTGGTCAACGTGCGTGTGCGTGAGGATAATCGCGTCGCACTTCAGCACTTCCTCAACCGGGAAGGGCAGCTCCACCATCGGGTTCCGCTGGGACATGTTCATCGACTCCGGAAACCCGGAAAAGGCCCCCTTTTCAGCCAGCATCGGGTCGATCAGGAACGTGGTGCCGCCGAGCGACACCTTGATCGTCGCGCTGCGGATCAGCTGCACCGTGCTGCATTCATTGATGGCTTTCATAGTCGTTAATCTCCTTTGATAGTTTTTTTGAATGTCCGCGGAGCGGTTTTCTCCGCCTCCGCTTTCCATGAAAACCATCCTACGGACGCGCGTACCCAATCGTGATAAGGTAAATTGACAGCTAACGATGAATTTCTGCCATTTCGGATTTCTCACTCATGACGCCTTATGACCTTCCGCTTCCGGATGTGGATCCGCTGCCGCCGGCTCACCCCGCGCGCCGCGCCGCGGTCATCGTGACTCCCGGAACCATCACGTATCTGCTGTCGATCCCGTGGCTCGTCATGCAGACGCTGCCGCCTGAGAAGCACCGGTGGCTTGTCACGCTCTGCGCTGAGGAGCCCGGGAACATCCGGGCGCTCGGCGGCTTTGATGTGCCGGTCTCATCCGGGCTTGAAGCGCTGGATGACGCGGACACTGTCCTGATGCCGCATTGGACAGACCCCGCGAAAGTTCCCTCCCCCGCGCTGATCGGGGCGCTTCAGAAAGCGGCGGATGACGGAAAGGAAGTGGCAGGGCTCTGCCTTGGCGCGTATCCGCTTGCCTACGCCGGCATTCTCGACGGTCACCGGGCGGTCACCCACTGGCGTTTCGCGCGGGACTTCCGATCGCGGTTCCCCCGCGTGGAGCTTGATCCCAAGGCCCTTTATATCGATGACCGGAACCGGATTACGTCTGGCGGCATTGCGGCCGGCAACGACTGCTGTCTTTACCTCTTCCGAAAGCATGAAGGCGCAGCCGCGGCAAACGACGTCGCCCGCAATATGCTGATTCCGCCGGTGCGGGACGGAGGCCAGGCGCAGTATATCGATGAGCCGCTTGCCCGCACGACACCGTCCGCGCGCCTCAACCTCGCGATGCGTTACGCGGAGGAGCATCTGAGAGAGGAAATCACCGTGGAGACTCTCGCGCGGGTCGCCTCGATGTCACCTCGGAACTTCGCCCGCAGCTTCAGAAAGTTCGCGGGCGAGACCCCCGCTGCCTGGCTCCGTATCCTGAGACTCCGGAAAGCGGAGGAGCTCCTTGAAACCACCGACCTTCCGATCGCCGTGATCGCGGAGGACACCGGGTTCCAGTCCCCGGTCACCTTCCGGCAGGCCTTTCAGGCCGCGAAGGCGGTGTCGCCGCAAAGCTACCGGAAGACCTTCCGGGCGGAAGAAACCGAGCCTGAGAGCGGGAAATAAAAAATCCCGGGCACCGCGGGAGGATGTCCGGGAACGTTCTTTTCTTCCGGTGATCAGAAGACCAGCACTTCGCCATCCGCCGGGATCAGCGCGCGGCGCGGATCCATCCCGAGGCGCTGCGTGAGCATGCGGAGTTCCGGACGGTGGAGCACGCAGTGATTCACGGCATCCATATGAACCGCAACAATCGCGGCGTCCGGCGCTTCACGGTAAGCGCGGATAAAGTCGGGGCCGCCCATGATGATCGAGGTCGCCCAGTCAGACATCATGGCGTTACCGGTGTTAAGCACAATGACACCCGGCTTGTACTTCTGAATGCGTTCTGAAACTTCCGGAATCCAGACGGTGTCACCCACCACGTAAACCGTCTTGCATCCTTCACGCTCAAAAATCACGCCCATCGGGTGGCCGAGCAGATCGCCCCAGACGCCGTCACTCAGGATCTCGTCAGACCCGTGATTGCCGTTCGCGCGGATGAGCGTCACACCCTTAAACACTTCACCATCCTGCATCACGCGGACGTTCGTGAAGCCCGCGTCCCGGACCTGGCTGAGCTCAGCGTCGTTATTCACGAAGATCAGCTTATCCTTCGGCACCACGCGGCGGGCATGCGCGTCCCAATGGTCCTCGTGCGTGTGCGTCAGAATGATCGCGTCGCACTTCAGAATCTCATCAACCGGAAGCGGCAGCTCCACGGTCGGATTGCGCTGCATCATGTTCATAGATTCCGGGAACCCCGGGAACTCACCCTTATCGGAAAGCATCGGGTCAATCAGGAACGTCGTCCCGCCAAGCGACACCTTAATCGTGGCGCTGCGGATCAGCTGGACCGTGCTGCATTCATTGATGGCTTTCATCGTCATTTTTATTCTCCTCAGTCTCTGTTTTTTAACGGCTCACGCGGGAAGCACTTCTCCCGGTCGTCACCGTGAAAGCCATACTAAGGACGCGCCAAAAGAGGCATGACAAGGTAAATGACAGCTAACGATGGATTTCTGCCATTCTGAATTCTGACTCTGAGTCCGTTTTGAATCGGAACACAAAAGCGCCTTCCCCGAGCCAAACTGAGACGCCCGGAGATCCGGCGTTCAGGCGTTCAGGACGCGGCGCTCCTCGCCGCGGCGAAGAACCGCACCGCTTCCGCCGCGGTACGGCGGAGGTTATCTTTCGCGGTTTCGGGGTCCATCGCGGAGGCTTCGGTCGCAGGGATCCCGATAATCGGGAAGAACGCGTCAATCCCAAGCGCGTGGATCGTCTCGGGGCGCTCCCCGATTGAGCCGCAGAGTTCCACCGCGACGCACTTCGGATTCAGCCGCTTCAGGAACCGGGCAGCGCCCGCGGGCGCTTTCCCCCGCGCGGTCTGGGAATCGAGCCGTCCTTCACCCGTAATGAAGAGATCAGCGTCCGTGAGGTTTTTGGAGGCCCCGATCGTCTGGAGCACAAGGTCGGTGCCGGACACGAGTTCCGCCCCGAGCGCCGTGCGGAACGCGAACCCGAGACCTCCTGCCGCGCCGGCCCCTGGCGCTTCGGCGGCGTTCTCTGTCCCCATCTGAGTCTCAATCAATCGCGAGAACCGGCCGATCGCCTCATCCATTTCGGCGAGCATATCGGGGGTTCCGCCTTTCTGAGGGCCGAACACAAAAGAGCAGCCGTTTTCGCCGCAGAGCGGATTCGTGACATCGCAGGCGACGCGGAAGTGACACCCGCGGGTGAGCTTTAAGAGATCACCGAGATCCGCTTCCGCGACCCGCTTCACGTCGTCCCCGGTGCCGCCGACAAGTTCCCCGTTCGCGTCAAAAAAGCGGGCCCCGAGTGACTCCATCATCCCGAGGCCGCAGTCGTTTGTCGCGCTCCCGCCGATTCCGATCACAAAATCTTTGATCCCGCGCTTGATCGCGTGCCGGATCAGGTCACCGAGCCCGGCCGTCGTTGTCTTCCGGGGATTCCGGAAGTACGCCGGCACCTGTGTGAGACCCGCGGCATCCGCGGCCTCAATCAGCGCGGTAACGCGGGGCGTACCTGATGCGTCATCGACGCAGACCATGCCGTACGAGCTTTCAACGAGCGTCCCAAGCGGCCCCCGGACCACTACGGGCACCATTTCACCGCCGAGCGCATTCACGATAGCGGATACCGTACCTTCGCCGCCATCCGCGAGCGGCATCAGTATGAGGTCAGCGTCTGGCAGCGCGTCCGTCGCCCCCTTCGCCGCGGCCTCTCCCGCCTCTAGAGAAGTGAGAGACCCTTTAAACGAATCCATCGCGATCACGATTTTCATAATCCAGTAACTCCTTCTCTTATTGTTTTAGGTGGGGATCAGGCTTTGGTGCCGGATGATCCCTTGCGGCTCGGGGACTGAAGAGGCCGGTCAAAGAACCGGACCGCGGTTTTATGGGCGATCTCGCGGAGAATCATCGCGGTCTCGGGAGTGAGATCGCAGTCCTCACTCACGCGTCGCACGTTGACCCCGAAAACAGATTCAAGGATCACGGCGGCGAGAAGATAGCTCCCTTCCGGCGTCGGATGACGCTTATCCTCGATTGTCAGCGGAATCGTCGGCGCGAATTTCTCCGCCTCCGCGAACGCGAGCCCGGCCGGAACCGCCATCGCGTGATTCGCGTTCGCGACTGTGAGCACCGCGTCCGCGATCTGCTCCGTCATCTCGGGGCGGTCGGCGTAAGCCCAGGTGATCATGAAGATCGGCTCTGTCCCGTGAGAGCGCGCGATCGCGGCGTCCCGCGCCGCGGTTTCGATAAACCGGTCCCGCAGATCCGGGTGGATCGGCCCCTGGGTGCTGTCGCAGAGAATCACGGCGTCCCAAAGTTTTTTCTGCGGCTCGCACCAGACGAGGCGGTTTGTGCCGTCGTTCTTGATCGCGTAGGACGCGATCGCGTCCGGACGGAAATAGCTTTCGAGATCGTGCCAGTAGAGACTCGCCCCGCCGATCGCGATGAGATTCGTGCGGCAGGCGACCTTCGGGTCCGCTCCGGCGAGAAGCTTCCGCACAAAGCGGTGAACGCCGTTATTGAAGAAGAACAGCGAATTCCCGACAAAGAGCAGTGACTCAGGCGCCGGGATCTTCGTGATCTCAGGCTGCACGTGATGCGGCAGACCGGTTTCGGGGTTCCGGTACGGAACGAAAGTGGTTGTCATCTTGGGGTCTCGGCCTCGGGGGGCTCTGCGTGGTTATATTTTTTTCAATATACCGCCGGGACTCTCTTTAATAAATTGATAACTCTAGGTAAAAAGACAGACTTGAAGCGGGGTCAGCGCAAAAGATGAGCGATTTTTGTCCGGTTTCCTGAAAAGACCCCGCCGCTCTTTGTCTCAGACTGACGGCCGGCCGGCCGCTTCGGTCTCAGTCTCCCCTCAAAACCCCGCTCCCGAGGCGGGTGCCGGCCCTTTCTTCTATTCTGTTAGCAGAAAAACGCAATACACAAACACGAAAATCAAAAATAGACGGCGTCTTTTATCCTCGTTTTATCTCTATCCCTTGTTTTTTGTCATCTTTAAAAGACTCAGGTATTGCGTCATAGCTAGTCAAAAGAACTAATCCTAAAGTTTGAACAGCTGTTAAATCAATAACTTCTGTTTTATCTATATAGGAGAGAATGCTATGCCTAGTCTTTCGCGTCGCTCGCTGCTTTCCGCGGCCAGTGTCATTGGCGCCACGGCTGCCGTGTCGGCCGCTGCCACCACCGCGTCTGCCGCTGAAACCGGCATGTCCGGCAAAGCCGGTCCCCGGGATGAAACCTATGACATCGTGATCGTCGGTTCCGGCTGCGCGGGGCTTTCCGCCGCCATTGAGGCGGGTGATCTCGGTGCCAAGGCGGTTGTCATTGAAAAGATGCCGCGCCCGATGGGGAACACCATCTACGCGGGCGGCAACTTCAACGCCACCTGCACCTGGGTTCAGAAGAAGGCCGGCGTCACGGATACGGTTGACGCTTTCTATAAGGACATGATGATGGTCTCCCGCGGCCGCGGCGACCCGAAGCTCACCCGCATGTTCTGCGAGCAGTCCGCGGGTGTCGTGCAGTGGGTAACCGATCGCTGCCACATGACGTGGAAGCCCCTTGATATCCAGATCGCCCCGATGCTCGCCCGCTGCCACGAAGTGGCAGGCAAGCTTCAGCCGGGCGGATCCCAGCTCACGCGCAACATGATGGAAGAAGTGAAGAAGCTCGGCGTTCCGGTCCTCTTCAACACCAAGGTGATTGAGCTGCTCCATGACGACAAGCTGAAGTGCACCGGTGTCCGCGTTCTCGATAAGAACGGTAGCCGCAACATCTACACGAAGGGCGGTGTCATTCTCTGCACGGGCGGTTTCCACGCGAACAAAGGCATGGTGACGCAGTACATCAGCGGCTCGGCCGCCTGGATGCCGCTCCGCGGCTCCAACTGCTGCACGGGTGAGAATGTGACGCTCACCGCGCCCTTCTTCCCGCAGCTCCTCAATATGGACCAGTTCCACGCGGGCCCGATTCACGGACCGACCCGCGCGAACCCGTCGAACATGGTGAATTTCGGTATCTGCGTGGATCCGCGAGCTCACCGCTACATCGACGAGGCGAGCACCTATGTCGCTGTCGCCCAGAACACGCCGAAGCGCGTTCCTGAGAACCAGGCTTACATCATTCTCGACAGCCAGGTGGTGGACGTTCCGATCGTGAAACTCCGCTTCCAGCGCTACCAGAAGGCGAACGCGAAGTACTTCCAGGCGAACACGATTGAGGAACTCGCGAAGCTCGCGGGACTTCCGCCCGCGGCGCTCGCTGAGACCGTGAACACCTACAACAAGGCGGTGCTCGCCGGAAACGGCGCTTCACTCAAGGTGCCTGCCACGATGAAACCGAAGCCCCACGACATCACGAAGCCCCCGTTCTACGCCTTCCCCTTCATGGGCGGCATGACGGCAACTTTCGGCGGCCCGAAGATCAATGAGTTCGCTCAGATCATCAACACCGAAAATAAGCCGATTGACGGTCTTTACGGCGCGGGGAACGCGGTCGGCGGCATCTTCTACGACAACTACCTCGACGGTTCGCAGCTCACCGCGGCCGTGATCTGGGGCCGCATCGCGGCGCAGCAGACCGCGAAGCGCGCGAAGGGAGCCGCCGCATGAAGAAAGCCGCTCTCAGCATCGCGCTGATGGCGGGGCTCTTCCTCATCTCGCAGACCGCGGGCGCGACACTCGCGGACCTGCATCTGAAGGCGGGCGTCAAGTGCACACAATGCCACAAGACGAATCCGCCGAAGGATGTGCCTGATACGGCGGTCTGTGAGGGGTGTCATCCGCGGGATAAGCTCGTCGCTCAGACCGCGAAGATGAAGCCCACCAATCCGCACGATAACCATCTCGGTATCACGGACTGCAATGAGTGCCATTCGGTGCACGAAGATAAGAAGTCGATCCCGTGTGACGAGTGCCACAAGTTCAAGTTCGAGCGCGCGAAGTAACCGCGCTCTGCCGCCCGGCCTTAAGTCCGGGCGGCGCTTTTCTCTCCGTCCCCCGTCTTCCCGGGAGCGGACGCGCTTCAGCTGTCCGGTCACTCTCCGCCGGCAGATCCTGAAGCGGAGAAGCGCCTTAAGCGCTGGATGGCAGTCCAGACAGTCCTACCGCTCACTGCGGGGCCTGACCGCGAAAAACTCCGCGAGTCTCAGCCTGAGGTACGTCACCGCGGGAGAGTCTCCGGTGCCCGAAAAGAAGACCGGCATTCGCTCCCCTTCTTCGACCGGGACGAGGCTCAGCTGTCCCGCCATGAGGTACGGCTTCGCGCTTCTCAAGTCCGCTCCCGGAAAGATCCCGCAGCCCTGCACCGCGAGATCCATTCCGGCATCCATATCATCCACGGTGAGAGTCGACACTCCGTCCGGCACTCCCCGCCCTGGGAACCGGCTTCCATGAAGCCTGATCTGCGCGTGGCGCGCGAGATCAGCGGGCCCCGCCGGCACAAAGCTGTCTGTCAGATAGCGGGGGCTCGCGACAATCGTCTGCGGCACATAGCCTATCGGCTCTGTCCTTTTCTCTTCTGTATGAAGCGACTCGTAGGCGGTCAGCGCGGCATCCGGCGCGGCGACGGTCTGCTGCGTCACCCGGAGTCTCACCGGATGGCGCCTCTGCATGTCTGACACGATCGGGATCAGCGACCGGAGACTGATTCTCGGATCCACGAAAAGCGTGAGCGGCAGCGCCTCGGACCGCTCTCCGGTGCTCCGGAGCACGGCGAACTCCCGGCTGACAGCCGCGGCGGCGCGGAGACCGGCTTCGGTGAGCCTGACACCGGTCGGGGACTCAAGGAAAAGCGCTGTTCCGACGTGTTCCTCAAGAGAGCGGAGTCTTCGCATCACGGTGGACGGCGCAAGGTTCCGTTTTTTAGCGGCTGCCGTAAAACTCCCGAGCTCCTGGACATCAAGGAGCAGCGCCCAGGCGGCGTAAAGAAGTGACGGTTTCATACGGACGGCTCCAGATCAGGATTCACGCGGAAAAGTTCCTGCATCTCTTCGATCAGCCCCGCGAGATGCGGTGACGCGGCCTCCTTCCCCGTAAAGGCGAGAAGCCTGAGGGAAGGCATCTCCCACTCGGGGAGCAGCCGCTCGAGTCTCCCCGACTCGAGATACGGTCTCGCGAGGTACGCCGGAATCAGAAGCCCAACGCCGAGCCCCGTAAGAGCGGCGGCAAGACTCGCCATGTGGTTCCGGACGATCACCTGCGGGTCAAACTGCAGCGCCTCCCGCCGTCGCTCCCGGGTGAGGATCACTTCTTTCTTTTCCACCGCGTCCCGCGCGCCGAACACCGGGTGATTCAGAAGATCCTTCGGGAAGCGGACGCAGCCGTGAGTCTTCAGATAGTCGGGCGACGCGACCGCGATCCGGCGCACGGCCCCGAGCCGATAGGTCTTCACGTCCTCAAGCCAGTATTCGCCATGCCCTACCCGGAGATCCACGCCGTCCCAGAGCGGATGGAAGGAGCCGTGCGTAAACCGCACATCAATCTGCAGCTCAGGATGCCCCTCGGCATAGCGGCCGATCACCGGCATCAGAAGCGTGGTGCCGGTCGTGGTCGGGAGCGAAACGTTAATCCGGGCGCGTTCCGCAGTTCCAGCTGCCTCGGCGGCGTTTTCAAGCGCGGCGACCGCCGGGCTCCAGAGGCTGTAAAGACGCTTTCCGGCGGCTGTAGGCTTCACGCCCGCCGTAGACCGGGTGAGGAGCGATTCTCCTACTTCACTCTCCAGGCTCCGGATCAGATTCCGGACGGACCCCCGGTCAACGCCCAGCACGCGCGCCGCCTCGGAGAGACTCCCCGAATGCGCGGCGTGACAGAAAAGCGCCCGGGTGAGGATCTGCTGCTCATTCTGATTCATAACTGGAAGGAATATAGAAAACCTATCGGAAATCTTCTTATAGCACCGGTTACCGTTCAGGCAATAAAAAACCGCGCCGATGGTTTGACCCAGCGGCACGGCCGACTCTTCAGAGAATCCGCGGTGCACTCACGCCGCGGATTCTTTCCTTCTGAATTACATCTCGAACTTCGGAGCGATCAGGTTCTGGAAGGAGAACACTTCGTTCCAC
>OOAY01000028.1_pt1 | contig 138877 bp, 113 predicted proteins | sample 1670961 | NCBI WGS metagenome assembly OOAY01 (sample SAMN06348108, study PRJEB24527) | human gut metagenome | biome: human gut; feature: ankylosing spondylitis patient; material: feces | host: Homo sapiens | place: China | collected 2015-10
CCTGAGAGCGAAGTCCTTTACCAAGGTCCTCGAGTCCAGCGCCTACAGGAAGTCCTTCTTCTGAGAATGCAGACTGTGTACGTCCATAAACGATCTGAAGGAAGAGTTCTCTCATAGCTGTATTAATCGCATCACAAACTAAGTCAGTGTTCAGTGCCTCCATAACTGTAAGTCCCGGAAGAATCTCGGAAGCCATAGCTGCAGAGTGAGTCATACCTGAACATCCGATAGTCTCAACCAGTGCTTCCTGGATGATACCCTCTTTAACATTTAATGTAAGCTTGCAGGCACCCTGCTGTGGTGCACACCAGCCAACACCGTGTGTAAGACCGGAAATATCTTTGACTTCTTTTGCCTGTACCCATTTAGCTTCTTCTGGGATTGGAGCGGCGCCATGATGAACGCCCTGTGCAACTGGGCACATTTCTTCTACTTCGCGTGAATAAATCATTGTAAAACTCCTTTCAAGTATAGATTAACTTCATGTTGTTATACTCTCCACTGTACAGAACTGCTGAATGAACTGCACAGGATAAAACTCCGATGTCTGCTGAATGACTTCAGAGGAGTATGCCTAACAACCTAGTGTTATTTTCTCACAAAAGTGCTGATTCGTCCAGTCATAAATTGTAAAATTTTTAACCATCTTTGATTTTTTTGTGGTAAAATAGTTCTAATTTCTATTAATGAAGGGATTTCTATTATGACAACAAAGTTACCTGCTTCCTTTCTCCCTGCAAAATTTCAGGTTCTGAGCGGAAGCGCTTTAAAATTAATTGCTATCACCCTGATGCTGATTGACCATACCGGCTTAATGATCCTGTATAATTATTCTGCCACAACTGCAACCCTTTTCAGTTTCGGCGGCGTGGATTACAGCTGGTATCGGATTTTCCGGGATATCGGCAGGGCCGCTTTTCCAATTTTCTGTTTTCTGTTAGTGGAAGGATTTCTGCATACACATAACCGTAAGAAATATGGCCTGAATCTGTTTCTATTTGCATGTATCTCTGAGATTCCATGGAACTTCATGTTTACCAACACCTGGAGATATGAAAAACAGAATGTATTTTTCACCCTGTTTCTGGGATACCTGGCATTCTGTGCCCTGGAATACTTCTGGGATAATCAGAAAATGCAGCTTGTCTGCGTGCTGGCACTGCTGACTGTCTCTGTGTTTCTGAAGGCAGATTACGGATGGCGGGGATTTGTATTCCTGCTGATCATGTACTGGTTCCGCAACGATAAAACCGCCCAGGCGATCATCGGAAGCTGCTGGCTTTACTATGAATGGAAAGCCTGCTTTGCTTTTCTTTCCATTAATATGTACAATGGTGAACGTGGATTTGTAAAAGGAAAATTTCTGAAATATGTTTTTTACTGGTTTTATCCGGTGCACATTACCATTCTGGTAATCCTGAGAAAACTTTTATTTCATATGTAATATCAGGTACAACAAATATCTTCTATATCAGACAGACATAAAAATATAAAAGGGCAGGCTGTATGACTGAAATAATATCCTTCATACAACCTGCCTCTTCTATATTTTCAACTTCTCTTTTCTGCAACTTCTGTTTTTGACTTATAAATGTGATTTGCAGGTACGCAGCCTCTTACTGAGGAAAGTGGATAAATGTTGCAACAGCGTCCGATCACAGTTCCGGGATTTAATACGGAACCACATCCCACTTCTACGTTATCTCCAAGCATTGCGCCGAATTTCTTCAGGCCTGTTTCAATCTTCTCGTCACCATCTTTTACAACTACCAGTTTCTTGTCAGATTTTACATTGGAACAGATGGAACCTGCGCCCATATGGGATTTGTAGCCGAGAACTGCATCGCCTACATAATTGTAGTGCGGAACCTGTACCTTGTTGAAAAGTACCGCATTCTTTAATTCCGTAGAATTACCTACTACTGCACCCTCACCTATAATTGCTTTTCCGCGTATAAATGCACAGTGGCGTACTTCTGCTTCTTTACCTATGATGACCGGACCGTTGATGCAGGCTGTAGGTGCTACTTTGGCACTCTTGGCGATCCATACATCTTCTGACGGGTGGTCGTATTCTTCTTCACTTAAGGTCTGTCCCAGTTTCAGAATGAAATCTCCGATCTCCGGTAATACTTCCCATGGATATGTTTTTCCTTCAAATAAATCCTTTGCGATTGTTTCGTTCAGATCCAGAAGGTTTGAAATTGTAAAATCTTTTAACATAATATTTTCCTCTTTTCTCTCGCTATGATGACATGTTTTCTTTTATCTGTCACAAATACACACTACTTTGAAGCAGACGGCTTTCTGCAGGTACGTGACCGTCCCGCTGCGGACGTTGATCTGCCTGTTGTTTTCGCACTGTTTTTTTCAGATGAATCCTTATAATTCACTGCTGCAGCATCAAAGAACTGTCTCAGATATGGCTGGATATTGCTGTCCTCCACCTGTCTGGTGCGAAGGCGCACAAAATGTTCCAGCTTATCCATATATTCCTGTTCTGTAATACTGCCCTCTGCCACATAATTCAGTCCTTTTTCCCAGCTTGCAGTCAGTTCCGGGTTCAGAAGCTGTCTGATGGAGCAGTTTACCACATCAAAGATCATCTCTCCAAGAAGGGTTGGAGTGATCACCTGGGTTTTCTTATTGAGTGCCAGATATTTGATATTGCACAGTTTCTTAAGAATTTCCGCTCTGGTGGCACTGGTTCCGATTCCGCAGCTTTTAATCTGGGCACGAAGCTCTTCGTCCTCAATCAGCTGACCTGCATTCTCCATTGCAAGAATCATAGAACCGGAATTATAACGCTTTGGCGGCGATGTCTCGCCCTCTTTGATACTCAGGCTGTCCACAGAGAGTATATCACCTTTTTTCAGGTTCTGCAATGCGGCAAGAAGTCTGGTATCACACGCCATATCCTCAGCCGAATCATCAGCTTTGTTCCCGCCGTTTTTTCCTGTATCCGGATCTTCCTCTTCACTTCCCTCATTGCCGGCTGCGCCGGCTCTGTTCACACTGCTCATGGCATCTGCTGCTTTTCGCTTCGCAAAAGAATTTGTGGCAACTTTTAAGTACCCTTCATCCAGCAGTACTTTAAATGAAGAAAAGAAGCTCTCATTCTGAATTTTTGTCACAAGACTGATCTTCTGATATACTGCAGGAGGATAAAAAATACATACAAACCTTCTGACAATGGTCTCATATACACGCTGCGCAGTAAGAGAAACACTTCTCAATGCGTTTAAGCCCTGGCCTGTGGGTACGATTGCATAATGGTCTGTGATCTGCTTATCATTAACATATCTGGTCTTTGCCAGATTTTTGTAATTTCCCTGTTCAATAATGTGCTGTGCGATCTCTGCTGTATGTTCATAATTACGCAGCCCGGAGATATTCTTATAAATCTCCTTTGCTGCCGCAGTAGACAACACACGGGCATCTGTTCTGGGATAAGTGACCAGTTTCTTTTCATACAGTTCCTGTACGATTTTTAATGTCTCATCCGGGCTGATCTTGAACAGCTTGGAGCACACATTCTGAAGCTCCGCCAGGTTAAATAAAAGCGGCGGGTTCCTGTTCTCTTTTTTCCGCTCGATTTTCTCTACTGTACATTGCAACGGCTGACTCACAGACAGCTCCTGTATCAGTTTTTCAGCATAGGCTTTCTCTTTAAATCCGTTCTCTTTATACAGATAAGGAGTCTGGAAATATCTGCTGCCTTCCACAGCTCTCCACTCTCCCTCAAAGTTTTCTCCCTCAAGGGCAATGCTACTGAGTACGCGGTAAAACGGAGTTTTCACAAATGCACGGATCTCGCGCTCTCTTCGCACTACCATTCCAAGTACACAGGTCATAACCCGTCCTACGGAAATGGCCTGATATTTCGTATTTAAATAATTTGACACACTGTTTCCATAACGCAGTGTCAGTACACGGGAAAAATTAATTCCCATGAGATAGTCTTCTTTCGCCCGAAGATAGGCTGAAGCAGAAAGATTGTCATATGCTGACAGATCTTTTGCCTCTCTGATTCCTCTCATGATCTCTTCTTCTGTCTGAGAGTCGATCCAGACCCTCTTTTCTTTTTTTCCATGAACACCTGCCATCTGTGCCACCAGACGGTAAATGTATTCCCCCTCACGTCCGGAGTCGGTACACACGTAAATGGTGTCCACATCCTCACGGTTAAGCAGTCCTTTGACAATCTCAAACTGCTTCTGCACTCCGGGGATCACTTCATATTTAAATTCGCGCGGCAAAAAAGGCAGGGTATCTAAACTCCACCTTTTATATTTGATATCATATTTTTCCGGGTAGCTCATGGTGACCAGGTGTCCCACGCACCAGGTCACCACGCTGTCCTGAGATTCCAGGTAGCCATCCCGTCTTTGTCCGTTGATTTTCAAAGCTTTTGCGAATTCCTGTGCCACACTGGGCTTTTCGGCTATGTATAAAGCTTTTGACATATTATTTATCTGCACTCATCTTTCTGAGCGGCCATGCCAGCAACAGGGCACCGCCCACCATATTTCCTAAAGTTACTACTACCATGCTCTTTACTATGGCTCCAAGGGATAATCCAGGTACCAGACAGTATGCGGTAACAAAGATTCCCATGTTTGCGATGCAGTGCTCAAATCCGCTTACAACAAATCCTGAGATACACATAACGATCATCAGGAATCTTCCTGCATCACTCTTTAATTTCATACCACAGAGCACACCAAGACAGACGAAGAAGTTACAGAGTACTGCTCTGAAAAACATCTGTCCGAGCGGAATACTCAGCTTGTTTCCGATAAATCCTGCAAAATAATCTGCTGTTCCGGACGCTCCGGCCCATACAAACAGCAATGCTAAAATTGCACATCCGACAAAGTTTCCAAGGTAGCTTACTCCCCATACCTTACCGGCCTCTTTCCAGCTTACCTGTTTATCATAGGCTCCGAACGCCATTACCATATTATTTCCTGTAAAAAGCTCGCCGCCTACAAAGCTGATCAGGAGCACTGCAATGGAGAATACTAATGCCCCCATAAATTTTCCCCATTCAGGCATGGTCTTGGAGAATACGTTTCCAACTACATTACTGTAGATCATGGCCACATCAATAAAAAATCCCGCCATGACCGCACGTATAAAGTACTTGAAAAAGTTGGTATTCACCAGGTTACTCTTGGCTTTCGCCGCATTTGACACTTTCTGTACATCTTCGTAATTCATAACTACACCTCCGCAATGTATTTTATTGAGAACATTATATCACCTGAATATCTGTTTCACAACCGAAATCGTCAAACAATTCAAGAATATTCATCAGATTTGTAGTTACTGTTCACACACCACTATTCCGCGAGGTGTTTTGGCATGAATATGCCAAAATCCCGAGACATACAAGCCAAAATTCCATTGCCGCAGGCAATCTGGAATGAATTTTGGCTACGTTACTGTGAACAGAGTGAACAGTAACGATTTGTAATTATGTTCCATTATATTCGAAGATTTTTATAGCAATTCCATAAACTAATGCATTCAAGACAGTTCGGCAGAGCGCAAAAGACAAGAACGATCTCCGCAGGCGTGCAGAGCATGTCTGAAAGTAAAGCTGATTTTTTTATTCAAATACAACTGCTTTATCCTGCAATTCTGTTACATATCCGATAACACCGCCGAAGATATCCATACCTGCAAGCTCTTCTGCAAGGGCATCGGCTTCTTCTGCCGGTACTGCAAGCAGAAGTCCGCCGGATGTCTGCGGATCAAATACCAGATCCTCCATCCAGAGTTCCTTAATCTCACTTCGTACTTCATCGCCTGCGAAATCACGATTTCTGTATGCACCTTCAGGGATCAGCCCCATCTGTGCATATTCTTCAACACCCTCAATGATCGGAAGTTTCTCAGACTGAATCACCAGAGTTTTCCGGCTGCCTTTTGCCATTTCCAGACTGTGACCTGCAAGACTGAATCCTGTTACGTCGGTGCAGCTGTGGATCGTGTATTTAGATGCAATCTCTGCTGCATATTTGTTCAGCTTCGCCATGATCTTCTGGACTCTCTCAATTTCTTCCTGAGACGCCATTTCTGCCTTAATGGCAGTGTTAAGAATTCCACAGCCCAGCGGTTTGGTAAGAATAAGGATGTCTCCTTCTTCTGCGCCGTAATTTTTCCACATTTTGTCCGGATGCACATAACCAGTTACACAGAGTCCGTATTTCGGTTCTTTATCATTGATAGTATGCCCGCCTGCAAGGACTGCTCCGGCTTCCATGACCTTATCTGCACCGCCGCGCAGAATCTGCTCCAGTACTTCCGGACCAAGGCAGTTTGGAAATGCTACCACATTTAATGCCAGTTTCGGAACACCGCCCATTGCATAGACATCACTCAGTGCATTGGCTGCCGCGATCTGCCCGTACATATACGGATCATCCACTACCGGCGGAAAAAAGTCTACTGTATGGATCATTGCCAGTTCATCATTAATCTTGTATACTGCTGCATCGTCTGATGTCTCCGGACCTACCAGAAGCATCGGATCTGTAAATTTCGGAAGTTTGCCTACTACCTGCGCCAGAACTTTCGGGCCAATCTTAGCACCGCATCCGGCTGCACTGGCAAGCTGTGTAAGACGCACTTCACTTTTTTTCATTTCATTTCCCATAAGTCAGTTCACCCCAATTGATCTCCATATTCAGAATCTCCTCGTAACTGTTCAATACTTTCGTTACTGTAAACGGAGTGAACAGTAACGTACTTTCACAGCCGACAGACTGCCGAATAGTTACATATCTTCTATAACAAGAGATTCAGTGCTATCATTGTATCATTTTTTCACATATCCGTCAAAATGTGAACCGTTTACCATATATCAGGTATTCCTATAAATCTTTCCATTTTATGCAAGAATCCTATAAATCTTTTCATATTCCAGATCCTGTTCCTTCATATAGGAAGCTGTTTCTTCTTCGTTCTGTTCCCCGCATTTCCACGCAAGGCCGCAGGAAGCTGATATTTCTCTTGGCACAGGGATCAGTCTGCCTGTAAATTTGTTTTTCTTACATTCCCTTTCCATGGCAATTGCCTGAGTGGTAGTTTCAAAAGTCACCACTGTTGTCAGAACTTTTTCTTTCATAATCCGTCGTGTCCTCATAAAAAGAGGCACCGTTACCGGCACCTCTTTTATTATTTTCTATAAATTATTTCGCCTGGATATATCCTTTTGCTTTTAAGGTTTCAGCACAGAGAACTGCTCCTCCTGCTGCACCTCTGACTGTATTGTGGGAAAGTCCTACGAATTTCCAGTCATATACGGTGTCTTCACGAAGACGTCCTACAGATACGCCCATGCCATGTTCGAAGTTTACATCCTCTGTAACCTGCGGACGGTTGTCTTCTTCCAGATACTGGATGAACTGCTTCGGAGCACTTGGAAGTTCTAATTCCTGTGGAAGTCCCTTGAACTCTACTAATGCTTTGATAAGCTGCTCTTTAGTAGGGTTCTTACGGAATTTAACGAATACAGCTGCTGTATGTCCGTTCAGTACCGGTACACGGATACACTGGCATGTGATAACCGGCTCTGTAGCAGGTTTGATCACACCGTCTTCTACTTTACCCCAGATTCTTAATGGCTCTTTCTCGCTCTTCTCTTCCTCGCCGCCGATGTATGGGATGATGTTTCCAACCATTTCCGGCCAGTCCTTAAATGTCTTACCTGCTCCGGAGATTGCCTGATATGTAGTAGCAACTACTTCATATGGCTCGAACTCTTTCCATGCAGTTAATACAGGAGCATAACTCTGGATAGAGCAGTTTGGTTTAACAGCGATAAATCCGCGTGTTGTTCCGAGACGTTTCTTCTGGGATTCGATTACATCGAAGTGTTCCGGATTGATTTCCGGCACTACCATCGGTACATCCGGTGTCCATCTGTGAGCACTGTTGTTGGAAACAACCGGTGTCTCTGTCTTAGCATATTCTTCTTCGATCTTCTTGATCTCTTCTTTTGACATATCTACAGCAGAGAATACGAAATCAACTGTTGCAGCAACCTTCTCTACTTCGTTTACGTTCATAACAACAAGATTCTTGACACCCTCCGGCATTGGAGTATCCATTTTCCATCTTCCGCCAACTGCCTCTTCGTATGTCTTTCCTGCACTTCTCGGACTTGCAGCTACAGTTACAACTTCAAACCATGGATGATTCTCAAGCAGAGAGATAAATCTCTGACCTACCATACCTGTAGCACCTAAAATACCAACTCTAAGCTTTTCACTCATAATATCTTTCTCCTCTTTATCTTCTGCCCGCGTCTCTACCCTTTCGCGGACATTTTTATCCAGGTGTCCTTATATTGCGTACATCTGTCTTTCTTGTACATACTATAACAAACCAAAATAAATTGCAAGCATTTTTTTAATTTTCTTCCAGATATTTTTTGTTCTCAGCGATCACTTTCTCCATCACGTCAGGTCCCGGTGCACCGATGGTCATACGTTTTTCCACACAGGTTTTCATACTGATTGCTTCGTAAATATCGTTCTCGAATACCGGGCTGATGGCTTTATATTCTTCAAGAGGAAGTTCATCCAGAGAAATCCCTTTATCAATACAGGTAAGCACCAGACGGCCTACAATGCCGTGTGCATCGCGGAAAGGTACTCCATGATTTACCAGATAATCGGCTGCATCTGTAGCATTTGTAAAACCATTCTTTGCACTTGCTTCCATATTCTGTTTGTTGAACTGCATAGTGGAGATCATACCCGTGAAAAGGGCAAGACATCCTTTTACAGTGTCAATGGCATCAAATGTAAGTTCTTTGTCTTCCTGCATATCTTTGTTGTATGCAAGAGGGATTCCTTTCATGGTTGTAAGGATAGATGTTAATGCCCCGTATACACGTCCTGTTTTTCCTCTTACAAGTTCTGCGATATCCGGGTTCTTTTTCTGAGGCATGATACTGCTGCCTGTGCTGTAGGCATCGTCTATCTCTACGAAGCGGTATTCATTGGAGTTCCACATAATGATTTCTTCGCAGAAACGGCTCATGTGCATCATAATTGTGGAGAATGCGGACAGCAGTTCAATCACATAGTCTCTGTCTGATACAGAGTCCATGCTGTTTCTGGTCGGACCGTCGAAACCGAGAAGCTGTGCTGTATATTCTCTGTCAAGCGGGTAGGTGGTTCCTGCCAGTGCGCCTGCACCCAGAGGACAAGTGTTCATTCTCTTACGGATATCTGCAAGTCTGCTTCTGTCACGTACGAACATTTCAAAATATGCACCTACGTGGTGAGCCAGGGTGACCGGCTGCGCTTTCTGGAGGTGTGTGAAGCCTGGCATGTATGTGTGGACATTCTCTTCCATAATCTTCTGAAGTGCTTCGAGAAGTTTCTTTACCAGTTCGTCTGTCTCGTCAATCTCATCTCTTATATAGAGTTTCATGTCAAGGGCTACCTGATCGTTACGGCTTCTTCCTGTGTGAAGTTTCTTGCCTGCATCACCGATTCTGTCGATAAGGTTTGCTTCTACAAAGCTGTGGATATCTTCGTATTCGGATGTGATCTCGAGTTTGCCGGATCTTACATCTGCAAGGATTCCGTCAAGACCTGCTTCGATCTGATCTTTTTCTTCTGATGTCAGGATTCCCTGTCTGGCGAGCATTGCTACGTGTGCTTTGCTGCCTCTGATGTCCTGCTCATAGAATTTCTGGTCAAAAGAGATGGATGCGTTGAAGTTATATACAAGTTTGTCTGTTTCTTTTGTGAAACGTCCGCCCCAAAGCTGTGCCATTGTGTTATTCCTCGTTTCTTCTTTATTTTTGGTATTATTGCTTTTACGTGTTAGTGTAACATATTTTTTCAGTATTGCAAAGTAGTTAGTTTGGAATCATTCAAAAGGTACGTGAAGAAAAAGAAGGTGTGTTGGGGCTTAGTTTCGGAACCCTGTAATTCTAAAGCATTCGGGAATCTGCTAAAACCATGAGCCGCCCTCTCAAACTCGCTCCGTTGCAAACTTCGCTCAGACACGTGAGACGGTCGGCTCATAACGCAGATTCCCGAATACCAAGAATTACAAGAACCCTCAAATGCGCCCCAACACACCTTCTTTTTCTTCACTGGGTATTGGCTATATGTTACATAATTGTGGTTACTGCTTTATTTTCTGTTTTCAGCCTCTCTTCGGGAATAGACGCAACCGCAGTAGTTCTGACGGTAGAGGTCGTATTCATGGGAGAGTTCAATGGAACGTTTGTAGCCGTTTTTTTTCTTGAAATCGGATGGGAGGTGTTGGACGTGGTAGATTTCTGCCAGTTCTTCACCGATTTCGTTGATCTTGGCTGCGTTTTTCAGAGGGCTGATTGAAAGAGTGGTGGTAAAATAGTCATAGCCGCCCTCTTCTGCCAGTTTTGCTGCTTCTTCCATGCGGAGGCGGTAGCATTTGAAGCAGCGTTCGCCACCTTCGGGTACGTCTTCGAGGCCTTTTGCCATCTGGAAGAATTCCTGCGGGTCGTAGTGACCTTCTATCAGTTTGACAGGGTGTTCAAATTCCATGGAGTTTACAAGACGGGTAATTTCATGGACTCGTTTGCGATATTCTTCTTCCGGGTAGATGTTTGGGTTGTAGTAGAATACTGTGATGTTGAAATATTTTGACAGGTATTCCAGTACGTAACTGCTGCAGGGTGCACAGCAGCTGTGGAGAAACAGGCTTGGGATCTTGTTATCTTTTTGCGCCTGATCTATAAGTTTTTCCAGTTCTTTCTGATAGTTTCGTTTATTCAACAGTATTATGATTTCCTTTCTGCATCTTCACAAATGCTTTTTATTTATAAGATGTAAATGCCTGTTCAGGCATTCTTTATTATGCCTTCGTAATGATTCTTTGTATTTTTTGACTTTCTGCACTCTCCTATTCGTTCGCCCATTTTTACGATAGTCTCATATCCCTCTTCTGTATTCTCGATCAGATCATAGTCAATACGGACTTTTCCCGGCTGGATGAGGAGGATTATTGTGGAACCTCCGAATTCGAAGTTGCCTTTTTCCTGGCCTTTCTTTACTGTGGCAGGATTTTTATGGAGATTTGTGATTTTTCCTACCATCATGGCGCCTACTTCCATCATGAGGATGGTTCCGAATTGTTTTGTTTTCAGCAGAGTGTATTCTCTGGCGTTTTCTTTGTAGATGGGATATACATCGTTTGCTGCAGGATTCACTGTGTGGAAAACGCCGGGCAGAGTTACATTCGCGGATTTCCTGCCATCTGCCACATAGCAGTAATGATGATAGTCATCTACTGTCAGTCTGAAAATCAGCGCATAGCCGCCTGTGTATCTCTCAGCAAGTGCCTTGTTCTTCAGAAGCTGTCCTACTGTATATTCTGTATCTTTGATGCTGAAACGTGAGTCTGAACTTATCCTGTATACGGAGAGTTTTCCGTCGCAGGGGCTGATCAGGATGTTTTCGCGCATATCGATCGGACGTTCTTCTTTTCGGATACGTCTTATAAAAAAGTCATTCCATGAAGAGAAGTTCTGTTTTTCGTAAAGGCTCAGGTCAATCTTGTTGTTTTTTACAAAATCCGGTACAAATCTGGCAGAAAGTCTGGTGTTAAGCAGGATTCCTGCTGCCTTTGACACGAAAGGTCTGATCAGGAGTTTCAGGCAGAGTCTGCCACCCCGGTCATTATATAGATGCCGCAGGAATTTATCCTGCTCATTCTCTTCAATCGTGATATTTCCTTTTCTGTCAATATACTTCATTCGTATCTTCCCGTTACTGAAAACTTATAAAAAGTTATAAACTTCCATGTTTCATTCCTACTTCAACGAGTATGCTTTTGATGATATAAATATCTATCTACTCACAAGTTCCTGTACTCTCCATAGGCGTAAATTCCGGACTAACGTATCCGTACATATTTGCATTAACGTTTCAGTGTCAGCTTGCAAATTTTTCTCCATAAGTCTTGAGATTTATAGATGCCTGGAAATCTCTGTCAATCATATTCCCACACGCACATCTATAAACTCTGTCAGATAACTTCAGATCTTTTTTGATGTTTCCACAACAGCTGCAAAGCTTTGATGATGGATAAAACCGATCAGCCACAATAAGCTGGATCCCTTTATCGCTGCACCTATATTCAAGCTGTTTTCTAAACCAGAAAAATCCCTGTGCCTGAACTGCTTTGGATAAATGTCTGTTTTTCATCATTCCGCTGACATTCAGATCTTCAATACATATAAATCTTGGTTTTCGATCTACGATCTCCGATATGGTCTGATTTAAATAATTTTTACGGATGTTTGTTAATCTGTGATTTCGTTTTAATAAAAGTTTTTCCTTTTTGATTACATTATTTGTTTTACAGTAACTTTCCCCTTTCTTATTTTTCTCGTAAGAACGAGAGATACTACGCTGTAATCTGCGTTTCTGTTTTTCTGATCTCTTTACTTTCTGACTCTTATTGATGTTCTTATACTTAGTCCCGTCAGAGCAGACAGCCAGATCTTTGATTCCCAGGTCTATGCCGACTCCGTCATCATTAAGTGTTTCCCTGCAGTCAGGAAATTCTACACATACACTGATCCACCAGTTCAATCCGTCAAAGGATATTCGCGGATTCATATATTTAGCATCTGTCGGAATCCTTCCATGTTCTGCAAGTCTTACCCAATTCATTTTTTGCTTATTTGCCTTCCTGCTGGAGGAAAAGCCTTCAAATTTAACGTGGGTATTACTGAATCGTATCTTAACGTTGTCCTGATAGAACTTCGGCATTGCTCTCTTTTTTGACTTGAATCTTGGGAATTTCTGCAAACCTTTGAAAAAATTCTTATAAGCAGTACAGGCATCTTTGATCGCCTGTTTGGTTACATTATTTGAAATACTCAGTAACCATGCATATTCATCAGAATGTCTAAGCTTTGTAAATTCTTTTCTGAGTTCTGCATCTGAAAGGAATTTTCCGCCTTTTTCATAGTTTTCTATTTCCCTGGCCAAAGCCCAGTTATAAGCAAATCTTGAAGCACCTGCGTACTGAAACATCTTAGTTTTCTGTACATTGTTTGGTATCAGCATTACTTTTATGGCTTTTACCATCTGTTTCCTCCTGTATCAGTTCACGGATAAGTTTCTTAGCTTTATTCGCTCGTTTTCCTTGTAATTTACAACTGAATACTGTGATTATCTGAACCAGATCCTCAACAAGTTCCTGCTGTTCGGATTTTTCAGTATTATCAATAATCTCAATCTCACAATTATAAAGTGAAGCGATATATTCTATCAGCTCAAAACCAAATCGCAATAGCCGGTCTTTATATAAAACAACAACCTTTTCAACCTGATTTTGAGATATTCGCCTGATCAATTCCTGAAGTCCTTTTTTCTTATAATTAATCCCGGAACCGATATCACTTATTATCTCAAATGGCTGTCCTTTTGCCAGAAGATATGTCTTAACATTATCAATCTGTCGTTCCAGATCATCTTTCTGTTTATGGCTGGAAACGCGACAATATCCAATTGTAATGCGTTTTTTAGGCTTTACATTTATTACCTGGTTGAGTTGCTCATCAGAATAATATCTATAGCCACTTACTGTAGTATGATGCGGATGAAGTTTTCCATTGGCATCCCAATTTCGTAATGTCTGGGCAGATACGCCTATAATTTTTGAAAATTCATGTATAGAATAATATTTACTCAAAGTATCAACTCCTTTCAATAATATTTTGCTCTAACATCTTATAAAACTCAACACCAACTTGTATGATTTTATAATTTAAATTTAACTGTTAACAACCTCCATAAAAAAGTTTGTGTTACTGTTCACTCCGTTCTCAGCAGCAAAAGTACTTCATAAAAGTATAACCGCAGCCTCCCCGTTTCCCGGGAACCGCTGCGGCCAGTCAACAGTTATATTTATTTTATATCAAACGGAACATCTTCGCAAGTGCAAGTGCCACGACTGCAACCAGCAGGATACGTACCGGATTCTGAGGTTTTTTTACCTTGATATCCAGAATAAAAAGCAGTCCCACGATAATCACTGCAATATGTATCACGATCAGGAAATAGAGTCCGCAATATCTTCTCATCAGATAAAGGAACGGCAGGATGATCGCCATGGATGTGATCGGAAGCCCCTGATAATACTGTCTGTTCTCAGAAGTCTCATTCTGTCTCTTTGCTTCTGAAACATTAAAATATGCAAGGCGGATGACAGATGCCACACTGTAAAAAATAAGCGCCCCAATCCCCGCCGATGTATTCACACCCAGACAGTAACAGATCATTGCCGGAAAAATACCAAAGCAGACCACATCACATAAGGAATCGATCTGAATCCCGAAATTCTTCTCATCATCCGTACGGTTCTTCTTTGTTCTGGCTATCTTTCCGTCAAACATATCACACAGTCCAGAAAGCGCCAGACAGAAAATCGCAACCTTAAAATCCCCCTCCAGAGCCCTGGTAATTCCAAATACGGAAATTCCCAGACTTATATAAGTCAATATTACCGTATAATCATAAATTCCTAAAAACATATTTTCTCCCCCTACTTTTCTTCTTGTTCTTTTCTTCCTATTATGAAATACGCCACACAGGTCATCACTGCACTGATAAGCATCTGTGCATAATAGGAAATTCCTCTGCTGAGCAGCATTGCAGGAAGTAATGCTTCTCCGAAAACCGGTGCAAACATCACCAGATAAAGAGACTCACTGATTCCCATTCCTCCGGGTAAAGGCAGCATATCAACAGAGACAGATATGACAGACTGCAAAATCGTAAGGGTTATAATGGAATATCCATGAAATCCCAGCGAACGGTATACCCAGTATGTAACTGTAAATAACAAAATCCTCTGCGCCATAGTGATCAGTAACACTTTCAGGATCACCATCTTGTGACTTGCCCAGAAAGCCGCAGTTTCATGATACTGGTCCATAGACGCTTCCAGTTTCTCAAGCCGGGTTGTCTTTGGCTTAAGGAAACGGAAATGTTCAATAAGTTTCAGACCTTTTACCATGATCCATTTCGCCAGTCCAGGTGCAAATACAAGGATCATCATGAAAGTAACGCAGAAAATATTCAGACCTACACCCAGATAAAACACCCACATGTACTGGCCAAGATATCCTTCCAGAAAGCCTCTGCCAAAAATCCAGATTACAATTCCGATCACTACCAGAACCGCTTTATAAGTAATCGTGACAATCATCAGGACCAACGTAGTGACAGGAATCGGAAGTTTATCCTTTTTCATAAAATAAATCTGCATTGGCTGCCCGCCGGATGCAGACGGTGTGATACAGCTGAAAAAGAATCCCACAAAAGAATACAGAGCACAATGCCCCATCTTTACTTTTGCTCCGAGAGTCCGCATCATATAGAAGATAATTACAGACTCGCCAAGTATGAACAGTACCACACAAACCACGCTGATCAGTAAGTAAACCGGATCTGCCTGCCGTACTGTATGAATAATCTCTCCCAGATCCTCTCCCTTAAATACCATATATACGGTAATGGAAAATATAAGGATCAGAAAAATGGTGTTAAATATTGCTTTCTTTTTGTTTCTCATTTGCTTACACTTTCTTATACAGTTTTTTACAGCATTCGTCTGATTTCTATACCCGATTCATATATGTCACAGTGTCTGATATATGTATATTTCTGATATGAAACACATAGTAAACAGTAACGTATTCCTTACAGAACATTTGCTCTCAAATACTATCGCAGCAAAAATACTATAGTTCATCTATTATATCATACCCTGACATTTCTGCATATCATAAATTATGAAAATATTCGTTACTGTTCACTCCGTTCACAGTAACGTAGCCAAAATTCATTCCAGATTGCCTGCGGCAATGGAATTTTGGCTTGTATGTCTCGGGATTTTGGCATATTCATGCCAAAACACCTAGTGTGCCAACAAGTTGATTTCTCGAACAATCTTGCGTCTAAATTTCTTATTTCCGCGTTGTCGTCGGTCGCCGTAGCCACCGCTACGCCTCCTTCCTCCGCCTTGAAATAAGAAAATTTATCCTGCAAGATTGTTTCAAGAATCAACTTGTCGGCGCACTAGCGGGATAGTTGGTGTGTGAACAGTAACAAATATTCGTTACTATACTATTCACCGAATATGGAGGTATCTGTATGAAACCACTGCTGGATATTACAGATGTCAGTCTCTCCTACCACAGTTTATCAGGGGAAACCCCTGCCCTTTCTCATATATCCTTTCAACTGATGCCAGGTGAATTTCTCGCCATCGTCGGGCCGTCAGGCTGTGGAAAGTCCACGCTGCTGAATCTGATCTGTGGTCTGCTCCGGCCGGAACAGGGACAGATTCTTCTGGACGGCACGCCGGTAACTTCTGGTGACTGCCGTATCGGATATATGCTGCAAAAGGATCATCTGCTGGAGTGGCGGACAATTTATAAAAATGTTCTTCTCGGACTGGAAATCCGCAGGGAACTCACTGCCGAAAAACTTGCTTATGTAAATCAGCTTCTCTCAGATTACGGTTTGGACAAATTCCGCTCTGCACATCCGTCTGAATTGTCCGGAGGAATGCGCCAGAGAGCTGCACTGATCCGTACTCTGGCATTAAAGCCGGAACTTCTTCTGCTGGATGAGCCGTTCTCTGCACTTGACTCTCAAACCAGACTCAGCGTAAGTGATGATATAGGCAGAATCCTGCGTCAGGAAAAAAAGACTGCGATCCTCGTCACCCATGATATTTCAGAAGCGATCAGCATGGCAGACCGGGTTATCATTCTTTCTCCAAGGCCTGCCATTATTCGTAAGATTGTGCCAATTTGTTTTGATCTGGAGAACCGTACTCCTATGGCTTCCAGAAATGCGCCTGAATTTAAATCTTATTTCAATCTTATCTGGAAGGAGCTGAATCATGATGTCTGAAATCTCATATCATCAGCAACAGTATATCCGACATCAGAAAAGAGAAAAGAAACTTGTTCTTTTTTTGCGGATATTTATTCTTCTTTTCTTTCTGGTGTTGTGGGAAATCTCCGCCAGGACCGGGCTGATCGATTCTTTTATCTTCAGCAGTCCGGTAATGATCTGGCACAGCTTCTGCAGTATGTGCAGAGACGGCTCTATTTTTCCCCATCTCTCTGTTACAATTACGGAAACACTGGTCAGTTTTCTGTTCGTTGTTGTTCTGGGTGCAGGGATGGCAGTTCTGCTGTGGACCTGTCCCAGACTTGCGAAGATCACAGAGCCTTATCTCGTAGTACTGAACAGCCTTCCGAAATCTGCTCTGGCACCTTTGCTTATTGTATGGCTTGGTGCCAACGAACGGACGATTATTGTCTGCGGTATGTCGGTTGCTATCTTTGGTTCGATTCTGAATCTGTATACAGGTTTTGGCGAAGCTGACCCGGAAAAACTGAAGCTGATTGAGACGCTGGGCGGTGGGAAGAAAGAAAAGCTTATGAAGATTATTCTTCCGTCTTCTGTACCGTTACTGCTCAGTGTTATGAAAGTTAATATTGGTCTGTGTCTGGTTGGTGTTATCATAGGCGAATTTATCGGTGCCAGAAAAGGGCTTGGCTACCTGATCATCTATTCCAGCCAGACCTTTAAGCTTACCTGGGTACTGATGTCCATTATCATTCTGTGCATCATCGCTATTATCCTGTACGGACTCCTCGGACTGATTGAAAAACGCGCCCGCAGATAGTTGTTAATTTTTAACCGCTATTTTTTATAACGAAACGGTTTCGGAAACAGATTCAATATCTGAAAAAATTTTGCTGCAAAAAGAAGCCCGGAAGATCATCGAGTTCCACTTAACTGGACACTCCTGAACTTCCGGGGCTTCTCTTGTCTCTGACTGTCTGTCAGTTATTCTGTTTTTAAACCAGCGCCTCTGTCCGGTTACTATCATGTTCCGACCAAAGCGCCTGATAATGTGTATATCATGAATTATTCTTCTCCAAGGCTCTCCACTGCCTCTGTGAAATCCTGTATCAGATCTTTTATATCTTCGATACCCACACTGATACGGATTGTGTCGTCGTACACTCCTGCCTCTGCCATTGCTTCCGGCGTACTGTGAATATAAATCGTAGACGCCGGATGAATCACCAGAGTTCTCACATCACCGATATTAGTTGCAATCTTTACACATTTCAGATGATTGATCAGCTTATATGCCCGTTCTTTGGAACCTGCACGGATAGTCAGAATCGCTCCACCCTTTCCACTAAGCTGTTTTTCTGCCAGTTCATGATATGGACTGGACTCCAGCAGCGGATAGTTGACAGATACACCTTCCAGCTTCTCCAGTGCCTGGGCAAGCCGGAAAGCGTTATTACAGACCCGCTCCATACGAAGACCAAGTGTCTCCATTCCGATAATATTCAGATAAGCGTTCATCGGAGCCAGGCAGCCGCCCATGTTTCGCCAGATTCCGTTCCTCAGTTTCACAAGATAAGCAAACTTTCCGTATTTCTTATATTCCTTCATTCCCGGATAACGTTCCGGACTCCAGGAAAAGTTTCCGCTGTCAATGATAATTCCACTGATGGCATCTCCACTTCCATTTATATATTTAGAAGTAGAATGCACCACTACATCCGCACCATACTGAATCGGATTAAGCAGATACGGAGTCGAAGTTGTGCTGTCTACAATCAGCGGTACTCCTTTTCCATGAAGAAAATCTGCTGTTTCCCGGACATCCATTACATTCAGTGCGGGATTTCCTACTATTTCGCCAAACACTGCTCTGGTCTTATCTGTAAGAAACGGCTCGATCAGCGCCTTCTCTACCCTCAGTATAAAATGTACTTTTATTCCGAATGCCTCCAGATCATGAAGCAGATCCAGTGTACCTCCGAACAATGCACTTCCTGCGATTACCTCATCCCCTGCCTGCAGGATATTAAGTAATGATAATGTAACCGCTGACATTCCGGAGGAACAGGCTACACCTCCAATCCCGCCTTCTAATTCATTTACTCTTCGCTCAAACGCATCCACTGTCGGATTCGCAATCCTGGTATATGCAAATCCCGGTGCCCGATTCTGGAATACTTTTTCCAACTGTTCTGAAGATTCATAGGCAAAAGCATTTGCCAGGCTGATAGGCGGCACTGTTGAACCATTCGCATAATTGTCTACTGCTTTTCCGTGTAATAATTTAGTCTGAAATTCCATGAGCATATTCCCCTTGTAAAATATAATAATCTCCGGACTAACGGTATGTTTTCTGTGATATATCGTTTCCCTGTTTTTAGCAATTCCATAGTGTTTCGATATGAATAGTAGTATATATTTTTCACATAAATCTGTCAATAAATTTTCTTATATCAATTATTTATATACACATATAGTTTTTGTCTATATTTTGTTATTTTTCCATAGAAATAATTTAGTCTAAAATCAACATCTTTTTCCATATTGTCGAAAAAGCATAGCTTTTTCTATATTTATCTGGTAAAATTGATATATAGCAATCCTCTAAAATAATGCATCTTAATATAGAGCGTATTTGAAAAATCATTTACAAGGACTGCTATAGATTATTATTTCAGTCAAACGACATATCTGAAAATGAATGTCCTGAAATGTAATTCCACTACATAAGATTCATAACAGAACGGAAGGAGGCCCTTTATGAAAACAAGGAAAAAATGGTTAAGAAAAACAACCGCTATCTGTACTGCAGCACTTCTTGGTACTGCTGCAATTCCATCTACAGCATTTGCAGCAGACAGTTACGCTTCCATTGAAAAAAATGCATGGGCAAAAAAGGTCACTGAAATGGCATCTTCTTACGCTACATCTATAGAAGAAAGCCAGTCTCTGATGTCAGGAATGCAGAGTGACATGATTCTGAAATTTGAAGATTCCGGACGCTCACTGCTGGGGTTTGTCGCACCATTTGATGTCTCCTGGCTGGACAATGTCACACTTTCCAATGATATCTCTTTTACAGAAGGAAAAGAAGGTATTCTGATGAAGGTCCTTCTTAATGATAATAAAATCTGTACTCTGGAATATTATCTTGATCCGGACAGCCAGGATATTTATATGCGCATCCCTGAACTCTCTGATAAATATTTCAAGACCAATCTGGAAGAAGCCGCAGATCAACAGGCTGCCAATATTGAAAATGATCTTGAAGAATTAACCCCTGATGATTCAGATGCAGATATTCCGACAGACAATTTCGCTTCCGCTTATTCTGACAGTCTCAGCCTGACTGTTTCCATGATGTCTGATCTGTCAGCAGCAGCTCCAGAAGCTTCTGTAGTAGAAACACTTCTGGATAAATACGGATCTATGCTTTTTGACAATGTAACAGAAGGCGAAAGCAGTCAGGAAACTCTGACAGCAGGTGATATCAGTCAGGACTGTACAGTATATGAAGGCCAGATTTCAGCCGAAGACGCTGTAAAAACTGCAACTGCAATCCTGGAAGAAGCAAAATCAGACAGTGATATTGAGAACATCCTCGATACCTGGACAGAGAAACTCTCAAGTAATGAGGACCTGCATGAAAGCTTTACCAAAGCTGTAGAAGACGGTCTTGATTTTCTGAAAGATGCAGATACCGGTGATTCCGATGATTCTCATCTCAACACCAGAATCTGGGTTGATGAGACCGGCAGAATTGCAGGACGTAAAATTGAGTTTCAGGAAGGTGATAAAATAACTCCTGTTCTGAACTGGCAGATGACCAGGGACGGCTCAGACTTTGGCTATCTTCTCTCCATTGAAACAGATGATTCCGGCACACTCTCCCTGTCCGGATCCGGTCAGATTGATGGCGGTAAATTAAACGGAACCTATAAAATTTCTCAGGATGATACAGCCGCAGCTGTTATCGAAGTAAAGGACTACGACACCGAATCTGCAAAAGAAGGTTACTTAAACGGTAACTATACTATCACCTTCCCTGCTGATTCTTCAGAAGATACAGATTCTTCTCTTTCCATGCTCGAGAACTTTGCACTTGTATTAGATTTAAATTCAGCAAAAGATTCTGGTTCTGTTGCACTGTCCGTTGAAAGTGCAGGAAGCACTCTCGGAAGCTTCACTGTTACTTCCGGTGCAGGCGAATCTGTTGAAATTCCGGACCTTACGGCTCTGGGAGATGTTTATGACGTAACCAATGAAGATGATATGAGTGCCTACGCAGCTACACTCGACCTCACTACACTTATGGATAATCTGTCCAATGCAGGCGTTCCGGACGAAGTCATCACTTATGTTCTCAGCGGCGGAAGCAATTCCGATGCCGAAGATGTTACTGATGAAAATGCCTCAGAAGCAGAGTCTGATGCTGAGTCTGCTGAAGCAGGCGCAGCCTGACTTAGCAGCTTTATCACTATCGTCTACTGCAGCAGACGGTTCCAGTAATACTTTATCCCGATACCTACTACTACTGCTGTTATAAATTCACAGATCCAGAACGCATTCCACACAGCATCTGCCCCGGCAAAATGGCACAGCAGGTATGCTGCCGGAATAATCACTATAATATATCTTAATAACGAAATCACTAGGGACTGAGCACCTTTGCTCAGTCCTTCTAATGCACCGGAAGCTGTAACAGAGATGGCAGATGGGATAAACCCGATACTGATAATCTGTAATGCTGCAGTGCCAAGTCTTACAGTTTCCGGGTTCTCAGTAAACATTCCCATCAATGTCTCTGATGCTGTAAAGCATATAATTGTTCCTGCCAGCATGATCATACCATTCAGAAGCACAGAAATCCCAAAAAGTTTCTTTACCCTCTGTATTTCCCCTGCTCCGTAATTATATCCTATCAACGGGCGCATTCCCTGGACAATGCCGCTTGCAGGCAGATACAAAAAAGTCTGAAGTTTATAATAGATTCCCAGAACCACTACATAGCTTCCGGAAAAAGCAGATAATATCTGATTCAGGAAAGAGATCAGAACTGACGGCAGGGCAATATTCAGGATTGCGGGAATCCCTACCATATACAGCTTCCCGTCCAGGTTCCTGTTAAGTTCCAGATATTTCCTGCTGATCTCCACCGGAATACTGCATTTCTTATATGCGATCAGATATACAATAACTGTAAATACCTGGCCAAGACCAGTTGCCAGTGCTGCACCTCTGATTCCCATTTCCGGAAAAATCCCCACTCCGAAAATCAGCAACGGATCCAGGATAATATTGGAAATACAACCGATCATCAGGCTGATCATTGTCAGCTTCATTCTGCCCACAGCCTGAAAAATCTTTTCGAAGGACAGGCTGATCATGATCACTGTGGAAAATGCAAATGCAATGGTTGAATACTGCACACCAGATGAGATCACTTCCTGCTCTTTTGTAAACATACCGAGAAATACAGGCATAAACGGAATACAAATTACTGTAAAAATAATTCCATGGATAATATTAAAGAGCATACCATGGGTAGCTGCTATATTCGCATTTTTAATATTTTTTGCTCCCAGCTGAAAAGAAATCTGTGCATTGATTCCCACACCGAAACCAATGGCAACTGCATTAATAAAGTTCTGTACAGGAAATACCAGAGACAGAGCTGTCATCGCCTGCTCACTGATCTTTGCCACAAAAAAGCTGTCTACGATGTTGTACAGTGAATTCACCAGCATAGACAGTACCATAGGCATTGCCATAGATGCCAGAAGCGGCAGAATCGGTTTTTTCTTCATAAAAGTATTGTTCATTCTTTTTTCCTTTCTCTGTTTCATTGCAACAAAAAACGCCACACAATTATCTCTACATTGCTGTATGATAATCGTGCGGCGAAAAGAGTTCATGTTTGTCACAAGACTGAAAAATCCACACCAGTTTTGGTGTGATTAACATATCATAATTTATTTCCTGTTGTCAAGACTTTTTATCCATTTTACTGCGTTCTCCTGATTCGGTGCTGAATACGGCACTGCAATGCATACAGGATCGTAGATTACACCTAATTCCTGTTCAAGCTCACTTTCAGTAATGGAAATGTGCGTAGTATCTGTCTGCATTCCAAACTTCTCAAAAGCTTCCTCACCCATCAATTCCTTCAAATCTGCAAATGGCTCATTCTTCTTCAAAGTCTGATAAAGCTTCTCCGGCATAACCATAATATCAATGGAACCTGCCTGGATCTGTGCCACATAAGCCATCTGTGCATTATAATCAAATTCTGCCATTTCAGAGTCCGTAGTAAGATTCACGCCTATCTCTACTTTACTATAGGGATCATCTTTGTACCCAAGTGTTTCTTTGATTTTCTGCTCAGGAGTTTCCGTATCATTTGCCATTGAATTTACCACTGTCATGGACAGAACTGTTTTTATTTTGGACTGTTCATAGTAATTCTTTATTCCGAATATAAGAGCAATCACTGCGATCACTCCGAAAATAGCCGGCTTATAATACATCCAGATATATTCCAGCTTTTTCTTTGGTCCCATTCCCTTTAATTTTTCTTTCTCAATCAGACGTCTTTCCTTCTTTGACAAATCCGATTCATTCTTAATCTCCGGATTCAGCACGCTTTCATCGTGCTCTTCTGCCTGTTCTGCCCTGTTCTTACTCTGGTTCTTGTCCTGATTTTTATCTGCCATTCTCTCTCCTTTGTATTTTCTGCATAATGATTTTCGGTAACTGTTCAGCAATCCGCCATTCTGCGAAACACCGAACGGTTACGTTCATAAGATTTACTGATTACTATATCACATTTTCCATTATGTGAACAGTTATAATTCCCGCGGTTCCCGAAGATAACGTTACTGGTGTTACTGTTCACTCCGTTCTCAGTAACACGCTTCGCGATGCAGGAAATATGAACCTCCTTGTGCAATGCCCAAGGAGTATCGTTTGCTTCGCAAACTTAATTTATGCTAATCGCATAAATTCGCGCGGTATATCTCGGGTTTTCTGTGACCTTCGCTCACAAAAAACACCTCGCGGGATATTACCAGTGAACAGTAACTTACTGGTTACTGCTCACTTGCATACGCAGAGACCGTAGATATGCCGGAAACTGTTACCACTGTCAGCATATATACCAAAACCGGTCGCAGCCAAAAATAAATCTGACAGTTGCTGACTCCCAGACCTTCTGAACATTTTTTCAGAAGGTCTGACATCGCCGGATGAAGAAGATAGATCAGGAAAGCATATTTTCTTCCGGTTTCCACCAGTACAGAGGGAAAATTTATTTCCCTTCCATATAAAATAAGCCACAGAAACAGACAGATCACTGCAACACAATTTCCTGTGTAAATTTCTCCAGCCCCCCGGAAAGCATATTCCATCATGCTGAGTGCCACACCGAAACTCATCCCTGCTTTCAATCCCCATTGCATCCATTGCTCCTGACGTTTGCATCCTATCTTATCCTGATATTCATGGATCATCTGACCTGTAAGGAAAAAGCTCATTCCTGTAAACAGAAAGTTTCTGTATTCCATAGTGTGATAAAATCTGTCAAAAAAGACACAAAACTCCGCTCTCCATAAAAGTATTGCCAGCAATACAGGTGCCAGACAGTATGCAGCCTTACGCATTCTCCATTTTTCAATCAGGAGAGCAAGCAGATAACAGTAAATTAATGCAGGAAGAAACCATAAATGTGCTCTTACCGGAGAAGTACTGTTGTACACGAAAAATTCCTTCAGATGCTCTGTACTCACAAGCCCTTTTATCCATGTCCATACTCTCTCCCCATTCCAGGCTTTCATAAAACATTCCCAGATAAAATAAAACACAACTGAAACTGCAAAAAGCTTCATGATATGCAGGATTTTAGACAATATTCTTTTTGAGGCATTGCAATTTTGATAATAACAGAAATACCCGGATACCATAAAGAAAAACGGCACCGCACATCTTGCCAGTACTTTTACAAGCTGCCCGGACTGTCCCGGAAAGCTTACATGGATGCATACCACCAGGCACGCAGCAATGGCCTTTACAGCATCCAGACTTTTATTTCGCATTTGATTTCTCACCCACCTTTTTCTGTTGTTTCATCTATAGCAGCAGAACAATCCGTAAAAATATCTAACCTGACATCATTTCAGTCAGACAGATAAAATCATCTGCTTCGCTGCTATAATATATCAAAGCGAACCACACATGTCAAACCTCATGCAGATACAGAAGTCATCAGCCAGCTTCGATCCACCCTTGCAAGGAGCCTGGCATTATGATAGGCCATTCTGAGAGTCAGACAGGTACGCCCCAGATATTTGCTTCCGTCCGATGTTTTCATACACGCCAGTGCAAGGTCGGGTTTTCCCGGATGGCGGAGACAGATTGGGAGTAACAGCTGGATTGAGTGATTATAATACTGTGGAATTGCCGTCCTGTAATCTGCCTCAAGCATTCTTTTTGTCTGTTTCAGTGCGCCGTCAAACAGCTGCATTTTCATGCTGCTGTCACGTACTTCCTTTGGAAGACGGGCAGCATTTTCCTCATCCCCGAAAATATGCTCGTACTGTGGAATTACCGGAAGTTTTGTATCAAACACAAGATCTGACGGATTTTCCACATAGCATGCCTTTTCCGGCAGACAGGTGATTCCTTCTTTTAACAAATAGTATTCTGTATAAAAGCCATCCAGAAACCAGGGCTGCCTGTCCGGGACCAGATTGGGAATAAAATACGCATAAATCGGCTGATAATAGTAATTAAAGAGTCCTGTATTAAATATGGCATAATTCTTTTTCTCCCACACCTTCTGTTCTTCATAAAGGCGTTTAAATGTATGTTCCAGGTATCCTTTCAGAATTCCGTTATCATCTGTATCCGAAAAGCTCCACTTCTCCGGCACCATCCTTGCCAGATTCTGAATCTGCCGATTATAGTCTCCGCAATAAGTAAAATCAAATAAATTAATCATCAGGCTCCTCCTGTCCCTGCACCTTTCATATTGTCATTACTGTTCTCTCTTAATATTTATTGTATTTTGGAAAAAATATGGCAGAACTGCCAGATTATGATTTGTATGAAAATCAGTTTTGATTGTTATTATTTAACATACCATAATTTCTGTCAAAAGACAAGGATTAGCATCCTCCAAAAAATGTCAAAAATCACCATCTGACTTACAATTCAAAAGTTACTGTTCACTCCGTTCACAGTAACTTAGCCAAAATTCATTCCAGATTGCCTGCGGCAATGGAATTTTGGCTTGTATGTCTCGGGATTTTGGCATATTGATGCCAAAACACCTCGCGGGATAGTGGTACATTCAGACAGTATATTATCCATCCAGTAATACCTGATGCTTGTAGCCTGCCGGTCAGCTGTGTTATACTCTACACATATCAGCAATACGCAAATGCAGGCTGAACAACTGTTTCTATCCGCATTTGCGGGCAAGACTATTTTTCTTAAAGAAGGTTTTACAATGAAAAAAGACGGCTACTACTCTTCCGGAGAATTTGCACGGATGGCACATGTAACACTCCGCACTATCCGCTATTATGACAAACAGAATATCCTCAAACCCTCCTATGTAACAGAATCCGGCGCACGTTTTTATACAGATGAGGATTTTGCAAGACTTTCCCAGATCCTGCTTCTGAAATATCTGGGTTTCTCCCTGGATGACATACGGGAAATGACCATTGACGACTCAGACTATCATTTTATGGAAAATTCCCTGAACATCCAGCTAAAGCTGGTACGTGACCGTATCGAACAAATGCAGCTGGTGGAAAAGGCAATCCAGGATACCACAGATGCGATCCGCTCCCATCATGCCATAGACTGGAATCAGATGCTTGACCTGATCCACCTGACAGGCATGGAGAAAAGCATGAAAAATCAATACCAGAACGCCTCCAACATTTCCTCACGCATTAATCTGCACAGCCTTTATTCCCAGAATAAACAGGGATGGTTTCCATGGGTTTATGAGCAGTGTCAGATTCATCCGGGGATGCGTATCCTTGAACTTGGATGCGGCGACGGTGTTCTGTGGACACAGAATATTTCCAGCCTCCCCGGTAAAGTTTCCGTTACTCTTTCTGACCTTTCATCCGGAATGCTTCGTGATGCCAGACGTGCTATCGGACGCAAAGACAGCCGTTTTTCCTTCGAGGCATTTGACTGTGCAAGAATTCCTCATGAAGACAGAAGCTTTGATCTGGTCATTGCAAACCATGTGCTTTTTTACTGTGAAGATATCTCTGCTGTATGCAGCGAAATTCAACGTGTGCTCACTCCGGGCGGAAAACTGATCTGCAGTACCTATGGAAAAAAACACATGCAGGAAGTCAGCAGACTGGTCCGGGATTTTGACGACCGGATCGTTCTCTCCGCAGACAAACTCTATGAGCGTTTTGGCAGAGAAAACGGAGCAGATATCCTGGCACCGTATTTTTCCCGTATTTTCTGGGAAAGCTATAAGGACTCTCTTCTTGTCCCCGATGCAGAACCGCTGATTTCCTATATCCTCTCCTGCCATGGAAATCAGAATCAGTATCTTTTGGACAAATACAAAGATTTCCGGGGATTTGTATCGCGAAAGACAAAGGATGGGTTCTTTATTACCAAGGATGCCGGCATTTTTCTTTGTGAAAAATAACCAAAATTTAACTTTTTTGTAAAAAGCACTTGAAGGTGACCTAAGGTCACCTTTTATAATACAATCACCAGAGTCAGGATGATATCGTAACTCAGACTGACAATCCAGAAACCCGTTGATTAGTACCGCAGTCGCCTGATATTCTGCTTATCATTTACACAGATAACTGACAGAATATCGCTCCGACCGCATACTGCCAATAACAAAGGAGAATACACATGAAAGGTATTATTTTAGCAGGCGGTTCCGGCACACGCCTTTATCCGCTTACAATGGTAACATCCAAACAGCTTCTGCCAATCTATGATAAACCAATGATCTACTATCCCATGTCTGTACTGATGAATGCAGGGATCCGCGATATCCTGATCATCTCTACTCCGCAGGATACTCCTCGTTTTGAGGAACTTCTTGGTGACGGACATCAGTTCGGTGTCCATCTCACCTATGCAGTACAGCCAAGTCCGGACGGACTTGCTCAGGCATTTATCATCGGCGAAGAATTTATCGGTGATGATACTGTTGCCATGGTTCTCGGCGATAATATCTTCGCAGGACATGGACTGAAGAAAAGACTGAAAGCTGCTGTAAAGAACGCAGAATCCGGCGAGGGTGCAACTGTTTTCGGATACTATGTAGATGATCCGGAGAGATTCGGTATTGTAGAATTTGACCATGAAGGCAAGGCTATCTCAATTGAAGAGAAACCTGAGCACCCGAAGAGCAACTACTGTGTCACAGGTTTATACTTCTATGACAATCGCGTCGTAGAGTATGCAAAAAATCTGAAACCAAGCGCCAGAGGCGAACTTGAGATCACAGACCTGAACCGCATCTATCTGGAAAAGGGCGAATTAAACGTAGAGCTTCTCGGACAGGGATTCACATGGCTGGATACAGGTACACACGAGAGCCTTGTGGAAGCCACCAACTTTGTAAAAACAATGGAAAGCCACCAGCACCGCAAAATCGGTTGCCTGGAAGAGATTGCATATCTCAATGGCTGGATTACAAAGGAAGATGTGCTGAAGGTTTATGAAATACTGAAGAAAAATCAGTATGGTCAGTACTTAAAAGACGTTCTGGACGGTAAATATCTGGATGTATTGCACTAACCGAAGCTTTTAGACCTGTACAAGCGAATTCGCAGTCAAGTGAGTGATATATCAAATTTTCAAACAGTTATTTGATATATCACCCGCCATGCAGCAAGGCGGATAATTTTATCTGCCTGACTCTATAACAGAATCTTACAGATATTCATATTATATATTTTTTAAGGAGAATCACTATGAACATTATCGTAACCGGCGGTGCCGGATTTATCGGAAGCAACTTTATTTTTCACATGTTAAAAAAATACCCGGATTACCGCATCATCTGTCTGGACTGTCTGACCTATGCAGGAAACCTTTCCACTCTTGCACCTGTCATGGACAACCCAAATTTCCGTTTCGTAAAAGAAAGCATCACCGACCGCGAAGCAGTTTACAAACTTTTTGAGGAAGAACACCCTGATATGGTTGTAAACTTCGCTGCAGAGAGTCACGTTGACCGCTCCATCGAAAACCCGGAAGTTTTCCTTACCACAAATATTATCGGTACTGCTGTTCTCATGGATGCATGCCGCAAATACGGTATCAAACGTTATCATCAGGTATCTACTGATGAAGTTTACGGAGATCTTCCATTAGACAGACCTGACCTGTTCTTCACAGAGGAAACTCCAATCCATACAAGCAGCCCTTACAGCTCTTCCAAGGCTTCTGCAGACCTTCTGGTGCTGGCTTACCACAGAACCTACGGACTGCCTGTAACCATCAGCCGCTGCTCCAATAACTACGGACCATATCACTTCCCGGAAAAACTGATTCCGTTAATGATCGCCAATGCATTAAATGACAAACCACTTCCGGTATACGGAACAGGCGAAAACGTTCGTGACTGGCTCTATGTAGAAGATCATTGCCGCGCAATCGACCTGATCATCCACAAAGGACGTGTAGGCGAAGTTTATAATGTAGGTGGTCACAACGAAATGACAAACATTGATATCGTTAAGATCATCTGTAAAGAGCTTGGCAAACCGGAAAGTCTGATCACCTATGTGGCAGACCGTAAAGGTCATGATATGCGCTATGCCATTGATCCGACCAAGATCCACAACGAACTTGGCTGGTTACCGGAAACAAAATTTGCAGACGGTATCAAGAAGACCATCAAATGGTATCTGGATAACAAAGAATGGTGGGAAACGATCATCTCCGGTGAATACCAGAACTACTATGAAAAAATGTACGCAAACCGCGGGGAGGCATAATTTATGAGAATTTTTGTAACAGGTGTAGGCGGTCAGCTTGGACATGATGTTATGAACGAACTTGCGAAACGCGGCTATGAAGGTGTGGGAAGCGACATTGCTCCTTCCTACAGCGGAATCGCTGATGGCACTGCAGTTACCACAATGCCTTATGTTCAGATGGATATCACTGACAAAGCTTCTGTAGAAAAAGTCATCAAAGAAGCAAATGTTGACGCTGTGATCCACTGTGCTGCATGGACAGCTGTAGATGCTGCCGAAGATGAAGAGAATCAGCCGAAGGTCCGTCTGGTAAATGTAACCGGAACTCAGAATATTGCTGATGTGTGCAAAGAGCTTGACATCAAGATGCTGTATCTGTCCACTGATTATGTATTCGATGGTCAGGGAACCACTCCATGGGAGCCTGACTGCAAGGACTATAAACCATTAAATGTCTATGGACAGACAAAGCTGGACGGTGAACTTGCCGTATCCGGCACAGTTGATAAATTCTTTATCGTCCGTATTGCATGGGTATTCGGCAAAAACGGCAAGAACTTTATCAAAACCATGATCAACCTCGGAAAAACTCATGATACTCTCTCCGTAGTCAATGACCAGATCGGTACACCTACTTATACCTATGACCTGGCAAGACTTCTGGTAGATATGATTAAAACTGAAAAATACGGTTATTATCATGCAACCAATGAAGGCGGATATATCAGCTGGTATGATTTCACAAAAGAAATCTTCCGTCAGGCCGCTGCCATGGGACACCCGGAATATCTCCCGGAAAACATGACAGTCAACTCCGTCACAACTGCAGAGTATGGCGCTTCCAAAGCAGCCAGACCGTTTAACAGCCGCCTGGATAAGAGCAAACTGACAGCCAATGGTTTCACACCACTCCCCACCTGGCAGGATGCACTGGGACGTTATCTCAAGGAACTGGATTTCTAACAAGACGGAGTAATTTCCTATAACATAAAAAATCAGCTGGCAGCCGGCATATATTATACCGATTGTCAGCTGTATTTTTTTATACTCTTTTTCTGTTTTCTTCTGCTATTCTTCTTCTCTGCTGCGCTCCATATATTTTTCCATATCCAGTATTTTCTCTGATTTTGCAACGATCAGGGATGCTGCCACATCACCAAGACTATTGCTCATGGCACGCATCATACCCAGAAGCGAATCCATTCCCATGACCAGACCAATTCCAGCCAAAGGCACCTGCATCTGAGTCAGCAATACTGACAGACACACAAGCCCTGCTCCCGGCACTCCCGGCGCTCCCACCGACAGGACCAGAACAGAGAAAAACATGGACAACAGCATTCCTCCACTGATCTCCACACCAAAGATCCTTGCCAGTGTCATGCCGAATATTACAAGATATATACAGGTTCCATCCATATTCACTGTTGCACCTAAAGGAATTGACAGAGAATAGATTTTCTTTGGAATGCCAAGCTTATGTTCACAGGCATCCATATTTACTATGATCGCAGCATTACTGGATGCCAGTCCAAACACCTGCAGCATAGTAGGGCTGTATTTCTTTATAAATGGTACAGGAGTCAGATGTCCGATCAAAAGGATCAGCAGACAGTAAATTCCCAGCATTACAATAATACCAACTGTAAAAGTTCCCAACATTGCCAGCATTGACAGTAATACATCCGGTCCTGTCTTTAATATAACTGTTAAAACAGATGCAAATGTTGCAATCGGTATAAACTGAACCAGAATAACCGTAATCTTCAGGAAAAGTGAATTACAGGCTTCAAATATATCCTTCAATATTTTGGAATAATCTCCGATCTTTCCAAGTGCGATCCCGATCAGGATTGCAAGAAAAATCAGCTGCAGCATATTGGATTCCAGAAAAGGTTTCACAAAATTCGAAGGAATAATATTAACAATAGTATCCTTAATAGAGATACTGACATCCGAAGATGCAATTGCTGACACATCTGCAGTCAGCTTTGATGCAAGCCTCGGATCTCCGGGCTGAAAAACATAAAAAATACCAGTTGAGGAAAGAATAGCCAGTAGAGTCGTAAGCATATAAAATCCCATAATCTTACCACCGATCCTGCCAACCTCCTTCAGATCTCCAAACTGAGAAATACTGCTGACAATGGAAAAGAATACCACAGGACCTACGATCATTTTTAATGCATTCAGAAACATGGTACTGATAGATGAAAAGATATTATCATTTAATGCAGTATTAACTGTATCAGGTACAAAGGTCTTCATAAGCATTCCCACCACAATGGCTGCTGCCAGGGCAAACATTGTCTGTATTGCCATTGCATGTGGATTTTTCTGTACCATGATCTCCACCATATTTGTATGATTCTTATTCTTATAGCGCAGCTGGTCTTTATTAGATCTCAGAAGGATATCTCTGATCATTCCCTCTTCTTCCTGCGAAGACTGCTGATCATCATTCTCCCGGTTCAGTACCTCCTCAACTGTATATCCCTGTATCAGTTGAAATTCCTGTCCCCTGAGAGTCATATTGACATAAATCCTGTTCAGATTTTTATTTAAACTGATACCAATCTGATCATCTTGACTCTCTGCGTGTTCAGTCAGTTTGACCAGCGCTTCCTCTACCACAAGCATGGTCTTCATTCTTTGCTTTTTTGCAATTTTTAATTCTGCAAGACCATTCTCAACAAAATTAATGCCGTCTGATATTTTTGACTGTTCAATTGATATTTTTTTATGCATATTTCCCCCAATCTTACGAAACTCTCCTTCCAGCCCACTGTAGAACAAATAATCAGAACTTTATCTGTCAGGCCACTACCTTCGTTTTATTCTGCTGCATTTTCTGCCATGCACATCCGGCAACGATCAGAAGCAGTCCCAAAATATCCGTCAAAAGCGTTGGATTGATAAGCATCAGTCCTCCTACAGCCAGCATAACGCGGACAATTGCAGGCATCTTCGTAAACAGATATCCTTCCAGTGACGCTGACAGACCAAATACACCGATCAGTGAAGTGATAAAGATCTGAACTACACTGACAGCAGTGGTATCGATCAGAAGCATGGACGGATTAAAGCAGAATACATAAGGTACAATAAATACTGCAATCGCCAGTTTCGAAGCTGTAAACGCAGTCTTCATTGGGTTCGATTTTGCAATGGCAGAACCTGCATAAGCAGCAAGTGCTACCGGAGGTGTAATATCTGCTACAATACCGAAGTAAAATACAAAGAAGTGGGCTGCCATAATCGGCACTCCCATACGTACCAGAATCGGTGCGCAGGTTGCTGCCATGATACAGTAGTTTGCAGTAGTCGGAACACCCATACCAAGAACAATACAGCAAAGCATTGTCAAAAGAAGCGCAATGATCAGTTTTCCGTTTGCAACACTGATAATTCCGTTAATCAGGTCATTTGCAAGGCCTGTCATAGTAATGGAACCGGAAATAATACCTGCAACACCACAGGCTACAGCTACAGAAATAACACCTCTTCCACCTGCTTCCAAGGCATCAAGACATTTTGTAACACTGATTCTGTTCTCTTTATCAAACAGACTTACTATAATAGAAAGAACGATTGCATAACTTGCGGCTTTCTGCATTGTCATATAGTTTCCTGATACCCAGATAACCAGCATGATCAACGGTAATAACAAATAAATCTTACGGATCAGAATCTTAAATACAGGAAGTTCTTCTTTCGGAATACCGGAAAGCCCCAGTTTCTTAGCTTCCAGATGAACTGCGATAAAGATTCCAGTAAAATACAGCAATGCCGGCAGGATTGCCCTGACGATGATCTGTGAATAGGGTACTCCTATAAAATCAGCCATAAGGAATGCAGCAGCGCCCATAATCGGCGGCATGATCTGTCCGCCTGTAGAAGAAGCCGCTTCTACTGCACCTGCAAACTCCGGCTTGTATCCGGTCTCTTTCATCATAGGGATAGTAACAGAACCTGTGGTAACTGTATTACCTACAGAAGAACCTGAAACCATTCCACAAAGAGCAGAACTGATAACTGCTACCTTCGCAGGGCCACCTGCATATTTTCCGGCCACACAGTTCGCAAGCTGGATAAAGAAATTGGAAATTCCTGTTCTCTCCAGGAATGCCCCAAAAATAATAAACACTACAATATACTTAGAGCATACATTTACTGGTGTGGAAAAAATACCTTCTTTTGTATAAAAAAGGTTACGTACCAGGAATTTCACCCTGCCAAAAAACGCCGGGTTTGTAAGTCCTACAGCCAGCGCATAGATCAGGAAAAAGCCGGCTACAATCAGAATTGGCAGACCAACACAGCGTCTGGTAAGCTCAACAAGTGCCAGAATACCAATAATACCGATAATGATCTGATATGATTCAAATCTGGTACCCTGATTAATAATTTTATTCGCACTAAAAGTGAAATACAGAAATGCTCCTGTGCCAAGCAGCATAAAAATAATATCGCTTATCGGCATATAATTCTCTCTGATGTCACCCTTCTTTGCCGGATAAGTCAGAAACCCGATCAGAACGATCAGTCCCAGGAAAGAAGTCAGTCGAATTTCTTCCAGGAAGGTTGCAAAAAGTGTTACATAGATACACCACAGTGAGAAGGCGATGAGAATTCCGCGGATAGCAATCTTATATTTTCCTGTCCATATACGGATATTAGACTCACGGTCATATTTTTTCATAACCGCATCTACATCTGACTGTCCCACCGGAGATGTATTTACTTTTTTACTGTTATATTCTTTCATACCGGTTATTCCCCTTTCGTGTCAACTGTAATTCCATGCTCTGCATAGTAACGTGCAGCACCTTCATGGAACGGTATCGTCATACCTGTAGTGGCATTCTCCAGGGAAAGCTCCTCTCCCTTTGCATTCTCGGATGCAATCTCATCTGCATGGTCAAAAATAGCAGCCGTCATATCGTACACTGTATCATCGTCCAGATTCTCAGATACAACAATTGTTGCCTTAACGGTGATTGTCTCTACCGGTTCATCCTGTCCCGGATAGGTTCCTGCCGGAATCTGGTAGGATGTATAATATGGACAGTCACTCAAAATTGAATCCCTGATCGCACCGTCAATATTGATCATATAGACACCATTGGTAGTTGCAAGCTCTGTGATAGCTGTCGTAGGTGCACCTGCAACAATAAATGCAGCATCAATTTTTCCATCCTTCAAAGATTCCTTGCTGTCCTCAAAAGACAGATACTGGGGATGGATATCATCCAGGGTAATGCCGCCTGCATTTAATACATCCAACGCATTGAAATATACGCCGGAATTTGCCGCACCGATAGATACACTCTTGCCCTTCAGATCTTCCACTGTCTTAATGTCAGGATCCATGGTAAATAGCTGGACAGTCTCTGCATACAGGCCGCCCAGAGTCCTGAAATCATGGGTTGCACCGTCCTGTTCAAATGCTCTTACGCCGTCCCATGCATAGGCCATTACATCTGACTGGACAAATCCAAGCTGGAAATCTCCGTCCTGTACTGACTGCAGGTTCGCTTTGGAACCACCTGTAGAAACTGCTGTAACCTTTACATTTGTATTATTGGTAATATACTGGGCCAGCACACCACCGTAGGAATAATACGTTCCCGCCGTACCGCCGGTACCAAACGTCAGACGTTCTTTACTTTGTCCGCAGCCACTCAGAAGGCTGACTGCAAGTGCAAGAGTCAAAACAAGGCCAACAATCCTGCCAGCTTTTCTCCTGCCTCTGAAAAGCTCTTTGTTTCTCATAAATCCATCTCCTTCAGGTACATAATATTTTGAATTATAACATATTTTTTCAAAAAATGATAATCTTTATTGAACAATCTTACAAAAAACGTTACAATAAAGGAAAAACATGGATAACAAAATAAATAACAACCCAATGGAGGTATCTATTATGTCCGAAAGAAAATACCCTGTCATCACAATCAGCCGGGAGTTTGGTGCCGGGGGACACAGTATTGCAAGAGTAGTTTCAGAAAGGCTTGGTATCCCATATTACGATCGGGATTTTGCAAAACAGGCTGCTGCCAGAAGCGGATATTCCCAGGAGGATATTGATCGTGAGGGTGAAAATCTGAGCCGCAGCGCCAGACTTCTGGACAACATTCTGAATAACTCTGCAGGTTATTTCAGTTCCCATGATGCTATTTACCAGGCTCAGAAAGAGCTGATCCTTCAGTTCGCAGCAGAACAGGACTGTATTATTATCGGCCGCTGTTCCAATCTTATCCTGCGAAATGCCGGTATTCCCAGTCTGGATATTTTCCTTCATGCAGATGTGAATCTCCGCACAGAACATATTCAGAAATTAGGCTTAAACGGAAAGGAAAATCCCAGGAAATATCTCACCAAAATGGACAACCTGCGTGAAACCTATTTCAAAACCTATACAAAACATGAGCTTGGCACTTATCACGATTATGACCTGTGTCTGGATACCGGAACCCTTGGATACGATAACTGTATTGAGATTATCACTTCACTTGCAAAACAGCAGGGGTTGAATCTGAAGCATCAGTAGAAGGACCGCTGCAAGCTGTAAAACAGCAACAAGGCTGTGGCAATCAGAAAATCTGTGCCACAGCCTCTTTACTTCAGTCCTTTTAACAGTTGTTTCTAAATTTCTTTTATTCTACAAACTCATCCAGAGAACGGATCTGGATTCCTTCTTTTGCAAAAGCCTCTCTGATTTTTTCCACAAACGCCAGAGCCTTGGCTCCGTCTCCATGAACGCAGACAGAATCTGCCTGAATATCAATATCTTTTCCTGTAATTGCAGTAATCTTTTTCTCTTTGACCATACGGATCACCCTGACAATAGCCTCATTTTCATCAGTGATCACAGCACCTTCCTTACGTCTGTTTACCAGAGTACCATCTTCTTCATAGGCGCGGTCTGCAAAAACCTCCATAGCTGTACGCAGGCCCATATCCTGAGCAGCCTTTGCCAGTTGTCCGCCGGAAAGAGCAAGTACGATCAGACTGCTGTCAAATTCTTTGATTGCCTCACAGATCGCAGTAGAAAGGGCATAGTCCTCTGCAGCCATATTATATAAGGCTCCATGAGGCTTTACATGCTGCATTTTTACACCGGTTACTCTGCAGAATGCATCCAGTGCACCCAGCTGATAAAGCACATAGGCTTTTGCCTCTGCAGGGGAAACACTCAGATTTCTTCTTCCGAAGCCCATCAGATCAGGAAAACCCGGATGTGCTCCTATACGGATTCCCGCTTCCTTTGCCATTGCCAGCGTATTTCCCATAACTACCGGATCTGAAGCATGATAACCGCAGGCTACATTTGCAGAGGAGATCAGCGGAATGATCTTATCATCATTACCGATTTTATAGTTTCCAAAACTTTCTCCCAGATCACTGTTTAAATCTACTGTATACATTTATCTTACCTCTTTTTTATTTATCATCCCTTAATTTTCAGTACATTCTCAATAAATCCGGTATCTGCTTTTCCCTCACAGAATACATTATTCTTCATAATCTGATACTGAAAATCAAGGTTTGTCTCCACACCCATGACCACCATCTCATCCAGCGCAGAGCGCATTTTCTGCAGTGCTGCCTCTCTGTCAGGTGCATGGACGATTACCTTCGCGATCATGGAATCATACTCTGACGGAATCTTATAACCTGTATAAAGGGCAGTATCCACCCGGACTCCGTTACCTGCCGGAAGATGCATATGCTGTACTACTCCGGGACTTGGCATGAAATTCTTTTCTGGAATCTCTGCGTTGATACGGCATTCAATAGCATGTCCTTTAATCCGGATATCTTCCTGTTTAAAGCTTAACTCCTCTCCCATAGCCACACGGATCTGCTCAATGATCAGATCTGTGCCTGTAACCATCTCTGTTACTCCATGCTCCACCTGGATTCTGGTATTCATTTCCATGAAATAGAAGTTGCCTTTGGGGTCTACGATAAATTCAATAGTTCCTGCATTGGTATAACCTACTGTTTTCGCAGCAAGAACTGCATATTCATTCATTTTCCTGCGAGTTTCTTCATCAATGGCAGGGGACGGGGATTCCTCAATCAGCTTCTGATGATTTCTCTGTACCGAACAGTCACGCTCTCCCAGTGCCACCACATTTCCATGACTGTCTGCCATAATCTGGATTTCCACATGGCGGGGATTTTCTACAAAACGTTCAATGTACATGGTATCATCCCCAAAAGCATTGGCTGATTCTCTCTGTGCCATATTAAACTGAAACTCAAATTCATCCTCATTGGCAGCTACACGCATACCCTTACCGCCGCCTCCTGAGGAAGCCTTAATCATAACCGGATATCCGATCTCTTCAGCCAGCTTTTTACCTGTTTCTGCATCGTATACAGGTTCTTTTGTTCCGGGTACAACCGGTACACCGGCATCCATCATGGTTTTACGGGCATGGGATTTATTTCCCATCTTATCAATAACATCTGCATCCGGTCCGATAAAAGTAATTCCGTTTTCTTTACATTTACGTACAAACTCACTGTTTTCTGAAAGAAAGCCAAAACCGGGATGGATAGCATCTGCTCCCATATTTTCTGCTGCAGCAATGATCCGGTCCATGTTCAGGTAGCTGTTTCTGGCAGGACCTTCTCCGATACAGATACGCTGGTCTGCCAGCTGTACATGAAGGCTCTTAGCATCTTCTTTTGAATAAACAGCTACACTTCGGATCCCCAGATTCCTGCAGGCACGTATGATCCGGACTGCAATCTCCCCACGGTTGGCGATCAAAATTTTATTAAACAATATGAAAGCCTCCTTATCCTACAGTCTCTTAACGCGGAACAGAGGCTGTCCGTATTCTACTTTCTGTTCATTGCTTACCAGAACTGCTTCAATCTCACAGTCATAGTCACTCTGGATCTCATTCATAAGCTTCATAGCTTCCAGAATGCAGACTGTCTGTCCTGCTTTTACCTGATCTCCCACCTTTACAAAAGCAGGTACATCCGGAGCAGCAGCAGAATAGAAAGTTCCTACGATAGGAGAAGTGATAAACAGACTCTCCTCCTCTTCTTCCTCAGCCTTTTCCACAGTTGTATTCACAGGTGCAGATGCAGCCACAGGTACTCCCGCTGCAACTACAGGAGGATGATCCAGCTTGCTCATTGTAATCTTTACATCCTTGTCCTTATATGTGAATTCGTTAAGGGATGAATCCTCAATAATCTTTACCAATCCTTCAATCTTCTCTAAATCCATCGAACATTATCCTTTCTGTCTATTCTATGTTATTTTTTATGGTTATTCTTCAAACAGCTTACGCAGTCTCTTTGCCACCAGACGGCAATCCAGAACCTCTTTGCAGGGCTGATGAATGATCTTTCTCAGCCCGTCAAGTTCTTTCATTTCCTCAACATAAAGAGCCTGAGCCTCCTGTACGGTAATTGCCTTGAAATGTATCTTATCATCTGTTTTTCTCTGTACCAGCTTGGGAATATCCACAGATGCTACTGTGGCAATTTTCCCATAACCGCCTGTTGTCTGACGGTCAGCCAGCAGAATGATAGGTTTACCATGGGAAGGTACCTGTATAGCCCCAAATGCGATTCCGTCGGAAATAATATCCGAAGTCTCCTTAGGTGCGATAAACGGTCCCTCCAGCCTGCAGCCCATACGGTCAAATTCATTTGTCACCGTATACTCACTGCCCAGGAAAGTCTGGATGCCCTGTTTGCTGAACATACCATCCTGCGGTCCCATTACTACCCGCAGTGTTGCTTCTGTCTGATCAAACTCATCCATATCAAGCTTTCGAGAAAGGAAAAACGGCAGATAACGTCTCTTAATACGAAATCCGATATAATCGTCCGCTTCCAGTTTTCTTCCCTTAAATCCGCCCAGACCACTCTTTAAATTGGTGCATCGGCTTCCCATCACTACCGGAATATCCAGATAACTGGAAAAAGCAATATAACCTCTGCTTCCTGTTCTTGCACTTCCAAATTTCAGTACATCTCCCTTATTCATATACAGGGCTGTATACATGGGAGCCGGCTCTCCATTAATGGTTGGCTGGAAATCTCCGCCTGTGATCGCGATGATAGTAGCTGATGTAAATTCGAGGGTCGGACCTATCAGCGTTATCTCCAATACTGCCTCATTCTCCGGATTATCCAGAAGAAGATTGGCTATTTTGAATGAACGGACATCCATGACTCCTGCTACACTGAATCCCTGACTCTGATATCCATAACGTCCCAGATCCTGAACCGTTGTCATCATTCCGCCTTTTAATATACGAATTCCCATTTTATGCCTCCTCATGAACGGTGCACTGGTATTCGCCACGTTCTACTAATTCTCTGATCCGTTTGTACTCCTCTTCATCGATCGGTACAAAACGGATATAATCTCCTGCCTCTACCAGAATCGGGATGTTGCGGTCCGGATCATAGGTTTTTACGGGTGTCATTCCCATTAGCTGCCATCCTCCCGGAGAATCCAGGGGATAAATTCCTGTCTGTGAACCACCGATCCCCACACTTCCTGCATTGATTTTGATTCTGGGATTGGCAAGACGGGGTGTATGGATCCTTTCATCCAGCCCGCCCAGATAACAAAAGCCCGGAAGAAAACCAAGCATATAGATCAGGTAATCTCTGGAAGAATGAATCTTTATCACTTCCTCTACGGAAAGTCCGGCATGTTCTGCAATATTCTCAATATCCGGACCATATTCTCCTCCATAGCATACAGGAATCTCATAAACTTTTCTGCATCCTTCACCTGCTGTAACTTCCATCTTTAACAGAATTTCCAGTCTTTTTTTCAGGTCATCGTAGGAAATCACACGCGGGTCATAATTAACCAGCAAAGAACAGAACGCAGGGATCATATCTACAACTCCCTCTATATGCTGTTCTTTCATAAGCTGTACAGTGGCAGTGATCTTCCGGTTGATCTCCGGACTGATCTCTTTGCCAAATTCAACCAGAACAGAAGAATCACCTTCTGTTAAAATTCTAATGTCCGGCATAATTTGCTCCTCTTTTCTTAATCTTTTCGCCATGTCTTTTTATCTGCTTCTTTCTGCATCACATGGCTGTTAATGAACCAAAAAGGTGTAACCTGGACGATCACACCTTTTTGACATACTCTCCAGTCTGAAAACCGGATACATTTTCCTCAATTATAACAATGTACCGATCTTAGATACAAATGTAGTCACACCGAGGTATGCTGTAAGAATTACCACGATCACTCCAAGAATGGTAAGTACTACCGGATGATGATAATTCTCTCCCATAATAGATTTCTTATGTGCAGCGATCAGACAGATTGCCAGGGTGATCGGAAGGATCAGACCATTCACAGCACCTGCAAGTACAAGAAGTACTGCCGGATTTCCAAGGATAAACATAATGGCTGTAGAAATAATGATAAATCCGATGATCACTTTATTTTCATTTTCCTCGATAGACTTGCTGAAAGTCTTCAGGAAGGAAACTGAAGTATAAGCTGCACCGATAATGGATGTGATTGCTGCGCACAGAAGAACCAGACCTGCAAAACGGTATCCGATTTCACCAGCCCCCTGCTTGAAGGCGTCTGCTGCAGGATTTGCAGCATCCAGTGTTACGCCCTTGACAACAACGCCCAGAACAGCCAGAAACAGGAAAATACGAACAATCGTAGCAATGATCATACCCATAACAGAACTCTTGTTGATCTCTTTCAGGTTCTTCTCGCCTGTAATTCCTGCATCAATCAAACGATGTGCGCCGGAGAAAGTGATATATCCTCCAACAGTACCTCCCAAAAGTGTAAGGATTGCAGGAATCAGATTTGTGGCACCGGCTTCCGGTACAAATGTATTCTTCAATGCACTTCCTACCGGTGGTTTTACCACAATGATCACAACAAAGATTACGATAATCATAATGGCACCCAGTACCTTGGTAATAGTATCCATGGCACTTTTGGCATTTTTCAGCACAAATACCAGGATTGCCAAAAGACCTGCCAGTATGTAACCAACTTTGGTAGGTATTCCAAGCAATGTGTTAAAACCAAGTGCTCCGCCACCTACGTTTCCGATATTAAATACCAGACCACCGAATACGATCAGTATCGATACCAGATATCCCAGTCCCGGAAGTACCTTATTGGAAACATCCTGACCACGAAGTCCGGTCACACAAAGCACACGCCAGATATTCAGCTGTGCAATGGCTGCAAGGATTACGGAAACCAGGATAACAAATCCAAAACTTTCCTGATACTGTCCGGTAAACGTTGCTGTCTGTGTCAGGAATCCTGGTCCGATTGCAGATGTGGCCATCAGAAACGCTGCGCCAAGTAAGGCTCCGCCACTCTTTTTCTTTTCGCTCATTTTTATTGCCTCCTTTTCATGTTATTATCGCACATTATACTAAAAAATGAATATTTACACAAGCAAAAATTATTTTTATAACTTTTGATGTCGAATTTTTGTTACTGTTCACTGGTAATATCCCGCGAGGTGTTTTTTGTGAACGAAGGTCACAGAAAACCCGAGACATACTGCGCGAATTTATGCGATTAGCATAAATTCTGTGCATCGCGAAGCGTGTTGCTGAGAACGGAGTGAACAGTAACGAATTTTTATAATCTGTATTTTGTAATAAAAAACAGCAAAGGAGTACCCGGATTCCCATCCGATACAGCTCCTTTGCTGTTTTTTCAGTTAAAATGTAAATTTATCCGCAAAATATGCATCCAGTTCATCAATCTTCACACGAACCTGCTCCATAGTATCACGGTCGCGGATTGTAACTGCTCCGTCGTTTTCGGACTCAAAGTCATAAGTTACACAGAACGGAGTACCGATCTCATCCTGTCTTCTGTAACGTTTACCAATGTTTCCACGATCATCATATTCACAGTTATATTTCTTGCTTAACTGCTGATAGATCTTCTCTGCACCCTCATTAAGCTTCTTGGAAAGAGGAAGCACACCGATCTTAACAGGTGCAAGTGCCGGATGGAAATGAAGGACAGTACGAACGTCATTCTTCTCTGCATCCAGAACTTCCTCATCATATGCGCTGCACAGGAATGCAAGTACCACACGGTCAGCACCCAGTGACGGCTCGATTACATATGGGATATATTTCTGCTTCTTCTCATCATCAAAATATGTCAGATCCTGTCCGGATACATTCTGATGCTGAGTCAGGTCATAATCTGTTCTGTCAGCGATTCCCCACAGCTCGCCCCATCCAAACGGAAACAGGAACTCTACGTCTGTGGTAGCCTTGCTGTAGAAGCTTAATTCTTCTGCGTCATGATCACGGTAACGAACTTCTTCATCTTTTAATCCAAGAGAATATAACCAGTTCAGGCAGAAATTCTTCCAGTATGCAAACCACTCAAGGTCTGTATCCGGCTCACAGAAGAATTCAAGCTCCATCTGCTCGAACTCACGTGTACGGAATGTGAAGTTACCCGGTGTGATCTCGTTACGGAAAGATTTACCGATCTGACCGATACCAAACGGGATTTTCTTACGGGATGTTCTCTGAACATTCTTGAAGTTTACGAAAATACCCTGAGCTGTCTCAGGTCTTAAATATACAGTATTCTTGGCATCCTCTGTAACACCCTGGAATGTTTTGAACATCAGGTTGAACTGACGGATATCTGTAAAGTTATGTTTGCCGCATGTAGGGCATGGTACATTGTGATCTTTAATGAAGTTCATCATTTCTTCCTGAGACCATCCGTCTACAGAGCTCTCAAGTTCAATGCCATTCTCCTGGCTGAAGTCTTCGATGATCTTATCTGCGCGGAAACGTTCATGACATTCCTTACAGTCCATCAGCGGGTCAGAGAAGCTTCCCAGATGTCCGGATGCAACCCATGTCTGCGGGTTCATCAGAATTGCACAGTCAACACCTACATTGTATGGGGATTCCTGAATAAATTTCTGCCACCATGCACGTTTTACGTTATTCTTTAATTCTACACCAAGATTACCATAATCCCATGTGTTTGCAAGACCACCATAGATTTCGGAACCCGGGTAAACAAATCCTCTTGCCTTTGCCAGCGCAATGATTTTGTCCATTGTTTTTTCCATGACTATTCTCCTCGTTCTTTTTATAAAATGCGTGTAACTGTTCATATCCGTCAGGCAATTTGGTTCACAATCCATTCCGCTATTTGATTAACGTAATAAACAGCTACAATTAACGTTATTATAACTGTATCTGATTTCTTTTTCAAGGTATCTCAGCTCATTATTTCCAGAATTTCCAGACTTTTGAACCGTTTTTCAGTGTTCGCAGCAATATAGGTATGGATATGACGTTCCAGTTCATGGAGTACTTCTTCTGTAACAGTAAATGTATAAAGCTTCCCAAGAGAAGCAGTTACTATGTACTGCATGGCATATAATGCAGGTGCTGAGATTCTCTTTGCATCATTTACATGTCCCAGACAGGCTTTATCCAGAATACCATGATTCTGCTGAGAAAAGAAAAGCTCTTCTCCCTCCACAGGCTGTCTTTCGCAGCACACACAATGAAACAGTGAAGGACACAATCCCTGTGCAGCCATCATACGAAGTTCAAAAATACACCTCACCAGCCTGTCATCAATATTCGGGTTCAGAAGTGCCTTCACTGTCACATACAGAAGGTTCATAGATTCTTTCTCGTCAATCCCCTCCTGTCCGAAATAATCTGCCAGTTCCAGAAAATAATATCCATAGTAGATTCCAGGCTGTTCGCCTGCCAGTTCCACAAAATGATGACTGATGGATACCTGATTCAGATTATAACTGGAACGCCCCTCATAAAGGGCAAAGGTTCCAAACACAAAAGGATTGGCCGCCGCCAGAAACTGGCTGTTTGGGCGGCGGGCTCCTTTTGCAAACGCGGAAATCTTGCCTCTTTCTCTGGTGAGAAGGACGATCCGCTTGTCATATTCTCCCACAGGCATGGCAGAGAGCACTACTCCCTGCACAGTTATCAAATCACTCATTCTCTCTGTTTCCTGACTGTCTTTTTATTTAGATTTCCTTCTTATCGTAACCAAAGTTCTTGATAAGGAAATCACTGTCTCTCCAGTCTTTCTTTACTTTTACCCAAAGCTTCAGATTCACTTTTGATTCCAGCATACGCTCAATCTCATATCTTGCATTACTTCCGATTTTCTTTAACATCGCACCCTGTTTGCCGATGATAATTCCTTTGTGAGACTCTCTTTCACAGATAATTGTCGCATCAATATCCACGATTGGATTTTTTCCCGGACGTGTTTTCATCCGGTCAATGGCAACTGCGATTCCATGCGGAATTTCCGCATCCAGTGCATGAAGTGCTTTCTCGCGGATGATCTCAGCCACGATCTGACGCTGAGGCTGATCAGTAACTGTATCCTCGTCATAAAACATAGGACCGTAAGGCAGATATTTCAGGATACAACCGATAATATCCTGTGTATTCTGTCCACGCAGTGCGGAGCATGGGATAATCTCTGCGAAATCGCATACTTTTCGGTAGGTGTCAATGGCAGGAAGGATTTCTTCCTTTGATACAGTATCAATTTTGTTGATGATCAGGATTACCGGCACTCCGATTCCCTGAAGCTGTTCTGCAATATGACGCTCTCCTGCCCCGATAAAGGTACTTGGCTCTACCAGCCACATAATGGCATCTACCTCTTTTAAAGTTCGCTCTGCCACCTGGACCATATATTCTCCCAGCTTATTCTTTGCCTTGTGGATACCGGGAGTATCGAGAAATACGATCTGACCTTCGTCACAGGTATAAACGGTCTGGATACGGTTTCTGGTTGTCTGTGGTTTCTTGGATGTGATAGCGATCTTCTGTCCGATGAGATGATTCATCAGAGTGGATTTACCTACGTTTGGACGTCCAATAATCGCTACAAATCCGGATTTAAAATTTTCGTTCATTCTGTTCTTTCCTTTTTTAACAATTGATCAGTGGTTTCACTTCCATCAGTACATCAGAGGCCTCAGCCACCTTGCTCTCGCTTCCCACCACACAGATCTGATCTGCTGCCAGAACTGCCTCTATGATCTCGGCCAGTGCATGGATATCCTCTGCAGACGCATTCAGGATCTGATCACGTTCTTTCTGGAGCATCTCCTCTGTCACACCGCAGAAATATGCTGTCTTGGAAACAGAACCTTTCATCTGAGGTGTCCTGGGAACATCCTTTCCGCTGATGGTACCAATGATATATTTTGTCATCTCGCGCTCATCTGCCTGAAAATTGCGGATATAATCCGGAATCCCCTTATATACATCCAGTGTACGTTTCAGATGAGGATCGCGATAAGATACCAGATAGCTCTCACCATTCCTCTTAAATCCGCTCATACATCCATATGCACCGCCTTTTACGCGCAGATTCATCCACAGATAATCATAACTTAAGATAACCTTCAGAATTTCCAGTGCTCCTGTATATTCTAGGCCTTTTTTCTTAAAATTACCGGTCTGAGCCACATACTGGACCTGTCCGGAAGTCTTAAATCCCTCATTTTTCTTTGTGCAGGTCAGCTTCTCTTTCGATTTTTCCACTGGTTCTGTGCCAAGTCCTGCCTTTACAGCTCCCGCCAGTTTCTGAACTGTCTCCATGGACTCTCTCTCACCTGTATAACTGATCATAAAGTTCTCCGGACGGAGAATTTTTTTCATCAGTTTGCAAAGCTCTTCTACAGTTTCCTCTTTTCGCTGTTCAAAATCTTTTTCCAGTTTCTCGATAAACTGATAATATCCTATTCCCGCCATCTCATCCTGGAATGCAGCCATCGGAGAAGAATATGCAGCTGCTCTGAGCACAGCAGTGGAATGTCCGGCACCTGTCAGGTTTACCTGTGCCCTGGACTTCACAGATGCAACAATCTCATAGAGACGCTTGGTATCCTCCAGTTTCGAGCTGTTCAGGATCTCCCCGATCATTTTGAAAAGGAAATCCATTTTCGTATAAAGTGCCTTACCTCTTACAGAGAACATAGCCTGAAACTCTTCTGTAGAATCAGCTCTGTCAAAAACCTCTACCCCACAGTTGATACCGCCTGTATTGGCATTGATTTCATTGAACAGTTCTCCGTATGTGTAATTCTCTGTATCCACATAACCCAGTACGGATTTCAAAAGTCCCAGATAAGGAATCTGCTCAGGCGCAATACTGTCAGTCTTAAACATCAGGTCTACGTAACCGATGCCATTTGTGCATACGTCATGGTAAAGGAACAGACTGTCATCTACCGTTAATTCTTCATTTATGATCTTTGCAGCTTCTCTTTTAATATCACTTCTCTTTAACATCGGAATGCACTCCAGTGCTTTTGGATCTTCGCCGGCTTCCTGATATGCTTCCAGTGCTTTCGTCTTCTCAACCATTGCATCCAGCTGTTCTTCAGAAAGACTGCTTCTGTATGCTTCCAGCTTCTCCTCCAGCTCTTTCTCACGCTGGGCTGCCAGACCTTTCTTCGGCACAAGAGTCATGATGCATCCATGTGGATTCTCAAGAAGATATTTACGGATCAGTTCTTCAAAATATCCTTCGTTTACTGCCTTTTTCAGTTTTTCAAAAACTGTAAGCTGCTGTACCTGTGCAAAGGGATTTCCTTTTTCATACAGCCAGTCTCCCAGAATATCCAGACTGTACATCAGTCCTTTCGGATAAGAGGAAAAATCAGCTTCACGATAGCGGAATTCAAAGTAATTGATTCCTGCCTCTACAGCTTTCTTATCTATTCCATTCTTAACAATATCTCCCAGTACCTGTCTGATCACAGATACGAATTCTTCTTTTCTGTCCGGATTGGAACCTTTTGCAATTACTGTAAAATATGGCTGGAGAATACCATCATCATAAGATCCATAGACATCCTTGCCTGCTTTTACATCCAGAAGTGCCTGCTTTAACGGTGCTCCCGGTGCGCTTAACAGTGCGTAATCCAATACCTCAAATGCCATCGCCATCTGACTGTCCGCAGCATTTCCAACAACCATGTTATAAGAAAGATAGGTATTGTCCTCTTCTCCCTCATTCTCAGCAACTGGATACTCAAGAGTCACATCCTGGCATGCTCCGAATGCTTTCTGTTCCTGAATAACAGAATCCACATCCAGATAATCAAAATGCGACAGATAATGTTCATCCAGGAATGCCAGTTTCTCTTCCATATCCATATTTCCATACAGATAAATATAGCTGTTGGATGGATGGTAATAAGTTCTGTGGAAATTCAGGAAATTCTCATAGGTAAGATCCGGAATATTTTTCGGATCACCACCTGATTCACATCCATAAGTGGTATCAGGGAAAAGGTGATTCATAATCTCCCGTTCCAGAACTTCATCCGGTGAGGAGAAAGCACCTTTCATCTCATTATATACAACACCGTTATATTTCAGCGGTCCTTCCTTCTGTTCCAGATGATAGTTCCAGCCTTCCTGACGGAAAATCTCTTCTCTTTTATAGATATTCGGATAAAATACCGCATCCAGATAAACATGCATCAGATTCTGAAAATCCTTATCATTGCAACTGGCTACAGGATAGCAGGTTTTATCCGGATAAGTCATAGCATTCAGGAAAGTATTCAGAGAACCTTTTACCAGTTCTACGAAAGGATCCTTTAATGGAAATTCCCTTGAACCGCAGAGTACACTGTGCTCCAGGATATGTGCCACACCTGTGCTGTCCTTAGGCGGTGTGCGGAATGCGATATTAAATACTTTATTCTCATCATCATTCTCGATCAGCATAACTCTTGCACCTGTTTTCTTATGGTGCAGAAGCCAGCCTGTGGAATGGATATCTGTCAGGTTTTCTTCTGTTACAACTTCATAAGCTGTTAAATTTGCTTTGTTCATGTATGCCTCCAGTAATTTTTTTTGGCTTTTCTTTATAATCCGCCTTCTCCCGGAAAATGAGCTTCGTAAGCTTCCCTTGCTGCCTTTGTTATCATTTCCAGTTCTTCCTGCATATTGATTTCTTCCGGAAACACAATGGCAGTGGTATAGACATCTTTCTGAAGCTTACTCTTCGCACTTTTCTCACTGATAGGAACAATTCCGCACAGGGTAGTATTATATGTCTTGTCCTTCTCACAAAGTTCCATATAAGTCTTAACCATATGGCAGCATTCTCTGTAAAGCAGTTCCCTGTGAAGTTCGCTTTTTTCCTGCATTTCCCTGAATTTCAGTCTGGCAAGGTTTTTCTCGATTTCTTTTCTGGCCCTCTTTAAACCAAACAGCTTTCCCGCTGTATCCTTGCTGTATTCCATTGCCATCCAAAGCGCCAGATACCCATCAGCACGTGTACCGGAAACTGCCTCTGAAGGTTCTCCGTAACGCAGTTCCCACAGTTCCTTACGGACAGCATTTGCCTCCTCATCTTCGCCTGCAGCAATAGACTGGTCAAGAAACATCTTTCTTTTCATCGGATCATGCTCTCTGTAATAAAGAGCAATTATTGGTGTGTCTGTCATATATTTATCCTTTCCGGTTACTTTATCTGTAACTGTTTGCTACCTTTATCTTACAATCCAAAAATTTACTTTCATGGCTCTTCATAGGTAAGCTCTGTTTCTGCCAGAGACAGTGCCTCTTCAATAACCTGATCCATATCCATATAGCGATACATGCCAAGTCTTCCGCCAAAGATCACATTCTTCTCTTCCAGTGCGCGACGTTCATATTTGTCAAACAGTTCACTGTTCTTCGGGTCATTGACCGGATAGTACGGCTCTTTGCCTTTCTCCCATGCTGCCGGATATTCTCTGGTAATCACAGTCTTTGGCTGTGTACCAAATTCAAAATGTTTATGCTCGATGATCCTTGTATACGGAACTTCATAATCTGTATAATTGACAACCGCATTGCCCTGATAATTTCCCATATCCAGCACTTCTGTCTCAAATCTCAGTGATCTGTATTCCAGTTCTCCGTAACAATAGTCATAAAATTCATCGATCATACCTGTAAAGAGTACTTTATCTGCCTGTGCAGTCAGTTCTTCTCTGTTTGCAAAGAAATCTGTATTCAGACATACCTGTACACCCTCCAGAAGTTTCTTCACAATACGTGTATATCCACCTTTGGGGATTCCCTGATAAGGATCTTTGAAATAGTTATTATCATAAGTATAACGCAAAGGCAGTCTTTTTATGATAAATGCCGGCAGATCTTTACACTCCCTGCCCCACTGCTTCCTTGTATATCCCTCTACCAGTTTCTCATATACGTCCTGTCCAACCAGTGCAAGCGCCTGTTCCTCCAGGTTCTTCGGATGGGTAATGTGCATTCTTGCGATCTGTTCCTGTATCTTCGCCTTTGCTTCTGCAGGAGTACGTACTCCCCAGAGCTGATGGAAGGTATTCATATTAAACGGCAGATTATATAATTCATCCTTATAGACTGCAATCGGTGAATTCACAAAATGATTAAATTCTGCAAACTGATTGATATAATCCCACACCTGTTTTCTGGAAGTATGGAAGATATGTGCACCGTATCTGTGTACCTGGATCCCCTCTACTTCTTCTGTGTAAATATTACCGCCGATATGACCTCTCTTATCGATCACAAGGCATGTTTTCCCCCGTCTTGTGGCCTCATGTGCAAATACTGCACCAAAAAGGCCGGCTCCTACTATCAGATAATCATATTTCTTCATGTGCGACACCTTCTTCTTGTAATAATCAAGCGGATAAAATCGTCCGCTTCGCTACGCAGCTCTACACCGAATAACTGCTCCGCAGTTTATCAGATTAAAAAAGCAGTAACGCTTTTTTTGCGCTACTGCTATTATAACAAATTCATCCGAAAATGGATAGTCTTTCTATTCTATTATTTTCCTGCCACTTTATCAAACACATCTGTGATTTCTTTGGATGGTGCTTTCGTAGCCAGACTGAAGATAATGATCATCACAAGGCTGACAGCAAAACCTACAGCCAGAGAATAAAGTCCTGTATAAGAACCCAAAGTCTGTCCTGCCACAAGCGGTATATAATCCCAGATGATAACTGTCAGGCCACCGGAAACAATACCTGCAACTGCACCTGTAAGGTTTGTTCTTCTCCAGAACAGTGACATTACCACAGTCGGACCAAACGCTGCACCAAAACCGGCCCATGCATTGGATACCAGTCCCATGATACTGCTGTTCGGATTCCACGCGATCACAAATGCCAGAACAGACACCACGATAACCGTAAGTCTTGCAACTGCAAGGATTTCCTTTGAGTCTGCATCCTTCTTAATGAACTGATGATATAAATCCTCAGATGCTGCGGACGCTGTTACCAGAAGCTGTGAATCCGCTGTGGACATAATTGCCGCAAGAATACCGCAGAGGAAGATTCCTCCGATAAACGGAAGTCCCAGATGACTGGAAAACAGTTTATTGATCATCTCGATAAATACACTCTCTGAGGAAGATGCACCATTTTCACCAAGTACAGTCGGAAGCAGATATGCACGACCTATAATACCGATAAAGCACGCTGCTGTCAGAGAAAGGATATCCCACACGATTGCGATCGCACTGGATTTTTTTAATTCTTTCTCACTCTTTACAGCCATGAAACGGGTAAGGATGTGAGGCATGCCACAGTATCCAAGTCCCCATGCAAGCTGGGAAAAGATTTCAACAAATGTATATGGGCGCTCTCCGTTCTCAAAAGGATTCAGGAAAGCTGCTGCTCCACCCGGTGCTCCGCTCTGTGTCAGAAGATCACTCAGACTTCCGCTCAGTGTCAGATATGCAACCAGCGGAACGATCAGAAGACCGATCAGCATCAGTGTTCCCTGTACAAAGTCAGTTACGCATACAGCCATAAATCCCCCCATAAATGTATAACAGAGGATAACTGCTGCACCAATTGCCAGAGCTATATGATAATCAATTCCAAATACTGTGTTAAAAAGTTTACCGCCTGCTGCCAGTGCAGAAGCTGTATAAACCAGGAAAAAGATTACGATCACGATGGATGAAAGCAATAACAGGATTCTCTTCTTATCCTGAAATCTGTTCTCAAAAAATGCCGGGATTGTAAGGGAATTGTTTGCTGCGATCGTATATTTACGAAGTCTGTGTGAAATACACACCCAGTTTAATACAGTTCCGATGAACAGACCTACAGCAATCCAGATCTGTCCTGTTCCCAGTGAATAAATTGCTCCCGGAAGTCCCATTAAGAGCCATCCGCTCATATCTGATGCCTGTGCTGAAAGAGCAGCTACCCATGCATTCAGTCCACGTCCGCCCAGAAAATAATCTTCCGAGCTGCTTGTTTTTTTCATATAAACCACACCAATGACTATCATAAGTAACAGATAGGCAACAAATGCAGACAATATGACCATTGTTGTACCACTCAAATTTACTCCTCCTTTTTTCTTCTTTTTTTCATACACTCTGGATTTGTCAAAGTATGTTCTGTTTCCTTCACATATTTATCCAAAAACAGAATACAGTCATTTTATATACTGCAAAAAGTAACCGGGTACCACTTCTGTACCCGGCTACTTTACCACATTACCTTAGCATCACGCAAGTGTATTTCTTGTTTTTCGACATTTTTCCGCCATTTTATGGAATTATTACTGTTACCGTCCGGCAAAGACCTTCACAGTAACTGTTTTATATTTTTACACCCAAACAGGTACTCTGTCAATCAGAAATTTATCTGTTCCTGTCTGCCGGCCTGTTTACATTCTCTTTTTGCTGTATGTTTTCTGCCTGTCAGGGTTTTATCTTTTTTCAGATAAACATTCTTAATATAGGAAATCAGTACCTCTTCCCCATGATCATTAAGTATCCGCAGCAGTCCCTCCAGATCTCTTTTTGTCTTCGGATGGATAAACCACAGCTTTTCCTTACCTTTCAGATAATAGTCCAGCGGCTGATGCTGATCATACTTATCCCCCAAATAATTTCTGGAAGCACTGATCCTGTCCATCACCATTTCCGCAATATATTTACGGGGCATGGGCACACCATTGATGATATGCTCATCTCCCGGTGCATAATCTACCCAGTACTCAAAATGATGTTTGTTGCGCCCTTTATGATGAAGCCAGGATTTTGATATTCCTGTATCTTCTCTTTCTGCATTGTTGGGACTTCTGTCTCCCTGATAGTATTTACATCCAACCAGAAATTCCACAGGTGCATATTTGGACAGGTCATGAAGCAGTCCCTGTTTATACATACCAGCCCGGAAACAGTAATGCATAACCAACAGCTTATGTCTGGTTATTGTTTTAAAGTGCAGCCACGGATGCATCCTTCTTCTCCTCCTCTACAGCCATCAGCACCACGATCGTACGCGGTGTGACCTTCAGCTTTTTACTATAAGTTTCCTGTTCCTGCTCCAGGAAACCATTCTCTTTCACAGCACTGGTATCAATCGCTTTCTTCCATTTTCTGTATCCTGCCAGATTAGGAAGCGCAAAAATACGATCTTCCCAGTGAAAGTTATATGCAACGTATATGGAAGCATCCTCGCTGCCGTCTGCCCGGTGCGCATAGGCGCCACAATACATAATTCCAAGCAGTCTGGATGTGTTCTCAGAATTCATATACCATGCGCGTTCTCCATGAAGGGAAACATCCGGCAGTCCCTTGGTCTGATAATCCACTCCGTACATTTCTCCCGCAACATGAAGAATCGGATGTTCTTTCCGGAAAGCAATGGCATTCTTTACAAACTGAAACAGGGATTCATTTTTCTTCAGTGCTTTCCAGTCAATCCATCCAACCTGATTATCCTGACAATAGGCATTATTATTTCCGTTCTGTGAATTTCCAAACTCATCCCCGCCATAGATCATAGGAACGCCCTGACTGAGCAGCACCATAAGAAAAGCATTTCTGATCTGACGTTCTCTCATCTGTCTGATCTGCAGCCTTCTGCTTGGCCCTTCCACGCCACAGTTCCAGGAATAATTATAACTGCTGCCATCGTGATTATTCTCCTGATTTGCTTCATTATGTCTGTAATTATAGGTCACCATATCATTCATGGTAAAGCCATCCTGACAGGCCATATAATTAATGACTGCATAGGTATTTGGATTCCTTCTGATATGGTAAGCAGCCGCTGAGACCATATCCTCGTCACTTTTCAGAAAACGGCGCATATCCTGCAAAAATCCCGGATTATACTGTGCAATACATTTGTCTTCCGGTTTCTTCTTTTTCCGGATCTGGCTCTCATCAAAATCGTGAAACATCAGCCGGGTATCACTTAAAACCCCGTCATGCATCAGCAATTTGGCAGAAACTCCCTCACCCAATACATGAAATCCGTCTACATGATAGTAAAGCTTCCAGAACTGCAATGCCCTGAGTGCTGTCACAGGATTACATTCTCGTGGAAAATACATTTCCATGATACAGGCAATTCCGGCCTGATGCAGTTTTTTAATGAATGTTTTAAACTCTTTCTCCGGATCATCTGTTGCACAGTAAGATCTCTTGGGTGCAAAATAATAGCCATACATATATCCCCAGAAATTAACACGTCCCTGTGTATGCTTCTCAGATACCATTTTCTCAAATTCAGAATTCTTACAGGTACCGCTTTCCATAAATTCATATGCAGGCATCAGTTCAATTGTATTGATACCAAGCTCTTTCCAGTACGGGATTATTTCCTCCAGTGCCTGAAAAGTTCCCTTTGTACCGGTTATCGTCCGATTCGCTTTTGTATATCCGCGCACATGCAGTTTATAAAGGATCATTTCGTGATATGGAATAGCCGGATTTTTGTCGTTCTCCCAGTCAAAAACTTCTTTTTTAAGAAATCCTCCCCTGACTTTGTGCGGATTCGTACCCACCTCTGCACCAAAGCGTTCCCGTCCCAGAATCCTGTACGCACAGGGATCAGTATACACCTTTCCATTTATCAGAAAATTGTACTCGTACTCTTTCAGATTAAAATCCGGAATATACATTGCATATACATTTCCGGTTCTGTTTTCTTCTGTAAAAGGAATCTCCACATAAGGTTTTGCTGATCTCTTTTTGTAGAGAATCAGAGATGCTTTGCTGTCTTCCGGTACCTCAACTGCAAAATTACAGCCATCTGCCAACGGATTTGCACCAGGCACAAGAGCCAGCCCCTTTTCTGTTTTCATCTTTCTGCTCTCAGCCATCTCTTTCTCTCCTTCATATTTTTCTTGTTGCTCATTACACTTTTCAGAAACACTATACAACGCTATAATGTAATCTGAAGTTCTACCGGACAATGATCGGAACCCATAATTTCAGAATGGATTTCTGCGCCTTCAAGCTTATCCTTCAACTGTGGAGACGTGATAAAATAGTCAATTCTCCATCCTGCATTCTTCTCTCTTGCTTTAAATCTGTAAGACCACCAGGAATATCTGCCCTCTACATCCGGATAAAAATAACGGAATGTATCGATAAATCCACTCTCCAGCACCTTACCAAAGCATGCTCTCTCTTCATCTGTAAATCCGGCATTTTTCCGGTTGGTCTTAGGATTCTTCAGGTCGATCTCCTGATGTGCCACATTGAAATCCCCGCAGCAGATCACAGGCTTACTTTCCTGCAATTTCAACAAGTATGCCAGAAAATCCTCTTCCCAGTGCATACGGTATTCCAGTCTGCGCAGTTCACTCTGGGAATTTGGTGTATATACAGTCACCAGATAAAATTTTTCATATTCCAGGGTGATCACACGCCCTTCTTTGTCATGTTCCTCAATTCCAATTCCATACGCCACAGACAGTGGCTCTTTCTTTGTAAAAACAGCAGTTCCGGAATATCCCCGTCTGTTGGCATAATTCCAGTACTGATAATATCCCGGAAGTTCCAGCTTCACCTGCCCCTGCTGGCATTTCGTTTCCTGCAGGCAGAAAATATCCGCATCAAGTGCTGCAAAGCTCTCTTCAAACCCTTTGCCAATGCATGCACGTATACCATTTACATTCCATGAGATTAATTTCATAATCAACTGATCCCCTTTGTTTTCTTATTAGCCCTGTTCAGCATTTGCTAACGATTCTCCCCTGAACGCTTCTGGTCTATTATAGCACGTTTCATGACTGTAAAAAACCTCTTTTTCTCTGGTTTCTGCTCATTGCATTTTTTTCCGGTTTCTGCTACAATGAACTGACATCAGATAAACATAGTCCCTGATAAATAAGAAAGAATGAGGAATATAAAATGAGTGACGAATTTACAGCTGGCGGATGTAACCCGAGTGATTGCGCTTCCTGCGGTGGTGGATGCAGTTCAGCCGGCGGATGCGATCCTGTTGAAAACCACAAGACAATCACCCTTACCATGGAAGACGATACAGAGGTAGAATGTGCGATCCTCACCGTTTTCCCGGTAGATGCGAAGGAATATATCGCACTTCTCCCACTTGATGAGAACGGTCAGAATGAAAGCGGCGAGGTTTACCTCTACGCATTTGCCCGTACTGAGAGCGGTGATCCGATGCTTTCCAACATCGAAAGCGATGAAGAATATGCAAAAGCCGCAGTTGCTTTTGACACAGTGCTTCAGAATGCAAAAGATTCTATGGATAAGATTGACTGATCTGTTAAAGAATTTCATATGTAAGACTAAAATAAGAACCATCATCATTTCATAAAATGTGTGATGGTTCTTATTTTTTATCTTATAGCAATTCCATAAAATAATGCAATCAAGACAGTTCAGCAGAGTGCGAGTTTCCTTCTATAGCCCTCCTCGTAAATTATGTATATAAGAGGATTACTATACAGAATTTCGTCGCAAACTGCCATAAATACTACTATGAATATAGGTTATATATCATAAACACTGCGCACTTTCAGTCCATCCGGCTTTCCATCGAGTATCTTCACTCTGTATTCTCCTGCATTCATGTCAAAATAATTATCTTCAAGAATCAGGTCATCATTCTCATTCCGGATTTCCACACTCTTTGCATATGCTTCTGCCTTAACAACTATCTCATCTCCGTCTACGCGCACAGCCAGTCCGGGATTCAGATAGTGGAAGTATTTCGGATAGGAAAAAATCACAGTTCCCTGAGAAATAATCTGATCATTTTCCCATGCCTCATAACTTACATATTCATTAAAACAGTCAATCTGGGGAAGTTCGACCTTATCCATCCATACAGCAGACAATGCCGGTACTTCCAGCCACTGTTCTTCCTCTCTCAGAATTGTGGCATCTGTCTTTCGCACTGCCCATTTCACCAGAACCCTGTGAGCATCCAGCGTTTCATTGGTCACATTCAGACGGATGGATTTTTCAAATTCAAAATGCTGACGGTTCATATCCGCTTCCACTGTCATCCAGCTCTGTTCTTCACAGGAAAGCATTACAGGCGCAAAGAATCTCTTCGCATAATAATGAAGCGCTTTCCAGCGTCCATAATAATCAATGGATGACCAGGAAATAACCGGCCAACAGTCATTTAACTGCCAATAGATTGCACCCATACAACGTCCCCTGTTTCTGCGGTAATGCTCGACTCCATATCGGATTCCATCTGCCTGGAGAAGCTGAGATGCATAAACAAAATCGCTGAAGTTCTCAGGATAACGGTATGCTGCCTGCATGTATTTGGCAATTTTTCCATTTCCTCCGTAATTTCTCTGATGTTTCTCCATCACATAAGAAAATGGATTCAATTCTTTCGGATCATCTGTTACTGTTTCAAGCGTTTTTACAGACGGGAATGACTGAAAACCAAACTCAGATGCATATCTGAAGAAATATTTACGATATTCTGAAAATGGCTTATTGCCATGCCATACTTCCCAGTAATGCACATCTCCACGGTTCGGATCATTGGGTTCATCAAAGGAACCGCCTGATGACGGGCTTGCAGGCCAGTAGAAGGTATCCGGGTCGTATTCGCTGAGAACTTCCGGAATAATGCGCTCATACATAAACAGATAATCTCTCATTTCTGTCGGCTTTGTCACCCAGGTGCCCTGCTTTACAAACATTTCCATCTCATTGTTTCCGCACCACAGGGCAAGGGATGCATGATGACGGAGGCGTTTGATATTATCAATAAATTCCTGACGGATATTTGCCTCAAACTCCGGTGTCAATTCATAGACAGAGCATGCAAACATAAAGTCCTGCCATACCATCAGCCCCAGTTCATCACAGAGATCAAAGAACCAGTCCTCAGGATAATAGCCGCCGCCCCAGACACGTACTGTATTAAAGTTCGCTCTCTTGCACTGAAGAAGTAATTCTCTGGTACGTTCTCTGGATGTTCTCTGCAGAAGATTGTCCTCAGGGATATAGTCAGCGCCCATGGCAAAGACCTGATAACCGTTTACTTCATGAGCAAAGCTCTCGCCCCACTGGTCTTTCTCTCTATGCATGGTCAGCGCACGGAGACCGATTTTTCTGCACCAGGTGTCTACAATCTTATCTCCGGCTTTCAGGTCTACCTGCACCTGATATAACGGCTGTTCTCCCAGTCCATTTGGCCACCAGAGCTGCGGATTTTCAATCTCCATTTCATCCGGACAGTCATCCCATATGGTTTTTGTTCCATTCGGTGCAGTTACAGTCACCTGATATTCCAGTGCCTGTGCACCTTCATACCCATCTGCTTCGCTCTCTTCCTCATCAACAGTCTCCACATCTACTTCCGGAACCAGCAGGACTTTGCCATCCTTATGTACCTGACGGATATACACGCTGTCCAGTCTGGCAGTTTCAATTCCCAGAAGTGTTACAGGACGGAAGATACCTCCATCCGGCAGACATGCACCCCAGTCCCAGCCGCACATATAGTGAGCTTTGCGCAGATGCATAAATCCCTCAATTGTGTCTTCATTTCCCCTGTTTTTATATTTCTTAAATGCCTCTGCCATGAACTTCAACGGAGAGCGAATGATAACGCGTAAGGTATTTTTGCCGTTTTCAAGCAGCTCTCCTACCGGGAATTCCCAGATTCTGTGCATGTTATCAACTTTTCCAAGACAACATCCATTCAGATAGATGTCCGCAATCGTATCAATCCCGTCAAATCTCAGGATCACTTCCTGACAATCTTTAAACTGCGCTTCTTCATAATTAAATACCGTTCTGTATTCATAATCCTCCTCCATCAGTGCTTTCGCCTGATATTCATTATCCCCAAAGAACGGATCCGGCATCTTTCCGGTCTTAAGAAGTGCCGCATAAATATCCCCCGGAATCTGTGCCGGAATCCAGTCCAGTTGTCTGATATTGCACAACTGCCAGTTTTCATGAAGCTGTAATTTTATCATTTGTCTTATCCCTCTTTGATTATTTTTTACATATGTTTGCATTCAATTATATATATAATATCATACTGCCCTTTTCTAAATCAACTCTGCAAAAGAAATCATTACTGTTCACTCCGTTCACAGTAACAGGAAATCTTTTGCTTGACATTCCCGGAAATTCTATGCACAATAAAGGGAACAGAAACTATGATGTATGGAGTATATAGAAATGAAAGAAAAGTTATATACCATTCCACTTAATGATGCGGTAAATGCCAGTGACGAGTGTCCTTTCTGTTTTATTGAGCGGGAACTGGAGCAGAACTCGCTGGATTTTGTACTGGGTAACAGTTCTTCTTATATGGAAAGTGACATCCGGGATCAGACGGATAAGGCGGGATTTTGCAGGGTACATATGAAGAAAATGTTTGATTATGGGAATACTCTTGGGAATGCATTGATTCTTCAGACTCATTATCATAAACTTCGGGAAGAGATGAGAAAGCAGTTTGATTCTTTTTCACCCGGAAAATCCTCGGTCCTCGCGCGTTTCCGCCGTTCAGATTCCAGCGCAGATAAGAATCCGATTGCTGCATGGACTGCTTTTAAGGATTGCAGCTGTTTTATCTGTCAGAATATTGAGGATACATTTAAACGGTATGTGGAAACTTTTTTCTGGCTGTATCGGCAGGATAATGAATTTAAAAATAAAATTCTGCGCAGTAAAGGCTTCTGTCTGCATCACTTCGGGATTCTGTGCAACGGTGCAGATAAATATCTGAATGATAAAGAAAAGGCTGAGTTTTATCCTGCCATGTTCAGGCTGATGGATGAAAACTTCCAGCGTATGGAAGAAGATCTGGTATGGCTGTCAGATAAGTTTGATTACAGAAATAAGGATGCTGACTGGAAAAACTCCAAAGATGCGCTCCAGCGTGGAATGCAGAAACTTCGCAGCGGATACCCGGCAGATCCGGTGCATAAGGCAAAATAAAAAATTCTCTCTTAACATTTATGAACTGATATACTTCATGATCATTTGTTAAGAGAGAATTTTTTATTACATTACAACTCCATCAATTTCTATATCAGCATCCACATCCTGAGTATAGTCGATATCTTCATATCGGAATCCAAACATATGATAGAAATCTTCCCAGTAACCATCAATATCGCAATATTCCTTTACAGTGTCTGTAGTAACAGCTTTCCAGCATTTTTTTACTTCTTCCTGAATCTCCGGCGTCAGTTCGTAATCATCCATACGAATGAAACCATTCTCATCTGTCTGGAAGCCTGTTGGTGTGTAGAGTTTCTGTGTAAATAGTCTGGCAATCTGCTGAATGCAGTTTTCATGATTTCCGGCTTTCTTCATTACTTTATAGAGGATTGCAAAATACAGCGGCACAACCGGAATTGCTGCACTTGCCTGAGTTACAAGGCCTTTATTTACTGATATTACCGCACAGACATCCGGGTGTGCCTGGTTGATCTCAGACATTGTTTTCTGTAAATGCTGTTTGGCAGTTCCAATGGTTCCGTGATAGTAGATTGGATAAGTCAGTTCCGGTCCGATGTAGGAATATGCTACAGTCACTGCATTCTCAGTCAGTACATCTGCTGCTTTCAGCGCATCGATCCAGTCTGCCCAGTCTTCACCGCCCATAACCTTGACTGTGCTTAAAACCTCTTCTTCAGTAGCCGGTTCTACTGTTTTCTCTGTAATCTCATTGTTTCGCAGATCAAGACTCTTTTCTGTGAAAGCCTCACCTGTAGTCTTCAGGCAGGAGGACCAGATTTTTCCTTCAGAATCCGTACGTCTTGGCGCTGCCAGACTGTAAACTACCAGATCCACCTTTCCCAGATCTTTTTTAATCAGCTCAATTGCTTTATCTTTTATTTCTTTTGAAAAAGCATCTCCGTTGACAGTCTTGGCATAGGCACCTTTTTCTGCTGCCAGGCGATGAAATTCCGCAGTGTTGTACCATCCCGGTGTCGCTGTTCTTCTGCCATTTGCCTGACGTTCAAACATAATCCCAAGGGTGTCCGCACCACAGTTTTCCAGTGCGCAGATTCGTGATGCGAGGCCGTAGCCTGTAGAACATCCGATGATCAGTGCTTTTTTTGTTCCGTTTACCATTCCCTGTTTACAGGCGTAATCTGCCTGGTTGCGCACACTCTCTGCACATCCCTGCGGATGTGCGGTTGTACAGATATATTCTCTTACTTTTGGCTCGATGATCATAACTTTTCTCCCTGAATTTATTTCTTTGCCTGATATTTTTTAGTCAAGCGGATAAAATCATCCGCTTCGTTACTTGTTCATAATCGAATAACTGCTCCGCAGTATATACGCTTGAATTGTATGTATTGCAAATATTTTGAATCTCAAAATATTATAGCAAAGAAAAAGCAGAACGTAAAGTAAAAATCTCAGCTTCTTCCCTATGTTCTACTTTTTTTACATTCTGACTCTGATTTCATCCATAAACTTTGTGAAATATGCTCCGCCAGAACATTACATTTCTTTTTCTCACTATTTCGCAGTAGTGCTTCCAAATCCTCCGTTACGGATTTCTGTAGCATCATCATCTACTGTGATTCCATACTCTACAAAGATTCCCTGCATGAATCCTGTATCTGCCGGGATTGTAAGAGTTTTGTTTTCATTGGAATCATTTGTGATCTTTGAGAAAATATGCCCTTCGTTATCTGAATAGAAATAATCACTGTCAATGATACCAACTGTATTGTTCAGCTGAAGGCGGTATTTAAATCCCAGTCCGCTTCTCGGATAACATTTCAGCACCCATTCCGGCTGCATTTCTACCCGGATTCCTGTCGGGATCTTTACTGTTTCGCCTGGTTTCAGAGTAAATTCTGCCGGTGCGAAAAAGTCATAGCCGGCACTTCCTGCTGTCGCTCTCTTCGGCAGACGGATAGCCTCGTATACTTTCTCTGCTTCTTCCTGAGACTGTGCGAAGGTATCGATCCAGTCTGCTGTGAAGCGTTCTTTGCTTACTTTATGAAATTTCGCGATTCGTTTCATCTGTTTTCCTCCTGTCTGGTCATGCAAAGCTAACACACCTGCTTCGCAGTACACTCATAGCTAAATATTTTGTGATCATCACTGACTGATTCAGTAAAAAAGCAGTTCAGGTACACCTGACGCATACTTGAACTGCCTGTATATTTCTTATTTATGCAATACGACTTTTCCTTCATGAAGAGTTTTGGGAACATCGATCACTCTCTGATTGCTGGAACCTTTCCATTTAAGGGAAAGTTCTTTCTTGTCCACCTCAAATTCACCGTCTACGCAGACATCCAGATAACGCACAATCTCTTCTTTGCAGATCTCCTCCCAGAGGAAACCTGTATAAAGCCAGATTGTTTTGCCAGGATATCTCCTTCTGATCTCCTTCGCAAAGGCTGTTACCTCAGTGATATTTGCCGGGTGCAGTGGATCTCCACCTGAAAAGGTAATTCCGCTCACATAATCCTTATCCAGTTCCGCAAAAATCTCCTTGCGTTCTGCCTCACCGAAAGGCAGTCCGCCGTTTGGATCCCAGGTGACAGGATTCTGGCACTCCGGACAGCAGTGATTGCATCCTGCCACCCAGAGCACTACACGAAGTCCGTCGCCATTAAGCATATCGTCCTTGGTAATATTGTGATATCTCATAATTTTTACGCTTCTTCCGGTACATCCTTCATGCTGAAGCTGATTCTTCCCATCTTGTCTTTGCCAAGGCAGATAACCTTAACTTTATCGCCAAGTGTGAGGACATCCTCAACACGATTGATTCTTTCTTTACAGATTTTGGAAATGTGTACCATTCCCTCTTTACCCGGTGCAAATTCAACGAATGCACCAAACTCTTTGATGCTGACAACTTTACCTGTAAAGATCTGTCCTGCTTCAAAATCAGTTGCAATGATCTTAACCATGTTAGCTGCCTCATCCATGCTCTTCTGATCAACTCCACAGATAGATACCGCACCTTCGTCTGTGATATCGATCTTAACACCTGTACGCTCGATGATCGTATTGATAGTCTTTCCTCTCTGACCTACAACATCACCGATCTTCTGAGGATCGATCTGGATCTGGATGATCTTCGGAGCATATTCGCCTACAGCTGTACGTGGAGCTGCGATGCATTTCTCCATAACTTCTGTCAGGATATATTCTCTTGCTTCTTTTGTACGTCTGATCGCTTCTTCCACGATCGGTCTTGTCAGTCCATGGATCTTGATATCCATCTGGATTGCTGTGATACCGTCATGAGTTCCGGCTACCTTGAAGTCCATATCTCCGAAGAAGTCTTCAAGTCCCTGGATATCTGTCAGAACGATGTAATCATCATCTGTATCGCCTGTTACCAGACCACAGGAAATACCTGCTACCGGTTTTTTGATCGGTACACCGGCTGCCATCAGAGACATTGTGGATGCACAGATACTTGCCTGAGAAGTAGAACCATTGGATTCAAATGTCTCAGATACAGTACGGATCGCATATGGGAATTCCTCTTCGCTTGGAAGTACAGGAACTAATGCTCTTTCAGCAAGTGCACCATGTCCGATCTCACGACGTCCCGGTCCTCTGGATGGTTTTGTCTCACCTACAGAATAGGACGGGAAATTGTAGTGATGCATATATCTCTTTGAAGTTTCAAATTCGTCAAGTCCGTCAAGCTTCTGTGCTTCTGCAAGAGGAGCCAGAGTTGTGATGGTACAGATCTGTGTCTGTCCACGTGTGAACATAGCAGAACCATGTACTCTCGGGATAATATCTGTCTCTGCTGCCAGAGGACGGATCTGAGTAATGGCACGACCATCAGGACGTTTGTGGTCTTTTAAGATCATCTTGCGGACAGTCTTCTTCTGATACTGATATACAGCCTCACCCAGAACTGCAAGCCACTCTTCCTTGTCGGCAAAAGCTTCTTTCAGTTTCTCTGTTACCTGACGGATATTTTCTTCTCTTGTCTGTTTATCGTCAGAGAATACGGCAACTTCCATTTCTGCCGGAGGTACGACCTCTTTGATCGCTGCGAAGAGTTCTTCCGGAACTGCACATGATTCGTAGCTGTGTTTCGGTTTTCCGCATTCTTCTACGATCTTATCGATAAATTTGATGATCTCCTGGTTTACTTCATGAGCTTTATAGATAGCTTCAATCATCTTGTCTTCCGGAACTTCTTTTGCGCCGGCTTCGATCATGATTACTTTCTCTCTTGTGGAAGCTACTGTAAGCTGAAGGTCAGATACATCTTTCTGTGCCATGGTAGGGTTGATGATATATTCACCATTGATCAGACCAACCTGTGTGGTAGCACACGGACCATCAAACGGAATATCGGAAATGCAGGTTGCAATAGAGGAACCAAGCATAGCCGGAATCTCCGGATTACATTCCGGATCAACAGACATAACCATGTTTACCAGTGTTACATCATTTCTGTAATCCTTTGGAAACAGAGGACGCATAGGTCTGTCAATAACACGGGATGTAAGAATAGCATGTTCGCTTGCTTTACCTTCTCTCTTATTAAAACCTCCCGGGATCTTTCCTACTGCATACATTTTCTCTTCGTATTCAACACTCAGCGGGAAGAAATCAATTCCCTCTCTTGGCTCTTTGGATGCTGTTGCTGTGGATAATACAGTAGTATCACCATAGTGCATTAATGCTGCACCGTTTGCCTGTTTTGCAACGCGGTTAATATCTACTGTTAAGGTTCTTCCGGCTAATTCCATGGAATAACTTTTGTACATACGTTCATTCTCCTTTTTTCATAATTCTGTTGTCATTTTCTGTTACCGTTCACTGCATGTCCGGTAACTACTTTATTCTTTTCAAATTTGTCTGTTCCGTCTGCTGACAATTTTGTCCATCAACGTTCAGACTTTTTATGAAATTGTCACATTAAAACAGGAGTCCGAAACAACTGAAAAAACTACTTTTCAGGCAAATATATCTGCCTGTTTTGTTACTTTCATATACAAAATAATCTTTTCAGTAGTCTCGGAAATAACTCCTGTCATGTTTCGCAGCTTCTGAATATGCAGATGCAGTCGAAACAACAAGCCACCGCAATCCTGAAAAACACCATATTTTACAGAACTGCCATATACATAAAAAGGGAGGCGGATGGAAATCCGCCCCCTTCCGCATACTAAAAGGCTATTATTTTCTTAAGCCTAATTTTTCAATCAGTGCACGGTATCTTTCGATGTCTGTTTTCTTCAGGTAAGCTAACAGTCCACGTCTCTGACCTACCATTTTCAGAAGACCACGTCTGGAGTGATGATCTTTATGGTTGCTCTGTAAATGCTCTGTAAGTTCCTGAATTCTTGCTGTAAGAACTGCTACCTGTACTTCCGGTGATCCTGTATCGCCTTCAGTTCTTGCATATTCTTTCATGATCGCTGCTTTCTTTTCTTTTGAAATCATTGTGATTTCCTCCTGTATTCTATAATTATTATTGATTGACCGCCACACATTAAGAGATGGTCGGAGTGTCCGGTCCCTGAACATGGGCTAAATTCACCTTGGTTAGTATAGCACATTGATTCTGGCGTGTAAACCTCTTTTTTACAAAGTTTCAAAATATTCCTGTCCCTTCACAGCATCCCTCTCCAGCTGTGCCTTCAGTGCCTCCAGCGAAGAAAACTTCTGTTCAGGTCTGAGGAATTTTTTGAAATCCACCTTGCAGTATTCCCCATACAGATCTTCATTGCAGTCAAACAGATATGTTTCCACACCAATAAACTTCTCGCCGCCAACAGTAGGCTTATGACCTACATTGGTAATTCCCTGATAACTTCTGTCTCTGAAATGGGATACTGTGATATAAACCCCGTTTGGAGGCATCAGTTTCTCTACCGGAGGGATCAGGTTGGTGGTCGGAAGCAGATATTTATGTCCCATTCCACGTCCATGTTCAACGATTCCTTCCACTGAGAAATCTGTTCCCATAAGGAAACGGAATTTTTCCATATTTCCTCTGTTCAGTTCTTCCCTGACAAAGGTACTACTAATCTTACGGCGTCCGTCCATTTCTTTTGGCAGGACTTCCGTATGAAATCCATATTTCTTTCCGAACTCTTTGAGCATGGCAGGAGTTCCTTTCCGCTCATAGCCAAAACGGAAATCCTCTCCAACTGCCACATAGGAAACCTGCAGATCTCCTATCAGTATTTCTTTTATAAAATTCTCTGCTTTCATGTGCCGTATTTTCTCTGTGAGCGGACATTCCAACAGTATATCCACTCCCATTTCTTCCAATATACGACATCTCTCTTCCTTTGTGAGGATTGTTCTTGAGGCAGTTCCAAGCGCAAGTACAACCGCCTGTGCACCTTCCTGTTTCTGCTCAATAATTTTCTCAACCAGTTTCTGATGTCCGCGGTGTATGCCGTCAAACTTCCCAAGTGTTACCGCACTGTGTGAAATTCTGGGAAAATCATTCTCAATCCTTAAATATTCCATCATGTCTCCTAAAACATTTTTACAGGGAAATACCTGTTTCTTTTCTCGTCCCACTGGTAAACTCCGGCAAAACTGCCTTCACTGCTGCACATACGGATCCATCCGTTTTTCTCCTGTGCATCGACCAGTGCCTGTACAAGAGGATTTCCATTAGCCAGAAGTCTGTCCCCTTCTTTTGTACAGCATACCCTTGGATACTCTGCAAGAATCTCCTCAATACCGAGGATTTTACTCTCTATGGTTCCTTCCTGCACTGCCTCTTCTGTCTGCGCCAGGGTAATGGCATCATCCAGTGTAAATCTGCCCACCTTTGTCCGCAAAAGACTTTCCATGGCAGCTCCACATCCCAGCTTTTCCCCTATATCATGGCACAGAGTACGGATATAGGTTCCCCTGCTGCAGGTCACACGAAAACGCACCAGCGGAAAACTGATATCCAGAATTTCTATCTCATAAAAACGTACAGGTCTTGGTTTACGCTCCACAGTCTTGCCCTCTCTGGCAAGTTCATAGAGTTTCTTTCCATTGACCTTCAGTGCTGAATACATTGGCGGCACCTGCATATAGTCTCCCACAAAAGAACTGACCACTGTGCAAAGCTCTTCTTCTGTAACGGAAAGCTCTGTAGTCTGTGAGAGAACAGTTCCGCTCATATCCTGGGTATCCGTAACAACACCCAGACGCATCACTGCCTCATAGGTTTTCTCTTTATCTGTGATCATATCCACCAGACGGGTTGCTTTTCCCAGAGCCACCGGGAGCACTCCTTCTGCATCCGGATCAAGAGTTCCGGTATGTCCGATTTTCTTCATATGAAGGATTCCCCGAAGCTTTGCCACCACATCATGGGAAGTGAATCCTTTTTCCTTACGGATTACAATTACTCCATCCATCAGACTTCCTGCTCCTGAAACTGTTTGCAGATCTGTTCTGTCACATTGTTGATCACATCATACACAGAACCCTGAAGATCACATCCTGCTGCTCTCATATGACCGCCGCCGCCAAAATATACTGCAATCTTGCTTACATCCACATTTCCATTGGAACGCAGGGAGACTTTGAAAGACTGAGTTTCCACTTCATAGATAAACATGGCAACTTCCACTCCCGCTGTAAGGCGAAGCTGACTGACGATACCGTCCAGATCCTTGCCATCCACACCATAGAACTCCATGTCTCTTTTTTTAAGATATCCGATAATACATTTTCCATCCAGAAGCAGGATACTCTCTGCAAGAACACGCCCCATTACCTGATTCTGCACATAAGTTTTCTGATAGAAAGATTCGTCAATGATCTTACTGAAATTGAATCCTGTCTTCATCAGTTCCCCGGCAATACGCATGGTCTCCGGTGAAGTTGAAGAGTACTGAAATACCCCTGTGTCATGAACCATTCCCGTATAGATCGGCACTGCAATGGTACGGACCACTTTCTCAGGATCAAAAAGCCCATAGAGAACTTCACAGGCAGAGCTTACCTCTCCCCTGATATGATTCACCTGTGCAAATCCGGAGTTACTGATATGATGATCAATACATGCTGTTCTTTTTGCAGTGTCAAAATATGGACCTGCAATGGCAAGTCTGTCTTTTGCACTTACATCACAGGTAACAAAAAGGTCATACTCTTTGTCACCGTCCAGCTCTGTTTTAATCTCATCCATACAGTCAATATGTCCGAAAACAGGTTTGGGATTATCCAGGTACACATCTGCCTGAATTTCCGGATAATAGGTTTTTACATATAAATATAACGCCATACAGGAACCAACGCAGTCACCATCCGGACGGATATGTCCGCCGATTCCCATTGTTTTCACACCTTCCAGTATTTCCGCAATATTTTCCATGTTCTCATCCTCTTTTAATTCTCATCCTGCTCCTCATCCTGTCTGTGGGAGTTGCTGTCTTTCTTGGTAACATCATCAATAAGCTTTGACATATTTACACCATACTCAATAGATTCGTCCAGGATAAAACGGATCTCCGGTGTATTTCTCAGGTTTAAATTACGTGCCAGCTGGCGTCTGATGTAGCCTTCTGCACTGTTCAGACCTTTGATCGTCGCTTCCTTTGCTTCTTTTTCACCCAGCACACTGATATATGCTCTGCAGGTTTTCAGATCAGGAGCCACTTCTACAGCCATGACAGAAGTCATCGGATGAATACGCGGGTCCTTGATCTCGTTGCGGATAATGGTGCTGAGTTCCTTCTGGACTTCCCCATTGATCCGGGTATTCTTAATACTGTTTTTTCTCATTTTAAGTTTTACTCCTATATATCCGGCAATTCTGTTAAATACTGTGAGCAATCCGGATCATCGACTATCCTGATCACATTATTTTCTGAATTACCACAATCAAGTCAAGGTGCGCACCACACTGTACCTGACACTATGAATCGCGCACCCTACCTTTATAAACCATTACTATCTCGGTACTTCTACCATGATATAAGCTTCTACTTTATCTTCCTCTTTCACATCGTTAAATCCGTCAAATACAAGGCCACATTCGTATCCTGCCTTAACTTCCTTAACATCGTCTTTGAATCTCTTCAGGGATGCAAGCTCACCTTCAAATATCTGCTCGCCTTCTCTGGAAATACGAACCTTGCAGTTTCTCTGGAAGATACCATCCAGAATATAGCTTCCTGCAATCGTACCAATACCGGATGCCTTGAACAGCTGACGCACTTCCGCATGACCGATAACTTTCTCCTCAAATATAGGATCAAGCATACCCTTCATGGCAGCTTCTACATCCTCGATTGCCTGATAAATAACTCTGTACAGACGAAGATCTACACCTTCCTGCTCAGCAAGCTGTTTTGCGGTTGCATCCGGACGGACATTAAAGCCGATAATGATCGCATTTGATGTAGCCGCAAGACTTACGTCAGACTCATTGATCGCACCAACACCGCCATGGATCACCTTTACAACCACTTCTTCGTTGGAAAGTTTGGTCAGACTCTGTTTTACAGCTTCCACAGATCCCTGTACATCTGCTTTGACAATGAGCGGAAGTTCCTTCAGATCGCTTGCCTGAATCTGATCAAAGAGATTATCCAGAGATAATTTGCCCTTAGTCTCCTCAAGAAGACGGTTCTTGTTCTCAGATACAAATGCACCTGCAAAGTTCTTGGCTTCCTTATCACTGTCAAATGCAAGAAGAATTTCACCTGCATTCGGCACATCACCAAGTCCCAGGATTTCTACAGGAGTAGAAGGACCTGCTTCTTTAATCCTGCGTCCCTTATCATCCATCATGGCACGAACCTTACCATTGCATGCTCCTGCTGCAATAAAGTCTCCCACATGAAGAGTACCTTTCTGGACAAGGATCGTGGCAACCGGACCTTTACCTTTATCAAGCTGAGCCTCGATTACAAGACCTCTTGCGGAACGGTTCGGATTTGCCTTTAATTCACATACCTCGGCTGTAAGAAGGATCATCTCAAGAAGAGTATCGATTCCCTCTCCTGTATGTGCGGATACAGGAACAAAAATCGTACTTCCGCCCCAGTCTTCCGGAATCAGTTCATATTCAGAAAGTTCCTGTTTTACACGCTCAATATTAGCACTTGGCTTATCAATCTTGTTGATTGCAACTATGATCTCAACGCCTGCCGCCTTCGCATGGCTGATAGCCTCTACTGTCTGAGGCATCACACCATCATCAGCTGCTACAACCAGAACTGCAATATCTGTGGAGTTTGCACCACGCATACGCATAGCTGTGAAAGCTTCATGTCCAGGTGTATCCAGGAATGTGATCTTCTGTCCGTTAACCTCTACTACAGAAGCACCGATGTGCTGTGTGATACCGCCTGCCTCTCCACGTGTTACATTTGTCTTACGGATTGCATCCAGAAGGGATGTTTTACCATGGTCGACGTGGCCCATAACACAGACTACAGGTGGTCTTGAAACCATATCTTTTTCGTCTTCTTCATCCTCTTTGAGGAGTTCTTCGATAACGTCTACCTTCTCTTCCGGTTCTGCAATGATATCGTATTCCAGAGCAATCTCCTGAGCTTTCTCAAAATCGATCTCATGGTTTACAGTAACCATCATACCCTGCATAAAGAGCTTCTTCACAATTACTGACGGCTGCATTTTCATAGCTTCTGCCAGTTCGCGGATCGTCATCTTCTCCGGAAGTGTGATTTCCTTAACCTCAGGTTTCTTCTCTTCCTGTTTTGGCTGCGGAGCCGGTTTCTGCAGAGCTTTCGGGATTCTGGAATTCTTATTGAATCCACCCTGATTTGGTCTGCGTCCGCCACTCTGTGTCTTATCAAAATCTTTTTTCTTGTTTTTGTTCTCTCTGTCTCTTTCTCTCTTGCTGTCTTTGGAAGTCTTTGTCAGTTCCGGTGCAAATGCCATATCGTCATTCTTTCTTGTATTCTGGCGCTGTCCCTGACGTCCCTGACTGCCGCCGAAGCGTCCGTCACGTCCTTCACTTCTGTTTCCGTCCGGACGACCCTGGCCATTGCCCTGCGGTCTTCCTCCCTGACGGTTTCCATCTCCCTGTGGTCTTCCCTGTCCGAAACGTCCTCCCTGACGATTTCCATCGCCCTGGAATCTTCCGCCCGGACGGCCCTGGCCATCGCCCTGGGATCTTCCCTGTCCGAAACGTCCTCCCTGGCGGTTATCTCCCTGGGATCTTCCCTCGCCCTGAGGTCTTCCCTGACGGTTTCCTTCGCCCTGGTTTCTTCCCTGGCCAAAACGTCCTCCCTGGGATCTTCCTTCACCCTGAGGTCTTCCCTGACGGTTCTGTCCGTCCGGTCTTCTGTTGCCTGTACCTGGGCGGTCATTATTATTTCTTCTTGGTCTTTCACCGTCTGTTCTTGAACTGTCGGAATTTCTTCCTTCTGCATTTCTTGGTGAACCTGTTCTCTCGCCTTCAGCTTTCACAGATTTCTTTCTTGTTTTTCCTCCGTCACTTGCATTCTGTGCATGAAAAACACGGATAATATTTTTTTTCTTTTTAGGTGTTTCAGTTTTATCTCCTTCTGATTTTGCTGTTACAACCTTTTCTTCTGTCTTGGGAGTCTCCAATTTCGCAATATGCTCCTTTCCCCTGTTATTATTGTCTTTTCTGAATCTATTCTTTACTTCCGAAACCGCAGGCTCATCCACCATACTCATATGGCTTCTCACATCAACGCCTTTTGATTTCAGAAACTCGATCACTTCTCTGTTCTGTCGTCCAAGCTCTCTGGCCAGCTCATGTACTCTTAATTTTGACAATCGCTATACCTCCTTCATGATTGCTTTCGCAAAGTTCTCATCCTGGACAGCCAGACAGGCGCGGTACTCCTTTCCCATTGCTCTGCCTAAGCTCTCTTTATCTGAGAAGAAGAAAATCGGAACTTCATAAAAACTGCACATATTCCTGAATTTCTTCTTTGTATTCTCGGAGGCATCCTCAGCAACGATCACAAGCAGTCCTTTTCCGGTCTTTACAGATTTCTCTGTGGAAAATTCTCCGCTTACGGTCTTGCCTGCTTTGGTAGCCAGCCCTATCAGCGACAGTACTCTGTTATTTTTCAATATCTTCCAGCTCCTTCTTAAGTCGTTCGTATACCTCATCCGGAACCGCAGTTTTCAGTGAACGCTCAAGTCCATGATTTTTAATCGCTTTATCCAGACATTCTCTGGAAAGACACAGATATGCGCCTCTGCCGTTTTTCTTACCGGTAGTATCAAGCACGATCTCATCTTCTGTAGTCTTAAGAACTCTGAGCATCTCTTTCTTGCTTTTCATTTCCCTGCAGCCGGTACACTGGCGCATGGGAATCTTATTCTTCGTCTTCATTCTCTCCTGCTTCCTGAGCCTGTGGCTCTTCTTCTACAGGAACTTCCTCTGAAACTTCTTCTGCTTCGGTTTCTTCTGTCAGGGAATCTTCTGCTGAAGTTTCCTCTGCTGATGCCTCAGCTGCATCTTCTGCAGTCTCGTCATCATCATAATCATAGAAATCACCGGCTTCTTTTGCCTGAGTCTCACTCTTGATGTCAATCTTAAATCCTGTAAGTCTTGCAGCAAGACGTGCATTCTGACCTTCTTTACCGATTGCAAGGGACAGCTGATAATCAGGAACAACTACCAGAGCTGTCTTCTCATCAGGATCTGCCATAACTGCGATAACCTTTGCAGGGCTCAATGCATTCTCGATCAGGATTGCAGGATTCTCATCCCAGTTGATGATATCGATCTTCTCACCGCGAAGTTCCTCAACTACTGCATTGACACGTGCACCGTTCATACCTACGCATGCACCAACTGCATCTACATCCGGATCGTTGCTCCATACAGCGATCTTTGTACGGGAACCGGCCTCACGTGCGATGCTCTTGATCTCAACAGTTCCGTCTTTTACTTCTGCAACTTCTGACTCAAAGAGACGTTTCACAAGTCCCGGATGAGTTCTGGATACCAGAATACGAGGTCCCTTCGGGGTATCCTTGACTTCAAGAATATACACCTTTATTCTCTCTGTCGGCTGGAAGGTTTCCCCTTTCACCTGTTCATTCTCACTTAATACTGCATCTGCCTTACCAAGATTGATGCTTACATTCTTGCCCATCACACGCTGTACAATACCGGTTACTACTTCTTTTTCTTTTCCATAGTATTCATCATACAGCACTTTACGTTCTTCCTCACGGATTTTCTGCAGGATAACGTTCTTTGCATTCTGTGTCGCAATACGTCCGAATTCCTTAGACTGGATCGGAACCTGTATCATGCCTCCGATCTCAGCTCTTGATGTGATTTTCAAAGCATCTGCCAGAGAAATCTCCATTGCAGGATCCTCTACGTATTCTACGATACTTCTGTCTGCATACACTGAAAAATCGCAGGTTTCCGGATTAATAGTTACATGTACATTGTCAGCTTTTCCAAAATGGTTTTTGCAGGCCTGGATCAGAGACTGCTCAATTGCCTCAAGCAAAGTATCTTTGCTGATACTCTTTTCCTTTTCAAGGATATCCAGTGCCTCCTTTAACTCTCTGCTCATTTTTTTCTTATCCTCCCGAATTAACTAAAACTCTATTGCGAGGCGTATCAGGGCTGTGTCTTTCTTATCAAAAACACGCTCGGTTCCATCCTCATCGATTGTCACACTGTTACTATCATATGCGGTCAAAATCCCGCAGAACTCTTTTTGCTTCTCGATTGGCCGATAGGTACGGATTTCCACCAGTTTTCCCATGTTTCTCTCAAAGTCTTTGTCTTTCTTCAGCGGTCTGTCCAGTCCCGGTGAACTGATCTCCATGATATAACTGTCTTCAATAAAATCATTCTCATCCAGTTTGTCACTGAATGCTCTGCTGACTGTCTCGCAGTCATTTACTGTAATTCCGCCTGGTTTGTCAATGTATCCTCTCAGATACCAGTTTCCTGCTTCCTTTACATATTCTACATCAACCAGTTCAAAGCCGTTAAGTTCTACGATCGGTGCCAGAAGTTCCTCTGCGCGCTTTTCATACTCTTCCCGTCTGCTCATTTTCCCACCTGCCTTTCCATGCAACAAATAAGAGTGGGCTCACGCCCACTCCTTTGTCAACAAGTTCTAATTTAGATGTATTGTAACACCAATTTCCGGCAATTGCAAGGCTTTTCCTGCAAAAACCTTGATTTTAGCGGATTTGTTGGTTTTATATACGTGGTTTTGTTCCTTTACTGTCCCGTTTGGACAGTTTTATCCTGTTGAGAACATAGGGTTTATCATGATAAGTAATGGTATATTCCTGGCGGCTTTCCAGAAGATATGCATGATCCAGCTTATCTCCTTCTGCCAGTTTCATTCCACGTACCCCGATAGATGTTTTCTTCATAGCAGAAATATCCTGTTTCTGAAATCTTAAGAAATATCCGCCTTCACTCTGGAATACCACCTGTTCCATTTCATCCGCAGAACCCACAAAGATCAGAGAATCCTCTTCAGCAAGTTTCGTAGACACGATCGTTCTCTTCGCCACATCAAACTCTGCACCACTCACCAGCTTGCACATGGATGCAGCAGTGACAAACAGAAGTGTATTTTCTTTTACAGATGCCAGTGGTGCTACATAGAGCATACGTTCCTGTGCACTGTCATAATTGCTCAGATTATCTGCCGGTGTCCCCTTATCCCTGAAACGAACCAGCGGAATATCTGCCACCTTGATACTGTGCATCTTTCCATTATCTGTAAAGATACAGATCTTATCTGTATTCATACAGTTAAACACATATTTGTTCTCTGCATTGGCAGCTTCTTTATTTCTCTCATATGCAGACTTATCAATGGTCCGCATATATCCGAAGCGGTCCATAAGGAATGTGACTTCCATTTCTTCCATCTTCTTTTCCTCATAGACAACTTCTTCTGCATTCTCGATCACTGTGCGGCGTTTCGTACCGTATTCTTTCTTGATCTGATCCAGTTCTTTCATGATCACTTCTGCCATGGAATCATAATTATTCAGGATATCTTCATAAATGGCAATGTTCTTCATTGTTTCTGCATAGTCTGCCTGAAGTGCCTCGATCTCCAGACCGATCAGTTTGTACAGACGCATATCCAGGATCGCAGCTGCCTGTTTTTCTGAGAAATGCAGCTTCTGCGCAGCTTTCTCGCTTGATTTGCTCTTGAACCTGATTCCTTCTGTCACACCGTCAACCAGGCATTTCTTTACCTGTTCTCTGTTCTTGCTTCCTCGCAGGATCTCGATGATCAGGTCGATCACATCACATGCCTTGATCAGACCTTCCTGGATTTCTTTCTTCTCCTGCTCTTTATTCAGAAGTGTGGTGTACTTTCTGGTCGTGACATCGAATACGAAATCTACGTGATGCTCGATCACCTGCTTCAGACTCAGAGTCTCCGGTCTGCCATCCGCAACTGCCAGCATATTCACGCCAAAAGTATCTTCCAGCTTTGTCTTCTTGTAGAGCATATTGGTAAGATTCTCTACATCTGCGTCACGCTTCAGGTCAAGAACAATACGGATTCCCTCTTTGGAAGACTGATTGGAAATATCCACGATATCTGTTGTCTTCTTGTTTTCCACAAGAGACGCAATATCATTCAGGAATTTTCCGATATTTGCACCGATCATTGTGTAAGGAATCTCTGTGATCACAAGCTGCTGTCTGCCGCCTTTGAGCTTCACTGTCTCCACCTTACCTCTGACACGAAGCTTACCTGTTCCTGTCTCGTAAATCCTGAGCAGATCATCTTTATTTACTACCAGACCACCTGTCGGGAAATCCGGTCCCTTGAGATAGCGCATCAGCCCTTTGACACTGATGTCATTATTCTTCATATATGCTTTTACAGCATCTACCACTTCACCCAGATTGTGAGGCGGAATACTGGTTGCCATACCGACAGCGATACCATCCGCCCCGTTTACCAGCAGATTCGGGATTCTGACAGGAAGTACCACCGGTTCCTTCTCTGTCTCGTCAAAGTTCGGCATAAAATCTACTACATTCTTATCCAGATCTTCGAGGAAGACATCCTGTGTCAGTTTCTCCAGTCTGGCTTCTGTATATCGCATGGCCGCTGCACCGTCGCCCTCGATGGAACCGAAGTTTCCATGTCCGTCAACCAGTGTTTTGCCTTTCTTAAAATCCTGAGCCATTACCACAAGTGCTTCGTAGATCGAACTGTCACCATGGGGGTGATATTTACCCATGGTGTCACCTACGATACGGGCACATTTTCTGTATGGTCTGTCATAACGGATACCCAGTTCATACATATCATACAGAGTTCTTCTCTGTACAGGCTTCAATCCATCACGCACATCCGGCAGGGCTCTGGAGATAATAACACTCATGGCATAATCTATATAGGATTTCTGCATGACCTCCGCATAGTCGGTAGGAATCACATTCTCCTGTTTTGTTTCCATTTAATTTCTTTCCTCCATCTCAGACACATATCCATGTATCTGTCTTAATTTCCACATAACACTCCGGCGAAATCAGATGTCCAGCTCTGCATCCTGTGCATGCTCATAGATAAATTTCTTTCTCGGCGGGACATCGCTTCCCATCAGAATCTCTGTCACGCTTGATGCAAGTCTCGCATCTTCAATCTCCACCCGCTTCATCATTCTAGTTTCCGGATTCAGAGTCGTCTCCCAGAGCTGCTCCGCATCCATCTCGCCCAGACCTTTATATCTCTGAAGAGTAAAGCTTCCCGGCTTATGGGCACGTCTGTATCTCTCCAGTGCCTTATCATCGTACAGGTATTCCTCCTGCCCCTTCTTAAGCATGACTTTATATAATGGCGGCATGGCAATATACACATGTCCCTCAGTGATCAGATCCGGCATGAAACGATAGAATAAAGTAAGGAGCAGTGTGGAAATATGCGCCCCATCCACATCGGCATCAGCCATGATCACAATCTTGTCGTAACGAAGCTTCGTAATATCAAAGTCATTTCCGTATCCTTCGGAGAATCCACATCCGAATGCATTGATCATGGTCTTAATCTCCGCATTGGCAAGCACCTTATCAATAGTAGCCTTCTCCACATTCAGTATCTTACCTCTGATAGGAAGGATCGCCTGATAATTACGATCACGGGCAGTCTTTGCGGAACCTCCCGCAGAATCTCCCTCTACGATAAAGATCTCACACTGGGAAGGATCCTTTTTTTCACAGTTTGCCAGCTTTCCGTTAGAATCAAAGGAATATTTCTGCTTTGTCAGAAGATTCGTCTTCGCCCTCTCCTCTGTTTTACGGATCTTTGCTGCTTTCTCTGCGCAGGAAAGGATGGTCTTAAGAGTCTCCAGATTTCTGTCAAAATAAAGTACCATCTGCTCTCCTACAACCTTTCCGGTTGCGCGTGATGCATCCTGATTATCCAGCTTTGTCTTGGTCTGTCCCTCGAAACGAGGTTCCGGATGCTTGATGGAAACAACTGCTGTCATTCCGTTACGGATATCTGCACCTGTGAAGTTCGGATCCTTGTCTTTAAGAACACCAATCTCTCTCGCATAAGTATTCATGACTGTAGTAAATGTAGTCTTAAATCCGGTCAGATGAGTACCGCCCTCTGCATTGTAAATGTTATTACAGAAGCCCAGTACATTCTCACGAAATTCATTGGTAAACTGGAATGCCACCTCTACCTGAATGCCGTCTGCTTCCCCTTTCAGGTAAACCGGATCATGCAGGACTTCTGCACTGTGGTTCAGATCCTTGATAAATCCAATGATACCGTCCGGCTCATGATAGGTAATATCCTCGACCTCTGCACCTCTTTTATCCTCAAAGCGAATAGTCAGTTCCGGATTCAGATATGCAGTCTCATGAAGTCTGCTCTTTACTTCTGTTGCTGAGAATCTGGTCTTTTCAAAAATCTCCGGATCCGGCAGGAAATTGATACTGGTTCCGGTCTGTCTGGTCTTACCCAGCTTCGGCAACAACCCTTCCTCAAGTTCAATGGTCGGGATTCCCCGTTCATAGTGATCATGATGCACATATCCGTCACGACTGATCTTAATGTCCAGATATGTAGACAGGGCATTCACAACCGAAGAGCCTACTCCATGAAGTCCTCCGCTGGTCTTATAGGCAGAATTATCAAATTTACCGCCTGCATGAAGAGTTGTAAATACAAGTCTCTCTGCCGATACTCCTTTCTCATGCATATCTACCGGGATTCCTCGTCCGTTGTCTGTTACTGTACAGGAACCATCTTTCTCCAGAACTACATGGATCAGACTGCAGTATCCTGCCAGATGTTCATCTACTGCGTTATCTACGATCTCATAAATGAGATGATTTAATCCTTTTCGTGAAACACTTCCGATGTACATTCCCGGACGCTTACGAACCGCCTCCAGACCTTCCAGGACAGAGATGCTCCCTGCATCATAGGTGTTTTTCTTTGCCATGTCTGTTACATTTCCTTTCTTTCTATCAACCGGATTGCTTACTGTAAATCCGGGAATGATTTTTTGCATTGCAAACACTTGTTCGTATTATAACCCAGTTTTTATTCTTTTTCAAGTGCGAACTTTCCCTTGTCAACGGAATAAAACACAAAAAATAATCAGAACCGAAATTCTGATCCTTTTCTGACTGTAAGCCTGTTCTGTTATAATTTGAGTGCATTTATCTTATCATTGGTTTTTTCAGCTGTCAACTGTTTCGTTTGCCTACAAGGCTGTTTGGCATTATTTTTACAGTAGAAATATCTGTAAGAAACAGAAGCTATTTCTTTGTCTTGATTTTCTTAATTGCGGAGTATTGATTGTAAACTCTGGATTTAAGGAAGAACAGGAAAATAATCGCCCAAAATGGACTTGATAAATAGCCATAGATGCTGTATAGTAAAAATGTAAACGATAATCTATACTTTCTTATAAGTGATTTTTCAGGCAATATCTGCCACTGATTCCAAAGATAAAAATACATAATTTTAAAGAAATTAAGTGTTCAATAAAACTCGTCAAAATGTTATAATATAAGTACAAAAAGGAGTGTTATATGAATAATACGATTTTTGATGATGTATTCCGTACAATGATTGAGAAGATGCCATACCTGGCAGTGCCGCTGATCAATGAGGTATTCCATACATCATACCCGGAAGATGTGAAGATCACACAGCTTCGCAATGAACATCAACAGGAGGATGGAGAGATCATTACAGATTCCTGTCTGCTGATTGGAAGGAAAATGTACCATATCGAGTGTCAGAGTACAGATGACATGACAATGGTAATAAGGATGATCGAATATGATTTTGCAATTGGCATAGAACATGCTGAAAAGCAGGGGCGCAGATACCGGATAGAATTTCCAAAGTCCTGCGTACTGTTTCTGAGAAGTTCGGAGAACACGCCGGATTATCTGGAAGCAGATGTAGTTTTTCCAGATGGAAATACATATTTATATTCCATACCTGCTATAAAAATGGCTGATTATACAAAAGACAGCATCTTTGAAAAAAACCTGTTAATGCTGTTGCCATTTTATATTATGAGATACGAGAAAAAAGGACATGATTTTAATAACAATCCGGAATTATTCCAGATGCTTTTAAACGAATATGAAGATATCAGGGTAAATTTGGAAGAGGAACTGACGGAGACAGGTAAATCGGAACTGTATACAGATTTGACAAAGTTAATTGTAAAGATTGCGGATTATATTTTCCGTAAGGAGGAAGATGTACGGAAAGGAATAGGTGATATTATGGGCGGAAAAGTTCTGGAACTGGAATCTGAAAGACTTAAAGCTGAGGGACGTACAGAAGGAGAAGCAATTGGACAGGCAAGGGGTGAAACTCGACTTGGAAGCCTGATTACTCGATTACTTCAGGATCAGAGAACTGAAGAAATCCCGATTGTATCAACAGACGCCAAAAGACGTGAGCAGTTATATAAAGAATACAATCTCTAAGAAAAATGGCAGGAGAAAAGGCAGATGCCTTTCCTCCTGTTGTCGTCATATATGTTTTATTTTTGATTTTTATTGGCAAATTACAAGTTGATTTTTCAGGCAGATTTCATTCAGAATCCTGTAAGAAACAGAAGCTATTTCTTTGTCTTGAACTTCTTCATTGCGGAGTATGGACTGTAAACTCTGGATTTATCCTTGGAGGTCTTATTCCAGGAACGTACTGTCACATACCAGGTGCCTTTCTTTATGTTTGTAAAGGTTACAGTTACGGTATTTTTGCCTTCTGTACGTTTCACATATTTTTTAACCGGATATTTCTCACCTGCGGAAGTCTTGTATTTGGTTCCAAGCAGGATCTCATAACCTGTGGCATTTTTGCATTTTGTGTAAGTAATAGTCACAGTGTTTCCTTTTACAGTAATATCCCTGATCTTTGGCTGCTGTGGTGTGACAACAGTGATCTTAATCTTCTTAATCTTTGTCCAGGAACCATAGACCTTATTGCCCTGTGCATCCAGAGCCCAGCTTCGGGCTGCCACATACCAGGTACCTTTTGAAAGATATTTGAAAGATGCCTGTGGCTTGCCGGTTGAGGAAACTGTTTTGCTGAACTTTCCGGTTTTGAGCATATCTGATTTTTTACTGATCACGAAGTCATAACCCTGAGCGCCTGCACATCCTTTGGAAAGTTTGACAGTAAGCTTGTTTCTGTCAATGGAATGGCTGGAAATCTTTGTGTCGGCAGGACGCAGGTATGTACCGTTTTCATCTGTGATACTTCCGTCTGCATGAATGACTCTGCCATTGAGAGATTCTGTACCAAATGCTATGAAATAATCCTGTCCCTTGGAAAGGGTAAAGTCAGCATATGGAATACTGCGCTCAAATGCACCGCCTACAGTTACAGTCTGGATACACTGCAGAACCCCATTCTCAACATCATACCAGAACAGATTTGCCATAAGTCCTGCACAGGAGGCATCTGCCTTTACGGAAAGCACAGCCGGGAAATCGAAAGCTCCGCTTCTTCCAAGATGGAAACCGAAATCATTCTGGTTTGTGGAGATCAGGCTGTATAATGCTGCCGGGATATATTCTTCTGTATTTGTAACAGAAAGATCGGTATCTGCAGGTGTTTCTGCTGTAATGGAAGTACCATTGATCTTCCAAATGAAACCATTCTCCATATCAAGGTTCAGGGAAATATCTTTGCCTTTTATTTCGGATAAAACAGTGGCAGGAAGTACCTTGGCACCATTCATGGTAATGGAAATGGTATCTTTTTCTTGGGAAGCCCTGATCAGATCATTGACAGCATCCCAGCCTTTCTTCTGGAAACTTCCCTCAATATAAGGTTCCCCGTCACCAAGTTTACCGAGGTTTTTTGTATCCTGATGTTTGCAGCGTTTACAGGTGTAAGTTATGATTCCGTCAGTTTCTGCAGTTGGTTCTGTAGTGATAACGCCGTTGTCATAATCATGGCCGTATGCAGGAATCGTGGAGCCGTAATAGATGGTTCTCTCGCAGTCGTTACAATAGGTATCTCCGCTGTAACCGTTGGAAGTACAGGATGGAGAGGAGTAGTAGCGTCCCACGGTATTTTTGTGTTCACATTCATTTCTGATGATTGTGTAAGTGATTTCTTCATTGTGGTAATTTCCTTTATCGTTGCCCTTGTAAATTGCGGTAGCTGTAATGGGTTTTCCAACTTGCAAATCTTGATTAAGATCAACATTTGAACTCCATGTCCAGTTAGTAGGAAGAGAATTGGTAATGTCGTTGATCTTTTTACAAGACCATGGAACGTATATTGTGGTTTGGGTCGTATATCCGGGTGCTTCAGGAGCAGGATTAATCGTGAAAGTCCAAGAACTACTTGTAAAACTGTTTCCTGCTATATTTGCCTTTACGGTATAAGTTCCTGCATTGATAGCCCCATTTGGTTGCAGAACATCATTTTCATTATAATAGGACAGTTTAATTTCATTTTTTATATCATCAATATTACATCTTAAAGGGGCTTGTGCTGTTCCATTATATGTTAGATATGCTGAAGACAAAATAAAGTCATTATTTGTAATAGGCTTGAATTCATTACTATTTTTGTCAACATAATAGGTCTGTTTTTTACTTCCGACAGAAATAGTCTGTGTTTTACCAATTAGCCATGCATACAGATTTTTATCATCCTGTTCGACTGCCTTGTGATTCTGGGGTTTCCATAACGTAGGAGTTCCATCAACATCAATTATTACATCCTCAGAATTTGGATTTTCAATAGTACAACAGTAAACCTTTCCCCCTTTAGCATTTGTTGGGGAACCGGATACGGAAGAGGCTTTTACGGAAGAGGCTTTTACCGAGCCGCCATTAATGGTAATACCACTGCAAGAGCCGTTTAAGCCGCCACCAATTCCAGCACCCCACGTAGAACTAGCAGTTACAGAACCACTATTAATAGTAATATTCCTGCAAGAGCCGTTAAGGCCGCCACCAATTCCGGCACCAGAGAAAGAACTAGCAGTTACAGAACCACTCTTAATGGTAATATTACTGCAAAAGCCGCTATTGCCGCCACCAATTCCAGCACCACTCTTAGAACTAGCAGTTACAGAACCACTATTAATAGTAATATTCCTGCAAGAGCCGCTAATGCCGCCACCAATTCCGGCACCAGCCCCAAGCCCATTGCTACTAGCTTTTAAGATTCCTGTAGTAGTGTTTGAAGCATTGATTATTATAAGCTGAGCTTCGTTATCTTTCTGTAAACCGGCAGAGTCTCCATCAATTGTTATAAGGTTATTTGTGCCTGTTAAATATATAGTAACTTTAGCCTTAACATTATCAGCTATTTTCAGTGCCGGACCAGCAGATGTATTGATATTTACGTTATCAAGATAAATGTCGATGTTTTCTTGCTTTAAAAACGTTCCATTAACCACAATTCTATTTGTCGTTTGCTGGCTATTATAACATGTGAATTTGTGATCTCCTGCCGAAGTTATAGTATAAACTCCACCCGAAACCTTAGTATTATCAGTTAAATCAATTACTTCATTTTGTGCATTTTCCGCAGCAGCCATTGCCTCATCGGGGGTATCGTTAAATTCAGGAATCTCCTCTGAACTGAATACAGACAGTTCCTCATCTGTCTCTCCTGCTGCTTCCTGCTCCTCATTGGTAAAAATCTCCGGCGTTTCTTCCTCAGACACTACATCCGGATTTCCGGAAGTAAATTCCTCCGCAAATATAGTCTGGGGAAGCATATTTGTGGAACACAGTGCAAGTGCCAGAATCCCGGCTAATAACTTTTTCTTCATACATTCACCTCTCCTTTCTTTATACATGATCTTCTGCATCCTGACTCTTTTGTCCTCTTTTTCTGAATTTGATACATAATGCGGTAATCACGACTGCCACCGTAAAGGAAATGACAGCCACCAACACATAACCGCCTGCGCCTTCATGCAGCAGAATTGTGCCGTACATTCCCGTGGCGTTTATTGGTTGGCTTTGCATAATCTCCATTGCCCCCACAAGGGACAGGAACAGCAGGGTACACAGAACGGACAGACGGCAGACTGTGCGCCGCTCCTGGCGGCGGTGGTATTCATGCATTCGCTTTTTTACCAATTCGATACGCTTTTCTGTATCGTACATACCTTCCAACCTCCTTCCACAAAAACAGTCTTAAAAGTCTTTCACTTATATAGGTACAAAAAAAGCGAAAAACTCTCACCTGAAAATCAAATTTTTTCAAAAAAATTTGAGAGCTGCCGAAACAGCTCCCAAAAGAGAAAAATCAGGTTATATTATTGTATCGAACTGCGGAAGATCAGTTTTCCCGCTGCCAGGATCAGTACGGGCAGCAGATAAGCAATATACTGTGCTGCACTGCCATAGGCAATCAGAAGATTATAAATTGCGTGAAAGGTGATTGCTGCTCCCAGCAGACCGCAGGTTCCGGCAATCTTCAGCCATGTTCTCTGCCACACATATGCAAGTCCACCGCCGACAATGGCCCCACAGATCACATGCATGGCTCCTGTCCCAATACCACGGAAGAAAATAAAAGAAAAATGTCCGGCTCCGTTTTGGATCAGGTAGCAGACGTTCTCAAATGTGGCAAAGGAAAGAGCTATAACTACGGCGTTATTTTTTATCTGCTCTCTTTTCGGCTCAAATATCAGCAGATAAAAGAGCAATGGCAGAAGTTTCATCACTTCCTCCACCACCGGGGCGATCTCTGTGGTAGCTGCAAAGGTGTCCGCTTTATAAAGTGCAGCGAAAAAGGTGTTGATGTATGCGGAAAGTAGACAGACACCCATCCCGGCAAAGCAGAACAGAAAGAATTTTCTCTGCCGCTTTCCCATACACAGAGCAGCGATCAGCAGGGGCGAGGCCATGCAAAGAAATACGTTTTCAATATATGTCATACCTGCACCGCCTTTCCTGTGGCTGGCAGCAGTGCAAACAGGCAGCCTGTAAGCAGAAGATCAAGCCAGCAATAGGGAGCGGAAATGGAATAACCCGGCCACAGACAGCCGGAGATCCAAAGAGCATACTCCACCGCCACATAGCACAGCACCCCAATGTGGAAATACCGCATCTTACACGCTGTTCCCGTCTGTATCTGCGCATAAGCAAGACCCCGGATAGAATGATAAGAAACAACGATCATCATGCCACACCAGAGCAGATTGGAGAGAACATCCCCAAAAGTACAGTAAAATACACAAAGCGGAACGCCGATCAGAGGAGCTATCAGAGATTTCCGTGTCGAAAAGTCTCTTTCCTCTGCAGAGGAAAGGGTGTATTGCAGAAGATAAAGGAAAATCACGCTGGCTATCCAGCCGAACTCTGACACATAAAAGACCTGCGGCGTTTCAGAAAACAGAAGCAGATACAGCGTCCAGTAAAGAGAGCCAAGGGCAAAGCAGCCGTAAAAGCAGGTCAGCAGGAAATATATCTGTTTTCGATCTTTCAGATACCGAATACCACTCATACAAAAGCCCAGCAGGGTAACAGCGAATTGAAAAAAGTTACTGAACAGTTCCATCCCCATTGTCCTCCTTTTGTTTCTCCGTCTGCTCCTCTTTGTTCAGCTGATGGATGCGAAAACACAGAATAGTCACGCACGCGCCGAGAACAAAAGCCAGCAGTCCGATCACCATATATCCCAATGCGGTGCTGCCGCCCAAAATTGTTGCCGCAGTTTCAAAGCCTGAAGAAGTACCGGGTTCGACCCGCCCGATAATACCGGGCATGGCAAAGGAAATCCCAACGATCACTGCAAAGCATGCCGCTATACAGACAGCAGAGATAATCCGTCTGCGCCGCAGTCTCTGCTGTTGTTCTTTTTTTGCAATACGCCGTTTTACCTCAGCAATCCGTTCCTCATCTTTCAGCATTCGTAATACCCTCCCGTTTCAATAATCCGCGTAAACGCTCTTTCCCCCGGTACACCATATTTGTGATCTGCTTTACACTTTTCCCCATAACCTCAGCTGCCTGTTGATAGCTCATGCCCTCAAAATAGGTCAGATAAAGAGCCTCCCTATAATCTGGATTTAACTCGTCCATGCAGAGATGCAGGATCTGGTTTCGCTCTTTTGTGCGGACGACCTCCTCTACCAGCGTTTGTGCCTCCGGTTCTCTGGTCAGGTTGTCAAGACTGAAGATAATCCGCCGTCTGCTTTTGTGGCGTAATGCCATGTGACGCGCTGCTTTATAGAGGTAAGCCTTAAAACATCCATTCCGGATGCGGGGCTTTTTCATAAACAGCCAGGAAAAGGTTTCCATCATTAAATCCTCCGCTTCGTGGACGTCATGCAGATAACCATCAATGTATAAGGTCAGCGGATCACCGTATTTTTTTATCAACAGTTCAAGTCCTGTCTCATCACCGCACAGATATTGCCCATAAAGTTCTTCATCAGTGACCATATCGTTCTTCCTTTCCAAGTATTACTCCTCTATTGTCAGATGAAAGCTCCAGGTTCGTGAATCATTTTTGTCTGCGAAGACATACAACATGTCAGGAGAAATCCCTGACAAAAAAATAACCAGAGCCTAAGCTCTGGTTAAATTCTCACTATTTTGTAGCAGCCAGTACGGGAATCGAACCCGTGTTTTCGCCGTGAGAGGGCGACGTCTTAACCCCTTGACCAACTGGCCATTTGTTTATCTGTCGTTCGCTCTTCGCTGTCGACTCGTTTAATATACACCATCTTTTTCTAAAATGCAAGTACTTTTTTAAAAAAATTTCAATTTTTTTATTTTTCTCGAATTTTTCGTTCAAAATGCCCTGTATTTACGTTGCTTTTGCCACAAAAAGGGAGGGATTTTTTGTTCCAGAAAAGAAATGCCATGGCAGCTCCACCGCTTTCCATGGCATTTCCCAGTTATTTATTTCTGTTTCTGACTGTTTTTTATTCCTCTATATCCTCCGCAGGCTCTGCCGGAATGAATACGCGGGATTTCTTTTCTTCGTGTTTATGAAGTGCTGCTTTCTCAGTTGCCTCAATACAGAATTCCATCTGAGAGTTAATCTGGGCTTTGCCTCGTTTATCCGGCTTCACATAAGTTCCATCCGGCTGCAGGATATGAGCTTTTACATTATCCTTAAACTCCAGATCAAGTACATGCTCCAGCTCTTTCTTAATCTTCTCATCTTCCACAGGGAAAACAATCTCTACCCTGCGGTCAAGGTTACGCGGCATCCAATCCGCACTTCCCATATAGATTTCCGGGTTTCCGCCGTTTTCAAAATAGAAAATACGGCTATGCTCCAGAAATTCCCCTACAATAGAACGGACATGAATATTCTCACTGATTCCCGGCACTCCTACTTTCAGACAGCAGATACCCCTTACCAGAAGCTCCACCTGAACTCCGCAGGAAGATGCATAATACAATCCAGCAATAATCTTCGGATCACAGAGAGAATTCATCTTTGCGCGGATCAACGCCGGAAGTCCTTTCTTCGCATTCTCTGCCTCACGTTCAATCAGGCTTAAGAACCTGTCCTTCATCCAGATTGGTGCTACGATCAGCTTATTCCAGCTTTTCGGTTCTGAATATCCGGAGAGCATATTAAATACTGCTGTTGCATCTTCACCAAAACGTTCATCGCAGGTAAAGATACCGCAGTCTGTATAGAGTTTGGCAGTGGAATCATTGTAGTTTCCGGTTGCCAGATGCACATAACGGCGGATTCCTGTCTCTTCTCTGCGCACAACCAGTGTGATCTTGCTGTGTGTCTTAAGGCCTACCAGACCATAAATTACATGACATCCTGCCTTCTCCAGCTTCTTCGCCCATACAATATTATTTTCTTCATCAAAACGTGCTTTCAGCTCTACCAGTACGGAAACCTGTTTACCGTTTTCTGCTGCCTGCGCAAGGGCAGCAATGATCGGTGAATTGCCGCTGACACGATACAGAGTCTGTTTAATAGCCAGAACATCCGGATCTTTTGCTGCCTGACGTACGAAATTTACAACAGGATCGAAGCTCATATAAGGATGATGCAGGAATACATCGCCCTCACGTATCACCTGGAAAATATCCTTCTCATTCTGAAATTCCGGTACAGGTGCCGGCTGATATCTCGGTGTCTTGTAAGCATCAAAGCCATCCGCACCATATACTTTCATAAGCATGGTAAGATCCAGAGGTCCGTTTATCTCAAAAATATCTGCCTCTTTGATATCAAATTCCGTCTTCAGAATCTTCAGCAGGCGTTCATCCATCTTATCCTCTACTTCCAGACGGATAACCTCACCCCACTGACGTTTCTTTAACTGGCGCTGGATCTCCACCAGCAGATCCTCTGCCTCATCTTCATCGATGGTAAGATCCGCATTACGCATAATACGGTAAGGATGGGCACATATCACATCATAACTCAGGAAAAGTTTGTCAATATTTCTTTCAATAATCTCTTCCAGCAGGATCACTGTGGTATCTCCATCCTTCTTTGACGGAATCTGCACCACCCTTGGAAGCACAGACGGAACCTGCACTGTAGCAAACAGAAGTTCTCCTGCTTTATCCTTTTTGTTGAGTTTATCACTCTTCTCCTTCTTGGAGATCAGGGCACCGATATTTAATGTCTTGTTTCTGATCAGCGGAAACGGTCTGGAAGAATCCATCGCCATCGGTGTAAGTACAGGATATACATTATCCTCAAAGTATCTGTCTACAAATGCACTCTGTGCTTCTGTAAGATTCTCATGGGCTGCCACCAGGTGCATTCCTGCTTTCTCAAGCGCAGGGATCAGAGAACGGTTCAGGGTATTATACTGTACATGAACCAGTTCATGGGTACGGACACTGATTTCTTTTAACTGTTCCTTGGCTGTCATTCCTGCAATGTCTGTTTTATGATATCCTGCATGTACCTGATCCTTAAGAGACGCCACACGCACCATAAAGAATTCATCCAGATTGGATGCGGTAATGCTTAAGAACTTCAGTCTGTCAAACAAAGGAAGATTTTTATCTCTTGCTTCACTCAGAACACGCTCATCAAATTTGAGCCAGCTCAGCTCGCGATTCACGAAATATTCTTTCTTTTCAAATTTTTCAAAGTCCATAAGTTCATCCTCCTTTACGCTCTGCCCTTGCGTCTGAGAACCAGACGAATGCCAAATACTTCTTCAAAAAATGCCTCTTTATCTTTCAGCAGTCCCAGTTCCAGGGAAATGTCCTGTGCAGAATCCACGATCATCTGCAGTTCTCTGTCTTTGAGCACTGCTTTGATTCCTTTTACTTTCTGATAATGACTTCTGTCCATGGCATTTGCCAGGCGAAGGATTGCAGTCATCTTTGCCACCTTGATATAGCTCTCTCTGTCAATAGCGATTCCCATACTGTAAAGTTCATCATAATAAACAAACGCAGAATTATTGAATCTGACCGCACATGCGATCATCTGGCGTTCCAGAAAGGACAGCCCAATGATATCTGTAGACATAATGATCTGATAGGAACACTCGGAAACCTTTTCCATACTGATATATTTGCCACAGTCATGAAGCAGTGCCGCGATCTGCAATAACAGACGTTCTCTTGCTCCCATACCATGAACTTTCTTCATACTGTCAAAAATATTCAGGCAAAGATTCATAGTTCCCTGGATATGACTCTTACTGCTGGAATAGCGTTTTGCAATGTTCTTTGATGTAACCAGAATGTCATTCTCAAAATTGTGGACACTTTTGAGAAATTTTTTCTTCTCTGCAAAATCATAGGCAATTCCATCCAGCAGGGAAACACCTGGTGCCCAGAGAGACTCTGCATTGAAAATATCAATAAAATTTCTGCACACTACCATGGTCGGCACAACAAGGGATGCATATTCCGGATCAATCTCCATCTCCTGTGCCAGCAGGTCAACAGATTTTCCAACTGTATCCTCATAGCGTTTCATAAATTCTTCCCTTGTAATGATCCTGTCTTCCATTTCCTCCTGGAAGATCATATCTGTAATAAAATCTCCCATCAGAATCACATTCCTGATATCCTTATCCTTCAGATACAGACGCTGAAAGCTCATCAGATCATTTCGGATAAATTCCTCAACCAGCTTGTCATAATGAATGGTTGTTTTCTCCAGTTCCTGCAGACGCTGGCGGATTCTTAAACTTCCCATTTTAAGTCCCTGGGTAGTGACCAGAGCATCCTTGTCAAAGAGGGAAACCTGAAGGCTTCCGCCGCCCACATCCAGGATTGCGGTGCCTTTCTGGATCATCTTTTTGAATCCCTTTTCTATGGCAGCAATTGATTTGTACCCAAGGAAATGCTGTTCTGCACTGCTTAGGATTTCAATTTTCATTCCTGTACGCTGATAGATCTGTTCAATGATCAGCAGCGGATTCACAAGTTCCCTGAATGCACTGGTGCCGCAGGCACGATACTCTTCCACCCCAAAGTCCTGCATCAGCCTCTTAAAGTCGTTCAGCACCTCACATAAAACATTCAGCATTTCTGAATCGATCTTTCCGTCAGAATAGACACCCTTTCCGATTTCCAGACTGTATCTGACATCATTCAGTTCACGAAAACCAATTCTTTTTGACATTTCAAAGATCTTCATGCTGACTTCATAAGATCCGATGTCAATGGCTGCAAATGTCATGACTGCCATATGCGTTCCCCCTTTACCATTCATCTATTTGTTTTTTTATTCCTTCTCCACACCCAGCAGATGGTCGATAAACTGCTGTGCAGTTCGTCCTGTAAGTCCTCCATGGGAAAGCTCCCACTTATTTGCTTCCAGAAGCAGTTCGTCCTCCGGCATGGTAATTCCGTTTCTCTCTGCGAGAGCTTTCACAATTGTCTGGAATTCTTTTTTGCTCGGTGCACCATAATAAATACGGACACCAAAACGATAAACCAGTGAAAGCTTCTCCTGCACTGTATCGGAGGAATGCAGATCGTCATCATCCATGATCTCCAGCTTGTCACTGGATTTCTCTCTTACCAGATGTCTTCTGTTACTTGTTGCATAGATCAGGATATTGTCCGGCTTCTTCTCCAGACCACCCTCGATCACTGCCTTCAGATATTTATATTCGATTTCAAATTCCTCGAATGACAGATCATCCATATAGATAATGAATTTATAGTTTCTGTTCTTGATCTGGGCGATCACATCATTCAGATCCTGAAACTGATGCTTATACACCTCGATAATACGAAGTCCCTCATCATAATAACGGTTCAGAATTCCCTTGATACTTGAGGATTTACCTGTACCCGCATCACCAAAAAGCAGACAGTTGTTTGCCTTTCTGCCTCTTACGAAAGCTTCTGTATTCTCGATCAGTTTCTGCTTCGGGATTTCATATCCGACCAGGTCTTCCAGTTTCACATGAGCGATCCTTGTGATCGGCTGGATCTCCACATTGTCATTCTCATCATGGCCTACACGAAAAGCCTTATGTAATCCCAGCTTACCCACACCAAAATCCTTATAAAACTGTACCATATCCTTCATGAATTCCTCTGTGGACTCCGCTGCTGCCAGCGTTTTGCTCAGATCACAGATACGGTCTCTGATACGGGAATTAAACATCTTGCTGTTACTTCCGGTGTTGGTATAATCACCGAGAACCTTACAGCAGGAAATTCCAAATGCCTCATCCAGTACAGTCAGGTCAAAATCATACAGTTCTTTAAACACACCGAAATCATTCAGTGCCAGTTCATTAATACTTCCGTTGACAGCCCCTCTGATCTCACAGGCTGTACTGAATGCATTTTCATTATTTACCAGAAGAAATGTCAGATAACAGTGCCATAAATTTCCGGAAAAACCATAAGAGCCGGCAGTTTCCACCAGTCCGTTGGCACACTCAAAGAACAGCCCTTCCTTTTCTTTCAGATCAGGTGCGTTCTGTTCCCAGGCATTCATCAGTTCTGCCATTTTATCAAGGATTTCTCCATGTTCAAAGTTACGGTATAAGATGCATTCATTTAATCTAGCCATTTTTATTACTTCCTTCTTACCTTGTTGTTTTATCTTATTGTTCTGTTGATTGCTGTCTTTACCATCGTCCGCTTCATTCCCATTATGGAAATTATTTTCAATAATTTCCCAAAATTCTCATTCTGTCTGCTTCCGCTTCGATTCCCCTCAGGGCATTCTTCACTGCACTGTCCTTTAAATTCCCCTCAAAATCAACAAAAAAACGGTACTGCCAATTCTTCCCTGTGATCGGGCGGGATTCTATCTTCGTCATATTCAGTCCATTATAAATAATGTGAGACAGCATATTATAAAGAGTTCCACTCTCATGATGCAGTTCAAAGAAAATGCTGATCTTATGTGCATCCTTCACATAGATTGGTTTCTTACTCACGATCACAAAACGTGTGGCATTCTGTCCGTTATAGCAGATATTCTCAGCCAGGATCTTCAGTCCGTAAAGTTCTCCTGCCTGTCTGCTGGCAATAGCTGCCTGCGTCTTGTCATTGTCTTCTTTTATCTTCTTGGCAGAACCGGCAGTATTTTCCATCTCTTTCTTCTTCCAGTCCGGATGAGATTCCAGATATTTTCCACACTGGGAAAGCGCCTGAGGATGAGAACATACCTGTCTGATATCCTCCAGTTCAGCATCCGACAGTCCCAGAAGCACATGCTCCGGACGGATGATCTGTTCCCCTACAATGCTAAGTTCATACTCTGTGAGAAGATCATAAATATCCGCCACAATACCGGCAGTTGTATTCTCAATGGGAAGTACCGCATAGTCTGCTCTTCCCTCCACAACTGCTTCCATTGCATCGCGCCAGGTTTTTACATGAAAACTCTCAATATCGTCCTGGAAATATTCCCTCATTGCAGCATAACTGTATGCACCTTCCACACCCTGAAAGACAACTCTTACATCTTTCAACGGAAGTGCATCTACCATTTCCAGTTTCTCATCATCCTCGATTCCATGCTCTGTGAGAAGCTGATACTGTCTCTTACGGCTGATCGCCATGATCTGCTGAAAAAGCTCCTGCGCACCAAGCTGATTAAATTCTCCATGTGCCTTACCTCTCAGGACCTCCAGCTTCTGTCTCTCTCTTTCCGGATCCAGAACCTTCTTTCCTGTTCGTATCTTATATTCTGCAACATCCTCACACACCTTCATTCTCTGTTCAAAAAGACGTATGATATCGCTGTCGATCTTATCTATTTCATTTCTGCATTCCTGTAAATCTATCATTTATGTTGTACCTTTTTACTTTCACAAATTCTCTACAATATCAGTCATCTCTCCGATAAAGGAAAGAGAGCCAAAGGCAATGATTACATCCTGTTCCCCGGCAAGTGAAAAAGCCTCCTCCACTGCATCTTTAATCGTATCCATTGCCTGTACATTGGGATTATATTCACTGACAGTCTTCGCCAGCTCTCCGGCAGGCAGTGCCCTTATATTATCCGGAGTCTGGATCGTAAGTATCCGGTCTGCAAAGTGCGCAGTTTTCTGAATCACACTTCTGTAATCCTTATCTGCAAACACTCCCATAATATAGATGATCCGTTTTCCCTTAAAATAATGTTCTATTGAAGCTGCCATCATATCCGCAGCAGCAGGATTATGAGCCCCGTCTACCACAAACAGCGGTTTTTTACAGATAACTGTAAACCGTCCGTTCCAGTTTACTGTGCGAAGCCCTTCTTTTTTCTGCTCCGCAGCAGTGGGAAAGCCCAGCTCATCCAATACTTTTAAAGCATTCAACGCAACTACTGCATTTTCCTTCTGATAAACACCTGCCAGCGGAATCTCATACTCTTCACCCATGTACCGGATTGTCTGTCCAAGGCAGCTTTCCTTTAGCACCTCTGCCTCAGAAGCATCTGCTATGGTACATTTTGCACCGTGTTCTCTGCTGATTCTCTCAATCACCTGCATTGCTTCCGGCTTCTGCCCGGCAGTCACCACCTTGCAGCCGTCTTTGATGATCCCGGCTTTCTTCTCTGCAATCTGTGCCAGAGTATTTCCAAGAAAAGACATATGATCCATGCTGATCGATACCAGCACTGCCAGCAGCGTATTCTTAATAATATTTGTGGCGTCCAGATTTCCGCCCATTCCCACTTCCAGCAAAACAAGATCACAATTCTCTTTTTTAAAGAACAGAAATGCCACCGCAGTCTCTATTTCAAATGCAGTGGGATGGGGATAACCATCCTTTGTCATAGCAGCAATAACATCAGACACCTGTGTAATATAAGCAGCAAAGTCCTCTCTGCTGATCCTGTTTCCCGAAACTTCCATCCTGCCTCTGTAGGAATATAGGGTAGGCGAAACATATCTTCCAATGCGATATCCCGCACCGGATAAAACAGAATACAAAAAAGCAATGACAGAACCCTTGCCATTGGTACCGGCTATATGCACATATTTCAGATTATCCTGTGGATTTCCAAGACGTTTCATCAGCTCACGCATATGATCCAGTCCCAGGACACTGGGAATTTCCCGGGTGATTTTGTCTATGTACTCCCGGCTTTCCTGATAATTCATAATAAACTCCTCTTATTTCCATGAGATCCCCTCCGCACGTTCCTTTTGCGCATAAGACACCTCATTGCTATAGTGTAATAACGTGTTCTCATTATATCCTACGTGTATGTTTTTTTCAAGGCAGGCAATACTAGAATCATAGAAATTTATACAGGAGCGTTACCTATGAAAAAAGCTTTTATTCTCTGCGGTCTGACGGGCTGGTGCATGGAAATCCTCTGGACCGGACTGCATTCCATCCTTTCAGGAGAACTTACCATGACAGGAAAAACTTCCCTTTTAATGTTTCCCATTTACGGATGCGGCGCCATCATCCGCCCGCTCTCCGGTAAACTTTCTGCTGTCCCGCTTTTTGTCCGCGGCTGCATTTATACTGTCGGATTTTTCTTCGTGGAATTTATCAGCGGTGCTCTTTTGCGCTGTTTTCATATGTGTCCCTGGGACTACAGCAACACTCCTCTGAATTACCGGGGACTGATAAGACCGGACTACGCTCCCCTCTGGTTCGGAGCCGGACTTTTTTTTGAGAAAATACTTGGAAAACTCTCTTGAAAAAAGCACCTGATTATTATATGATGTTATGAAGGATTAAATAAAAATTCCTGAACCAGTAAAATATGGAGGTATGAAATGAGACACTTAATGAGTCCGCTGGATTTGTCTGTTGATGAGTTAAATACTCTTCTTGACTTGGCCAGCGATATTGAGAAACACCCTGATAAATACGCACATGTCTGCGATGATAAAAGACTGGCAACTTTATTCTATGAGCCAAGCACCCGTACCCGTCTCAGCTTTGAAGCTGCTATGATGAACCTTGGCGGTAAAGTTCTTGGTTTTTCATCAGCTGATTCCAGTTCCGCTTCAAAGGGTGAAAGTGTTGCCGATACAATCCGCGTTGTATCCTGTTACGCTGACATCTGTGCTATGCGCCACCCGAAAGAAGGTGCTCCGTTAGTAGCTTCTATGGCTTCTTCTATTCCTGTTATCAACGCCGGCGACGGTGGTCATCAACATCCTACCCAGACATTAACCGACTTACTTACCATCCGTTCCCTGAAAGGACGTCTGGACAATCTGACCATTGGTCTGTGCGGCGACCTGAAATTCGGACGTACAGTTCACTCCCTGATCGAAGCACTTGTACGTTACACAAATGTAAAATTCATTCTGATCTCACCGGAAGAGCTTCGCATCCCAAGCTATATCCGCGAGGATGTTCTGAAAAAGAACAATATCGAATTCCAGGAAGTAGAGAGACTGGAAGATGCTTTACCTGATCTTGATATCCTCTACATGACACGTGTACAGAAAGAACGTTTCTTCAACGAAGAAGACTATGTCCGCATGAAGGATTTCTACATTCTGGACAAACAGAAAATGGAACTTGCCAAAAAAGACATGTACATTCTCCATCCGCTTCCACGTGTAAATGAAATCTCAACAGAGGTGGATGCAGACCCGAGAGCAGCTTATTTCAAACAGGCACAGTACGGTGTATATGTACGTATGGCCCTGATTCTCACATTACTGGAGGTAAAATTACCATGTTAAATGTTGGAGCACTTCGCGAAGGTTATGTATTAGACCATATCAAAGCAGGCAAGGCCATGACTATCTATCATGATCTGAAGCTTGATAAACTTGACTGCACCGTTGCCATCATCAAAAACGCACGCAGCAACAAAATGGGTAAGAAAGATATCATCAAGGTTGAATGCCCGGTTGAGAATCTCGATCTTGACATTCTCGGCTTTATCGATCATAACATTACTGTAAACGTAATCAAGGACGAGAAGATCGTTGCCAAAAAAGAACTGAAACTTCCGAATCAGGTTGTCAACGTGATCAAATGCAAGAATCCACGCTGCATCACTTCCATTGAACAGGGACTCGACCAGATCTTTGTTCTTGCAGATAAAGAGAAAGAAGTTTACAGATGTAAATACTGCGAAGAGAAATACACAGGTAAACGCAATAAATAATAAAACACATATCAAAAAAACAGAACGGAAGAAATCCGTTCTGTTTTTTTGTACGCAATCAGACCGATAAGCCGGGTTATGTCATTGGGTAATCATCTGTCTAGGCCTTACGTTGCCATAAGGCTCAAGCGACCCACCTGAAAGCACGACGGGCAGCCGTATCGCTTTCTATTCGGTCTTGCTTCGAATGGAGTTTACATGTGCCCGGCCTGTTACCAGGACGGCGGTAGTCTCTTACACTGCCTTTCCACCCTTACCTCAGCAAGTGAGGCGGTTTATTTCTGTTGCACTGGTCTGGGAGTCACCTCCACCGGACGTTATCCGGCATCCTGCCCTGCGAAGCCCGGACTTTCCTCGTCTGAACCCTTTCGTCTGTTCAGCCGCGATTACCTGGCCTGGTTGCGCAAGTGCTATTCTAGCACGTTTTTTTGCACTTGTAAAGAAATTTCATCCTACTATTTTACACATTAAAGCAGCTTCCACCGATAAATTCTCTTAAAATCGAATTATTCGGCACTGCCTCGCTTGGCACCGGAACAAAATATTCAAAGAACTTCAGCAGCCTCTTCGCCTCTGTATACTCCGGTTCGTCCTTGGAAATCCCAAACAAAAGCGGTTCCGCATATACTTTCAGGCATGCCAGTTCATAGATCAGCGCAGAATTAAACATTACATCTGCATCCTCCTGGAAGGGAAAGATATTCTGTTCTTCACCTCTGCGTACGGAAGGCCATCTTGCAATTGTCTCTTTCGCGGAAGTCCCTCTGGTGCGGGCATCTCTTACAATTCTGCGGATCAGACGGCCATCCGTAGTAGGAATCCTGTTATGTTCATCAATATTCAGCTGAGTCAGAGCGCTGAGATAAATCTTAAATTTGCTCTCCTTTGGCAGCGCATAGCTGAGCCTGTCATTCAATCCATGAATTCCCTCGATCACCAGAATATCGTCTTTATCCAGCTGCAGAAAATCACCTTTATATTCTCTGGTTCCTGTTTTGAAATTGAAAACCGGCATCTCTACCCTTTTTCCTTCCAAAAGCTCAAGCATATCTTTATTAAACTGCTCCACATCAATCGCTTCCAGACACTCAAAATTCTTTTCCCCAAACTCATCTACAGGAGTCAGGTGCCTGTCAATGAAATAATTATCCACTGCGATCGGATGCGGTTTCATTCCATGGGCAGCCAGCTGAATGGACAGCCTGTGTGAAAACGTAGTCTTTCCGGAAGAAGACGGACCTGCGATCATAACAAACTTCTTGTTTCCGGCAGCGGCAATCTCAGATGCGATTTCCGAAATCTTTGCCTCCTGCATAGCCTCCTGGATCAGCAAAATATCCTGGATACCGCCTCTGGTAACCTTTTCATTCAGATCACCGACTGTCGCAATATCCAGTTTATCTCCCCATTCCTGAGATTCCTTCTGCACACGAAAAATCTTCTCTCTCGGTTTAAATTCAGGTATCCGGTCCGGTTCATTCTGAGTCGGAAGCTGCAGTACGAAACCACCCTCATACAAAAACAGATCAAACGTCTTAATATATCCCGTATGGTTCGCCATAAAACCGTAGAAATAATCCTCAAAACTTCCAATACTGTAAAGATTCACCGCAGAGCTTCTGCGGTAATTAAACAGCTTCTCTTTGTCATACATATGATGCTTATGAAAAAGTGCAACTGCCTCACTGGTGCTTACGCTTCGCTTTACAATGGGAAGATTCTCGTCTACAATCCTGTGCATCTGCGTCTTTACCTTATCAATAAATTCCTGATCCAGCGCCATAGGTCCTTTCATTGTAAAATAATAGCCGCTGCCTACAGAATAATGGATCACTACACTGTCTATATTTTCCTGCCCTGCCACATCATAAATTGCTTTCAGAAGAATCAGACTTGCACTTCTGCAATAAGTTTTGTGTCCGATCGGATCTTTGGATGTCACAAATTCAATCTCACAGTCTGCCTTGAGATGCTTATGCAGTTCTCTCAGCCTGCCATTTACGATCACCAGCATTACAGGTGCATCCGTACTTCCTTCGTATTCCTTTACAATCTCACTGTAAGGAATCTTCTCAGGATATTGTTTTGTTATTCCCTGTATCGTAACGTTATACATTTTCTGTCCCATAAATCCTGCCTCCATTTCTGCTATACCGACAAGTAAATACAGTTATCGGCTTCGCTGCCAACAGGCAGATCAGCCAATTTTCATTTATAATTTCATTATTATATGGTAAGAACCCGTATCACAGAATCGTGTACGGGCTCTTTACCTCTGCACAGGAGATTTTCAGTTCCGGAAATGCCTGTGTCAGTTCTTTTTTCATTGCATCCATAAAAATATATTCTGTTCCGTAGTGTCCGGCATCGATCAGCGCCAATCCCTGCGCAACCGTATCAATTCCTGTATGGTGGTCGATATCACCGGTCACATACACATCCGCACCGGCCTTAATGACATCCTTGATCATGCTCTTGCCTGATCCTGTACATACAGCAGCACATTTTACCATGCTGTCCAGATTCCCATAAACCTTTACATCATTTAACTTCAGAGACTCTTTGACAAGCTGTGCATACTCTCTCAGTGTCATTTCCCGTGGAAGTTTCCCAACTCTGCCAAAGCCCTGTACTTCCCCATCTCTCTCTTCAGTTATGGAAAGGACTGTGGTATCATGCATCTTCGTATAGTCTGCACTCAGATCCGCCATACCCAGCACATCATAATTGGTATGCATCGCATAATAAACAATTCCTTTCTGTATCAGCGTAAGGATCTTTCTTCCTGTAAAGCTGTGATTATTGATCTTCTTAATTCCGGAAAAGATCATGGGATGATGGGTAATGATCATATCTGCCCCATCCTCTATGGCCTCAGCCAGTGTTTCCTCTGTCAGATCCAGAGCCAGAAACACATGGCTGATCTCATTTGTATCATCTCCTGCGAGAAGTCCTACGTTATCCCAGTCCTCTGCTGCATCTGACGGGTACTTCTTCTCCAGCCAGGAGGTCAGTTCATATGCCTTCATATTCCTCTAAAGCAGCAATAACTGCCTGCTTTTCCTCCTCTATCTCGCCCGCACGCTTCTCTGCATTGGGCGCATTCTTTAATCTGTCAAGAATCTCATTGCGGATGCGAAGCTCTCTTTCCAGATACTCCCGCAGAACAGGATGCTTTCTTTCCAGAAGCATTCCTCCAAACCACTCATCTAAAGTATAAGGAGTATCTTCTGAAATATGCATCTTTTCTCCATGAATTACCTTCATCATAGGATAAAACTTGCCATCCTCCAGAACCATCTCCTCCTCTGTGATCTGCCAGCCGATTTTTCTGACAAATCTGCGAAAATGGGGGATATCTGACTGAGGCTGCAGGATCATTTCCCGAAAGCTCTCCCTGACCTCTGCCCCGTCAGTAAGAATCCTCTCCATGAGAGGGCCACCCATTCCTGCAATCACAAGAGTGTCGCCCTCTCCCGGTTTCAAAGCCTCAAGTCCGTCTGAAAGCCGGGTTTCTATGTATGCGTCCAGTCCATACTGAGAAATATGTTCCTGCGCTCTGGACAACGGGCCTTTTCTTACATCCATGGCAATCGCACCCGGAATCTTTCCATCCAGATAAAGCGAAACCGGCAGGTATCCATGATCGCATCCCACATCCACAAGTCTGTTTCCCCTGGTCACCAGGCCTGCTATTGCAGACAAACGTAATGAAAGCTGCATAACAGGCTCCTTAGTCCAGATAATCCTTCAGTTTACGGCTGCGGCTCGGATGACGAAGCTTGCGGAGAGCCTTTGCCTCAATCTGACGGATACGTTCTCTTGTTACATTAAATTCCTTACCAACTTCCTCCAGAGTTCTGGCACGTCCATCGTCCAGGCCAAAACGCAGGCGCAATACTTTCTGCTCTCTGTCTGTCAATGTGCTCAGAACCTCTACCAGCTGCTCTTTCAGCAAAGTAAATGCTGCTGCATCTGCAGGTACAGGTACATTGTCATCCTGGATAAAGTCTCCAAGGTGGCTGTCCTCTTCCTCACCGATAGGTGTCTCCAGAGATACAGGCTCCTGGGAGATCTTAAGGATCTCACGTACACGCTCTACAGACATATCCATCTCTTTTGCAATTTCTTCCGGCGTAGGTTCACGTCCAAGCTCCTGCAGTAACTGACGGGAAACGCGGATCAGTTTGTTAATAGTCTCAACCATATGCACCGGAATACGGATGGTACGTGCCTGGTCTGCGATTGCTCTGGTGATTGCCTGACGGATCCACCATGTAGCATAGGTACTGAATTTATAACCCTTGCGGTAATCAAATTTCTCAACCGCTTTGATCAGACCTAAGTTACCTTCCTGGATCAGGTCAAGGAAAAGCATTCCACGTCCCACATATCTCTTTGCAATGCTGACAACAAGACGAAGGTTTGCTTCTGCCAGACGTTTCTTGGCAGCCTCATCCCCATTCTCCATTCTCTTTGCAAGTTCGATTTCCTCTTCTGCTGAAAGAAGCGGAACCTTACCAATTTCCTTCAGATACATACGTACCGGATCCTCGATGCTTACACCTTCAGGAACAGAAAGATCGATCTTGTCAAGCTCAATCTCTTCTTCATCCAGCTTATCAATGTCTGCATCGTCATCATCCAGGATCATATCATCTGCATTACTGTCTGTAATCCTAAGCACATCCACTCCACTGGCTTCCAGAAAGTCAAATACTTTCTCCATCTGTTCAACTCCCAGTGGCTGGTCCTTAAAGAAGTCATTGATTTCCTGGTATTCCAGTACATTCTTTTTCTTTTTGGCAAGCTCCAGAAGTTCTACCAGTTTTTCACTGAATTTACCCATATTCATTTCCATATGTGCTCTATACCTCCATATAGTGTTTATATTTTATCCTTATTCAAAAGAAATATGCAGCTGCTGCCGCTTTCTTCCAAGCTCTTCCAGTTCTTTCTTTGCTTTTACAAGTTCCTGCAGTCCCTGTATATCTGTGGGATCCCAGGTTCTGTTTCTCTCTTTCAGACTCTCATCCTTAATCCTGATCACAGCATCCGAAAAAGCCCGGTTCTGTTCCTCCGGAGTCTCCAGATGGATCGTTGCATTAAAAAGGGATGAAACCTCTCTCTGCTCTTCACTGTCAATGAAAGCATTCATCAGCCTTGCAGGATTCACATCGCCATCCCTGTGCTGCTGGTAAAGCATCTCTGCCACCTGCCTGTACAGAGGAACCACGAAATCTGAAGGCTGGATATATTTTTCCACTGTATCAAATATGCCCGGATAAGTTACCAGCCAGGTAAGCATCAGCTTCTGTGCTTTCTCTGCTGCACTCTCCTTCTTCTTTTGCTGACCTGCTCCCACAGGTTTAGGCTGAATCCTCTGCTCTGCCGGAGTTCCCTTCATTGCAAGAGCTCCGACTCTCTTTTTCAGATTCTCCACACTGATCCCACTGTTTCTGTAATCCTTTACGATTGCTTCTATATAAAGATTTCTCTCCAGTTCATCGGAAAGTTCCAGAAGCATCTGTGCACACCGCTCAAAGAAACGGTTCTGTCCCTGGGGCTCCTCCATTGGAAATTCCCGCTCTGCCATATGTATGCGGAACATAAAGCTGTCCATAGCCTGCTCCAGACGTTTCTCAAACTCTTCCGCTCCAAGTGCCTTGATAAATTCATCCGGATCTTTATGCGGCTTAAGATTTACCACCCTCGAAGAAACACCGGCTTCCCTCAGGATCGGAATGGCACGAAGGGCAGCCCTCACGCCTGCATCATCACTGTCATACAGAAGCAATACTTCCTGAGTGTAACGCTTCAGCAGACTTGCATGTCCGGAAGTAAGTGCCGTTCCCAGCGATGCCACCGCATTGGTAAACCCTGCCTGATGCATGGATATCACATCCATATATCCTTCACACAGAATCAGATAATTTTTTCTCGTGGTTCTTGCAACATTCAGCCCGTACAGATTCCGGCTTTTATCAAAGATCGTAGTCTCCGGCGAGTTCAGGTACTTCGGCTTTCCGTCACCCATCACTCTGCCTCCAAATCCGATCACGCGGTTATTCACATCCATGATTGGGAAAATAACCCTGTTCCAGAACTTGTCATACATTCCCCTGCGTTCATCCACATTGAACAGGCCGGAATCCCGTAGCAGTTCGTCACTGTAATTCTTTGACTTCAGATATTTGTACAGATCGTCACTGTACTTATCCGAATATCCCAGGCCAAACTTCCTGATCGTCTCCTCACTGAGTCCTCTGCCTGTCAGATATTCATGTGCCTGTCTGCCACTCTCACGACGCAGCTGATAATAGAAATATCCTGCTGCAAGCTTATTGATCTCCAGAAGGGCAGCCCGACGTTCTGCTTTCTTCTTTGCTTCTCCGGAATATTCAATCTTCGGAAGCTGCACCCCTGCCCTGTCTGCCAGATGCTTCAGTGCCTCCCCAAAGGTATAATTCTCATATTCCATCACAAAATTAAATACATTCCCGCCTGCTCCGCATCCGAAGCAGTAATACATCTGCTTCGCCGGTGTTACCGAAAAAGAGGGAGTTTTCTCATTATGAAACGGACAAAGTCCAAAATAGGTACTTCCTCTTTTGTTCAGCTTCACATACTGGGATACAACATCTACAATATCATTCTTCATCCTGACTTCTTCAATGATATCGTCTGAATAACGCATGCTTCGTCCTCCTTCTTGATCGATTAATAGACTTCCCATGCTTTTGGTATGTAAATCTCCCGGAATTTCCTTATAGAATACTGGTCTGTCATTCCTGAGAGATAGTCACATACTGCCTGTTCCTTCTTCTCTCCACGCACGATCAGCTCCCTGTATTCTGTTGACATTGCTTCCGGGTGTTCGACATAATATTCATATAACTCCGTCAGCATCTTCACTACCTTTTCCTCTTCCTTATGGGCTGCCGGATTCTCATATACATTCTGAAACATGAGAGCCCGCAGATCCATCATTGCCTCGTAGATCTCTGCTGACATCTTTATGGTATCTTGCTCAAGACTGTTCTCTATCACATCATGAACAAATGTATTGAGCCGCTCTCTGGTTGTATAACCGAGCAGCATCCGAAGCGTGACCGGAATATCATCCTCAGAAATAATCCCCGCCCGCTGTGCATCATCCATATCATGATGAATATAGGCGATCTTGTCTGAAAGTCTTACTACCTGTCCTTCGAGAGTAGACGGATTCCCACTGGTTCTGTGATTCAGGATACCATCCCGGACCTCCCATGTGAGATTCAACCCTTCGCCGTTCTTCTCCAGTACCTGTGCAACCCTGACGCTCTGTTTATAGTGGGCAAAGCCATCCGGATTCACTGCATCAAGAGCCCTCTCGCCTGCATGTCCAAAAGGTGTATGCCCCAGGTCATGCCCAAGTGCGATCGCTTCTACAAGATCTTCATTCAGTCTCAGTGCCTTCGCTATTGTTCTGGCAATCTGTGATACCTCAAGAGTATGTGTCAGTCTGGTCCTGTAATGGTCACCCTGGGGTGCCACAAAAACCTGTGTCTTATCCTTCATCCTGCGAAAAGCTTTACTATGAAGGATCCTGTCCCTGTCTCTCTGATAGACAGTCCGTACATCGCATTCTTCCTCCTGCCGCTCTCTGCCTCTGGAACAAAGACTCAAAGCAGCATAAGGACTGAGCATCTTTTGTTCACGCTGTTCCATGCTTTCTCTGATATTCATAAGCGATACCTCCACAAGCTGACAAAATACCTCTTATTAATTATATTCTACATAAAATTTCAAATTCCTCTTTTTTTCAAAAAAAAATTGAAATTTTTTTATATTTTTTTCAAAAAGGTGTTGACATTAGCTTTTACATTTGATATAGTATCACTTGTCGCAAGGGAGAGCAAAAGAATCCCAGAGAAATGCGATATGCGGAAGTGTCGGAACTGGCAGACGAGCAAGACTAAGGATCTTGTGAGCATTGCGCTCGTGTGGGTTCAAGTCCCATCTTCCGCATTTAAAGAATGAGGAACTATGAGAAGTCATGGTGCCTTATTTTTTTATTCTTTTTTCTACAATAATTCTTTTCTCAGGTAAACATTTTCCGGTCCCCTGCATAATTTATCAGGAAAGCATTATCTACAGGAGCTTGTATGGCTTTTTATCATATGCAGATGCAGCAGGAAAATATAGATACAGGACAATATCAGGTTACCGTATCAGACCGGCTGAACAATCGTCCCATAGAAAACGCACGCGTCAGAATCTCCTACACAGGAGCACCCGACAGTACCATTGAAGAAGTGGCAACAGATTCCTCTGGACGCACTCCTGTCATTGAACTTAAGACTCCACCTCTGGAATACAGTATGGAACCGGTTGAACAACAGCCCTACTCAGAATATACCATTCAGATCGAAGCAGAAGGCTTTGAACCCAAAGAAATCGCAGGAAGCCAGGTATTAGCAGATACTTTATCCAGACAGCCAACAACGCTGAATGTCATGGAATCCGGCGAAACTTTCCAGAGAATTGTAATTCCTCCGCATACGTTGTTCTATGAATATCCTCCCAAAATCGAAGAAGCCGAGATAAAACCAATAAACGAAAACGGCGAAATCGTATTAAGCAAGGTCGTTGTCCCTGAATATATAGTGGTACACGACGGGCCTGTCAACGATTCCGCTGCAGGCAATTATTATGTACGCTACAAAGATTACATCAAAAATGTAGCCAGCAGCGAAATCTATGCCACCTGGCCCGACGATACCATCCGGGCAAATGTTCTGGCTATCATGTCTTTTACTCTGAACAGGGTTTATACGGAATGGTACCGGAACAAAGGTTATAACTTTACGATCACTTCCTCCACTGCCTATGATCACAAATGGATCTATGGCAGGAATATCTTTGCCAGCATTGACCGCATTGTAGATGAACTGTTTGAGAATTATCTTTCCAGACCAAATGTACGTCAGCCAATCCTTACCCAGTACTGTGACGGCAAACAGGTACAATGCCGAAACAGAGGCTGGATGACACAATGGGGAAGCAAGGCACTGGGCGATCAGGGATACTCTGCCATTGAAATCCTACGGACTTTTTACGGAAATGATATGTATATCAATGTGGCGGAAGCAATCTCCGGCATCCCCGCCTCCTGGCCAGGATATGATCTGGATATCGGTGCATCCGGAAATAAGGTAAGACAGATTCAGGAACAGTTAAACACAATCGCAGAAGCTTATCCTGCTGTCCCTGTTGTTACCGCAGATGGAATTTACGGACCTGAGACCCAAAATTCCGTCAGGATTTTCCAGAGCATTTTCGGTCTGGACCAGACAGGAATCGTAGATTATCCAACCTGGTACAAAATTCAGGAGATCTACGTGGCAGTCAGCAGGATTGCTGAGTTGCGTTAGGGTTGTAGCAAGAATATACGTAAAATGGCTGCCTCACCTACTGATATGTTATCTCACATATTTACCGGATTGGCAGCCGTTTTATTACCCTTACAACAGATATCACCTAAAAAAAGAAGCAAATTCATCTATCGATTCAGCAATATAATAATAGCTATCTTCGCTTGAACTCCAATAATATACTTTTCCATTCTCATTATTTACACAATAATAATTATCTCCCGAAGTCAGTACCACCAGCTCTGCTGGTGGTTTGAGATTGTTTCAATCATGTACCTCGTCCGCAAGAGCATATAGCTGTTCCAGCGTCATTTCCGCACCTTTTGTCACGATCAGATGTGTCTCTATTATTTCTTTATACTGCTGCAGTTGTTTCAGCAATTCTATTGTAAGGGGCGCTCCGGAAGCCCCACTCATACCGATAATAAGTCTCTTTCTCATTTTTCTTCCTTTCCTGACTTTTCCGTTCATATTAAAGTATGTTTAAAAAATTTTCCAACAATTCGCACAAATTATACCCGTTCGTTTCCTATTTCCTTCGCAATTCTTCTTTTCACATGGATTATTCCAACAAGGAATACGTAAGAAAGAATCCTGTCCAAAAGACTGTTACATCACAGAAACATTGCAGAATAATCTTCTATGATATAAAAAGCTCCCCTCAGTATCACAAATAATAATCACTGAGAGGAGCTCTAATTTCAGAACAGCAGAGCTGTTTTCTTATTAAGATATCTTCTTAGATTAAGAATTTTCTTTCCCAATCTTTACTTTACAATGTTTCCGATAACAGGCAATGCCATAATTTACAATATTCTTCATCCCGTCACTCTTTAACCTTGCAGCATACTGACGTTGTTCAATCTGTTTCAGAGCTTCTGTACAAGCTGCCTCCATTCTGTCTTCCTGAGCATATTTCATCTCGATCACCACTCCGACACGATTCTCCGGAACTTCCAGTAAAATATCACAATAACCTTCACCAGATTCTATATTCGACCAGACAGCCCAGTTCTCCATATGACTTAGCAGCCCCAGCAAAACTCCATGATAAAAATTTTCTTTTCTTCCCTTAACTGCCGTATCCCGAATACTGATTGTATTCCATAAATAGTCGTTAAACAAATCTTCTATCGTTTCTGCATCTCCATCTGGAAAAGCCATGCATAATTTATCAAGCTTCTTTACATCCTCAGATGACTTTTCCTGAAACCATTCCCTGATCTGAAGTTCAAACAATTCTTTAATTTCTCTGTTAGGAATTGCCAGACGTAACTTTCTGCTGTCTATTCTTTCACGTTGTGTTAAATACCCTGTTGTAAAAAGTATACTCCAAAGATTCTCAATGGATTTATCCAGTTCATTATATGTCAGTTCCTGTTTTATTTCTTTTATAACCGTTTCTCCCGAAATCAGGTTTTCGATTTCATCTCTCGTCTGTTTATTCGCTTTATCTATAAAACGACTCACAATGCTGTTGCTGCTGGTATTAGACCAGAAATCTTCTGGTATCGCATCAGGATCTGCACATAAATTTCTGCAATAACTGATCACGTCCCAGGGACAATACACTGCTTTCTTTCCAAACTGATAACCATCATACCATTCCCTGATTGTTTCATGGTAGTCAGAAAGCCCAAAATATTTCAGCATTTCTGCAACCTCATCATCTGTAAATCCAAAGAACTCATCAAACTGTACACTCGTAATCGAAAAAACATTAAAATTGTTTAATCCTGTAAAAATGCTTTCCTTCGCAATTCTCAGGCATCCCGTAAGTACTGCAAAAAACAGGCTCGAATTTGTCTTCAAAACATTTCCAAACATGTTTCTGATCAAAGATACCATCTCGTCATAATATCCATACTGGAATGCTTTATCTAATGGCACATCATACTCATCAATCAAAAGAACCGCTTTTTTTCCATAATGTTTCTCCAGTAATACAGTTAATATAAGCAGCGCCTTCTCCATTGTGGCATCAGACATTTTGAAATCGCCATGATCATCAACGACAGTCAATGCTTTATAAGAGTTTTTTTCTTCCTCTGTAAGGCGGCTGCTCTCTGCCAGCGCACTAAGTCTCCACGCCTCCATTCCCAGAGTATTCTTCAGCGATTTCCGGGCTGACTCAAAATTTAATCCCTCCACATTCTTCAATGTAAGCGAAATTACCGGAAACTTTCCCATATATTCTTCACACAGTTCTTTTTCACGGGATACCTTCAGTCCATTAAACAGCGATTTATCACATCCGATTTCCAGAAATGACTGCAGCATATTCATATTCAGAGATTTTCCAAAACGGCGAGGACGTGTAAACAGATTCACTTCTCCCCAGTTATGAAGAAGTTCTGTTATCATTTCTGTTTTATCCACATAGTAAAAATTATGCCGGATTATTTTTTCAAAACTATCTATTCCAATTGGCAGTTTCTTTCTGTTCCGCATATTTTTCATCCTCCTTCATTACCAGATTTTGCAAGTCAAACGGATATTCGCAATCCGCATTCGGTTAAAAAATTCCCCGAAAAACAGCTTCCCTGATTTTAGATAATGATAACATGAAACATTTGTAACGTAAAGCAGGAGTTACTGCCACTTCGAGCCCGACTAAGCCAGAAATAATAACAGCAATTTTCATTTCAGACAGGAATTATTTATGCTAAAATATACCTAATTATAACAATTCCGACGTAATTTCCTAAGCATAACAAAACAGCAGCCATTGCGGTACTGTTTAGAGTATCTCACAATGGCTGCCTGTCTGATATCACAATTTCATTTGTTATTTCTTATACCAGAATTTCTTACATTTCACCAGTACCTTTCCATCCGGAGCATCTGCCATCCTTCCGATTTTGAACCTGTAATTTTTTGTCTTTCCGGCCGGAATATTTACATTGTAGGTTTTGGTCGGTGTTGCAGTTTCATCCAGTGGTATCTCAAAATACATCGTTACCTTTGTAATCGTATAACTGGAAGTGTTCTGCATACGGGCAGTTATATACAGCTCTCCTGTGTTCGGATTGTACTCATATCCCTTGTAGCTGACTTTGAGCTGGTTTAGCTTAGGTGTCGCTGACTTATACCAGAACGATAAGCATTTTACCTTCGGCGCTTTATATGGCTGCTGAGTCATTTTTCCAATATAAACCGTCTTATTCACTGTCTTTCCGGGATTGATCGTTACACTGAAGGTCTGGGTTATGGTTCCATCCTCCATAATAGGTATCTCATATCCCATCTTCACTTTTGTAATCGTGTAACTCGAAGTATTTTTCAGACTCAGCTTCAGATATAACTTTGCTGTATCATTGTCATATTCGAATCCTCTGTAGGTTACTTTAAGCTGTTTGGCCGTTGGCTTGGCAGCAGCCGATGCTACCCTTGGGAAAAATAAAAGTGCTGCAAATGCCGCCAGAAGAAAAAATACCAGATAACTTCTACATTTTCCTGCAAATCGATTTTTCATACTCATAAAAATCTCCTCCTCTCTTGATGTGCCATTATAGTTTCAGGCAAATATCAGGAAATACTTTTGATACACCTGATATTTTTTTCAGATTTATTATATATTTACAATACAATATCAGGAAGAAATTTTCTATTAACTATTGGTTAGTTTTTTATAAGCGCCATTACAGTCATCTATAATTTTGATTGTAATTGACCTAAAAAGAAGCAGATCTCCGTTTCTGAACTCAGAAATGAAAATCTGCCAGCTTAACTTATGATACTAACGGCAATATATAATTCACCCAGAACCATGACATAGGCATGATCAGCACCATCGCCGGTATCATGTCCGCAGTCGGAAAGTTCTTCAGTTTTACCATACGAAAACCGGTTGCAAGCATCAGGAAACCTCCGCAGGCTTTAAAGTCATTGATCATGCCCGGCGTAGTCAGCGGAAAAATCGCCGTTGCTGCAAAGAACAGGATCAGGAAAATAATCACCTGCGGAATGGCGATCATACACACTACCATTCCCAGGCTGCAGGCAAAAATAGCTGCTGTAAATAAATCCAGAATAGATTTGGAGATCAGCACTGAATGATCCCCGCTCATTCCGGATACGATAGAGCCATAGATTCCTGTTCCGCTTGCACAGAATAATACGATGATCGTCACCAGTGTATTCATAAACTCATCCTCAGAAAGCTCTGAATTTGAATTCTTGATAAATTTGCCGATCACACGCTGCATAACACCGGCACCGGCATTGATCCTTTCTCCAAGATGAATCGCAAGTCCGATTCCCGTACCGATCACAACAGAAAAAATAACCGCCGGCATATTTTCCATCAGACCGATGGTGCTGATTCCCATTCCCATAGAGCATACCCCGAATACAAGAGTAATATCCTCTTTGAATTTCGGACTTAATTTGTGCCCCACAAGAGTCCCCAGGATTCCGCCGATAACTATGGATAATGCATTGATAATTATTCCAATAGGCATAACTTTTTTCTCTCCTCCAGACAAACTCAGACAGATGTCACATTCTCAATACTGCCAGAAAATCAGTATATAACAAACTATAATTTTTCGCAATGTCAAAAATTCTTTACCTTTATTATAAAAGAATCCGACGTTACTGTTCACACACCACTATCCCGAGACATACAAGCCAAAATTCCATTGCCGCAGGCAATCTGGAATGAATTTTGGCTACGTTCATCCGTCAACTATAACAATTCTACAAAAAAGACAGATTTCTCTTTTTTAAAAATCTGTCTTTTTTGCAAATATTTTTACATTATTCACTTTTTTCACGCTCTGCCCGAGCTAACTATCTATAAAAATATTCTGTCTATCATTTATCTCAGATCAGTTTGACAATATCATTGTACATGACAAATACCATCAGCGCCATCAACAGCATCAGCCCTGCGAAATGGATGCCGCCCTCCACCTGTCTGTTAATCGGTTTTCTGCGGATTGCCTCTATGACAAGGAATACCAGCCGTCCACCGTCCAGTGCCGGAAACGGAAGGAGGTTCATAACTCCAAGGTTTGCAGAGAGCAGAACTGCCATATTAAGCATATTCATCCACAGGATCATGGTTCCTTCGCTTTTGCTTTCCTCATACGTAGTTCCGATTGCATCCACAACTCCGACCGGACCACTCAGATCTTTCATTCCAAGCTTTCCGCTGACCAGCTCTTTCAGGCTGAGAATCGTTGTACGTACCATATATTTTACTTCTACGGCACCATATTTGACTACATTCAGCCCTTTTGCTTTTTCAGAATACATATTGTAGGTAAATCCTGATTCTGCCGTACGGTATTCTTTTGGTGTAACCGTAATATCATATTCCTGTCCGTCCCTGGAATAGGTAAGCTTTACAGACTTTTGTGTCAGCGGATTCTCCTGAATATATTTCTGGTAATCTGCTGCATTTGTAATCTTCACTCCATTAATGGATGTGATCACATCTCCCTGCTGAATCCCTGCTTCCTGCAACGGCATTCCATCCATTACAGATTCCACTGTCATGGCAGAAGTATCATCCCCGTTGAAATTGCAGCCCAGAAGGTATCTCACATTTGTATCCGACTTATAGGAAATGTCCATCTTCTTTCCGTCACGCTTAACAGTCAGGTTAATGGTATCTCCCTCTTTCAGCTGGTTCAGATAGGAATATACATAGAGATCTTTTCCCAGATCAATGTGATATCCCTGATAACCGGTAATAATATCTCCCTCTTTCAGTCCTGCAGCCTCAGCCGCAGAACCTTCCTTTACGGAAAGAACTCTGGATGGTTCATATCCTACAGCACCTACAATGATCACAGACAATACAAATGCCATGATAAAGTTAAATACCGGTCCTGCGGCAACTACGGAAATCCTTCCCCACACAGACGCACTGTTAAAAGTTCCCGGTTCATTCTCTATGTCCGTATCCTCCCCCAGCATGGCACAGGAGCCACCGATAGGAAGAAGTTTCAGTGAATATCTGGTATCTCCTTTCTCAAAACTGAAAAGTCTTGGTCCCATTCCCAGAGAGAATTCTGTGACCACGATCTTATTCAGCTTTGCAAAAAGAAAATGTCCCAGCTCATGAAAGAGAATGATTGCACTGAATATGACAATTGCAATAATAATTTTCAATCTACCACCTGCTTTCAATCCAACGATAAGTTTCTTTCTCAATCTCCAGAATCTGATCCAGGTCCGGATCCTTTACTGCTGTATGTCTGCTCATAGACTGCCCGATAATCTCGTAAATATCCAGAAAGCTGATTTTTTTCTGAAGGAATTTGCGCACTGCCAGCTCATTTGCAGCATTAAAAACGGTTGGCATACTGCCGCCTGCCCTTGCCGCTTCCACCGCCATTGGAAGACCTTTAAAAGTTTTCCTGTCCGGCTCCTCAAAAGTGATCTGCTTCAACATATGAAAATCCAGTCTGTCACCTTTTAAAAATCTTCTGTCCGGGTAGCATAATGCATACTGTATCGGAAGTCTCATATCCGGTGTTCCAAGCTGTGCCATCACTGCACCGTCCTCGAATTCCACCATAGAGTGGATAATACTCTGCGGCTGAACCACAACCTGAATATGATCCAGATCTACATCAAAAAGCCATCTGGCTTCCATAACTTCCAGACCTTTATTTACCAGAGTTGCAGAATCCACTGTAATCTTCTGTCCCATTACCCAGTTCGGATGCTTCAGCGTATCCTCCAGAGTCACCTTCTCCAGATCTGCTGTTTTCTTTCCGCGGAAAGGACCGCCGGATGCAGTGATGAGCAGTTTATGTATCTGCTCTCTTTTCTCTCCATGAAGTGCCTGGAAAATAGCACTGTGCTCGCTGTCTACAGGCAGAATCTGCACACCGAACTGCTTTGCCAACGGCATGATCAGATGTCCGGCTGTTACCAGTGTTTCCTTATTTGCCAGAGCAATATCCTTACCTGCAAGGATTGCTTCCATAGTTGGTCTGATTCCTATCATTCCTACGATAGCGGTCACCAGAATGTCTGATTCTTCCATTCTGGCAAGTTCGATAAGACCACCCATCTGGCTTACGATTTTTACATCCAGATCCTGCACACGTACTGCCAGATCTCTGGCTGCCTCTTCTTTCCAGACTGCAACCAGTCTGGGATGAAATTCACGTATCTGCTTCTCCAGCATTTCTACATTACTGCCTGCTGCAAGACCAACTACTTCCAGGTGATCATTTGCACGTACCACATCCAGTGTCTGTGTTCCGATCGAACCTGTAGAACCTAAGACTGCTACTTTTTTCATATTGTACCTCATTTCAATACTTATACAACAATTTTATAAAATTACTTCTGACCTGACAGTTCTCATATCAGAAAATACTGTAAACATGTATATCAGAAGAATATATGCTCCGTTAGAGTGCGTCTGAAAAAAGCTTTCTGCAAGATGTGCGTCACAATTTGTGGGATATTTTGCCCGGATGAGGGCGCCGTAGCGGGCTACGGCAACTGAATTCGGGTGAAATATCCCGCAAAGTGGGGCGTGCAGATTGCGGGAATGATTTTTCAGACACGCTCTAGATCTCAATCATCACAAGAGAGAGGAAATAAATAACCGGTGCTGTGAAAATCACACTGTCAAATCTGTCAAGGATTCCTCCATGTCCCGGAATTAATTTTCCATAATCTTTAATCCCCTGATTTCTCTTGATCGCAGATGCAGCCAAATCGCCTACCATGGAGATCAGTGCTCCGATTGCACAGATCACAGCATATTCCAGCATCGGTCCCTGAGTGGCTGCTGCATAGATCACACCAAGAAGTGCAGCTCCTGCCACACCACCCACAGCTCCCTCCACAGATTTCTTAGGGCTGAGGACAGGTGCCATTTTATGTTTACCGATCAGCATTCCCACACAATATGCGCAGGTATCACATCCCCATGAGCACAGAAAGATCAGCCATACGTGGAACTTTCCACCGGGAAGCTCTCTGGTAAGATAAATAAACGACAACATAACTGCCACATACACAATACCAAACAGTGCAGGCATTACCTGCCCTGCCTCATAGGTTGGATAAGTGAACACGTATACAAACATGAGCAGCACAAGTCCGAAAATGATTGCCAGCACTCCATACCTCTCAAAATCAAGCAGCACTGCCAGATAATATAATACTGCGCCTAAATAGCCTGCTGCTGCCAGCAGATTTATCTTCTCATCCTGCACCTTCATTGCTCTGTACAATTCTCTCATTCCAATGAGAGAAACCGCAAGAAGTGTGAAAAACAGCACATAATCACCGCTGATAATAGTGGCAAGTGCAATAATCACAAGCAGGATTCCGCTTAAGAGTCTTGTCTTAAACATTCTTTACTCCTCCTTAACTCCGCCGTATCTTCTGTCTCTCTGATTATATTTCTCAATAGCCTTAATCAGCTCTGCTTTATTAAAATCCGGCCATGCCACATCTGTGAAATAAAATTCTGTATAAGCCATCTGCCATAACAGAAAATTGGAAAGTCTCAATTCACCGCTTGTGCGGATCATCAGATCCGGATCAGGGATTCCTGCCGTATCCAGGTAATTGTCAAAAACATGCTCATCAATTTCTTCCGGCTTTACTTTTCCATCTGCAGCATCCTGAGCAAGTTTGCGGATACCTCTTATGATCTCATCTCTGCTGCCGTAGTTTAATGCAATCTGGAAATAGATTTCATCATATTTCTGAGAATATTGTTCCAGACGTGCAATACTTTCCTGAATATCCTGATCAAATGCCGAAACCTCTCCGATCACCCGGACACGCATTTTGTTCTTATCTGCCAGTTTAATACATTTTTTCAGATAACTTCGGAACAGTTTCATCAGACCGTCCACCTCATCTTTGGAACGTTTCCAGTTCTCTGTGGAAAAAGCATATACAGTCACATATTTAACTCCCAGCTCCTTCATATAGTCACAGACTGTTTCCAGATTTGCACAGCCCTTCACATGTCCGTAGCTTCTGGGCATTCCCTTTGCCTTCGCCCAGCGTCCATTACCATCCAGAATAATGGCAATATGATTTGGTACATTCATACTCTTGTTTCCTTTTCTTATCCTGTTATTCCTTTAACCTTACTGTCTCATCATAATGAACCACAGTTTCCGGTCCATTATCTCATTCAGATAAAAAGAGAGCCCGCATTCATGGAGCTCTCCTTTTCGTTTCCCTTATACGGTCATGATTTCTTTGCTCTTTGCATCCACTGCCGCATCAACTTCTTTGATATATTTATCTGTGCTCTTCTGGATTTTCTCCTCAAGTTCTTTGATCTCATCCTCAGATACATCCTGTTTTGCAAGTTTCTTAAATGCATCATTTGCATCACGACGAATGTTGCGGACTGCTACTTTGGCTGCTTCGCCTTTTTTCTTGACATCTTTAACCAGTTCCTTACGGCGTTCCTCTGTAAGTTCCGGGAATACAAGGCGAATTACTTTACCATCGTTGCTTGGATTTAATCCAAGGTCAGAGGTAAGGATTGCTTTCTCAATTCCTTTGATCAGGCTGCTTTCCCATGGCTGGATCTGGATCATACGAGCTTCCGGGACAGTGATATTTGCCACCTGCTGAAGAGGTGTCGGAGCTCCGTAATAATCTACGGCGAGTTTGTCAAGGATATGCGGGTTCGCACGTCCTGCACGAATTGTAACCAGTTCGCTCTCAAGGCTTGCCAGTGTCTTTTTCATCTTCTCTTCATATTTCTGAATTCTCTCATCCATTAGGTTCGTCTCCCTCTTTTTATAGTTTTTATATTACACTTTCTCTGTAAACTGACTTATAAGCCTTACTTATACAGTAACCTTAGTTCCGACAAATTTGCCATGTACTGCATTGATGATGCTGTCTTTTTCATCCAGTGCAAATACCAGCATCGGCATCTTCTGTTCCATACACATGATCGATGCTGTCAGATCCATAGCTGCCAGTTTCTTTGCAACTACTTCTTCAATGGAAATTTCATCATATTTTACTGCATTCGGGTTTGTCTTCGGATCACTGTCATAAATTCCGTCAACAGCTTTTGCAAGAAGGATTGCTTCTGCTTCGATCTCTACTGCGCGAAGTACAGTGGCTGTATCTGTGGAGAAGTAAGGATGTCCTGTACCGCCTGCAAAGAATACGATCTTGCCCTGTGCAAAGCTTGCTTCCACTGCATCCTTAGAGTAAAGGCTTGTAAATGCACCGCATACAAATGGTGTAAAGATTTCTGTCTTTAATCCAAGGTATCTGCAGATATCAGATACATAAATACAGTTCATAACTGTTGCAAGCATACCAATCTGATCAGCCTTATTCCTGTCGATAGTCTCACTGGTGCGTCCTCTCCAGAAATTACCTCCGCCGATCACGATGCCGATTTCCAGTCCTTCCTCAGCAATTGTCCTGATCTGCTTTGCAACTTCAATAACAGTCGCCTCGTCAAATCCGGTCTTCTTCTCACCGGCAAGGGCTTCACCGCTTAATTTTAATAATACACGTTTCATAGTAACTGTCTCCTGAAATTAATTTTATCGCAGGTAACAGAGGATCGGAATACCTCCTCTGTTACATTCGTAGTTCTATTCTACCATATTCCGGCAACAATTTCATTACCATTTTCATCAACTGTTGTAGAAACTGTGAAATTGCTGTAATAATGGAATCCTGTTTTACCTGTCTCAGGATCATCCTCATAGCTGCTGCCCTGTGGAGAACCGCATGCGCCTTCCAGTGCATCCAGAGGCTGACCGATATACTGTTCTGCTGTGGAAATCATATCGCCGCCATTGTTATCCTGATCTGTGTTTCCACCACCGCCGTTTCCACCATTTCCATTATCTGTGCTTCCACCATTTCCATCATCAGAACCATTATTACTGCCATTTCCATTGTCATCTGTATTCTGGTCACCGCTGTTATTATTATCTGCTGAATCAGAATTATCTGTAGAATTCTTATCACTGTCGTCTGTGGAATCTGATTCTGACTTACTGTCATCTGTAATGCCAAGACGTTCCTTTACCGCATCAAGCGTGGATACTTCTTTTGTTGATGTACCTGTCAGATATTTTGCATATGGGATCGCATCATCATCTGTGCCATCCATACATAACGTAATCTGCGAAATTGTTCCAAGCGGAATATCGCGGAAAAAGCATTCATTCTTGTCCTCATCTGTATATGCAATACGGATATCATAGGAAGCTGTACTCTTGTTGGATGTTGTCTGTGTACCTGATGTCTGTGTATTTGCAGTCTGTGTATTTGCAGTCTGCATATAATACAGTGCCTTGTCCTTATCTGTCAGAGTAAACATTCCATTGATGAGATCATCTCCCCATCCTCCATCCTCGTCTGCATCATAATCCTCACTGTCTTCATCCACATGAGTGCGGATATAGAGTGACTGGATGTCATCCCCTGTATTATTTACAAACACAATCTTAGATGCTGTAGAAGTCTTCTCTCCCATTATATTCTTTATGTCTTCATCTGCTGTCTGCTGCATATCCACCATATCGACTGCCTTGGTTACCTCAGGAGTCGGGGTAGCTGTTACCTCTACAGGTGCTGTCTCTGTTGTCTTTTTCTTACCACATCCGGCAGCTGCCACTGTCATTACCAGAAGACCTGCCAGTATTAAATAACGTTTCTTCATAATATATTCCCTCCTGCTATATGGAATATCTTTTTCTTTTTAACAATGTCATTTTTTCAATTTCCTATTATTGCAGAGTATCGAAAACTTGTCAACTAAGCCTCTGCCGATTTCATACAATTTTAAGACTTTCAGATTTTTAAAGTCTCTGCCTGCAGACGCATTCTTATAAAAAAATCACATTTTTTCCTACTTCATATTATGATGTCAGGATCAAAAGGTATCTGACCCTGATATCATATTATTGCACAAAAGGAAACACGCACTGTAATCAGCGGATACTCCAACAGAAAGGACTGCCATGTTACTCTGGCAGTCCTTTCTCATCCCGTTGTGGTCATATTTAATATATTTCTATTCTGCAAGCTTCATCAGAAGTTCCACACATTCTTCCTCTGATAAAACCGAAGTATTCAGGCAGATATCATAGTTTTCCATTTTCCCCCATTCATGTCCTGTATAAAAGTTATAATAATCTCTTCTCTGACGATCTTTATATGCAATTCTGTCAAGTGCCTCTCTCTGAGAAATATGCTTATTTTTCTTGATCCGTTTAATACGGTCTTCCATATCAGATGCATAAATATACACACGAAGCAGCTGATTATCATCTTTCAGGATCTGGTCTGCACATCTTCCCACAAAAATACATGGACCTTCCTGTGCCAGGCGCTTCACTGTCTCTTTTTGCGCATGAAACATCTTCTCCGGAATTGTCAGGCGTTTTTTATCCTGCGATTCTTCCGACATCATTACTCCGATTGCATAGAGAAGACTGGTCTTGCCTTTAAATTCATTGATGATTTCCTGGCTGATTCCATGCCTCTCTGCTTCCTTCAGCAAAAGCTTACTGTCGTAACAGGGAACTCCCATTTTTTCTGAAAGCAAAGCTGCAATGTGTCTTCCACCGCTTCCATACTGTCTGCTGATCGTGATTGTTTTCATAGGGCACCACTCCTTTCAGCTCATCTGCCTGAAAAATGAATTGTTATTTTTTTATCTATATGATAGATTATACGAATTTTCGAATATTTTTGCAATATCCATTAGTTTTTTCATAACATTTCACAATTTTGAGCCAAAGGATTTGGTAATATTATCAATATAGATTCTTAACCTTAAAGTCACGCTCTGCTTCTCTTCTCTGGTCTTTCTTTGCGATATCCTGTCTCTTATCGTAGAGTTTCTTGCCTCGGGCCATACCGATTTCTACCTTTACTAGGCTATCTTTGAAGTAAACTTTCAGAGGTACTAAAGTTAACCCTTTTTCTTTGAGCTTTGCTTCAATCTTATTGATCTCATATCTGTGAAGCAGAAGCTTACGGATTCTCAGCGGGTCTTTGTTGAAAATATTTCCTTTTTCATAAGGGCTGATATGCATTCCGTAGATGTAAACCTCTCCGTTTTCCACACGTATAAAGGATTCCTTAATACTACACTTACCCATGCGCAGAGATTTTACCTCTGTTCCTGCAAGGGCAATGCCGGCTTCATAAGTATCTTCTATAAAATAGTCGTGAAATGCCTTTTTATTATTGGCAATCAGCTTCATTCCTTTTTTCTTTGCCATAATATCCTCCAAGCCATTTTTATTTAATTCTCTTCTTCATCATCCCGGATATCAGAAACCAGCTCAAAATCTACAGTCTTGAGCATCTTATCTGCATCTGCCACACGGACACGAACCTTATCTCCCAGCTTGTACACTTTCTTTGTCATCTCACCGCAAAGTTCATAGCTCTCCTGATCAAAAACATAATAGTCATCACGCAGTGTGTTGACATGAACCAGTCCCTCTACAGTATTCGGAAGTTCCACATAAAGTCCCCAGCCGGTAACACCTGAGATAATTCCCTCGAACTCTTCTCCCAGATGGTAGGACATGTATTCTGCTTTCTTCAGCTTGTCTGATTCACGCTCTGCCTCATCTGCGCGGCGTTCGCATACACTGGACTGCCTCGCAACTTCATCAAGGATTTCAGCATAGTGTTCGGTTCTGCCTTCACGCATCAGTCTGCCTCGTAAGTTATCCTTAATGATCCTGTGGATCTGCAGATCAGGATATCTTCTGATCGGAGATGTGAAATGGCAGTAATATTTCGCTGCCAGTCCGAAGTGACCGCTGCATTCTGTGGTATATTTCGCCTGTTTCATGGAACGCAGCACCAGACGGCTGATCATTGCTTCATTCGGAAGCCCTTCGATACTTTCGATGATCTGCTGGATTTCTTTTGGCGTGATTTCTTCTTTTGCTTTCTGAATCTTCACACCCTGATTGTGAAGTAATGTCAGAAGACTCTCCACTTTCTCCGGATCCGGGTTATCATGGGTTCTGTATACAAACGGAATCTCTTCTGTGCAGTATTCCTGTGCCACAGTCTCATTTGCCATCAGCATGAAATCTTCAATGATTTTGGTTGCCACATTTGCTTCATATGGCTTAACATCGATTGCTTTTCCTGCTGCATTGAGAATAATCTTGCTCTCCGGGAAATCAAAGTCAATAGAACCTCTGTGATGGCGGCTGTTTCGTAAGATTCCGGACAGTTCTTTCATCATAAAGAACATCGGGATAAGTGCATCATACCGTTTCTTTGCTTCTTCGTCTGTGTCCTCAAGAATGTTCTTTACATCAGTATAGCACATTCTCTCATTTACGTTAATCACTGTTTCTGCGATCTGGTGGGAAACTACCTTCCCCTTTTCATTAATGTCCATCAGGCAGCTCAATGCCAGTCTGTCTTCTCCCTGATTCAGGGAACAGATTCCATTTGAAAGACGTTCCGGCAGCATTGGCACAACGCGGTCTGCCAGATAAACACTGGTTCCACGTTTCAGTGCTTCCCTGTCCAAAGCACTGTTATACTGTACATAGTTGCTTACATCTGCGATATGGACTCCCAGATGGTAAATGGCCCCCTCTTTTGTCAGGGAAATCGCATCATCCAGGTCTTTGGCATCTTCGCCGTCAATAGTGACTGTCTGCAGATGTCTCAGATCCAGTCTTCCATCTCTGTCTGCATCCAGCACATGATCCGGAACACGCTGAGCCTGCTTCATTACTTTCTCAGGAAATTCACTTGGGATTCCGAAGCTCTTGACGATTGCCAGAATATCTGTCCCCGGTGTTCGGATATTTCCCAGATTCTCCTTAATTTTTCCTTCAGGATTCTTATTTCCGGAGCCGTAATCTGTGATCACCGCGATTACTTTATCACCATTTTTAATTCCTGCTGCTTCTTTTCTCGGAATGAAGATATCTTTGGAAAATTTCGGATTATCACTAATCACAAAACCGAAATCCCGATTTAACTGGTAAGTTCCTACAATTTCAGGCATACCACGTTCCAGAACCTTCACAACTACACCTTCCTGGCGTTTTCCCTCTTTTTTTTCATCTCTGATGATGATCCTTACTTTATCCTGATGCATGGCTGTTCCTGTATCACTTTCAGGAATAAAGATATCCTCATCCTGTCCTTCGATTTCTACGAAGCCGAAACCTTTGGGATGTCCGATGAATGTTCCCTCAGCCTGGATTCCCTCCGGCTGCTCTTTTTTATTTTTATCTTTTTTATTTTTATCTTTCTTCTTTCTGCCATACTCTGATCCGTATTCTTCTCTTCGGTCATCGTAATAACGGTCATCTTTTTTCTTTTTCCATTTTCCTTTGACCTTTTCATATCTGCCCTTGCGGTCTACAGATACCTTTCCTTCCTCGCAAAGTTCGTCCAGAACATCATATAGCTCTCTTTTCTCTTCTTTTGAAAGTCTCAGAAGAGAAGAAATCTCGCGGAGTCTCATTGGCTGATAAATAGGATCTCCCATCAGTTCCAGGATAAACTTTTTTCTTCTGTCCATATCTTTTTTACTCATATTACTCCTCACAGCCTCCGCAGAGGACTTTTATCTGATTCAGCTCTTTATGACACAAAAAACACTCTTGCACATAACAAGAGTGTTTCAAATTTCTTTTCTGATTAACCAAGCATATTTAATGCTACAGAAATTACAAAAAATAAAATTCCCATAATAGTGGTTGCCTTAACAAGTCCGCCCTCCATGGAACGACCTTTGTTCTTACCCCAGTATGTTTCTGCTGCTCCGGCGATAGCACCAAGTCCCTGCTGCTTACCTTCCTGCATAAGAACTACTACTGTAAGAGCGATGCAATCTATTATGAAAATGACACTCAGAATGATCTTAATAATCTGCACTTCGTTACACCTCCTAATCAACTGAGTTTCATTGTAACATAGCCGGATGGGGATTTCAACCACAATTCAGAGTTTTTGTCAGGTTTCTTAACAATTTTTTTCATTTTCTTTAAAAGGATTTTCATACACTGCCAGTTCTCCCAAGGCCTCATGGATACGAAGAAGCTGGTTATATTTGGCATTTCGGTCCGAACGGCAGGGTGCACCTGTCTTAATCTGGCCGGCACCTGTGGCAACTGCCAGATCTGCGATAAATGAATCTTCCGATTCTCCTGATCTGTGAGAAATTACTGCCCTGTATCCCGATTTCTGTGCCATTTCCACTGCATCCAATGCTTCTGAAAGTGTTCCTATCTGGTTTAATTTTATCAGAATGGCATTTGCCGCTCCCAGTTTGATTCCACATGCAAGACGTTTGATATTCGTAACAAACAGATCATCACCTACAAGCTGTATTTTATCTCCCAGTCTTTTTGTCATCTGTTTCCAGCCTTCCCAGTCATCTTCCTCAAGTCCATCTTCAATGGAAACAATCGGGAACTTCTCTGTAAGTTTTTCATAATATTCTATCATCTCGCCGGAATCCCTGAGAACTTCTTCCCCTTTCATTTTTCCTTCTCCGGGGAAAACATAAACGCCTCTTTCTTCATCGTACAGTTCACTTGCCGCAGCATCAATTGCAATGCTGATATCCTTTCCGGGTTCATACCCTGCCTTTTTTACTGCTTCCAGAATCACTTCCAGGACGCTTTCTGAATCGGAAAGATCCGGTGCGAAACCTCCCTCATCCCCGACTGCTGTTGACAGACCTTTTTGTTTCAGGATAATTCTGAGAAACTGGTATACTTCCGCACACATTCGGATCGCCTGCTCCATATTTTCCGCTCCCGTCGGCATGATCATGAATTCCTGTAAATCCACCGTATTGTCAGCGTGACGTCCCCCATTTAAGATATTCATCATCGGTACAGGCATCTGTCTGGTATGGCAGCCGCCAAGATACTGATATAAAGGAACGCGAAGAGCTGCTGCTGCCGCCCTTGCTACTGCCAGGGATACTCCCAGTGCCGCATTTGCCCCTACATTACTTTTATTGTCTGTGCCGTCTGTTTCTATGATTTTTTTATCAATATAGGACTGATCCAGAGCATTTTCTCCAAGAATTGCTTCTGCCAGCTTTGTATTTACATTCTCCACTGCTTTGCGGACACCAAGTCCGGTGTAGCAGCCTTTTTCTCCGTCACGAAGCTCCACTGCCTCGAACTTTCCGGTGGAAGCTCCCGAAGGGACGATTGCCCTTCCCGTATATCCATTTATCCCGATCACACCTTCTCCTACTGTTACTTCTACTTCCACTGTAGGATTTCCTCTGGAATCAAGTACCTGTCTTGCATGAACCCTTCTTACAGGCAGATAACGTAACATATTAGAACCTCCTGATCATTTTAATAAACCGGTAACTGTTCCATATTTTCACAGTTACAGTTAAACCTCAAGTCAAAATACGTCACTGAGAACGGCGTGAACAGTAACGTAATTTGACTTGTATATCTTTACAACCATATTTTTACCCAATATGCTTCCGGCTATGCATTGTCTATATCCATTATTATTTTCAGAATATTTTATTAATACAAATAATTTTAATATTATCTTTTAAATATTTTTGTAAATTTTCTATTTTTATTCTTGACATTTCATTCTTTATCTGTTATATTAAGTTCATAAAACAAAAGGGATTACGAAAAACAAAAAAGTAAAGGAGTGAGACCACCGAAAACATAATCTTTTCTTCATAATTTAAGAAAGCGAGGTACAGACCACCAGAATAGCAAAGTTTCAAATTCATGACTTATAAGAAAGGCAGGTACGGACCACCAAGAACTTAAGCTTTTAAATCCAACTAAGTTTTATAAGTAGTTCCTATCAAACAAGGAAGGTACAGTCCAATGGAAACCTAACGATTTATCTTATTTTGAACGTAACAGTTAAACATTCTAAAGAAGGTACGGTCCAATGGAAATTTAATGATTTACCTTATTTTAAAAGTGATATTCAATCAAAATAAGGAAGGTACAGTCCAATGAAACGTTAACGATTTACCCTATTATAAAACGTAACCGTTCATTTACATGAAGAAGGTACAGTCCAATGAAAACTTAACGATTTACCCTATGAAACTATAAAAGGAAGGTACAGACCAATGGGACAGTAAGTTGAACCGTTAATTTCATAATTCAAATTCATACAATTTCATAATTTATTTTACAGAAAGTGAGGTATCATCCCTTGGATACAGAATCTTAACAGGAGCCACGATGAAATATAAATCTGTGGCTCTTTTATTTGTCATTCAGCTTCTATAGCTCCCCTCTTTCTCATATATTAAACTAATATCATTCCGTTCTGAGGTTAATACTCTCTATGCATCTCAAATACATATCTTCCACTCGGATTTTCTCTTCCAGATTTACCAAAATTTTTCTTCTTTTCTGTGCTTGTGCATTTATAGGTTCCTCTATAGGAAAAATCGTATCGCACAACACTGCCAGACAGACTGCTGCTTCTGCCCAAAGTTCCAACTGGGGACTCAGTTTTCAGGAAGAAGGCAAACGTCCTGTTGGAAATGCAACGATAGAAGAACTGGCTCAGTACAATGCCTTTTTTGCTGAAGATACCGAAGAAAAGAAAATCTATCTCACCTTTGACGCAGGCTTTGAAAATGGAAATACTCCTGCTATTTTGGATGCACTGAAAAAACATCAGGCACCTGCTACATTTTTTGTGGTTGGAAATTTCATTTCGGAAAACAAAGATCTGATCAAACGAATGGAAACGGAAGGGCATATTGTCGGCAATCATACTATGACGCACCCGGATATGTCAAAAATTTCCACAAAAGAATCTTTTCAGAAAGAATTATCCGATGTAGAAAAAATTTACAGGGAAATTACAGGAAAAGAAATGACAAAATTTTACCGCCCCCCACAGGGCATCTACAGTACACAGAATCTGTCTATGGCCAGAGAACTGGGATATCACACATTTTTCTGGAGCCTTGCCTATGTAGACTGGTACCAGGATAACCAGCCAGATCCGCAGGAAGCTATTGCAAAACTGACGAAACGGATTCATCCGGGAGCTATTGTACTGCTGCACAGCACCTCTTCCACTAATGCACAGATTCTGGATGAACTGTTGGATAAATGGGAAGAGATGGGATATTCCTTTCATTCTCTGAATGAATTATGATCATTTAACATTTTCCGATACTGTTCACACACCACTATCCCGCGAGGTGTTTTGGCATGAATATGCCAAAATCCCGAGACATACAAGCCAAAATTCCATTGCCGCAGGCAATCTGGAATGAATTTTGGCTACGTTACTGTGAACGGAGTGAACAGTAACCATTTTCCCATTTACAAAGTCACATACAAAAATGACAGAATTTTGAAATATCTGACACACTTGCAATAAACAAAAATTGATCATTATCTCAAAATGAAACGCACTCCACAGGAATGTCCTAATGGAGTGCGTCTCACTTTGTTTATAAATCAATACTTTAGAGAATATCAAAATTATAACTTTTATACTGCATTTACACTGCTTATTCAGCGTCTGCTGCCCCTGTCTCTTCCGGTTCTTCTGTTGTTTCCGCATCTTTAGTGTCATCGGAGGCTGCATCAGAATCTTCTGTCTCTGCTGCATCTGCATCCTCAGCTTTCTCTTCGCTGTCCACAACACCACCTTCAACTACCAGGTCATCCGGATTGATGTTGTCACCGTATACAGGTTTCAGAGTTTCTTCGAAATCTTTATGGAAGAACTGTTCATCTGCCAGAGATTTAATCTCATCGTTGATTGCGTTCAGAAGGTCTGTGTTACCCTTCTGTACTGCTGGTGCGATCGTATCAATATCACCAAGAGATTCAATTCCTACAGAGAATCCTTCATTCTGCTGAGCCCATGCAAGTACTTCTGTATTGTCTGTGGAGAATGCATCTCCTCTTCCATCAAGAAGCGCATCGTATGCTTCCTGGTATTCATCAAATTTTACAAGTTCAATATCCGGATAGTTATCTGTGAAATATGTCTCTGCTGTTGTTCCTTTTACAACGATCAGCTTCTTGCCTTCCAGATCTTTTACATCTTTAATCAGCGCATCATCAGGAGAAACAACTCCAAGAGCTACCTTCATATATGGAAGTGCGAAGTCTACTTTCTCCGCTCTGTCATCGGTTACTGTAAAGTTTGCAAGGATCACATCTACTTTTGCAGACTGCAGATATTCTACACGACTTGCTGCCTCTACATAAGTAAATTCTGCATCGTCTTCACTTCCCAGAAGGTCTTTTGCAAGTCTTTTTCCAAAGTAAATATCGTATCCCTGAACATCACCGTTTTCATCTACATATCCAAATGGATTCTTGTCACTGAATACACCGATTTTGATCTTTCCGTCTTTTTTGATCTCATCCAGAGTACGGGCCTGTGCAGTGTTTCCACCGTCATCTGCCGCACTTACAAGAATACTTCCGCCAAGAAGTGTTGTTGCTGCTATACCTGTTGCTAATAAGACTGCTAATATTTTTTTCTTCATGTCCTTTTCCTCCATGTTTTAAAAAAATTTTGATTTTATTATAATTTTTATAACTAGTACATCGTTTTCGAAATAACTATACCACTCACTTGTCTGCGAATCCGATTGCACAGGTCTAAAAGCCTCAGCGTAGCCCGCTACGCCTGCATTTTTATACCAGCACACCCGAATCCGCATCCTACGCGATTGGTATAGTTATTTACGAAACGATGTACTAGCTCTTATGATATCCTGCTATTTCATGGATATTATCATCCATTTCAGGATTTATAAAATATTCTGTTTTCCTCTATTCTATTTTTTCACTGTTTCATAATGGAAACTGTTCAGGAACTGTTTTGCCCTGTCAGTCTCCGGATTATCAAAGAACTGTTCCGGAGTGTTCTCTTCTACAATGTTTCCCTTATCCATAAAGATCACTCTGTCTGCTACGGAACGGGCAAATTCCATCTCATGAGTGACGATCAGCATGGTCATTCCTGTCTTTGCAAGTTCCAGTACTACCTGAAGTACTTCTCTTACCATCTCAGGATCAAGTGCTGCTGTAATCTCATCCAGAAGCATGATCTCCGGATGCATCAGCATGGCACGTACAATGGCCACTCGCTGTTTCTGACCACCGGAAAGCTGCCTTGGATAATTATCTTTCTTATCCAGAAGACCAACTCTGTCAAGAAGCTGCTCCGCTTCCTTTTTCACTTCTTCTTTATTTCTTTTCTGTACTTTCATTGGTGCCAGAAGAAGATTATTTAAAATTGTCATATTCGGGAAAAGATCATAACTCTGGAAAACCATTCCTATCTTCTCTCTGACTTTGCTTATATTCTTTTTTTCTTTCTCATAGCTTACACCGTTAAGCTTCAGTACACCGGTGTCAATCTCTTCCAGGCGGTTGATACATCGCAGGAAGGTACTTTTTCCACATCCGGAAGGTCCTACGATCACCACCACTTCTCCCTTTTGCAGAGAGAAGGAAACATCATCCAGAATAGGAACATTGTTTACATATGATTTCTTTAAATGTTCTACTTCTAAAATCGGCTGTCCCATTCATTTATCCTCATTTCTCTATTAATCAGCAAACTTCTTTTCCAGTACTCTGGAGAGTCTGGAAAATGGAAAACATATGATAAAATACATAAAGAATACTGCACCGTATACCCAGAGGGCCGCTGTCGGATTTGTATAACGTGATGCATCTATGATCTGTTTTCCAACTTTTAACACCTCTACTACTCCGATAAGAGCTACCAGTGATGTGGTCTTGATCATTCGGGTAAGAAGATTCACTGCGGATGGAAGAAGTCTTCTTATAGTTTGCGGAAGGATAATATAAAGATAGACCTGCCATTTGTTTAATCCAAGACCGTATCCGCTGTCATACTGGTGTTTAGGAATGGAGATCAGCGCACTTCGCACCAGATCACCCATTTCAGCAGTTCCCCAGAATGTAAATACAATGACCGCCGCTGTCTCACCGGAAAGATTCATCCCCAGATGCTTGGCCGCTCCGAAATATACCAGGAACAAAAGCACCAGCTGCGGCATGATTCTTACTATTTCAAGGTAAATGCGGCAGATAAACTTAATGATTTTATTTGGGATATTCATTACCATCCCAAGAAGAAATCCAAGGATTATTGAAAATACCATGGAAATCAGTGCAATTCTTATTGTTACCCACAAGCCCTGCCAGAGTCTTAATGAGTTGATTCCCTTAAAAAGAACCTCAATCCCCATATTCTGCATAGCGGACTCTCCTTTCTACAAATGAACAGATAAGTGAGATTGGTAAAAGTATGATCAGATATGCGATTACCAACATAAACAGGGCTTCATCTGTTTTGTAATAAATTCCGATCAGGTCTTTTGTCACAAACATCAGGTCTGCAAGTGCTACTGCACTGAATACGGAGGTTTCCTTAATAAGAAAGATCGCATTTGCACAGAATGCCGGAATAGAATTGGATACCGCCTGGGGCAGGATAATGTTTGTAAATACCTGACTCTTACTCATTCCAAGGCTTAATGCGGATTCCACCTGAATGGGCGGAACATTGTCCAGGCCGCTTCGGAAGGCTTCTGCCATATAACTGCCTCCGAGAAAGGTCAGTCCTGTGATCGCACACTGTTCTGAACTGAGGACAATCCCTATTTTCGGAAGACCGAAATACAGGAAAAACAACTGGATCAACAATGGTGTATTTCTGGACAGTTCAATGTAACATTCCACGATCTGACGAAGTACAGGAATCCTGAAATACTTAATCATGCTGCAGACAAGCCCAACCACAATGGCAAGCAGCACACCAATCACCGCCATGTGAAGTGTAAGCTTTGCTGCCTCAATATAAAGAGGTGTCTGCTCGCGGATAAACTCAAAATCCATGGTTACTTTATTCTCCTTCTATTATTATGATTTAGAGCATATTTGAAGAACGCTCTGGTGTGCCTGTGCCGCTTATTACTTTTCAATCCACTGCTATTTCGGTTAAAGCAGGTAGTTTACTTGATTTAGTTAAAGCGTTACATCTGCACATCTATGAACTATCATAACATTTCATGCTTCATCCTGCAAGCTTTTCATAAATTGCATCTGCAAGTCTGCTATGTCCCAGTTCATCCAGATGCTCCTGATCGGCTTCTCCCGGTCGGGCAAATTCTGAAGCCGGAAGATAAGAAATATTTCTTCTTCTAGCGATTTTCTCATACACCCGGGGCAGATTCCATGATACTTCGATAGAATTCTTATCGAATTCCGGATCAAAATCCTCTTCCCAGATTCTCTCCCCAAGGTAGATTGGAGATACCAGTAATATTTTGGCATCCGGGTTTACAGTGTTGATCTGATCAAGGAGCTGTTCAATCCCCTGTCCGATCACTTCCGGGGTTGCGCTGTATACGCTTTTACAATCGTTCGTGCCAAGCATGAGAACGATAGTGTCTACTGGTCTGTGGCTCTCAAGGATTGCCGGAAGCATTTCCGTTCCTCTTCTTTCTGTTCGGAATGGATCGTCAAATACGGTGGTTCTTCCGCAGAGTCCTTCTTCGATTACTCTGTAGCCTTTTGTTCTTACTTTGTCATCCAAGATGCTGGTCCAGCGGGTACCCCATCCGTATCTCTGATTAGTAGTTCCCGGGATTAAACCGTATGTATTGGAATCACCGAAACATAAGATTTGTTTCATGTCTTGTCACCTTCTTATCTAATATTTTTAATGGGTTTTTTGTTTTCCCTGCTTTCATATTGATTTGATAGGAATACTATACAATCTTTATTTTTGTTTGTCAATCCCTTTTTTGTATTTTTTGAAAATGTTTATTTGTACGTCATAAGTCATAAAGGGACGCTCAGAAATCCATCCATCAGAGTCGGAAGAAAAACATTACCCCGGAATCAACTATAGCAATCCTCGTAAATAATCAAAAAACTTTTGATACCGATATTATTTCCAGTCCTGAACTTTATATTTTTTATATTTTGCAGGTGTCGTGCCTGTATATTTTCTGAAGATTTTTATAAAATAGCTCTGTGTGGAAAAGCAAAGATATTCACTGATCTGTGCTGCTGTATAATCTGAATAGGTCAGCATATTACAGGCAGCTTCTATCCGTTCTTTCTGAATATAGTCAACAAAAAGCATTCCTGTTTCTTTTTTAAACAATCTGGAAAAATAACTGGCACTGATCCCTGCTGCCTCTGCAGTTTCTTCCAGTGTAATGGGAACATGCAGATGAAGATGGATATATTTTACTGCCGCTTCAATTTCTCTGCTGTAATGTTGCATCCCGGACTTCTGCACTTCCTGGGCAAATCTCAGGGCTGCTTTTTGTGATAACTTTTCTATGGAAGATTTGCTGGTGCACTCTTCTACTGTCTGAATATAACCGTCGCTTAATGCATAAGCAGTTTCTTCAGGTACACCACCTTCAATAGCAGCTCTGGTAAACAGCGTAATTCCTGCGATAAACATATTTTTACTGTTTCTCAGTTCATTTCTGGACAGGATTCCCGGGGTTCCATCCGGTGTGAGCTGAAAAACAGACTGTATTCTGTCTGTCTGACCATTCCTGATAGCATCATACTGCCGACGCTCACTTGCATAGGATTCATGTTTCTGTAAATTTTCACGTCTCTCAAATAGAGTATTCCTGCTTCTGTTCTCTGCAATCTGTTGTTCTTTTTCATTGTATTCCTTACTTTTCTCCTGCATCTTTATTCCTCTCGCATACATAGCAATATTTTGTTATTTATAGCAATATTTTACTATATTTTATCATTTACAGGTGATATAGTCCAGATAACGGCAACACAAACAATCTGTTTGTTACTGTTCACTCCGTTCACAGTAACGTAGCCAAAATTCATTCCAGATTGCCTGCGGCAATGGAATTTTGGCTTGTATGTCTCGGGATTTTGGCATATTCATGCCAAAACACCTCGCGGGATAGTGGTGTGTGAACAGTAACATCTGTTTCACATATAAATAAACTTATGGAGGAATTTATTATGAATCGTGATTTAAAGAAAATCATCAGCCAGATGACTCTGGAAGAAAAAGCAGGCATGTGCTCAGGGCTTGATTTCTGGCATCTGAAAAGCGTGGAAAGACTTGGAATCCCGGAGGTAATGGTAAGCGACGGTCCTCACGGGCTTCGTAAACAGGATGACAAGGGAGATCATCTTGGAATGAACGACAGTATCAAAGCAGTCTGCTTCCCTCCTGCTGCTTTAAGTGCCTGCTCTTTTGACCGTGAATTAATGGAATCCATGGGCGAGACTATTGGCAGAGAAGCTCAGGCAAATGACGTATCTGTTGTTTTAGGACCGGCTGTCAATATTAAACGTTCTCCGCTCTGCGGAAGAAACTTCGAATACTATTCAGAAGATCCATACCTTGCAGGTGAGATCGCTGCTGCATTTATCAATGGTGTACAGTCCCAGCATGTAGGAACTTCCATCAAGCATTTTGCAGCTAACAATCAGGAATATCACCGTATGAGTAATTCTTCTGAAGCAGATGAAAGAACACTCCGTGAAATTTATTTCCCTGCATTTGAAACTGCAGTAAAAAAGGCTCAGCCATATACATTTATGTGCTCCTACAATCAGATCAACGGTACTTTTGCTTCCGAGAATAAATGGCTTCTTACCGATGTTCTCCGCAATGACTGGGGCTTTGAAGGATATGTTATGTCTGACTGGGGTGCTGTCAATGACCGTGTGAAGGGTCTGGAGGCCGGCCTGAATCTGGAAATGCCAGGTTCCAACGGAACAAACGATGCTCTGATCATGGAAGCCGTAAAAAATGGCACTCTGAAGGAAGAAGTTCTGGATCAGGCTGTAGAACGTATCCTGAATATTATTTACAAATATGCGGACCACCGTGCACCGCAGGAATTTACCATGGAAAAAGACCATGAAGAGGCACGCCGTATTGCGGAAGAATCTATGGTCCTTCTGAAAAACGCAGACCAGATTCTGCCTCTGAAGACCTCTGAGAAAGTAGCTTTTGTAGGTGGTTTTGCCAAAAAACCTCGTTTCCAGGGCGGCGGAAGCTCTCATATTAACTGCTTTAAAATTACCAATGCACTGGAAGCTGTTCCTGCTGATGCACAGGTTATTTACGCAGAAGGATTTCCTGCTGATAAAGATTTATACGATGAAAAACTGGCTGCTGAAGCACTTCAGGCTGCAAAAGCTGCTAATAAGGTTGTGATCTTCGCCGGACTTCCGGATAGTTTTGAGTCTGAAGGATATGACCGTTCTCATATGAGACTGCCAGAATGCCAGAACCGTCTTATTGCTGAGATCCTTGAAGTTCAGCCAAATACTGTGATCGTTCTTCACAATGGTTCTCCTGTGGAAATGCCATGGATCAATAATGTGAAAGGTATTCTGGAAGCTTACCTTGGCGGACAGGCAGGCGGAGCTGCTGTTGCAAATATCCTCTATGGTATTGTAAATCCAAGCGGTAAACTGGCCGAGACAATCCCGGTAAAACTGGCTGACAATCCATCCTACCTGAACTTCGGTGGCGGCGATAAAGTGGAATACCGTGAAGGTGTATTTGTAGGATATCGTTATTACGATACCAAGCAAATGGAAGTTGCCTACCCATTTGGATACGGACTTTCCTATACTACTTTTACATACAGCAATCTGCAGATCTCCAACACAAATCCAACAGAAAAAGATACCATCACTGTTTCTGTAGATGTGACAAATACAGGCAGCATTGCAGGAAAAGAAATTGTCCAGCTCTATGTGAAAGACATGACAGCATCCACGACCCGTCCTGAAAAAGAACTGAAAGGCTTTGAAAAAGTCCAGCTTGCTCCTGGCGAAACCAAAACAGTTACTATGGAACTGGATAAGCGCAGCTTTGCATGGTACAATACCGAATTACACGACTGGTATGCTGCAAGCGGCAAATATGAGATTCTGATCGGTGCATCCTCCAGAGATATCCGTCTCTCTGAAACCATTGAACTCTCCAACAGCCAGGTAATTCCCATGCATATTCATATGAACACAACACTGGGTGAGCTTTTCAATAATCCCAACACAAAAGAAGCAGCAAAAGAACTGACTTCCAGATATCTGGCTGCAATGAACGGCGGTTCAGACACAGCTTCCCAATCTGCTGCTGAAGCTATCACTGAAGAAATGGTAGCAGCAATGACAGATTCCATGCCACTTCGCTCTCTGTGCAGCTTTGGCGGATTCTCACGGACTGAGATCCAGGAGATGATTGACAAACTGCAGGCAATCTATAGCAATCCTCTGAAATAATGCATCTTAATCCAGCCCATCAGAGTGTGAAATCCTGCGTCAGATATCTTTGCCGTGCGTCAGCACGCCTGCAGATATCTCCCTTGTCTTTCTCACTCTGCTGAACTGTCTTAAATGCATTATTTACGAGGATTGCTATAAAACAAAAAAACTACTGTATATAAGCTGAATTTTTTTCCGGCTTTATACAGTAGTTTTTATTTATTTCTCCCTAAACCATTCCTTCATCACATCAAAAATTTTTATAAGCTCTTCGTCACTGATCACATATGGAACCATAGAGTACATGTAGTTCAAAAATGGCCTGCTGAACACACCCCGTTCATAAGCAAACTGCTGGAAGCCTTCCAGATCTCTGGAATCATGAACCTCCACGCACACACAGCCACCCATGATCCGGACTTCTTTGATTCGTGGATCTGTGAATGCTTCCATCTCACCACGTGAAACCTGTTCAATATGACGGATTTTACTCATATAATCTTCACGCTTAAAAATCTCAATCCCCTTCAAAGCCACAGCACATGCCAGAGGGTTTCCCATAAAAGTAGGACCATGCATCAGGGCAAGTCTGTCATCATCACTGTAAAAGGCATCAAATACCTTGTGATTTGCCACAGTGACAGCATGACCAATATATCCTCCTGTAAGGGCCTTTCCAAGAACCAGGATATCCGGCAGAACAAGATCTGCCACAAAGCGATTACCTGTGCGGCCAAACCCGGTTGCAACCTCGTCAAAAATCAAAAGAACATCATACTGATCACACAATTCTCTTGCTCTCTTCAGGAATGAAATATCATACATCCGCATTCCTCCTGCTCCCTGTAAAAGAGGCTCCACAATAAAGCAGTTCAGACGGTCATGATACTGTTCAAATGCCTCCTCCAGGGCCGGGATCTCAGTGGGAATATGGACAACACCCTCTTTTTTGTCAAAAGCGAAATGATAATCCTCGTCATCACCAACTTCCATTGCCTTAAAGGTATCCCCGTGATATGCATGTTCAAGAGCCAGCACTAACGGGCGCTTTCTTCCCTGATTGGTGTTGTATTGAAGGGCCATTTTAAGTGAGACCTCCACTGCAACACTTCCTGAATCTGAAAAAAAACAATAATCCAGATCTCCTGGCAGAAATTCCTGCAGCTTCGCAGAAAGCTTTTCCACCGGCTCATGTGTCAGTCCCCCAAGCATTACATGACAAAAACGGTCTGCCTGTTCCTTGATCGCTTCTGTCAGTTCCGGATGCTTATATCCATGAATCATACACCACCAGGAAGATATAGAGTCTATCAGCTTCTGATCTTTTGTATAAAGATGTACACCCTCTGCATCCAGAATCTTATAGGGAGCTTTCATTGTTTTCATTTGTTCATAGGGATACCATATCATTTGATCTTCACCTCATCATAAAATTCTGCCAGTACATCTGCATCTATATCAAGATTCTTCGCATTATCCTGTACTTTTGCAATAACCGGAAGGCCTGTCATATATTGGCACATAGCAATATTATCCTCTTCCATAATATTTCCGGGATGGTAATGGTTAAAAATAATACCTTTGATTGGAAGGGAATGGGCTTTCATATACTCAGCAGTCAATACAACACTGTTTATTGTACCAAGCCCTGCATCTGCCACCAGAATACTGGAAAGCTCAAACTCTCTTATCACATCTTCAAGCTGGATTTTGCGTTCATCAAAACAGAGCGGACAGAGGATACCGCCACTTCCTTCCATGGTAATATATTCATAATCATTTGCTGCCTTCAAAAATCCTCTTCGCACAACATCAAGATCCACCGGATTACCCTCAACTCTTGAAGCAAGATGAGGAGACCAGGCATTTTCATATACATAGGGACACATATCATCCAGAGACTGGGAAATACCAGACATCTCTTTAACAAAAAGTGCATCGCCCGGGATTAGACTTCCGTCTGCACACCGGTCATTTCCACTCATTGCAGCTTTGTAATAAGCCGGATTTTTTCCTGCCTGTGCCAGTTTTTTTACGATCAGTCCTGAGAGATAGGTTTTGCCCATGTCTGTTCCTGTTCCTGTAATAAATACCGCTTTACTCATGATTCTTCCACTTCCTTCCAATATTCTGGTGTTACATTTCTGCCCATATCAGAGAGCATTTTTCGGTCGCTGCGGATGGTTGCGCAGGCAACAGTAGTCAGCATATTCCCTGTTATTGTAGCGGAGGCACCGGATTTAAAAGCGGTTTCCCCGTCATTGGTAAGAAGTGCCCGTCCGGCAGCAAGACGAATATTAGCCTCAGGATTAATATAACGAAAGAAGGCAATTGTCCGGAGGATATCCTGCTCTGAAAGCTGATCAAGATGTTCCAAAGGTGTTCCCGGAATGGGCATCAATGCATTGATCGGAATGGAGTCAATACCCAGCTCTGCAAGGCTGACTGCCATATCCAGACGATCCTCCCAGGTCTCTCCCATTCCTATGATGCCACCGGAACATGCACACATTCCTTCTGCCTTTACCTTTTTCAGAGTTTCAATCTTCATATCGTATGTATGTGTCGTACATATATTGGGAAAATTTCTCCGCGAAGTCTCAATATTATGATGGTAACTGGTTACTCCGGCTTCATGAAGACGATGCAGCTGTTCGGAAGAAAGAAATCCCATGGAAGCACAGAGATCGATATTGCATTCCTTATACATGGTTTCATAGGCATGAATCGCCTGATCAAATTCTTTTCCGGTCAGAGCCTTTCCTGCAGTGACAATGGAAAAACGGTCAACGCCCTCCTCTTCGTTCATTTTACATGCTTCCAGAATCTTTTCCTCCGGAAGAAAATCATAGATCTCGCAGGAAGTATGGTGGTGTATTGACTGTGCACAATATTTGCAGTCCTCCGGACACCTGCCGCTGCGGCCATTGATAATGGAACAGAGATCCACCTTATCACCGATATACGCTTCGCGGATACGGTCTGCTCCTTCACATAATTCATCTAAATCACAGGTAAGAAAAAAAGAAAGATCATCTTCCCTTGTAATTCTGCGTCCATCAATAATTTCCTGTGCTAAAATAAGTGGATTCATTTTACAAGCTCCTCCCTTTCCAGTCTGACATTTGATTTTGAATCAAAAAGATATTGAAGCACTACCGGTCTGACACGTTTTGCAATAACAGCTCCCAGAACACTTAATGCAATGTCACCGGGTACAGCAAGAAGAAAACAATAAAGGATAAGCGGCCAGATTCCAATCGGTGTATCGATCACATAATTACAGATCACATAGTAATAAACCATTCCACAGGCATAGACGATCATCAGACCTGCCAAATTCGCAAGTAAATAGTGAAAAACTGTCTTCTGCTTAAGACGCTCTGCAATAAGTCCGGTCACGTATGTTCCCAGGCAGAACCCTATAATATAACCGAAGCTTGGCTTGAAAATATACCAGATTCCACCGCCTTCCGAAAAGATCGGAAGTCCCGCCAGCCCCAGCAGCATATAGGCAACCACAGAAATCATACCCCTTCTGGATCCCAGAAACAATCCGGCAAGCATAGTGAACAGGTACTGCAGTGTAAAGGGAACTACAGGTACAGGGATTTTAATAAACGCACCTGCTGCAATCAATGCCGTAAAAAGACCGCAATAGATCATGCTTTTTGTTTTAGTCATTTGTAAACCTCCATATATTTTATGGTTTACTATTTTAAAGCACAGAAGGTTAATTGTCAACTTTTTTATTTTCTCAGTTTATAGTTCGCCTGTTACTGTTCACACACCACTATCCCGCGAGGTGTTTTGGCATGAATATGCCAAAATCCCGAGACATACAAGCCAAAATTCCATTGCCGCAGGCAATCTGGAATGAATTTTGGCTAAGTTACTGTGAACGGAGTGAACAGTAACTTAGCCTTGCTATTTGCGTCACAGCATATATAATATGGTCAAGCGGATAAAATCATCCGCTTCGGTACTTGCTTGATTCGGTAATCACGACCACCGGCTAAGCCGGTGGTTTGCTTTGACCCTATAAGGGTCTATTACCGGCACTGGAGTCTAAAGACTCATCGAAATAGGTTCGCCAAGCGCAACATCATTTACCTACAAAGCCCTTTCGGGCTTATCTTTATTTGTTACGTTTTACTGGCTCACCCGTAAACGGGTCAATATACTCTTTCAGTGTCATTTGATCATATTCCAGATCATCCTGTAACTGATTTGCTATATATTCCTGTATTTTCTTTGCATTTTTCCCTACCGTATCTACATAATATCCGCGACACCAGAAATGTCTGTTTCCATATTTGTACTTCAGATTTGCATGTCTTTCGAATATCATTAATGTACTTTCTCCTTTTAACCATACAAAAACGGCAGACCCCCCAATAAAGTCAAGGGATTCTGCCATTTTATTTTTCATCAACTGTCGAAAACGAGTGTGTGTCATTTCATCGGGAATTTCTTTCTTGCCAGGTCAGTTCTGCTTTTTCCTTACAGTTCTCAGAAAATAACAGATCGACCACGCAATACTCATTCCTGCTGCAATTCCAAAAGCAAAAAGAAACGTATCCCGTCCATATTCCAATGCTCGAACAGTATTTCCTTTCACAATGCTGTTCATACAATAATAAAGAGTACTTCCGGGAATCAGAGGGATTACGGAAGTAACAAAAAAAGATGTAGATGTTTCTTTACAGATTCTTGCAAGAATTTCTGCATACACATCTGTAACAAAGCCAGCCATCAGAGTCGGAAGAAAAACATTTCCCCAGAATTCTTTTCCCAGAAGGAACACCAGCCAGCTAAGGAAGCCACCAACTGCTGCCAGAGGCAAATATTTCTTTTTTATATGAAAAAGAATTCCAAATCCTACAGAGCCAATGGCTCCGGTAATTAATTGTATCATGATTGCTGCAGTCAAAGTCCAAACCTCCCAAATAAAATAATTGCCCCCATAAATCCAAGTGCCAGTGCCGCAGCAAGTAGTAAAGCAGCAATCAGACGGATGATTCCAGAGAGTGTATCACCAATAAGTACATCCCTGATTGCATTTGTCGACATCAATCCCGGAATCAAAAGCATAATGTCACCGATCATAATCTTATCCATGCGAAGGAATGGGCACAGCAAGGTTAATCCACAGATTGCACAGCCTGTAAAAAAAGACGCCACAAACTGAAAAGTCACTTCATTCATGCATACCGGACGAAGATATTGCTGTAATCCCCAGATCAGAACAGCCCCAAATCCTGCTGCAACAGCATCCGGAATACTTCCACCATAAAAAAAAGCAAAACTGCATGCAGCCAGAAGGCTTCCAAGAAGTTTCCATAGCGGTTTTGTTTTATTTATATTAATTTTATCAAATTCCTTCCGAAGCTCTGCCGCAGGAACAGGATGATTACAGAAACGACGGCTCAGGTCATTCAACTGCTCCAGTTTGGTAAAATCATTTCCTCCGCACTCCCTGATCCGTCGGGTCTGTGTCCGCGCTCCTTCTCCCGGAAATTCCATGGTAATAACGATGCTGGATGTGATCACAAAAACATTCATCTGCGCAGCACCACAGGCATAACCCATTCGGTTCAGCGTATCCTCCACCCGAAAAATCTCTGCACCGCTGTTTAACAATGCGTCACCCATATCAAGAAAAATGTGTAAAAAATCTTTGGACGTCTGCATAGGAATACTCCTTTAATTTTATAGAAAAGAGTCCGGCATAATATACGCCAGTGTCTTACTTCTGCACTTTTGTATTCTGAAGATAGCTTTAGTATAAGGCTTAATTGCAGTTAATACAACTTCTATTTTATAGCGCTTTCATAAAATAGTTCCAATTCAGATTATTTTGAAAAAATAAGATGTGTTTTTCAGATCAAAAAATATGAGTAGTAGTCAAGAGGACTTGATGGATTAATCCGTCAAGCCCTTTCTATTTATTATGAGAAATAATCAGTGTACGAGCTGTCAAGTATTTTCTTCCTTCTTATAAAGATTAAAATTCTTGACAGCTCTGTTTTTGGCAAATAAAAAAGATCGGAAGAGCACACGTCTGA
>OOAY01000032.1_pt1 | contig 132471 bp, 97 predicted proteins | sample 1670961 | NCBI WGS metagenome assembly OOAY01 (sample SAMN06348108, study PRJEB24527) | human gut metagenome | biome: human gut; feature: ankylosing spondylitis patient; material: feces | host: Homo sapiens | place: China | collected 2015-10
GGAAATGCGCATAACTGCGCACCTAAGTTACAGGCGTATCCGCCGATATTCAGTCTGACGCCTAAAGCGTCTGGAAGCACGTGACTTCAGTCATGTGAGGTTCACCAGTTATAAAAGTTATAAATATGAGGAGGTTTTTATGGAGAAAAACGAAAACGAAGAACTGCTGGAACAAAGCCCGGCAGACATTCAGCAGGAAGAGACGCAGGAAATTGCAAAGAGCGGGGAAGAAGAGCCGGATACAGAAGAACAGAAAGTCTCCAATGGAAGATTTATACTCTGGAGTCTGGCGGGAGTGTATCTGTTGTATACAAGTTACAGTCTCTGTAAGGGATATGTGACAGGCGAAGAAGGAACCAGTATGGGATTTATGCTTGCCGGAATTGCATTTGCAGCTATTGGTGCTGGTCTGCTGTTTTTCGGCATTAAAAATATGCTCTCAGAAGAGAAAATCAGGAAAGCAAAAGCAGCGAAGAATGCAGCAATGGAAGCTGCCGCAGGCGGAGAACTGAAGAAAGAGGATGCATCCGGGCAGAACAGATCAATGAGCATTGCTGAAAGGGCTAATATGGTTAAGAATCTGGAAGACGAAGAGGAAGACGGGGAAAACGAGAAAGAATGAAAATATTGATCACATTGCTGAAACCGTTGTCTTTTTTACCGGCACTGCTGATGATGTATATCATCTTTTCATTTTCAGCCCAGCCGGGTGAAGTTTCAGGTAATCTGAGCTATAAAATAAGTTATGAGATCATAGAAACGAAGAGCGAGCTTTTGTCAGAGAATCTGAGCAGTGAAGAGATTGCCTATAAGGCAGATGGAATTCACTACTATGTGAGAAAAGCGGCACATATGACAGAGTATTTTCTGCTGGCTATCGCTATTTCTTTTCCTTTATATGTCTATGGTGTGAGAGGAATCTGGCTGATGCTTCTTGCGGGAATTGTCTGTGTGGGATTTGCAGGGCTGGATGAGTATCATCAGTCTTTTGTGGATGCCCGTACACCGGCGGTAAAGGATGTGGGAATCGACAGTATAGGGGCGTTTATCGGAATACTTCTTGTTCAGGCATTCTGCTGGTCTGTACTGAATAATCCTAATAAAAAGAAGAAAAAAAGAAGTCATTAAATAATCAGGAAAAATACATATTCAAAAAAGCGGAAAGACAAAAAGGAGCTGCCACATTAATAAGAACTTAATGTGGTATGCTCCTTTTGACATTGGTTCACTGGTAATATCCTGCGAAGCGTGTTGTTGTGAACAGTAATTTTTGACTTGAATGTACACTTGATTTCCTGCTGCGTTTAAGCCTGGATTTCTGAAAGTCTGTCCAGTCCGGCTCTGGTATGGCGGATAAAAATATCTCTGACCGCCTGGATCTCGCCAAGACCTTTCAGAGTACATTTGACAGAATATCCCTCTTTTTCCAGAATGCTTTTCCAGGAATCATCGTCCTCTCCGGACATATCATTGGTAGCATGATCACCTGCGACGATCATAAAAGGTGCCAGATGAACATGAGCCGGATGCAGATTTTTTAATTTATCCAGAAAGCTTTCAATGGAGAAATCCCCTTCAACTGTTCCCATATGCATATTGGAATAGCCGAAATGCTTAAACAGTTCGTCCATCTCAGGATAAAGTTCATTGGCAACATGCTCTGTTCCATGTCCCATAAATAAGAGAATTTCATCAGAATCAGGGTGATATTCCTGTGCCATAGCCTGACAGACCTCTTCTTTGTCCTGTTTTGTAACCATCAGAGAATCACAGATAATGACAGAATCGAAATCCTTTTTATGTGCAAGAACTTTTTCTTTCATAGCATCACTCTCAAATCCGGTGATCACATAGGTTGGCTGTACAATTACATTTCGAATTCCGTCCGCTTTCAGCTGGGTCATTGCCTCATCAATATCCATAATGTGGATCCCGTCCCGCTTCCGGAGTTTGGCGCGGATACGGGGACTTGTCCATGCGCGGTATAACGGATATTCCGGAAATGCATGATGCAGGTCAGATTCAATCTGTTCAATTGTTTTTTTTCGTGTTTCTTCATAACTTGTACCGAAGCTGATAACAAGAATTGCTGTTTTTTCAGTTACCCCCATTTTAAATCTCCTTATAATAAGTATATTGGCATTTACCACAACTGCCACTGACAGGTTTTCCGCAAAACAGATGTAGTGGCGGTAAAAGGTAATTGACTGCGCACTCATATAAAAAAGATGTCATGATAATAGACATTGTTTTTTATTATACAGGGAGTTATAGGGAAACACAAGTAAAAGCTAAGATTTTGACGTCGGAGTATCTCTGTATGCAGATGGAGTGACATTCATTTTTTTCTTGAAGCTTGTGCTGAAATAATATTGATTGGCGTAACCGCATTTCATACTGATTTCCTTCAGAGTCATGTTTGTGGCTGTAAGATAACGGCAGGCGGCGTTGATTCGCTGAGTAGTGATATAGTCACTAATACTCACGCCCTGTTTCTTTTTAAAGAGGGCACTCAGATAAGCCGGGCTGACATTGGCTTCGCTGGCGATATCGTTCAGGCACAGAGTATTGCTGGCATAGTTTTCGTCAATATATGAAGTTACAGATTCGCATAATTTCTGGTGATAATCATTCAGAGAAGAATCCAGTTTCCGGCAGAGAAGGCGGCAGAGTTCGTTGAGCCAGCCACATAGTTCTTCTGTGGTATGAAATTCTTCCAGATGATTGTATACATACAGGATCTTTGCTTCCAGATCATGGGTATCCAGGTTTAGTTCATAGAAAAACTTCAGAATCCTTCCAAGCAGAGAGTAGATCTGGATAAATGTGAAACTTTTGGTGCGGAAGTTCTCAGTAAGCCATCTGGAGAAATCCTGAAACCAGGAGTCAATTGCAGAAACATCCTTTTTACACAGAAGGCGGATTAATTCCTCCTCTCTGGAATCGGAGAAATCAGTGGCAGATAAGTCATGTCCAAGAGCCTCACGTCCATCAAATACGTTCTGGTGTGGGAAAAAGAAACGATAATCCAGTGCATGAACTGCACTTTCATAAGAACGGTTCAGATCCCACAGATCCTGTACAATGGCACCGATTCCGGCATTCAGAACCAGTCCCTGTGAATTGCAGTTATCTACAAGTGCAGAAATGATTTTATAGGTAAGCTGGCGAAAATTTCCGGACTGGCAGCCACTTTGTCCGATTACACACAGATAACCATCAATATCCTGCAGAGGATAAATATAATTTAATTCTGAGGTTTGTTCTGTGATCAGATCACGGAGATTCAGCAGTTCCATCTGAAATTTCTCAATGCCATAGGAATCCTTGAGAGACTGTGCATTTTCCAGTTCAAGAATCACTACGTTATAAAAATCATAATCCAATTTGAGGTTCAGGTAGTTCAGATAAGGTTTGAGACGATAGGAAGCCTCCTGCCTGGAACGGTGAGTGATATCACGGAAAAATTTTTCGATAAGTAAAGGTCTGCTCTGTTTAAGCAACTGCAGATTTTTCTGCTCACGTTCCATCAAGGCAAAAGCATTTTTTACTTTCTGGATCAGGTATGCGTAATCCAGAGGTTTTTCAATATAATCCAATGCACCAAGGAGCAGAGCGCGTCTTGCATATTCAAATTTATCATAGGCACTGATCAGTATGATTTTTACCATTGGATTAATATCCAGTGCCTGCCTGCTCATGGAAATTCCATCCAGATCCGGCATTTCAATATCTGAGATGATCAGATCTACAGGTTCGTTTTTCATAGCGTCTATCGCAGAGGTTCCGTTGTAGCAGATATGTACGACTTCTGCGTTCAGAACTTCCCAGTCTATGTTCTTTTCAATTCCTTCTGCTGACAGATAATTGTCATCTACAATCATTATTTTCCTCATCTGTATCCTCCATTTGTTGAAATTCAATTGTGACATAGGTACCGTTTCCGGGATGGCTGTCAATACGCACAGAGCCGTTACCGTACAAAGGATTGGAAATGCGGGCGCTTACATTTGAAATTCCAAAATGTTTTTCGTAATTTATGACTTTGTTGTCTATGGCATATCGGAGCTGTTCCAGTGTCTCCGGAGACATTCCGGCTCCATTGTCTTCAATGGATATCACTACGGTATCATCACCGTAGAGTACCTGAATGGAAATAAAAACTTCAGGTGTATCGGCTGAAAGACCGTGCAGGATAGAATTCTCCAGGAATGGCTGTAATGTAAATTTGCAGATCGTGAAATTTTCTATTCCGTCTTCGGCATTGATCTCCCAGTTAAGATTATCTTTATGGCAGAGTTTCTCCATTTCCAGATACAGGCGGGCAATTTCCAGTTCGTCTTTGATCGGTATCAGTTCTTTTGATTTTCTCAGCGTCAGTCGGTAAAAGGCAGTCAGATTTGTCAGCATCTGATCTGCAATATCCAATTTGCCAAGTGCCTGGCAGGTTCGGATGGTTCCAAGGATATTGTAGAGAAAATGTGGATTGATCTGTGATTGTAATAACTGATATTTCAGTCGTTCTTCATTAATGGAGAGACTGACAATTGATTTCAGATTCTGGGCAATTGTGTGCTGCATATCTTCAAAGGTAATCCCCAGATTGTCTATTTCATCATAATTGGAAGCATCGGCCGGATGCGGGAGTGTGATGATGGAAAGGTGCTCCGGATCATGTCCGAGATGAAAGGATTCCATGGCATAGGACAGTGCGGCAATTCTGCTTGTCAGTTTCCTGGAAAAAAAGATTACAATAAAAATAGTCAGCGGCAGAGAAATAATTACAGTGATCAACAGTGTTTTGATCAGTACCTGTGTATTGCTTTTGATATAGTTTTCCGGGATTTCCGTAATATGCAGCCAACCGTTATCCAGAGTGCGGCAGTTATAGTAGATGTCATTGTCTTTAAAGAAGGAATTGGTATTTTCCAGAAACATCTGTTTTATTGAATCTGAAATCCAGGTCTGATTACGGGAAGAATCACTGTGAGCTGCAATTTGTCCCTGTGGTGTCAGAATGTAACTGGAAATTGCGGTATCAGAAGCAGAAGTCTGAAGATACCGGGAAAATTCATCGCAGTCAAGTGCAATACAATAAGCATATTCGAGAACATTGCTGGATTTGTCCTGAAGAGCACGAAAACACAGCAGTGTATTTGCGCTTCTTTTGGAAGCAGATATAACTCTGGGTAAGGTGGTATTTTTCTTTAACAGCCACAGGGAAGAAGAACCTATGGAATGTAATTCAGATTCGCTGATTCCATAATTGAAAAGTTTATCTGTGGAAAAGAAATATATACCCTCATCAGCTCCGGTTTGTTCCGGTTTTAAAAAAACATATATATGAAAGAAATCAAATGTAGATTTATATAATGAAATATTGCTTCTCATGGATGTTAATGCCTGCATGGTGCCAACCTGATCTGGGGAAGAGTGTTCAAAAGCGTACATCTGATACTGGATGGTGTCAGCAACGTTTTCGGTCTGGTTCAGACGGCTGTTAAGCTGAAAAATAAGCTGTTCATCAGACATCAATGCAGAGTTTGTGATTCGGTCTCTGGCAAGATTATAGGAAACATGGTAACTGACCAGTGCAACAAGTGTCAGAGGAAGCAGGGTTGCAACCAGAAAGGCAATCAGGAGTTTTGCCTGAAATGAGGAAAATCTGGAAGGAATCCATTTATGATAATTTATTTTTTTCAAGTTGAGTTTCATTACACATAATACTCCTTATATGAATAGGTTTGATTTTATCAGGTATCTTTTTGAAGATTGCCATATTATACAGCAATTCTGTAAAGATGCAACACAGTGTTCATCTGCTATCTGTATTATAAAAAATCAGAATGAAAAAAACAATAGAACGAAAAATAATATAAATCAATCAAAAGAAATTGTATTTAGTAAAAAGAGTGTTTTTGTTATTCTTTAATTACCAAATAACACAGAACAGTTGATGCGAGAGAACTGTTCGGAAAAGGAGAGAATATGAGGAAAAAAGTGTTAAGTGCAGTTTTAGCTGCAACAATGGTGGCAGGAATGATGGGGAATGTTGTAAGTGTATCAGCAGAGGAGAAATATGATCTTACTTTATACAGCGTTAACACTACTGACCCGGATTTTGATGACTGGCTTGCAAATGTAGAGGAGGCAACGGGTTTAAATATCAATGTTATTGCAGCTCCGACAGATACAGACACACGTCAGCAGAAGATTACAACGATTCTTTCTACAGGAGATTCTTCCGTAGACATTGTCGAAATCAATGATGAAATGAGTGCTGCATTCAAGAATTCCGGATGGCTGGAAGGTCTGAATGACACGGTTATGACAGATGATATCATTGATCAGTTTGCGCAGGGTTATATTCAGGATATGATCACAGATAAGGATGGAAATATTGTAGGAGTTCCGGGATATACAGGATATCTTGCATTTTGGGTAAATCAGGAAATTATGGATGAGGTGGGAATCGAATCCATTGATACAAAAGAAGATTTCATGAAATACATGGAAGCAGTTTCAAAAGATGGACGTTTCGGATACGGCGGTTCCTGGGAAAAGACATATGCATCTAATGAAATTGCACAGTTTGTAAATATGTTTGGCGGTGACTACTTCGACTGGACAAAAGAAGAAAATAAAGAAGCAATTCAGTTCCTTCATGATCTGGTTGCCAACAAAGAAACACCTGTTGATCAGATCGCAGATAAATATGATCAGATGAATCCAAAAATCAATGATGGCAAATACGGATGCTGGTTTATGTGGGGCTTAGGTACGGATTATGCAAAGGCAGATATGCTGGGAGCTGACAAGATCCACATGGCAATGGTACCTGATTTCAGCGGCAATGGAGAGCGAGCAATCTTTACAGATTCCTGGAACTATGTGCTGAACAGTGCATCCAAAAACAAAGATGCAGCCATTAAATTCCTGCAGTATATGGCAGATGAAGGTGGAATGGAAGCATCCTATAAAGCATTTGACAGATATCCTGCAAGAAAGGATGTTGCAGAAAAAGTTGTTCCGGATACTGATCCTGCAAAAGAAATGTACAGCCAGTATGCAGAAGAGTGCAACGTACAGGGACGTCCGCTGGTAGCACAGACAATGGAGTTCATCAGTGATATGGGAACTATCTTCCAGTCCTGCATGAAAGATGAGATCACAGTAGATGAGTTCTGTAAAAAAGCACAGGAAGTCGTTGATACATATCAGTAAAAACGGTATTCGTTTAAAGTCTTTTGAAATACTGACACATAAAAACTGACATAATAAATGAAGGTATAAAGCAGAAAAATCTGCTTTATACCTGTGCTTAAAGATATGAAGGAGGGAGTACCTGTGACAATCAGTAAAAAATCAATGAAATGGATTCCGTGGCTGTTGGTGTTACCTGTGGTTATTATTCGTGGATTTACGACTTTGTATCCGATTTTAATGACAGTTAGAAATAGTTTTTTTGATATTAAAATTCTGTCCGGAATTAATGAATTCTGTGGAATTCAGAATTACCTGAAAATTTTTTCAGATCCCAAAGTGCTTACATCTATACGTTTTACAGTGATTTTTGTAGTAGTATCAATGATATTCCATGTAATATTAGGCGTAGGTCTTGCTCTGATATTAAATATGAAATTTAAGGGACGTCGTTTTCTTCGTACGATTGTACTGATTCCCTGGGCAATGCCGGCAGTTGTTGTAGGTATGGCTGCAAAATGGGCATTTAATAATGATTATGGTCTGATCAATGACTTTATCAGATTGTTTGTCCATGGATACCAGAATAGCTGGCTGATCAATACAGGATCTGCAAGAGCTGCTGTAATTGCCGTGGATCTGTGGAAAGATCTTCCGTTCTTTGCGATTCTTGTATTATCCGGTCTGCAGTTTATTTCGGGTGATATCTATGAAGCCGCAAAAGTAGACGGTGCAAATGGAATCCAGTGTTTCTTCAGAATTACATTACCGTTGATACTGAAAAATGTACTGACTTTATCTATTCCATTTACTTTATGGAGACTGACAACCTTTGATATTGTATATTCTATGACTTCAGGTGGTCCTGGAGAAGATACGGCACTGATCGCATACAGAATCACGACAGAGGCGTTTACAAATCTGAATGTCGGTTATGCATCTGCACTGGCAATGTTACTGTTTGTTGTAATGGCAGTATTCAGCTGGCTGAATATACGTGTTATGAACAAGATTGATAACTAAAGGAGGAAATACCATGAAAAAAGATTCAAGAAAATATAACATATATCATGGTGTAATGGCAGGTGGAAGATGGGTACTGTTTGCAATTGTCTCATTTATTATCCTGTTTCCGGTATACTGGATTTTTATTTCCTCTATTACACCTTCCGGAGAATTATTCAAAACACCGATTGATTATCTGCCGGATCATCCGACACTGGAAAGCTATAAGTTTCTGATCGAGAACGTAGGACTTTTATCAAAAGTGGGAAATACAGTATTGATCGTAGGTCTTACACTGGTTATCAGTACTGTACTCTGTGCAATGGCTGCATACGGATTCTCACGTTTCACTACAAAAGGAATCAATATTGCTTTTGCATTTATTATTGCAACTATGTTAATTCCTGAAGTTGTTACAGCAAGACCATTATATGAGTTCATGCAGAAAGTAAAATTATATGATACATATCCCGGATTGATTTTGCTTTATATCAGTACTGTTATCCCATTTACGGTTCTGATTCTGAGAAACTTTGTGGGGGAAATCCCTATTTCACTGGAAGAGGCAGCAGCGATTGACGGTGCAACTTTTTCACAGAGACTTTTTACAATCGTATTGCCTCTTATGAAACCTGCAATCGCAACTGTATGTATTATCAACTTTATTACCTGCCTGAATAACTTCTTCACACCGTTGTTTTATTCAAATGGTATTCAGGTTCTTTCCGTTTCCATTGTACAGCTTCCACTGCGTGACAACATGTATGGAGTTCCGTGGGATCTGGTAAGTGCAATGGGATGGATTATTCTTTTACCGATTATTATTTTTGTTGCAGTCTTTGAAAAACAGATCATGGATGGTATAATGGCAGGAGGAGTAAAAGCCTGATTATCTGAATGCTAAGAATATTGGAGGAAAACATTATGTATCAGTCATTTAAAGGTGGACTTGGTGGAATTGCTCTGGCAAAACATGGAAGAAGCCGTGCAATCAATGCAGAGAATCCACATGGAGAAAAAGGTAAAGGTGGAATGGCAGCGAGCCATCTGGGACCGTCCAGAAAAGGAAGTCCCTGCCTGAATGATATTGAGCCAGGTGCAACTGTAACTCTTGCAGAGATGGAAGGTCCTGGTGAGATCAATCATATCTGGATCACAGTGGATAATAAGACAACCGATGCAGATTGTTTTGTATTGAGAGATCTGGTCATCCGTATGTACTGGGATGATGAGGAAACACCATCTGTGGAAAGTCCTCTCGGAGATTTCTTTTGCTGTGGTTTTGGAAGAGAGTGTATTGTAAATTCTGTCCCAATGGCAGTGGTGCCAAGCAGAGGATTTAACTGTTACTTCCCGATGCCGTTTAAGAAAAAAGCAAAAATTACTCTGGAAAATCAGCATGCAAATAAAATTCCGGCATTTTTCTATCAGGTAGATTACTGTCTGTATGATGAGCTTCCGGATGATATTACTTATTTCCATGCACAGTGGAGGCGAGAGCGACTGACAGAGAAGCAGAAAGATTATACAATCCTTGACGGAGTAAAAGGAAAAGGTCATTATGTAGGAACTTATATTGCACTTACCACACTGGAACGTTACTGGTGGGGCGAAGGTGAAATGAAATTCTATATTGACGGTGATGATGAATATCCCACAATCTGCGGAACCGGAACAGAAGATTATTTTGGAGGCTCCTGGAGTTTTGCAAAGCAGGTGGACGGAAAGACTGTGGAACAAAATTATAATACACCATATCTGGGCTACCCATACTATTCTGCTCATGATGAGCTGATCCATAATTTCTATCATAATGATGACTGTCCGCCGATGAGAGGTTTCTATCGCTGGCATATTCAGGATCCGATTTGTTTTGATGAGGATCTGCGTGTGACCATTCAGCAGATTGGAGTAGGTTACAGAGGATTATTTGAACGTCAGGATGATGTGGCAAGCGTGGCTTACTGGTATCAGACACACCCACATGCACCGTTTGCACCATTGATGTCAAAAGAGGACAGATGGCCAAGATAAAAAACAGAGGTGAAATGCTTGAAAAAAAGTGTTGTAATTTTCATAACTGCAGTATGTTTGCTTATTACAGGATGTGGAGATGAGGGGAGCTTATCTAAGCTCCCCTCATCGTCGTTTCACGAAGACAAACAAAAGCTGACAATCATGCATATTGATGCAGATAATAAAAGATTTCAGGATTTTATCGAGGAAACAGAAAAAAAACTTGATATGGAAATCACTGTGGAAAAATGTCCGTCCAATGCGGATAATCGGCAGGCAAAAATATCCACGATCCTGGCTTCGGGGGACAAAAATATTGATTTGATTTCCGTGAATGATGAGATGATTTCTGAGTTTAAGCATAAGGGATATCTGGAACCACTGGAAAAAAACGTTATGACAGAAGAAGTAAGAGACAGCTTTCCGCAGAAGTATCTGGAAAGCATTTGTGAAGAGAATGGACATATATATTCTGTCCCTTTTCAGATGGATATTATGATGTTCTGGGTAAATCAGGAGTTGCTGAAACAGGCAGGACTCGATGAGATAAAGAATACCGGTGATTTTGATATTCTGCAGAAGAGTTTGAAAAATCCGGATCAGTACGCTTATGGAGATGCATGGGAAAATACACATGTTTATAACAGTCTTTCGCAATTTGTGAATTTCTGGGGTGGCGATTATTTCGACTGGACTGATCCGAAAACCAAAGATGCAGCCAGATATATGAAAAGTATGCTGGATGAGAAAAATACATCGCCTGCACAGTTTGTAGATCAGTATGAGCAGATGGAAGAGAAATTTATCAGGGGAAAATATGGATGTGTTTTTATGTATACGAGTGCTCTGGGTACATTTCTTGATGCTGATGTATATGGGAAAAATAAAATACATATGGCACCGCTTCCCGTGCTTCATAAGAAAAAAGCCACTAATATTGCAACCTGGCAGTATGTTTTGAACAATGCTTCAGAAAATAAAGATGCAGCTGTCAGATTTCTTCAGTATGCAGCCGGTTATGAAGGCAGTACTGAATATGCAAAAATAATGAAAAGTTATCCTGCCAGAGTGGATGTGATCGAAAATGAGGATATTGATCTGGAAGGAATAGATATGATACGGAAATATCTCCGGGAATATACATTGAATGCACGTCCGTTATGTGAAAATTCCATGGGTGCTGTCTCAGATATGGGAAAACTGTTTCAGGGATATGTTCTTGGGCAATGTGAAGAGGACAGTTTCTTTGAGCAGGCACAAAATTGTATAAATACTTACTATTAAAAAGGCATCTTCGGATGTCCTTTTTAGTTGCGGATTTTTGATGCCGGATTTATAATAACAATAACAATGACAACAGGAGGCAGCTTCATGCAGAATCAACAACCATCAACTTTAAAGGAAATACGCGTCCATGGTACACAGGACTTTCCCTGTGCGTTCTATCAGACAGGAACAAGGATAAAAGGGAATATGGTGAAACACCACTGGCATGAAGAAGTAGAACTGCTTTATTTTTCGGGTGGAGAGTTCTGTCTGGAGGTAAATATGGAACGTTTCAACATTTCAGAGGAATGTTTTTATTTTATTAATCCCGGGGAACTTCACAGTATTTCTGTTGAAAAAAACGGCGGCTGTGTGGAAAATGCGGTGGTTTTTCATATGGATATGCTAAGCTCTGCATATGCTTTGGATCAGATTCAGACGAATCTGATCCAGCCGGTACAAAATGGCAGTATCCAGTTTCCGAGATGTCTGCGAAAGAATGAACCGGCATTTGAACCGGTAAGAAAATCTTATGAAGAAATCCGTAATGTATTTGGAGGAGATTCTTTCCGGGAGAATTATTATGACGGCGAGGCGGTTACGGATGATATCACCCGACAGTTGTTTATTAAATCAGCGCTGCTTCGGATTCTGGCAGTTCTGTCTGCGAATAATCTATTTGAGGTAACGGAGAAGAATCATGACCACAGGATTGAGACGATCAAGACAACACTGACTTACATACAGGAGAATTACAAAGAGAAAATTTATATACGTGATCTGGCAGGACTGATCGGGATGAATGAGCAGTATTTCTGCAGATTTTTCAAGAAGGTGATTGGGCGTTCGCCTATGGAATATGTGAATGAGTACAGGATAAAAAAGGCCATTCATTATCTGAAAGAGTCTGATCTTACAGTTACGGAAATCTGTCTGGAATGTGGATATAATAATCTGGGAAATTTCCTGAGAGAGTTCAGAAAATATACGTCAACAACGCCGTTACAGTACCGCAGACATTCATTAAAAGAAACACAGTAAATAAGAATGCCGGTAATATAAAAAAGTCAAAATTTTGTATTTTTTTATCAAAAAAAGATAAGACAGAAGCCTTGGATTCTGATATAATTGCCGTAAATGAAAAAGAGACCTTAGGCGCTAAAGGTAAGAGGCATAATACTGGGAACAAAGCAGACAATAGCGCCGGTTAATAAAAAACACAGGAGGATTTTTACAATGGTAAAGAAATGGTGGAATGAAAAGGTTGCTTATCAGATTTACCCGAAGAGTTTTTATGATACCAATGGAGATGGAATTGGAGATCTGAGAGGTGTTATTGAGAAGCTTGACTATCTGAAAGATCTGGGAGTTGACATTATCTGGCTTTCCCCCTGCTACCGCTCTCCGTTAGCTGATCAGGGATATGATATTTCAGATTATTATGATATTGATCCTCGCTTCGGAACCATGGCAGATATGGATGAACTGATTGCTGAGGCTAAGAAGAGAGATATGTACATTCTGATGGATCTTGTTGTAAACCACTGTTCTGATGAACATGAATGGTTTAAAAAAGCATGTGAGGATCCGGATGGTAAATATGGTAATTTCTTCTATCTGCGTGACAAGAAAGAAGGAGAACTTCCAACTAACTGGCGTTCTTATTTCGGCGGACCTGTATGGGAAGATCTTCCCGGAACAAATAAACAGTATCTGCATGTTTTCCATAAGAAACAGCCCGATCTGAACTGGGAGAACCCGGAAGTAAGGGAAGAAGTTTATAAGAATATCAACTGGTGGCTGGATAAAGGTCTTGGTGGATTCCGTATTGATGCGATTATCAATATCAAGAAAGCACTTCCGATGCATGACTATGAGCCGGATCGTGAAGACGGTCTTTGCAGTATCAGGAAGATGCTGAAAGAAGCAAAGGGAATCGGTGACTTCCTTGGCGAGATGAGAGACCGCACCTTTAAGAAATACGATGCATTCTCTGTCGGTGAAGTTTTCGATGAGAAGGATGAAGAGATTCCGGATTTCATCGGCGATAATGGATATTTCTCCAGTATGTTTGACTTCGAAGAGACTATCTGGGGGGCATCTGACAAGGGATGGTATGACTGCAAACAGATTACTCCGGATGCCTACAAGAAATGTTGCTTTACAACACAGAGAAAAATTGGCGATATCGGATTTGTTTCCAATATTATTGAAAATCATGACGAGCCTCGTGGTGTCAGCAGATATATCCCGGAAGGTGACTGCTGTGACGCAAGTAAGAAGATGCTTGGCGGTCTGAACTTTATGCTTCGCGGACTTCCTTTTATCTATCAGGGACAGGAACTTGGTATGGAGAATGTGAAGTTTGAATCTATTGATCAGGTAGATGATATTTCCAGTCTGGATGAGTACAAGGTAGCTCTGGAAGCAGGATGTACACCTGAGGAAGCGCTGAAAGCTGTTTCCAGATTCAGCCGCGATAATGCCAGAACACCGATGCAGTGGACAGATGGTGAGAATGCAGGATTTACAACAGGTAAACCATGGCTGAAGGTCAATGCGAATTATACAAAGATCAATGCAGAGAGCCAGATGAATGATCCGGAATCTGTGAGAAGTTTCTATAAGAAACTTATCGCACTGCGTAAGAATCCGGAATACAAAGAGACTGTTGTTTACGGAGAACTGGAACCTGTATGGGAAGACGTACACAATCTGATGGCATACTATCGTAAAGGGGATAAGAATCTTCTTGTAGTTGGTAATTACCAGAATGAGCCACAGACCATTGAACTTGCAGGAGAGTGTAAGAAGGTTCTGATCAATAACTATGACAATGTAGCTATGGATGGAAATAAGATTGAACTGCAGGGTTATCAGTTCCTTGTTATTGAGATGTAGCAGAAGAAAAAAGAACGGAAATCCAGGTATGAGTACTTGGATTTTCGTTCTTTTTGTATGCATGAATTATAGCAATCTTCTATAGCAATCCTCATAAATAATGCGTATTGCTCCCGGCTCATCAGAGCGTGAAATCCCGCGACAGATATCCCTGAGTGCCTTATAAAGCTGAACCGTCATCGGAGGAATCATCTTCAGGGGGATTCAGAATCTTTACGCTGTCGCGTACTACAAGTCTGACCGGAAGAGAAAGATTCGTTGTTTTTGGATTCCAGCCATCGATCATTTTGAACAGATATTCTGCGGCAATGGTTCCGCGCTGGAAGATATCCTGATGAATAGTGGTGAGTGAAGGACAAGCAAGCTGCGCATACAGATTATCATCAAATCCGGTGATGGAGAGATCTTCCGGAAAGCGAATCCCTTTGGCTTTGAGATATTTCATCAGGGTAACTGCGTAATAATCGGAACAACACATAAAGGCAGTGAACTTGTGTGCGACTGCATAAATCTCCTCCATACTTCCCTGACGTTCATATTTGGAAGGGCGGATCACAATCAGATTATCCAGATCAATATCCAGTCCGTATTCCTGAAGTGCCCGCTGATGTCCGGTGTATCGGATATAGTCTACACCTTCCATATTGTCGGCAAGAAAGGCAATTTTTCTGTGACCGCAGTTAAGAAGATATTTTGTCATCAGGTATCCACCCTCTTCATCGTCAAGACCGATGTTAACGTATCTGGCAATATTTTTTGGAGTGTAACTGTCGATAAGGACAGCAGGCTTTTTGTATTTGCTTCTGATTTTGAGATAATCGTCGTGGAGCATACCGATGAGGATCAGTCCTTCGGTGTTCCAGCTCACCACATTGCGCACGATTTCGTCAATATCTTCAGAAGTATAAAGCATCATATAATATCCACGTTCACGAATAGCAGCTTCCAGAGATCCAAGTAATTCGCCATGAAATGGATCTGTGAAGATATTGTCGTATTTATCTTTTTTCCTTTTTAATACAATTCCGATAAGTCTGGAATGGTTCTGTGCGAGATTTTTTGCATTCATATTTGGAACGTAATCATATTCGTCCAGAAGTTTCTGAACTTTCTCAGCAGTTTTCTGAGAAACTTCGCTGGTTTTTCCATTAATGACATTTGATACTGTGGTGGTACTGATTCCCAGCATCTCTGCCATTTCTTTAATTGTTATCATGTGAGATTCACCTCAATACAAAAATATATAAATATATTATCACATTGGGACATGAAAATGCAAGTGTTGCACAAAAAAGTTTAAATAAAATAAAAGAAAATTGTAACTGTTGCTCATAAGTCGTTTGGGAGAGAGCGATAATAATTAAAAAATGCAAAATATAAGGCTGTCGTCAAAAAATATCTGACAACAGCCCTGCACGGAATATTATTTCTGGATTACGATTGCTTCGTAAGGTCTGAGAGTGATTTTATGGTTTACTTTTGCATCACTGTAATTGGAGATAAGAACTTTTCCGTTTGTAAATTCTTTAGGAAGCTCTACTTCACGTGTATTCTCGCTGAAATTGCAGTATACGATCAGTTTTTCATCGCCAAGTGTACGGATATAAGCGTAGATATCCTTGTCATCATCAAGGATCAGATCATAGGTACCGTATACGATCAGTTCACTTTCATGGCGGAGCTTGATCAGTTTCTGATAATATTTGAATACGGAATCTTCGCGGTTAATCTGATCTCTGGCATTGATCTTAGTGTAGTTCGGGTTTACCATAATCCAGGGGGTAGCTGTGGAGAAACCTGCGTAAGCACTGTCGTCCCACTGCATAGGGGTTCTTGCATTGTCACGTCCCTTATAACCGATTGCTGCCATCATGTCCTCTTCGGTCATCTTACCCTGTTCGGTTAATTCGTGGAAAGCATTGATACTTTCAAGGTCGCGGAAGTTGTCAAGAGTGTTAAACGGGCAGTTTGTCATACCCAGTTCCTCACCCTGATATACATAAGGTGTACCCTGCATCATATGGATACATGTTGCAAGCATTTTTGCAGAGATTTCTCTGTATTCGTCACTGTCATTGCCGAAACGGGAAACGCTTCTTGGCTGGTCATGATTTTCCCAGTAGAGACTGTTCCATGCAATATCCTGAAGACCTTTCTGCCAGCGTGTAAGGATTTTTTTCAGGTTGCGCAGGTCCATCTTTCTGGTTGTCCATTTGCCGGCTTTTTCATCACTGTCAACATCCATATGCTCAAACTGGAATACCATGTTCAGCTCTTTTTCATCGCTTCTTGCATATTTCTTTGCCTCTTCCAGAGTAACACCTGAGCATTCGCCTACAGTGATCGTGTCAGCATTATTCAGTGCTTTCTGACGCATTTCCTGAAGGTATTCATGTACATGAGGACCATTTGCGGATACATTGAAGGTTGCATAGCCGTTAATTCCAGGTTCTTTGTCAGGAAGCCCCGGCTCTTTGGAGATAAGGCTGATAACATCCATACGGAATCCGTCAACGCCCTTTTTCAGCCACCAGTTCATCATATCGAAAACATCCTGACGTACAGCAGGATTGTCCCAGTTCAGATCAGGCTGTTTCTTGGAGAACAGGTGCAGGAAATACATATCTGTTGTCTTGTCGTATTCCCATGCAGGACCGGAGAAGCAGGAGCCCCAGTTGTTTGGAAGGCTTCCGTCTTCTTTTGCAGGACGCCAGATGTAGTAATCTCTGTAAGGATTGTCTGTGGATTTGCGGCTCTCGATGAACCATTTGTGTTCATCAGAGGTATGGTTTACAACCAGGTCCATCATGATTTTGATGCCTTTTTCGTGAGCTGTGGCGAGCATACGGTCGAAGTCTTCCATGGTTCCGAATTCGTCCATGATCGCCTGATAATCACTGATATCATATCCGTTGTCATCATTTGGTGATTTGTAAACCGGAGAGAGCCAGATTACGTCAATTCCAAGCTCTTTTAAATAGTCAAGTTTGCCGGTGATACCGTTAAGATCACCGATTCCGTCTCCGTTGCTGTCGCAGAAACTGCGAGGATAGATCTGATATACGACGCTTTCTTTCCACCATCTTTTTTCCATTGTAAAGACCTCCTGATAATATTATATTTTAGTACGTTTGATTTGAATAAGAATTATGTGAGCTGCCTATAACAATCCTCTCAATACGCATTATTTACGAGGATTGCTGTAAATATCTTTTGCCCCTGATAATTTATAGCAATTCCATAAATTACTGCAAACAATCCAGCCCATCATAGTGTGAAGTCCTGCGTCAGATATCTTTGCCGTGCGTCAGCACGCCTGCAGGTATCTTCCTTGTCCTTCACACTCTGCTGAACTGTCTTGATTGCATTATTTTATGGAATTACTTTAGAATTTGTGTATAGTTGTATTGTATAAATATATAATAAATACTTTATGGAAAAAATGCTTTCGATATTTTGACGGATTTATGTATTATTTTGACTTTTTGACAAAATATAGAATTGCTGTAAGTAAATCCCATGCTTCAATTGCGAATATCCGATTGACAATCCTGTAAGGCATATTGCGAAGTGTATTGCTGAGAACGGAATGAACATCAACAGGACAGGCGGTGAAAGAGGATTTCGCAGTTTCGAAGTCTTGTATGTGATGGGTAAATATTGTATAGTATAGGTATTGGCATTTATAATGAGATAGAAGAAACGGCAGAAAATAAATATAATGTATAAGTGAGGAAGAATGAGAAGGATACAGATTATTGTAAATAATGGAGCAGGGACAGGGCAGGCGCACAGGGTATGGAATGAGACACAGTGTCTGCTTCGGAGATACAAAATAAAATATGAAGCCCATATGACCAGATATGAAGGGCATGCTGCGAAACTGGCTGAGCAGATTTCACGGGTGAAGGGGGAAGAGCCTGTCTATCTGTTGGTGGTTGGGGGAGACGGCACGATCAATGAAGTCCTGAATGGTATTACTGACTTTGATAAGGTACGTCTTGGCGTGATCCCCACTGGTTCAGGGAATGATTTTGGAAGAAATCTGAAATTGCCGAAAAAACCGAAGGAGAGCCTGAGGGAAATCTGTGCCTGTATCAGAAAGGATCAGAGAGGTGAAGCACTTTACAGGATAGATCTGGGGCAGGTAAGCTGGGAAGGCTGTGAGAAGCCGCGGATTTTTGGAATCAGCTCCGGCCTTGGACTGGATGCACTTGTGTGTAAAAAAGCACTTCATTCCAGACTGAAACAGGTTTTAAACCGTTTTCATCTGGGTAAGCTTACATATCTTGCATTGACAGTGCAGTCACTTTTTACTATGGAGACAGCAAATGCAAAGGTGGTGACAGAACATGGGGGCTATATTCTTCCGAAGATGATCTTTGCGGCGGCTATGAATCTGCCGGCAGAAGGCGGAGGGGTTCCCATGGCTCCCCATGCATCGGTGCAGGACGGTCTGCTCTCACTTGGCAGTGCATCCGGAATCGCCAAATGGCAGACTTTTTTCCTGCTTCCATTTCTGGTTGCTGCAAAGCAGGAACATATTAATGGTTTTAACATCAGAAATGAAAAAGGATTTCGCCTGATCCTGGATAAGCCAATGGTGCTCCACGCAGACGGAGAGTACTGTGCAGATGTGACGAGAGTGGAATTCAGGTGCCTGGAGAAGAAATTGTGGCTTCTGCATGAGCAGAAAGGGGATTAAAGTAAGACCTGAAACGATATAAAAAACAGAGAGACAGGAGTGTAAAGAAAAAATGAGTTATGCAGATGATGTATTTATAAAAATGTGCCAGGATATCTTGGAAAACGGGACAAGTACGGAAGGTGAAAAGGTTCGTCCTGTATGGGAGGATGGAACTCCGGCATATACGATCAAGAAATTTGGAGTGGTAAACAGATATGATCTGAGAAAGGAATTTCCGGCAATGACGCTCAGACGTACTGCGTTAAAGAGTGCCATGGATGAGATACTTTGGATCTGGCAGAAAAAATCCAACAATATCCATGATCTTCACAGCCATATCTGGGACAGCTGGGCAGATGAGAGCGGTTCTATCGGCAAGGCATATGGATATCAGCTTGGCGTGAAACATCAATATAAGGAAGGAATGATGGATCAGGTAGACAGAGTGATCTATGATCTGAAAAATAATCCATTCAGCCGCAGAATTATGACCAATATTTATGTGCATCAGGATCTCCATGAGATGAATCTGTATCCATGTGCATATTCCATGACATTTAATGTGACACAGACACCGGGGAACGATAAGCTGACTCTGAATGCAATCCTCAATCAGCGTTCTCAGGATATCCTTGCAGCGAATAACTGGAATGTATGTCAGTATGCACTTCTGCTTATGATGGTGGCTCAGGTATGTGATATGGAAGCAGGGGAACTGCTTCATGTAGTGGCAGACTGTCATATCTATGACCGTCATATCCCGCTGATAAAGGAACTGATCCAGAGAAAACCGTATCCTGCACCTGTTGTGAAATTGAATCCGGAAGTGAAGGATTTCTATCAGTTTACAACAGATGACCTGATCGTGGAGAATTATGAGACATGGCCGCAGATTAAGAATATTCCGATTGCCGTTTAACCAAACTGTGGAGCAATTATCTGGTTATGAGCAAGTAGCGAATGCGGATGATTTTATTCGCCTGACTTAAATTGACAATATAAAATCAAGAGAGGAAAATTCAAATGAATGTTATCGTAGCAGCAGATAAAAACTGGGGAATCGGCAAGAACAACCAGCTTCTGGTAAGTATTCCGGCAGATATGAAGATGTTTCGTGAGGAAACAAGTGGAAAAGTAGTAGTGATGGGAAGAAAAACTCTGGAAAGTTTTCCAAACGGACTTCCGCTTAAAAACAGGATCAATATTGTGATCACATCCAATAAAGAATATGAGGTAAAGGGTGCGATCATAGTACACAGTATTGAAGAAGCGCTGGAAGAGATAAAGAAATATCCGGCAGAAGATGTTTACTGTATAGGTGGTGACAGCATTTATGCGCAGATGCTTCCGTACTGTGATGTAGCTCATGTGACAAAGATTGACTTTGCATATGAAGCAGACAGTCATTTCCCAAATCTGGACGAAGATGATGAATGGGAAATTACGGGAGAGAGCGATGAGCAGACATATTTTGATCTGGAGTATCAGTTTGTGAAGTATGAGAGAAAGAAATAGAAGGAACAAAGCAGAGCCGGAAAAGCCAGTGATATAAAAGAAAAAATATCCCTCAGAATGTGTTTAAACTGATTCTGAGGGATATTTTTGTATAGTGGTGTATGAACAGCAACAATTCTTCTGATATTGAAAATCGTTAACTGTCTGGCAGTCAGATGTTATTTATTCAATAACTTTCAGCCATCCTTCCGGAGCCTGGATACGTCCCATCTGGATACCTGTTAATGTGTCATAGAGTTTCTGGATAACCGGACCCATTTTCTCCATTCCGCTTGGGAAACAGATTTCTTTACCATGGTCAACAATCTTTCCGACAGGAGAGATAACTGCAGCAGTACCGCAGAGACCACATTCAGCGAAATCTTTCACTTCATCGAAGTATATTTCTCTTTCCTCAGCTTCTAATCCCAGGTATTCCTTAGCAACATAGATTAAGGAACGACGTGTGATAGAAGGAAGGATACTGTTGGATTTCGGTGTGACAACTTTGCCGTCTTTTGTAACGAAGATGAAGTTAGCACCACCTGTTTCTTCTACTTTGGTACGTGTAGCTGCATCAAGATACATGTTCTCATCGAATCCGTTCTTGTGAGCATCTACGATTGCATGTAAGCTCATTGCATAGTTAAGACCTGCTTTGATATGGCCTGTTCCATGAGGTGCAGCGCGGTCGAAATCACTGACACGGATTGTAATCGGTTTAGCACCACCTTTGAAGTATGGTCCTACAGGTGTAGTGAATACACGGAACATATACTCATCAGCAGGTTTTACACCGATAACCGGGTTAGTACCCATCATATATGGACGAACATATAAAGTTGCACCTGAACCGTATGGTGGAACATATGCTGCGTTAGCTTTTACAGTCTGAACAATTGCATCAACAAAACGGTCTTCCGGGAATACAGGCATTTCAAGTCTCTTTGCTGAGTTTGCCATACGTTCTGCATTTAAGTCAGGACGGAAAGTAACGATATGTCCGTCTTCTGTAGTGTAAGCCTTCATTCCTTCGAAAACTGTCTGCGCATACTGGAAAACACCTGCACATTCGTTCAGTGTTACATTAGGATCTGTTGTCAGTTCTCCGGCATCCCATGCGCCGTCTTTGAATTTAGATACATAACGATAATCGGTCTGTACGTAACCGAAGCCTAAGCTGCTCCAGTCGATATTCTTTTTTTCCATAATGAATCTTTCCTCCGTTCACACATATTTACAGTATTTACAAGTGTGATTACTGTTTATCTCTTTACCATTGTAAAACTTTTGTCTGCTAAGTTCAATGGGAAATTTCCAATTTTAATGAAAAATTGAAAAATCGTATTACTGTTCACATACAGTAACAAAAAATCCGCCAGTCTTGTTTTTTATAGAGGATTTCGCTATAATATGGAATAGAAAATGGAGGAAAATATGAGCGAGAATTTTGATGAATTAGGAGAACTTGGAGACAAAATAAAAAAGATCATAGACACAGCAGTTTCTACTAAAGATTACCGCCAGATGACCGAGGATATTAAGCAGACGGTGGGACAGACTGTTAACAGCGCAGTAAATTCTGCTGTAGATTCCGGAAGCGAGGCAATCAAAAATGGTCTGAATAATGTATTTGGAACCGGAAACAGTCAGTCCGGTGATTCCGGGGTATACCGCAATAAAACAAAAGAATTTGAAGAAAAGCGCAGGCGGGAACGTGAACAGGAGCAGGAACGTCAGAGAATTGAGAAGGAGAAAGCAAAAGAGAAGATGCTGACTCTTTATGAAAGGAACACCGGGGGAAGAATGAAAGGTATGATGATTGCTGTTTCAGGTGGAATCCTTGCCAGTGGAATGGGACTGGGAACTCTGGTCCTCAGCATCTTTGGAGCGGTGGGGCATATGAGTTCCCTTGTGACCGGTGGAACCTGTTTTATGGCAGTCGGAGCTTTGACAGGAGTGGGACTTCTCGCAGGCGGCATTAAAAAACTGGGTAAACTGGAACGTTTTCAGAAGTATATTGACACACTGGGAAATCACACATACTGTAATTTTGAACAATTGTCAGCAGCAGTAAATAAGCCGGTGAAATTCGTTAAAAAAGATATTAAAAAGATGATTGATGACAGATGGTTCCGTCAGGGACATATTGATGAACAGGAAACCTGTCTGATTACCAGTAATGAGACTTATCTGCAATATACGCAGACGCAGAAGGCACTTGAGCAGAAGAAACAGGAAGAAGAAAAACATCAGGCTGAACAGGAGAGAAACAGAAAGAACACACCGCCTGAAGTGCAGGAAGTGCTGGATAAAGGAAATGAATTTCTGGATAAGATCCACAGGAGCAACGATGCGATTCCTGGAATGGAGATTTCTGCAAAAATATCCAGAATGGAACTGATTGTGGAGAAGATTTTTGAACGGGCGCAGAAGCATCCGGAGATTATTCCGGATCTGAAGAAACTGATGAATTATTATCTGCCCATGACAGTAAAGCTGCTGGATGCATATGAAGAAATGGATCAGCAGCCTGTGCAGGGAGAGAATATCCAGGCATCCAAAAAGGAGATAGAGGATACACTGGATACACTGAATCAGGCATTTGAAAAACTTCTGGATTCTGTCTTTCAGGATACTGCGTGGGATGTTTCAAGTGATATTTCAGTGCTTCATACGTTGCTTGCACAGGAAGGTCTGACAGATGATGACTTTGCAAAAATGAAAAAGAACTGAAAATAAAAAAGGATAAAAAGGAGCGGCAGAGGACATGGGAAACGAATTTAAAGATTTTGAAATGGAAACACCATCATTAACACTGGAGCCGGATCTTGGAGAGTTTGAAAAGAAAGAAGAAGTGATCCCAAAGAAGCAGCTACAGAAGGAAGAGGAAGTGCCTGTACTGACACCGGAAGAACAGAAAATGGTAAATGATTTTGCTGCAAAGATTGATATTGAGAATACTAATCAGATTCTTCAGTATGGTGCAGGAACCCAGAAAAAAATGGCGGACTTTTCTGATACAGCTCTTGAGAATGTAAAGACACAGGATCTCGGTGAGATTGGAGAACTGATCAGTAATGTTGTGGGAGAACTGAAAGATTTCGATGTACAGGAGGAGGGAAAATTCTTTGGATTTTTCAAAAAGCAGACTTCTAAGATTGAAAATCTGAAAAACAAATATGACAAAGCACAAGCCAATGTGGAGAAGATCACAGATTCTCTTCAGCAACATCAGGTGCGCCTTATGAAAGATTCTGCTATGCTGGACAAGATGTATGAACAGAACCTGAATTATTTTAAAGAACTTACCATGTATATCCTTGCCGGAAAAAAGAAACTGGAAGAAACCAGAAACGGAAAGCTTGCAGAAATGAAAAATAAGGCAGCTCTGAGCGGGCTTCCCGAAGACGCGCAGGCAGCCAGAGACCTGGATGAGAAATGCAGCAGATTTGAAAAGAAACTGCATGATCTGGAACTTACCCGTACGATTGCCATGCAGACAGCGCCTCAGATCCGGCTGATACAGAATAATGATACGGTAATGGTTGAGAAAATACAGACAACGATCGTAAACACAATTCCATTATGGAAAAGTCAGATGGTGCTTGCTCTGGGAATTGCTCACTCTGCAGAAGCGGCACAGGCACAGAGACAGGTAACAGATATTACCAATGAACTTCTCAGAAAGAATGCAGAGACACTTCATATGGCAACGGTTGAGACAGCGAAAGAATCAGAGCGTGGAATAGTTGACCTTGAAACACTTCAGAAGACAAATGCAGATTTGATCCAGACTCTGGATGATGTGATGCGGATCCAGATGGAAGGCCGTCAGAAGAGACAGGCAGCAGAGATGGAAATGCACCGCATGGAAGAAGAACTGAAGAGAAAACTTCTGGAAATCAGATAACTGTTCAGCAGTAATTTATGGAATTGCTATAAATGAGAGAAGAGGAAAATTATGTACAGAGATCATACAAAAGTGATTCAGATCGGAGACAGAAAGATTGGCGGTGGCAACCCGATTTTAATCCAGTCCATGACAAATACAAAAACTGAAGATGTAGAACAGACAGTAGCTCAGATCCTGGCACTGGAGCAGGCTGGCTGTGATATTATCCGTTGTGCAGTACCGACTATGGAAGCTGCAAAAGCACTGAAGGAAATCAAAAAACAGATCCATATACCACTTGTGGCAGATATCCATTTTGATTATCGTCTTGCTATTGCAGCCATGGAAAACGGTGCAGATAAGATCCGGATCAATCCCGGAAATATCGGCAGTACAGAGCGAATCAAAGCAGTGGTTGATGTGGCAAAGGAGCGAGGAATACCCATTCGTGTTGGTGTAAACAGTGGTTCTCTTGAGAAAGAACTTGTGGAGAAATATCATGGAGTCACTGCAGAGGGACTGGTGGAGAGTGCGCTGGATAAAGTTCATATCATCGAAGACCTGGGATATGACAATCTGGTGATCAGCATCAAATCTTCGGATGTCCTTATGTGTGCAAAGGCTCATGAACTGATCGCAGAGAAGACGAATTATCCACTTCATGTAGGAATCACAGAAGCCGGAACTCTTTATTCCGGAAACATTAAATCTGCTATCGGACTGGGGATCATCCTGAATCAGGGAATCGGCGATACCATTCGTGTCTCTCTTACAGGAGCACCTTTAGAAGAGATTAAATCCGCAAAACGTATCCTGAAAACTCTGGGGCTTCGTAAAGGTGGCATAGAAGTTGTGTCATGTCCAACCTGTGGACGCACACAGATCGATCTGATTGGTCTTGCAAATAAGGTAGAAACCATGGTGCAGGATATTCCGCTTGATATTAAAGTAGCAGTTATGGGCTGTGTGGTAAACGGACCCGGAGAAGCAAAAGAGGCAGATATCGGAATTGCAGGCGGAGTTGGTGTGGGACTTCTGATTAAACATGGTGAGATCATAAAGAAAGTTCCGGAAGATCAGCTTTTGGATACGTTGCGGGAAGAACTTCTGAACTGGAAGTAACATTTGGAACGAAGACTTCCTGTCAGATCAACGAGGAGATTTTATTTTGGAAAAAGACTTTTTTGACGTATTTCCCAGCTTAAAAGTGAAGAAAGAACTGGAAGAACTGCTGGACATGGTTTTTGTGACCAGAGTGTCCTGCAATCCTTCCAGAACTCATATATGGGTGTATATAAAAAGTGAACGCTGGATTCATAAGAAGCATATCTTTGAACTGGAAGAACAGATAGAGAGACAGATTTTTGCAGGACTGAATGTAACAGTTACAGTTATTGAGAAATTCCGCCTTTCCGGTCAGTACAATCCTCAGAACTTTCTGGAAACTTACAGATCCAGCATGGAACTGGAACTGCGCAGCTACAATATGCTGGAATACAATATGTTCAGACAGGCGCAGATTTCTTTTCCCGGAGAAAATGATCTTCATATGATCCTTCCTGATTCTGTAATAGCCAGAGAAAAGAGCGGGATCCTGATCGAATATCTGCAGAAGGTTTTCTGCGAAAGATGTGGAATGGACTTAAAGGTGGAACTTGAGTTCAGGGAGACGCAGGAAAGTAAGTACCGTAAGAATGCAGCAGTGCAGATCGCTCAGGAAGTGGAAAATGTAATCCGTCATGCGAAATTAAACAGTAAGAATGAAGAGCCGGCTCAGTCTGAAGAAGCAGGAACAGCAGAGAAGAAAGCAGAGAAAAAGACTGATAAGGGACAGCAGGAAAAGAAGGACAAAAAAGCTGCATTTGCAGACCGCAAAGACAACAGGAAGGGAGATTTCCGGGGTGGATTCAGAAGGGACAGCAATCCGGATGTTATCTATGGAAGAGATTTCGAAGGAGAGCCTGTTGCACTTGAGACGATTACCGGTGAGATGGGTGAGGTGATCGTCCGCGGACAGGTTATGGAGGTTGAAGCCAGAGAAATCCGTAATGAAAAAACAATTCTTATCTTCCCGATCACAGACTTTACGGACAGTATTGTTGTGAAGATGTTTTTGCGCAATGAACAGGTGCCGGAAGTGACAGAACATGTAAAGAAGGGGGCTTTTCTGAAGTTTCGCGGTGTGACAACAGTAGACCGTTTTGACAGTGAACTGACTATTGCATCCATAGCCGGTATTAAGAAAATTGCCAATTTTACAACTGCCAGAGTAGATACCAGCCCACAGAAAAGAGTAGAGCTTCATTGTCATACAAAGATGAGCGATATGGATGGGGTTACGGATGCCAAATCTCTGGTGAAACGTGCTTATGAGTGGGGACATCCTGCCATTGCCATTACAGACCATGGGGTTGTACAGGCGTTTCCGGAGGCAAATCACTGTTTCGATGCCTGGGGCGGATGTGTGCCGAAGGATTCTGATTTTAAGGTTCTTTATGGAATGGAAGGCTATCTGGTAGATGATTTAAAAGGTATGGTGACCAATGGAAAAGGTCAGAAGCTGAACGGTAGATTTGTGGTCTTTGATATTGAGACAACAGGTTTTTCTTCGCTGACCTGTCAGATCATAGAGATTGGCGCCGTACTGGTAGAAAATGGTGAGATTACGGACCGTTTTTCCACATTTGTAAATCCAAAGGTACCGATTCCTTTTCGCATTGAACAGCTGACCAGTATCAATGACAGTATGGTCATGGATGCCCCGACTATCGAAGAAGTGCTTCCGAAATTCCTTGAATTCAGCAAGGATGCGGTTATGGTTGCACACAATGCAGACTTTGATATGGGATTTATTATGAAAAACTGTGACAGACTGGGAATCGCACATGATTTTACTTATGTAGATACGGTCGGTATGGCCCGTTTCCTGCTTCCTGCATTGAACAGATTTAAGCTGGATACGGTAGCAAAAGCAGTTGGGGTTTCACTGGAAAATCATCACCGGGCAGTAGATGATGCCGCATGTACTGCAGAGATTTTTGTGAAGTTTGTAAAGATGCTGGAAGAGCGTGATATCCGGGATGTGGATATGCTGAATGAGCAGGGAGCTGTTTCTGTAAATACTATCAGGAAACTGCCGACCTACCATGTGATCATTTTTGCCAGAAATGAGACAGGGCGCATTAATCTGTATAAATTAGTGAGCCAGTCGCACCTGAAGTATTATCACAGACGTCCACGTGTTCCCAAAAGTGTGCTGGAGCAGTACAGAGACGGACTTCTGGTGGGAAGTGCCTGTGAAGCAGGGGAACTGTATCAGGCAATTCTGAGAAATGCACCGGATACTGAGATAGCCAGACTGGTAAATTTCTATGATTATCTGGAGATTCAGCCTGTTGGAAATAACAGATTTATGATAGCAGATGATAAGCATGATATGATCAGTTCCGAAGAAGACCTGAAGGAGATAAACAGGAAGATCGTTAAGCTTGGAGAGCAGTTTAAGAAACCGGTAGTTGCAACCTGTGATGTGCATTTCATGGATCCACAGGATGAGATTTACAGAAGGATCATTATGGCCGGAAACGGATTCTCAGATGCAGATGAGCAGGCACCGCTGTATCTGCGTACCACAGAGGAAATGCTGGAAGAATTTGCCTATCTGGGAAGCGAGAAAGCAGAAGAAGTTGTCATTACAAATACAAATAAGATCGCAGATATGATTGAGAAGATATCACCTATTCATCCGGACAAATTCCCGCCGGTCATTGAGAATTCCGACCAGGATCTGAAGAATATCTGTTTTACAAAAGCGCATGAAATGTATGGAGATCCATTGCCGGAGATTGTGGAAAGCAGGCTTGACAGGGAACTGAATTCAATCATTTCCAATGGGTATGCCGTAATGTATATCATTGCACAGAAGCTTGTATGGAAGTCAAATGAAGATGGTTATCTGGTAGGTTCGCGAGGTTCTGTAGGATCTTCTCTGGCAGCTACCATGTCCGGTATCACAGAGGTAAATCCTCTGCCGCCGCATTATCTCTGTCCTAATCCGGACTGCAAATACAGTGATTTTGATTCACCGGAAGTAAAGCAGTATGCAGGTATGGCGGGATGTGATATGCCGGATAAGATCTGTCCGAAATGTGGAACCAGGATGAAAAAGGAAGGGTTTGACATTCCTTTTGAGACATTCCTTGGATTCAAGGGAGATAAGGAACCGGATATTGACCTTAACTTTTCAGGAGAGTATCAGGCTAATGCACACAGATATACAGAGGTTATTTTTGGTAAGGGGCAGACATTCAAGGCAGGGACTATCGGTACGCTTGCGGAGAAAACTGCATTTGGTTATGTGAAGAATTATTTTGAAGAGCGTGGTGTGCATAAACGTTACTGTGAGATCAACCGCATCGTACAGGGATGTACAGGCGTGCGGCGTACAACAGGACAGCATCCGGGAGGCATTATCGTACTTCCTGTAGGTGAGGAGATTGAGAAATTTACTCCTGTCCAGCACCCTGCGAATGATGTGAACAGTGACATTATCACCACACATTTTGATTACCATTCTATTGACGGAAACCTGCTGAAGCTTGATATACTTGGACACGATGATCCCACTATGATCCGAATGCTGGAGGATTTAACGGGAATCAGTGCCAGGGATGTCCCCCTAGATCAGAGGGATGTCATGTCATTGTTTGCAAGTACAAAGGCTTTGAAAATTGAACCGGAAGATATTGGCGGATGTAAGCTCGGATGTCTGGGAATCCCGGAATTTGGTACAGATTTCGCCATGCAGATGCTTATTGACACCAAGCCGAAATACTTCTCTGACCTGATCCGTATTGCAGGGCTTTCTCATGGTACGGATGTATGGCTGGGTAATGCCCAGGTGTTGATCCAGGAGGGTAAGGCAACCATTTCCACAGCTATCTGTACCCGAGACGATATTATGATCTACCTTATCGGAAAAGGAGTGGAAAGTGGCCTTGCGTTTACGATCATGGAGAGCGTCCGTAAGGGAAAAGGTCTTCGTGATGAGTGGATCGAGACCATGAAAGAGCATGGAGTTCCGGACTGGTATATCTGGTCCTGTAAGCTGATCAAGTATATGTTCCCGAAGGCTCATGCAGCAGCATACGTTATGATGGCGTACAGAATTGCGTGGTATAAGGTGTTTCAGCCACTGGCATACTATGCGGCATATTTCAGTATCCGCGCCACAGCGTTCTCCTATGAGATGATGTGTATGGGAAAGGAACGCCTGGAGTATTATATGGCAGAAATTCGCAAAAAAGGTGATTCAGCATCTAAAAAAGAACTGGATACCCTGAAGGATATGCGTATTGTACAGGAAATGTACGCACGTGGATTTGAATTTGTACCGATTGATCTTTATACTGCCAAGGCACAGAGATTTCAGATCGTGGATGGGAAACTGATGCCGTCACTTGCAACTATTGACGGACTGGGAGATAAGGCGGCAGATGCAGTGGTTGATGCTGCAAAACAGGGAAAATTCTTGTCAAAAGACGACTTCCGCGACAGAACAAAGGTCAGCAAAACGGTTATTGATCTGATGGATGATCTGAAATTATTCGGAGATATCCCGCAGTCGAACCAGATGTCATTATTTGACTTTACAGGATGAGCATAAATTCTGTGACCGCAAAGTGTGTTGCAGGGCATGGTGCAGACAGCAACATAAAATGCCCTGACATCATAATATATGATAACAGGAGATGGATATGAAGAAAGACGAACTTAGATATTTACAGAGACTTGCAGAAATTTATCCTACAATCGGAAAGGCATCTACGGAGATTATCAATCTTCAGTCAATCCTGAATCTGCCGAAGGGAACGGAACACTTTATGTCAGACCTTCATGGGGAGTATCAGGCGTTTTCACATGTGCTCAGAAATGGTTCCGGTGCAGTGAGGAAGAAGATTGATGATGTGTTTGGACATACATTAAGTAACAATGATAAGCGTTCTCTGGCAACTCTGATCTATTATCCGAAAGAGAAGATGGATCTTGTCAAAGATACGGAAGAAGATATGGAAAACTGGTATAAGATCACGCTCTACCGTCTTATTGAAATCTGTAAGACAACAGCCTCCAAATATACCAGGTCCAAAGTACGAAAAGCTCTTCCTGCAGATTATGCCTATGTGATCGAAGAACTGATCACAGAGAAAGCGGAAGTTCTCGATAAAGAGGCATATTATGATTCTATTGTAAATACGATCATTGAGATCGGCAGTGCGGAGAATTTTATCATTGCGCTTGCAGAACTGATCCAGCGTCTGGTCGTGGATCATTTACATATTCTGGGGGATATTTATGACAGAGGTCCTGCTCCACATTTCATTATGGATCGCCTGATGCAGTATCACTCCCTGGATATTCAGTGGGGAAACCATGATGTTGTCTGGATGGGTGCGGCAGCAGGACAGAAAGCCTGTATTGCAACAGTGGTAAGAAACAGTATCCGTTACGGAAATCTGGATATTCTTGAGGATGGATACGGAATCAATATGCTTCCTCTGGCGACCTTTGTGATGGAGGTGTATAAGGATGATCCCTGCGAGATTTTTGCTATGAAAGGTGCTTTCAATTATAATGTTCTTGAGGAAGAACTGGGCAAAAAAATGCACAAGGCTATTGCTGTGATCCAGTTTAAATTAGAAGGTAAACTGGTGCGCAGACATAAAGAATTCCAGATGGAAGACAGAGCACTTCTTCATCGGATCAATCCGGAAAAAGGGACGATCACACTGCCTGACGGAAAAGAATATCCGCTTCGCGACAATAATTTTCCGACTATTGACTGGAAACATCCATACGAACTTACAGCCGGAGAAAAAGAAGTTATGGACAAACTGTCCTCTGCATTCAGAAACTGTGAAAAACTGCAAAACCACATCCGTCTCCTACTTGACAAAGGCGGGCTTTATACAGTATATAACGGAAATCTTCTGTTTCATGGAAGCATTCCTCTGAATGAAGACGGAACATTCCGGGAAGTACAGATTTATGGAAAAAGCTACAAGGGAAAAGAACTGTATGATGTACTGGAAACCTATGTGCGCAGAGCATTCTATTCTGTAGGAAAAGAAGAACAGAAGAAGGGCAGAGATATTATGTGGTATATCTGGGCAGCTCCGAATTCACCATTGTTTGGCAAGAGCAAGATGAGTACTTTTGAAAGATATTTCATAGAGGATTCTTCTACACATGAAGAGAAGAAGAATGCTTATTACCGCCTCTGGGAGAATGAAGAAGTGGTAGATAATATGCTTCGTGAATTTGGTCTGGATCCGGAAAAAGGGCATATCATCAATGGCCATGTTCCGGTACACCAGAGTGAAGGAGAAAGTCCTGTAAAATGTGATGGAAAGGTTATCGTGATTGACGGTGGTTTTTCCAAGCCATATCAGAAAGTAACGGGAATTGCCGGATATACGCTGATCTATAATTCCTATGGACTGAATCTTACTGCTCATGAACCGTTTACGTCCAAAGCAGATGCTGTGGCAAGAGAGACTGATATTGTATCGAACCGCGTGGCAGTCAGCTACATGTCCAGACGCCAGCTTGTGGGTGATACAGATACAGGTCATGCGCTGAAAGAGAGAATACAGGAATTGATCCAGCTGCTGGATGCATACAGAACAGGTATCATCAAGGAAAAGAAATAAGATTAAAACTCTTTACTTCTAAATTTTCATTCTATATAATGGGAGTGTTGTGTGATATAACTGTTTTTACAGCAATTTGGCAGGATAAGAACTGTTATAGTGAAGGAAAACGTTATGAAACGGGCTATAGTAATCTTTTTAAATGGATTATCGAAGAGGATTATGATAAAAGTTGCCTGAAGATGATGAACAAAAGGAGAATACGATAATGGGTGGAATTTTTGGAGTAGCATCAAAGTCCAGTTGCATTCTGGACCTTTTCTTCGGAATTGATTATCATTCCCATCTGGGAACACGCAGAGGCGGAATGGCAGTGTATGATAAGAAACGTGGTTTTGACCGCGTGATTCATAACATTGAAAATGCGCCGTTCAGGACCAAATTTGATGGTGACATTGGTGAGATGGAGGGAAATCTGGGAATCGGATGTATTTCAGATAATGAACCTCAGCCTCTTCTGGTGCGCTCTCATCTTGGCAACTTTGCAATTACCACAGTTGGAAAGATCAATAACATGGATGAACTGATTGCCAACTGTTTTAAAAACGGATGCACTCATTTTCTGGAAATGAGTGGAGGAAGCGTAAATCCCACAGAAATGGTAGCTGCACTGATCAATCAGAAAGACAACATGATTGAGGGAATCCGTTATGCGCAGGAAGTGATAGAAGGTTCCATGACCATGCTGATCCTGACACCAAAGGGGATTCTGGCAGCACGTGACCGTCTGGGAAGGACTCCACTGATCGTGGGAAAGAAAGAAGATGCCTGTTGTGTGTCTTTTGAAAGCTTTGCATACCTGAATCTTGGATATGAAGACCTGAAAGAACTGGGCCCCGGAGAAATTGTTGCAGTGACTCCGGACGGTGTGGAAACCCTGCAGAAACCAGGGGAAGAGATGCGAATCTGTTCTTTCCTCTGGGTATATTACGGATATCCTACTTCGGCATATGAGGGTGTGAATGTAGAAGAAATGCGTTATCATTGCGGTGATATGCTGGCCAGGAGAGACAGGGGAGAAGTAAATCCCGATATTGTAGCCGGTGTTCCGGATTCCGGTATTGCCCATGCGATCGGATATGCGAACCAGTCCGGTGTGCCTTTTGCCCGTCCGTTTATCAAATATACACCAACCTGGCCAAGATCATTTATGCCTACACAGCAGAGCCAGAGAAATCTTATCGCAAGAATGAAGCTGATTCCTGTACATCGTCTGATCAAGGATAAGAGCCTTCTGATGATCGATGATTCTATTGTACGTGGAACACAGTTAAGAGAAACAACGGAATTTCTTTACAGAAATGGTGCAAAGGAAGTACATATCCGTCCTGCGTGTCCGCCTTTACTTTATGGATGCAAATATCTGAATTTCTCACGTTCTAAATCGGAGATGGATCTGATCACAAGACGTGTGATCGCCAAACGCGAGGGAGAGAATGTCAGTGATAAAGTCCTGGCAGACTATGCAGATCCAAATTCAACAAATTATAAAGAAATGCTGGAAGAAATCCGTAAGGAGCTGAATTTCACATCACTGAAATTCCACAGACTTGATGATCTGAAAGCTTCCATTGGAATTTCACCATGTAAACTCTGTACCTATTGCTGGGATGGAAAAGAATAAGTAACGAACAAGAAACAGAAGAGGAGATGCAGATTTGTCGGTAACAAACAACGGGAAACAGAAACGGAATAAAAAGAAAAAAAGACTTATAAAACTTCTGATAATTGTAATTATCCTGTTTATCCTGCTTATGCTGGCAGGCACTCTGCTGCTTCAACACAGAAAGAATGTGGACAGAGAGCAGAGAAAAGCAGAAGCGATCGCGGCACTGGAAAGAGTTCCCACTGTAACACCGACACCTGCAGCTACGCCCACACCTACCCCAACACCGATTCCTACGGCAACGCCAACACCGGTTCTGGAACGGGCTTATGTTTTTAACCCGGAGGATTATCTGGGAACCTGGCGCAGTAAGAACGGCAGGGTTAAGATCAAAATTAAGAAACTCAGTCAGAAGTCGGTTACCTTTACTTATTCACAGACAAATAAGAAAAAGACAGCCACCTGCAAGGCAAAAGTAAAGAAATCCGTCGCAGGAAATGCAACCAGATTCTCGTTTACAGACTCGCTGGGAAATGTAGCAAAGGGTTATCTTACCTTTGATAATGGTCGTCTTTATGTGAATATTAAGACAAAAACAAAAGCGGAGGGTGCAAAAGTCCATCCTTCTGTGGATACTGTTATGATAAAAGAATAAAAGATACAAAAAATATAAAAGGATTCAGTAACATAAACAGTTACAGGAATCCTTTTATATTAAAAAAAGTGATTTTACTTATTTATTCATCTCTTTTTTATCAGTGCGTCCTACCAGATAATCAACACTTATATCGTAATAATTTGCCAGTCTGATAAGCATTTCAACCGGGATATTGCGTGAACCTGTCTCATAGTGAGAGTAGGAACGCTGGCTGATGTGAAGAATTTCGCTGAGCTGTTTCTGTGACATGTCAGCATCTGTACGTAAATCCTGAATACGCTGAAATTTCATATAGTTCACCTCTCTGTTTTGTAGTGTACTCCCAAACATGATCTGTGAAAAGCCTTCGCAGATTATGTACTGAAAAAAGTATAAAACAGAACAAAATGAACGGTTGCAAAACAGAGCAAAATGGTCTATTATAAAAATAATCTTTTTCAAATCTGATTTCTGAAATAATTTCCAATACAATTTAAGTGATGTAACTATTCAGTCGTCCGCTGTTTGGCTACGTTACTGTGAACGGAGTGAACAGTAACGAATTGTTATATATTTTTTGGTGAGCATAAATATCGGGGGAGATTTATGCCGGAAGAAAGGAGTTTATATTTGTTTGCAAGTGTATTATCAGCTGCAATTTTTGGGGTGGAAGTATGCCCTGTGCAGGTAGAAGCTGATGTAAGTAACGGACTTCCTTCCTTTATCATGGTAGGATTTCCTTCTGCGCAGGTAAAGGAAGCGCAGGAACGGGTACGCACAGCACTCAAGAATAATGGTTATCAGTTTCCACCAAAGAGAATTACCGTCAATTTTGCTCCCGCAGATATGAAGAAAGAGGGAGCCGGTTTTGATGTACCGGTGGCAGCAGCAGTGCTGGCAGCTTTTGAGATGATCAGCCCACAGGTTGTCAGCAGAGTTATGATGGCAGGGGAGATCGGTCTGGACGGAGAAATCCATGGAATCTCCGGAATCTTGCCTATTGTGCTGTGCGCAAGAAGTCTGGGCAGCCGTTTTTGCGTAGTTCCCTATGAGAATCTGAAAGAAGGAAGACTGATCAGAGATGTACCGGTAGCAGGAGTAAAAAATTTACAGGAACTGGTCGAGTGCCTTAAGAATCCGGAACCGTATCTGACGAGGGAAATACAGGAAGAAATTCCTTCTATTATAAATACAGATATGGGAATGGATTTTTCGGACATAGAAGGACAGGAAGGGGCAAAAAGAGCGGCGGAGATTGCAGTAAGCGGATTTCACAATCTTCTTCTTATCGGACCTCCGGGAACAGGCAAAACCATGCTTGCCAGAAGACTGCCGACGATCATGCCTGGGCTTGGCTTTGAAGAAAAGCTGGAGCTTACCAGAATTTACAGTATTGCAGGACTTCTCTCAAGAGAACATCCTCTGATCGATGAGAGGCCATTTCGCAGTCCCCATCATACAAGTACTCCGCAGGCAATTGCCGGAGGCGGGCGTAACCCCAGACCCGGCGAAATAACTCTTGCGCATAAAGGCGTACTCTTTCTGGATGAAATGCCGGAATTTTCCAGGGCAAGTCTGGAACTTCTGCGACAGCCTATGGAGGATAAAGTGATTCAGATAGCCAGAGCAAGCGGAACCTACAGCTTTCCGGCGGACTTTATGTTATGTGCTGCAATGAATCCCTGTCCCTGTGGCTATTATCCGGATTTAAACAGATGCACCTGTACAGCAGGCGAGATCACACATTATATGGGAAAAATCAGTCGCCCTCTTCTGGACAGAATTGATATCAGTACTGAGGTACCACCGGTTTCTTTTGCACAGCTGCACTGTGGAAGAAAGGGAGAAAACTCCGCTGCTATCAGGAAAAGAGTGGAAAAAGTACAGAAGATCCAGGAAGAACGGTATAAAGATGAGAAAATAAATTTTAACGGGCAGCTGAAGAGCAGTCTGATCGATAAATTCTGCCCTCTTACAGACAGCGCATCCCGACTTCTGGCAAGAGCCTTTGAAAAAATCGCATTCAGTGCCAGATCCTATCACAGGATCCTGAAGGTAGCCAGAACAATTGCGGATATGGAAGGGGAAGAAATGATTGCCGGTCATCATATCGGAGAAGCACTTTCGTACAGGGCATTTGACAAAGATTCTGTCATAAAATAAAGGTCAGTGAGGTATTTTATATGGAAAGAACTGATGTGAAAAATAATCATACAGAAGAATACAGTACAGGTCAGATACGATGTATTGAGAAATCAGATCCGGAATATCCTCAGATAATGAAGCAGTATTCCTCCATGCCGGCAAAGCTTTATGTAAAAGGCAGACTTCCTGATCCTAAGAGAAGAACGGTGGCAGTGATCGGTGCCAGAATGTGCAGTCCTTATGGAAGGATGCAGGCATTCCGGTATGCGAAAGCGTTAAGTGTAGCTGGAGTCCAGATTATCAGCGGTATGGCACTTGGCATTGATTCAGAAGGACATAAAGGCGCACTGGAAGGAAAGATGCCTACATTTGCGGTGCTTGGAAGTGGTGTTGATGTATGCTATCCGAAATCGAACAGAAAACTCTATGAGAGGATCTTATGGGAAAATGGTGGGATCATCAGTGAATGTCCACTGGGTTCAGGACCTGTTTCCTGGCATTTCCCGGCGCGAAACCGGATCATCAGTGCTTTGTCAGACGCGGTTCTGGTAGTGGAAGCAAAAGAAAACAGCGGTTCGCTGATCACTGCGGGATTTGCACTGGAACAGGGAAAGATGGTCTATGCGATTCCGGGGGCAGTGACAGATGAACTCAGCAGAGGCTGCCATAAGCTGATCTACGACGGCGCAGGGATTGCATACTGTCCGGAAATTATGCTGGAAGAACTTGGAATTTCGATGGAAAAAGTAACACAAAACGGTGAAAAAAACAACTTGGGACTTGCAAGAGATTTGAATATGGTGTATAGTTGTCTCGATTTACGACCAAAAAATCCCGACTACATTGTGAGAAAAACAGGCTTTTCCCCGGCACAGGTAAGCAACTGTCTTGTGGAACTGACACTGCGGGGGCTCATAAGAGAGAGCGGGAGACATTATTATGTAAAAGACAGTTGACGATTTATGATTATTGTGCTTCACGTTTCTGCGGCGCAGGGCGATTTTCATATGTAACAATATCGCTGTCAGGCAATGTGCCCGCTCAGGGACACTGTGAAGAATAACAGATTACGACTAGGAGAGGTAGCATGGCGAAATATCTGGTGATAGTAGAATCACCTGCAAAAGTGAAAACAATAAAGAAATTTCTCGGTGCGAATTACGATGTGGAAGCTTCTAACGGACATGTCCGTGATTTCCCGAAGAGTCAGTTCGGAATTGATGTTGAGCATGATTTTGAACCCAAATATATAACGATCAGAGGAAAGGGAGAACTGCTTGCAAAGCTTCGCAAGGCTGCAAAGAAAGCAGATAAGATTTATCTTGCAACTGACCCTGACCGCGAGGGAGAGGCAATTTCCTGGCATCTGATGCAGGCATTAAAAGAAGATCCGAAGAAGATGCACAGGATTACCTTTAACGAGATTACCAAGACAGCAGTAAAATCATCAATCAAACAGGCCAGAGACCTGGATATGGATCTGGTAGATGCACAGCAGGCAAGACGTATGCTTGACCGTATGGTAGGTTATACCATCAGCCCGCTTCTCTGGGCAAAAGTCAAGAGAGGCTTAAGTGCGGGGCGCGTACAGTCTGTTGCGCTTCGTATCATCTGTGACAGAGAAGATGAGATCAATGCGTTTATTCCGGAAGAATACTGGAGCCTGGAGGGAGATTTTCAGGTGAAGGGTGAGAAGAAACCGCTGCAGGCGAAGTTCTATGGAACAGATAAAAAGATGGATATCCACAGCAAAGAGGAAATGGATAAACTTCTGGCCTCTCTGAAAGATAAAGAATATGAAATCAATGAAGTAAAGAAAGGCGAGAGGATCAAGAATGCACCGCTTCCCTTTACTACAAGTACCTTACAGCAGGAAGCAGCCAAGACCTTAAACTTTTCCACACAGAAGACAATGCGTCTGGCACAGCAGCTGTATGAAGGAATTGATATCAAAGGAAATGGAACGGTAGGTGTGATCTCTTATCTGCGTACAGATTCCACCCGAATCTCGGAGGAAGCAGATGCTGCTGCAAGAGAATATATCACTGCTCAGTACGGAGAGGATTATGTTTCAAAGTCTGAGAAAGCTGTGAAAAAGGGACAGAAGATCCAGGATGCTCACGAAGCGATCCGTCCTACAGACATCAGCCGTACACCGGCTGTACTGAAGGAATCTCTTTCAAGAGATCAGTTCAGACTGTATCAGCTTATCTGGAGACGTTTTGCGGCCAGCAGAATGGCTCCTGCAAAATACGAAACAACATCTGTAAAGATTGGTGCAGACCAGTATATTTTTACAGTCTCTGCCTCCAAGATCATATTTGACGGATTTATGTCTGTATACACAGATGAAGAGGACCAGAAAAAAGGAAATGTTCTGAATCAGAGTCTTGAAAGAGGAATGAAGCTTAGTCTTAAGGAACTGAAACCAGAACAGCATTTCACGCAGCCGCCTGCACATTATACAGAGGCATCTCTGGTCAAGACTATGGAAGAACTGGGGATCGGACGTCCAAGTACCTATGCGCCGACGATCACAACGATCATCAGCCGCCGTTATGTTGCAAAAGAACAGAAGAACCTGTATGTTACAGAGTTGGGGGAAGTTGTCAATAATATTATGAAACAGGCTTTCCCGAGTATTGTAGATGTAAACTTCACTGCGACTATGGAAGGGCTTCTGGACTGTGTGGCAGCAGGAACTGTAAAGTGGAAGACAGTAGTAAGCAACTTCTATCCGGATCTGAAGAAGGATGTAGATGCTGCAGAGGAAGAACTTGAAAAGGTTGATATTCAGGATGAAGTGACAGATGTGATCTGCGAAAACTGTGGCAGACATATGGTGATCAAATATGGTCCTCATGGACGATTCCTTGCATGTCCGGGATTTCCGGAATGCAAAAATACCAAACCATATTTTGAGAAGATCGGGGTGGCATGTCCGAAATGTGGAAAAGAGATTGTGCTTAAGAAAACCAAAAAAGGACGTAAGTACTACGGATGTGAGGATAATCCGGATTGTGATTTCATGTCCTGGCAGAAACCATCAGCAAAGAAATGCCCGAAATGTGGAAGCTATATGGTGGAAAAGGGGAATAAGCTTGTCTGCAGCCAGGAGACATGTGGATATGTAGAGGCAAAGGACGAGAAAGAATAATAACGGATTGTAAATGTTATAAATGGGACTGTTGCAGCAGTTGAAAATGAATTTCATTAATGCAACAGTTCCGTTTTTTGTCTTACAGTCAGTGACTTTCTGACTTTTTGTCTTCAATCCTTTGAATTTTTGATGATGATATTTATTGAATAATATTATAAAAGGAATCTATTTTCAGAAAAGCAAAAATAAATAAAAAAATAGTAAAATTTGTCTTGTAATTTGACTTTAAAACGTGTAAAATCAAAGTATCAGTAATGTTAATGACCATGTGTGTCTGAATCTTCCTTGCGAGCAAAAGAAAGTGACTGCTCATTTATGAAATAATGACAGAAAGATTTCGGATATGTACAGGGTGAAAGGAGGACAATATGAGTGTTCAGCTGCTGGATAGAACAAGAAAAATTAATAAACTTCTGCATAACAGCAGTTCCAGCAAAGTGGTATTTAATGATATCTGTCAGGTTCTGATGGAGACACTGAGTTCCAACATTCTGGTTCTCAGTAAAAAAGGAAAGGTTCTGGGTGTCAGTTTATGCCCGGGAGTAGAGGAGATCACTGAACTGATCGAGGACAAGGTTGGCGGATATGTAGATTCCCTGTTAAACGAGAGATTTCTGGGTGTCCTGTCAACAAAAGAGAATGTAAATCTTCAGACACTGGGATTTGAACATGTATCAAGCAGTTATCAGGGAATCATTAATCCGATAGATATTGCAGGGGAACGACTGGGTACTGTATTTATGTATCGTTATGAGAAACCATATGACATTGAAGATATTATTGTCAGTGAATATGGAACAACCGTTGTAGGGCTTGAGATGATGAGAGCGGTTCATGAAGAGAATGCTGAGGAGGACAGAAAGCAGCAGGTAGTGAAATCTGCGTTTAATACTTTATCTTTCTCCGAACTGGAGGCGATCATCCATATTTTTGATGAACTTGACGGAGATGAGGGAATCCTGGTTGCAAGTAAGATCGCAGACCGCGTGGGAATCACCAGATCTGTTATCGTAAACGCTTTGAGGAAGTTTGAAAGTGCCGGTGTGATTGAATCCAGATCTTCCGGTATGAAAGGAACCTACATTAAAGTGCTGAATGAAGTCATCTTTGATGAACTGGAAGAGATTAAAGCTCAGAGAAATAAGAAATCCTGATATAGAAGCTTCCATAAATAATGAATGCAAGAAGGCTGTCTGCTGTATGGTGGACGGTCTTTTTATTATGTTACAGGAATTATAGCAAGCCTCTTAATTAATGTATTTGAAGACAATTCAACTGAGTGCGAAAGACAAGGAAGATATGACAAAATTATTTGTAAATTAAGAAAACAAAAGAAAAAAAGAGAATATATAAGTAAAAAAGAGAATATAGATTATTTTATAATGATAAAAGCACTTGCGAAATCGACTCATTTTCAATAATATAAGGACAGTGATTAGCACTCGAAGTAAATGAGTGCTAGCAAAAATCGGCAGAATTAGACAGAGTGCCGAAACAGTTGCCGGATATTTTGCAATAACGGAAAGAGTACGGTAACAGGAAAGCTTTAGTTGGAGAATAAAGGAGGATATAGATCATGACATTAGTACCTTTAGGTGACAGAGTTGTATTAAAACAGGTTGAAGCAGAAGAAACAACAAAATCCGGAATCGTTCTTCCGGGACAGGCACAGGAGAAACCACAGCAGGCAGAAGTTGTAGCTGTAGGACCTGGCGGAGTTGTTGATGGCAAAGAAGTAAAAATGGAAGTAGCTGTAGGTGATAAAGTTATCTACTCTAAATATTCAGGAACAGAAGTAAAGATGGATGGCACAGAATACATTATCGTAAAACAGAATGATATTCTTGCAATTGTTAAATAAGCAATATCAAAATAGAAAACATAAATGAAGATACTTATAAGATAATATTTACAGGATGTAACATGAAATACCGGCTAAGTATCAGAAAAAATTCATAGAGATCAAAATTTGAATCAGGAGGTCATATTATCATGGCAAAAGAAATTAAATTCGGCGCAGAAGCCAGAGCAGCTCTTGAAGCTGGTGTAAATAAATTAGCTGATACAGTAAGAGTAACATTAGGACCGAAAGGAAGAAACGTAGTTCTTGACAAACCATACGGTGCTCCGCTTATCACAAACGACGGTGTTACAATCGCAAAAGAAATTGAACTGGAAGACGGATTTGAAAACATGGGCGCACAGCTGATCAAAGAAGTTGCTTCCAAAACAAACGATGTAGCAGGTGATGGTACAACAACAGCTACTGTTCTTGCACAGGCTATGGTTCACGAAGGAATGAGAAACCTGGCAGCAGGCGCTAACCCGATCATCCTCAGAAAAGGTATGAAGAAAGCTACAGATGTAGCTGTAGAAGCAATCAAGAACATGAGCCAGACAATCAGCGGCAAGAAACAGATCGCAAACGTTGCATCTATTTCCGCAAGCGATGAGACTGTTGGACAGTTAGTAGCAGATGCTATGGAAAAAGTTTCCAAAGACGGCGTTATCACAGTAGAAGAATCCAAGACAATGCACACAGAACTTGACCTTGTAGAAGGTATGCAGTTCGATCGTGGATATGTATCCGCATATATGTCAACAGATATGGAAAAAATGGAAGCAAATCTGGAAGATCCATATATCCTGATCACAGACAAGAAGATCAGCAACATCCAGGAAATCCTTCCATTACTGGAGCAGATCGTAAAAGTTGGTGCGAAACTTCTTATCATTGCTGAAGATGTAGAGGGTGAAGCTCTTACAACTCTGATCGTAAACAAATTAAGAGGAACCTTCCAGGTAGTAGCTGTCAAAGCTCCGGGATATGGTGACAGAAGAAAAGAAATGCTTCAGGATATCGCAATCCTTACAGGCGGCCAGGTAATCTCCGAAGAAGTTGGTCTGGAACTGAAAGACGCAACTATGGAGCAGTTAGGACGTGCAAAATCTGTTAAAGTTGCAAAAGAGAACACAGTTATCGTTGACGGTATGGGTGACAAAGATGCAATCGCAAACCGTGTTGCTCAGATTCGTGGACAGATTGAAGAAACAAAATCTGAATTTGATAAAGAAAAATTACAGGAAAGACTTGCAAAACTGGCTGGCGGCGTAGCTGTTATCCGTGTTGGTGCTTCCACTGAGACAGAAATGAAAGAGGCTAAGCTTCGTCTGGAAGATGCTCTTGCAGCTACAAGAGCAGCAGTAGAAGAAGGTATCATCGCAGGTGGCGGATCTGCTTACATCCACGCATCCAAAGAAGTTGCAAAACTTGCAACAACTCTGGAAGGTGACGAGAAGACAGGTGCAAACATCATCCTGAAAGCTCTGGAAGCTCCTCTGTTCCGCATTTCTGCAAATGCAGGACTTGAAGGTTCCGTAATCATCAACAAAGTAAGAGAATCTGAACCGGGAATCGGTTTCGATGCTCTGAACGAAAGATATGTAGATATGGTAAGCGAAGGTATCCTTGACCCTGCAAAGGTTACAAGAAGTGCTCTTCAGAATGCTACAAGTGTTGCATCTACATTACTTACAACAGAATCTGCTGTTGCAATTATCAAAGAAGACACACCTGCACCGGCTGCTAACCCGGGAATGGGAATGATGTAATCTTTAATAAACGATAAAATTATACCGCAGTATGCTTATAGCAATCCTCTGAAATAATGCATCTTAATCCAGCCCATCAGAGTGTGAAATCCTGCGTCAGATATCTTTGCCGTGCGTCAGCACGCCTGCAGATATCTTCCTTGTCTTTCGCACTCTGCTGAACTGTCTTAAATGCATTATTTACGAGGATTACTATAGATAAAAACAGCATAGGCGGAAATATGTGAAACGGAACCGTCGTCATAGACGATGGTTCCGTTTTGTGATATAATGCAGAAAAACAGCATGATGAATAAAATATAATTGTTAAATATGCTGTGCAAAAAAAGCTGCTTTCAACAGCTGAACAAGTGAAAAGGAGACGAAACAATGGGCGATTTGTATTCAGAATTACTGGTAAAGAAAGATAAGACGGCTAAAGACAGCCTGCTCAAATACGGTCTGATCGTTTTGACAGTGCTGGCAGTATTTGCCGGACTTATCATCACACCGCTGGCACTGATCATTGCCGTAGCACTTGGAATTGCATGCTACTTTGTAATTCCGAAAACAGATGTAGAATATGAATATCTGTTTATCAATGGCGATTTTGACATCGACATGATCATGTCAAAGACAAAAAGAAAGAAAGTAAAGAGCTTCAAATTATCAGAAGCAGATCTGGCAGCACCGCTGGATTCCCACAGAATGGACTATTACAACGGAAACCAGAACATGAAAGTACTGGACTTTTCATCAGGAAATCCGGAGCATAAACGCTTTGGTGTTATCACAAGACTGGACGGAAATTTATGCAAGATCATCCTGGAACCGGATGAGGCACTTGCACAGGCTATGAAAAATTCAGCACCGAGCAAAGTTTTTTTGGATTGACATAGAATCTGATTTTTGTTACACTTGTTGAAAATAAAAGGACCAGTTGCTGGTTCCTTTTTACATTACAATAGTAATTTAATTTCATATACGCAAGGGAGGAAATGCAATGGGTACTATCATTGGTGAAGGCATTACTTTTGATGACGTGCTGTTAGTTCCGGCATATTCAAAGGTAATTCCGAATCAGGTAGATGTCACAACTTACTTAACAAAGAAGGTTAAACTGAACATTCCTATGATGAGTGCAGGAATGGATACAGTAACCGAGCATCGCATGGCGATCGCTATGGCGAGACAGGGTGGTATTGGTATTATTCATAAGAATATGTCCATTGAAGCGCAGGCAGAAGAGGTAGACAAGGTAAAACGTTCTGAGAACGGTGTTATCACAGATCCTTTCTATTTATCTCCTGAACATACACTTAAGGACGCAGATGAGTTAATGGCAAAGTTCCGTATCTCCGGTGTGCCGATCACAGAGGGCAGAAAACTGGTCGGAATCATTACCAATCGTGATTTGAAATTTGAGACAGATTTCAGCAAGAAGATTAAAGAGTGTATGACTTCTGAGGGACTGATTACAGCCAAAGAGGGAATTACACTGGAAGATGCCAAGAAGATTCTGGCAAAATCACGTAAAGAGAAATTACCCATTGTAGATGATGACTTTAACTTAAAAGGCTTAATTACTATTAAAGATATTGAGAAACAGATCAAATATCCTCTGGCTGCAAAGGATGAGCAGGGACGTCTTCTCTGCGGTGCTGCGGTAGGAATCACTGCTAATGTACTTGCACGTGTTGATGCACTTGTAAAGGCATCTGTAGACGTAATCGTAATTGATTCTGCACATGGACATTCAGAGAACATTCTGAAGGCTGTACGCGAGATCAAGGCAGCATATCCGGAACTGCAGGTGATCGCAGGTAACGTAGCAACAGGTGCTGCGACAAAGGCTCTGATCGAGGCCGGTGTAGATGCAGTTAAGGTTGGTATCGGACCTGGATCTATCTGTACCACACGAGTTGTTGCAGGTATCGGTGTTCCGCAGATCACTGCTGTTATGGACTGCTACGAAGCTGCAAAAGAATACGGAATCCCGATCATTGCAGACGGTGGTATCAAGTATTCCGGAGATGTCACAAAGGCAATCGCAGCCGGTGCGAATGTCTGCATGATGGGAAGCATGTTTGCAGGATGCGACGAGAGCCCGGGAACATTCGAACTGTATCAGGGCAGAAAATATAAAGTATACCGCGGTATGGGATCTATCGCAGCTATGGAGAACGGAAGTAAAGACCGTTACTTCCAGGAGAATGCGAAGAAACTTGTTCCGGAAGGCGTAGAAGGACGTGTTGCTTACAAAGGACATGTTGAGGATACTGTATTCCAGCTCATGGGCGGTCTCCGTTCCGGTATGGGATATTGTGGAGCAGAAACTATTGAGAAGCTTAAAGAAACAGGCAGATTCATCAAGATTTCTGCTGCATCTCTTAAGGAATCTCATCCACATGATATTCATATCACAAAAGAAGCTCCGAACTATAGCGTAGATGACAAATAATAAATTTCAAGTGTAATATATGCCCCGGCTGGCTGCTGATGGAAAGAAACAAGATTTCCAGGCATGCCGGCCGGGGTATTTTTTGAAGGGAGTAAAAATCCCGTAAGAGAAGGTAAAATGCAAAAGCATACAAACAAAAAGAAAAAAACAGATACCAGAACAGGGAAAACTGCAGTAAAAAAGAAAAACAGCAGGTCGAAAAAACGAAAGAGCAGCAGAGTAAGGCAGAGAAATCAGAGAATTCTTATGAGTCTCATGCTGTTTGTAATCATAGTTCTGATCGGGTGGATCATAATAAATCGGGCCAGTGAAAATGGATGGAGTATTGGGGACTTTTTACATAATTCTGACACGATGGTTTCTGATGGGAAACAGTCAGGAACAGACAATGCGGATTCTTCAGGCGGACCGGAACAATGGCAGAAAGAAGGGGCGCCGTACATAGATGTGGAACTGCTGACACCGAATGAATATTCCAGACCGCAGATTCCCATTGAGAGTGTACAGTATATTGCCATTCATTATACTGCAAATCCGGGGGCAACAGCCATTGCAAACAGGAACTACTTTGAGAATCTGGCGACTACTCATGACACAAAGGTGAGCAGTCATTTTGTAGTGGGGCTGGATGGGGAGGTGGTGCAGTGTATTCCTACGTCAGAGATGTCCTATGCGACGAACTCACGTAATGTAGATACTTTGTCCATCGAGTGCTGTCATCCGGATGAGACGGGGAAATTTAATGAGGCAACTTATGATTCGGCAGTGAAGCTTTCTGCGTGGTTGTGCGTGCGGTTTGGGCTTACATCAGAGAACGTGATCCGGCATTATGATGTTACCGGAAAAAACTGTCCGAAATATTATGTGGAGAATCCGGATGCGTGGATACAGATGAAATCGGATATTGCGGCGCAGATTGATGTTGATTATGGTTTGCAGGATGTTCAGTAAAACGAAAATTCAGCACAGTACAAAAAAATTTGCCTTGAAATCCACAAAGAAGTATTGTACTATAATAACAACGTGTGATTTTTTTCACAACAGTGCCTGCATGACTGGCGGAAGTAGGATTACCTACAGGGAGTGCAGCGAGTATATGAGCCGACCGCCTGGGCAGCCTGGAAATTATTCAATGAATAAATAGGTTTCCCAGGCTTTTTTTAACCTTATTTTTAACGAAAAGGAGAAAAATTATGGAAATGTTATCACTGGAAAAAGAACTGAAAGAGAATTCCTATCCTGGCAGAGGAATTGTGATTGGACGTTCCGCAGACGGTAAGAAAGCAGTGACAGCTTATTTCATCATGGGCAGAAGCGAGAACAGCAGAAACAGAGTATTTGTAGAGGATGGTGAGGGAATCCGTACCCAGGCATTTGATCCGTCCAAACTTACAGATCCGAGTCTGATCATCTATGCACCTGTACGTGTACTGGGAAACAAAACAATCGTAACTAACGGAGATCAGACAGATACCATTTATGAGGGAATGGATCATCAGCTTACTTTTGAGCAGTCCTTAAGAAGCAGAGAATTCGAGCCGGACGGTCCGAACTATACACCTCGTATCTCCGGTGTTATGCACGTAGAGAACGGAAAATTCAACTATGCAATGTCAATTCTCAAGAGCAACAACGGAAATCCGGATGCATGTAACAGATACACATTTGCATACGAGAATGCCATTGCAGGAGAGGGACATTTCATCCATACTTATAAATGTGACGGAAATCCACTTCCAAGCTTTGAAGGCGAACCGAAACTGGTAGCAATTCCGGATGATATGGATGAGTTTGCAGAACTTCTCTGGAACAGCCTGAACGAAGATAACAAAGTATCTCTGTTTGTAAGATATATTGATATTGAGACAGGTAAGTACGAAAGCAAGATTATTAATAAGAATAAATAATAGTCACTTACTGAGTACAGATAGTGCTCATAGATTATTGTGAACATAAGACGATGCTTTCGCAGTAAGAAATTATTTACAGGAATTAATTTTAAAATACTTATTTGGTTCATACGGAGGATTTATATAATGAAAGAATTCGAATTAAAATATGGCTGTAACCCGAATCAGAAACCTGCAAAAATTTATATGGCAGACGGATCTGAGCTTCCGGTAAAGATCCTTTCCGGAAGACCGGGATATATCAATTTCCTGGATGCTTTTAATGGCTGGCAGCTGGTATCCAATCTGAAGAAAGCAACAGGACTTCCTGCAGCTACATCTTTTAAACATGTATCCCCTGCCGGTGCTGCTGTAGGACTTCCTCTTACAGAGACTCTGGCAAAGATCTACTGGGTAAATGATATGGACTGGAAGAATTTTTCACCATTAGCATGCGCTTATGCAAGAGCTCGCGGTGCTGACAGAATGTCCTCTTTTGGTGATTTTATTTCTCTTTCTGATGTGTGTGATAAAGATACAGCACTTCTGATCAAGAGAGAGGTATCTGACGGTGTTATTGCACCTGGATACACAGAGGAAGCACTGGAAATCCTGAAGCAGAAGAAAAAAGGTAACTACAATGTGATCCAGATTGAGGAGAACTTTGTACCGGCTCCGCTGGAACACAAAGAAGTATTTGGTGTAACTTTTGAGCAGGGTCGTCAGGAGCTTGAAATCGATGATGCAATGCTTTCCAATATTGTGACAGAGAATAAAGAGCTTACAGAGGAAGCAAAACGTGATATGAAGATTTCTCTGATCATCCTGAAATATACACAGTCCAACTCTGTATGTTTCGTAAAAGATGGACAGGCTATCGGTGTTGGTGCAGGACAGCAGTCACGTGTACATTGTACAAGACTTGCAGGACAGAAGGCAGACAACTGGTTCCTTCGCCAGTGCCCGAAAGTGCTGAATCTGCCATTTAAAGATACAATTTCACGTGCGGAACGTGACAATGCCATAGATGTTTATATCGGGGATGAATATATGGATGTACTTGCTGATGGTATGTGGGAGAAAACTTTCACAGAGAAACCGGAAGTATTTACAAAGGAAGAGAAACGTGCATGGCTGGATCAGATGACGGATGTTACACTGGGATCTGATGCATTCTTCCCATTCAGTGATAATATTGAGCGTGCTCATAAGAGTGGCGTGAAGTATATTGCGCAGCCGGGTGGATCTGTGCGTGATGATGCTGTGATCGAGACTTGCAATAAATATGGAATGGTGATGAGTTTTACTGGTATCAGATTGTTCCATCACTAAGGTGCTGGTATGGGGACGCGCAGGACATTATATGTTTTTGTCCGCGGTTTCGGAGCCTAAGAAAAACTAAGCGCCAGGAAATCTGCTAAAAACATGTAAAAAAATTTCAAACTCGCCGCAAATGCGGCTCAGACAGTGAAATTTTTTTACATAACGCAGATTTCCTGGCGCTAACTTTTTCTAAGACTCCTGCAAATGCGGGCAAAAACATATAATGTCCTGCGCTGGTGTATAGCCGCGCAGCGAAGCGGATTGCGAATATACGCTTGACTCAGGGATGTTAATCAAGGACATTGGCTATAGATGTTATTCGCAGATATGGAATTGCTATAGTTATGGAAAGTTAATAAAAGGGGATGAAAAAAGCATCAGCCTTAGCTGATGCTTTAAGAGCGATAGACGGGGCTCGAACCCGCGGTCTCGACCTTGGCAAGGTCGCGCGTTACCAACTACGCCACTATCGCATTTATGATGTCGGTTGAGTGATTACCTCAGCGACAAAATATATGATACTATATGCAGTGGAGTTTGTCAAATGTTTTTTTATTTATTTTGAAATTTTATATAATGGTTTTATTGAAAAATTATGACTCCCTGAAAAGTGCTGAAATTGGCACTTTTCAGGGAACAATACTTACATATTAAGTTCTTTCATTAATTCTTCCTGAGAAATGAATTCGTGACAGTCAGGGTTGTTTTCGATTTCCTTTAACATTATTAAATCTGTTTCATCGGGTTCAACTTTTTCTATATCTGCGAATGTATCAGGCAGTTTAAAATGTTTTTGAATAATATGCCAGAATATATTAGCATCTTTATCACTCATAATTGATACAGCACCTATAATACGTTCTTTAACAGCAGTCATAAAATCACACTCCTTTATAAATCTGTCCACGATTGCCAATCATTCTAATAAAAATAATATTGTCAATATTATTAAAAATTACACGATAATCGCCTATTCGTAGTCGATAACCGTCTTTGCCTTGCAATGCTTTAACATCTCCTTTTGGGAGAACTGATATTGCATTAAGAATCCGCTTTTGAGTAATAGTATCTTGTTTCTTTAAAAATTTAAGAGCCTGTTTTGAATATTTAATTTCCAGATTTCTCACTCCTTTACGAAAAAATATTTATATCTTATCTTTCGTAAGGCAGAATAGAATTCTGATAATTTTACTATAGCATATAGAAATCATAGAAGCAACATAGTTTATGAAGATTCCGTGAAGGATGGGGTGGAAAATGTTACTGTTCACACACCACTATCCCGCGAGGTGTTTTGGCATGAATATGCCAAAATCCCGAGACATACAAGCCAAAATTCCATTGCCGCAGGCAATCTGGAATGAATTTTGGCTACGTTACTGAGAACGGAGTGAACAGTAACTGGAAAATTGCAAATTGGGAGGGGGTGTGCTATGATAGGACAGACGGAGAGAGACTATAAAGGAGTTGAGGCTCAGTTTATGAAGAAAAAAATTTTAGTATTATTAGTTTGCAGTATGCTTACTTTACCAACAACAGTTTCTGCGGATATTCTGGATTATGAGGGGACAATTAATGCTTATAAGCAGGATAATAAGACACCGCAGACCTTTGAGATTGATAATGGAAGTGGAGAGAAGGTAACTGCAGTTGCCAAGTCAGATAAGGTTTCTGTTTCTGCAAAGGCGACTTATATACGTTCTATGCCAGGGAAAAACGGAAAGAAGCTTGCAAGAGTGTATCTTGGTACCGGTGTAGAGAGAGTGGCCGTATGTGATAATGGCTGGAGTAAAGTGACTTATGAGAAAAAGGGTAAAAAGGGTACGGAAAAGATCAGTGGCTATGTGCCCACAAAACATATCAATGATAGTGATCAGGTTGCTCAGGCAAGGGGAACTTTTACAGCACTGAAGGACAGTGATATTCTGGATTATCCGGGAAAGAAGGATGGACAGATAGTAGGTGAGGTCATTCAGGAGGATGAAGTGAAGCGCCTGGCTACAGTGAACGGCATCTGGAGTCAGATTTACTATAAAAAAGAGAATGGAAAAAGAGGCATTGGATATATTCCAACCAGTGTTCTGGAGAATACAGCAGCAGAGGAGAAAACAGAGGAGTCAAAGGTCGCTAAAGTAGACGGTGAAGAAGCAGGAACAATTCATAAAAGTGAAGGTAAAGGCGTTTTTGCAGAGGCTGTGGATGGCGTAACTGCTTCAAAAGGGGAGGCTGTAGATGGAGTGCAGGTGGGTACTCCGGTAGCTGTGTCTTCAGATGCGTCACTGGTTCCGCTGGGAACCTTTAAGATTACTCATTATTGTCCCTGCAGTATTTGTTGTGGCCCTTGGGCAAATGGCATTACTTCTACAGGGGTGATTGCTACGACAAACCGTACGATTGCGGTGGATCCTACACAGATTCCATATGGATCTAAGGTTGTGATCAATGGACAGGTTTATGTTGCAGAGGATTGCGGTGGTGCGATTAAACATAATTGTATCGATATTTATGTTGCTACCCATCAGGAAGGGGAGGACAAAGGGGTATATTATACAGATGTTTATTTGTTAAAGTAGAAAATAAGAAAGAATTTAACCGAATCAAGTAGCAAAGCGGATTGCGAATATCCGTTTGACCTGAAAATAAAAATCCGGAAGAATCTGGAAATGATCTGTTATAGCTGTGATCATTTCAGAAGTTCTTTCGGATTTTTTGAAATTATCTTTTATGCGTTTTTTAATGCCTGTTCGATGTCAGCAATGATGTCTTCAACATTTTCAATACCAACGGAGAGACGGATCATTCCCGGTGATACGCCGGCTTCCACAAGCTGTTCATCGTTCATCTGGCGGTGAGTATGGCTTGCAGGATGCAGGATCATGGTTTTGGATGCTGCTACGTGCGTTGCGATGGTGGCAAGCTTTAAGCTATCCATAAAGCGGACTGCAGCTTCTCGGCCTCCTGTCAGTTCAAAGGAGATAACGCCGCAGGTTCTGCCTTCGTTCATGTATTTCTGAGCAAGTGGATAGTATTTGTCATCAGGAAGTCCTGCATAGTTTACATGAGATACTTTCTCATGGGCATTCAGGAATTCGGCAATCTTCTGTGCATTATAGCAGTGACGTTCCACGCGGAGAGGAAGAGTTTCAAGTCCCAGGTTTAACAGGAAGCAGTTTGTAGGAGACGGGATAGAGCCCAGGTCACGCATTAACTGAGAGGTTGCCTTTGTGATATAAGCCTTCTTTCCAAACTGTTTAGTATAAATAACACCATGATAAGATTCATCCGGTTCAGTCAGTCCATGATATTTATGTCCATAGGCATCCCAGTCAAAGTTACCGCTGTCAACGATAGCTCCGCCAACCTGCACAGCATGTCCGTCCATATATTTGGTTGTGGAATGGGTAACGATATCAGCTCCCCATTCAAAAGGACGGCAGTTTACAGGAGTAGCGAAGGTGTTGTCTACAATAAGCGGAACTTCATGTTCGTGAGCAACCTTTGCGAATTTTTCAATATCCAGAATTACCAGGGCCGGGTTTGCGATGGTTTCGGCGAAGAGTACCTTTGTATTCGGACGGAATGCAGCAGCGATTTCTTCAGGGCTTGCATCTGTGTCAACGAAGGTGCAGTCAATCCCCAGTTTCTTGAAGGTAACAGCCAGGAGATTAAAGGTTCCTCCGTAAATTGTGGATGCTGCTACAACATGGTCACCAGCTTCGCAGATATTGAATACCGCATAAAAGTTGGCTGCCTGTCCGGAAGAAGTAAGAATTGCGGCAACACCGCCCTCTAAATCTGCAATTTTTGCTGCTACAGCATCATTTGTCGGGTTCTGCAGACGGGTATAAAAATAACCCTCTGCTTTCAGATCAAAAAGCTGTCCCATCTCATCAGTAGTATCGTATTTATATGTTGTACTCTGACAGATTGGGAGTGCACAAGGTTCACCCTTTGATGGAGTGTAACCGGAATGGAGGCATTTAGTCTCGACGTTAAAGTCACTCATGAGTTTGGTTCCTTTCTTATGTGAAATATTGCTTCAATAAAATATTGTATTAATATTGGGAAATTTGTGATGATATTGATACAAGATTTCATGATAGTCTTAAAGAAATTATACTGCTGAAAGTGAAAGAAAACAATATAAAAAATGCCCAGGCTTTTTCTGACCAGCCGTGAGCAAAAAAGAAAATAAAAAATGCCCAGGCTTTTTCTAACCAGCCGTGAGCAAAAAAGAAAATAAAAAATGCCCAGGCTTTTTCTAACCAGCCGTGAGCAAAAAGAAAATAAAAAAATGCCCAGGCTTTTTCTAACCAGCCGTGAGCAAAAAGAAAATAAAAAAATGCCCAGGCTTTTTCTAACCAGCCGTGAGCAAAAAGAAAATAAAAAAATGCCCAGAGCCGGAATCGAACCAGCGACACGAGGATTTTCAGTCCTCTGCTCTACCAACTGAGCTATCTGGGCATTTGGTCTGTGAACTGTTGTGTATCACAGGCCCTATAATAGCATATTGATTGTTTGAATGCAAGCAATTTTTACGATTTTTGCGAAAAAATAAAATTATGAAAAATTTTCTATTGCCCAAAATGACTGTGGATAAGTATGCTGATCTATTCTATGAAATATTTTTGATGCGCGGACAAATGTCTTTTGGTGATTGACATGATGGATAGAATTGGTTATAATCGGAATAATTACTGAGCGTATAACAAAGGAGGAGCACGAAGATGTATTCAATCGACGACGTAGCAAAGACAGACAAGGATATCGCAGATCTGATCGAGGCGGAGCTTGCACGCCAGAATTCCCATATTGAGCTGATCGCTTCAGAGAACTGGGTAAGTAAAGCAGTTATGGCAGCAATGGGAAGCCCTCTTACCAATAAATATGCGGAAGGATATCCGGGGAAGAGATTTTACGGCGGATGTTCCTGCGTGGATGAGGTGGAAGCTCTTGCAATCGAACGTGCGAAAGAATTATTCGGATGTGAATATGCAAATGTACAGCCACACTCCGGAGCACAGGCAAATATGGCAGTCTTTTTTGCAATGCTGCAGCCGGGAGATACTGTAATGGGTATGAATCTGGATCATGGTGGACATCTGACACATGGAAGTCCTGCAAATATGTCCGGAACCTACTTCAAGCCGGTATATTATGGAGTAAATGATGACGGCGTGATCGATTATGAAGAAGTCAGAAGAATTGCAATTGAGAATAAACCAAAGCTGATCGTAGCAGGTGCAAGTGCCTATGCCAGAATCATTGATTTTAAGAAATTCCGTGAGATCGCAGATGAAGTTGGGGCTTATCTGATGGTAGATATGGCTCATATCGCCGGTCTGGTAGCAGGAGGACAGCATCCAAGCCCGATTCCTTATGCAGACGTTGTGACTACAACCACACACAAAACTCTGCGTGGACCAAGGGGCGGCCTGATCTTAAGCAGCGAAGAGAATGCAAAGAAATTTAACTTTAATAAAGCAGTATTTCCGGGAATTCAGGGTGGTCCTCTGATGCACGTGATCGCTGCCAAGGCAGTATGTTTCAAAGAAGCGCTTCAGCCGGAATTTAAGGATTATGCAAAGATGATCGTTGAGAATGCGCAGGCACTTTGCAAAGGGCTTCAGAAGAGAGGAATTGATATTGTTTCCGGTGGCACAGACAATCATCTGATGCTTGTAGATCTCAGAAGTCTGGGCGTTACAGGCAAGCAGATGGAGAATCTTCTTGATGACGTAAACATTACTTGCAATAAGAATGCAATTCCAAATGATCCCCAGTCTCCATTTGTTACAAGTGGTGTACGTCTCGGAACAGCAGCAGTTACTTCACGAGGCATGAAACCGGAAGATATGGACAAGATCGCAGAAGCAATTGCTATGACTTTAAAAGAAGAAGGCAGCCGGGAGAAAGCAAAAGCAATCGTCAAAGAACTTACAGACAAATATCCTCTGGTTGGATAAATAAATCATACAAAATAATGTATAAAAGCGAAATGCATGGTTCATGAGTGAACAGCACTTCGCTTTTATTTATTATGTCGCTGAATCGAGAAACTTATTTAACCAAATTATACCAAAATTATCCAAATAAAATCATGGATTTTTTTCAGAAAACGTAGTATAGTAACAGTAGCTGATAATAAGTTACTGAGAACAGAGTGAACAGTAACGATGATATATCACAGTATATTGAAAACAATAACAGAGAGCAGGTGACAGAATTTGGAAAAAGTGATAATCATAGGTGCCGGACCTGCAGGAATTTCCGCTGCGCTTTATGCAGTTCGTGGAAATCTGGATCCCCTGGTGATCAATAATGGGATCGGTGCTTTGGAAAAAGCAGAGAAAATAGAAAACTATTACGGACTGGAACATCCGCTGTCCGGTCAGGAATTATATGATACAGGAATCGCTCAGGCGAAAGCACTGGGCGTACGAATATTGGATGCACAGGTTCTGGGAGTCGGCGGGTTTGATACTTTTGTGGTAAAAACTACAGAAGGTGAATTCGAGACTCAGAGTCTGATTCTTGCAACAGGAAGTAAGCGCGCTGCACCGAAGATCCCGGGTGTTAAAGAATTTGAGGGAAAAGGTGTCAGCTACTGTGCAATCTGCGATGCTTTCTTTTACAGAGGCAAGGATGTAGCAGTTCTTGGAAACGGTGATTTCGCCATGCATGAAGCAAAGGAATTGTCTAATACTGCTTCTACAGTAACCATTTATACAAACGGTGAAGAACCGGAATTTACACCTGAAGAAAATATCAGTGTAAACACAATGAAGATCCAGTCTGTAGAGGGCGATGATCTGGTATCCGGAATCCGTCTTGAACCTGATGTGCAGGCAGAGGAAATAAAGGCAGAAGCAGGTCAGCAGGCAAATGATTTCTGTCCTGCAGAGGGTGTATTTATTGCAATGGGAACTGCAGGCAGTACTGAGATTGCCCGCCAGATGGGAGCTGAACTTACTGAAAAAGGAAACATTAAAGTTAACGAAAATATGGAAACAACCATCCCGGGACTCTATGCGGCAGGTGACTGTACAGGCGGGCTTCTTCAAGTGGCGAAAGCTGTGTATGAGGGAGCACAGGCAGGTATTAATGCAGGGAAGTATGTAAGATCTTTAAAATAAAAAATCTAAAATAAAAACTGAAAATTTAACAGGGTTATAGTGTTGATATTATAAAACCAGAGAACTTACATTGCAAATTTTTATAAAGAATAAGCAAAGGAGATATGAATTATGGCAAAAGAGATTACAACAGCAAATTTTGAAACAGAAGTATTAAAATCTGAGAAACCGGTTCTTATAGATTTCTGGGCAACATGGTGTGGACCTTGCATGCGTCAGGGTCCGGTTGTGGAAGAACTGGCAGAAGAGGGATACGCAGTGGGAAAAGTAGACGTAGATCAGAATATGGCACTTGCACAGCAGTTTCGTGTAGTCAGCATTCCGACACTGATCCTGTTTAAAGACGGTGCGGAAGTGAAACGCTTCGTAGGTCTTACTTCCAAAGAAGAGCTGAAGAGTGCATTGGAAGGCTAAAGATTTATGAAGATTTTATTAGCGGCATGCAATGCAAAATATATTCATTCCAATCTTGCTGTTTATGATCTGCAGGCATATGCATCTGATTACGCAGATCATATTGTATTAAAGGAATATACCATCAACCAGCAGAAAGATGATATCATGCGTGATATTTATCTGGAGCATCCTGATGTGGTATGCGTGTCCTGTTATATCTGGAACCTTTCTTTTGTAAAAGAACTGATGGCAGATCTGATAAAGATTCTTCCGGGCGCCGACTTTTGGGCCGGCGGTCCGGAAGTTTCTTATGATGCGGAGAAATTCCTGACAGAAAACTCAGAATTTAAAGGTGTTATGGTCGGGGAAGGTGAAGAAACATTTAAAGAACTTGCCGGGTATTATGTGGAAAAAAATCCGCAGAACCTGAAAGATATGACAGGAATCTGTTACAGAGACAAAGATCAGATCATACATAATGGATGGCGCCAGATCATGGACTTAAGCAGTATTCCGTTCATTTACAAAGATCTGTCTGAGTTTAAGAACAGGATCATTTATTATGAAAGCAGCAGAGGATGTCCTTTCTCCTGCAGTTACTGTCTTTCTTCCATTGATAAGAAACTGCGTTTCAGAGATACAGAGACAGTAAAGAAAGAGCTGCAGTTTTTTATAGACAATAAGGTTCCGCAGGTAAAGTTTGTAGACCGTACCTTTAACTGTAAACATGACCATGCAATGGCAATCTGGAAGTATATTAATGAACACGATAACGGTGTAACAAACTTCCATTTCGAGATTTCGGCAGATCTGTTAAGGGAAGAGGAACTGCAGGAAATGTCCACTATGCGTCCGGGCCTGATTCAGCTGGAGATTGGAGTACAGTCAACAAATCCGGACACGATTAAGGCAATTCACAGAACTATGGATTTTGAAAAACTGAAAGGAATTGTTGACAGAATCCATAGCTTTGGAAATATCCATCAGCATCTGGACCTGATTGCAGGACTTCCCTATGAAGATTACGACAGCTTCCGGCATTCCTTTAATGATGTTTATGCACTGAAACCACAGCAGCTTCAGCTGGGCTTTTTGAAGGTGTTAAAGGGTTCCCATGTGATGGAGATGTGCAAGGAATATGGTATTGTATACAAAACACAGGAGCCTTATGAGGTACTTTCCACGAAGTGGCTGGATTATGACCATGTTTTGAAGCTGAAAACTGTGGAAAATATGGTGGAAGTGTATTATAATAGTGGACAATTCCAGAATACACTTGAATATCTGGAAAACTTTTTCCAGGATGCTTTCTCGATTTATGAGAGACTGGGCAGCTTTTACATGGAAAAGGGCTATGGTGATGTTTCTCATACAAGAATGCGAAGATATGAGATCCTGCTGGAATTTCTTGAGGATGTGCCGGAGATTTCCATGGATCAGGTAAAAGACCAGATGGTATATGATCTCTATCTGAGAGAAAACCTGAAAAGCCGTCCCGGCTTTGCCAGAGATCAGAAGCCTTTTGAGAGACAGATATGGGACTTCAGAAAACGGGAAAAAGTGGCAAAGAATGCACATGTGGAAGTATTTGCAGATGGAAAAGTACTGCTGTTTGACTATGCGGACCGTGATCCGCTGACTAACAACGCTCATGTGACAGATGTGACGAAAGATGTGTTTGAGAACCTGAACAGAGATTAAAGAGGTGAAGAGAAATGGGAATGTTTAATCCAAAGAATCGTAAAGTGATCACAGCAATTATTGCAATCATTCTGGTACTGGCAATGGTAGTGCCGACAGTTCTGTCTCTGCTTGTATAATAAACTTTTTCAGGAGAAAACAAATGAGACTTGGACAGGCGGCAATGGAGGCTCTGAGGGCAGAAATAACTGGATGCCTGAAACCGGGAGATGAACTGGTGGTGGCATGTCCGGTGGCTCTGAAAGGAACCTCTGTAATAGCAAAAAATAAAAAGGACAAACTGGCAGAGAGATTCTCTGCCGGTTTTATTCAGAATTGTATTTCACTTCGGGACGATTATGGAGCCGGCAGTATTGTCTGGAAGATTGCGCAGGAGGCAGAAGCCAGTGCATTATATGCCATGGGCGAGGGCGGCTTTTTAAGTGCGCTCTGGAAGATGGCAGAAGCTTCGGAAGTAGGACTGGAAGCAGATTTCCGTAAGGTACCGATTCGTCAGGAGACAATAGAAGTGTGCGAGATTTTTGACCTGAATCCATATAAGCTTCAGGCAGATGGAGCAGTGTTGATTGGAATCTGCGGAGGTGAAGCACTGGTACAGAGACTTCGCAATGAGGGATTTATGGCAGAGGTCATCGGTCAGACAAACAGTGGCAATGACCGGCTTCTCTACAGTGGCGGCAGTGCCCGCTATCTGGAACGTCCGGCAGAGGATGAACTGCAGCAACTTCTCAAAGAGTAACTGCAGGAAACTTAAGAGACAATTTTCTAAGAAAAGACAGACGATTAATAACAAGAGGAATAAAAACAAAATGGCAAAATTAAATATTGTACTTCATGAGCCGGAGATTCCTGCAAACACAGGAAATATCGGCCGTACCTGTGTGGCAACAGGAACCAGACTCCATCTTATCGAGCCTCTGGGATTTTCCTTAAGTGAGAAAGCCTTAAAGAGAGCAGGAATGGATTACTGGAAAGATCTGGATGTAACTACATATCTGGACTTTGAGGACTTTCTGGAGAAGAATCCCGGGGCAAAAATTTACTATGCAACAACAAAAGCACCTCAGACTTATACTGATGTTCATTATGAAGAAGACTGCTACATTATGTTTGGAAAAGAGAGCGCAGGAATCCCGGAGGACATTCTGGTCAATAATCAGGAAACCTGTGTAAGAATCCCTATGATCGGAGATATCCGTTCTCTGAACCTGAGCAATTCCGTAGCAATTGTTCTGTACGAGGCACTGCGCCAGAATAATTTTGACCACATGAATCTGGAAGGACACCTGAGAAACTACGACTGGAAATAATCACAGTAAGCAGATTGGAGGAGTTATATGCCAAATACCACAAAAGCAGCTCTGGAAGAATCCCTGAAACGGCTTCTTCTGAAGAAACCTCTGGACAAGATCACGATAACAGATATTACCACAGACTGTGGAATAAGCCGCATGGCTTTTTATTATCATTTCAAGGATATTTATGATCTGGTTGAATGGTCCTGTGTGGAAGATGGGACAAAAGCCCTTCAGGGCAAAAAGACTTCTGAGTCCTGGACAGAAGGGCTGACCCAGATATTTGAGGCAGTGCTGGAAAATAAACCGTTTATTATGAATGTTTACAGAAATGTGGACAGGGAGCGGATAGAAAATTATCTTTTTAAATTAACCTATGATCTGATTGTGGGTGTGGTGGAAGAAAAAAGCAAGGGTCTGAATATCACAGAAGAGGATAAGAAATTTATTGCAGACTTCTATAAATATGGTTTTGTGGGAATCATGCTCGAGTGGATCAGGGAAGGGATGAAAGAAAATATTGAAGATCTGGTAAGAATGATGGATCTGACACTTCACGATACAGTGACTACATCTATTCATAACTTTCAGAAAAATAATATAGAAAAATAGTATAAAAAAATAGTATAAAAAAATACGGAAATATAATTACATCAAAATTCTTTACAAAAGCCGCAGAGTGATAAAAAACTTATCATTCGGCGGCTTTTGTAAATTGTAGAATTATATTTTTACTGTTAATATACAGCCATAGCAACAAACAGATAATTCAGACGGATGAAATGCTTATGATATGGGAAACATACAGATAAGAATGTAAAAGTCATGAAGCTGTCTTGCCGGGAAATCAGGAGATTTACGGCAGGCAAAAGAGTTTCCGGGAAATGGGTAAAACAGAGAGAACGAAAAGCATTTAAAATCACAGAGCTGAAAGAACTTCTAAAGAAGAATTGAAGAAAGGTGGATGTGTATTATGAGTAAAAATAAAGGTTTAGGACTTGTATCCGCATTGGCAGTTGGAGCAGGCGTGGCAGCAGTGGCAGCAGGAAAGAAGTATAAAACAGCTGAGACAAAGAAAAAAGAAGATTATGACGCACTTCATAATACAAGTGAATATCGCAATACAGAACGTGGAAAATATGAGAAAAACAGTAAGGGAATTTATTATACAAACGGTAACTATGAAGCATTTGCACGTCCAAGAAAGCCGGAAGGCGTAGATGATAAACATGCTTATATCGTAGGAAGCGGACTGGCTTCTCTTGCAGCAGCCTGTTTCCTTGTACGTGACGGACAGATGCCCGGAAAGAATATCCACATTCTGGAAGCAATGGATATTGCAGGCGGAGCATGTGACGGTATCTTTGATCCGAGCCGCGGATATGTGATGCGTGGGGGTCGTGAGATGGAAAATCATTTCGAGTGCTTATGGGATCTTTTCAGAAGTATTCCATCCATTGAAACACCTGGTGTATCTGTACTTGATGAATATTATTGGCTGAATAAGGAAGACCCCAACTATTCTCTCTGTCGTGCAACAAAAGAGAGAGGCAAGGATGCTCATACAGACGGTAAATTCAATCTGAGCCAGAAGGGCTGCATGGAGATCATGAAGCTGTTCATGACAAAGGATGAAGATCTTTATGACAAGACAATTGAAGATGTATTTGACGATGAAGTATTTGATTCCACATTCTGGTTATACTGGAGAACCATGTTCGCATTTGAGAACTGGCACAGTGCACTGGAAATGAAATTATACTTCCAGAGATTTATCCATCACATTTCCGGACTTCCGGATTTCAGTGCCCTGAAATTCACAAAATATAATCAGTACGAATCTCTGATCCTGCCAATGCAGAAATATCTGGAAGAAGCAGGCGTTGAATTCCAGTTCAATACAGAGGTTACAAACGTACTCTTTGAGTTTGAAGGCAATAAGAAGATTGCAAAAGCAATCGAGTGTAAGGTGAATGGCGTAGAAAAGGGAATTGTTCTTACAGAGAATGATCTTGTATTTGTGACAAACGGAAGCTGTACAGAGGGAACCATCTACGGCGATCAAAACCATGCACCGAATGGAGACGCAGAAGTTCGTACAAGCGGATGCTGGAGCCTCTGGAAAAATATTGCAAAACAGGATCCGTCCTTCGGACATCCTGAGAAATTCTGTTCTGATATTGCTAAGACAAATTGGGAGTCAGCAACAGTGACTACTCTGGATGATAAGATCATTCCTTATATTACAGATATCTGCAAACGTGATCCAAGAACAGGCAAGGTTGTTACAGGCGGTATTGTAAGCTGTCAGGATTCCAGCTGGTTATTAAGCTGGACAATCAACAGACAGGGACAGTTCAAGGATCAGGATAAAGACAAGGTTTGTGTATGGGTATATGGTCTGTTTACAGATGTACCTGGTGATTATATCAAGAAGCCTATGAAGGAGTGTACAGGTAAGGAGATCACAGAAGAATGGTTGTATCATCTTGGCGTTCCGGTTGACCAGATTGAAGACATGGCTGAGAACAGTGCAGTTTGTGTACCGACCATGATGCCTTATATTACAGCATTCTTTATGCCGAGAACAAAGGGTGACAGACCTGATGTTATTCCGGATGGCTGTGTAAACTTCGCATTCCTCGGACAGTTTGCCGATACACCAAGAGATACTGTATTTACTACTGAATATTCCGTAAGAACTGCTATGGAGGCTGTATATGGACTTCTTGGTGTTGACAGAGGTGTGCCGGAAGTATGGGGCAGTGTTTATGATATCAGAGAATTACTGGATAGCAGTGTGAAGCTGATGGATGGAAAATCTCCACTGGAGATCGAACTTCCGGGACCACTGGATATGCTGAAGAAACCGCTTTTGAAAGCTGTTAAGGGAACTGTGGTCGAGAAAGTACTCAGAGATCATGATGTGATCAAAGATTATATGATGTAAATATAGAGATGTAAGTGATATGAAAAGGCTGCAGGAGATATCCGGCAGCCTTTTTGTAAAGCCGTTAAAAGTTGATGGAAAGTTGCTTTGGTAAAGAAAAAACAGGTTGCAAATTAAAAAGACAGATGATAATATATAATGAAATATATAGAAAAAAATGATTGGGACAATAAAAAGTCTGAAAAAACAAGTAAATATGATAATATATTGGAAGCTTTACTGTAATAATGAATGTGTGGCGCAGGAGGGCTTTCAAGGGAGCGAAGGGAGGTTTTTTTATGGAACTTGAGATGTATCGCAGGTATTCGCAGATGGCAAGAGGTATTGAGAAGGCTGAGTTGGTGTTTAAAAATGGGCGTGTGTTCAGCTCTGGTACGGGAGAATTTATTGATGGTGATGTGGCTGTTGCAGATGGAATTGTGATCGGAGTCGGTACATATGAAGGAGAGACAGAGATTGATCTGGAAGGAAAAGTAATCTGTCCGGGATTTATCGACAGTCATCTGCATCTGGAATCTACTCTGGTGACGCCGGGTGAGCTGGTCCGGCAGGCTGCACAGTGTGGAACTACAACATTTATTGTAGATCCTCATGAGTCTGCAAATGTATCCGGTACGGATGGAATTGATTATATCCTGGATCAGACAGAAGATGCACCGGCGAATGTATATGTGATGATGCCTTCCTGTGTTCCGGCGACTCATGTGGATGATAACGGGTGTATTCTTACAGCAGGAAAGATGAAGGGATATCTGGAACATCCGAGGATTCTGGGACTGGGTGAAGTGATGGATGCGCCTTCTGTGATTAACGGAAGTGTTGCCATGCATGAAAAGCTTCAGTTGTTTAAGGACAGAGTGAAGGATGGTCATGCACCGTTTCTGGCACCTGGGGATCTGGCTGCATATGTACTTGGCGGAATTGATACAGATCATGAGTGTGTGGATTATGAGTATGCAATGGCTGAGGCAAGAAATGGAATGCAGGTACTGATACGTGAGGGAAGTGCAGCGAGAAATCTGGATGCTATTGTGAAGGGGATTGTGGAACACCATACAGATACTTCCAGTTTCTGCTTCTGTACGGATGATAAGCATATCGAAGAAATCCGTAAAGAGGGGCATATCAATTATAATGTGAAGCGGGCTGTACAGCTTGGACTCCCGGTTGAGAAAGCACTGCAGATGGCGACGATCCAGCCTGCAAGATGCTATGGTTTATACAGTCTTGGTATGATCGCTCCCGGAAGGCAGGCAGACTTTGTAATTCTGGATAATGTGACAGATCTGAATGTTGTAGATGTATATCATTGTGGTAAGAAGATCATTAAAGATGAGAAAGCAGAATTGAAACCATGTCCTCCATATCTGAAAAATACAGTTCATGTATCTGGGTTCAGTGAGGAACGTCTGAAACTGAAACATCCGGGAACAAAGGCAAGAGTGATTCAGATGCTTGAAAAACAGATTGTGACAAGGGATGTTCTGGAAGAGGTTCCATGGATAGAATCGGATGGTGAGAAATATTTTGCTCCGGACGGGGAATATCAGAAGATTGCAGTGATCGAGCGTCATAAGAATACGGGCAAGATGGGAGTGGGCATTGTAAAAGGCTATGGAATCCGCGGCGGATCCATTGCTTCCAGTGTTTCTCATGATTCCCACAATATTATTGTAGTAGGAGATAATGATCGTGATATGGCTATTGCTGTAAAAGAAATGATGCGGATGCAAGGTGGTTATACTCTGGTATGCAATGGAGAGATTTATGGAACCTTACCACTTCCTGTCATGGGACTGATGAGCGATGCCGGCTACGAGAGTGTAAATGAAGCACTTGCAAAAATGATTCCGAAGGCCCATGAGATGGGAGTGAAAGAAGGATTTGATCCGTTTATTACCCTGTCATTTATGGCACTTCCTGTGATTCCTGAAATCAGGATCACACCGAGAGGAATCTATCTCGTAAATGAAGACAGAATGCTGAGAACACCGTTTAGTTAAGGTGGGTGAAATGTCTTAAATGTATTATTTACGAGGATTGCCATAGAATAAAAAAATACCGTAATAAAAGTAAATGATATATACTTTTGTTACGGTATTTTTTATAGCAGTTCTCTCAGACACGCTCCAGGTAAGAGGATTGTTACAGGTATATTTAAGACAATATTTTTCAAGCGAAAGAAATTTATTTCGTTTTCTCCAGAGTAAAGATAAATTCGGTTCCCACACCTTCTGTACTGATCACATCAATATTCTGGTTATGTGCATTGATGATCTCTTTGACTATAGAGAGTCCGAGTCCGGTGCCTTTACGGTCCTTTCCGCGGGAAGCATCAATCTTGTAGAAACGATCCCAGATTTTGCCCAGACTTTCTTTGGGAATGCCGGTTCCGTAATCTTTTACAGAAACGAAGACCTTACCGCTTTTTACAGTTGTTTCAATTTGAACAGAGGAATTATCATTGCTGAATTTAATGGCATTATCAAGAAGGTTGTAAAGAACCTGCTGAATCTGTTCCATATCAGCTCTGACATAAAGTTCATGTCCGGAGAGCAGCAGCTCCAGACGGATCTGGCGGCTGGTACAGATGCCTTCAAATGTAGCTGCTGTGTTTTTGATGGTATCATTGATATCAAAACGCTGAATGTGCATCATCCGTTTTTTCATATCCAGTTCATTCAGAGTCAGAAGACTGCGGGTGAGTTTTTCAAGACGTTCAGATTCAAAAGCGATGATCTTCAGATACCGTTCCTGCATCTCATAGGGGATGGTACCGTCCAGTATGGCATTGACATATCCCTTGATGGAGGTAAGGGGAGAACGGAAATCATGAGAGACATTTGCAATGAATTTACGCTGATATTCTCCGTTTTTGTTCAGTTCATCGGACATATAATTCAGAGTTTTGGCAAGATATCCCATTTCATCATCAGAAGTAACGTCTATTTTATATGCAAGATTACCTCCTGCATATTCACTGGCACCTTTTATGATCCTGGCCAGGGGCTTACGTATGTAGTGGCTGTAAGCCCAGAGCAGAAGACTGGTGGCTGCATAGCACAGGAGAAAGATTACCTGCATAATAAAAAGAATACTGCTTCGGCTCTGATAAAGGTTTGTCATCGAATAATGGATTGCCACGTAACCTTTGGTTTCCATATCAGAGGTGATCGGGGCAATAACACTCAAATGATCTGTTTTAAAGAAACCATAAAACTCTCCAATCTGATAATAGTTGCTTCCCCATTTGGAAGCATCGAATTCTTCCAGTGGGATTGGATCCCGGACGTCAATATTTTTCTGTGTACTTACAATGATTTCACCATTACTGTTGATGATCCACAATACAGCATCCTGAAAATCGGAAATTGCACATAAGTGTTCCTGAAGAGTATCTACTGTACTGGAAGAGATATTGCTTTTAACTGCTTCGTTAGATGCAATATTGTGCGCTTCTGTATAGAGTGCGGCACTTAAAGAGTGTTCCAGATGCTTTTCTACCATATAAGAACCGCCGAGGGTTATGAGGAAAAATCCCAAAATCCCGATGAGAATATAAAATCTCAGGAATTTTGTGGAAAGATGATGCTGTTTCATGGATTTTTTACCTCAAATTTGTATCCGATTCCCCATACGGTGGCAATGGACCAGTGAGGATTGTCTTTGATCTTTTCACGAAGACGTTTGATATGAACGTCTACAGTACGGGTATCACCGATGTATTCATAACCCCAGATGTGATCCAGAAGCTGTTCACGGGTAAATACCTGGTTTGGTGATGCTGCAAGGAAATAGAGAAGTTCCAGTTCCTTTGGCGGCATATCAACCTGACGACCCATGTATGTGACTGAATAGTTTGTCAGATTAACGGTCAGATCCGGGTAAGTAACACATTTTTCACTGGAAGAAGGCGATGGCTGTTTAACCTGGAAACGGCGCAGGACAGCACGTACACGGGCAACCAGTTCCTTGGAATCAAAGGGTTTGATCATATAGTCATCTGCACCCAGTTCAAGTCCGAGAACCTTGTCAAAGGTTTCGCCTTTTGCTGAAAGCATAATGATGGGAACATCAGAGGTATGTCGGATTTCACGACATACCTGATAACCGTCAATTCCGGGAAGCATCAGATCCAGAATGATCAGATCCGGGCGGAAGGAGGCAAATTCCCTTAACGCTTCTTCTCCGTCATTTACGATTTTTGTCTCGAAGCATTCTTTGGTAAGATACAGGGCAATAAGCTCTGCGATATTGTTATCATCATCAACAATAAGGATTTTCTGTTTGGAAACCATGGCGGTCCCTCCTATTTCTTAAATTCTACAATAGTAACACCTGCATCTCCTTCGCCGAATTCTCCAAGGCGGAAGGATTCCACATGCTTCTGGCGCTTCAGATAATTGTGTACACCTTTTCTCAGAGCACCGGTTCCTTTACCATGAACAATACGGACAGATTTCAGATGAGCGATATAAGCATCATCCAGATATTTGTCAAGCTCTGCAACTGCTTCATCTACCGTTTTGCCAAGCAGGTTGATCTCTGTGGATACATGGGCTGCTTTTGACATGCGGATTTTACCTGCACCTGTACGCTGCATGGTTGGTGTGGTAATCTCTGCTTCATCGATCAGTTCCAGATCAGAGATGTGAACCTTGGAACGGATGATACCCATCTGAACGAAGAGGAAACCTTTGTTGTCCGGACGGCTGCTGACAGTACCTTTCAGATTCATGCTGAGAACTTTAACTGCATCGCCGAGGGAGATATCTTTGGCTGTGAGTTCCTTCTTCGGTTTCTTTGTAGCAGTTTTCTGAGTCATGCCTTTCTCTGCTTTATTCATATGTTTGCGCAGATTCTGGCGTTCTTTTTCCACAGCAGAGAGATCCACATGGTCTTTCTGGAATTTGTGGAACATCTTCATAGTCTGGTCTGCATATTCCTTGGCTTCGCGGAGAACTGCATGAGCTTCCTCATTGGCCTGACGGATGATGCGGTCTCGCTGCTCGTTCAACTTCTCCTGCTTGGATTCCATTTCGGATTTCAGAGAGGTAATTTCCTGTTTATACTGTTCAATCTCGCGGCGTTCATTTTCAATAGTTATACGGCTGCTTTCCAGGGAACTGAGAACATCTTCGAAAGATTCATCCTGTTCACTGATCTGTTCTTTGGCCTTATCGATGATATAGTTCGGAAGTCCAAGCTTGGAAGAAATGGCGAATGCATTACTTTTCCCGGGAACACCAATCAGCAGGCGGTAGGTCGGGCGGAGCGTTTCCACGTCAAATTCGCAGCAGGCATTTTCTACACCTGAGGTGGAGAGTGCATATACTTTCAGCTCACTGTAATGGGTGGTTGCCATAGTGCGGATTCCCTGTTCATGAAGATGGGAAAGGATCGCAATGGCAAGGGCAGCACCCTCTGTCGGATCTGTACCTGCACCAAGCTCATCGAAAAGGACAAGAGAGTGACGGTTGGCTTTTTTCAGGAAAGAAACCACGTTGGTCATATGTGAGGAGAATGTACTTAATGACTGTTCAATACTCTGTTCATCACCGATATCAGCATAAACTTCTTCAAACAGTGCAAGCTCTGAGCGATCCAGTGTGGGAATATGAAGACCAGACTGGCCCATGAGAGTGAGAAGTCCGACAGTCTTTAAAGATACAGTTTTACCACCGGTGTTCGGACCGGTGATAACAAGCAAGTCGAAATCATCGCCGAGACGGATATCAATGGGAACAGCTTTCTTCTTATCAATGAGAGGGTGGCGTGCCTGTTTCAGACGGATGCGTCCTTCATCATTGAAGATTGGTTCTGTTGCATTCATATCCATGGCAAGGGATGCTCTGGCAAAAATGACGTCAAGCTGTACCATGATATTAAGATCTGCGCGGATAGAGTCGGTCTGTTCTGCAGTTTGCTGGCTCAGGGTGGAAAGGATCACTTCAATCTCTTTTTGTTCTTCCAGTTCCAGCTCGCGGATGTCATTATTTAGTTTTACGATTGCCATAGGTTCGATAAATAAAGTAGAACCTGTGGAGGACTGATCGTGTACCATACCCGGAACCTGTCCTTTGTATTCTGCCTTGACTGGAATGCAGTAGCGTCCGTTTCTCATGGTAATAACGGAATCCTGCAGATAATTGCGGGCACTTCCGTTTACGAGAGAGGAGAGCTGTGTATGGATCCTGTCTCCGGTAATCTTCATGTTTCTTCGAATCTGGCGGAGGTTGCTGCTTGCATCATCACTGATCTCATCTTCTGAGAGGATGCATCTGCGGATCTCTGTTGTAAGAGGAGTCAGTGGTTCCAGTGCCTCGAACATCCCGTCCAGAGAGTCCGGGAGAGAATCACCGCGCTCACTTCTGGAATAAGCTTTGACACGATTGGTGTTCTCAAGAAGGCTGCAGATGGCAAGAAGTTCACCAATCCCCAGAGAACTTCCGATTTCCAGACGTTTCAGAGAACCACGCACATCTTTGACGCTGCCAAAGGAAATATTTCCTTTCTGAAAAAGACGGGTAAGTGCATCTCTGGTCTGAGTCTGCATATGTCGGATTTCATCAATATCTGTGGATGGCTCCAGCTTCCGGCAGATTTCTTTTCCCATGGAAGAGGAAGCCTTGTCTGTCAGCATATTGATGATTTTATAATATTCAAGTGCTTTATATGCTTTCTGATTCATTGTCTGTTTAAATCTCCTGATAGATATCGTTATAATTTGCTGTCCCTGATATTATAGCATTTTCTGTTATGGAAATGTACTCCGGGATTATAGCAATTCTAAAAAATAATTGTAACTGTGTTACTGTGGTTACTGTTCATACACCACTATCCCGCGAGGTGTTTTGGCATGAATATGCCAAAATCCCGAGACATACAAGCCAAAATTCCATTGCCGCAGGCAATCTGGAATGAATTTTGGCTAAGTTACTGTGAAATAAGCAGTTACAAATACTTTTCCTATTATATATGATTTTGGAATCTATGGAAAGCAAAAAGGATAGAAATACATAAAAATGATAGTTTTTACAAAAAAATAAAAAAAATTCAAAAAAGCTATTGACAGTTTATATAGTTTTTGGTATAGTACCAATTGTCGCAACAATAAGTAAAACTTATAACAGAAATGCGATATGCGGAAGTGTCGGAACTGGCAGACGAGCAAGACTAAGGATCTTGTGAGCATTGCGCTCGTGTGGGTTCAAGTCCCATCTTCCGCATAAGAAACGGTTTGAATGCTATTATATGTGCATTTAAACCGTTTTTTTGTGTCATCATAATAACCGGAGCTGCAGTGTTTCGCTGATACGATAAGTGTTTCAGTAGGAGCTTCTTTTTTGTACTGTGGGAAATTACTTATAGTATATTCATAAAAAATTCATATCTTTTTGTTAAAATAATGTGTAGATTGTTACGATATAATTTGTTTGAATACAAGCGATATTGAACCTGAATGGTAACTGTTTGGCAGATTGCTGTTTTGTATGACACTGGGCAGTTATCCTGAATGGAGTGCGGCAGGAGAATCAGGTATGAAAAAAAACAAAATGGACACACAGGAATATCAGTTTATAAAAGAAACGGTAAAAAAACAGCCAAAAGAGAATGGCAGTCTGTTGCGCAGGCTGCTTATGATAGCAGGATGTGGCGTTTTGTTTGGAGGCTGCGCAGCCGTAACCTTTGCCAGTGTGTTTCCGGTTATGGCGGACAGAGAAGAGAATACACAGCAGAAAATCGAACTGACAGGATCGGATGTAGCGGAGACGATATCTGAAGAACAGGCAACAGAGAGGGAATCTGTCGCTTCAGTTTCTGAAAAAGAGGAGAAGAGTCTTCTGGCAATGCGTCAGGAGATGTATAGGGAAGTGCTGAAGGTTTCCCAAAAATCCCGAAAATCTCTTGTAAACGTGAGAGGAATTTCAAAGGATGAGGATTTGCTGAATAATTCTTATTTGCAGCAGGAAGATACGGAAGGTCTTGTCTTTCTTGAAACAGAGACGCAATTTTATATCCTGACCTATGAGGAAGAACTGGAAAATCTGCAGGAACTGCAGGTGACTTTTGCAGATGGTTCGACAGTGCAGGGAGAGATATGCAGAGGAGATGCAGATTCCGGATTTGCAGTTGCAACTGTGAGAAAAAATCTTCTTAATGACAGTACAAGAGAAGGTATCGTGGTATCTGATCTGACAGACACAAAGAAACTGGGACAGAGCGATATAGTAATTGCTATCGGAAGTCCTGCCGGTGACAGTGATGCGGTGGTTTATGGAATGATCACTTCTGTTTCTGAAAAACTATCGGTAGCGGATACGGAGTATAATGTGTTGGCTACAGATGTGCAGGGGAATGAAGATGGAAGTGGTGTGCTGCTTGATTCTGACGGAAATGTGGCAGGTATGATACTGAAGAAGAATGAAAATGACGGAGATAATATTCATGCAGTTTCCATTTCGCAGATTCTTCCATTGATAGAACATCTGGCTAACAAAGAAACAATCAGATATACAGGTATTTATGGAACAGAGATAACTCAGGCACAATGTAGAAAACTGGGAATTGATCAGGGACTTTACGTGGAGCGTACACAAGAAGAATCTCCTGCGATGAAGGCAGGGATACAGTGTGGAGATATCATAAGTAAGATTGATGGAACTCCCACAGAGAGTATGCAGTCTTACTATACATATCTTCAGACAAAAAAGCAGGGAGAAAATCTTACCATAACGGTTCTTCGCAAAAATTCCGATGGTGAGTATGCGGAGAAAGATTATAAGGTAACAGTTGGAGAGAGATAGTGACAGGCGGAGAATCCTACAAGCGGGATTCTTTCTTGTGGAATTGTTATAATACTAAAAATAAAGGATAGAGAGGCAGGCTTTATGCGTTTTTTAAATGAGTTACATGAGGGAGACAGAATTAATGGGATTTATCTGTGCAAGCAGAAACAGTCTGCGGTAACGAAGAATGGAAAACCCTATGAGAATATTATCCTCCAGGATAAAACCGGAATCATGGATGGCAAGATCTGGGATCCGAATTCTCTTGGAATTGATGATTTTGATGCACTGGATTATATAGATGTTGTGGGAGATGTGACCAGCTTTGCAGGGGCTATGCAGCTGAATATCAAGCGTGTGCGCAAGGCTGCTGAAGATGAATATGATCCTGCAGATTATCTTCCTGTAAGTGAGAACAGCACAGATGATATGTACAGCCAGCTGAGAGCATTTATTGACAGTGTGGAGAATACTTATCTGTCTGCACTTCTGAAGAAATTATTTGTGGAAGATGAAGCTTTTGTGAAAGCGTTTGAAGGACATTCTGCTGCGAAGACAGTACATCACGGATTTATCGGCGGTCTGATGGAGCATACTCTGGGAGTGACCAGACTCTGCGATTATATGTCAAAGGCATACCCGGTCATCAACAGGGATTTACTGATCACAGCATCACTTCTTCATGATATCGGAAAGACAAAAGAATTATCTGCATTTCCGTTAAATGATTATACAGATGAAGGTCAGCTTCTGGGACATATTTATATGGGAGCACAGATGATCAATGATCTTGCACACCAGATACCGGAATTTCCGGAGGTGCTTAAGAATGAACTGATCCACTGTATTCTGTCACATCACGGAGAGCTTGAATATGGTTCTCCGAAAAAACCTGCACTGGTGGAGGCCGTAGCCCTCAATCTTGCAGATAATACAGATGCAAGAATGGAAACCATCACAGAGATTTTTGCAGCAAACAAGAGCAAAAAAGAATGGCTTGGATATAATAAATTGTTTGAATCCAACTTAAGAAGAACAGATGAGGTGTAATCTTTATGGAATTTCGTAAGAACGATCTTGTTACGTTAGAGATAGAAGATTGCGGAATTGACGGTGAAGGTATCGGAAAAGCCGATGGCTTCACCGTTTTTGTCAAGGACGCAGTGATCGGAGATACAGTAACAGCCAAAATTATCAAGGCAAAGAAAAATTATGGTTACGGCCGTCTTATGGAGGTGCTGAAGCCATCTCCGTACAGAGTTGAGCCGAAGTGCAAATTTGCACGTCAGTGCGGCGGATGCCAGCTTCAGGCACTTTCCTATGACCAGCAGCTTGTATTTAAGACAAATAAGGTGAAGGGCCATCTGGAACGAATCGGCGGCTTTACAGATATCCCCATGGAGCCAATTATTGGCATGGATGAACTTTTTCATTACAGAAATAAGGCACAGTTTCCTGTAGGCAGAAATAAAGAGGGAAAAATCGTTACAGGTTTCTATGCAGGAAGAACCCACAATATTATCGAAAACCGTGACTGTGCACTTGGTGTAGCTGAGAATAAAGAAGTTCTGGACCGTGTGATCGCACATATGGAGAAATACGGGATTGAACCATATAATGAAGCAACAGGCAAAGGGCTGGTGCGCCATGTCCTGATCCGTTACGGATATTTCACAAAAGAAGTGATGGTCTGTCTGATCCTGAACGGAAACAAGCTCCCGAAAGAGGAGCAGCTTGTAAAATCTCTGTGTGAGATTCCGGGAATGACAAGCATTACCATCAATGTAAATAAGAAACGCAGCAATGTGATTCTTGGCGAAGAGATCTGTCTGCTCTGGGGCCAGGAATATATCACAGACAGGATCGGAGATATTTCCTATCAGATTTCTCCTCTGTCTTTCTATCAGGTAAATCCTATGCAGACTCAGAAGCTTTATGCAAAGGCATTGGAATACGCAGATCTTCACGGCGAGGAAACAGTATGGGATCTCTACTGTGGAATCGGAACAATCTCCCTGTTTCTGGCACAGAAAGCAAAATTTGTCCGCGGTGTGGAAATTGTTCCTGCAGCTATAGAGAATGCGAAAGAAAATGCGAAACTTAATGGCCTGGAGAATACAGAGTTCTTTGTGGGCAAGGCAGAAGAAGTGCTGCCGAGAGAGTATAAGAAAAATGGCGTTTATGCAGATGTCATCGTCGTAGACCCGCCAAGAAAAGGCTGTGATGAAACTTTGCTGGAGACCATGGTCGAGATGAACCCGGAGAGAATTGTGTATGTCAGCTGTGACAGTGCGACGCTGGCAAGGGATCTGAAGTATCTGTGTGAGAGAGGATATGAGCTTAGAAAAGTATGCCCGGTTGATCAATTTGGGATGACTGTTCATGTCGAGACTGTGGTGTTGCTACAAAGGAAGAATATGTAGAAATCCTTGAATTTACGCACTTTGTAGAGTTTTTCAGTTTCAGAAAAATAGGTGAAAATCACAAAGAAAAGAGCCTTGTGAAGAAAGTAACCGTTGTTGTTGCGTTAGACCTCGGGACGGGGAACACAAAGAATCTTGAATATGAAAATTAATAGAGAGCTATCAGATCATTGATAGATTATAGGGATACTTGTTAAAAGCGGGTGTCCCTATTTTTTATAGGGCATTTCAGAAATGGAGTGTCTTTTTTATACCAAAATATTAAAAATTCAGGAGGAAAATGAAAATGACAAACACAGCGTTAAGAGCAGAGAATAGCAATTCTCGCACAATTACTTTCAAGAGCAGGGAACACGAAAAATTTTATGAGGAATATCTGAAAAAATGCAGATATCAGGATGTCTACCATCGGGCTTTGGTTTATTGCCTGGGTATCGACAGAGACACAAGAAATAATGTGAATAAAATCTATAATTTTAAAACTGGATGTGTAAAAACGGAATGTCTGCAGGAAGGGTGGCAGACCAGTGGAAGTTTACGAATTGTCCGTATGGCATTTAACCTGTATTGTAATGGAACACCAAGCGTCGGAGATTACGAAGCAGAAGAAGATCAGTTGAAAGAATGTCAGTGTTATACCGTAGAAGATCTGTTTTGCTGTGGATATGCCCGGTATTTCTGGGAAGCCATTAAAATCCGTTATCCAGAGTATTGCTTTTACAAAGACTGGGAGGATATATATGCTGAAAATTAGATTACAGGGTACTTTAAAGGACATTCAATGGTTTCGCCGTATTTTGGAAAAGCATAAGGAATTGGATGTCCTGGAAGTATCTGATGCTTACGCAAATAAAGGAACAAGTAAATATTTTCGTGTTTATGTAGAAGTAGAAGAAAAACAGTAAATCGGAGGAAAGTATATGTGTAAAGTAATTGCTATTGCAAATCAGAAGGGCGGAGTAGCCAAAACAACGACAACCATCAATCTGGGAGCCGGACTGACAAAGAATGGGAAAAAAGTAGTGCTGGTAGATGCAGATCCACAGGGACATCTGACAATGGGACTGGGATTTCCCAAAAATCTCAAAGTGACTTTAAAGAGTATGATGGAAAATATCATCATGGGACTGGAGTTTGACCCAAAGGAAGCAGTCTTGCACCATGAAGAAGGGATGGATCTGATTCCGTCCAATAAATTGCTTGCCGGAATGGACATGTCCTTATTTACTGTTGAAGATAGGGAAAAAGTACTGAAAGAGTATCTGGAACTGTTGAAAGATGAATATGATTATATTTTGATTGACTGTATGCCATCATTGGGAATGCTGACAATCAATGCGTTGAGTGCAGCGGACAGCGTTCTGATTCCGGTACAGCCACAATATTATGCGGCAGATGGACTTATGGAATTACTGAAAGTGGTAAAAGGAATCCATCAGAGGTTTAATCCGGAATTGCAGATAGAAGGTATTTTGTTCACAATGGATAATTGCCGTTACAATAATGCAAAGAGAAACAAACAGGCAATTAAAACTACATACGGAAATGACATTAAGATTTTTGAGCAGACGATTCCGAGAACGGAAAGCCTTGCAGAAACAGCATCGGAGGGTGTAAGTATCTTTTCTTATGATGGAAAAAGCAAAGGTGCAGACAGTTATCGAGAACTGGTTCAGGAGGTGTTGAAACATGCGTAGACCGAAAAAAGAGATTCAGCTTACCTCTTATGATGAGTTACTGGGATTGGAAGAATCACCGGAAAAGAGTATGAACCAGGTTGTGGAAATAGAACTGGAAAAGCTCCATCCTTTTAAAAATCATCCATTTCGTGTGAGCGATGATGAAAAAATGGCTGAGACAGTAGAGAGTATTAAAAACTATGGTGTTTTAAATCCTGCTCTGGTAAGACCCCGATCAGAAGGTGGATATGAACTGATTTCAGGTCACAGGAGAAAAAGAGGCTGTGAACTGTGTGGCAAAACAACTATGCCGGTCCTTGTCCGAAACTATACAGATGATGAAGCTGTCATAATTATGGTCGATTCCAACATTCAGCGTGAAAATATTTTGCCAAGTGAAAAGGCCCATGCCTATAAGATGAAATATGATGCTATGAAGCACCAAGGAAGTAAAGGTGAAAAATATACGGCAGATATGGTTGGTGAAACAGCCGGGGACAGTGGAAGAACCGTGCAGAGATATATCCGTCTGGCTTCATTATCAGATGGATTATTGGAATATGTGGACGATAATAAAATCCCTATGATAGTGGGAGAAAAATTGTCTTATCTGAAACCACAGGAACAGGAATGGCTTCTGGAAGGAATTGTCAACAGTAATATCTTTCCGTCAAAACAACAGGCAGAACAATTAAAGGAATGCAGTGCAAATGGAAAATTAAATCAGGGTTATATCTATGCCGTTTTATTGAAAAAAGAAAACAGTAAAATTAATGTGACGATTCCGGCAAAAAAAATCGGCAATTATTTTCCAGAGACATATTCTAAAGAACAGATAGAAGAAGTTATTTTTATGCTTTTGGATAAATGGAAACAAAACAGAGAAGGAGTAGCAGATGCAGAAGATACAGTTTGATTATTTTACGGGAATGGAAGCGGAACAATACAGCTTTTACCGTGTCCCGAAAGTGCTGTTTACAGAACCATGCTTTAAAGCTCTTTCTTGTGAAGCAAAGGTATTATACGGTCTGATGCTGGACCGTATGAGCCTGAGCATTAAGAACCGATGGCTGGATTCAGAGGACAAGGTATATATTATTTTCACGGTGGAAGAAATCGCAGAGCTGATGAACTGTGGAACCCAAAAGGCAGTGAAGCTGGTAAAAGAGCTGGACAGTAATAATGGGATTGGACTGATTGAGAAAAAACGTCTGGGACTGGGAAAGCCTAATGTTATTTATGTGAAAAATTTTATGATCAGAGAAGTGCCAGATCAGAAGTCGACGGATAGCTGTGCAGATTTGCAACCAGAGCATAAAAAATGTGCAGATCTGCAATCTGAGCAGAGAAACCATGAAGAATGTGCAAATTTGCAATCGGAAGCTGAAAACGGGGAAAAACTAGGCACTTTTCTGAATGGTGAAAATCATCATTCAGGAGTAGTGAAATCCACAATTCAGGATTGTGTGGAATCACAATTACAGAATGGTGAAAATCACAATTCAGGAATGATGAAAACCACAAATCAAGAATTTCCAGAATCACAATTCCAAAATGGTGAAAATCATCATTCAAGAATAGTGGAAATCACAAAACCAGAATATCCGAAATCACAATCTAATAATACTGATATTAACAAGACTGATATTAGTGAAACTGAGATAAATCAATCCTATCCAATCATATCAGGCAATCTGAAAAAGAAAAGAGATGTGATGGAGGAGATGCGGGCATATCGTGAAGTGATTCATGAAAACATAGATTATCAATATCATGCCAAAGAAGATGTGGATGAACTGGTAGAACTGATGATTGAAGTTATGATGATGCCGGAGGACAGTATGATTCGGATCGCAGGGACAGAAAAGCCAGTTGCTTTGGTGAAAAGCAGGTTTATGAAGCTGAATTATTCACATATCGAATATGTGCTGTTTTGTCTGAATCGAAATACGACCAAGGTTGGAAACATTAAAGCATATCTTTTGACTGCCCTGTATAATGCCCCGGCAACGATAAACAGCTATTATCAGGCAGAGGTTAATCACGATATGTATGGAGGATAAAGGAACATGAGAAATATGATAAAAAAAGTTATTGTTCCAGCACTGGTGATTGTTGTATTGTTTGCAGTGCTGAGACCGCTTTGTATCCAGGATGGGAAGTGCAATTATTTATTGCTGTTGCTACTGATGGGGATACCATTCGGAATTGGAAAAATGTGTGTCTGGATGGTTCCAAGAGGGTTTGACCTTGGAGGAACACTGGCAGTATGGATAATGAATTTTCTGATCGGAGGATTGATAGGAAGTGTCGTTCTTCTGGCAATGGTTGGACAGGCAATCATTTATCTTAGTGTTTTCCTGCTCACAGTTATTACAGGAATACATAAAATACCGAGAATAAAATGAAATAGATCTTTTGAAAAGCAGCTAAGACAAAATTAGCTGCTTTTTTTCTGGAAACTTTGCGACACAATGTCGTAAAGCTGGGATAAATTGCAGGAAAGGAGACACCGTATTGAGCAATCGTGCAATTTCCACAGAACTTATTGAATTGGGAGAACGGATCAGAAAACGCAGGCAGGAAATGAAGTTGTCACAGGAATCTTTTGCGGAAAAAGCAGGTATCAGTGTCAATACGGTCAGCAGGATAGAAGGAGGGCAAACGGCAATGTCTGTTGAGATTTTCAGGAAGATGATTGAGATCCTGGAAACAGATGCCAATATCCTGATGGGAAAAGAGAGGGACGATGCAGAAAAAAGAAAGCAGTTTGAGGAAGTATTTTATCGTATTCAGAAGATGGAATGGAAAGAGCAGAAAATTATCATGCAGACAATAGATTCACTGATAGAAAGTTTTAATGAGTACAGGTGAAATTTCACCATATATGGGGTGTAAAACAAAAAAACTCCCCATATATGCTAAGGATAATAGTTTTTTGTGCTGTTAAAATAGCAAACAGAGAGAAAGAGACAGAAACAAGGAAGGGAGACAGGATTGATGACCAGACAAGAAAATTTAATCTATCGGAAGCAGTGTCCCTATGATGCAATGGGAGACTATTCTGTTTTGATGGAAAATGAAAAGAACATAAAAACAGAAAGAAATGCAAAGAAGTCTGACCGGGACATCAGACGGAAAATAAAATAGAGGCTGCTGTAAATTAGCAGAAAGGGCAGTAAGGAAGTTTCAGGCTCTCGTTAAAAAAAACGGGTGTGCCGGAAGCTGTTTTTTACTGCCCTTTTGCCAGTAGATCAGTAATAATCCTATCCTTTCTGCTGATGGGCACCTGTTGCCAGCAGGCAGAAGGGTGGTAATTATGCTGACATTGCAGGAATTGAAACAGGTTGTAGGTAACAGGGAAGAAAGAAGAAAGGTTCCATCCGCCAGGTATTTAAGAGAAAACGATGTGGCAGTTGTAAAGCAGAGACTGATAGATGGTGCGGAAATTATTGCGTATCAGACAGGATATGTTTTCTATTGTGCAGGTGATTATGGAACGGTTTTTCCTTTATTTACCTGTCGAGATTATGTATATGAAGCAGGAAGAAAAATAACAGTTGTTAAGGAAGATTTTTTTGATAATCAGCCCTGGTATGTGCGGTTGATATTAGAAGGTGAAGATCGGCTGTGCAGGAACAGGGAGGTACGAGAACATAATAATTGCATTTCATACAGCCATATTTCAGAAGGCTGGTGCGAATTGGTGGACAAAAGGCAGAATGTACTTGAAAAACTGATTATAGAAGAAGCTATTGGAGAATTCATGGATCTGCTGACTGACCGGCAGAGACAGGTGATCCATCAAATTTATTTTCAGCAGCGGACACAAAGAGAAGTGTCACGGGTGTTTGGAATTACAGAACCAGCAGTATCAAAATGTATTTCACAGGCAAAGCAGAAAATGAGAAGAAATGCAGGCAGACTGATCGGAGTGCTTCAGAAGGGAGAATAAAAGATGCGTGGTAAAAAACCAAAGGAAAGACAACGGTATGTGCTGCGTGTAAATGAAACTCTCGTAGAAGTTACCAGAGACGTATATCTGGCATGGTACCAGTCAAGAAGAAAAGAAAGATACCAGCTTGAAAAAATGCAGAAAAATGGTGTATGCGGAATAGAAAAAGTAGAGGAAACGAGTTACAACAGTTATTTGCATATATTATCACCAGAAGAAATAGTCATCAGGCTGTCAGAAATACAAGAGCTGCAGGAAGCTCTGAAATATTTGTCTGAAGAAGAAATGGAATTGATAAGACTATTATTTTTTGAAGAGTACACAGTAAAAAAAACAGCACAATATTTCGGGTGTTGTACAAAGACAATCAGAAACAGGAAAAACAAAGTATTGCAGAAACTAAAAGACAGGCTGGAAACTTTGTAAGTTTTTGCTGTTTCAAAAAATTTTCTAAAAAAATTTCAAACAGGTTAATTTTTGCCCTTTCACACATGCGGTTAGTGGAGGGGCAAATGTCTATCTTAATTCAAAATAATAAATTCCCTCTAAAAGTGAACCTTGACAATTTCATATCAGCAGCAAGAGGATACCTGAATTTCCCAGCTACGCATCTGGCGGCGGGTGTTCGGTGACAACGTGAAGGGCAATGGATGAGAGGCACCCTTGGCAGGAATGATTACGAATTACCTCTTGCGGCTTAAATAGCTCAATCCTGTTTTTATTTAAAAGTCAATCCAAGACATAAGGGAGGTGGTTCCTATGATTGATTCATGCAGGTGTAAGCCTGAACGAAAGTGGAGTAAATTATCGAAGAAAGAGAGGACTCAGTCAAAATGAAAATGCGATTTAAAAGATTCTTGTCGGGATTTATGGCAGTTGCAACTTTGGCGTCTGTTATCGTTCAACCAGTCATGGTTTCTGCTTCTGAATTAGAACCAGAGCCAACTTCATTTGAACAGCAATATCCGGAACTGCAGGATGTGCAGGATACTCTTGACAAAGATGAAATTGTGGAAGCAAAGGATATTGAGATTCCCTATGGAGAAGAATTTGAGGTGGAAGTCGATCTGTCCGGTATAGAGGGCGTGAATGAAAAAAAGGTGAAAGTTTTATTCCATGAAGCAAAGAGTGAAGCCGGTACAGATTTTGACGCACATACACCGGATACCTACAAAGCTGTCTATGCAGTAGAACCAGTCAGCGGTCATCCAGCTTACAGAGTAAGCAGAAACATTACGGTAAAAGAGCCGGAAACAGAAGCACAGACAAAGAGTTCTTCTGAAAATACAGCTGGTGAAGGGAATGCCGGTGAAACAGAAGATTCTGGTAATGCGGAGGAGGATGCTGATTCGGATGGGTCAAAAGAGATTGTAACAGATCTTACAGATGACCAGGAAGTGACGACGGATGAAGAATCTGGTCTGACTGTTTCAGAAGTAATGGATCAGGCAGAAAATGAAGGAATTGACTTGTATGAGATGGAGCCGGGTGAAACAGTGACATTTATGGCGGCAGCAGGAAATGCAAGAAGTTCACAACAGGTTTCAGTGACAAGAGGTGCCGAATACCGATATGCGGATTATGGTTATGGAACTTATCTGACGTATCAGTATACCGTAAAATTCGGTAATGTGTCTGCCACAGCTTATTGTGTACAGCCGTCCAAACCGGGACCTGGTACGGGAACATATACAATCAATAAGGTTGGGGATGGCAAAGCACTGGCTAAAGTATGCTACTATGGCACAAAAGCCTCTGGCGATGATGGATTTTTTACAGAAGAAAATGGCTATGGAAACCTGAGTGCAGGAGCCAGATTTATTCTGGTACATCTTGCTGCGTCGTATGCGAATGGCAGTTCAGATGCTTTTTCTGGTGCAAACACTACTGCACAGAATCTTGCGAAAAAACTTTATAATTATTGTATTTCTCAGCCAGATATTCCGGATGTGGCAATGTCTTTTTCAGATGCAGATGTGACAGCTTATGTAGATGGCAACAGCCAGAGAACAAAGGAAATCACTTTTAAAGCAGATGAACTGCAGAGTATCACAATGAAACTCCCAAGTGGTGTGAAACTCCATAACGTGACAACCGGAAAGACAAGCAAAGCTGGCGAAGCAGTGGAAATCAGTGGTGGAACTAAGTTTTATTTATCTGCACCTCTTACACAGGTACAGGATGTCGCAGGAAACTGGTCTGCAACGATGAAAGGCAGTGTAACAAAAGATTATTCTGCGTATAAGATCAGTACCGGATCTGGTTCACAGGACCTGGCACTGGTATTTGGTGAAGGTGTTGATGATGAAAAATATGTGGACTTCAAAGTAACATGGGTACAGTACGCAAGTGTTAAGGTGATTAAAAAAGATGCAAAAGCAGACGCAAAGCTGGCAGGTGCCGTGTTTGGTTTATACAGTGATGCAAACTGTACAAATTTAATCACAAAGTTACCGGCAACTGATGCGAATGGGGAAGCGTCCGTACAGATCATTAAGACACAGAATACCGTATATCTGAAAGAGATTACAGCTCCGACAGGATACCGTATCAATGCAACTGCCTACAACGTAAAACTGGAAGTCAGCAAAACAGCAACTGTGACTGTTCCAGATGAAGAACAGATGGGCCAGCTGACTGTTTATAAAGAAGGTCAGGTTCTGACAGGTGCAGATGTCACCGAGAATGGAACAACATTTAAGTATGAGAAACGCAGACAGAAAGGTGCGATTTATGATGTGTATGCCGGGGCAGATATTAAAACTGCTTATGGTGCCAAGGTTTACAGCAAGGGTGATCTGGTCAAAGAGAATCTGACAACAGACTCGAATGGGGCAGTCATTCTGAAAAACCTGCATCTTGGTACATATATCGTCAAAGAAAAACAGGCTCCGACCGGATTTTATAATGCCGGGGAAGAAAAGTCTGTCACTCTTTCTTATGCAGGACAGAATGTAGATGTTGTTTTTTCTGAGACAACCTTTACGAATGACAGACAGAAAGCAGAAGTGATTGTGACAAAGCAGGATAAGGATACAGAAAATCCTCTGGATGGAGGAATTTTTGGACTTTATGCAGCCAGTGACATTAAAAATGCAGATGGAACGGTTGTTGTAAAGAAAGGCACTCTGATTGAGAAAGTGACAACTGGAAATGATGGAATGGCGAAGTTTACCGCAGACCTGCCGCTGGGATTTTCCTATGATGTAAAGGAAGTACAGGCTCCGGAAGGCTATCTGAGAAATGCGGATGATGTCTATACGTTTACTTTTTCTTATACAAACGATAAGGAAGCGAAACTGACATTTAAGCATACCTTCAGAAACGAGCGTGTGATAGCAAAGATTTCCTTACAGAAGCAGGACAAAGAAACAAAGAAGGCTGTTCCACAGGGAGATGCTACTTTAGAAAAGGCAGTCTATGGACTGTATGCCCGTGAGGATATTGTCCATCCGGATGGAGCAACTGGTGTGATCTACAAAGCAGGCGAGCAGGTTGCCACTCTCACAACAGATAAGAATGGACAGGCTTCCGTAGATGGATTATACCTTGGTAATTACTATGTAAAAGAGATTACTCCGCCAACGGGTTACCTGGCAGATGAAGAAGAACATGATCTGGTCTGCAACTACGAGGGTGATCTTGTAGCGGAAGTGAAGCGTGACTGTCTGTCTCTGGAACAGGTGATGAAGCAGCCATTTGAGATTATCAAGGCAGCGAACAACGGAAAGACAGATGCCGATTTACTGAAAGGTGCAGGATTTACCGCTTATCTGGTATCATCCCTGACAGTAAAAGAAGATGGCAGCTATGACTTTGATTCTGTCAAGCCGGTAGTGATCGGGGAAAATGGTGCAACAGAGATCTTTACAGATGAGAAAGGGTATGCCCGCAGTATTGCACTTCCTTATGGAACTTACATCGTCCGTGAAATAACCACGCCACATAATTACACTCCGGTCAATGATTTCATCGTGCAGATTACGGAAAATCATCCGACTACACCGCAGGTATGGAGAGTGCTGCTTGACAAAGAGTTTGAAGCAAAGCTGAAGATCATCAAACAGGACGATGAGACAAAGAAAGCAGTGCTTCAGAAGAATACAGAGTTTAAGATTTTTAACCTGGATACAGAAAAGTATGTGGAACAGGTAACAACCTATCCGACGACGGTAAAACACAAATCTTATTTTACAGATGAGCAGGGATACTTAATCCTTCCACAGAATCTGAAAATTGGACATTACCGTATTGAGGAAGTGAACGCACCTTATGGATATACGCTCAATGAGAATTACTATGAGGTGAATGTAGATTCCAATACAGCATATCAGATGGACGGAACTTCCGGCGATGTGATCATCGAGATTGCATACGAGAATCATCCGGTTAAGGGAGAACTGAACATCGTAAAACAGGGTGAGGTCTTAAATGGTTATAAAGATGACTTTACTTATCAGAAAGAAACTCTGGAGGGAGCAGTCTTTGAGGTATATGCTGCCGAAGATATTTATACAGCAGATTTCCAGAAAGATGATAATGGAAACCGTATCCTGGAGTATGCTTCTGGGGAACTGGTAGGAACTGTTACCACGGATAAGGATGGAAAGGCACAGATCGCTGACCTTCCACTTGGAACCTATAAGATTGTTGAAAAGACAGCACCAGAGGGCTTTGTGTTAAATGAAGAAGCACAGACAGTAACATTTGAATACAAAGACCAGAAAACACCAGTTATTGAGCAGACAGCAACCTTTGAGAATGACCGCCAGAAAGTGGAAGTGTCCGTAGTCAAACAGGATGCAGAGACAAAAACGGTTGTGGCGGGTGCAGAGTTTGGTATCTATGCAAAAGAAGATATTCTGGCACATGAAGAAGTGATTGTGAAGGCAGATACCTTACTTGGAAAAGCAGTCAGTGGGGAAGATGGAAAGGCAGTATTTGACGTTGACCTTCCATTTAGTACTTACTATATCAAAGAACTTGCAGCTCCGGCAGGGTATGTCTCTTCTTTTGAGACTTTGGAAGTGACTGCCAAATATCAGGGACAGGATGTGAAAATGGTAGAGCTGGAATCTGTATTTAAGAACCAGCCGACAAAAGTAACCTTTACGAAGTCCGATATTACGACAGGCGTGGAACTTTCCGGGGCAACGCTTACGGTGCTTGATAAGGATGGAAATGTGGTAGATACATGGAAGTCTGTAAAGGGTGAGGAACACTTGATTGAAAGACTCACAGCCGGGGAGACATATACTCTTCGTGAAGAAATGGCTCCTTATGGCTATCTGATGGCGGAAGAAGTTTCCTTTACTGTGGACGATACTGCTGAAATCCAGAAGGTAGAGATGAAAGATGCAGTGCCAACCGGAACACTTATCATCAATAAAAAAGGTGAGTTCCTGGAGAAAATATCTGCACTGGATTCCATTGGCGGATGGATGAAGCATCTGTTTGAATATCTTTCCGGTTCCCTGAAAGACGTTACTTTTGAGGTTTATGCCTTAGAAGATATAAAAGCGGCGGATGGTGAGAGTGAAGATTACTACAAAAAGGATGCACTGGTAGCAACAATCACGACGGATGAAACAGGAGTGGCGAAACTGACAGACCTTCCTCTTGGCAAATACTGTGTCAAAGAGAAAGAGACAGCAAATGGATATGTCCTGGATGGAGAAGCTCGTGAAGTGGATCTGACTTACCGTGACCAGAATACCGCAGTTGTTACTTATTCTGCTGACTGGCAGAACAAACGCCAGAGAGCAGAAGTAAACGTGTTAAAGAAAGAAAAAGATTCCGACCGTGTACTGGAAGGGGCTGTATTTGCCCTGTGCAATAAAGAAAATATTGTCAATGCAAAGGGCGATGTGATCTTGAAAGCGGATACGGTTATTGAGGAGCAGGCTACGGATAAGGAAGGAAAACTGACCTTTACGGCAGATCTGCCACTTGGCTATACCTACTATGTGAAAGAAACTTCTCCGGCACCGGGATTTGCGACAACAGACCAGGTACAGGAATTTACTTTTGAATATGGTGGGGCAGATAAGGAAACACTGTCTTATGTGTTTACTTTTGAAGATGAGCCGACAACCGTAGAGTTTACCAAAACATCCCTGACAGACGGAAAGGAGATTGAGGGAGCAAAACTGAAAGTTACAGATGAGAGTGGAAACACTGTGGATGAATGGACTTCTGGTAAAGAACCACATATCATCAAAGAACTGACCGCTGGCAAGAAGTACACCATGACAGAAACACTTCCTGCGGACGGTTATGTGACAGCAGAGAGCATCACTTTTACGGTGGAAGATACCGGTGAAGTACAGAAGGTGGAAATGAAGGATGATGTGACAAAAGTGCAGATTTCCAAGACCGATATTTCCGGTAAGGAGCTGCCAGGAGCGAAACTGACGATCCTTGATAAAGATGGAAAGACCGTAGAAAGCTGGACATCTGAGAAAAAACCACACTATATTGAGATGCTTCCAATCGGGGAATATATCCTCCGTGAAGAAACTGCACCGGATGGTTATCTGGTTGCAGAAGATGTGAAGTTTACGGTCAAAGATACTGGAGAAATCCAGAAGGTTGTGATGAAGGATGAGGCGAAACCAGAGGAAACTCCAACAGAGACACCGACGGAAACACCAGAAACCACACCAACACCGGAGACAAAAACCACAGAAGAAACAAAGAAATCGACTTCACCAAAGACAGGAGATAATACACCGATTCTGTTCTGGATTCTGCTTGCAGGGGCTGGAATGGCTGGTCTTGGTGGAACAGTGATTCTTCGCAAAAAGAAGAAATAAGAGATCATAAGATTTCTTAGTAATGGATGAGGGCATTTATGGACACAGGATTCATAGATGCCCTTTTATAAAATTTCAAAAGAATTAGGGAGAAAAGAAGATGACAAAAACAGTATTGATCGTTGCTGCAGCTGCAGTATTTCTGGTATATGGATTTGTCCTTTGGTGCTGTATCAAAGTGGGGGCAGAATCAGAAAAAGAATATATGAAACTGGCAGAAAAGAGAGGAAAGGAGCAGCAATGTGATAAATGAGGATAAGACAGCAGTGAAAGAAGAAAGGGCGTGGTGTGATTGCAGGATGAAGTGAATGAGAAAACAGTCTCACTTTGTATCCGCTGCGGCAAGGTCACTGCCAACCTGCTGAAAGCTGCCATGGTAAAGGCTCTTGCAAAGATGGAGCAGGAGAAAAAACAGCAGGGACAGAAACAGCCCCAGAAGGAAAAGGAGGATAAGACCTATAAGGGAAAACAGAGTCTTGATAAGCTGATGAAGCAGAATGTACAGCTGTCCAACATTGAGATCACAGATGGAAACATCAAGTCTTTTGAACGGGTAGCAAAAAAGTACAGCATTGATTTCAGTCTGAAAAAAGATGTGACTGCTGACCCGCCAAGATATTATGTGTTCTTTAAGGCAAGAGATGCCGATGTGATGACTGCCGCTTTTAAGGAATATACAGGACAGACGTTGAATAAGGACAAAAAACCATCTGTGAGGAAGAAGTTACAGCAGGCAATCACCAAATCGCTTGCAAAGCACAGAGAACTGGAGAAAACAAAAGGAAAGGAGAAGGAGCCGTCATTATGAGCAGATTACAGAAGTTGCTTGGTGTAGGAAAAGGATACCTGGAGAGGTTACCGCCGGTGGATGTACATAAGCTGCTTCGGATTGTTCTGATGAATCTTCCGTATATCGTGATCTTTTATGTGGGAAATAAGCTGGCATGGTTATATCAATACTGTGTGGGTGATTCCATGATAGAAAGACTGATGGTACTGGTCTTAAATTTCCAGATGGCATTCAGCAGGATTCTTCCAAGTATGCATAAAAATGAATTGCTGGTTGGGATTACAGGAGCCGTGGCGGTGAAGCTCTTGGTCTATATGAAAGGGAAAAATGCCAAAAAGTTCCGGCAGGGAGTGGAGTATGGTTCGGCAAGATGGGGGACGGCAAAAGACATTGCACCCTTTATCGACCCGGTATTTGAGAACAATATCCTGCTGACCATGACGGAACGGCTGACCATGAATGGCAGACCAAAGAATCCGAAATTTGCGAGGAACAAGAACGTGATCGTGATTGGCGGATCTGGCTCAGGAAAGACACGTTTTTATGTAAAACCCAACTTGATGCAGATGGGAAAATACGTCAGTTATGTGGTCACGGACCCGAAAGGGACGATTATCATTGAGTGCGGAAAGATGCTGGTACGGCATGGATATAAAGTGAAAGTATTGAATACGATCAATTTTTCCAAGAGTATGCACTATAACCCCTTCCACTATATCCATTCAGAAAAGGATATTTTGAAACTGGTAAATACGATTATGGTGAACACGAAAGGGGAAGGCGAGAAGTCCAGTGAGGATTTCTGGACGAGTGCGACTCGTTCGCAGACGGTAAAAAGTCTGCGCACGAGCAACGGTTTTCCGTTGTTCGGAGAACTGGTAGTTTGATAGGTGGAATGACGGGGTAACGCCCTGAAACGCCTACCCTTGATGGGCGTGCATTAGCTGTAATGGCTGGTGTACGAAGCCCCATGACAAAGGCTGAGAGTAACCGTAACCACTGCCTAAAGTGGTCGAAAGCGGTCTGGAGGCAGACTGTGTTACCTATAAGCCGAGAGTCTATAAGATACCTATGGTTAGAATGTTCGCTTTGGCGGGCGGACTGACGAACCTGCGAATGTACAGGTCTAAAAGAAGACCACGCAGAAATGTGTGGGTGCGTTAATGCGCAGTCGGTGTGGTTTAGTAGAAATTGATCCTACGAACGACCATGCTGTGTTACAGGCACAGGCAAGCCGACAGGTCTATAGCAGGAACCTACGGGTATGTATGAACAGATAGAACTATCGGAACGAGGAAAGGCAGCAGATTCCGCAAGGAATAGTCTGACGAAAAACAATAAGCAGACGAACTGCTGCTGAAAAGTAGTGGTCGAACCTATGATGTGCTTGCGTTATGTGAGCTACGGAGGAATGGCCACAAGTCGGTTGAGATAAGCAGGCATTATTCAATCCAACATAAGGATTCGAGTAAGACCAAAAGGGTCACTTTCGCAAAAAGGAGGTGATGCCTTATGCCAAAGAAAAACAAAACTCTATGTGTAGATGACTTACGTCATGCCGAGTATTACGGTATGCAGCCAGTTTTTGATGAACTCTATCATCGAAGTTTGGAGGGAGAAAATTTTACCGACCTTATGGATTTAATTCTGAGCCGGGACAACATTCTTCTGGCATATCGGAACATCAAAGCAAACGGAGGAAGCTACACAGCAGGAACAGACAACAAAAACATCAGTGACATCGGGTGTTTACCGCCCGAAACAGTTGCAGAGAAAGTGAGGTTTATTGTCACAGGAAGTCAGCACGGATACCGCCCAAAGCCGGTAAGACGCAAAGACATTCCGAAACCAAACGGAAAAACCAGACCGTTAGGTATTCCCTGTATCTGGGACAGGCTGGTACAGCAATGTATCAAACAGGTCATAGAGCCAATCTGCGAAGCGAAATTCAGCGACAACAGTTACGGCTTTCGCCCGAACCGTTCCGTGGAACACGCCGTGCAGAAAACTTACACCATGCTTCAACGCATGAACCTGCATTATGTGATTGAGTTTGATATAAAAGGATTTTTCGACAACGTAAATCACAGCAAGCTAATGCGGCAAATATGGGCAATGGGAATACACGACAAGCAGTTGATTTTTATTATCAAGCGGATTCTGAAAGCACCGATTAGAATGCCAGACGGCACTACACTCATTCCAGACAAAGGCACTCCGCAAGGCGGTATCATTTCACCGTTGCTTGCCAATATCGTGCTGAATGAACTGGACAAATGGGTTGAGAGCCAATGGCAGAACCACCCTCTTGTAAAGGAATACGGGTATGAGAGGAAAATCAGAAACTCGATTACTTTTGACCGGAGCAAGGCATTCCTCAAAATGAGGAAAACAGGGTTGAAAGAAATGTATATCGTGAGATATGCAGATGATTTCAGAATTTTCTGCCGGAATAAAGAGGACGCTTTGAGAACGAAAGAGGCTGTAACGGCATGGATAACCGAGAGGCTGAGGTTGGAGGTATCGCCAGAGAAAACAAGGATAGTCAATGTTAGAAAACGCTATTCAGAGTTTCTTGGGTTTAAGATACGAGTCAGACCGAAAAGCAGGAAGTACATCGTGCAATCTCATATCTGTGACAAAAAGTTGGAACTGGAAAGGCAAAAACTGGTGGAACAGGCGAAACGAATTGCCCGACCTTCAGAGGGAAAAAGACCTTTGGACGAAATACGGCTGTACAATTCAATGGTTCTGGGAATACAGAATTATTTTCAACTTGCCACCTGCATCAGCATTGATTGCAGGAAAATCCACAGACAGGTCATGACAGTTTTAACAAATCGGCTCAATACAGAAACCGGGTGCAGACTTGTTCGAGAGGGCGGCGCAATGACCGAGAGCGAAAAAGAACGGTTTGGAAAGTCGGCAATGATACGGTATGTATCTGGAATCGACCAACCTATCTACCCTATCGCATACATCAAGAACAAGATACCGATGGCAAAGAAAGCGGCGGTTTGCAGTTACACGGTAGAGGGACGGGCATTGATACACACGAACCTAAGTATGAACTCATCTGTTATATCAGGTTTGAGGAATCAACCGTCTATGGGGCGAAGCACAGAACTTACTGACAGCAGGATTTCACTATTCTCGGCTCAACGTGGAAAATGTGCGCTAAGTGGGGAACTCTTTGAAAATGCGGCTGACATAGTATGCTGGCTGAAAACACCGGCAGAATTGGGCGGCAAGGAACGCTATCGAAATATGATTTTGTTCCATAATAGATTTCTTCCACTCCTGCAAGAGTGTCCTAAGAATGAGCTAAAAGAGATAGCCGACACGCTCAAGGCAACAAAGGAACTGATGTTAAAAGTGAACAGTCTGCGCCAGCAGGCTGGTTTGTCCGCAATAGAAAACTAACATTTCATTTGGTGATTGATTAAATGCTTGTGAAAACAACCGATGGAACGCCGGATGCGGTGAAAGTCGCACGTCCGGTGTGGAGTGGGGGAAAATCCGGCGATAACTTCAAAGGATTACCTATCACTATAAGCAGAGAGGCTTCTGTACTGTGCCCTGATCGGCTATATCTGGTATGAAGCACCGGAAGAAGAACAGAACTTTGCGACCCTGCTTGAGTTTATCAACGCTTCGGAAACAAGGGAAGATGATGAGACATTTAAAAATGCAGTAGATATGCTGTTTGAGGAACTGGAAAAGGAAGAACCGGAGCATTTTGCAGTGCGTCAGTATAAGAAATATAAACTGGCGGCAGGAAAAACAGCAAAGAGTATTTTGATTTCCTGTGGTGCAAGGCTTGCACCGTTTGACATTGCAGAGCTTCGTGAGATCATGAGCTATGATGAGATGGAACTGGATATGGTAGGTGACCAGAGGACAGCACTGTTTATTATCATTTCTGATACGGATGATACCTTTAACTTTGTTGTGGCGATGATGTACAGCCAGTTATTCAACCTGTTATGTGACAGAGCGGACGATGTACATCATGGAAGATTGCCATATCATGTCAGAATCCTCTGTGACGAGTTCGCAAATATCGGTCAGATTCCAAAGTTTGACAAGCTGATTGCCACCATTCGTAGCAGGGAAATCTCTGCATCCATTATCCTCCAGTCGCAGTCCCAGTTAAAGACAATCTACAAAGATGCAGCTGAAACAATCTTAGGCAACTGCGACACGATGTTATTCCTTGGCGGTAAGGAAAGTTCGACCTTAAAGGAGATTTCCGAGACGCTGGGAAAAGAAACGATTGATTTATATAACACTTCGGACACCCGTGGACAGAGCCGTTCTTACGGGATGAACTATCAAAAAACAGGAAAGGAATTGATGAGCCGGGACGAACTTGCGGTCATGGATGGCAGCAAATGTATCTTGCAGCTTCGAGGTGTAAGACCATTTTTCAGTGACAAGTTCGATATTACCAAACACAAACGGTATAAGGAGCTGTCAGACTACGATAAGAAAAATGAGTTTGATGTGGAAGCGTATATGCGGCATCGGATGGAAGTGAAACTGACGAGGACACAGGAATTTGACCTGTATGAGTTTTCGGAAGAGAGTCTGGCAGGAGAATTAAATACAGAAAACAAGGAAGCAGAGCATGTGAAAGATTCGGACACATAGCTCTTTTTTCTTTGCCCTTTTGGGAGGTGATGGATTTGAGAGATCATGAAAGGCCACCCGTAAGGGCAGAGCCGGAAAAGACTTCTTAAAGATAGAAACCAGAGAAATACAGAGATTTGAAAGGAGACAACGAATATGGCGTTTTTTAATCAGGCAATCAATATTTTGCAGACACTTGTGGTGGCGATTGGAGCCGGACTTGCAGTATGGGGTGTTATTAACCTGTTAGAAGGATATGGAAACGACAACCCAGGTGCAAAGTCCCAGGGAATCAAGCAGCTGATGGCAGGAGGCGGTGTCGTTCTGATCGGCACCCAGCTGGTACCGTTACTGTCCGGATTGTTCAGCTGAGAGAAGCAGGAGGGAGATGACTCATGGATCGGATATTTGAAGCGATTGAAGAATGGATGAGGAATCTTCTGACAGGCATGGTAAGTTCCAACCTGACAACAATGTATACCGATGTCAATGAAAAGACCGGTCAGATTGCTGCTCAGGTTGGGCAGACACCGCAGGGCTGGAATGGCAGCATTTACAGCATGATACAGAATCTTTCCGAGTCGGTCATTGTACCGATTGCCGGTATGATTATCACATTTGTACTTTGTTATGAGCTGATCTCCATGTTGACGGAAAAGAACAACATGCACGACATCGACACCTGGATGTTCTTTAAATACTTTTTCAAGATGTGGGTGGCAGTCTGGATCGTCAGCCATACCTTTACGATCACGATGGCGGTATTTGATGTCGGGCAGTCCGTAGTCAGCCGGGCAGCTGGGGTTATCAGTTCTGATACAGCGATCAATATAGATACGATGATCTCCACGATGGAGACAGCGATGGAATCTATGGAGATTGGTGAACTTGTCATACTGGCACTGGAAACGATGCTTGTAAGCCTGTGTATGAAGATTATCTCAGTCTTTATTACAGTGATTTTGTATGGACGTATGATTGAGATTTATCTCTATTCGTCCGTTGGAGCGATCCCGTTCGCAACCATGTCCAACCGGGAATGGGGGCAGATCGGGAACAACTATCTTCGTGGATTGTTTTCACTGGCATTCCAGGGATTTTTTATGATGGTCTGCGTGGGAATCTATGCGGTCCTGGTCGCAAACATCCAGATGTCAGATAACATACATTCTGCATTGTTCGGCGTGATGGCATACACGGTGATCCTGTGTTTCAGTCTGATGAAAACAGGAAACTTTGCCCGCAGTATCTTTAACGCCCATTAAGAAAGGAGGAACTGGCAATGGCATTTGTATCTGTGCCTAAAGACTTAACCAAGGTCAAGAATAAGATCATTTTCAACCTGACGAAACGGCAGCTGATCTGTTTTGGGATTGCGGCGGCAGTAGGGCTTCCGTTTTATTTCTTAAGCAGGGGAATCATTGGTTCCAGTAACGCAGCGACCGGGATGTGCCTTCTGATGCTTCCGGCATTTTTGTTTGCTATGTATGAGAAGGATGGACTTCCGTTAGAAAAGGTCTTAAAAAACATGATCACCGTAAAATTTATCCGTCCTCCGGTACGCAAGTACCAGATGGAAAATATGTACGAGAAAAAGTATACCGTGGTCAGAAAGAAGAAAGGGGGAACGAAGGGTGTTAAAAAGAAAAAACGATAGACAGCCGCCACAGAGCTTAGGTGAATTATATCCGGATGATTACTGGCTGGATGAGGAGGATGGAGAAGAAGAACTTCCAGACCCCGCAATGAAAAAGAAACCAGTAAGCGGCAGACTGCACGATGAGCCAATGGTGACAGGGTATGAAGCACTGGAACGCCAAAGAGGTGTCCGCAGACCGAACCGGAAACTGACACGCAGGGAAAAGAAAGCCCTCAAAAGGGCACAGAAATATGAAGAAAAACTGCATAAGGAACATGAAAAAGCGGATAAGAAAAATGCGAAAAAGGAAGCAAAACTGGCAGCCAGAGCAGAAAAGCAGGCAGTGCGTGACGCAAAGAAAAATGCGAAGAAGAAAAAGAACAGACCTGCCGCAGCACCGCCGGGGCAGCGTCCGGCAGGAAAAGCGGTTTCCGGAACGAAAAGCAGTGGGACAGGAAAGAAAACACCGGATAGTGCCAGGGATAAGAGGATCACTGCACAGCAGTCGATTCCATACCATGAGATGGGAAGGGACGGTATCTGCCGGGTGCAGGACAAGTTTTATTCCAAGACGATCCGTTTTTATGACATCAACTATCAGCTGGCACAGAATGAAGATAAGAACGCCATCTTTGAAAACTGGTGTGATTTCCTGAATTACTTTGACAGCACAATTCATTTTCAGCTGTCCTTTATCAACCAGCACAGCAACATGGCAGAGTATGAGAAGGTCATCCATATCAATCCGCAGGAGGATGCATTTGATGACCTGCGTATGGAGTTTGCCCAGATGCTCAATAACCAGCTGGCAAAAGGAAATAACGGGCTGATGCGTACCAAATATATCACATTTGGGATTGAAGCGGAGAATATCCGGGAAGCACGGCCAAAACTGGAACGTATCGAGTCGGATATTCTGAATAACTTTAAGATCCTTGGGGTATCTGCCTATCCGCTGAACGGAGAGGAACGGTTACAGATCATGTATGAAACCTTTAACCAGGACAGCAAAGTTCCGTTCCATTTCTCTTATGACGATGTACTTCGGACAGGGCTTAGTACCAAGGATTATGTCGCACCGACCAGTTTTGTATTTAAGAATGGAAAAGATTTTGAGATGGGCGGCACGATGGGAGCTGTTTCCTATTTACAGATCCTTGCACCGGAACTTACCGACAAGATGCTGGCAGAGTTTCTGGAGATGGACAGTAACCTGATGGTAAATTTCCATATCCAGTCCATCGACCAGATGAAGGCGATCAAACTGGTGAAAAGCAAGGTGACGGATATTAACCGTATGAAGATCGAGGAACAGAAAAAAGCGGTCCGGGCAGGTTATGACATGGACATTATCCCTTCGGACTTAAATACATACGGTGGGGAAGCAAAAAGGCTTCTGGAAGATCTGCAGTCCAGAAATGAGCGAATGTTCCTTGTGACAGCGTTGTTTTTAAATACCGCACCGACCAAACAGGAATTGGAAAATGTGGTGTTCCAGACTGCCGGCATCGCACAGAAATATAACTGTGCATTGAAACGGCTGGATTACCAGCAGGAGCCGGGACTGATGAGCTGCCTGCCGCTTGCGATGAATTTTGTGCCAATCAAACGGGCACTGACAACGACATCCACAGCAATTTTTGTTCCGTTTACCACACAGGAATTATTTATGGCTGGGGAATCTATTTATTATGGATTAAATGCCCTGTCCAATAACCTTATCATGGCAGACAGGAAGAAGCTGAAAAATCCGAACGGACTGATTCTTGGTACACCGGGTTCCGGTAAGTCGTTTGCGGCAAAACGAGAGATTGCAAACGCATTTATCGTGACGAAAGATGACATTATCGTCTGTGATCCGGAAGGTGAATATTATCCGTTAGTCCGGGCATTTCATGGACAGGTGATCCGTATTTCCCCGACCAGCCACGATTATATCAATCCGATGGATATTAACCTGGATTACGCTGACGATGATGACCCACTTTCCTTAAAATCGGACTTCATCCTGTCTCTTTGTGAGCTGGTAGTAGGCGGAAAGAACGGACTGGAGCCGGTTGAAAAGACCGTCATTGACCGATGCGTAAGGCTGGTCTATCAGGATTTCCTTTCTGACCCGGTACCGGAAAAAATGCCGATCTTAGAGGATCTATATAATCTTCTCCGTAATCAGAAAGAGCAGGAAGCACAGCGTCTGGCAACGGCACTTGAGATTTACGTCAATGGTTCCTTAAAAGTGTTTAACCATAGAACCAACGTGGAACTGAGTAACCGTATCGTATGTTTTGACATTAAGGATCTGGGAAAACAGCTGAAAAAACTGGGGATGCTGATCGTACAGGACCAGGTGTGGAACAGGGTAACGATCAACCGTTCTGCGAATAAGAGTACCAGATATTACATTGATGAGTTCCATCTGCTCTTAAAAGAGGAGCAGACAGCAGCATACAGCGTGGAGATCTGGAAGCGATTCCGTAAATGGGGTGGTATCCCGACGGGTATCACACAGAACGTAAAAGACCTGTTAGCCAGCCGGGAGATTGAGAACATCTTTGAAAACTCTGACTTTATACTGATGCTAAATCAGGCATCCGGTGACAGACAGATCCTTGCAAAGCAGCTCAACATTTCCCCACACCAGCTTTCTTATGTAACGAACAGCGGGGAAGGTGAGGGACTGGTCTTTTATGGCAGTACCATTATCCCGTTCAAGGATAAGTTTGATAATTCCCTGATGCTGTATGCCCTGATGACTTCCAAGCCGGACGAGGTGGAGAAACGGAAGAAACTTGGTATTGGAGAACGGAACGATTAAAGAAATAAACGAAACAAAATAAAACAGAGTAGAGGATGAGCCGGGAGATACTTCCGGCAATTTTTCTGCCCGGAAATCATGGAGGATTACAAGATGGAAGATTACAGAAACATGGAGAGATGCAGCGGTGAGCCTTGCTGCGTATTTGCAGAAAGAATCTGTGCAGACAATGAAAAGGAGATTTTGAAAATGGAAAAGGACAGAAAGGAAAAAGTAATGGCTGATGAGATGGTGGATGACCTTATCTATCTGGCAGAACTGATTGACTTTACGGGAATTGTATCTTGTCTGGCTGTAAGGGGGACTTTAAGTGAGCGAATGACAGACAAGCTGACGGATTCCATTGCAGGGATGGCAGATGAAGTGTTGGAAAAATGGGAGGACTATCAGGATAAGACAGAATAACCGGTACAAAACAGTAAAGGGGATGGTCAAAGTTGCAGGAGCATGAGTATAAGGCGAGAGATAAAATCGTCCAGAAGATGAGCCGGGATGGTCTGCGGGAAGAAAACCTCCGGAACAAGGAAGAAAAAAGGATCACCGGACGGGATACGGATACCGAGATTTCCCGCAGTGAGAAGAAAGAGGAACTGGATTTTAGTAAACGCAGACATGAACGTCTTAAAGAAGAACGGGAGATGGAGCAGCCGGAGCAGAGTTCCAGAAAACCCAGATATAGCAGGGAACATGTATCCGACCAGGATATAAACTCAGATATGGGTGAAGAGGTAGAAATAGAGGGAGATATTTCCGTTGAAAATGGAGAAAATCCCAAATCTGCCTTTCGCACAGAGAGTATCCGTGGACAGCCAAGAGGGGAACGGGCATATCTGGAGACAGTTGCAGACAGCCGGGATCTTCGGAAGAAAAAGATGGTCAGGGATTATGCTGCAAAGGAAAGAAGGAAGGAAAAGGAGACTTCCAGAGAAGAAAAAGCAGCCAAAAGAGAATCTGCCCGTTACCGGGAAACTTCCGAAGTGATGGAAGATTCCCTGGATAAGTTCCACGAGGAGATCAAAGGCAAGTCCAAAAGGGAACGGGTGCTGAAGGAACAGCGGAAAAAAGTTTCCCGTCTGTCTTTTGGTGATGAGGGTGACGGCATGGTACATGGTGCCGGGATCGGTATCCGGAATCCGGCATCGGCAGTCAAAGATGCGGCAGTCACAGCAGCACACTGGAAAACGCACGAAGAAGAGGATGAAAATGCGGCAATGGAAGGGGCACACCGGGCAGAGCTTGTCGGGGAAAGCCTTGCAAGGAAATCCATCTACATGCGGGAACGGCTGAAAGGGCGAAGGGAAGAATCCCGGAGATTAAAAGAAAGCGTCCTGGATGAAGCAGAAAGGAGCAGGCTGATATTTGAGACTGCCTATGGAAATGAAGCGAAGGACGCAGTGAAAAGAGAAGCAGAGAAGAAAAAGAAATCTGCCCTGCAGAAACTCTTTCAGAAGAAGCGTTACCAGAAGCAGTATCAGGCAGCCAGACAGAGTAAAAAAGTAAAGGATGCAGCGATCACTTCCGCACAGAAGTTTACGGAAAAAGCGAAAGATGCCGTCAAGATGGTGGCGGCACAGAACCGGGGGATTTTTGCCACGGTAGCTGTCTTTGCTCTGATCTTTGTGCTGATCGCAGCCAGTTTTACCAGCTGTACGGCATCTTTGCAGGGAGCTTCTTCCGCAATCATCTCTACCAGCTATTCCAGTACGGATGAAGATATTTATGCCGCTGAAAATGCGTACCGTGCCTTGGAAGAAGCACTGAATACACAGATCAATCAGATGGAATCCACCCATCCGGATTATGACGAATACCGGTACCAGATTGATGAGATCGGTCATAACCCATATCAGTTGATCTCTTATCTTACGGTAAAATACGGCGGCTTCACTTACGATGAAGTGGCAGAGGAGATTAAGGAGATCTTCCGACAGCAGTATGGAATCACCACAGACTCTACCAGAGAAACAGTTACAGAAACCAAGACTGTCCGGGTAGGGGAGTCCTTGGGACTGGTTGTGACAAGTGGGTACTGTAACTGCCCGATCTGCTGTGGCCAGTGGAGTGGCGGACCGACAGCCAGTGGGGCAATGCCGACAGCAAACCATACGATTGCCGTGGATGCGGCGAATCCATTTGTGCCGATCGGAACCCATGTAGTCATGAACGGTGTGGAATATGTAGTAGAAGATACCGGAGCGTTCGCAAGATATGGGGTACAGTTCGATGTTTACTATGACAATCATGCGGCGGCATCCGCACATGGACACCAGACATGGGAAGCCTACATAGCAGACAGCAATGGAAACCAGGAAGTGCAGGTCACGACTACAAAAGAGGTGAACCGTCTGGATGTGACGATGACAAACCACAGCCTGGATGCCGTGTTAAGGAGCCGTATGACAGAGGAAGAACAGGAACGCTACGATGCGTATAACAAATATTATGGCAACCGTGATTATCTGTTTGATCTAAACAGCATACCCACCGGAAGCAGTGGATTTGGTTACGACATACCGGCAGATGCTTTATCTGATCCACAGTTTGCAAAAATGATACAGGAAGCAGAAAAATATCTGGGTGTTCCATATGTATGGGGCGGTTATTCCCCAAGTGGTTTTGACTGTTCCGGCTTTGTAAGCTGGGTTATCAATAACTGTGGAAATGGATGGAATGTCGGAAGATGTACTGCCGATGAGCTGCGGTCACACTGTTCGCAGGTATCACCATCGGAGGCAAAACCGGGAGATCTGATCTTCTTCCAGGGAACTTATGACACACCGGGAGCAAGCCATGTGGGAATCTATGTCGGCAATAACATGATGATTCACTGTGGCAAGCCTGTCCAGTATACCAGCATTGCAAGTGCTTACTGGCAGGAACATTTTATGGCGTTTGGTCGTCTGCATTAAAGGAGGTGACAGGGCAGATGAACATGAAATTAAAAAAACTTCTGAATGATATTCAGAAAACGGAGGATAAGATTGCTGAATTACAGGAACACCTGAAGCGGCAGAATACATTGAGACAGCAGATGGAAGATATAGAGATCGTTAAGTCGTTCCGTTCCATGAAGCTGGACAGCCGCAGCCTGCTTGTCCTGCTTGACGGGATTCAGAAAGGAACCGTTACGATCCAGATGGATGAGGACGGTGGTATCACGGTGGAGGATGCAAAAGCTCCGCAGAAAAAGGAAAACAACGCAGAAGTTCACAGACCACCTGTTGGTCAGATGACAGAAAGAGAGGTTTTAGACGATGAGGAATAAAGTGGTAAAGAAACTGCTTATGATTGCCATGGCAGTCACCATGATCTCCGGGACATCCATTGCTACGGTTTATGCAAATGCAAACCCACCGGCAGAGGAGACAACGACACAGGTAGTAGAAGAAACGGCAACAGAATCAACAGAAGATACAGAGAAGAAAGAGGATACCGGAAGGGTCACCGGGGAAGGGGATAATTCTGCTTTTTCTACTCCGGGAAATGCCCAGCTGGTGGATGATAAGGAAAATGATGATACGAAACAGTTCCTTACCATCCAGACCAAGAAGGGAAATACATTTTACATGGTCATTGACCGTTCCAGCAATACAGAAAATGTATATATGATGTCCCTGGTCGATGAGAATGACCTGGCAGAATTTCTGGATGAGACAGAAAAGAGCAAAGAAACCGAAGAATCAACCGTAGTGATCCCGGAAACCACACCGGAAACTACCCCGGTAGCAGAGGAGGAAACCGAAGTGAAGAAAGAAGAAAAGACAGGAATGAATGTAAAAGGACTTGGAGCAATCGTACTTGCAGCGATTCTTGGAGTGGCAGGGATTGCCGTTTATAAAAAGCATGGACGTGGCAAAGAGGATGACTATGTAAGCGAACAGCTGGAGTTCTCTGACGGACCGTATGTAAATGAAGAAGAGGATGAGGAAGAAGAATAAACTTCCATCTCCAAAGAAGCAACCAAAATAAGGACAGGGGCAGCCAGAGCAGTTTGGCTGCCCTTTTTTCAGAAAGGACAAAAAAGCGTATGTCAAAATTTTTAGTGATCGCAGAGAAACCAAGTGTGGCACAGAGTTATGCCAAAAATCTGTCAGCTTATAAAAAAGAGGACGGATATTTAGAAGGGGAGAGCTGTATTGTCAGCTGGTGCCTTGGGCATCTGTCAGAGTATGCACAGCCGGAGGAATATGACCCGAAATATGAGAAATGGCAGTTTGATGACCTTCCGATTCTCCCGCAGGTCTGGAAGTTGAAAGTTTCCAGAGATAAGAAGAAACAGTTTGATGTGTTAAAAAGCCTGATGAACCGGGCAGATGTGGATTATCTGGTAAATGGCTGTGATGCAGGAAGGGAAGGGGAACTGATCTTCCAGAGAGTGTATGACCTTGCCGGATGCAGGAAACCGGTGAAGCGTTTATGGATCAGTTCCATGGAAGATACGGCAATCCGGACAGGTTTTCAGACAATGAAAGGAGCAGAGGAATACCGGAATATCTGCATGGCTGCGGTATGCAGGGCACAGGCAGACTGGCTGATCGGAATGAACGGAACTAGGGCATATACGACCTGTTATTTTAAACGTCTGGTTGTAGGCAGGGTGCAGACGCCAACGCTTGCCATGCTTGCGGAACGTCAGGATAAGATTGAGCATTTTCAGAAAGAAGCCTTTTATAAAGTAGCACTGACAGACGGAAGGCTTACGGTAGCTTCTGAAAATATTGCAAATGAGGAAGCAGCCGATCTTCTTGCTTCCTTATGTATGGATTCGGAAGCAGTGATTACACAGGTAAAGAAGGAACAAAAGAAAGCGTTTCCTCCCAAACTTTATGATCTGACCAGTCTGCAAAGGGAAGCAAACCGTTACTTTGGCTATACGGCAAAGAAAACACTGGATATGCTGCAGGAATTATATGAAGAAAAGCTGGTCACTTATCCAAGAACGGACAGCCAGTTCGTGACGGAGGATATGAGGGATACCGTAGAGGAACTGGTAGGGAAAATGCCAGTCTTACTTCCGTTCCTGGATTATGGACAGCTGGGACATAATATCACCAGAGTGATCAACAATGCAAAAGTATCCGACCATCATGCGATTCTTCCAACCAAAGAAGCCGTAGAAAAAGGAATTTCTGATCTTCCAGCGGACAAAAAGAACCTGATGATGCTGGTCTGCCAGCAGCTGGTGCAGGCAACCGGGGAAGAGTATCAGTATGAGCAGACTGATATTACGGTCAAATGTCAGGAACATGATTTTACCGCCAGAGGAAAAGTGCCGGTGCAGATGGGATTTAAAGAGGCGGGAAATGCTTTTAAGAACCAGTGCGTGAAAGTCAAGCCGGAAGAAGAAACGGAAAAAGAAACTTCCATTCCATATGGCTATGAAGAAGGAATGACGCTTTCTCCGGTAAAGGCAGAAAAGACAGTGCATTTTACTTCCCCGCCAAAACCATTCAATGAAGATACCCTCCTTGCTGCTATGGAAACCGCAGGGAATAAAGACTTTGATTCGGAGACAGAGAAGAAAGGACTGGGGACTCCGGCAACCAGGGCTGGCATCATTGAAAAACTGGTTTCTTCCGGCTATGCAGTCAGAAAAGGAAAGCAGATCTTGCCAAGCACAGAGGGCAGGGAACTGGTGAATGTCATGCCGGCTTATCTGAAATCTGCCGCAATGACTGCCGAATGGGAGAATCAGCTTTTAATGATGGAAAAAGGGCAGATCACAGATACACAGTTTATGGGAGAGATCACTTCCTTAGTCGGTAAGATTCTTTCTGTGTGCAGGGAGATACCGGAAGTGGAAAGGAGAAGGTTCCAGAAAGCAAGGGAAGTGATCGGTAAGTGTCCGGTCTGCGGTTCGGATGTCTACGAAGGAAAACAGAATTTTTACTGTTCCAACCGGCAGTGTGATTTTGCCCTCTGGAAAGAAAACCGTTTCTTAGGAAGCATGGAGAAAACACTGGATAAAAAGATGGCAGTGGAGCTTCTTGATAAAGCCTGTACCCATGTAAAAGGGCTGTATTCCAGAAAAAAAGATATAAAGTTTGACGCAGATCTTTTACTGACACTGGAGGACGGAAAGCCAAGGTTCCATCTGGAATTTCCAAAGAAGAAAAAGAAATAAGACAAGGAGGTAAAGCGATATGTCTAAATTACAGGACATCCGGGATCTGGCACAGGAACATGCGACTTCGGTGAGCAGTTCACCCAGAGACTGGATGGATTATATGGACACAGCATCAAGGTTATATCGTTATTCTTTTTCAGACCAGCTTCTGATCCATGCACAGCATCCGGAAGCAACGGCTTGTGCATCACTGGAATTATGGAATGAAAAGATGTTCCGATGGGTGAACCGTGGTGCAAGGGGGATCGCCCTGCTTGATGAAACAGGGCAGCATACCAGACTCCGTTATGTGTTTGATATTTCGGATACCCACATGGTAGCCGGGGGCAGAAGTCCGTATCTTTGGAAGATGCAGGAACACCAGAGAGAAGAGATCCTCACCCATCTGGCAGAGGTCTATGCTCTGGAAGAAAAGGATACAGCAACTTTGCAGGACGCATTGATGGCGGTTGCAAGGGAAATGGTCGCAGATAGTCTGGAAGAATATCTGGACGGTTTGGAGTATGCTGCGGAAGGAACGTATTTGGAAGATCTGGATGAAGTCACGATCCGCAGTGATTTCCGTCAGCTTGCAACGGACAGTGTATATTACATGCTTTCCAGACGATGCGGGCTTGAACCGATGGAACTTCTGGAAGAAGAGGACTTCATGCATATCACAGATTATAACCGTCTGTCAGTTCTCACCTTCCTTGGAAATGCGGCAAGCCAGCTCAGTGAGAGTATTCTGATTGATATTGGAAAGACCGTACATAAAATTTCTCTGGAAGAAGCCAGAAAAGAGGTTGAAATTTCCAATGAAAGGAATTATAATAACTTTACCACGTTAATGCGTGAAAATAAAAATCAGGACGTAGAAAACAACAAAGAGGAAAATATCGAGAATGAAGGAGGAACCGACTATGGAACTGACATATCATCGCAAGGGGGATTACCTGTTCCCGAACCTGACCGTCGAGGAGGAAGAAGTGACGATAGGGAAATACGGGATGCTTCGGAGGAGATTCCTGAAGGAACACAAGAACAGCCTGTATCAGAGCCTGTTCCTGACAGGAAAGCTGAACAGCCATCTGGCAGAAATCGAGAAGGCAGCACAGGAGAGGATGGACAGCCAGATGGAGAAACTGCTGAAGAACCATCCGGCACCGGACAAGGAAGCAGACCCGATGGCCTGGACAGCACATATGAACGCACTGATGGCAACAGCGGAAGAGAGCATCTTGACGGAATTGGTATACAGCTAGTTGAAGATACAAGAGAAGATGGACTGAGTAAAGCAGAGGAAGAAATTGCCTCTGCTTTATCTTTGCCCGAATATCCAACTGCAAATGAACAAAGACGGCAGATTGAGGAAAGAGCAGCTGCCCTTTATGCCGGAGAAATCCCGATTCCAGAAAGCGTTGTCGATGATATTTTACGGACAGGAGGAAACCGGGCGGGCAGTCAACTTCGTATCATCTATAATTTTATGAGCGAACAGGCCCCGGAGGAATATACGGAGTTTGTGAAGCGTGAATACCGCAAAGGTGGAAAAGGCTTTCAGATTGATGGAAGTGAATATTCGGTCTGGTTTGATGAAACCGGGATGCAGATCGCAGTGGGGCATACGGTCACAGACCAGATTTTAGATAAGGCATTTTTATCATGGGAAGATGTCAGCGGACGTATCCATCAGCTTTTAGACCAGGGTGAATATGCACCGCAGTCTGTATTGGATGCAGCAAGAAACAATGCAGTAAAAGAACATGCACAGGCTCTTGCCTATATGAAAGGGGATATGGCAGAAGGGGTAGCGGAGATTGTTTTTGATGAGGAGGATTTACCACATCTTCACAGTATCTATCCGGAGATCACGGATTATCTGGAAGAAAAGCTGGAAGATCCACAGTGGCTTTCGGAACTGAATGAAAGACTGGATGCACTGGCAGAAGCCTATGAAGAAAATCATTCCATTATGCGTTTCCATCATTATAATCCTATAAATATCTCAAAGCAGTTTCAGAAGTTTGCGGATGAGGTCATCCCTTATCAGGCAAGAGACGGGTTTGCATGGAAAGACCATCCGATGTTCATTACGCAGGATGAGATTGATATTTTTCTTGCAGGAGGTGGAGCGTATTCGCAGGGCAGGCTTAGGACGTATTCCTTTTATCTGCTGCATGAGGATGAAAGATCGAGGACAGGTTTTATCAAGGAACAGTATGGGATCGGTGGAAGCAGTCATGCACTGTCTGGTGCCGATGATTCACACGCAAATTATGATGGAAAAGGATTATTTCTTGCAAGAGGTGCTTATGGGAATCCATATACGTCAATTTTATTATCCTGGAATAAAGTTGCAAATAGAGTAGCTTATCTGATAAAGAATGACCAGTTCCTGCAGGCAGAAGATTATGCTCGTATGCCGGAATATGAACGGGAGCAGATGGCAAATAAGGTACTCCGTTTTTATGACCGTCTTCCGGAAGAGATGGACAGACCATTTACGGAGGACTTCTTCTGGGAAAAACCAAGAAAAGAAATGATGGCAGTTTTAGAGAATCCAGAGCAGACAGAAGAACTGTTACAGAATATGGATGCAGCATTGGCAGCTCTTCCATTGGATTTTGAAGCGTATGGGACAAACTATCAGCAAAAAACAGAACTTCTTTCGGAACTTCATCAGTATGCAGAAGGAACCTATACGATATTCCCGACACCAGAAGCAGAACCATTCTTTACAGAACCGTCAGGGCACCAGATGACCATGTTTGATTTCTTGGATACGAAGGCAGTGGCAGAACCGACCGTAGTCGATATGTCAGATGTGGAGGAAATAGAAGAGGAAGAGGTTACTGCCGAAGAATCTATTCTGGAAAGTCAGGAACAGGAAACAACGAAAGATTCTGAGGGACAGGAACCAACTGAACCAGAAGAAGAGACAACAGCTAAAACCGCAGAAGAACTGGCAGAGTCCTGGGATGAGGGTGTTTTTGAGTATCAGGGGTATCACTTTGAAGCAGTAGGGGTATTGCCGGAAGGACTAGAGGGAAAAGATCTGTTTGCACAGACCCGTTCCAATACAGAACTTCATCTGTCGACCTATCATACAGAAGATTTCCCTAAATATTCGTATGATGAGTTTTATGCAGTCAGCAATGCACCAACTGCCGATGTGTTCCGGTGCCTGGAAACCGGACGCAATTATATTCCCGGAGAAAATGAACTGTTTGGATATGAAGGAGAATTCCAGCCATATTTGAAACCGGAAGCAGAAAAGATTGTAACAGAACCGCATAACTTTCGGATTCAGGATAATGACCTTGGAGCAGGCGGTCCGAAAGCAAAGTATAAAGCAAATATGGAAGCCATCCATTTGTTACAGACTTTGGAGAAAGAAGAACGTCTGGCAACACCCGAAGAACAGGAAATCTTATCCCGTTATGTTGGCTGGGGTGGTATCCCACAGACATTTGAGGAGAGTAACAGCAGCTGGGCGAATGAGTATCTGGAATTAAAGAATACTTTATCGCCGGAAGAATACAGTGCAGCAAGGGCATCGACCTTAAATGCTTTTTATACGTCCCCGACCGTGATCCGAAGTATGTATGAAGTACTGGAAAATATGGGACTGAAACAGGGAAATATTCTGGAGCCGTCCTGTGGTGTCGGTAACTTTATGGGACTGATCCCGGAGAGTATGGGCAAAGCCAATATGTACGGTGTGGAACTCGACCCGGTTTCGGGAAGAATCGCAAAACAGCTTTACCAGAAAAACAAGATTGCAGTACAGGGATTTGAGGAAACCAGTTATCCGGACAGCTTTTTTGACTGTGTGATAGGCAATGTTCCATTTGGGGCGTATCAGGTCAGTGACCGCAGATATGACCGGCATCATTTTATGATCCATGATTATTTTATTGCAAAATCCCTTGATCTGGTCCGTCCGGGCGGTGTAGTTGCAGTGGTAACTTCCAGTGGAACGATGGATAAGCAGAACCCGGCAGTGAGACAGTATATCGCAAACCGGGCAGAACTGCTTGGAGCCATCCGATTACCGAATAATGCGTTCCAGAGAAATGCCAATACCAGCGTTGTTTCTGATATTCTGTTTTTCCAGAAAAGGGACAGGGCATCCATTGAGGAACCGGAATGGTTAAATTTAAAGGAAACACCAGAAGGCTATTCAGTCAATGCTTATTTTGCAGAGCATCCGGAAATGGTGCTTGGTGAGTTTACTACAGAAAGTACCCAGTATGGAAAGCAGGAAGTGACCGTAAAACCAAAAGAAGGAATTACCTTAGAAGAACAATTAAAAGAAGCTGTCCAGAATATCCATGGCACGATCACGGAACTGGAACTTTCGGATACAGAGCTGGAGGAGGATGTTGTCTTTATACCGGCAGACCCGGATGTAAAGAATTTCAGTTTTACCGTAGTGAATGAGGAAGTCTATTACCGGGAAAATTCTGTGATGAACCGCATGGAGCTTCCGGCAATGACAGCGGAACGTGTCAAAGGGATGGTGAAGATCCGTGATGTTACGAATGAACTGATCCGGTGTCAGATGGAAGAGGGAAGCGATGAGCAGATCACAAAGCTGCAGGAAAAACTCAATGAAGAATATGATATCTTTACAGCAAAATATGGTCTTATCAGCAGCAATGCCAATAAGAGGGCATTCAGTCAGGACAGCAGCTATTGTCTTTTGACTTCTCTGGAATTTCTGGATGATAAGGGAGAACTGAAACGGAAAGCGGATATTTTTACCAAAAGGACGATCCGCAGGGCAGAAACGGTAACTTCTGTGGATACTGCCAGTGAAGCACTTGCGGTTTGCATTGGTGAGAGGGCAGGCGTTGACCTTTCCTATATGGCACAGCTTTCAGGGAAAACAGAAGAGGAGCTTACAGAAGAACTGGCAGGGGTGATCTTTAAGAATCCGATCGGTGAAAAATGGGAGCCGTCGGACGAATATCTTTCTGGAAATGTGAGGGAGAAACTGCAGATCGCAAAACAGTTTGCAGAAGATCACCCGGAATATCAGGTGAATGTGCAGTATTTGGAGCAGGTACAGCCAAAAGATCTGGATGCATCAGAGATTGAAGCAAGACTTGGGGCAACCTGGATCTCCGAGGATTACATTACACGGTTCATGGCAGAAACATTCCATACACCAAGATATTATGTAGGGAGCAAGGTCAAAGTCCAGTATGCCGAAGTGACCGGACAGTGGAATGTTATGGGAAAGAATGTGGACAGCTACGGAAATGCCCTTGTCACTTCCACATATGGAACACAGAGAGCCAATGCCTACCGCCTTTTGGAAGATGCCTTAAACCTTAGAGATACCAAGATTTATGACACGGTACAGGATGCCGAGGGGGAACACCGGGAATTAAACCGGAAGGAAACAATGCTGGCACAGCAGAAGCAGGAGCTGATCAAAGAGGAATTTAAGGAGTGGATATTTAAAGACCTGCACCGACGGGAAGATCTCTGTAAGATCTATAATGAACGATTTAACAGCATCCGTCCACGGGAATATGATGGAAGCCATATTCAGTTTGTCGGCATGAACCCGGAGATCACCCTGATGCCGCACCAGAAAAATGCAGTGGCTCATGTGCTGTATGGAAATAACACCCTTCTGGCTCATTGCGTAGGAGCAGGGAAGACGTTCCAGATGATCGCAGCTGGTATGGAATCAAAACGGCTGGGACTCTCACAGAAGAATCTTTATGTTGTGCCAAACCATCTGACCGAGCAGTGGGGCGGTGATTTCCTACGTCTCTATCCGGGAGCAAATATCCTGGTGGCAACGAAGAAAGACTTTGAGCCGGCAAACCGAAAACGGTTCTGTTCCCGTATTGCGACAGGGGATTATGATGCCGTGATCATTGGACATACACAGTTTGAGAAAATCCCTCTTTCAAGGGAACGGCAGATTGCCATGCTGGAAGATCAGATTGCAGATATTACGTTCTCCATTGAAGAAGCGGCACATCAGGCAGGACAGAATTATACCATCAAGCAGTTGGAAAAAACAAAGAAGAGTCTGCAGGCGAGGATGAAGAAACTCAATGACCAGACCAGAAAGGATGATGTAGTAACTTTTGAACAGTTGGGCGTAGACCGGCTGTTTGTGGATGAAAGCCATAGTTTTAAGAACCTTTTTTTGTATACAAAAATGCGGAACGTGGCGGGTATCTCACAGACGGACGCACAGAAAAGTTCGGATATGTTTATGAAATGCCGGTACATGGATGAACTGACCGGCGGCAGAGGGATTACCTTTGCTACAGGTACTCCCGTATCGAACAGTATGACCGAGCTTTACACTATCATGCGTTATCTCCAGTATGACACACTCATGCGTATGGGCATGGGACATTTTGATTCCTGGGCGGCAACGTTCGGGGAGACAGTAACCGCAATCGAATTATCACCGGAAGGAACGGGCTATCGTGTGAAAACACGGTTTGCCCGTTTTTTCAATCTTCCGGAGCTGATTTCCATTTTTAAGGAAGCTGCGGATATTCAGACTTCTGATATGCTGAATCTTCCTGTACCGGAAGCAGAGTTTATCAATGAAGTCTTGAAGCCAAGTGAAGAACAGCAGGAAATGGTCAGTGCTTTTTCAGAACGTGCCGAAAGTGTAAGAGGTGGTCTTGTGAATCCGACAGAAGATAATATGCTCAAGATAACCAACGACGGAAGAAAGTGTGCGTTAGACCAAAGGCTTTTGAATGAACTCCTTCCGGATGCGGAAAAAAGCAAGGTCAATACCTGTGTGGAAAATGCTTTTCAGGTATGGGAAGAAGGAAAAGCAGACCGGACAACCCAGCTGATCTTCTGCGACCTGTCCACACCCAAAGGAGATGGGACTTTCAACGTATATGATGATGTCCGGAACAAACTGACAGAAAAAGGAATCCCGAAAGAAGAGATTGCTTTTATCCATGAATACAACACGGAGGCAAAGAAAGCGGAACTGTTTGCAAAGGTACGGGCTGGACAGGTGAGAATCCTGATGGGTTCCACTCCAAAACTCGGTGCAGGTACCAACGTACAGGACAGACTGATTGCTCTCCATCACCTTGACTGTCCATGGAAGCCGTCTGATCTGGAACAGCAGGAAGGACGTATTTTAAGACAGGGAAACCAGAATGACAAAGTAAAGATATTCCGGTATGTGACGGAAAATACTTTTGATGCGTATATGTGGCAGATTTTGGAGAATAAGCAGAAGTTCATCAGCCAGATCATGACCAGTAAATCCCCGGTCAGGGCTTGTGAAGATGTGGATGATACGGCACTGTCCTATGCAGAGATCAAGGCACTTGCCACAGGTAATCCGTACATTAAAGAAAAAATGGATCTGGATGTGCAGGTGAGTAAGCTGAAACTCTTAAAGGCAAACCATACCAGTCAGATTTACCGTCTGGAATCCGATATTGCAAAGAATTTCCCGGTACAGATCAGTGCATTGAAAGAGCGGATTGCCGGGATGCAGGTGGATTCGCAGGTAGTAAAAAGCGTGGATTTACAGGATAATGACACGTTTGCCATGACGGTAGGGAATGTCCTTTATGAAGATAAGAAAGAAGCAGGCGAAGCGTTGATCGCCGCCTGTGCAGGATTAAAAGCCGTCAGTACCGGCGGAAAGGTCGGGGAATATCATGGGTTTACGTTATCTGCTTCCTACAATATGTTCTCCAATGCATTTGAACTGACGGTCAAAGGGAAATGTTCTTATAAGCTGGAAATCGGAAAAGACCCGGTAGGAAATATGCAGCGTATCCATAACACCCTTTCTTCCATTGACAGGAAGCTGACGGAAAGTGAGCAGAAATTGGAAACCGTACAACAGCAGCTTGCGACAGCACAGGAAGAGGTAAAGAAACCATTCCCGAAAGAAGCAGAGCTGAATGAAAAGATGGAACGGTTATCTGAGTTAAATGCGTTGCTGAACATGGATGAAAAGGGCAATGAGACGATTATGGCAGATGAGGATATTGGCAGAGAAGGAAGTAGCACAGATAGCAGGGATGCTGTAGAAGAAAAAGAACTTCCGGAAACAGCAGACAGAATCCATAAGCCATCTATTCTGGAACGCTTAAAGCAGGAAAAAGCACAGCAAAACGCACCACAGCAGCCGACTGTGCAGAAATCAGCAAAGAAGAAACACGAACAGGAGTTATAAAAAGTTTCCCGTCAGGATATTTTCTGGCGGGAGAAATCCAAAAGGAGGATTTGTTTTATGGCAAATAATATAGAGAAACAGTTAAAGGAAATATCGGAACGGCTGGAACAGGGCGTAAAGGAGATTTTTACTTCGGAACGGTATACGGAATATCTGAATACCATGTCCAAGTTCCATAATTACAGTTTTAATAACACCCTTCTGATCACCATGCAGAAACCGGAGGCTACTCTGGTGGCAGGGTATCAGGCGTGGCAGAAGAAGTTTAACCGCCATGTAAAACGTGGGGAAAAAGGAATCCAGATCATCGCACCGGCACCCATCCGTGAGAAACAGGAGATTGAAAAGATTGACCCTGTAACGAAAGAGCCGGTGATCGGGGATGACGGTCAGCCGGAAACAGAGATCGTGGAGATGGTCATTCCAAGGTTCCGTGTGACAACGGTATTTGATGTCAGCCAGACAGAGGGAGAGCCGATTGCAGAGCTGGAAGTATCGGAACTTACCGGGAGTGTACAGTTTTATGACACATTTATGGAAGCATTGCAGAACATTTCTCCTGTGCCAATCCGCATGATGGAAATAGAAGGGGAAGCAAAAGGCTATTATCATCAGACAGAAAAGTATATTGCAATTCAGGAAGATATGAGTAATCTTCAGACCATGAAAACCGGAGTACACGAAGTAAGCCATGCATTGCTGCATGACCGGGAGGTAATGGATGCGGAAGGAATTTTAAAAGACCGGACAACAAAAGAAGTAGAATCGGAAAGTATTGCCTATATTGTCTGCAATCACTTTGGTTTGGATACTTCAGAATACTCTTTTACCTATATTGCCAGCTGGTGTGAGAGCAAGGATATGAAAGCACTCCGGGCATCTATGGATACCATCCGGAAAACGTCTGCAGAAGTCATTGAGAATATCGAGACACAGATGCACGAACTGGAAATGGAAAGACCGGTGCGGGATACCTTCCATAAGGAAGATTTGATCCTGCATCTTTCAGGCAGCATGGGTTCCGAGTTTACTTATGACCTGATCGAAAACATGAGCAGGGAACAGTTAGAGCAGAATGTGGGGGAATACGTCCGCCTTCTGGAAAGTGGTGAGATAGAGGAGAATGAGAAACCACTGGAAAGTTTTCTGGAGGAAAAAGGTGCTGCCGTCACACCACTCTATGACAGCAGTGGACACGGAGAGAATTATCCGATTGATTTTTATGATGTGGAATATGATGCTGACACAGGCGTTACTTATTTTTCTGACCTTTCTCCGAAAGAGCAGGCAGAGATGTTGGTGCATAAAGCAGAGTTTCCAAGAAATATTTTTTCAGAAGAAGAAAAGGCATTTGTAAATGAATATGCAGAAACTTTCCCCGGACGGGTGGAAAGACTGAATGACCTGGTATGGGACATGAGGGAATCTTACGATGAAGCCGGTTCAAAGCTAGTGTATGAAGTAATCCAGGCAGCAAGGGCAAACTTCCCAGTGAAAGAACCGGAGATTGTAGAAGAAACAGCCATGCAGTATGCCCACCGTCTGATTGAAACGGCAGAAGCTGCAAATACAGGAAATTTCACAGATTCCCAGAGAAATCTTATTGTGAATTTTGCATATAAGATGGATGACAAAGACGAAGTGCTTGGACTGGTGAACCGTATGATGACCGCAATCCGCAGACCGGGAAGTGAATATACGAGAAGCCTTATGAATGAAACACAGGCACAGATTGACAATTTCCCGGATGGCATGATCGGTTTTACGGAAATGCACGAGGCAGGAATTCAGTTAGACCATATGCTCCCGCTTACGAAAGACCGGGCATATGAACTGTACCGTGGAGGGGCAGAAATTTATATCTTACACGGAAATCCAGAGAATCCACAACGGGCAGAACAGATGCTTGTGGAGACGGAAAGTGAGATCCTTGGATATGACGGTATCTTTGGAATCACAGAAACAGAATGGGAAGTGCAGAAAGAGAGAGAAATATCTGCTACAAAACAGGAAGCACTGGTACAGCAGAGTGCAGAAAAGATTGATGAGACACTTCTTCTGCATGGAGAAAGCGGAAGGTTTGCCATTTATCAGATGGATACCGGAGATGAGCATACTTATCAGTTTATGGGAATGGAATCCGCAAAGAGTCTGGGCTATACCATTGACGGAAAGGATTACAGGATGGTTTATGCAGCACCGTGGATGCCAACGATCACGTTAGACAATATATTTGAACGCTTTAACATTGACCGACCGGAAGATTTCCGTGGCCATTCCTTATCGGTAAGTGATGTGATCGTGATAAACAGGGGTGCAGAGATCACAGCCTATTATGTAGATTCTTTTGGATTTCAGGAACTTCCGGAGTTTGTCCAGCAGAGAATGAACATGCTGGAACATAATTCCGTCAGGGCATATCCGCCAGTTTATAAAGGAACATTGGAACAGGCAATGGGAGAACGGGATGTGGATGCTTATCTGGATTCCAGAAAGTTAAACCTGGACTGTAAGAAAGCAATCGAAGAAGCCATCCGGGAGAATTTTGACGGGCTGCACTTAAAGCAGGATGCGGCAAAAGAAGTCGTGGAACGCTTCGGGGAAGAACGTATGAATTTTGTTATGGCAAATACCATCCGTGAACTTTCCCATGATGGAAGATTTTCCAGACAGAACAAAGACTGGGCGGAGCATATCGAAGTCCCGGAAAATATCAGCCGGGGCAGAAATCTGAACCTGGATTATGTGATCGAAAGCCACCCGGCAGTTTTAGATGGGTTTATCGACATGGCAAGAGCTGAGATCCGGATGCAGAGGATAGAACAGGCGATAGGAGAAAACGAAGTGACGATCACGGCAGAGACAAGAGGGTATGAAGCAGAAGGACATAACGGGACATGGCATACGGTTGATGAAAAGGAATATGCCGGGGAGAAGTTTTTCTTAATGGAACATGATGAATTTGGCTCCGATGTGGCAGGCATTATCGTAGCGGAAAATGGACAGCTTGTAGCGGAGGACTTGTGGAATGGGTTTGATGCAGGAGCGTTAGAAGCTGTATCAGAATATTTGCAGGAAAATGGAACAACACTCTATGATTTGTCGGAATTCCCGAAAGATTCTGCTGTAACCCTGCGGAGTGGACAGACACTTACAATCGAAGAAATACAGGCAGTACAGAAAGATACCTGGGAAGAAACGATGGAAGGAAAAAATGAATCTGGAACGGATGTCCGGTTTAATTTCCATGCAGTCAGTGAGGTGCAGCTTCCGGAAAGAATAAAATTAAAGATGCCAGAGATCCATTACATTGATAATTTTTATGTGATGGAAGATGTAAATGCAGAAGGTGTAGTAAAAGTAAACCGGTATGAATCACTGGATGAAGCGATGCAGGAGTATTTACGTCTGCCCAATCATCAGGAAAAAGTGCTTGGTATCCAGAATACGGAAACAATGCAGGAAAGCATGGATTTCATCCGATGTGAAAACGGAATAGATCAGCTGACCCATGCATATGAACAAATCGGAGGGTGGCTGAATCCGGAAATATATGAAGCGGTAAATAAAATGGAAAATATGCTGGACTGGAATGAGGTACAGATTGCATATCAGATTGGAAAACAATACTTTACAATCCAGACTGCAGAAGATGGATATGATTATACATTTTACAATGAAGATTATCAGGAGGATGATGGAGGAATCTATGACAATCCGACAATTTATGTAGATGAAGCTGCCAGTGATATTTTGGAAGATAAAGGGTACTCATTGGAAGACGCAAAAGTAGTGGATTATGAAGAATTGATGGCAGATGTGGAAGAAGTTCAGGAAGAACAGATGCAGCGGATACAATTAGAAAAAAACTGCCCAGCAAGTATTTTTGAAGGATTTCGCAAGGAAGAAGCAATGCAAACCTATGAAGGAATCGCAATGCAGTTTACCAGGAGTAAAGGGTATCTGACCATACAGGCAACAGAAGAAGGATATTCGTTTATTTTTTATGACTCTGATCTGCATGAAATCCAGGGTGGTGATTACGATAATCCAGACGCATCCATTCAGGAAGCTGCTTATGAAATCCTTAAAAGTGAAAGAATGGATGACCTGGAATGTGTCAAAGTGGATTATAAAGAATTTGAAGAAATGACGATCCAGCACTCTAAGGATTTATTGCAGGAGGGGGAACTTCGTGCGACTTCTGAGATTGGAAGAAATGAACTGGCATTAAACAGTCTGAGCAGGGCAGAAGTAGAAAGAGGGGTTCTGTATCATGCTCAGGCAGTATTAGAAGATATGGGAATGGAACAGGAGGTAGAGCTGCTTGCTGCAAGAGTGTATGGTTCCAGAAGCAGACAAGACCTTTACCGGGAAGATTCTGACCTTGATGTGGTTCTTTCCTATAAAGGTGATATTCGAGAAGATAGCTTTTTCAATGCCTTAAATGAATTTGGCATAGCGATGGCAGGAATCCGGGTGGACATTAACCCGATAGCAGAGGAGCGAATCACTCTGGCTGAGTATATAAAAGAATCTGAAAAATATCTTGACCAGCAGGAGATTAAAAAGCTCGCTGTGGACCTGGATAATTTTAGTTATGACGTTGATACCTATGAGTATAACGATACAGTTGAAAATAGAGAAGAACAGGTGGAAAAACTCACGGAGGATATTTTGAATAAGAAAACAGAAGCTATCAAAGACTGGCTGCTTGAGGTATCCGAGGAATCCGATATAGACAGCGATGTTATAACTGCCCGTTCCTTACTTTCCCGTCTGGAAGATACAGAGCGACTTTCTATCTTTGACAAACAGCCGGAGCAGGAACAGCCAGAAGCCACGATCAGTTTTTATGTCGCAGAGTGCATGGAGTTTCCGGTCATGGGAGAGTACCATAATAACCTCACTTTAGAAGAAGCCATTAAAATATATGAGAGTATCCCAGCAGAGAGACTGCATGGGATTAAAGGAATCGGATTTGATCTGCAAGATGGTGATGAAGATTATTCCGGGGAATATGAGTTGATGAGTGCAGACCGGATACGGCGTGATCTGATAGATATGATTCCTCACTATAAAGAAAGTCCTCTGGTGCAGAAAGCAATCGCAGACATGGAAAAGTATCTGGATGAAAAGCATGGAAGGGTAAAGGAAACGGAACATACGGCAGAAACAGTAATAGGAAGTGGACAGAAACCTTCTGCGGTTGCGGCAGACAGAAGGGCAGAGCAGGAACCGGTATCTGTAAGTCAGAGCCAGCCACAAAAGGCAGAACCTGCAAGCAGAGCAAAAGGTGAAGTGAAGAAATCTGTGCTGCAGTCTTTAAAAGATTTTCAGGCAAGGGCAAAAGCACAGGAGCAGAATAAGACAACGGAGAAATCCAAGACACATAAGAAGGGAGAAGTAGAATTATGATGGATCTGGCGATGAACTTTGATGCGAATGAATGTTTAGTAACCGCAATGTTTGATAAAGGAAACCGAAATGACACGATGGAGGCAATCGACCATATCATTCCTTTTCTGAAAGGCGATGCAGATATGATCGGGCTTGTCTGCAATACCATAAGAAAACTGTTCTGTATGAGTGATGAAGGTTATGAAGTTTTTCTTATGGATCTGGAAGAATATAAAATGGAACTGGAAGAGGAGGACGAAGAATGAGTACAAGTCAGTGTGCAGTATATCAGGTAAAAGATACCCCAGAGTACCGGGATGTCCGTTTCCGTTCTTACGAGAAACTGAAAAGCGAAGGAAGAACAGTTCAGGTAGAAAGCTATCATCAGGTGTATATTGGAAGAATCCAGCCGGGGGAAACTCCGGCTGACATTAAAACACGCTTGCAGAAGCAGCGACCGAAAAACTTCAAAGGCCATTCCATCGGTTGCAGCGATGTGATCGTCATTACCGATGATGGAAAAACCACAGCTTACTATGTCAACAAAGATGGTTTTATCATCATTCCGGAATTTCTCACAATCAAAAGTTCTTCCGATACCAGACTTTCCATTGATACGACCGGATATGAAATCGAAGGAAAGAAAGGGACATGGCTTGCACAGGATTACATCCTGATGAACGAAAAGAAATGGTTTCTGATGGAACATGAGGAGTATGGAACAAGAGCTGCCTATGTGATTCTCAGTGAGGAAGGTGCCGTAGTCATGAATGACTGTTACAATGGCTTTGATGAAGAAGCCAGACGGAACATCCAGAACTTCATGCAGCAACAGGCAGAGCAGGCACAGCAAAAACAACAGGAAATGCAGGCACAAGCCCAGACCGGACAGACACAATCTGGAGAAACACAAAAGAAGAAACCAGAGCTGGCAAACTGGCAGAAGGTCATGGATAATGGAGAATATCTTCGCAGTGCAGAGATGGCAGAAGAAGCCAATTACAACATGATTGATGGACTGATGAACAACACTCCAAGGAAAAGAGATAAAAATGCTCCACGAAGATCGGTACTGAAACGACTCCGTAATCATCAGAAGAAGATAGCCAGTCAAGGGAAAGGACAGCCACAGCAACAGAAGGCGATGGAAGAAGAGATGGAAAGGAAGAAGAAGTAAAAAAGTCTTGCCGGAATTTTTGAGGGCAATATATAAAAAATGGTTGATTTTTTCTCTTAAATATCATATTATAACACTAACAGGACTCCCCGCACCTCTCACGCAAGTGATGTGTCCCATGGGGAGACATTTTTATTTTTGGAGAAATAATGGTGAATACAAGTGAAACTAAAAATGAAAAGTTGCAAAATAATGAAGCAACTGTACAGGTAATGAAACAACCGAAAAACTTTGCTCAACAAGTCGAAATTATTAAAGAAAAGGGTTTTATTATAGATAATGATACAGAATGTATCGGATTTTTAAAACAGGCGAATTATTATAGATTATCTGCTTATTTCCTTCCGTTTAGAAAAAAGGATGGGACGTATTTTTCAAATATAAACTTTCACAGAATTCAAAGAATCTATGAATTTGACAGTAGATTGCGTGGTGTATTATTTAATTATATAGAAAAAGTTGAATTATATTTAAGAACGCAATTAGCCTATTACAGTGGACATGTTCATGGGGCTTTAGGATATATGGATGGGGCTATTTACAATGACAGGCACAATCATGAAAAGTTCGTGAAACTGTTAAATGTATGTATAGAGGAAAATAAAAGTACATCAGTAGTTCAGCACCATAAAGAAAAGTATGGCGGAAATTTTCCTATATGGGTTATTGTTGAATTTTTTTCAATGGGAATGCTGTCTTACTTTTATGCAGATTTACAGTCTGGTGACCAGAAATATTTAGCAAAAGAATTATATGGTACATCAGTGGCCTGTTTAAAAAGCTGGTTACGCTGTATCACGGATTTGAGAAACCGCTGTGCACATTATTCAAGGCTGTATTATTGGTCATTTCCCGCATTACCCAAAATGCCAAGGGAATTAGAAACATCACCAAACAGAAAATTGTTTTCACAAATACTTGTATTAAAATTATTATATCCAGACAAAAAAGAATGGCTCAACAAAGTCTTGATAGAATTAAAAGCTATTGTAGAAGAATATGAGAATGATATATCATTGAGACATATAGGTTTTCCAGAAGATTGGTATGAGCAGTTAGAAAAATAGAGACATATTATAAGGGACAGAGGAGTAATCTGTCCCTTTTTAATATGAACTATAAATTTGGCTCTTTTCTACCCTGTAGTTGCTGCTTGCAATTCTTTCCAAGAATCATGTCAACATTCGCAGCCACAGTGCGAAGCTCCCGTTCATAATCCCGGTGGCTAGAAAAAACTTCCCGTTGCTTATCCCTCAATTCGATAAGCCGGTCCTTTTCGGCATAGAGGGCTTTCATAGAAGGTAATTTATTCCCGCCAGATTTTGTTTTGAGTGTTCGGAGGGCAGTGTCATACAGGGAAAGTTCTGCTCGGTGTTCTTCAGAAAATTTCTGTTTGTTTCGGCTTTTACGATAATCGGCGTACACATTTTTATATGCCAGATATTGTCCGGTAAAATGAATCTGTTCATTCACATCTTTGAGATGCTGTTCAGTATCTTTTAAAAATCTTCTGGAAGCACTGGTCTGGTTTGATGCCTGATCGAGTGTTGCATGGAAATCATCAAGAGAATCATAGCCATGTTCCTGTATGTAGGCAACGGTCTGAGCCATCTGTTTTAAATTGGTGAGTTTTACTTTTTGAGCATAGGCTTCGCTTTGCTGTGCTTTAATACAGGTTTGCAGATCTATGACAAGCCGGAGATCTGATTTTATAAAAATGAATGGTGCAGGGATAACAGAAGTATCGGAGAAAGGAACAGTTGGCAAATCCGTGGAAGTATTCGGAGTCTGCTGTTCCAGAATTTCTTCTTTCGGTTCTCTATGGGATTTCGTATTTTCCTCAAATGCTTTCAAGAGAAAATCTTCTGTGTATCTGGTCCCAAGATTCCTTCCAGTGATATTTTTTTTCCTGCCAGGGTGAAGATAGCTGTACCGGTTTCGACTGATCTTGAAGATGATGTGATATTTTTTATCAAGGATTTTTGAAAATTCTTCTGGTGATCGAGCAATACCTGCAGCATCATCAATAGCGTCACGGAGAAATTGTTTCTCTGTCTGGTAACGAGTTTCCTTTGGTGTGATTCCATCTTCTTTCATTTTCTGATTCAACTTATCGAGCTTTTCCTGTCCCCGGCGTTGTGCCCAATATTCTTTTTCTGTGATTTTTCTTTCTGCAGGAGTGAGCAGATCAACCTGATGTAGTCCTTCTTTTTTACACATATCCATAACTTCCTGTTTTAAGTGGATAAGGTATGCTGTGCTTAGATGGTGCTTGTATCCGGCTCTTGCTTCACAGTCAAATTCCATATAGGGTTCTTGTGGTATGTCATATTTACGGAGACTGTTGATTACGATGTGTACATGGATATTTCCACTTTCGTTATGACCATCGGTATGAGTGCAGACTAAAGCCTGATGACCAGGAAAGTTTTTCTTTGCAAAAGTCAATCCGAGTTGCTGGGCACGTTCACCGGTCAATCCACATTCATCTCTGTCTTTCGGGTCGAAGCTAATGATATAGTGATGGGATTTTATCTCATTGAAGTTTTTGTTCTTGTGGTAGTAGCTGTTCAGTTCCTGACATTCCGATGCAAAAGTGAATGGATCACAGTTCAGACCGTCCAGATAACATTCTTCTCTCAATATCATATGCCCTTCTTCATCAAGAATCGGTTTTCGGGTATACTCGTTGTGTTGGAAGATAAGATACCGTTCCGATTCTCCATAGTCAGAGTTTTTGCTTGCGATATGTTTAATTACTGCCACGGAAATCACCTGCCATTTTCATCACTTCATATTTCATTTCATAAATATCCCGAAGGGACTTTCTGATTTCATTTTTCATTTCAGTGGAGATAATTCCACCCTGGTTAAAATACCGGGCAATCTGATTTAAGTTGCTGCCAATCTTACCAAACTCGCTAATAAGTTTTTTTATTTCGGGGACATCTGCGGTAATTTCGTATTTGATGATGACTTTCTGGTTGTCCAGGGCACTTCGGACAAAATCAGAAACCGTCATGCGGTTAGCCTTGGCTCTTTCTGCAAGAAGATCATATTCAGTTTCATTCATGCGTAAATGCACATCTTTAGTTTTTGCAAGAGTTTCCTCTTTCTTAGGTCTTGTCATTGATAACTTCCTTTCTTACGTGGTAGTGGTTTCATAAGAAAATCCAAATTTCGTAGCCTGCTGGGAAAGTGAGTGATGAAAAATTATCGCACTGTGACCATGTAAATGGAAACCAATACACATATCTGTGATTGTGGGCGAGGGTATGGGGAAACGAAATCCCCATCAAGTTGCAAGTGGTCAATAGCCCGGAAAGGGTTATTGTGCTACGTTGCGAAACTTGCTCTTCAATGCCAACAAGCTTAAATATATTTTTAGAAAAGATTATTGCATTGCTTTAATCTCAAAACTATAATTAAGAAATAGTAAGTATAAAACTGGACAATAGATGGAGGGTGAATAAAGATGGAACACATTTTGATTATAGATGATGATAAAGAATTGTGTACCTTGATGAAAAAATGTGTAGAGAAGGAAGGATGGTTTGCTATGGTCGCACATAATGGTCTTGAAGGACTGAAATTCTTAGATGAATATAGAGAAGGTTGTGTTTTGATTATTCTTGATGTGATGATGCCTGGTATAGATGGTTTTCAAGTGTTGCAGAAAATTAGAGAATCTAGTAATGTGCCAGTTTTAATGTTAACAGCAAAGGGTGATGAAGGAGACAAAGTTTTTGGTTTAAGATTGGGGGCAGACGATTATCTAACAAAGCCATTTAGTATTAGTGAACTGATGGCTCGTGTTAACTCGCTTGTACGTCGTTATACTACTTTGAATCAACAAGAGAGTCACAATCAAGATAAAATAGTATTGAAGGGAATGAGCATTAATAAGAGTAATCGGGAGGTTATAGTACAAAACAATCAAATAGAACTTACTGGGAAAGAGTTTGACTTGCTATTGTTTTTGGCAATGAATAAAGGAAAAGTGTATACAAAAAGGCAGATTTATTTACAGGTATGGTCAGATGAGTATGCTTTTGATGATAGCAATATTATGTCTTTTGTTAGTAAACTACGTAAAAAAATTGAACCTGATCCAGAACATCCTTTTTATATTCAAACAGTTCGAGGTGTGGGATATCGATTTAATAGTGAGGTATAAATATGGCTATAAATGTAAATGTGTATCTTATTGTGGGGCTCGGGTTTTCGATATTAATAATCTTATACTTAATTTGGCGGATGAGACGAGTACGACAGCAGCTTTCTTTTATTAAGGATGCTTTGCATGATATAAAAGATGGAAATTTAAATAGACGTATTGTGACAAGAGAAAATGATATGACAAAACAGATTTGTTATGATATTAATAGTATCGTAATTGATAGTCAATTAAGGATTATACAGCAAAGACAAGCAGAACAAGCATATAAGCGCCTTATGACGAGTCTTTCTCATGATGTAAAAACGCCGTTGACTTCCTTAGTGGGCTATTTGGAAGCAATTGAAAAGGGGATAGTTACTGGAACAGAACGAGATGAGTATATCCATGTAGCGTTAGATAAAGCTAATCGGTTGAAAGATTTTGTTACTATTTTGTTTGAATGGGTCAAATTGGATGCTAGAGAGCAAGTTTTTCATTTTGAAATATTGGATATTAATGAATTATCTAGAAATATTATTGCAGAATGGGTGCCAATTTTAGAAAATGCGGGGATTGAGTATGAAGTTGAGATACCAGAACGGGAATGCTTTCTACGGATTGATTCTAATAGCTATATGCGAATATTAAATAATCTACTAGAAAATATTATTACCCATAGTGGAGCAGATTATGTGTCTTTTAGAATTTTTGAAGATACACAACAAGTTAAGATTTTAGTTATGGATAATGGTAGAGGAATTTCGTCCGGTGATTTGCCATACATTTTTGAAAGGATGTACCAATGTGACCAATCACGTTCCGCTAAGGGAAATGGATTTGGCCTTTCTATCGTAAAAGAACTTGTTAGTGCTCACAAAGGGAAAATTTCAGTTAGTAGTACTCTTGAAAGGGGAACAGTATTTACAATCTTATTGCCTAAAATTTTGTAGTTGCATATAGATATCTATATTAAAAGCAAGATAAAAACAAGATTTCGGCAAGGTTATGGCAAGGTTGGTGTTTTATAATAGTAGTTATAAACATGAAAGGGGGAAAATGAAGTGACAATGATTGTAGTAGAACTTCAAAAATGGAAACGGAACAAAACAGTCTGGAGTATTTTTGCACTTACTTTTCTTTTAGGAATATTTGCGGTTAACCGTGCTTGTAGTATTTCTAGGAGCAGTCCTTTAATGGATCAGTTTAGCGATTTATATACCTTGGCATTCAAAAACCTCACTAGTTTATTCCTACCTATTGCGTTAGGAATGTTTGCTACTACGCTATTCTTCGATGAACAGAAGAACGACACGCTTAAAGAACTGTGGATTATTCCTATTTCAAAATCTCAGCTTTATTTTTCTAAAGTGGCAGTCATTATTTTAATGTCATTAATACTATGTGTGTTCACGTTTGCTATCTGCGTTGGCGGAGGTTTTATTGCGGGAGATTTCCCAGATTTTAATACCAGCACCGTATTACAATCTTTTGTACTATACTTATTGGGCGGGGGGCTTGTTCCTATTGCTATGTTGCCGATTGTATTTATGGCAACTTCTTCAAAAGGATATGGAATTCCTATCGGAGCAACGTTTCTTTATCTTGTTCCAGTGGTAATCGCACCAGCATATTTGATGGGGGCGCATCCGTTGGCAAGTGTTATGGGAATTTATTCGAGTTTATCACCGGTATCTGCAGATATGGTGCGAAGTTGGACACAAGGGGTAACAGTAACACTCTCTCCATCATTGTGTCTGATATCTATATTTACGGTAGGAATCGTGTTTACTATTCTATCGATAATTGTTTTACGTAAACGTTCCTATTAGAAACAGAAGAATTTTATAAATAGTAATTTTTTAAGAGAGAGGTATTATTATGAATAATTTTGTGATTGAAACGAAGCAGCTGACAAAGGTTTATGGAGAGCAGGACGTTGTAAAAGCGGTAAACATCCATGTGAAAAAGGGACGCATTTATGGTCTATTAGGGCGTAATGGAGCAGGGAAAACCACTATTATGAAAATGATTTTGGGATTGACTCCCATTACTTCTGGTAAGGTAGATGTATTTGGCCAAGATATCAAAGGTCGGGAAAAACAAGTCTTTCCGCGTATTGGTGCAATTATAGAAACACCTGGGTTTTATCCAAACTTGACCGGCACGGAAAATTTGGAAATTTTTGCAAAACTGCGAGGGACCGTGGGTCCCAATGCAGTAAAAAAAGCATTGGAAGTAGTGGGATTGCCCTATAAGGACAAAAAGTTATTTAGCAAATATTCTCTTGGCATGAAGCAGCGTCTTGGTATCGCCAATGCGATTCTTCACGATCCAGAATTGTTGATTTTGGACGAGCCGACCAACGGACTTGATCCCATTGGCATTGCAGAGATGAGAAATTTTATTAAAGAGCTGAGCGTGGAGCGTGGAAAAACTATTCTCATTTCCAGTCATATCTTATCTGAAATTGCACTTTTGGCAGATGATATTGGTATTATAGATCATGGACTTCTATTGGAAGAAAACAGCATGAAAGAATTGAAAAAGAAAAATAGAAAATATATTCTTCTACAAGTGTCTGACGTTTCAAAAGCGGCGTTGATTTTGGAACATCAGTTCCACCTGGTAGATTATTCTGTGCATGATGATCAGACACTTCGGATTTATGATACCTGTTTGGATATGGCGGAAATCAATAAAGCTCTTATAGTACAAGACATAGCTGTTATCAGTTCTCAGGTTTGTAATGACACACTGGAGGATTATTTCAAGAAAATCACGGGAGGAGAGGGAATTGCTTAAACTGATTCAGACGGAATTTTTGAAATTACACCGTAGGAAGTTTGTTTGGTTAATGTTACTTTCAGCATTTTTTATGCCATTTTTGGCACTATTCTATTTTCAACATATAGGTAAAATAGGAATAGTGCCAGTACAGTTTTATAAATGGACAGCATTTAGTTATACGCCATGGATCATATTACCAGTGGTCTTGGGAATTCTTTGCACCATGCTTATGTACGATGAAAACCAGCATGATATGCTCAAACAGCTTTGGATTGTGCCGGTTAGTCGTATGGAATATTTTTTTGGCAAATTTGTAATCGTGCTTAGTTACTCCATCTTATTTATGCTGATTACTGTTCTGGCTTCGATAGCAGCTGGTGTATTGACTGGATATATTGTTTTTGAATGGGACAGTACTTTGTATCTATTAAAAAAGTGTATTGAGATTGGTGGATTAACAGCCTTTGCTATTTTGCCAATTTTGGCAGTTGCTGCTTCCTCAAAAGGCTATATACTGCCAGTTTGTGTGACATTAGTGTATACTTTTCTGGGTTTTATTTTGTTAATGATAAATATGTATCTGCATCCGCTATCTAGCATGAATGTAATTGTTATGCGTGATATTCCGGGAGTTGTTTTTAATCAGGAATTGAATCTGCCAGCAGCTTTTTTATGTATTGGTTTGTGGGCTATTGCTTCTTCTGTATTTGCGAATCTGGCATTAGCTCGGAGAAAGTGAGGTAAGTAAATAGTATGAAAGCATTGATTTGGGCGGAACATAGGAAACTTCGTCGTTCAAAAATAGTTTGGATTGCTGTATTTGCAATAGTTATGGTAGCAGTTATTGTCTTTGCACAAGGACAGTTTTCATTTGGAGAGAAACGATATATAGAAGGTGTCGGATGGTTTATGACTGCAGCACAATCTTTAGCTACATTTTTTCTGCTCCCTGCAGTAATTGCATTATTGGGTAGTTATTTAATCTGCCGGGAAGAACAGGAAGATACGATGAAATCTTTGCACTTGATTCCAATAAATGAATCTAAAATGATGAGTGCAAAAATGGTAGTAACTTTACTATTAAGTTTGCTACTCTATTTGTTGTTATTTCTTATTACATTCTGTGTGGAGGCTGCATTTCATTTTCAAGAGCTATCTGTGGAAATGCTCTTGAGATTTTTGAAAATTTATGTGCTGGATGGTTTAGGAACTTTTTTTGCCCTTTCTCCAGTGATTGCATTGGTAGCGCGCATAAAAAAGGGATACTGGCTTGCGTTGATATTTGCTGAGATTTATTCTTTTGCAGGGTTGTTTACAAGTATGTCAAATGGGTTAAGAGTTTTTTATCCTATAACGGCGGTGTTTATAGTTTCCGGCTATTATGAAGCAACGACTTTACAGATAATAGAAAGTACTGTAATGTTGCTAATTTGTGGGTGCATATCGCTCATCATTCTGAAAGGATTAGGAGAGAAAAAGAATATTAAGAGATAAGGAGATGATATAGGGGAAAATAAATAGTAGAGCTATTGGAGTAGTATTTTATTTATAAAACTGCATTACAAGTGTATATGAAATTCGATCCGTAATGAGAATGGGCACATGGTACTCTTACCTTTGTGTCCTCTTTTTATATTAGTGCTATAAGAAGTGTATAGACATCACAAGTGATGACAATCTTGATTTTACTATCTATCCATTAAAATTAAGATTATATAGTCATGTGTAAAATACTTTCGAGGTTATTATTAGTGCCAATTTCCATTTTGGAAAGTTCGTTTATCAAAAATTAAGTAATAACTAAGAAGATAACATTTTTTAGAAAAAATGACATGTAGAGTCGATAAAATTCCATAAAAATAAAAACTAAGAAATTTGATGTATAATAAGAACATAGTCAGTTACAGAGCTGACTAAATACATACTGAGAAAGGAGAAAGCAATATGAGTAGGAACGTAAAAAACTGGAAACTTCCTGTATATGAAATGAACGAGGTAGAAAGTTCAAATCCAGCAGGTAATTCCTTTCAGGAATTAAAAGAAATGGAATTAGAAGATTATACAGGAGCTGGAACAGCAAATACGCATTGTAACTGCTATTCGGAAGATGCATCTTGCGGTAGACTTTGCACTGGTACGGCAGAATGCCCGATTATGACAATCATTTGCTGCTAAAGTAATAGGGATGCCTTAAAACCTAAGGCATCCTTATTTTATTTAAGAACAGTTTAGAATTGAATTATATTATAAAAGCACAATAAATAGAAATACTTAATATTTTTAATAGATGTATGATATGTGAAATATATTGTAGTAGGAGGTAGTAAATGTTAGAAAAATTTTTAAAAGGAACATACTCTTTTGAGCGTCAACTTGGCAAAAATATTGTTTTTTCGAAAGATGAAATTGCAATAATTCATAAGAGAAAAGCATTTTGGGAAAAATTAGTTCATATAGAAAACCTTATTAATCTTCCATATTTTTCTCAAATAAATCAATCGGAATTAAACATGTTGTTAGGTGAGAAAGGATTTGAAGCTAAAGAAAACGATGACCTTAAAGAATGGGAAGCAATGGATCAGGCAATAAGAAATAAGAAATACGGTAGTGTTGATTTACCTAAATTTAAATGGATCAATCCAACAACTCAAAAAGCAGAAGATGACACGCCATTTATTAATTTTTTTATTCCTTTTATAAAGTATGCAAAAGGAAGATTGGATGAACAGATAAACAAATGTGGAACAAGGTATTTAGTAAATGACAATTTACAGAAAGATATGGTAAAAATATTGATTGGACATTTATATAAATTATGTATCCGTGTTTTAATATTGGAGTTGAATGTATGTAGAGAGGAGAATCAGCTACAAGGGGAAAATGCAACTGAAAGAATGGAGTTTTATTCAAATGTAATTTTGAAAGACGAACAATATTGGGAAGGATTATTAGTTGAGTATCCTGTAATGTACAGACTTATTTCTAAAGGAGTAAATAACTGGATAAACAATATGTGCGATCTTTTAACTAGATTTTCTGCTGATCAAAATTATTTGTGTTCTATCTTTCGTGACAATTCACGCTCGTTTTCTATAATAAAGTTAGATGGTGATATGTCGGATGCACATAATGGTGGTAAAACAGTTTTCAAGTTGACGCTTAGTAATAATAAAACCATTGTTTATAAGCCACGAAGTTTAAAATTGGATAGATACTTTAATGAAGTATTGGAATGGTATAATTCACAATGTGTCAAATATCCTATTTATCAACCTAAGATTATTGATAGGGAGACATATGGTTGGATGGAATTTATTGAAAACAAAAAATGTCAAAAAGAAAGTGAGCTTGAAGAGTATTATTATAAAATAGGTGTGATGTTAGGTTTATTGTATTTGTTAAGAACTACAGATATTCATTACGAAAATATTATAGCTTTTTCGGCTAATCCAGTGTTGATTGATTTAGAAGCTCTTTTCCATAATAGATTTCATATTTTAGAACAAAATACGGCACCTGGTAAGATAACAGGAATAATTGAAGGATCTGTAAGAAATGTTGGTATTCTTCCAAATTTAACATGGCATAGTAAAAATCATGGTGGAGTAGATATAAGTGCATTGGGTGGTGATTCTAATCAGATTGTACCTATGGAGATGCCAGTAATTAAAGATTATTTATCAGATGAAATAAGAATAGAATATGATAAAGGAAGGCTTCATAGCTCAAATAATAGACCGATTTCTGATGATAAAAAAATAAATATATATAATTATAGATTATCAATAGAAGGTGGTTTTTTAGAAGCATATAGCACGATTAAAGAAAGCATGAATACTTTTAAACAGTTAGTAGAGATATTTAAGACAGTGAAAGTAAGGCAGATAATCAGATCTACACAGCAGTACTCCACATTATTAAATATAGGTACTCACCCAGATTATTTAAGAAGTGGATTGGATCGTGAGATGTTGTTTACAACGTTATATAAAGAAGGAAAATTTGAAAAAAAATATAATCTAGTTGCACCGTATGAAATTAAGGATTTATTAGATAATGATATTCCGTTTTTCGTAAATTATCCTGATGAAACTAAATTATTGCATTCTAGAGGGAAAATTGAAGGGGTGTATGAAGAAAGAGGAATTGATTTAGTAAAAGGGCAATTAGAAAATATGTCAGAAGAAAACTGTGAAATACAATTAAACTTTATAAGAATGTCACTGATGGATGAAGAAAAGTATACGGTAAACCCGGTTTTAGTAAGGAGACATGATAAAGATGAAAAGAGATTGCTTGAAATAGAGTGCTATAAGAAGGCAAAAGAAATTGGTGAAGAATTAGCTCGTACAGCAATATCTGGAAATAGTGCAGAGGATATAGGATGGATTATTACAAATGTAACAGGGGTAGAAGAAACTAATTGGAGTGTTGAGCCGTCAGGAATAGATTTATACAATGGCACACCTGGTATTTTACTTTTTATGGCAGCTTTGTATAAAATTACGAGAGAAGAAAAGTATTTAGAAATAACGAAGCGAGGCATGAATGGCATTATAAAAACTCTAGAAAAATGTTTGAGTATTAAAAATGAAATGGAGAAAGAAACTGTAATTGGCGCATATACAGGTGAAACTTCTAATTTATTTCCGTTAATTGTAATAGGGGACATTATAGGTGAAGATTATACAGAATTATGTTCTAAGATTTTGTCTAACACTATAAATGTTGTAGACAAAGATGAAAATTTTGATGTCGTTGCGGGTGCGGCTGGTTGCATTCTGCAAACATATAATGTAGTTGGTAGAAAAGGATTAGAAAAAAAATCCATAGAATTAATATCTAAATGCGCTGATTATTTAATTGTAAAAGCAACAAAAAAAGATGATATGATGATGTGGAAACCTCAAATAGCATCAAATGCTTTAGCGGGTTACTCGCATGGTGCTGCAGGTATTGCTTTAGCACTTATAAAAGCAGGAGAAATATTAGGTAAGATAGAGTATTTTATTGCAGCAGAAAAAGCCTTAAATTATGAGAGAAGTTTATATGTGGAGAAAGAGAAAAACTGGGCAGATATAAGAGCACTTGGTGGTGTTACAAATTATAGTCAAGGAATTATTCCTGCTACTTGGTGTCATGGAGCTCCGGGAATACTTATGAGTAGGATAATTATGTTAGAATATATAAAAGAAGAAAAAGCGATTAAGAAAATAAAAAAGGAAATAGAGGTATCGCTTGAAACGACAATTTTTAAAGGCTTTGGAAAGAGCCATTGTTTATGCCATGGAGATTTAGGGAATATTGATATTCTATTGCAAGCATCGAATTACTCTGATAAAGAAAAAATCAATAATGTGGTGTACTCATACTTAGATGCTAACATTTCCAAATTTAAATTAGGAAGGTATAAATGTGGACTTCCTGGTCAAAATAATACACCTAGTTTAATGATTGGATTAGCAGGAATTGGATATGAGTTTTTAAAAATTTATGATAGTTCATTGCCATCAGTATTGTCACTTAGTGTGGATAAATAGAATGAATTGCATTGGTGCTCATAAAGATAGCTTTATGAGCACATTGAATAAAGGAGGAAAAGGATGTTATATAAGAAAGTTCCTTTCATTCAACAAATGTCGGAATTAGACTGTGGAGCTGCTTGTTTGACTATGATATTGCATTATTACAACAATAGAGTTCCGCTTTTTGAAGTGAGTAGAAAATGTTCTTTTTCTAGAAATGGATTGACATTAAAGGGAATTATAGAAATTAGTATGTCTTATGGATTAGAGAGTAGGGCGTATAAATTATTCGATGACTATGGAATAAAAAATTTTAAAGAATATTTGCCAGCTATCTTATTAAATAAGAAGGGACATTATGTAGTGCTAGAGGAAATAAATAAAAGACATATTGTAATAGTAGATCCAGAAATTGGCAAACGGAAAATATCTGTGAATGAAAATTTACAAGATTACTTTGAAGCCATTGTTATTTTAAAGAAAACATCAGAATTTGTAGAAAAAAAACACTATATTAATAATGTTACATTGGCTATAAAGCAGAATATGGGTTCATTAAAAAAATTGTGGGGTAGTATAATTCTTTCATTTGCAATTGAAGTATGTAGTCTTATATTGCCTATATGTACTCAAATTATCATAGATGTAGCTATTGGAAGGGGAAATTATGATATTATATTACTTGTATTTTTACTTGGAATAGGAGCAGTTTTGCTTTATGGCGTATTAAGTTATTTGAAGAGTAATATAATTTTAAGTATGTCATATGACTTTTGGAAAAATTTTTCAGAGGATATTATCAAAAAATTATTTCACTTACCGATTAGTTATTTTGATATCCGCTCATCAGGAGATATTTCAAATAGAATTAACAACATAAATTTGATTAAAGACACTATGGCAAGAATAGGTAATTCTTTAATAATTAACTGTTTATCTATTTTAGTTTTTGGAATAGCTATGATGTGCATGTCAATTAGATTATCTTTAGTAATTTATGGTATTGCTATTTTTCAGGCTGTATTTTTTTATTTTTGCATGAAACATACACGACGGCTTATGCATGAAAATTTGGAGAGGCAAGAGGTTACATATACATATTTATTAGAAGTTTTAAAAAATATATTATTTATTAAAAGCTCAGATTCTAGTATTGATTCTATTAATCAGTGGAGGGAAATTTTTTCGCAACAGATGACAACTAGTTCGCACAAAGAAAAATTTTCAAATTTGTTTCAATGTATACTAATGGTATTAAAACTTACTCCGTCAATTTTATTGCTTGCTCTTGGAAGCTATGAAATTGCAGCAGAAAGATTATCATTGGGTGGTCTAATGGCGTTAGTATCTATTGGAAGTATGTTTATTAATCCTGTTTCAGCACTTGCAAATGATATGCAAGATATAGTGTATTTACGTTCTGTTTTAGAGAGACTTATGGAAATATATTATGCGGAGAAAGAAGAGAATATAAATAAGAAGGGAATTGAAAAAGAAATTCAAAGAATTCAACTTACAAATGTGAGCTTTAAATATTTTAAGTCAGGAGAAAATATTTTGAAGCGTATTAATATTTCTATTAAAAGAGGAGAAAAAATAGCGATAGTAGGAAAAACAGGCTGTGGGAAAAGCACATTGATTAAACTAATTTTAGGATTATATAAGCCAACGGAAGGACAACTTATGATTGATGGAAATAAAATTACAGAGTTGGATGTTAATGATTATAGGAAACATATCGGTATTACTATGCAGGAGGCTTATTTTTTTGATGATACAATTGAAAAAAATATTGATATTTCAAAAAAATGTGAAAAAATGCAAATACAAAAAGCTGCTCAGATGGCAAGACTGGATCAGGATATAAGTTGTATGGAAAAAGGATATGAAACTAGAATAGGAGAAAATGGAAAAAATTTATCAGGTGGACAAAGACAACGGCTTTCTATAGCTAGAGCATTAGTGAAGAATCCGGATATTATTATTTTTGATGAAGGAACCGGCCAGTTAGATGCAATAACTGAAAAAGAGATTTATAAAGAACTAAAAAATAATAATATAACACAAATTATTGTAACTCATCGCCTTTCTACTATAAAAGATGCAGATTACATATATTTAATAGAACAAGGGGAGATAGTGGAACAAGGAATGCACAAAGATTTAATTGAAACTGAGGGTATGTATGCAAAGATGTGGAAAGAACAAAATTAAACAATAATATTGAAAATATAAGAAAAAATTACTCAGTCGGTCGATTTTATTACATGTTTTTTATTAATAATATTTTAAGAGTATAATAAAAATTGTAAGGAGGACAAGAAAAAATGAAAAAAAATAGCTTTTTAATTTTAGGATTGACGCTTGTGCTATGCACTGCTACACCTTTCTCTGTTTATGCGCAAGATATAAATGGAGATGATTTGGTGATGATGCAAGAAACAGACTTTGAAAAAATGATTGCAGAGATTTTATCGATAAAATCTGAAAATCCAGAACTTACAGAAGATGAAGTGTTGAAAATTATGGATGAACAGGAGTTCGGAGATAAGAGAGATATAAGAGGAATTACAGATATTTGGAACTCTCTTACTGAATCAGAAAAAAGGTTGTGTATTCGTTATCCATTTGATGCACTTAAGGTTAATACTGCAAGAAAAATTGCAACTGAACAGACGGAGAGAAAGTTTGGATATAGTGGATTAGGAGATAGAAGTGATGCTTTTAGACATGGTATTTGGAATGCGGAAATGAGTATTTTGCTCGGTAGTAAAAAAGCAGAGTTATTTGCTACTGCACATGAAGATAAAGATGTTTCTGGAGATGAATCCGATGGCTTCCCTAAAATAGCTCATAAAGAAATGGATTTACATAATAATGAAGTGGGGAGATATATAGGAGAAGAAAATGGAAATGCTTCCGAAGATGAACTTGCAGATATAATTTATTCGAATATTTATTCAGAGTCTACTCAATTTGTATGGTTGCATGATTAATAAAAATAGTAAGATAATCAATGGAATGTCCTTGTTTGTCTTACTATTTTTTAGTATTGCGTAATTAAATACTCCTATTATTTGTATCAAGAAAATGTGAAAAGGGTAG